>Ga0102589_1000026_pt1 | contig 458256 bp, 446 predicted proteins | sample AraplaMF_Col_mLB_FD_76858 | JGI IMG/M metagenome (GOLD analysis project Ga0102589, IMG submission 76858) | Arabidopsis root microbial communities from the University of North Carolina, USA - plate scrape MF_Col_mLB | ecosystem: Host-associated > Plants > Roots > Endosphere | place: USA... | reverse complement strand
TCCAGGGGCTCGGGCTCAGCAGCGACGATAGCGTCGGCAGCCTGTGCGCCGGATACTGCCATGAGAGCGGCAGCGGAGCCGATGAGAAGGCTCTTGATGTTCATTTCTGACCTCCAGTCAAAAAGTTTCAAACGGGTCTGGGTTTTTTGCTGAAGGACAGCGTTCCCTGCCCCATCCCCAAGTTCAGGAAGCGGACGAACAACCGCCCCTGCTTCCGAGGCTGAAAATACAAGACGTGGTTCGGTAAGCAATCATCAAACTGAAACGAGGCGGGGTTTCTCTCAGCCTTCGCCCCGGCCTGTTGCGCAAAGGACACAAAATGGCAGTCGAGATCCCTAAAAGTTTATGGATCCTTAACAAAAAACCTTATGCAGCGGCCACTTAGCCCATGGCGCCTCCCCATTGGCGCCGTCACAATCCGGGCAGAAAGCCGGCACGCAGGGCCTCTTCGCATGACGAGAGCGCGGTTTTTATGGGGCACTTCACCGACCAGGTCGCCGTCGCATCGCGGAAAATCGGGAATCGGCCCGGCGTTTGAGTCGTGCGATTCGTCGCCGAATCGTGGTCGCTCATCGAGCCGCCTGCCGTCAGCTCGCTCCGGTTCCCTGCTCGTCAAAAGGCCCGGGGCGGCGGCGCTCTCGGAAAAGCGCGCGCTCTTCTATCCCGGCGACGTCCATCTGCGCGCAAACGCACACCCTATATATGGCATACGGAAGCCAGGGGTTGACCATCCGTCCGAAAGCCACACGCACGGCTCTTTTTGACTGGAGGTCAGAAATGAACATCAAGAGCCTTCTCATCGGCTCCGCTGCCGCTCTCATGGCAGTATCCGGCGCACAGGCTGCCGACGCTATCGTCGCTGCTGAGCCCGAGCCCCTGGAATACGTTCGCGTTTGCGACGCCTTCGGCACCGGCTTCTTCTACATCCCGGGCACCGAAACCTGCCTCAAGGTCGGCGGTTACGTCCGTTTCCAGACCGACTTCGGTCCTGATGAAGTTGGCACGTCTGACTGGGATTCCTGGACGCGCGCTCACATCCAGTTCGACGCCAAGTCTGACACGGAACTCGGCACGCTCACCAGCGTCATCGCTTTCAACGGCGAAACCAGCCAGAGCATCGGCGGCGGTGATACGAGCGATTTCTACGTTGACCAGGCTTACATCGAACTCGGCGGCTTCCGCGTCGGTACCTTCCTGAACTGGTGGGATAACGACCTGATCGGCGAAACCGAAACGGCTTCGAACGTCACCCGCTTCACCTCGGTTCGTTACGTCTACGACGGCGGCGCCTTCCGCGCCGGCCTCAGCGTCGACGAAATCGATGCTGACGGTTCCGAGTACCGGCTCACGGCTGGCAGCACGGGCAATGAAGTCGGCGTTTCCGGCATGGTCGCTGCCACCCTCGGCGGCGTGAACTTCGAACTGCTCGGCGCATACGACACCTACACCGAAGAAGGCGCGATCCGCGCTTGGCTGTCGGCTGAAGTCGGTCCGGGCACGTTCGAACTGATGGGCCTCTATGCCAGCGGCGACAACATCTACTACAACAAGTCCGAATGGAGCGTTGCAGCAGATTACTCGTTCAAGGCAACTGAAAAGCTGACGATCACCCCCGGTGCTCAGTACTTCGGTGACTACAACCTTATCGACGGCAACGACGCATGGCGCGTTGGCCTGACGGTTGACTACGCTATCGTTGACAACCTCGCCCTCAAGGCAACCGTCAACTACACGGACCCGGATGTTGGTGACGACGTCGTCACCGGCTTCCTGCGCCTGCAGCGCGACTTCTAAGCCAATCCGGCTTAGCTCATCTAAAAACGGAGAACCCGGCCGTCGGTCGGGTTTTTCGTGTTCCGGCTAGTTTTTGGGGTTAATTAGCAGGAAATTTATAAGCAATTTAATGCAACCAATGCGCGTCATATCGGGCGCAGTCAGGTCAGCATGTTAAATCACCCCTTGATGAGCGGCCCATACCGCTTGAGCTATCAGTTTCAGAACGCTTCCAATCAGGCTTCGCTTCGCGCCCTGCTCGACCGCTATGTCGACGTCCTCTGGGAACCGGGCTCGCATAAATACAATGTCACGTCCTTCGTCGGCGAGCTCGACGAGATCCTGCTCGGCGCCGAGTTTTCGGACTTCACCGACGAGATGCTGGATACGCTGACGTCGTCGCTTCGCAAGCGCGGCAACAGCAATGCCACGATCAACCGCAAGATGGCGGCGCTCAGCAAGCTTCTGAAGAAGGCCCAGAAGATGGGCGATATCCAGGGCCTGCCGGAGTTCAAGCGCCTGAAGGAGAAGGCCGGACGTATCCGCTTTCTCGAGCCGGAAGAGGAAAAGCGGCTCTTTGCCGCCATATCCGAGAAATCGGAGCTATACGGTCGCTTCTGCATCTTCCTCATCGACACCGGCGCGCGGCTTGGCGAGGGTATCGGCCTTCGATGGCAGGATATGAACCAGGACCGCGTGACCTTCTGGCTGACGAAAAGCGGCAAGAGCCGTTCGGTTCCCCTCACCGAGCGGGCAGCGGCGGCCATCCAGGCGTCGGAGCGCAAACGACGCGGGCCTTTCACCGGTATTGTCCAGGCGAAGTTCAGGGCGGCGTGGAACGAGGCGAAGCAGGAGGTCGGCCTCGGCGCGGAACCGGACGTGGTGCCACATATCCTGCGTCACACCTGCGCTTCGCGGCTTGTGCAGGGCGGGATCGATATCCGGCGCGTGCAGACATGGCTTGGACACCAGACGCTGCAGATGACCATGCGTTATGCGCACCTGGCATCCGGCGATCTCGATGTCTGTGTTCCCGTTCTGGAACACGCCGCCCGAGTCAAGGCGGGGTAGGCCCGCATTTGCGCGGCGGGAGGCATTCTGTGCCTCCCGAATCATCGGGCTTGAGAAGCCCTGCGAGCGTGGCCGTGCTCGACACGGCCCGCATGGAGGGGATGTGCAAAAGACCGCTGCACGCGCAGCGGACGGCCGCACGGACTAAGGCGCGAGAAATTCTGGATATTGTCGCAAAAATCTAAAAATGCCTTGCAATCCCGACCCATGCCGCATAGTGAAATCGCGAGCGGAGAGGTGGCCGAGTGGTCGAAGGCGCTCCCCTGCTAAGGGAGTATACCGGAAACGGTATCGAGGGTTCGAATCCCTTCTTCTCCGCCAGTTTTCCTACGCACTCTGTTTCAAAGCCGAATGGTCGCGCATCCCGCTGTCGGCAGGCCGAGTCCGTTTCCGGCCCTGCCCTACCGGGCACTCCAACGCAGTCCTCCCGTAACGCCGTCCGCCCGGCCCTGCGCCTGCACGAACGTTCAAGAACGGGCGATTGCACGGGCCTATTTCTTTCCGCTCAACAAAGGAGAGCGGCAAGAATGGCCAGCACGTACCAACCCATCCGATTTTTAGAAAAACTGTCCGCGATCAAAGATTTGTGGCAGCCGCGCGTCGTCGCGGAGATGAACGACGACCAGTTCAAGCTCGCGCGCATCGAGGGTGATTTCATCTGGCACGACCATCCGGAGACGGATGAAACCTTCATCGTCCTCCACGGCGAATTGCGGATCGATTTTCGTGATGGCGCCGTGACGATCCGGCCGGGCGAGATGTTCGTCGTGCCGAAGGACGTGGAACACAAGCCCTTCGCGGAGAAAGAAGTCCATCTCCTGCTGATCGAGCCTCGGGGCGTGCTGAACACGGGCCATGCCGGCGGTGAGCGAACGGCCGAAAACGATATCTGGATCTGAAGTAGCGGCATCCCTTGTCCGAGCAGCCGCCGTGCGACCTGCTCAAACAAAAGCCGCCGGAAACGATCGTTTCCGGCGGCTTTCTTTCTTCGAACAGCGGTGTGTCAGGCGCGGGCCGCGAGGCGGTCGATGGCGTTCTGGGTCGACGCGCCGAAATCGCCGTCGATCGGGCCGTTGTAATAGCCGCGGTCCTTCAGGATCTGCTGGAACGCCTTGCGGAACTGCGGCGTGAAATTGGACGGCGAGCCCTTGAGTTCCGAGAGCTTGCCCTGATCGCCGCCCTCGATGCTGGCGGCCGCCCAGCGGGCCGCCTCCTTGGCATCGGCCCGGGTGCCGAGACCGTAGTCGTAGAGGCGCGACAGGTTGCCCATCGCATAGGTATTGCCGCCGTTGGCCGCCTTTTCATACCAGCTGATGGCCTGGGCATAATCCTGCTTCACGCCGTTGCCGGCATCGTAAAGCCAGCCCAGCGAGGCCATGGAATAGTAGTCGTTGAGCGCTGCCGCCTTCTCATACCACTTGCGGGCTTCGGCGTAATCGACGGGCACGCCGAGGCCGGACTGGTAGGCATAGCCGACGGAGGACATGGCGTTGATATCGCCGCCTTCCGCGCCCTTCTTGTACCATTCGAGCGAAAGGGTCAGGTCACGCGTCGTGCCGAGGCCTTCGCGGTAGAACCAGCCCATGGTGGCCTGACCGTTGGCGTAGCCCTGTTCGGCGGACTTGCGATACCACTTTATGGCCTCGTCATAGTCCTTGCGCGTGCCGTTGTAGCCCTCGCGGTAGAGCCAGCCGAGCGAGGCCTGCGCATAGGGATTGCCGGCATTGGCACCCTGTTCGAACATGCGGATGCCCTTGGCCATGTCGACCTGGCCATCCGTGCCGTAGATCGAATACCAGGCCAGGTTGGTCAGGGCGTAAAGGTTCCCCTCATCCGCCGCCTTCTGGTAATATTCGCGGGCCTGGCTGTAGTTTCGCGCCGCATCGTGCGCGCGGCCCAGCATGTTGCGAATGCCGTTATCGGACGGATTGGCGTTGAGCGCCGCCTCACAGACCGGGATCGCACGACCGTAGTCGATCTGCGTGAAGAGCTTGCCCAGGAAGCCGGGACGCAGGTTCGGCTCACCGGCCAGTTCGTAGCACTGGTCCGCATCCGAGCCGGTGAGCACCGTCGATGACTGGCCGGCGGTGATCGTCGATGAGCCGCTTGTGGAGGCCGACGCGCTGCTGGTGCGGCCGGTCGCAAGCCCGTCGATGGCCGCGATCGTCGCCGGACCGAATTCGCCATCAGCCGAACCGCTGTAGTAGCCGCGTTCGCGCAGCAGGTTCTGCAGCTCCGTGCGGAAGGCGACGGTGAAGTTGCCGGGGGTTTCCTTCAGTTCCTTCAGCTTGTTGGCATCGCCGCTCTCGACGGCAGCCGCCGCCCAGCGAACGGCCTCCTTCGCGTCGGCCGGCGTGCCGAGGCCCTGATCGTAAAGGCGCGACAGGTTGCCCATGGCATAGGCGCTGCCGGCATTGGCGGCCTTCTCATACCAGTAGCGGGCTTCCACATAGTCCTGCTTCACGCCGTTGCCGACATCGTAGAGCCAGGCAAGCGACGCCATGGAGTAGGCATCGCCCATATTGGCAGCCTTCTCGTACCAGACCTTGGCTTCGGCATAGTTCTGCGCGGTGCCGAGGCCGTTCTGATAGGCCCAGCCGAGCGAGGACATGGCGTTGGCGTCACCTGCATCGGCGGCCTTGCGATACCAGGAAAGCGACTGGACGTAGTCCTGCGAGACGCCGAGGCCCTCGCGGTAGAACCAGCCCATTGTCGCCATGGCATTGGCATAGCCCTGGTTGGCCGACTGCTGATACCACTTCACCGCTTCGTTATAGTCCTGACGCGTGCCGCCGTAGCCTTCGCGATAAAGCCAGCCGAGCGAGGCCTGCGCATAGGAATTTCCGGCAATCGCGGCCTTCTCGAACATCGACAGGCCCTTCGGCACGTCGACGGGGCCATCCGTGCCGTAGATCGAGAACCAGGCAAGGTTGGTGAGGCCATACATGTTGCCGAGTTCGATCGCCTTTTCGTAGTTGCGGCGCGCCTCGATATAGTTGCGATCGGCGTCATGCGCACGGCCGAGCAGGTTCACGAGCATGCCGTCGGACGGGTTCTCGTTGACGGCCTGGGCGCAGGCGGTGAGCGCCCGCTTGGCATCGATCTTCAGGAAGTTCACGCCCATGAAGCCGGGCAGCGACTGCGGCTCGCCGGCCAGCAGGAAGCAATCGCGCGAGGCCGGCGTTTCCTTGCCGGCGACATTGACGCTCAGCCCCTTCTTGGGTTCCAGCGCGGCGATCAGCTGTTCGGCGTCGCTGCGGTGCTGGCTGTCGGGATAGCGCTCGATGAAGCGCTGGAGGGCGGCCGCATCGGTCGAGCCCTTGAGCGCTTCCCAGGCGATGCCGGCCGCATCCTGCCCTTCCGTCTCGGTCGCTTCCTTGAGGCTGGCGAGCTTCTTTTCCGCCAGCATCTTGTAGACCGGATCCTTGCCATGCTTGGTGATGAAGGCGTTGATCAGGTCCTCGTCGGCGAGGTCGCGGATGTTCTGCCAGTCGGCCGCCGCCTCGGACTGGCCGTTCGGCGAGACCTCCTGCGTGTTGCCGCTGTTGGTGATGTTGATGTTCACTTCCTTGATGTTCAGGAAGATCTGCGCGCCGCCGAGCGAACCGTAGACGAAGGGTTCCTGCTCGCGGTTGGTGGCCTGCACCACCTCGTCGCGCACCTTGCCCAGCGCGATGCGCACATCAAGGCCCGGCTCCGTCAGATATTTGGCAAGGGCCGTGGCGAACGGGCTGTTCTTGCCCTCCCCGTCCAGCGCCACCGTACCGGCCTTCGAGGCGAAGGCGATCAGCGTATCGGCCGATTCAGGCTCGACGCGGGCAAGGCCGCGGGAGACCGCACGCGTGCCGATCGAGCGCGTCATCTGCGCGGAGAACGGATTGTTGCGGCAGGCATCGAGAATGAAGAGCTTCAGCTTCTTGGCGCCTTCCAAAGACCGCTGCACGCGATCGATGGCCACGCTTTCGTCCTCGACGTCCCGGTCGCTCTTCAACGCCGCATCGACAGGAATCAGGTAATTGACCCCGTTCATTTCCATGGCGTGGCCGGAATAATAGACCACCGCCATTTCCGCATCGGCCGATTCGTCCTCGAATTCGCGCAGCGCCTTGACCATGGCGGAGCGGTCGAGATCGAACACCGTCTTGACGGAATCGAAGCCCGCATTCTGGAACGAGGCGCGCATCAGCTCCACATCGTTCGCAGGATTGTTGAGCTGGGCGGTCTCTTCGTATTTCTGGTTGCCGATCAAAAGCGCAACGCGTTTCGCCTCCGCGGCGCCCGCATTGAACACCACGACGGCGATGGACACGAAGAATACCGGCGCCCAGTGTTTTTGTACGCGTCTTAACATGCCCTTACCTCCGGCATTATTGCCGCCACTATTACGTATGGGCATGCCTGTTTCAATGTGGGGGCATTCGGAAATTTTATCCGGGCCGGCGGAATCACCCGGCATCGACCTCCACCCAACGCTGCTCGCGATGGGAGCGGGCCATGGCATGCACGGACTTCTCGATGCGCAGGCCGTCGACGAAATCGATGGCACGGGAGGGTTTTCCGGCAATGGCGGCCATCAGTTCGCGGCATTCAATGACCTTGAGATCATTGAAGCCGAGGCCGTGGCCGGGTGCGGGAATGAACCGGTCATAGGGCTTGTGATGAGGCGCCGTCAGGATTGTGGAAAAGCCCTGTTCGGTGGCGCGACCGTCTGTCTTGTAGAGCTGGAACTCGTTCATGCGCTCCTGATCGTAGAGGATCGAACCTGTCGAACCGTAGATCTGCAACGCGATGCGGCCCTTGCGGCCCCAGGCGGAGCGGTTCGCCATCAGCACGCCGGAAATGCCACCGGGAAGGCGCATCAGAACGCTGGCGATATCGTGGTTTTCGACGGCGCGGCGGCCGCCCTCCTTGGTGGGGCGGTCGGCATAGGGTTTCGCAAGCGCGGCGATGACCGCCTCGACATGGCCGAACAGGCTCCACAGCAGCGACAGCGGATGCACGGCAAAATCGTCAAGCGCGCCATAGCCTGAGGATGCCTCGCTTTTCCAGTAGAACAGCGCCTGGGGATCGGCCATGAAATCCTCGTCCATCTCGATGCGGACGTGATTGACGGTGCCGATCGCGCCCTCGTCGATCAGCGAACGGATGTGGCGCATGACCGGGTTCTGGATGTAGTTGTAGCCCATCACGGCGGCCTTGCCGGACGCGCGCTGGGCGGCCAGCATGCGCTCGGCATCGCCAAGGTCCGTCGCCATCGGCTTTTCGCACCAGACGTGTTTTCCCGCTTCGAGTGCGGCGATCGCCATTTCGGCGTGGAACTGGTTGGGCGTGGTAACGGAAATCACGTCGACCTCAGGATCGGCCAGCAGATCGCGCCAGTTCGCGGTGGCTTTGGCAAAGCCGAACTCCTTGGCACGCGCGACGGCAAGTTCGCCATTGGCTTCGGCGAGATGCACGAGGCGCGGGCGCTCGACGTCGCCGAAGACCGTGCTGACATTGTTCCAGGCGAGCGCGTGGCACTTGCCCATATAGCCCGTGCCGATCAGTCCAATGCCAAGAGCCTTCATGACGTCTCCTCCGTCCGCTGAATTCCGCTACGCTCGCGCGCCGGAATTGCTATATTTCGCAGGATCGGCGCGCTCGCGTCATTCATAGACGGAAAGATTTGGAATGAAAACTTCCTTTTCTTTAATAATGGAATATTCATTCCATTCGACGCGAAGCGCCACTTGAGGAGAATGAATGCATGAACAGCAGCGAAGCGGCCCAGACGCGCGTACCCCGCGATTTCGAGAGCTTGCGCAGCGTCATCATCGAGCGCAAGGAGACGATGCCCAAGCGACTGGCGCAGGTGGCCGCCTATGCGCTGTCCAACCCCGACGACATGGCCTTCGGCACCGCAGCGAGCATCGCGACGGCCGCGGACGTACAGCCCTCGACGCTGGTGCGCCTCGCCCATCATCTCGGCTACGAGGGCTTTTCCGACCTCCAGAACGTCTTTCGCGCCCGGCTGCGTGACCGCACGCTCTCCTATGAGGAGCGGCTGCTCTCGCTGGAGGCGGGTGCGACGGCCGGCAGCGACGCCGAACTGCTTTCCGGCTTCCTGAACGCGGCAAGCCAGTCGGTGGCGCGGCTTGCCAGCACGGTCGACGGCGAGACGTTCACGAAATCGGTGGATGTGCTGGCGCGGGCGGAAACGATCTACCTCGTCGCCAAGCGCCGGTCCTATCCGCTGACGGCGCATATCGCGTATGCCTTCGGCAAGCTCGGCATACGCCACCAGATCATCGCCTCGCCCAACGGCATCGATGCCGAGATGGCGCTGTTCGCCACGGGCAAGGACGCCGTCATCGCGGCGAGCTTTTCCCCCTACGCGGCCGAAAGCCTGGCGCAGGCGCAGGAACTGGCAGGCCGCGGCGTGCCGATCATCGCGATCACCGATTCGGTGTTCTCCCCGCTTGCCGCCGCAGCCACCCACTGGTTCGAAGTGTCCGAGGCGGACTATGCCGGCTTTCGCTCGCTTTCCGCCTCCATGGCGCTTGCGATGGCGCTGCCCGTGGCGATCGCTGAACGCCGGCGTAGCCTCGGGCGGAAATCGAAACGGAATGGCCCGGAATAAAATGGAATGAATATTCCGAATTGACATAATAATAGAATTCATGTTTCATTTTCCGAGAATGCCGCATCGCCTTCCCGAAGGCGCCGCGAGACCGGGAGGAAGACATGCCCAACACTGATCGCCGCGAAAGCCCGGCGAAGTCGCTCGACGTGATCACGATCGGCCGTTCGTCGGTCGATCTCTACGGCCAGCAACTCGGCACGCGGCTGGAGGACACCGCCTCCTTCGCCAAGTCCGTTGGTGGTTGCCCGGCCAATATCGCGATCGGCACCGCCCGCCTCGGCCTCAAGTCGGCGCTGATCACCCGCGTCGGCGACGAGCAGATGGGCCGCTTCATCCGCGAGCAGTGCGCGCGCGAAGGCGTGAATGTCGAGGGCATCAGGACGGACAAGGACCGGCTGACCGCGCTCGTGCTGCTCGCCATCGAAGCCGAGGGCGTCTCGCCGATGATCTTCGTGCGCACTGACTGTGCCGACATGGCGCTCGACGAGGGTGACGTGGACGAGGCGTTCGTGCGTTCTTCGCGCGCCGTTCTGGTCTCCGGCACGCATTTTTCGCGCCCGAATACGGAAGCCGCGCAGCGCAAGGCGATCCGCATCGCAAAGGAAAGCGGCGGCAAGGTCATCTTCGACATCGACTACCGCCCGAACCTCTGGGGGCTTGCCGGCCATGCCGAGGGTTTCGAGCGCTATGTGAAGTCCGACCGCGTGTCGGCGATCCTGAAATCCGTCCTGCCGGACTGCGACCTCATCGTCGGCACGGAAGAGGAGATCATGATCGCCTCGGGCGCAGACGACGTGCTCTCGTCGCTCAAGGCGATCCGCGCCGTTTCGCCGGCGACCATCGTCTTGAAGCGCGGCGCCATGGGCTGCATCGTCTATGACGGCCCGATCTCCGACGACCTGGAAGACGGCGTGGTCGGCGACGGTTTCCCGATCGAGGTCTATAATGTGCTGGGCGCGGGCGATGCCTTTATGTCCGGCTTCCTGCGCGGCTGGCTGACGGGCGAGGACCACAAGACCTGCGCCACCTGGGCCAATGCCTGTGGCGCCTTCGCCGTGTCGCGCCTTCTTTGTTCGCCGGAATATCCGAGCTGGGAGGAGCTGACCTTCTTTCTTACGAACGGCAGCAGGCATCGCGCCCTGCGCAAGGACGAGGCGATCAACCACATCCACTGGGCGACGAACCGCAAGCAGGCGGATATTCCGCTGCTGATGGCGCTCGCCTGCGATCACCGCATGCAGCTCGTCGACGTCGCCGACGCGTTGAAGGTGCCGCATGACAGGATTTCCGCGTTCAAGCGGCTGACCGTCGAGGCTGCCGCCCGCGTTTCGCAGGGCCGTCCCGGCTACGGCATGCTGATCGACGAACGGTTCGGCCGCGACGCCTTTTTCGACGCTGCGACCAAGGGTTTCTCGTGGATCGGCCGACCGGTCGAGCTTCCGGGTTCAAAGCCGCTGCGCTTCGAATTCAGCCAGGATATCGGCTCGCAGCTGGTGGAATGGCCGCTCGACCATTGCATCAAGTGCCTGTGCTTCTATCATCCCGACGACCCTGATACCCTCAAGTCGGAGCAGCAGGAGAAACTGCGCACACTCTTCGAAGCGGCCCGCCGCGTCGGTCGCGAGCTTTTGATCGAGATCATCGCCGGCAAGAACGGCCCGCTGAAGGATGATACGGTCTCGACGGCCCTTCAGGAACTCTACGATCTCGGCATCAAGCCGGACTGGTGGAAGCTGGAGCCGCAGGCCTCCAGCGCGGCGTGGCAGAACATCGAAGCCGTCATCGCACGCAACGACGCGTATTGCCGCGGCATCGTGCTGCTCGGCCTGGAAGCGCCGACGGAAGATCTGGTGAAGGCCTTCGAGGCGACGACGGTGGCGCCTTCGGTGAAGGGTTTTGCCGTCGGCCGCACGATCTTCGTCGACGCCGCCCGCGCCTGGATGGCCGGCAAGATCGACGACGAGGCAGCGATCACGGACATGGCCAGCCGCTTCCGCGAACTGACCGACGCCTGGCTGCGCACGCGCGGCCTGCAATAGAGCATACGGGAGGAAGACCATGGCAAAGACGATCCGGCTGACGATGGCGCAGGCCGTCACGCATTTCCTGAAGGCGCAGATGACCGTCGTGGATGGTAAAAAGGTGCCGATCTTCGCGGGCGTATGGGGCATTTTCGGCCATGGCAACGTCGCGGGCATGGGCGAAGCGCTCTACCAGGTGCGGGGTGAGCTGCCGACGCTGCGCGCCCATAACGAACAGGGCATGGCGCATGCCGCCGTCGCCTTCGCCAAGGCGGCTTTCCGCCAGCGCTTCATGGCCTGCACGACCTCCATCGGCCCGGGCGCGCTGAACATGGTGACGGCGGCGGGCGTCGCGCATGTCAACCGCCTGCCCGTGCTGTTCCTGCCCGGCGACATCTTCGCCAACCGCATTCCCGACCCCGTCCTCCAGCAGATCGAGGACTTCGGCGACGGCACGGTTTCGGTCAACGACGCCTTCCGCTGCGTCTCGCGTTATTTCGACCGGATCACGCGCCCCGAGCAGATCATCTCCGCGCTCAAGCGCGCCATGCAGGTGCTGACCGATCCGGTCGATTGCGGGCCGGTGACGCTGTCGCTCTGCCAGGACGTGCAGGCCGAGGCCTACGACTATCCCGCCAGCCTGTTCGAGGAAAAGGTCTGGACGACCCGCCGCCCCCGCCCCGACACGGACGAGCTGGCCGCCGCCATCGAAACGCTGCGCAAGGCGCAAAAGCCGCTGATCATCGCCGGCGGCGGCGTGCTCTATGCGCAGGCCACCGCCGAACTGCAGGCTTTCGCGGAAACGCATGGCATTCCCGTGGCGGTCACGCAGGCCGGCAAGTCGGCCATTGCGGACGATCATCCGCTCTGCATGGGCTCGGTCGGCGTGACCGGCACCTCGGCCGCCAACGCCTTTGCCGAGGAAGCCGATGTCATCCTCGCCGTCGGCACGCGCCTGCAGGACTTCACGACGGGTTCGTGGGCGCTGTTCAAGAACGGCGGCGTGACGATGATTGGCCTCAACACCGCGCCCTTCGATGCAGCCAAGCATGACAGCCAACCGCTCGTCGCCGATGCGCGCGAAGGGCTGAAGCTGCTGTCGCAAGCGCTTGACGGCTGGTCGGCCCCTGCCGCCGTCCGGCAGACGGCCAAGACCCGCAAGGACGAATGGATGGCGGCGGCGGACCGCGCGACGGCACCGACCAATGCGGACCTGCCCTCGGACGCGCAGGTCATCGGCGCGGTGCAGCGCGCGATCGGTGGCGAAAATTCGGTTCTCGTCTGCGCGGCCGGCGGCCTACCGGGCGAGCTGCACAAGCTGTGGCAGGCGAAGAAGCCTGGCGGCTACCACATGGAATACGGCTTTTCCTGCATGGGCTACGAGATTGCCGGCGCGCTCGGCGTGAAGCTGGCGCGGCCGGAGGCGGATGTCGTCGTCATGGTCGGCGACGGCTCCTACATGATGATGAATTCCGAGCTTTCCACCTCGATCATGCTCGGCCAGAAGCTCACCATCATCGTGCTCGACAATCGCGGCTACGGCTGCATCAACCGGTTGCAGATGGCGACCGGCGGCGCGAACTTCAACAATCTCCTGAAAGACGCGATGATCGAGGTTATGCCGGATATCGACTTCCGCGCGCATGCCGAGAGCATGGGAGCGGTCGCCGTGAAGGTCTCCTCCATCGCCGATCTTGAAACGGCTATCGAGCAAAGCAAGGGCAACGACCGCACGTCGGTCATCGTCATCGATACCGATCCGCTGATCACCACCGAGGAGGGTGGCCACTGGTGGGATGTGGCGGTGCCGGAGGTGAGCCCGCGCAGCGAGGTCAACAAGGCGCGCGAGGCCTATGTGAAGGCGCGCGCGGCCCAGACCGTCGGTTAGGACAGAATACCCAACCTCCCCGTCATCCTCGGGCTTGACCCGAGGATCCACGCGGCAAACTCAGCGTGTGTAGACGGATCCTCGGGTCAAGCCCGAGCATGACGGAAGAGAGGGAGGCATAGACAAACAATGCAAGGGAAGCCCGCTTCCCGCCAAGGAGACCAGCATGAAAGCCAAACTCGGCATGTCGCCCATCGCCTGGTGGAACGACGATCTTCCGGAACTGAGCGACGACGTGTCCCTCGAAGAGTGCCTGCGCCAGTCGCGCACGGCCGGCTTCACGGGCATGGAACAGGGCCGCCGCTTCCCGGGCAGCCCGGAGGAGATGCTGCCGATCCTGCGCGCGGCCGACGTCACGCTGTGCGGCGGCTGGTTCTCCGGTACGCTCGTCGATGAGGACCTTGCGGCCAACAAGGACCGCATCGCCCCGATGATCGCGCTGTTCAAGGCCGTCAACGCGCCCTGCATCGTCTATGGCGAAGTCGGCCGCTCCATCCAGGGCGACCGCTCCAGGCCGCTTGCCACCAAGCCGCGCCTTTCCGACGACGAGATGAAGGCCTATGCGCGCCGCCTCACCGCCTTCGGCGAATGGTGCGCGGAACAGGGCATGCCGCTCTCCTACCATCACCACATGGCTGCCGTCGTCGAGACCGAGCCGGAACTCGATGCCTTCATGAAGCATTCCGGTGAAGGCATTCCGCTGTTGCTGGATGCCGGCCACCTCGCCTTTGCCGGCGGCGACGTGCTGCGCGCCATCGACAACCATCATGCCCGCATCAACCATGTGCATGTGAAGGACATCCGCCGCCCGGTGGTTGACGGCCTGGACCGGACGAAGCAGTCGTTCCTCGACGCGGTGGCGCTCGGCGCCTTCACCGTTCCCGGCGACGGCTCGCTCGATTTCGGCGCCATCGTGCAGCGTTTCGCGGATTACGGCTATGAAGGCTGGTTCGTGGTGGAGGCCGAGCAGGACCCGCGCAAGGCGCCGCCGGCGAAGATGGCCGAAGTCGGCCATGCCGAACTGATGCGCGTGATGACCGCCGCCGGTTATACTGTCGAGACGGAAGGCTTTCCGAAGGAATAAGCCTAGCCGCCCGCCTGAATGAAAGGACCAAGCCCATGCCGAACCTGCTCGTCAAACCCCAGGGCACCCACGGCCGCGTCAGCCATGTCACGCCCGAAAGCGCCGGCTGGACCTATGTCGGCTTCGACCTGCACCGGATGAAGCCCGGCGAGATCGTCGCGGCGGAAACGGGAAGCCGCGAGGTCTGCCTCGTGTGGGTTTCCGGCAAGGGCAAGGCGACGGCGGGCGGCGCGGATTTCGGCGTGCTCGGCGAGCGCATGAGCCCCTTCGAGGGCGCGCCGCACGCGCTCTATATCCCCGCCAATTCCAACTGGTCGGTCACGGCGGAGACGGATCTGGAGCTCGCCGTCTGCTCGGCCCCGGGCGGCGGCGATTACAAGGCGAAGGCCATTCCACCCGGCACGCATCCGCAGCTGCACCGCGGCAAGGGCTCGAATATCAGGCATGTGCACAACATCATGCCGGAAGACGACAATTCGGCCCATTCCCTACTCGTCGTGGAGGTCATCACGCCCAACGGCAACACCTCGTCCTACCCCTCGCACAAACATGACCGGGACGACCTGCCCAACGAAAGCCTGCTGGAAGAGACCTACTATCACCGCCTCAACCCGCCCCAGGGCTTCGCCTTCCAGCGCGTCTATACCGACGACCGCTCGCTGGACGAGGCCATGGCGGTGGAGGATGGCGACGTGACGCTGGTGCCCCGGGGTTACCACCCCTGCGCGACCATCCACGGCTACGACCTCTACTATCTGAATGTGATGGCGGGGCCGAAGCGCGTTTGGAAGTTCCACAACGCCGAGGAGCATGAGTGGCTGCTGGGGTGAGCGGCTTCACTGCGACCGCGTGAGGTGACCTCATATCAGCATTCCCTGGGGAATGCAGCCTTTGCCCCACCACCCCTTCTCCCCCACGGGGAGAAGGTCGCGGCAGCGGGGGCGCTGACGATAGGACGTGCAAGCCCCCTCATCCGGCCCTTCGGGCCACCTTCTCCCCGTGGGGGAGAAGGGAATGTGGCGAGTGCGTTCTTCGTGGTTTCCGGGCAAGCTGCCGCGTTTTTCCCCGAGAAACTCTAAGCCGCTACCGCTTCCACTTCCGCGTCAGCCCCCATTCCTTCGCGATCTCCAGCGTGGAGGAGAACCCTGCTTCCAGCATGAACGGCTCCCTGGAGGCGGCGTGGCCGCCGCCCTCGCCTGCCATGACCGGTGTGCCGTGGCCCATGCCGTCGATTTCGTGGAAGGTGACGAGCGGCTTGCCGTCCTTGTCCGGCCAGATGCGGGTGCGGCGGCCTTTCAGGCGCTTTTCCACGAAGGCATCCTTGGGCAGGCGGTAGAGGTCGCGCCATTGCTCGACCAGCGCGCGGCCGTTGGAGAGCGCGACGGTCTCGTCGGCGGTGCCATGCCAGACGGAGATTGCCGGCTTGTGCGCCATGCGGGGTGAAACGAGGCGTACCAGATCGGCCCAGGCGCGGGGCGTGTGATCCGGGGCCTGCGCCATCGCATCGAAGGCGCGCGTCGCATCGCGGGCGGCGCCGAACGGCAGGCCTGCGATGATCGCACCGCCGGCAAAGACGTCCGGATAGTTCGCCAGCATCGCCGCCGTCATGGCGCCACCGGCCGAAAGTCCGGTTATGAAGACGCGCTGCGGGTCGCTTGCCGCAAGGCCGGCCGCATGGCTCACGATCTGGCGGATCGACATGAGTTCGCCGCGGTCGCGCGTCACCTCGCTTGGGCGGAACCAGGTGAAACACAGACGCGGATTGTTCGCCTCGCGCTGCTGGGCATAGACGACGGCAAAGCCACGCTCGTCGGCCAACGATGCCCAGCCGGCGGCGCGGTCGTAGCTTTCGGCATCCTGCCGGCAACCATGCAGCACCAGCACGAGCGGGCGCCCGGCCGGCAGCCCCGCGGGAACATGCATGAACATGCGCAGGCCGCCGGGATTGCTGCCGAAATCACTCGTCTCCACAAGCGGCGAATTCGTGCCGGCGCGGCGGCGCACGGCCGGCGCCTTGCGTTCCGTGGTTGGCTGGAACGGCCAGAACAGGTCGCTCAGCCGTGTTTCGGCCGGGAGCAGTCGCTCGACCGACCGCTTGAAGCGGTCCCGCATGCTCGGCCTCTCTTTCATGGAATTGCCCATCGTCAGATAATGTGCGCAGCGCGCGCGGCAGGATCAAGGCGCAGGCGGTGAAATAGCGGGGAAGGCTCATTCTGCGGATTCATGAGGGCATTCATAAATAGCCAAAGTGCAAAGCCCCGCATTTCGTTCCCGGCCTTTCGAACCCGGCCAAGCTGATGTAGCACTTCTGCCACGACAGATCCGCGACAGGAGGAACCCCATGAGCGAGCACCACAGCGCCACCCCCGAGCAGGCGCGCGCCAAGATGGCGCCCTTCGACTGGGCCGATCCCTTCCTGCTCGAGGACCAGCTGACGGACGAGGAGCGCATGATCCGCGACACCGCGCGCGCCTACTGCCAGGACAAGCTCGCCAGCCGCGTGACCGAAGCCAACCGCCACGAGATCTTCCACCGCGAGATCATGAGCGAGATGGGCGAACTCGGCCTGCTCGGCCCGACCATACCGGAAGAATATGGCGGCGTCGGCGCCAACTACGTGTCCTACGGCCTCGTTGCCCGCGAGGTGGAACGCGTCGATTCCGGCTACCGCTCGGCCATGTCGGTGCAGTCCTCGCTCGTCATGCACCCGATCTTCGCCTACGGCACCGAAGAGACCCGCAAGAAGTACCTGCCGAAGCTTGCTTCCGGCGAATGGGTCGGCTGTTTCGGCCTGACGGAACCGGACCACGGTTCGGACCCCTCCTCCATGATCACCCGCGCGAAGAAGGTCGACGGCGGCTACCTGATCTCGGGCGCGAAGAACTGGATCACCAATTCGCCGATCGCCGATGTCGCCGTCGTCTGGGCCAAGTCCGATGCACATGACAACAAGATCAAGGGTTTCGTGCTGGAACGCGGCATGAAGGGCTTCGAGACGCCGAAGATCGAGGGCAAGTTCTCGCTGCGCGCCTCCGTCACCGGCATGATCATGATGCAGGACGTCTTCGTTCCCGATGAAAACCTGCTGCCGGAAGTGGCGGGCCTTGCCGGTCCCTTCGGCTGCCTCAACCGCGCCCGCTACGGCATCGCCTGGGGCGCGATGGGTGCTGCCGAATTCTGCTGGCACGCCGCGCGCCAGTACACGCTGGACCGCAAGCAGTTCGGCAAGCCGCTCGCCGCCACGCAGCTCATCCAGAAGAAGCTCGCCGACATGGAAACTGAAATCGCGCTCGGCCTGCAGGGCGCGCTGCGGCTTGGCCGCCTGTTCGACGAACACCGCGCGCCTGCCGAGCTCATCTCGCTGATGAAGCGCAACAATTGCGGCAAGGCGCTCGATATCGCGCGCGTTTCCCGTGACATGCACGGCGGCAACGGCGTTTCGGACGAGTATGGCGTCATCCGCCACGTGATGAACCTGGAAGCCGTCAACACCTATGAGGGCACGCATGACATCCACGCGCTGATCCTCGGCCGCGCGCAGACCGGCCTCCAGGCCTTCCAGTAAGCCGACCTGTCCTTTCGCAAATTCTGCGGCCGCTCGTTAGAATACGGGCGGCCGTTTTTACGCTTTCTCCATCCCGTTTCGGTACAATCCCAGTCCGGCAACAGAAGCGGGAGGGCTTCATGCCTCTCGAACATCTCCACGAACAGGCCCATCCACGGCAGCCCAAGCGCAGTTTCGTCCAGTACAGGCTCGACCGGCCCGGTTTCATCACACCGATCGGCCACCACCTCAGCACGTCGGTGCGCTATACCTGCCTGATCCGCAGCATTTCGAGCGCGGGTGCGGTGCTTTCCATCAACCGGACGCTGACGCTGCCTGAAAACTTCTATCTGGAAATCCAGGGCATCCGTGACGGCATTCCCTGCACCGAATTCAAGCGCGACGGCGACGAGATGGTGGTGCGCTTCAACATGTTCCTCGATGCGGATTTCCTCAAGGTGGTGCTGGGGCGACCGGCCGACCTCCAGGACGCCTGATCGGCCGCACGGAAAAATGCGTCGATTAAACTTTTAAAAATTTGCTTCAGCGAAACAAAATACTCCGCTGCGACACTGCCCATCTGTGTCGGACATGATCGTCCTCCTCGGGAGTATCGCAATGAGCATTGGCGCCGATCCGCGTTCCGCCGCGGGCCTTTATGAACGCAAGTGGGAGCGTTATTCCGTCAACCGGCAGGGCATGCTGATGACCGTGGGCTTCGATCTGGGCGCACCGAAAATGCGCAGCTGCCAGTTGATCGACATCTCGCAGGGCGGCGCGAGCTTCAGCGTCACCACGACGATCGGCCTGCCGCTGCACTACTATCTCTCCGTCGTCGGCGTCGCCTCGCGCATCGGCTGTGCCGAGGTCTATCGCACCGACAAACGCATCGGCGTGCAGTTCATCAAGGAAATCGACGAGGAGCTGCTGCACACCATCGTACGCGCCGACTACTTTACCGGCGGCGGCGCGGCAAAGCCGAAAGTGCCGGAGCGGCGCTACATGGTGGGCGTCGAAAAAGGCGGCGTGGGATCGCGCATCACCTGACCGTTTCGCGACCGGGGATTATTGGCTAGGGTGCCGGAAAAACCGATTCCGGCACCTTGTCCGTCCACCGATCCCAGGCCTTTTCATGTCCGCATTTTCTCGCTTTACCGCCATTGCCCAGGCATTGCCCTCCACCGTTCCCTTCGTCGGCCCCGAAACCATAGAACGCACCCGCGGCCTTGCGGTGCGCGCCCGCATCGGCGCCAATGAAAGCGGCTTCGGCCCGGCCCCCTCCGTCATCGAGGCGATGCGCGCGGCAGCCGCGACAACGTGGATGTACAGCGATCCGGAGAATTTCGAGCTGCGCGAGGCGCTTGCCCTTCATCACGGCATATCGCGCGACAACATCGCCATCGGCAGCGGGATCGATGGCCTGCTCGGCGATATCGCACGGCTGATCGTGGAGCCGGGCACGCCGGTCGTCACCTCGCTCGGGGGCTATCCGACGTTCAACTACCATGTAAACGGCTACGGCGGCCGGCTCGTCACGGTGCCCTATGCGGGCGACCGGGAGCACCTCGACGGCCTGCTGGACGCGGTGCGGCGGGAAAACGCCCCGCTCGTCTACCTCGCCAATCCCGACAACCCGATGGGCAGTTGGTGGGATGCCGACAGCATCGTCGCCTTCGCGCAGGCTTTGCCGGAAACCACGCTGCTCGTGCTGGACGAGGCCTATGGCGAGACGGCGCCGGCCGGAACCATTCCGTCCATCGCCGCGCTGATCGGCCAGCCGAACATTCTGCGCATGCGCACCTTCTCGAAAGCCTACGGACTGGCGGGCGCGCGCGTCGGCTATGCCATCGGCACGCTCGGCAATGCGCAGGCCTTCGACAAGATCCGCCACCATTTCGGCATGGCACGGGTGTCGATTGCGGCAGCGCTCGCCGCCCTCGAGGACCAGACGTATCTTAAGGATGTGATCGGCCGCATCGCAGCGTCGCGCGCACGCATCACGGCCATTGCCAAGGAGAACGGTCTTGCGCCGCTGCCGTCAGCAACGAATTTCGTCACCATCGACTGCGGCCGCGACGGCGTGCATGCCAAGGCCATCGTCGACGGCCTGATGGAGCATGGCGTGTTCATCCGCATGCCCGGTATCGCGCCCCTCAACCGATGCATCCGTATCAGCACGGGACTGGAAAGCGACATGGCCCTGCTGGAGGAAGCCCTGCCGGTGGTTCTGAAGGCAGTAGGCAGTAGGCAGTAGGCAGTAGGATTTTACGACGGCGGCTTGGTTTTCAAGTTTCTTCTTCGCCGCAATCGCCTATCGCTAATGCCTACTGCCTATCGCCTACTGCCTATTCACTCAATGCAGCGTCATCCACTCGCGGGCGGCGCGCAGCGCGAGCGCAAGGTCGGTCTTCGTCATCGTCGCGGCAAGATCGGCACGCAGTTCTGCGGCGCGGTCGCACCCCTTGATCGCGGCGATGTTGAGCCATTTGTGCGCCTGCACGACGTCGATATCGCAACCGCGACCCGTCGCATACATCAGGCCCATGTCGCAGAAGGTTTCGGCGCGGTTTTCACCGCCAGTCATGGCGGCCGTTTCGGTGTTCTGAAAATCAAAGCGTGCCATTTCGATAGTCCCTGTCTGACTGGTTTTCTGTTCTTTTGTCCTGTTTTACCTGCCCTTTCGGGCCTCTCGTGGCGCCTGCCGTCTGCGCGGCCTTGGTCTTCCCTGAGAGTTTTGCCGGCCGGTTATCCCGTGCTCGTCTTATGGCTCCACTATGCCGCGGGGCCTTCAAAATGCGCTTAAAAGGCATGCTTAATTTGAGACAAACAAAATCCAAACGCTTGGTAAAATTGGATTTTCGTTAAACATCGGACCCTCTGGAATCCGGCGGATTTGCTTCAAAATTTACCGATTGTTCAAACGACGATTTCAACGCTTCGCTAACCACGGCGAACGGCGGCAAATTTCCGGACTGCGATTTCACCGCCGCTCCGCCCCTTTTCGACCTCACCGGATTCGCGTTTCCCCGCATATTTACCTTTACGTTTGCGTAAGATATTCTGCGCGCTCATTCTGGAGGAGGAAGAGAATGAAACTGAGGACCTTGCTCATTGCAGCCCTTTTTGCCATGCCCGCCGTCGCCAATGCCGCCGAGCCCATCGAAGGCAACTGGAAGACGGCAAGCGGCGCGACCGCGGCGATCGCCAAATGCGGCGGCGGCTTCTGCATTACCTTGAAGACGGGAAAACATGCCGGCAAGCGCATCGGCCAGATGAAGGGCGCCGGTACCGACTACAGCGGCTCGATCACCGACCCGGAAACGGACAAGACCTATAGCGGCTCCGGCACGGTCAATGGCGGCTCGTTGCGCATGAAGGGCTGCGTGCTGGCGGTTCTGTGCAAGTCACAGACCTGGACGCGGCTCTAAAAAACCGAAAAGCCGGCGCCAAGCGCCGGCTTTGCCATATTCGATTATCGCGCGCGCTGGCCGAACAGGATCTTCTGGGCTTCCTTGTCCTCGGCAAGGTTGGCTTGGCGGACCCGCTCTTCCTGACCGACCGCGATGCCGCGCTCGACGGCCGGCCGCGCCATCACCGTCTCGAACCACCGCTTGAGATGCGGAAAGTCGTTCAGATCCTGCCCCTGCTTTTCGTAGGACCGCACCCAGCCGACGCATGCCATATCCGCGATGGAATAATCGCCGGCCAGATATTCGCGATCGGCAAGCCGCCGGTTCATCACGCCATAGAGACGGTTCACCTCGTTGGTATAGCGGTCGATGCCGTAGGCGATCTTTTCAGGTGCGTAATCGCGGAAATGATGCGCCTGTCCCGCCATCGGTCCAAGCCCGCCCATCTGCCAGAACAGCCACTGGTCGACGTCGACGCGTTTGCGTTCGTCCGCCGGATAGAACTGTCCGTATTTGCGGCCGAGATATTGCAGGATCGCGCCGGACTCGAAGATCGAAATCGGCGCGCCGCCGGGTCCGTCCGGATCGATGATCGCCGGCATGCGGTTGTTGGGCGCGATCTTCAGGAAATCAGGCGCGAACTGCTCGCCCTTGCCGATATTGATATACCTGACGTCATAGGGAACACCCAGTTCCTCCAGCATGATCGTGACTTTGTAGCCATTCGGCGTGGGCCAGTAATAGACTTCGATCGGCGCGGTCATTTCGGTCTCTCCTTGGTGTCGTTCAAGACGTAGAGGGCCAGACGTAGAGGGTGCCCGGGGCTCCTTCAAGGCGCATTCATACCTTTTCTGAACGGGAGATGAACCGGCCTCTCAGGGAGCGTTCAGTCCCGGAATGCGACAAAGGCACCACAGCAACATTCTGCTTCAGGGACAAGACAATGGACATTCTCGCTCGCCGCCTCACGATCATCACGCTTCTGATGGCGATTTTCGCGATCATGCTCGCTGCCGCCGTCGAGACAGACTACCGCCGCAACGCCCACAATTCCCACGGCAAGCTCGTCGCGTGCTCCGCGCCGCAGATGTGCCGCGCCTCTATCTGACAGCAAACCGAAAGACGAACCCGATGACCGCCCTCACCCACACCGCCGCGACGCTTCTGCGCATCTTCGCCCTCTCGGCGATGATGATCGCGCCGGTCGGCGGTCTCGCCTGGAGCAATGCCGGCGGCCTCGGGATCGAGAAGCAGGGCGCCGGCCTCGTTCTCTTCGTCACCCTCCAGCGCCAGTCGATGAGCTGACGCCATTCTTTCCAGCCGGCTGATCCGTGGTAAACGGGGAGACTGCCAAGTCTCACCGGAGCCCGGATGAAATCCCTCCTTCTGTTTTCCGCCGCCGCCCTTGCCGAAATCGCCGGCTGCTTTGCCTTCTGGGCGTGGTGGCGGCTGGACAAGTCCGTTCTCTGGCTCGTTCCCGGCATGATTTCCCTCGCCCTGTTCGGCTGGCTGCTGACGCAGGTCGACAGCGCGTTTGCGGGCCGTGCCTATGCGGCCTATGGCGGCGTCTATATCGCGGCCTCGCTGCTCTGGCTGTGGCTTGCCGAAGGCATGCGGCCGGACCGCTTCGACCTTGCCGGCGCGACACTGGCGCTCGTGGGCGCCGGCGTCATTCTCGCGGCGCCGAGATAGGGCTCGCGATAAGGCTTGCGGGCGCGCCGAAGTTGTCGTTTGCTTGTCAAAAGACAACACCTATAGTGATTCATGAGCAAACGAATCTTCTCGCCCAAGCCGCTTTCCTACGCCACGCCCGCGCCCTATGAGGCCAAGTCCTTCGACGATCCAGTGGCCGCCGTCGATGCACTCGAAGCGCTCTACGATCGCAATACGAGCTTCCTGACAGACGCCTTTGCCTCGCTGGCCGACATCGGCACGCCGCATACGCGCTTTCGTGCCTGCTATCCGCAGGTCAGCATCGAGACCACCAGCTTCGGCCATGTCGATTCCCGCCTCTCCTATGGCTACGTCGCCTCGCCCGGCGTCTACACGACGACCATCACCCGCCCGAAGCTGTTCCGTCACTATCTGATCGAACAGCTCGGGCTTCTGATGCGCAATCACGGCGTGCGGGTAATCGTCTCGGAGTCGACGACGCCGATCCCGCTGCATTTCGCCTTCGGCGAAGGCGCGCATGTGGAGGCGGATGTGGCCGGGGGCATCGAGCTGCCGCTGCGCGATCTCTTCGACGCGCCCGACCTTTCCAACACCGACGACGAGATCGCCAACGGCGCCTATGAGCCCGGCCCCGGCGAGCCCTCGCCGCTGGCGCCCTTCACCGCGCAGCGCATCGACTATTCGCTTGCGCGCCTCAGCCATTACACGGCGACCAGCGCCACGCATTTCCAGAACTTCGTGCTGTTCACGAACTACCAGTTCTATATCGACGAGTTCTGCGAATGGGCCCGCCAGCAGATGGCCGAGGGCGGCAACGGTTATACGGCTTTCGTCGAGCCCGGCAACATCGTCACCTATGCTGGCGCCGACAGGCCGGACCCGGACATCACGCCCGGCCGCCTGCCACAGATGCCGGCCTATCACATCAAGAAGAAGGGCCATGGCGGCATCACCATGGTCAATATCGGCGTCGGCCCGTCCAATGCCAAAACGATCACCGACCATATCGCGGTGCTGCGCCCGCACGCCTGGCTGATGCTCGGCCATTGCGCTGGCCTGCGCAACAGCCAGACGCTGGGCGACTACGTGCTGGCGCATGCCTATGTGCGCGAAGACCACGTGCTGGACGACGACCTGCCCGTCTGGGTGCCGATCCCGGCGCTGGCCGAAATCCAGGTCGCGCTGGAAGGCGCCGTGGAGGAAGTCACGGGCCTCGAGGGCTACGACCTCAAGCGCATCATGCGCACCGGCACCGTGGCGACGATCGACAACCGGAACTGGGAACTGCGCGACCAGCGCGGGCCGGTCAAACGCCTCTCCCAATCCCGCGCCATCGCGCTCGACATGGAATCGGCGACCATCGCCGCCAACGGCTTCCGTTTCCGCGTGCCCTACGGCACGCTTCTGTGCGTCTCCGACAAACCGCTGCACGGCGAGCTGAAACTGCCCGGGATGGCCACGGCCTTCTACCGCACCCAGGTCAACCAGCATCTGCGCATCGGTATCCGCGCCCTGGAAAAACTCGCCGGCATGCCGACGGAAAAGCTGCATTCCCGCAAACTCAGAAGCTTTTTCGAGACTGCGTTTCAGTAAAAAACGACAGTGGACAGACCGACCCTTAAGGTCTACTGAGCCGGTAACTTGAGTGCGTCGGGATATTTTTCGTCCCGGCGCGCTTTGCCATCCGCAGCGCGCGCCAAACGCCTTTCGGCGGGTTCTCGCACAGCCGATTTACCGCCCATGCCCGACTTTCAAAAAACCTTTTCCATCGTCAGGAATTTTCTGGTTTTCAGTGGCGGCTCGGTCGTCGGCGCTGTTATCGACTATGTGGTGACGCTCGGCGCGCATGGTCTTCTGGATACGCCACCCTCCCTTGCCCTGAGCCTCTCCATGGTGATCAGCGCCTCCGTCGTCTTCCTCTATCACGACAGGATCACCTTCCGCACATCCGGGGCAGGCTGGCTGAAGCGCTACGTCAAGTTCATGATGCTCGCGGCGATCGTCCTGGCGCTACGTGTCGTGATCCTTGAACTGCTCATCGCCGCGATGCTTCCGGTCTTCATCGCCGTGGCAGTGGCCATCGTGGTCGTTTCCGTCGCCAACTTCGCAGCCTCGTCGATGCTGGTCTTCATGAAAGGACGCCAATGACCTCCGGCCAAAGCCTGTCCATCGTCGTTCCTGTTTTCAACGAGGCGGAGAACCTCTCCTATCTCGTCAGCCGCCTGAACATGGTTTGCGAACGCATTCGCCACGAGTTCGGGATCGACACGATCCACTATGTCTTCATCGATGACGGCAGTTCCGATGGGAGCTTCGATGCGCTCGGTGCGCTCGATTATGCCGGGCAAGGCGTGACGCTCCTGCAATTCTCGCGCAATTTCGGCAAGGAAGCCGCCCTCTCCGCCGGCATCGATTCAGCGACCGATGCCGACGCGATCATCATGATGGATGCCGATCTTCAGCATCCGCCCGAACTTCTCGTCGATCTCGTCCGCGTCTGGAAAACCGAGGGCGTCGACAGCGTCTTCACCTACAAGGAGCATCGCCGGGCTTCGGAAGGTGCTCTCAAGGCCACGCTCTCGCATGTCTTCTATTGGGTCATGAACCGGGGCGCGCGCTTCTCGATCACCGAGAATGCGGGCGACTTCCGGCTCATCAGCCGGCGCTACGCCAACGCGCTGCGCCTGCTGCCGGAAAGCCAGCGCTTCATGAAGGGGCTTTACGGATGGGTCGGCTTTGCCCAGCGCGGCCTGCCCCTTACGCCACCGCCACGCGAGCGCGGCACCACGAGCTTCAATGGTGCGCGGCTCATGGCGATGTCGTTCGACGCCATGACGAGCTTTACCACCGCACCCCTGCGCCTGATGGCGCTGGCCGGCCTCGTCATTGCCTGCGTCAGCGCGGTCTACGGCGTCTATATCGTCGTGGAGCGGCTTTTCTTCACCGCCAACAGCATCGGCATCGCCTCCGTTCTGGCGCTGATGGCGTTCTTCGGCGGCATGCAGATGATCTTCCTCGGCCTGCTCGGTGAATATATCGGCAAGACCGTCCTCGAAGCGAAGCGGCGGCCCCCTTACATCCTGGCCGAGAAGCGTGTGATATCACCGCCGGCCACGGACGCGGCAGCGTCCGCACAGACAGAAATCTCCTCCTGAATGTTCAAGACCTTTTCCTCCAGGCCGGCCCTCTTCGTCGTGATTCACTGCTTCGTCTGGTGGATCATGATCCTCATCGCCAAGCCCAATCTCGATCGTTATGGCGACATGGTGGAAGTCTATGCCTGGTCGCAGCACTGGCTGGCGGGATCGAGCAAGCATCCGCAATTCCTGCCGTGGATGGCCAAGATCTGGTTTCTGGTCGCGCCCAAGACCGTGGCCTCGATCTATCTGCTGTCGGCCGTCAATCTCGCCGTGGCTATGCTGGGCATCCTCGCGCTCGGCCGCGCGCTGCGCCTGGGAGAACTCCAGGTGCTTGTCGCGCTGGCCCTCGGAGCGCTGGCCTTCCCGTACCTGACGCTCGCCGACAAGCTCAACATGAACGCGATATGTCTCTCGATCTGGCCCTGGACGGCCTGGGCGTTCGTTAAGGCGACATCGGAGCGGAGCGAAAGGCACATGCTTCATGCGGCGCTGTTTGGCCTGCTCGCCGGGCTTTCCATGCTCAGCAAGTACTACTCCATCGTTCTCATCCTGCCGCTTTTTGCCTTCACGTTCCTTTCGAACCAGCGCTGGATCTGGCGCACGGCGACCCCGTGGGTGGCTATCGCCACCTATCTCGCCGTGACCATGCCGCACATTCTCTGGCTGATGGCCCATCAGGATGCCATCGCCTACGCCCGCGAACAGGCGGGAGACGACCCGACCGGCAAGCGTCTCTATTACATCGCGAAATTCATCGCGGCCCCTCTCTTCTACTGGCCCATTCCGTTCATTCTGGCCGGGCTCTTTCTCGTCAAGGGCTCCTTCCTCAGCCGCTGCGCGCAGCTGGCGCGGTTGCCGCGGGATAATGCCCTTCTCGGCGTGCTGGCGCTCGGCCCGTGGCTGCTGACGCTTTTCTTCGCGGTCGCCGGCCTTGTCGAACTGTCGACGCCCTGGGCGATCCCGATCGGTTTCGCCTTCATGCTCTATGGCATCGCCAATGCAGACCCGCGGCTTCTGCAGAAAAACGGACCGAAGATCATCGCAGCCTTTCGCTTCATCTGGCCGATCATGCTCGTTGGCAGCGTCATCGCGGCAACGATGGACGCCTACAGCGACAACGTGAACTACTACCGGCCGGAACAGGAACAGGCGGTGGCGGCTGTCGACCATTGGAACACGCGCCACGACATGCCGCTTTCCTGGGTCTCAAGCGGCAATCTCGCCGCCATGATCGCATTCTTCTCGCCCACGCCGATAGAAGCGCTGCCGACACCGCCCGATGCGCTGCCATCCTACTATCCGGAGCGCGCGAACTGGAAGAACGAGGCCGGTATAATCGCCTGCCCCGTTGAGGTGGAGGGCTCCGACGCGTCGGACTGCATACGGGAAGCAAAGGCCTGGGCGTCGCTTCACGGGCTGCAATCGGAAGAGGTCACATTCACGATCGCACGCTCGGGCATTCGCTTTCCCCGCACGCTGCCATTTCAGATGCCGGTGGTGTATGTCTGGCCGAGATGACGGCCAGGGCAGGTGCGCATGCTGATTGCAGACGACTTCGGCCTCGGCCGGGACCATGACAGAGTGATCCTCGATCTTCTCGACCGAGGAAAGATCGACGGCACCTCCGTCATGATCGACGGCGACATCGATCCACTGGATATCGAGCGACTGCGCCAGCTGCGGGAGCGCGGCGCGGCCATCGGGCTGCATCTCAACCTCACGCACGACTTTTCAGGCCGTCATTTTCACCGGCCAATCGGCGATCTGCTGCGGCTCTGCCTCACCGGCCGGTTGCCGCAAGAGGCGCAAGGCGCCTTTCACAGACAGGCCGAGACGTTCCACGCCACCTTCGGCTTTCCGCCGGACTATTACGACGGACACCAACACTGCCATTGTTTTCCCGGTCTTGACCGGATTGCGGCAACCCTGCCCCGGGAAAATCGCGTCTGGATGCGTGTACCGCTGCCCCGGACGTGGGCCGGCCGCATGCTCAACATGCGCGCAGGCGGGCCAAAGACCGTCCTGGTCATGATCCTCGCGCATTTCGCGGCAAGGACATTCCGCAGGGCGGGCTGGGAGACGAACAGCGATTTTTCCGGCTTCCTGCCGCTCGACAGGCCGGACGCCGTCGCGCGATGGCTGCCCAGGCTCCTGAGCGCGCGCGCCGCCGACACATTGATGATGGTCCATCCGGGAAGCGCCGATGACCGGAGCCAATGCCCCGGCCATGCGCCGCAAAGCCGTGTCGTGGAAGCGGAAATCCTTTCGCTTCAGGCCTGAACCTCAGCCCTTCATCACCGTCCAGGCGTGCTCCAGGCCCTTGCGGGTGATGTCGATCATCTGGTCGACTTCCGCATGGGTGATGACGAGTGGCGGGGAGAAGAGCATGCGGTCGCCGGTGGCGCGCAGCACCAGGCCGTTTTCCAGGCAATGGTTGCGCACGGTGACGCCGGCCTTTTCCTTGTCCTCGAAGCGCTTGCGCGTCGTCTTGTCCTCGGCGAGCTGGACGGCGGCCATCAGGCCGACCTGCTGGACTTCGCCGACGATCGGCAGGTCCTCCAGCGACTTCAGCCCGGCGGCGAGGTAGGGGCCGATATCGTCGTGCACGCGCTCGACAAGCTTCTCATCCTCGATGATGCGCAGGTTTTCCAGTGCCGCGGCGGCGCAGACCGGGTGGCCGGAATAGGTGAAGCCGTGGTTGAAGTCGCCGACCTCCTCGACGAGCACGTTGCCGACGCGGTCGGAGACCATGACGCCGCCGATCGGCAGGTAGCCGGAGGACAGGCCTTTGGCGATGGGCGCCAGATCCGGCTCGACGCCGAAATGCTGGTGGCCGAACCAGTGGCCGGTGCGGCCGAAACCGCAGATGACTTCGTCCGTGACGAGCAGGATGTTGCGCGCCTTGCAGATGCGGGCGATTTCCGGCCAGTAGGTGGCCGGGGGCACGATGACGCCGCCCGCACCCTGGATCGGTTCGGCGACGAAGGCGGCAACGTTGTCCTCGCCGAGCTCGTCGATCTTCTCTTCCAGCTGGCGGGCCATCTTCAGGCCGAATTCGTCGGAGGTGAGATCGCCGCCCTCACCATACCAGAAGGGCTGGTCTATGTGGTGCACGCCGGCGATCGGCAGGTCGCCCTGCTCGTGCATCCACTTCATGCCGCCGAGCGAGGCGCCGGCGACGGTGGAGCCGTGATAGCCGTTCTTGCGGGCGATGATGGCCTTCTTGGTCGGCTTGCCCATCGCGCCCCAGTAGACGCGGGCCATGCGGAACCAGGTGTCGTTGGCCTCGGAACCCGAGCCGGTGAAGAAGACGCGGTTGATGTTGGGGCCGGCATGCGAGGCGATCTTCTGCGCAAGCAGAACGGCCGGCGGCGTCGTGGTGCCGAAGAAGGTGTTGTAATAGGGCAGCTCGTTCATCTGCCGCACGACGGCATCGGCGATTTCCTTGCGGCCGTAACCGATGTTCACGCACCACAGGCCGGCGAAGCCGTCGAGATAGCGCTTGCCGTGGTTGTCGAAGATGTAGCAGCCCTCGCCGCGTTCGATGATGCGGGTGCCGGCCGCGTTCAGTTTCTTCATGTCCGAGAACGGATGAAGATGGTGGGCGGCATCGAGGGCACCGAGGTTCGAAACGGCTGCTGCACTGGTCTGCGACATTTGAATACATCCTTGCAGGTGGAACCCGCCTTATTGAACGACGGGACAGAATGGGTTACGAAAATGCCCATGTAACAGGCATTTGGCAAGAGATGCTGCGTGAGCAAAATTTCCTGCCGGTGCTTCCCGCCAAACCAAAAGCAGGCACCATGACAAACGACAAGAAGGCTGCCGGTTCGCGGCCAGCCAACGCGCTCACCAATTCCCAGGCCCGTATCGAAATCCTTCTCGTCGGCATGAACGGCGACCTGCGCGGCAAGCAGATTCCGACCGAAGCCGAGAAGAAGATCTGGGATGGTTCGGTTCGCCTGCCCTCCTCCACCCAGTCGCTCGACATCTGGGGCGACGACAATGACGACATCACCGGCCTGTCGCTGTCCGTCGGCGACCCCGATGGCGTGTGCATTCCCGACCGTCGCTCGCTGACGGCAATGCCCTGGGCGCCCGAGGGCTCGCGCCAGGTGCTGGCCACCATGCACGAATTCGACGGCACGGCCTCCTTCATGGATCCGCGCGCCATTCTTGCCCGCATGGTGAAGCGCTTCGAGGACCGCGGCCTCACACCGGTCGTGGCGACCGAGCTCGAATTCTACGTGGTCGAGGACGACTGGCGTGAGACCGGCAAGCCGCGCCCGCCGGCCGCCCTGATGTATCGCGACGAGCCGAACGGCTTCCAGCTCTACGACATGCGCGCCACCGATGCGCTGGACGGCTATATCCAGACGGTACGCGCCTGGGCGAAGGAGATGGACCTGCCGGCGGACGCGACCACGGCGGAGTTCGGCCCCGGCCAGTTCGAGATCAACCTGCTGCACCGGCCGGACGCGCTTGCCGCCGCCGACGACTGCATCTACCTGAAGCGCATCGCCGAACAGGCCGCACGCCGCTTCGGGCTGAAATCCACCTGCATGGCGAAGCCCTATGCCGAGCATGCCGGCTCCGGACTGCATGTGCATTGCAGCGTCATCGACAAGGACGGCAAGAACATTCTCGACGCCAAGGGCGGCGATCCGGCGAAGCTGAAGTCGGTTTGCGCGGGCATGCTGCAGACGATGCGCGACGCGCAACTCGTCTTCGCGCCCTTCGCCAACTCCTATCGCCGGTTCCAGCCGGGATCGTTCGCGCCTGTCGACCTGACCTGGGGCTTCGGACACCGCGGCACCGCCATCCGCATTCCCGACAAGGACGGCCCGGCGGCACGTGTCGAACACCGCGTGGCGGGCGCCGACGTAAACCCCTACCTGCTGCTGACGGCGATCCTGGGCGGCATCCTGCTCGGGCTCGACACCGAACTCGATCCGGGGCCGGTGACGGAGCCCGGCAAGGATGCGCCACCCGCCACGCGCCTGACGCACGATTTCCTGACCGCGGTGGAAGAATTTTCGGCCTCGCCCTTCATCAAGGACGCGTTCGGCGAAGCCTATCAGAAGCTCTATGGCGATACGAAGCGCAAGGAGGCCATCACCTATCTGCGCACGGTCTCGGATTTCGACTACCAGACCTATCTGCCGCGCATCTGAGCAGTTTGGCTTCGCCTGCCGGACACCTTCGCCCCATATGCGGGGCGAAGGGCGAGCCTGTTTTTCAGGCTGCCGCCGTCGCTGTCGTGGGCATGTTACCGGCCTGCACCTTCGGCACGATGACCTTGAGTTCGCCGGGATGCAGGCGGATCGAGACGTCGCGGTCCATCGGCAACAGCTCGCCGTCGATGACGCAGTTGATCGACCGATCGACCCGAGGGAAGTGCAGCTCGACTTCGCGGCCGGTCATCTCGCGCACATCGGCGTTTTCGCGCAGCTTGCCGCGCACGATATCGAAGGCGAGCCGCGCCACGCCGGCGGGCTTCAAGGGGCTGGTGGTGTAGAAGCCGAGATGCCCGCCGGACAGGTCATCCGCATACAGCAGGCCGTTGTCGCCGAACCTATTGTTGGAGACGTTGATGGCCGACACCTTGCGGCTTTCCGCAACGCCATCGACCTCGAATTCCACCTCGAATTCCGGCGGATCGAGGATCACGCCCAGCGCCGCGCGCGTGTTGGCGACGATCTTTCCCATGCGCGACCGGTAGGTCATGGCATTGCGCAGGCGCACCATGCGGGCGTGGAGGCCTGCGGAGAACTGATGCACGAAGGGCCGGTCGTCCGCCGTGCCGATGTCGGCGGCGGAGATATCGCCGTCCGCCAGCGCATCGATCGCCTGCCAGATATCGAGCGGAATCTTCAGCGAGCGGGCAAAGAGGTTCATCGTGCCGGCCGGGATGATGCCGAGCGGCATGCCGCTCTGCCAGGCAAGCCCGGCCGCCGCCGAAATGGTGCCGTCGCCGCCGCCGGCCAGCATCGCGTCCAGATCGGTGCGCTCCGCACAGCGGCGCAGCACCATCTCGATATCGGAGCTTTCGACGATATCACAGTCGAGATGGTGCCCCGCCGCGGCGAAAACTTCTTCCGCATGGCGGGCATAGGCCTCCATGTCGGTGGTCCGAAACGTTCCGCCATCCCGGTTGAAAATCGCCTGAACTCTCATTCGTCTACTCCGCATCCTGGCCGAGAACGCCTGAAGGCCCTCTTTGGCTGCATTAGATAGGAGAGAAAGCGGCGATTCACAGGCGGGCGGACACGGGAATGCAATAAATCGCGAAGTCGTCGCGGGCCGCTTGACCGGCGCGGGCCAAAAATCACAGTAGGCATCCGCACCCGTTTTGCTATATCTCAAGCAGCCGCCTGCGTCGTGAAGACGCTGCCGGCCGATATCTATTCCGATTGCGGCCAGTCCGGCCGAACCGCACCGCAAAGCAGCCAGGAGGAGTGGCCGCCCTTGTGAGGGTTCATGGCCGGGTGTGCCGCATGGCCACATCCTGCGGAGCCACCGTGTCCGAACATAAACTGCCCAATGCCGCCCTCTCCTCCGGGCAGCCGCCGCTTCCGGCCTTGACCGTCACTCTCATCATCCTGGCGCTGGCCGTCGGCAGCTTCGGCATCGGCACGGGCGAGTTCGCCATCATGGGCCTCCTGCCCGATGTCGCGGGCACGTTCGGCGTCAGCAACGCCACGGCGGGTCATGTCATCAGCGCCTATGCCTTCGGCGTCGTGGTCGGCGCGCCCGTCATCGCCGTCATCGGCGCGCGCTTTCGCCGCCGAGACCTGCTGCTGGTGCTGATGGGCGTCTTCGCCGCCGGCAATCTCGCAAGCGCGGCGGCGCCGAGCTTTCACAGCTTCATGCTGTTCCGGTTTCTCTCCGGCCTGCCGCACGGCGCCTATTTCGGCGTGGCCGCGCTGGTCGCGGCCTCCATGGTGCCGGTCAACAAGCGCACGCAGGCTGTTGGCAAGGTCATGCTGGGCCTGACCGTCTCCACCCTGATCGGCACGCCGCTTGCCGCCTTCTTCGGGCAAATCCTCAACTGGCAGTTCATGTTCGTCGCCGTCGGCGTGACCGGGCTTCTGACGGTGGGCCTGATCGCCGCCTTCCTGCCGCGCGACAAGGCTCCGAAAGGTGTCAATGCGCTGACGGAACTCGGTGCGCTCCAGCGCAAGCAGGTCTGGCTGACGCTCGGCATCGCCGCCACCGGCTTCTGCGGCATGTTCGCGGTCTTCACCTACATCTCGCCGATCGTGACGGACGTGGCCAGGCTCAATGTCGGCATGGTGCCGGTCTATATGGCGATCTTCGGCGCGGGCATGATCGTCGGCAACCTCTTCGGCGCCAAGCTTGCCGATCTCTCGCTGATGCGCACGATCGGCTGGTCGCTGGTCCTGTATTTCGGCGTTCTCGTCGCCCTGTCGCTGACGGCGCACAATCCCGTGCTGCTCGGGCTCTGCTGCTTCCTCATCGGGTGCAGCTTCGTGGTCGGTCCCGCCTTGCAGACGCGCCTGATGGACGTGGCCGGCGACGCGCAGACGCTGGCCGCCGCCCTCAACCACTCCGCCTTCAACATCGCCAATGCGCTCGGCGCCCTGTTCGGCGGCATGGCGATCAATGCCGGCTACGGCTACGAATCGATGGGCTTCGTGGGGGCGGCGACGGCGGTGGTCGGCTTCGGCGTCTTCCTCGTCTCGCTTGCGCTTGAAAAGGCGGAGCGGGCCGCGTCCCCTGCCTGCCCGGCGGAGTGAAAGCCGCCGGTCGATCGCCAACCTTCAGGCGGCGTCCCTTCCGGGGGACGCCGTTTCCGTTTCATCGGCAAGGCGGATGACGTTGCGGCCGTTGTGGCAGACGACATTGCGCGCTCCCCATGCCGCAAGCGCCATGATGACCGGTTGGAGGCTGCAGCCGACGGTCGTCAGCTCGTAATCGACACGCGGCGGCACGACGGGGAAAACGGTGCGCGACACGATGCCCGCCTCCTCCAGCTCGCGTAGCTGCTTGGTCAGCATGCGCTGCGTGACGCTCGGAAGCTTGCGGCGCAACTCGTTGAAGCGCAGCTTGCCGTCCAACAGGTGAAAAAGGATCACGCCTTTCCATTTTCCATCCAGGAAGGACAGGGTCGATTCCACGGGGCAACCGGGGAAACTGCTGGTGAGCTTGGCGCGTGGACGCGACATGACGGTATCCTTTTCGATACTATGAACACTATTTGTGCATTCTTGCGTGAAGCGACGTTACCCTTCATTTAGGTTCCATTCAACGCGAAAGGAACCCACGATGCGCGCGATCGCCTACCAGACCCCACAGCCCATCACCGCCGAAACGGCTCTTGTCGATATCGAACTGCCGACGCCCGCGCCGCTGGGCCGCGACCTGCTGGTCGAAATCAAGGCCGTTTCGGTGAACCCGGTCGATACGAAGGTTCGCAGCAAGGCAGCGCCGCCGGAGGGCGAATGGCGCGTGCTGGGCTTCGACGCCGCCGGCTTCGTCAAGGCCGTCGGGCCTGATGTGACGCTGTTCAAGCCCGGCGACGCCGTCTTCTATGCGGGTTCCATCGACCGGCCCGGCACGAATGCCGAATTCCACCTCGTCGATGAGCGCATCGTCGGCCGAAAGCCGGCTTCGCTCGACTTCGCCGCCGCCGCCGCATTGCCGCTGACCGCCATCACGGCCTGGGAAATGCTGTTCGACCGGCTGAAGGTGCGCGACGGCGTGCCGGGTGCCGCGAATGCCATCCTCATCGTCGGCGGGGCCGGCGGCGTGGGTTCCATTGCCGTACAGCTCGCCCGCAGCCTCACGGATCTCACTGTCATCGCCACGGCATCGCGGCCCGAGACGGCGGCGTGGGTAAAGGACCTCGGCGCCCACCACGTCGTCGACCACAGCAAGCCGCTGGAGGCGGAAGTGGCCGCACTCGGCATCGGCGCCCCGGCCGTTGTGTTCTCCACCACCAATACCGCGCAGCACCTGCCCGCCATCATCGAAACCATCGCGCCGCAAGGCCGCTTCGGCCTGATCGACGACCCGGCCACGCTCGATGTCATGCCCTTCAAGCGCAAGGCGGTGTCGACCCACTGGGAGCTGATGTTCACCCGTCCGCTTTTCCAGACGCCCGACATGATCGAGCAGCACAATCTGCTGAATGCGGTGTCGCAGCTGGTCGATGAGGGCACGATCCGCACGACGCTCGCCGAGACGCTCGGCACGATCAATGCGGAGAACCTGCGCAAGGCGCATTCCCTCATCGAGAGCGGCCGGACCCGCGGCAAGCTGGTGCTGGAGGGCTTCTGACCGCCCTCTGAAATTTATGAGGGTTGTTCTGCCGGCAGCACAACCAACGCCGAATCTCTGCTAGACAGGATCGTGCCGCTCCGGTTGCCAAAACGGCGCGCGGAGCGGGCGAACCGGCCCGTCGCGGCCATGTCATGGGAGAGACATGAATGACTGCCCTCGTCGAAAGCATTACCGGCAGCCGGGCCTTCGGCTTTGTTGCCCGCCTCGTCCTCACATCCATGTTCTGGTTGTCCGGCATCGCCAAGCTGGCCGACTTCAATGGCGGCGTGGCGGAAATGGCGCATTTCGGTCTCGAGCCGCCCGCACTCTTCAACATCGCCACCGCCGTGGTTCAACTCGTCGGTTCGGCGCTGATCATCGCTAACCGCTGGACCTGGCTGGGGGCCGGCATGCTCGCCGTCTTCACCGCGCTGACCATTCCGATCGCCCACAATTTCTGGACCATGGAAGAGCCGATGCGCACCGTCGAGTTCTACGTCGTGATGGAGCACATCACCGTCATCGGCGCCCTGATGGTGGTGGCCTGGAAGACGGCCCGCTGAACGAAAAAGGGCGCCCGCGGCCTTCGCCGGGGCACCCTCGTTTTGCGAACCGATCGCCGATCAGCCGTGCACGATCTCGCGATGCTTCTGCAAGCGCTTGCCGAAGGCCTGGCTGACGCGGTCGAAGATGATCGCGATGCCGACGATGGCGAGTCCGTTGAAGATGCCGAGCGTGAAGTACTGGTTGGAAATCGCCTTCAGAACCGGCTGGCCGAGGCCCTGCACGCCGATCATCGAGGCGATGACCACCATGGCGAGCGCCATCATGATCGTCTGGTTGATGCCGGCCATGATGGTGGGCAGCGCCAGTGGCATCTGCACGTTCTTCAGCTTCTGCCAGCCCGACGACCCGAACGCATCGGCGGCTTCCAGCACATCCTTGTCCACCAGGCGGATGCCGAGATTGGTGAGGCGGATCATCGGCGGGATGGCGTAGATCACCACGGCAATCAGGCCGGGCACCTTGCCGATGCCGAGCAGCATGACGACGGGAATGAGGTAGACGAAACTCGGCATCGTCTGCATGACGTCGAGGATCGGGTTGATGACGTTCTGCACCCGGTCCGAGCGCGACATCAGAATGCCGATCGGAATGCCGATGACGATGGAGAGCACCGTACAGACGAAGATCATCGAGACCGTCTTCATCGTGTCGTCCCACATGTCGAGATAACCGATCACGAGAAGCGTGGCGACGGCGCCGACGACGATCTTCCAGTTGCGGCTGGCGAACCATGCGATGAGAGCGATGAGAATGAGGATGATCGGCCAGGGCGTGCGCGTCATGAAGCGCTCGGACCAGATCAGAAAATGCTGCAACGGCTCGAAAAGGGATTCGATGCTGTCACCATAGGCGCGCGTAAAACCGCGGAAGCCTTCGTCGATGGCCTTTTTCAGGTCCCGGAGCGATCCCGCGTCCATCGTCGGAAATTTTGTCAACCATTCCATGTCAGTCCCCTTCCGCTCTACCGGTCTTGCGCCGGTTTGCGAGCCCAACCCTAATGCATGCCGAAGGAAAGTGCGCATCGATTTGCGCCATGGGCATGCATCGAAACGAAACGTGGAGCGGCGGCACGCACTGCGCGCCGCCGCATCCTGTCAGGCGATCAGAGCGCTGCCTTGATCTTCTCGGCGGCTTCCGGCGAGACCCATTCCTTCCACATCGCCTCGTTTTCCTCGAGGAAATGCTTGGCGCCGTCGTCGCCGCTCGCCTGGTTATCGGTCATCCAGGCCATCAGCTTGTTGACCGTGTCGTTGGTCCAGGCACGCTTGTTGAGGTAGCCCATGACGTCCTCGCCGGCGCGTTCGGAAAACGCCTTGGTGACGAGCGTCTGGACCTTGTCCTTCGGCCAGTCGTTCTTCTTCGGATCCGGGCAATCGGCAACCGTGTTGCAACGCTTCCACTCGGCTTCGTCATAGGGAACGCCGTGCTCGAGCTTCACCATGTCGTACTTGCCGAGCAGCGCAGTGGGCGCCCAGTAGTAACCGACCCAGCCTTCCTTGCGCTCGTAGGCCTTGGCGATGGAGCCATCCAGGCCGGCTGCCGAGCCCGTGTCGACCAGCGTGAAGTTCGCCGCCTCACCGCCGTAAGCCTTGTAGAGCTGGCTGGTCACGACCGTGCCGCCCCAGCCCTGCGGGCCGTTGTGCACGGCGCCCTTGCTCTTGTCTTCCGGATCCGGGAACAGTTCCGGGTGCTTGAACACGTCGTCGATGGTCTTGATGTCAGGATGCGCGTCGGCGATGTATTTCGGGATCCACCAGCCCTGAACGGCACCGTCGGAGAGCGCAACGGCCGCACCAACGAGCTTGCCTTCCTCGATGCCGCGGTTGACGACGTCGGGCAGCAGGTCGACCCAGCCTTCCGGCGCGAGATCGGGATCACCCTTCTCGGTCATCGAGGTGATGGTCGGAACCGTGTCGCCGACGATGACCTCGGCATTGCAGCCATAGCCTTCGCTCAGGATGAATTTGTCGAGCGCGGCGAGAACCTCGGCGCTCTGCCAGTTCATGCTGGCAATGGTCACGTTGCCGCATTCGGCGCGCGCCGCACCCGTCATGGCCATGAGACCGACGACGAGGCAGGTGGAAGCGAGAAGATGTTTCATGATGGTTCCCTTTTTATGGCGGTGTCGTTGTGCCCCATCGGACCCGCTGCACCGCCGCCGAGTCCGTTATCCTCCGCGGATCGTGTCCGGACAGGCCGTCGATGCAGCGCCAAATCCGCGATTACCGCATTCTCGACTTTTGCAGCTACTGCGTCGAATGCCGGTATGAATGCGTCTGCCACTAAACCCGATGCGTCATGTGGTATTAATTTCTTAATACCACCGAAAACGCGTCGGGCCCCGCAGGGACGCCCGCAATCCTATGATAAAGAACAGCTTTTTCAACCTTAAAAAGGAAAAGGTCGGCTTTCGCCGGCCTTATGCCCCTTTGCGACGGTGCTGTGTGCGCCGGAAAATCAGGCCTCGCGGCGACCCTGGATAACGTGCACGCGGCCACCGGTCTTCACGCGCTCGTAGAGGTCGATCACATCGTGGTTGAGCATGCGCACGCAACCGCTCGACATCGCCTGGCCGATCGACCACGGCTGGTTTGTGCCGTGGATCCGGAACATCGTGTCGTTGCCGTTCTGGTAGAGGTAGATGGCGCGGGCACCGAGCGGATTGTTCAGGCCGCCGGGAACGCCGCCGGCATATTTCAGGTTCTTCTGGGGATCGCGGCGGATCATATTCGGCGTCGGCGTCCAGCTCGGCCATTCCGCCTTGCGGCCGATATAGGCGCTGCCGGCCAGCGAATAGCCCTGGCGGCCGACGCCGATGCCGTAGCGTATCGCCCTGCCGTCGCCGAGCACGTAGTAGAGCCGGCGCGCCGGCGTATCCACCACGACGGTGCCGGGAGCGTGCGTCGTGGCATAGGCGACTTCCTGGCGCCGCAGCTCCGGCTTGATCTTGTCGAGCGGCATCGCCTTCAGCGGATGACGCTCATCCAGACGGTCGCCGTAATTGGCGCGGTCGCTGGTGCCGTTGGTGGCGCAGCCTGCGAGCAGCGCGGATGCACCGAGCAGGAATCCGCGGCGGGAAATCGACATGGTTAAAGCCCCCTGAATATACGATCCGTCGGGGCGAAAACTATGCAGTTATGGTTAATCGAGGGTTAATCGGCGCGCTGCGGTTGCAGGACGGATTAACCAGCGTGTCCGGAAAAAGACGCGATCGAACGAAAAAGGCCGCCTGGAGGGCGGCCCTTCGATCTCGGCAATCGCTGCGGGATCACATGTTCGGATAGACCGGCCCCTCGCCCCCTTGGGGCGGCACCCAGTTGATGTTCTGGTTGGGATCCTTGATGTCGCAGGTCTTGCAGTGCACGCAGTTCTGCGCGTTGATGACGTAGACGTCCTGGCCGTCCTTCTCGACCCATTCGTAGACGCCGGCCGGACAGTAGCGCGTCGAGGGACCGGCATAGACGTCGAGTTCGGATGTCTTCTGCAATTCCAGGTTCTTCACCTGCAGATGAACCGGCTGGTCTTCCTCGTGGTTGGTGTTCGACAGGAACACCGAGGAGAGGCGGTCGAAGGTCAGCACGCCATCCGGCTTCGGATAATCGATCCGTTGGTGCTTGGCCGCAGGTTCGAGCGAGGCCGCATCGGTCTTGCCATGCTTGAGCGTGCCGAAGAAGGAGAAGCCGAAAAGCGTGTTCGTCCACATGTCGAGGCCGCCCAGCGCCACGCCGACCGCCGTGCCGAACTTCGACCACAGCGGCTTGACGTTGCGCACCTTCTTCAGGTCCGAGCCGATGGCGCTGTCGCGCCAGCCCTGCTCGATCTCGATCGGCTCGTCATTGGCGCGGCCGGCGGCAATGGCATCGGCCAGCTTTTCGGCGGCCAGCATGCCCGAGAGCACCGCATTGTGGCTGCCCTTGATGCGGGGAACGTTGACGAAGCCGGCCGAGCAGCCGATCAGCGCTCCACCCGGGAAGGACAGTTTCGGCACGGACTGGTAGCCGCCCTCGGTGATGGCGCGCGCGCCGTAGGACAGCCGCTTGCCGCCCTCGAAGGTGCCGCGGATCGCCGGATGCGTCTTGAAGCGCTGGAATTCCTCGAACGGATAGAGATAGGGGTTCTTGTAGTTGAGGTGCACCACGAAGCCGACGGCGACCATGTTGTCTTCGAGGTGGTAGAGGAACGAACCGCCGCCGGCCTTCATGCCGAGCGGCCAGCCGAAGGAGTGCTGCACGAGGCCGGGCCTGTGGTTCTCCGGCTTGACCTGCCAGAGCTCCTTGAGGCCGATGCCGAACTTCTGGGGCTCACGATCCTTCTGGAGGTCGAACTTCGCGATCAGCTGCTTGGCGAGCGACCCGCGCACGCCCTCGGAGATCAGCGTATACTTGCCGAGCAGCGCCATGCCGCGGGTATAGTTCGGGCCGGGCTCGCCGTTGCGCTCGATGCCCATATCGCCAGTGGCCACACCGATGACCGCACCCTCGTCGTTGTAGAGCACTTCGGTGGCGGCAAAGCCCGGATAGATCTCGACGCCAAGCTCTTCCGCCTTCGTCGCCAGCCAGCGACAGACATTGCCGAGCGAGACGATGTAGTTGCCGTGGTTGTTCATCAAGGGCGGCATGAAGGCGTTCGGCAGGCGCACGGAGCCGGCCGGGCCGAGGAACAGGAAATGGTCGTCCTTGACCTCGGTCTTGAAGGGATGATCGGCATCCTCGCGCCAGTCCGGCAGCAGGCGGTCGATGCCGATGGGATCGACAACCGCGCCGGAGAGGATGTGCGCGCCGACCTCCGAGCCCTTTTCGAGCACGACGACGGTGAGATCAGGATTGACCTGCTTCAACCGGATCGCCGCCGAAAGGCCGGCAGGGCCCGCACCGACGATCACGACATCGAATTCCATGCTTTCGCGTTCGGGGAGTTCCATTTCTTCGCTCAATTTTCTCTCCTCGCCGCAACCCTCGAAAGCCGCGGAAATACCCTCTGGTGAACCCTCTCATGACAAATACCAGAAATCTTGTCGAGCCGTTCTGCGACAGAGCGTCCGCGCATTTGCGCATGAGGTGATGACACGGGACGAATTTTTATTGACTTTAACGTAAACGTCAACAGCTCTGACGGACCTGCGCCGCACCGTACTTGATTCCGCTCCTTGGCAGGGCTAGGCATGCGCGGCAAAGCCGTCCGCCCAACACCGTGCCATCTGCGAGACTACCCGAATGCCCGGACTGGATTTCAACGATTTCGGCGACTTGTTCCACCATATCGGAGGCGATGGCCCGACTGTGGACCTGTCGAGCATCAGCGCCGTCAAGGCCTGCCTCCCGGTCGAAATGCATCGCGGCAGAATGCCATCGCGCCGACGGGGCGCCCAACGCAAGGACTGACATCATGGATCTCGGCATCGCCGGCAAACGCGCCCTCGTTCTCGCCTCCTCCCGCGGCCTCGGCAAGGGCATCGCCGTCGCGCTCGCCCGCGAGGGCGCGCATGTTCTGCTCTGCGGCCGCAGCGCGGAAATCTTGAAGGCGAACTGCGAGGCCATCAACGCCGAGGGCCCGGGCCGCGCGGACTGGGTGCAGGCCGATCTTTCGGACGACGGCTTCGCCGATACGGTGGCGAAAGCCGTTGCCGAAAAGCTTGGCGGGGTCGATATCCTCGTCAACAATTCGGGCGGCCCGACGCCGGGTTCGACGGAGGACATGAGCGTCGAAAAGCTCACGACCTATTTCCAGTCCATGGTCCTGGGCATCATCACGCTGACGAACCGGCTCCTGCCCGGCATGAAGGAGCAGCGCTGGGGCCGCATCCTGACCGTCGCCTCCTCCGGCGTGATCGAGCCGATCCCGGGGCTTGCGCTTTCCAACACGCTGCGGGCGGCGCTGGCCGGCTGGTCGAAGACGCTGTCGGGCGAGGTCGCGCAATACGGCATCACCAGCAACCTGCTGCTGCCCGGCTCCATCATGACCGACCGCCTGACGAGCCTTGATGCCGCCGCCGCCGAGCGCAGCGGCAAGAGCGTGGAAGAGGTGCGCGCCGCCTCGGAAGCAGCCATTCCCGCCCGGCGCTACGGCACCGTGGCGGAATTCGCCGCCACCGCCGCCTTCCTGTGCAGCGCGCCGGCGAGCTATGTCACCGGCAGCCTCGTTCGCTGCGACGGCGGGGCGGCAAGCTCGCTCTGAGCGGCCGCCCTCCCCTTGCCATCGCGCGCCGGCTGTGCCATCTGGCGCGCTCTCCAAAATCAGGGCGCGCCCGACGCGCCTTTCGCGCGGGGCCAGCGGCCCCGGTTCAATCCATTTCGGCAATGACAGGGGCACGGCAATGGCACGGGCACTCGGCCTCGATTTCGGCACGACCAACACCGTCATGGCGCTGGCCACCGGCGGCAGCGACACGCAATCCATGCGCTTCGAAAGCAGCGCCGGCGTTACCGACACGATGCGCACGGCGCTGTCCTTCATGAAGGATCCGGTCGTTGGCGCGCAGGCGCTGAAGGTCGAGGCCGGCCAGGCGGCGATCCGCCAGTTCATCGACAATCCCGGCGACTGTCGTTTCCTCCAGTCGATCAAGACCTTTGCGGCGAGCGCACTCTTCCAGGGCACGCTGGTCCACGCACGCCGCCACAGCTTCGACGACCTGATGGAAATCTTCCTGCGCCGCCTGAAAACCTATGCCGGAGACGGATGGCCGGCTGACGTATCGCGCGTGATCGCCGGCCGGCCGGTGCAGTTCGCCGGCGCGAGCCCCAATCCGGATCTCGCAATCGAGCGCTACAATGCCGCGCTGACGAAGCTCGGCTTTCCGGAAATCCACTATGTCTACGAGCCGGTCGCGGCCGCCTATTACTTCGCGCAGACGCTGAAAAGCGACGCCACTGTGCTCGTCGCGGATTTCGGCGGCGGCACCACGGACTATTCGCTCATCCGCTTCGAGCGGCAGGCGGGCCGGCTGACGGCAACGCCGATCGGCCATTCCGGCGTCGGTGTCGCGGGCGACCATTTCGATTGCCGCATGATCGAGCATCTGGTGGCACCGGAAATCGGCAAGGGTTCGCACTTCAAGAGCTTCGACAAGGTTCTGGAAGTGCCGTCCGGCTACTATGCCAACTTCTCGCGCTGGAACCAGCTGTCGATCTTCAAGACGACGCGCGAATTCGCGGACCTGAAATCGCTGGTGCGCTCCGCGCTGGAGCCGGAGAAGCTGGAACTCTTCATTGACCTGGTGGACCACGACGAGGGCTACCCGCTCTATCAGGCCATCTCGGCCACCAAGATGGCGCTGTCGGTGGAGGAGGAAGCGGCCTTCCACTTCCCGCCGCTCGGGGCGGCCGGCCGCAAAACGGTGAAGCGCGCCGATTTCGAACAATGGATCGCACCCGACCTCGCCCGCATCGAGGGAGCGCTCGACGAGGTGCTGGAGAAGACCGGAACGCCGGCTTCGGCTGTCGACAAGGTGTTTCTCACCGGCGGCACATCGTTTGTGCCGGCGGTGCGGGGGATCTTCACGCGTCGCTTCGATGGCGACAGGATCGAAAGCGGCGGCGAGCTTCTGTCGATCGCCCACGGTCTCGCGCTGATCGGCGAAAGCGACGAGATCGCGACGTGGGTTGCATGAGGGCGGCGCTTTCCTCCGCGCCGTCGCTTCGCTAAGGTGCGGCCATGACCACCGCCAGCGACCTTCATCCCGAGCAGCTTCGCGCGCTTCTGCATTTCTATGCGGATGCCGGCGTCGACTGGCTGCTGGAGGAGGACGCCGTCGATCGCATCGCCGAATTCGAGGCGATGCGCGCGGCGCGCGGCATGCCGGCCCGGCAAGAGGCCGCACCGGAACCGCAGCGCCCCGCCCGCCAGGCGCCGCAACGGCAGGAACAGCCCCGCGCCGCCGCGCCTGCCCCCCGGCCGAACGTCGCCATCCCGGACAGCCAGGCGGTCGCCGAAGCGGAGTTTGCCGCCAGCAGCGCCCGTTCGCTGGAGGAACTGCGCACGGCGATGGAAGCCTTCAACGGCTGCAACCTGAAGACCAGCGCGCGCTGCCTCGTCTTTGCCGAGGGCAATGCCAAACCCGCCGTCATGGTGATCGGCGCCATGCCGAATGCCGACGACGACCGCGACGGCCAACCCTTTTCCGGCCGGCAGGGCGCGATGCTGGACCGCATGCTCTCCGGCATCGGCCTGGCGCGTGCCGATATCCTGCTGACCAATGTCGTTCCGTGGCGCCCGCCGGGCAACCGCCCGCCCTCGCAGCGCGAGGCCGATATCTGCCGGCCCTTCATCGAGCGGCAGATTGCGCTTGCCGAGCCGAATCACCTGCTCGTTCTCGGCAATTTCGCCGCCCGTTTCCTGTTCCGGTCGAACGATACGATCCATCAGCTGCGCGGCGAATGGCGCGAAATCGACGTTTCCGGCCGCACGATTCCGGCTTTTGCGACGCTGCATCCACAGGATCTGGTCACGGCACCGATCAGCAAGCGGCTCGCCTGGCAGGATTTGCTCGCTTTTCGTGCAGGGCTGAAAGCCTAGGCATTTCACCCGCGCTCTATATTTTCAATAACTTGGCGAACTTCACTGGACGATAGCCAATCGCGTCGCCGCGATTCTGCCTCAAGCATGAACAGAATGTTTCGTCAGCCATGCGAATTACACATATCTGCCGGGCGGAATGTCGCATTGCAAAATCCATGTTGCGGCGCAATATGTGGACATGGGAGGGACAGGATTTAAGGAACTGAACCCATGACCGCCCGTTTTCGGCCCATCCATTCGAGCTTTGAGACGCTCCGCCATTCCGGTCTTCGCGCCGGCCGTGGTTTCGGCGGCATCTGCGCGCCGGCCAACGAGCAGCTTACGGCCATCGGCTTTTCCCGCATCAACCGTCCTGCCCAGCTCTTCGCCGAGTTCGTCACGCGCTGATGCGGACCGGGTGCGCAAGCGCGCGCCCGGCAGATGCACACAGGAGCAAGCCATGCTGAAATTCCGCCGACTGGTTTCCGACATTGCCGATATCCGCGCGGCCGTGAATGCCGCGCGCGAATATTCCGTCCTGGCATCGCTGCCGCGCGACGCCGCCCAGCGGCATGATCCGCTGAAGGCCTTCCTCCCGAACTGACCGGCTTTGTCCATGGCCAAAGCCGTGGTATGATCTTCGCCGTGAGGAGGTGAGACGCCTTTCCTCCGGTGGAGACCGGGCCGAAGCCCGATCTCCGTTCTGTTATCGGCTTACTGTCAGAGTCAGGCGCCAACCGAACAGTCTGACAATAACCGAAACCCGGATTTTCAAACGTCTCACCTCCTTTCGGTATGCCGGTCATGAACCCGGCGTCTTCTTCATAACACAACTCTTCCGCGAAATTTCCACGCTTCGGAAAATCTTCCTGGTTACGCCAGCGATTGTCGCCATGGACAGAGCATGGCCGGCGCAATAGAGCGACATTCTGAAACCGGATGCCCTTTTGCGGAGCCCCCATGCTGGCAAGCCTTGTCTCCATCCTGAGCCTGATGCTGTCCACCCTCCTGATGATGGTGGCCTTCGGCCTGCAAAGCTATGTCGTGCCAGTGCGCGCAGTCGCCGAGGGCTGGTCGACGCAGACCATCGCGATGATCGCCACGGGCTACACGGTCGGCTTCACGCTTTCCTGCATCGTCACGCCGAAATTCGTGCTGCTGGTCGGCCATGTCCGTGTCTTCGTGGCGCTCATCACGCTTCTCGCCATCGGCATCCTGCTCTGCGCGCTGGTCGTGGACTGGCGGGCATGGATGCTGTTTCGCGCCGTATCGGGCTTTGCCATCGCGGGCAGCTATCTCATCATCGAAAGCTGGCTCAACGAGCGCGTGACGAACGACAACCGCGGCTCGATCTTCTCCGTCTACCTCATCACGACCATGGTCGGCACGATCGGCGGGCAATATCTCGTGCCGCTCGGCGATCCCACCAACACATCGCTGTTCATTCTCTGCGGCATCATCTTCTCCGTCGCCTTGCTGCCGACGGCGCTGACCTCCTCCCCGCTGCCGGCCCCGCCGACGCAGGCGCGCTTCAACGTGCCGACGCTCTATCGGCGCTCGCCCGTCGCCGTCATCGGCGCCTTCCTCGCCGGCGCGCTGTCCGGCGCATGGCTCAATCTCGGCGGCGTGTTCACCCAGCGCACCGGGTTGACGACGGCAGAGGGCGCGACGCTGCTTGCCTCCGTGCTGATCGGCAGCGCGCTATCGCAGATCCCCATCGGGCGTGCGTCCGACCGCATGGACCGCCGGCGCGTCATGGTCGCCTGCGGGGCGTTCGGCGCGCTTTCCTGCCTCGTCATGGCCGCCGTATCCGGCGGCCCGACGGTCGTGCTCTATCTGGTTGCAGCCTGCGTGGGTGCGGTCATCTTCCCGATCTATGCGCTGAACGTCGCGCATGCCAACGACCTCGCCCAGCCGGACGAATATGTCGAGGTCTCCTCAGGTATGATGATCGTCTACGGTTTCGGAACGATTTCCGGTCCTCTGATGGTGGGGCCGATCATGGACCGTTTCGGCCCCGGCTCGCTCTTTATCGTGCTGGCCTTCTACTTCACCCTTTACGGCGCTTACGCCGCCTGGCGCATCAGCCGCCGCGAGGAAAACGACGGCCTCGTCGTCAAGACGGATTTCCAGGCGATGGCGGTGCAGCCGCTCGGCGCCGATGCGGCCGCGGCCGCCTTGCAGCCCGACGCGCCGACGGAAGAGCCGATGGAAGACACGACGACGCCGGAGTGGCGTCAGCCCTGAGGGGTGACGTGCTTGCGCGCCGCGCGGCGCTGCAGACCGAGCCGGTGTTCGCGCAGGATGATGAAGATGCCGGCGCTGACCACGATGGCCGTGCCGATCAGCATCGCCGATGTCGGGATATCGCCGAACAGGAAGTAGCCGACCGCCAGCCCGAGAACGATCGACGTGTATTCGAAGGGCGCGATGGTGGAGACATCGGCATAGCGGTAGCTTGCCGTCAGCAGGAGCTGCGCGACCCCGCCGCAGAAGCCCGCCATTGCCAGAAGGCCGAGCGCCTCCCAGCCGAGCGCATTCCAGCCGAAGGGCAGCGTGGCGAGCGAAAAGATGGAGGCCGAGAGCGAGAAGTAGAGCACGATCGTATGCGTGCGCTCCGTCTTCACGAGCTTCCGGACCAGCACCATCGCCACCGCGCCGAGTGTCGCGGACAATAGTACCGCGAGCGCGCCCATCGCTTCCGCCGAGCCGACGCCGCCCTCGCGGAACAGGGTCAGCCGCGGCCAGGTGATGATGAAGACGCCCGTCAGCCCGACGAGCACCGCCGACCAGCGATAGATGCCGACCTTTTCCTTGAGGAAAACCGCCGCGATGACGACGGCGATGAGCGGCATGGCATAGCCGATGGCGATGGCCTCCGGCAGCGGCAGGTGCACGAGGCCGTAGAAGCCGAAGCCCATGGCAAGGATGCCGACGAAACCGCGCTTCAGGTGCCCCATGACATCGCGGGTGCGGAAGGCATCGACGAGTTGTCCCTTGAACGCCAGGAAGACGATGATCGGCACCATGGCGAAGGCCGAGCGCAGGAAGGTGATCTGCCCCGCCGCCATATCCTTGCCCGCCGCCTTGATCAGCGTGGACATGCACAGGAAGATCACCACCGAGGCGATCTTGAGGAAAATACCCCGCATGGGGTCGTGGTGCGGCATATCCATGAAAAGCTCTGCGCGACCGTCAGGTCGCGGCGTCAGACGGTTGGCGCATCGGGAATCGATCCGGACGCGGCCACTCTAGCCGGACACGCCGGCCCATGGCATCAAATCTCATGATATGTCGCGGAAAAATGCTCAAGGCTTGATCGCGGCCACGGGCCTTCCCATCCGCCGGACGCCTGAAACCTGTCTCACGTTAGCACAAAGTTGTGAACGGCGGTTCCGTGGAAATGAGATGTTAAGCGAATAAGCATATCAATCGGAGGAATTTGGGGGCAATGCGCCCGGCGGGATGTCGCGTCATGCACGAGCGGGACAGGCCGGAGCGATAGGAACAGGACATATCCATGCGGACTGAGAACGGCCAGATCATCCATCTGGCGGATTATCGCCAGACTGACTTCGTTCTCGAGCGCGTCGACCTGACTTTCGAACTGGACCCCACGGAAACCAAGGTCGAGGCACGCCTGATTTTCCACCGCCGCGAGGGCGCCGATGTGGCCGCCCCGTTGGTTCTCGACGGCGACGAGCTCGTCATGACCGGCCTGCTCTTCGACCAGATGGAGATCGACGCGGCACGCTATGACGCCACGCCGGACAGCCTGACCATCCGCGACCTGCCGGCAAGCGAGCCCTTCGAAATCACCATCACCACGATGATCAACCCGGAGGCCAATACCCAGCTGATGGGCCTCTATCGCTCGAACGGCGTCTATTGCACGCAGTGCGAGGCCGAGGGTTTTCGCCGCATCACCTATTTCCCCGACCGGCCGGATGTCCTGGCGGTCTATACGGTCAACATCATCGCCGACAAGGCAAGCTGCCCGCTGCTGCTTTCCAACGGCAATTTCCTCGGCGGCGCCGGCTACGGCGAAGGCAAGCACTTCGCGGCCTGGTTCGATCCGCACCCCAAGCCGTCCTATCTCTTCGCGCTCGTCGCCGGTGACCTCGGCGTCGTGGAGGACGCGTTCACGACGATGTCCGGCCGCGAGGTGACACTGAAGATCTATGTCGAGCACGGCAAGGAAGCACGTGCGGCCTATGCGATGGACGCGCTGAAACGCTCCATGAAGTGGGACGAAGAGGTGTTTGGCCGCGAATACGACCTCGACATCTTCATGATCGTCGCCGTCTCCGACTTCAACATGGGCGCCATGGAGAACAAGGGGCTCAACGTCTTCAACGACAAATATGTGCTGGCCGACCCGGAAACGGCGACGGACCAGGACTATGCGAATATCGAGGCGATCATCGCCCACGAATATTTCCACAACTGGACCGGCAACCGCGTCACCTGCCGCGACTGGTTCCAGCTGTGCCTGAAGGAAGGCCTGACGGTCTATCGCGACCACGAATTCTCCGCCGACCAGCGTTCGCGCCCGGTCAAGCGCATCGCGGAGGTGCGCCACCTGAAATCGGAGCAGTTCCCGGAGGATGCCGGCCCCCTCGCCCATCCGGTGCGGCCGACGAAATACCGCGAAATCAACAACTTCTATACGACGACCGTCTATGAGAAGGGCTCCGAGGTGACGCGCATGATCGCGACCATCGTCGGCAAGGACGGCTTCAAGAAGGGCATGGACCTCTATTTCGAGCGCCACGACGGCGATGCCGCGACGATCGAGGACTTCGTGAAGTGCTTCGAGGACGCCAACGGTGTCGACCTCGCGCAGTTCTCGCTCTGGTATCATCAGGCCGGTACGCCGCTCGTCAGCGTTTCCTGCGCCTACGACCAGGCGAAGGGCGAATTCACGCTGTCGCTGGAGCAGATGATCCCGCCGACGCCCGGCCAGAGCGTCAAGGAGCCGATGCATATTCCGCTGCGCTTCGGCCTGCTGCTGGAGGATGGTTCGGAGGCAAAGGCCGCTGCCGTCAGCGGCGCCGAGATCACCGGCGATGTGCTGCACCTGAAGGAGCGTCGCCAGACGGTGACCTTCTCCGGCGTTCCGTCGCGTCCGGTTCTGGTGCTGAACCGCAGCTTCTCCGCGCCCGTCAACCTGCATTTCGAGCAGGCGCCGGCCGATCTCGCCCATATCGCGCGCCATGACAGCGATCTCTTCTCGCGCTGGCAGGCGCTGAACGACCTTGCGCTGCCGAGCCTCGTGGAAGCGGCGAGCAAGGCACGCGCCGGCGAGACGGTCGAGACGAGCGCAATGCTTGCCGATACGCTGATCGCCATAGCCGGCGACGAAAGCCTGGAGCCCGCCTTCCGTGCGCAGGCGCTGGCGCTGCCGTCGGAATCCGATATCGCGCGGGAGCTGGGCAGCAACAACGATCCCGATGCCATCCGTACCGGCCGCGAAGCCGTGCTGGCCTTCATCGCCAACCGTGGCGCCGAGGTCTTCGCAACGTTGTTCGAACGTCACCGCACGCAGGGCGCCTTCACGCCGAATGCGGCAAATGCGGGACAGCGCGCGCTGCGCAATGCCGCCCTCTCCTATCTCGCCGTCAGCGACGGCACGCCGGCGCGCGCGGCCGAGGCCTTCGCGAGCGCCGACAACATGACGGACCTCAGCGCCGCGCTGACGGTGCTGGCGCATCGCTTCCCGACCGCGACGGAAACGGCGGAGGCGCTTGAATCCTTCCGCGCCCGCTTTGCGGACAATGCGCTCGTCATCGACAAATGGTTCGCCATCCAGTCGACCATTCCGGGCGACGGGGCGCTTGCCCGCGTCCAGGCGCTGATGACGAGCCCGCATTTCACCAAGTCGAACCCGAACCGCGTTCGCGCGCTCGTCGGCACCTTCGCCTTCTCCAACCCGACCGGCTTCAACCGGGCGGATGGCGCGGGCTACCGTTTCCTGGCCGAGCAGATCCTGGAGATCGACCCGAAGAACCCGCAGCTCGCCGCGCGCATCCTCACATCCATGCGCTCCTGGCGCGCGCTGGAGGCGGTCCGGTCCGATCACGCCCGCAACGCGTTGCGCACCATCGCTGCGGGCGAAAAACTCTCCTCCGACGTCTCCGACATCGTGGAGCGCATGCTGAAGGGCTGAGCCCTTCTCGCTTATTTGTCCGGCGGGCAGACGCGGATGCGGTGGCCATCGGGATCGAGCGCGACGAAGGTGCGGCCGAAGGCGGCCGTGAACGGCGGCTGCTCGATGGCAACGCCCGCGGCGCTCCATTCCTCATGCAGCCTGTCGATCTGCGCATCCTCATCGACGACGATGGCGATCTCGCCGCGGTGACCCGTGCCGCCCGAGACGAATTCAGGCGAACTGGTCGCCCACAGCCCGAGACCGAGACCGTTGTCGAACCGGAAGGATACGAAGCCCGGCGACTGAATGAGCGGCGCCGCGCCGAAGATCATCTTGTAGAACCGGGCGCTTTCAAGGGCATTCTCGACATAGAGGATCAGGAGGTTGGGAGAGGTCATGGAACGCGTCCTTTCGCTGTGTTGACGAAAGGATACTAGGCGACACCACTGCCAGAAAATGGCAGTATCGTGCCATGGCCCGTTCCGAAAGACTGCTTGCCCTTCTCCAGCTTCTCAGGCGCCACCGGCATCCGGTGAGCGGCGCGACGCTCGCGGACGAGCTTGGCGTCAGCATCCGCACGCTCTACCGCGACATCGCCACGCTTCAGGCCCAGGGCGCCGACATCGAGGGCGAGCCGGGCGTCGGCTATGTGCTGCGCCCCGGCTTCATGCTGCCGCCGCTGATGTTCTCGCAAAGCGAGCTGGAGGCGCTGATGCTCGGCTTCCGCTGGGTGCAAAAGTTCGCCGACATGCCGATGACCAAGGCAGCATCGGACGCGCTTGCCAAGATTTCCGCCGTGCTGCCGGCGGAGCTGCGCGACGAGCTCGAAAACACGGCGCTTTTGGTGGGGCCGCGACGGGTGGTGGATGCCGAAGTGGTGGATCTCGTGCTGCTGCGCAGCGCCATGCGCCGCGAGCGCAAACTGCGGCTCGCCTATGCGGACGGTGCCGGCACCTTCACGGACAGGGTCGTCTGGCCGGTCGCGCTCGGCTATTTCGAAGAGACGCGCATGCTCGTCGCCTGGTGCGAGGCGCGCAACGACTTCCGGCATTTCCGTACCGACCGCATGCGCGAGATCACGCTTCTGGAGAGCCGTTATCCCCGCCGGCGCGCCCAGCTCTTGCAGGAATGGCGCACGCAGGACAGCATGCGATGGCGGCCCGACAGCGGCCAAAGCGGCGCTTAAGTGCCGGTCCGGACTGCGAAATCGCACCCGTCAAAAATGGTTAAAAAAGTTTTACCTTTTTCTATGGACAAGCCGAATCACAATTGATTCATTAGGGCAGATTCGGGCGAGCGGCGCGCCGAATCACGAGAGGGTTACAAAGGTTTGAAGACTATGGCGGACGCGCAACGAGGACGCGCAGCCGGCGGGTGGACTCGTCTCAAATTTCCGGGAATGGCGGCCTGGAAATGCGAGGCGACGGGGCCAGCGAAGATTTTCGCGGGGCCGACCGCACGGCGTCTGTCACGGGCGGAGCCCGTGCTGAAGCGGTCGATACCGATCCTGATCATTGCATTCCTGCTTGTCGTGGCGATATCGCGGGTCGTCGGCATTCTGGTCGAACATGACCGGATGGAAACGGGCGTGCGCGACACGACCTCGCTGACGGCGCTGGCTGTCGGCGCCGCCTTCTCCGGCAAGATGGCGCAAAGCCTTGCCGAGGCCGACCGCATGGCGGTGGAGGCGACGCTGTCCGTCAACCTGCCGCAGGATCGCATGCAGCCGGGCGGCATCGTGCTGTTCGTTGCGGAAAACGGCCGCGTCTTCGGCAGCTCGCTGGCGGCCTCGCGCTATGTCGGCCAGTCGCTCGCGCGCTTCTCGCCCGAGCTTGCCGCCATCCAGTATTTCGGCGATCCCGCCACCGTCTTCCGCACGCGTATCGCCGGCGAAGACTATTACGCCTCGCTCGTGGAAATGCCGCGCAAGGGCGGCTTCATCGTGGTGGCCAATCCGCTGGGCCAGACCGCGCTCTTCTGGCGCGACGAGATCGCCCTGAACGTGACGCTCTTCACCGGGATTTCGGCGATCCTGCTCGTCATTCTCTACGCCTATTACATCCAGGCGAAGCGCGCCCGCGACGCCGATGCCATCTTTGCGGAATCCAACCTGCGGGTGGAAACGGCGCTGGCACGCGGCCGCTGCGGCCTGTGGGACTTCGATCTGGAGAATCGCCGGCTGTTCTGGTCGAGCTCGATGTACGAGATGCTGGGCATGCCCGCCCGCGACAGCGTTCTGTCCTTCGGGGACGCCGCGCGGCTGATGCACCCCGACGACGACGGCATCTACCAGGTGGCGCGCGCGGTTGCCCGCGGCGAGGCCAAGCAGGTGGACCAGGTCTTCCGCATGCGCCATGCCGACGGACACTATGTCTGGATGCGGGCGCGCGCCCAGCTCATCCGCATGTCCTCCGGCCGCATGCACATGATCGGCATCGCCATGGACGTGACGGAACAGCACCGCCTCGCCCAGCGCTACCAGGAAGCCGACGAGCGGCTCGCCGACGCCATCGAATGCACGTCGGAAGCCTTCGTGCTGTGGGACAAGAACGACCGGCTCGTCATGTGCAATGCGCATTACCAGCAGGCCTATGGCCTGCCGGACGAGGTGCTGGTGCCCGGCACGGAGCGCGCCGTGGTGAATGCCGCGGCCGCCCGCCCCGTCATCGAGCGGCGTATCGCCGATTCCGACGGCGCCGGCGTGTCGCAGACCACCGAAGTGCAGCTCGCGGACGAACGCTGGCTGCAGATCAACGAGCGCCGCACGCGCGACGGCGGACGCGTTTCCGTCGGCACCGACATCACCATGATGAAGCGCCACCAGGTGCGCCTGCGCGAATCCGAGCGCCGCCTGATGGCGACCATCGGCGACCTTTCGGCCTCGCGCGCCAAGCTGGAGCGGCAGAAGGCCGAGCTTTCGCTCGCCAATGCCAACTACCAGGCCGAAAAGGAACGCGCCGAGGCGGCGAACCGCGCCAAATCGGAATTCCTTGCCAACATGTCGCATGAGCTGCGCACGCCGCTCAACGCCATCCTCGGCTTCTCCGAAATCCTGCAGAACCAGATGTTCGGCCCGATCGGCTCGGACAAGTACCGCGAATATTCCCGCGACATCCACGAAAGCGGCAAGCACCTGCTCAACGTCATCAGCGACATTCTCGACATGTCGAAGATCGAGGCGGGGCACATGCGCATTAGCTGCGAGGCGGTCGACCTCGCGCCGCTGATCGAGGAGACGCTGCGTCTCACCATGCTGCAAGCGGAGAAGAAGAACATCACAGTCGAGCAGGCCTGCCCCGGCAACCTCGTCACCGTGGCCGACCGCCGCGCGATGAAGCAGATCCTGCTGAACCTCTTGTCGAACGCCATGAAGTTCACCAACGAGGGCGGCAAGGTGGAAGTGCGGGCGCGGCGGGTGAACGGCGCCGTCACGCTGACGATCGCCGACACGGGCATCGGCATTCCGAAATCCGCCCTCCAGAAAATCGGCCAGCCCTTCGAGCAGGTGCAGAGCCAGTACGCCAAGAGCAAGGGCGGTTCGGGGCTGGGCCTCGCCATCTCGCGCTCGCTCGCCCACCTGCACGGCGGCGCCATGCGTATCCGCTCCGACGAGGGCAAGGGCACGATCATCTCCGTGCGCATTCCCGACCGCGAACGGCTCGCCGCGCTGCATCTGGCGGCGGCCTGACGGGCGCGACGGTCAGCCCTTGACCGTCGCCTGGAAGATCTTGCGCACCGCCTTGGAGACACGGCGGATTTCCGCCTCCAGCGTGCGCAGGTCCGGGCACTCGCCCGCCCGGCAGACGAGGTCGATGAGCCCGGCCGGCGCCTCCTTCGGATCAAAGCCGCCATCCACGCAAAGGCGCACGATCTGCGAGATTTCCGTATAGAGCGACAGCGCGCCCTGCACGGTCTCCAGGTCGTTAGGATCCATCATGGCGTGGCCGAGTTCGGCAAGCGCTTCCCAGGTCGGAAGCGCTTTATCCGGTTGCGTCGCGCCACGCGCCGGCGCGACCAGCGCGAGGAACTGGGCGATGAACTCGATATCGATCAGGCCGCCGGGGATGAGCTTCAGGTCCCAGATGTCCTTCGGCGGCTTTTCCTGATCGATGAGCGTGCGCATCTCCGCCACGTCCTTCGCCGTCTTGGCGACGTCGCGCTTGCGGCCCAGCACGCCACGGAAGATTTCTCCCGCCTCCGCCACCAGGCTGTCATCGCCACAGAGAAGGCGCGCGCGGGTCAGCGCCATGTGCTCCCAGGTCCATGCCTCCTCGGCCTGGTACTTCGCGAAGGATGTGATGCGGGTGGCGACCGGGCCCTTGTTGCCGGAGGGCCGCAAGCGCATGTCCACCTCGTAGAGCACGCCCTCCGCCGTGGGCGCGGAAAGCGCCGCGATGAGGCGCTGGGTGATGCGGGTGAAATACTTGATGTTGTCGAGCGGCTTTACGCCATCCGACTCGAAGGCGTCGCCGTCGTGATCATAGAGAAGGATGAGGTCGATATCGGAGCCGGCCGTCAGCTCGAAACTGCCGAGCTTGCCCATGCCGACGAGCGCCACGCGCCCGCCCGGGAACTTGCCGTGCGCCGTCTCCACCTCGTCGAGCACCGCCTTCAGCGCCGCCGCGACGATGAGGTCCGCGACATGGGTGAAGGCGCGCGCGGCCTGCTTTCCGGTAATGGCGCCCGTCAGCAGGCGGATGCCGATCAGAAAGCGCTGCTCGGCGGCGATGATGCGCAGGCGGTCGAGAATTTCCTCATAGTGGCGCGCACCCGAGACGAAGCCCTCGATGCGATCGGCGAGATAGGCGCGCGTCGGCAATTCCGCGAGAAGGCCGGGATCCAGCATGCCGTCGAAGACATGCGGCTTTGCCGCGATCACTTCGGCAAGGCGCGGCGCGGACGACATGATATTGACGATGAGGGAGAGCAGCGCGGGATTGTTGCCGAGCAACGAGAACAGCTGGATGCCGGCCGGCAGGCCGGAAATGAAGCTGTCGAAGCGCAGCAGCGCGTCGTCGGCCCGCTTGCTCTGGCCGAAGACGCGCAGCAGTTCCGGTGTCAGTTCCGTCAGCCGCTCGCGCGCCTCGACGGACTGCGTGGCGCGGTAGCGGCCGTAATGCCAGGTCCGGATGGTGCGGGAAATATCGGCGGGGCGCTCGAAGCCGAGCTTTTTCAGCGTCTCCAGCGTATCGGGATCGTCCTTCTGGCCGGTGAAGACGAGATTGCCGGCCTCGGACGACAGCTTCGCCTCCTGCTCGAACAGGGCGGCATAGCGGCGCTCGACGGTCTTCAGCACGGACACCAGCTTGTCGGAGAAGTGCGCCGTGTCCTCGAAGCCGAGCATGAAGGCGATGCGTTTCAGTTCGGCTTCGGTCTCGGGCAGGGTGTGGGTCTGCTCGTCGCGCACCATTTGCAGGCGGTGTTCGACGTCACGCAGGAACCAGTAGGGCTCCGTCAGCTCGTCGGCGGTCGCCTCGTCGATCCAGTTGGCCTTGGCGAGTTCGGCGAGCATCGGTTCGGTCGCGCGCAGGCGCAGTGCGGGCACGCGGCCGCCGGCGATCAGCTGCTGGGTCTGCACGAAGAACTCGATCTCGCGGATGCCGCCGCGGCCGAGCTTGACGTTGTGCCCCTTCACGGCGATCTCGCCATGGCCCTTGTGGACATGGATCTGCCGCTTTATCGAGTGGATGTCGGCAATCGCCGCATAGTCCAGATACTTGCGGAAAACGAAGGGAACGAGACCCTTGAGGAAGTTGCGGCCGGCCTCGATGTCGCCGGCGACGGGCTTGGCCTTGATGAAGGCGGCGCGCTCCCAGTTCTGGCCGCGGCTCTCGTAGTAGAGCATCGCAGAATCGAAGGAGATCGCAAGCGGCGTGGCGCCGGGATCGGGCCGGAGGCGCAGGTCGGTGCGGAAGACGTAACCGTCGGCCGTGCGCTCCTGCATGATGCGGATGAGGCGGCGCACGAGGCGGGAAAACGTCTCCACCGCCTCCGTCGGATCCGTCGCGATGTCGGCCATCGGATCGAAGAAGACGACGAGATCGATATCGGAGGAGTAGTTGAGTTCCGCCGCACCGAGCTTGCCCATGCCGAGCACGATGAGGCCGGATTTCTCGCCGGGATGGGCCGGGTCCGGCAGCTTCACCTTGCCGCTTTCATGGGCCGACAGCAGCAGATGATCGATGGCCGCCGACGTGGTGGCTTCGGCGAGCTCCGTCAGAAGCGCCGTCGTCCGGCGGGCATCGAAGATGCGGGCGAGATCGGCAAGCGCGGTGAGGAAGGCGACCTCGCGCTTGGCGACGCGAAGCCGCGTCATCAGCACCGCCTCCGTCACCTCGCCCTCGCCCGGCTGCCAGGCTTTACGGGCGCGGGCAATGGCCGCCTCGATGGCGGGCAGCACCGGTTCCTCCAGTGCGCGCGCCAAGAGGGCGGGATCAATGCGGGCAGTGTCACGCAGATAGGGGGACAGGGAGAATGCCGCGACGATGAAATCCTTGAGCGGACCTTCCGTGGCGGCAAGGCCGGCGATCGCGGGGTGGTCGCGGCCCCAGTCCTTGAGGTCGGACAGGACCGACTTGGCATCCGCCTGGCTCAGGGGCCGGATGGGAGAGGCCGCAAGATCGGATAGCCGCGTTGCCGTCGTTACAGTCATGATGTCTCCTCGCCTTTTGAGGAGGAGATGTATCAGTCCGGCAGGACGGGGAAAACCATTCTGACCGTCAGGCCACGGTTGTTTTCCCGTTCGGGATGGGTGGCGTCCAGCTCCAGGCGGCCGTGGTGCATTTCCATGACCGCCCCGACGAGCGACAGGCCGAGCCCCGTTCCGGGCTTGGAACGGCTGGCATCCAGGCGCACGAAGCGTTCGACGACGTCGCCATACTTGTCTTCCGGCACGCCGGGGCCGCTGTCTGCCACGGCAAGCACGACCTCGTTGTCCCGCCTTGCCAGCGAGATGCGGATATCCGGTTCCCCGCCGCTGCCCTCGGCATATTTGATCGCGTTGTCGATGAGATTGCCGAGCGCCTGGCCGACAAGCTCGCGATTGCCCTTCACCTCGATACCGTCTGCGATGTCGGTGGTGAATTTCAGGCCGCAATCCTCAGCGACGGGCTCGTAGAGCTCGGCGCTGTCATGCGCGATGCCGCTGATATCCACCGCGCTCATTTCTGCCGGCGCCTGCCCGGCCTCGACGCGGGAGATCATCAGGAGAGCGTTGAAGGTGCGGATGAGCTGGTCGGATTCGCCGATCATTTCCTCCAGTGCCGCGCGGTGATCGGCCCCGTCCCTGCCGGCAAGCGCCGCTTCCGCCTTGTTGCGCAGCCGCGTCAGCGGCGTCTTGAGGTCGTGGGCGATGTTGTCGGAAACCTGCTTCAGCCCCTCGCCGAGCTTCTCGATGCGGCCGAGCATGGTGTTGAGCGATTCGGAGAGGCGATCGAATTCGTCGCCAGATCCGCTGGTGGGGAGGCGCTGGGACAGGTCGCCGGCCATGATGCGCTGGCTGGCATCCGACATGCGGTCCATGCGCTTCAGCGCGTTGCGCCCGATGAGGTACCAGATGGCGAGCGCGCCGACGCCCATGACGCCCAGCGCCACCATCAGCGCCTGCCGCACCAGCTTGCGAAAGTTCTCCGGCTCGCCGAGATCGCGGCCGACGAGGATGCGAAGCCCGTTCGACAGAACATTGACCTGCGCATAGGCCATGGGACGGTTGGTGCCGCGCGTCTCCTCCTGATAGCGCTGGTAGCGGAAGGGCGTTTCGGTCCAGCCTTCCGTGTCCAGCACGCCCGGCTGGATGGAGGCGACGTTGCCGGCCAGCACCTCGCCGGTGGGGCTTGCGATGATATAGAGATTGGCGCCCGGCTGGCGTGCGCGCCGCTCGAGCGTGCGCAGGAGGCCGTTCATGCCGTTGTTGTCGAAGATGCGCTCGATCTGCTCGGCCTCCTGCCCCACGGCCTCGCGCATCTGCTGTTGCAGCAGGCCTTCGGACATGGAGGAAACGTAGAAGACAAGAACGGCCGCGCAGGCGGCAAACAGCAGGAGATAAACCGCCGAAAGGCGCACGGCGGTCGTGCGGTAGAGGGCGGTCAGCCGGCCAAGCAGTCGTTGCATGGGATCAGACCGCCGCCTCTTCCTTCATCATGTAGCCCGCGCCGCGCACGGTGCGCAGCAGCGGCTGGTCGAAATCCTTCTCGATCTTCGAACGCAGCCGCGAGACGTGCACATCGATGACGTTGGTCTGCGGATCGAAATGATAGTCCCAGACGTTCTCGAGCAGCATGGTGCGCGTGACCACCTGCCCGGCATTCTTCATGAGATATTCGAGCAGGCGGAACTCGCGCGGCTGGAGCAGGATTTCCTTGCCGGCGCGCTTGACGGTGTGGGAGAGACGGTCGAGTTCGAGATCGCCGACCCGGTAGACCATGTCCTGTTCCGGCGTGCCCTTGCGGCGCCCGAGGACTTCTACGCGGGCGAGAAGCTCGCTGAAGGCATAGGGCTTCGGCAGGTAATCGTCGCCGCCGGCGCGCAGGCCGGTCACGCGGTCATCGACCTGCCCCAGCGCGGACAGAATGAGCGCGGGCGTGTGGATGTTGCGCTGGCGCAGCTCGGAGATCAGCGAAAGGCCGTCACGCCGCGGCAGCATGCGGTCGATGACCAGCACATCGTAGCTGTTTTCCGTGGCCAGAAAGAGGCCGCTCTCGCCATCGCTGGCATGATCGAGAACGATGCCGGCCTCGCGAAAGGCCTTCGCGAGATAGGCGGCCGCTTCCAGATCGTCTTCCACAATCAATAACTTCATGGCGGAACCTTACAGCATGTTCGGCGAGCTTTACCAGCAGCACGCGCCGGATACGGCAGCGCCGCGAAATCGTGCGATCCCGCGGCGCCGTCAATGCGATGATTTACGGAGCCGGTCAGCCCTGGTCGATGGGAAGCGCCAGGAAGCGGCTGCCGTCCTTGGTCTCGACCTGGAACAGCGCCTTGGAGCGGCCGTCCTTGCGGGCGGCCTCGATCACCTTCATCACCTCGTCCGCGGACTTGACCGTCTGGTTGTTGACGGAGGTGATGCGGTCGCCTTCCTTGAGGCCGCGATCGCTGGCGTCGGAGTCCGGATCGACCGAGGAGACGGTCAGGCCGTCATTGCCGGGCGTGACGGAGATGCCGAGATCGGCGAGCGCCTGTTCACTGGACTCTTCTGCGGGAGCAGCGTCATCCGTGGTCGTGGCCGCCTCGATGGCTTCGCCGGCCAGCGTACCGATCTCGACCTTGATGGTCTGCGACTTGCCATCGCGCCAGATGGCGACATCGACCGTCTTGCCGGGTGCGATATCGGCGACGCGGCGGGCGAGGTCACGCGGATCCTTGACCGGTTCACCGTCGAGCGCGGTGATCACGTCACCCTTCTTGATGCCGGCCTTGGCACCGGGCGAGTCGGCCTGCGGCTCGACGACGAGGGCACCGGCGGCATCCGCCAGGCCGAGCGAATCGGCGATGTCGCGGCTGACCGGCTGGATCTGCACGCCGAGCCAGCCACGGTCGACCTTGCCATCCTTCATCAGGTTGGCGACGACGCCCTTGGCGACCGACGCGGGAATAGCGAAGGCGATGCCGACATTGCCGCCCGACGGCGAGAAGATGGCGGTGTTGATGCCGACGACCTGGCCGTTGAGGTTGAAGGTCGGGCCACCCGAGTTGCCCCGGTTCACGGCGGCATCCACCTGGAGGTAGTCGTCATAGGGGCCGGAGCCGATGTCGCGGCCGCGGGCGGAGATGATGCCCGCCGTCACGGTGCCGCCGAGGCCGAACGGGTTGCCGACCGCAACGACCCAGTCACCGACGCGGATCTGGCTGTCATCCGCAAAGCTGACATAGGTGAACTTGCGCTTGTCCTTTTCATCGACCTTCAGCACGGCGAGGTCGGTGCGGCTGTCCTTGCCGACGAGCGTGGCCTTGAGCTCGGTGCCGTCGTTCATGACGACCGTGAATGCCGAGCCATCGCTGACGACGTGATTGTTGGTGACGATATAGCCGTCTTCGGAGATGAAGAAGCCGGAGCCCTGTGCGGTCGGGCGAAGATGCGGCTTGCGGCCCGGGCCACGGCGGTCACCGAAGCGACGGTCGGGTCCACGGTCGCCGCGGAACTGGTCCTGACCGCCGAATTCACGGAAGAAGCGCTTCAGCGGGTGATCGTCGGGCAGTTCGTCGAAGCCGCGACCGCCGAAGTTGAACGAGAAATTGCTCTCGTCATTGGACGGCTTGGCATCGGATTCGACACGGACGGAAACCACGGCCGGGGAAACAGCCTGAACGACGTCGGCGAAGCTCGCAACCTGCGGCGCCTGGACGGAAACGGCTTCTGCATAGCTTTCGGTAACGCGCGCGGGGATGCCGGTCGCGAGCATGACGGCTGCAAGCCCTGCGACGGTGGTCGTCTGCAACGCGGCCTTGAGGCTCGGACGGAACGCGGAAATCTTGGCCATTCTGTGCACCTTCTCTCTTCTTTCAGAGGCTGCGCCAGGCAGCCGATGGAAAAGAGATAGGCGGTCGCACATTACGGCACACTATCCGCCGCATGAATTTTTCGTAATGTTGGAATTTTCCTGTCAGTCGCGGCGCAGAGCACGATCCAGCTCTGCCTTTTCGGCGTCGGACAGCGGCGTTCCCGTGGACTTGCCGCCGCGTTTGCGCACGAAAAGCACCATGGCTGCGGCGCCCGCCAGAAACAGCACGATCGGCGCGCCCCATAGAAGGAGCGTCTCGCCGCGCAGTCGCGGATTGAGCAGCACGAATTCACCGTAGCGGGAGACGACATAATCGATGACGGCCTCGTCGCTGTCGCCGTTCGTCAACCGCTCGCGCACCAGAAGGCGCAGGTCGCGGGCGAGTTCGGCGTTTGAATCATCGATCGACTGGTTCTGGCAGACCATGCAGCGAAGCTGGGCGGACAGCGCCCGGGCGCGCGCTTCCAGCGCCGGATCGGAAAGCACTTCGTCGGGATTGACCGCAAAGGCCGGAAACGCGGCAAGCAGGAACGCGACCGCGATGAGCAGGCGGCGCATCATTCGGCGGCCTCCAGGGCCGGCTTTACCTTGCGGGCCTTTTGCGGCGCGCCGACGCGCAGGCGCCGGTCGAACAGCGAGACCGCGCCGCCCGCCATCATGATGAGCGTGCCGATCCAGATGCACAGGATCATCGGCTTCCACCACACCCGCACGACGATGCCGCCGTCCGCCATGGCATCACCGAGCGAAACATAGAGCTGGCTGAACCAGAACGTACGGATACCCGCCTCCGTCGTCGGCATGCGCCGCGCCGTGTAGAATCGCTTCGACGACCAGATGTCGGTTACGACCGTGCCGCCGCGGGCCACGGTGAAGTGCCCGGATTCCTCGGAATAGTTCGGCCCCTGCCCGCGGCGCATGCCGTCGAAGGTCAGCGTGAAGCCGCCCGCCTCGACCTGCATGCCCGGCTTCATTTCCACGACATGCTCGGTCTCGAAGGCGGTGACGGCGACGATGCCGATGACCGTGACACCGACGCCGATATGCGCAAGCGCCGTGCCGAACGCCGAGCCCGGCAGGCCGACGAAGCGGCGGAACGCGACGTTGCCGGCCACCTTGCCGATACCGGCGCGCAGCCACAGATCCGTGACCGCGCCCGCGATCATGTAAAAGCCGATGGCGATGCCGAAATAGGCCAGCACCGGCCCGCCGCTGTGGGCGTACATCACCGCCGCGGCCACCACGAGGCCGGTCGCGGCAGCCGCAAACAGCCGCTGTCCCGCAGCGAGGATATCGCCACGCTTCCAGGCCAGCAGCGGGCCGAACGGCACCGCCAGCAGGAGCGGCAACATCAGCAGGCCGAAGGTCAGGTTGAAGAATGGCGGTCCGACGGAAATCTTCTCGCCGGTCAGCGCCTCCAGCACGAGCGGATAGAGCGTGCCCGTCAGCACCGTCGCGGCTGCCGTGGTGAGGATCAGGTTGTTGAGGACGAGCGAGCCTTCGCGCGAAATAGGCGCGAACAGGCCGCCGGCCTTCAGGGTCGCCGCGCGGAAGGCAAAGAGCGACAACGCGCCGCCGATGAAGAAGACGAGGATCGCCAGGATGAAGACGCCGCGCGTCGGGTCGGTCGCGAATGCGTGCACCGAGGTCAAAACGCCCGAGCGCACCAGGAAGGTGCCGAGCAGCGACATGGAGAAGGTGAGGATGGCGAGCAACACGGTCCAGATCTTCAGCGCCTCGCGCTTTTCCATGACGAGCGCCGAATGCAGCAACGCGGTGCCGGCAAGCCAGGGAATGAACGAGGCGTTCTCCACCGGATCCCAGAACCACCAGCCGCCCCAGCCGAGCTCGTAATAGGCCCAGTAGGAGCCCATGGCGATGCCGGCGGTCAGGAAAGACCAGGCGGTGAGCGCCCAGGGGCGCACCCAGCGCGCCCAGGCCGCATCGATGCGGCCATCGATCAGCGCGGCGATCGCAAACGAGAAACAGACGGAAAAGCCGACATAGCCGAGATAGAGCAGCGGCGGATGGATGGCGAGGCCGATGTCCTGCAGGACCGGGTTGAGGTCCTGCCCCTCGGCAGGCGCGGGCGACAGGCGGATGAACGGGTTCGACGTCAGCAGGATGAAGAGCGCGAAGGCCGTCGAGATCAGACCCTGCACGGCCAGCACATTGGCCCGCAGCCGCTCGGGCAGGTTGGCGCCGAAGCTTGCGACCAGCGCACTGAAGAAAACCAGGATGAGGAGCCAGAGCAGCATCGAGCCCTCATGGTTTCCCCACACGCCGGAGATCTTGTAGATCATCGGCTTCAGCGAATGCGAGTTCTCCCAGACATTCGCGACGGAGAAATCCGACACGACATAGGCGAAGGTCAGCACCGAAAAGGAAAACAGCACGAGCAGGAAACCGGCAAAGGCCGCGGCCGGCGCCACGGCCATCAGCGCGCGGTCGTTGCGGATCGTGCCGATGAGCGGCAGCACCGCCTGGATGATGACGGTCGCCAGCGCCAGGATGAGAGCATAATGGCCGAGCTCGATGATCATTTGATCGTTTCCTTGCCGGAGAGTTCCACGCCCTGCGCCTTGAGCCTGTCCGCCACGTCCTTCGGCATATAGGTCTCGTCATGCTTGGCAAGCACCGTATCGGCGATGAAGAGCCCGTCTGTGCCGAAAGTGCCTTCGGCCACCACGCCCTGCCCTTCGCGGAACAGGTCGGGCAGGATGCCGGTATAGGTTACCGGCACCGTTGCCAACGTATCCGTCACCGTGAAGGTGACGGTCGATCCTTCGCCCCGCTTGACCGTGCCGTCTTCGACAAGGCCGCCGAGGCGAATGCGCGTGCCGGGCGGGACGCTCGCCTTGGCCAGATCGCCGGGCACATAGAAATAGGCGATGGACTGGCTGAAGGCGAACATCACGAGCAGCACGGCCGCCACGAGAAAGGCGACGCCGCCGCCGATAACCGCCAGACGCTTTTGCTTGCGTGTCATTGTCCGCCTCCCCCGGTCGAGATCGACAGGTCCCGGGCGAGCGCCACGAGCTGTCTGCCGTTTTCGCTGTCCGCCGGGAACGTCTTGAGCGCCGTCTGTAGCGCGGCCTCCGCCTTCGGCCTTTGATCCAGCACAACATAGGAACGGATGATGCGCATCCATCCTTCGAAATTGTCGGGGTCGTCGGCAAGCTTGGCGGCAAGGCTGTCGACCATGCCCGCGATCATCTGCTGGCGATCGCCAGCCGACATCTCCTCGGCCGCGGCCACGTCGCCCGCCGTCGGATTGCCGAGCGCGCCGCCCGGCGCGGTTTCCGTGCCCCCGGCGAGCGCCGCGATATGCCGGTTGACCAGCGGCAGCCAGGGCGCGTCCGCCGGGGCGTCCTTCGCCATGGCCTCGAAGGCGGCGCGGGCCTCTGCGCGGCGGCCGTCCTGCTCCAGCGCCAGCGCCAGGTAATATTTCGCACGCGGATTGTCGGCCTGCAGCGCCAGCGACTGTTCGAGCCGCGCGCGGGCATCCGCCGTCACGATGCCGTTCGCCTGGGCTATCAGCGTTTCGGCATAGCCGTCGAGCCGCTCCTGGTTGGGGCCGAGCAGCCGGATCGCCTGCGAGAAGGCGTTGGCCGCGTCTTCCATGCGTCCGTTGCGGTAATAGATCGGGGCCAGCAGATCCCAGCCCGCGCCGTCGTCCGGATTGCGCGCGAGATGGCTTTCCGCCCGCGCGATCAGGATATTGACGTCGTTTCCGGGGTTGGCGAGACGCTCCGCCAGCGGCTGCGCCGGCAGATCCGGCCGGCCGTTCGCGATGTAAAGACAGAGACCGGTGAGGGGCAGGATCACGATGACGAAGGCCTGCGCCAGCCGGTTGCGGCGCGCCGCGGGGACTGCCTTCTCCTTCGCTTCGGCCTTGCTCGCCGCAATCAGCCGGCGTGCGACTTCGGCGCGGGCGAGTTCCGCCTCGTTCGCAGCGATCAGCCCGGTGGCCTCGTCGCGCTTCAGCTCCTCGAGCTGGTCGCGGTAGACCTCGACATCATGGCTGGCGTCGCCCGCGGCGGCCGCAGGCCGGCGCAGCAGGGGCAGGAGAAGGACGGCGGCGACCGCTGCCGTCAAGATGGCGACGAGAATCCAGAAAAGCATGCCCGTTCCATTACTGGAACATGCAGGCGTTTCCAATTCCCCAGGGAACAATGACGCGAATTTGAGGCGTTTCGCCGCAACGAGCCGTCAGGCTCAGGACAAGGGCGTCCAGGCACCCTCGGGATTGCGGCAGGCCGCGCCGCGCGTGGCGGTTTCGCGGCCCTCAACGGTCAGCGTGTGGCTGTACTGCCGGCAGTTCTGCGAGCCGACCTGATAAGGCGCGGCCGCAACCACCGAACCGCTGACGCCCTTGCCCTGCCAGACGACGGGCTGGCCGCCGGGGGCGGCTTCAAGGGCACGATATTCGGCCTCGAGCGCACGCTGCATATCGGCTTTCGAGAGCTGCGTTGCCGTGTTGCGGCTGACAAGGCCGCCCTGAAGGGCCGTGATATAGGCGCCAGGACCCGAAAGGCCGCCCGACGACGAGCCGCTGAGGGCGGTCTTTCCACCCGATGTGGTCGTACATCCCGAAACCGTCACTGTCGCCAGAAGGAGGGGGAAAAAGGCGCCGCGCAAACCCGTCTTCATCCGCTGGAACCGTCTCTCACGCAAGGGCGGCAAGCCGCCGTCATTCTTCAATTCCGCGATCCTCATTATCGCGGACCATCCCTTGTTGCATTGTCCGCCGTGTCAGGCAACATCCTTTGTAACGGCCGGCAGAACGAGACGCGCGAGAAGCCCGCCGCCCTCCCCGCGGGACAGTCCGAAAACACCCTGGTATTCCGACGCGATCTCGCTGACGATGGAAAGGCCGAGGCCGGTGCCCGGCTTGCTTTCGTCCAGCCGTTTACCGCGCTTCATCGCCTCGCGGATCTCGTCGGGCTCCAGGCCCGGCCCGTCATCCTCGACCTCGACGATGACCCAGCTCTTGCGCGCATCGTCGGTCCCGCGCAGATCGGCCGGCGCCATGAAGACGCGCAGGCTGACGGTGGTCCTGGCATAGCGCGCGGCGTTTTCCAGGAGGTTACCGACGGTTTCCTCGATGTCCTGCTGCTCCATCGCCAGCATGATGCCCGGCGGGTCGACATGAAGGGGAAACTGCTTGTCGGCATTCAGCCGCCGCATCACGCGCACCAGCCGCTCCAGCACCGGCAGCGCTTCCGTCCGGGCCAGCACCGATTCGCGCTGGGCGGCGATGCGGGCGCGGTTGAGATAGGATTGCACCTGGCCCTGCATCGCCTCGGCCTGCGTCTTGACCAGTTCGCCCTGCGGCGCGGCGATCAGCCGCGATTCATTGAGAAGCACGGCAATAGGCGTCTTCAGCGAGTGGGCGAGATTGCCCACCTGCATGCGCGCCCGCTCCACGATGCGATGGTTGCTGTCGATCAGCGCGTTCACCTCGCTGGCGAGCGGCAGGATTTCGCGCGGGAAATCGCCGTCGAGCTGCTCGCTCTCCCCCGCACGGATCTTTTCCAGCGCCTTTCGGGCACGATCGAGCGGCCGAAGGCCGATCAGGATCGCCGCCGCGTTGAGCAGCAGGCTGCCGACGCCGAAGCCGGCCAGCGCCAGATAGAGACTGCCCGAGAAATCGCTGATATCGCTTTCCAGCACGTCGCGGTTGCCGACCACGCGAAAACGCGCCGTACGGCCCTCGTCGTCGAGCACCACTTCCGTCTCGCCCACCTCGACCTCGTTCCCGAAGGAATCGATGGTCGTGTAGAAGCGCTCGTAGCGGGTGTCGAAGGGAATGCTGTCGGTGTCGGGGATGGGAATGCTGCCCGTGCCGAGCGAAGAAGAGGTCAGCGCCTCGCCCTCCAGCGCGCCGCCGATCGGCTCGACGATCCAGTACCAGCCGGATTGCGGCTGGAAGAACCGCAGATCGCCGAGCTGCGGCGTACCGGCCAGACGCGTGTTCTCGCTGGTCGAGATCGAGTTGATGACGTTGTAGAGCTGCGCGCGCAGAAGGTCGCGGAAACTCTTCTCGGCGCTCTGCCGGTAAAGTGTCGAGATGACGACGGCAATGACGACGAGCGCCACCGCGGCCCAGAGGGAGGCGAGAAAAAGGACGCGAAAGGTGAGCGAGCGGGAGCGTCTGGCGTTATTTGCCATTGGCGGGGGCTTGCATCCGGTAACCGAGGCCGCGCACGGTCTCGATCAGGTCGACGCCGATCTTCTTGCGCAGCCGGCCAACGAAGACCTCGATCGTGTTGGAATCACGGTCGAAATCCTGGTCGTACATATGCTCGACCAGTTCGGTGCGCGAAACGACCTCGCCCATGTGATGCATGAGGTAGGAGAGAAGCCGGTATTCGTGCGAGGTCAGCTTGAGCGTCTCGCCGTTGACCGTCGCCTTCGAGCCCTTGGTATCGAGACGCACCGGGCCGCAGACGATATCGGGGCTGGCATGGCCCGCCGCACGGCGGATCAGGGCGCGGATGCGGGCCAGAACCTCCTCCACATGGAAGGGCTTGGCGACATAATCGTCGGCACCGGCATCGATGCCGGCCACCTTGTCGCTCCAGCGGTCGCGGGCCGTCAAAAGCAGCACGGGCATTCCCTTGCCGTCGGCGCGCCATTTTTCCAATACGGTGATGCCGTCTATTTCCGGCAGGCCGATGTCGAGGATGATGGCGTCATAGGGCTCGGTGTCGCCGAGATAATGCCCTTCCTCGCCATCGAAGGCCTGGTCCACCACGTAGCCGGCCTCCTTCAAGGCCTCGCTGAGCTGTCGGCTCAGGTTGACGTCGTCCTCGACCACCAGGATTCGCATGCGCCCTCTTTCTATCAGCAATCCCCTCGCCGGGCCGGCTGGCCCGACGGTCTTACATCGGTACGCGTACCGTCACCTTGCGCGGCCGGGCATTGTCCTTGCCCGGCACCAGCACGGTCACCACGCAGCTGTCGCCGCTCGGCTCCGCCGAGAGCAGTTCGCCGCCCGTCTGGGCCACCACCTGCGCAGCCGCATTGCTGCAGTCGCCCGAAACCGAGACGACATCCCGCTGGATGCCCGCATCGAACGGGACCGGGTGCATCAGGCTGGCCGCAAGTGCGGTTATGAGAATTGGCGAGGCCATCGACATACTTTCAGGTGCTCATCAGTGTGACGCAAGCAATAAACGATCCTCGCTGAATGGCAAATGAATGCCGGGCAGACTTTCTGCAAAGCGTCAGCCGACGCGCCGGCGTGCCGAAAGGCGGCCGATCAGCGCCACGAGCCCGCCCACGACGCCGACGGCCGCGACGATCAGGTCGGCGAGTTCGCCCTCGTCGCCCGCCGTCACCTCGATCCCCAGCGCGTGGGCGAAGGAGGCGAGAATCGCGATCAGCGCGCCCCAGACGGTGCGGGACTGATACCAGGCTTTCACGTCGTTCATGGTCTTCTCCTAGAGGCTCAGGGTTGCCTGCGCGGCAAGGCCGAGCGGGATTGCCCGGCCAAGTTGGTGCACACGAATGGTGATCGACGCCTGCGCGGCGCCGAAATCGGCAAGTTCGCTGGCGGATGGATAAAGGCAGGCCGGCGCAGTCACCTCGAAGCGCCGCACCACCGTGGAACCGGAGAGGATATCGAGGCGATAGGCCTCGTTCGGCTCGTCGAGCGGGATATCCGTCGCAAGCCAGGTGTCCGAATCGATCCGCCCGCGCCGTGTCCACGAAAAGCGCGCCGCGCCGTCCGGCCCGCGTTCGCCGCGCAGATGCACCGGAGCGAGCGGCGTCAGCGCCCGTTCGCCGCCGGCAAAGGCATAGGGGCCGGCCTGGCCTTCCGGGCTGCCCACGGCATCGACGATCCAGTTGGAGAGCCGCCCCACCTCCTCGACATCGAGACCGAGCGGCCGCACCGTCTCGTCCAGCACCACCGCCTGCGTGTCCATGGCGTGGCCCGAGAGCATAACGTCCTCCGTGCCGTGCAGGGCGCGCAACAGGCCGGAGAGCCGCCAACGGGCGGCGGCGATTTCGCTCGCCTCCTGGAAGCCGATCACCTCCCATGCCCCGTTTTCACCGCGCACGGCGATGCGGTTCGCGCCGTTGAGCACGCTGACGGTATCAGCCGAGGCAAGCGCGCCGCTCGGCAGATCGAGGACGATGACATTGGCGAGGTCGAACAGTCCCACCGGCCCCGGCGCAAGCGGCTCGACGAGCCGGCCGATGCGTGCGGGCCTGTCCAGCCGCACCCGCGGCCTGAACCCTTCCAGTCCCTCGGAACTGGAGACGACCATGGCACGCCACGGCTTGGCATAGGCCGCGACACGTGCGAAATCCTGCGCGCCGCCGGATCCGAGAACCGGCAGGTCGAGCAGGACGATTTCGGGCGCGAAGGCATCCGACGGGCCCGGACCGTTCACCGGATCCGCACCGCCCTCGCCCAGCGTCGGTGCGCCGGCGTCGCCGGCGGCGATCGCCCGCGCCTCCACCTCCCGCACCAGCCCGTCGGTGATGTCGGTGATCAGGAAACGGCCTGCCGGTCCGTCCGCCAGCCGCACGACATCGCCGGGCGTGATGCCGAGCGCCGTCGGCGGCAGGCGGAACGTCACCCGCCGTTGCGCCGCGCGGTGGTCGCGCAAGGCCGTTTCCACCGCCGAGGCGGCCGCTCCCGCATGCAGCACGGCCGGCAGGCCGAGCCGCAACACACGGTCCGTGCCGCCGGCCATGCGGCGCGAGCGCGTCGTGGCATGCGCATAGGCGCCGGCATCGTCGAAATGATCGAGGATCGCTTCGCCGGCAAACTCGCTGATATGTGCGCGGCTTTCCTCGAACAGCGCCTCGTCCGGCCGCTCGGCCAGCACATCGAGGTCATCGGGCGGCAGCGCGGATTTCAGCCGCGAGCGGAAGGTCAGCCGGCCGTTCGCCTCCAGCGCGTCGATCTGGAACGCCGCCATGATCGGCTCGATCATGGATCGCGCCGAGGCCTGCTCGCCCTGCACGAAGCCCGGCAGGTCGCCGGAAACGCCCGACACGTCGAAATCCTCGAAGCCATGGTCGCGCAGGATGGCGGCGATGACGTCGGCGACGGTGCCGGCCCCCAGCCGCCCGCTCAGCCAGTGGCCGCGCTGCCAGTTGCTGCCGTCGGACCAGAGCCCGGTTTTCTGCGGGAAGGCCGGATAGGGCCGCGCATCCCACGTCCACAGGAAGATGCACCCGGGATCGACCATGCCGGGTTCCGGGCCCGGCCCCTGCCACCAGCCGTGATGCGCATCGAGGAAACGGCGCTGGATCGAATCGGCGCGCGCGCCGCCGGAATGATAAGGCAGCGCGTTTTCCGCGCTTTTCGGATCGACGAAGACATTGGGCTGGTTTGCGCCCTTGTCCACGGCAGGGCAGCCGAGCTCCGTGAACCAGATCGGCTTGGAGCGCGGCAGCCATTCCGTCGGACTGGCAAGCTCGGCGCCGCCGGGGCCGCGCTCGTAATGGCGGTTCGCCCACCAGCTTTCGATGTCCTTGTAGCGGTATACCCAGGGCTTGCCCGCCATGCCGTCGGTGATCGGTGTACGGTTGCGGGCACGGCGGTCGGCGGCGCTGGCATAGTACCAGTCGAAACCCTCGCCGCTCGTGATATGGGCACGCATCGCGGCCGCATCCTCCGCATGGCGGAAGCCGTCCGGATTGCCGGCGACCGTGTCGCCGTCCTGCCAGTCGGCAAGCGGCATGTAGTTGTCGATGCCGACGGCATCGATGGCGGGCGAGGCCCAGAGCGGATCGAGGTGATAGCGCACCTCGCCGCTGCCATCGCCCGGCTGGAAACCGAAATACTCGCTCCAGTCGGCCGCGTAGGTGATCTTCGTGCCGGCGCGCAGCACCGCGCGCACGTCGGCCGCCAGCTCGTAGAGGCCGTCGACGAAGGGAAAGCGCCCGGCCGCGTCGCGCAGCCAGGTGAGGCCGCGCATCTCCGACCCGATGAGGAAACCGTGCACGCCGCCCGCCACTTCGGCCAGGTGCGCGTAATGCAGGATCAGCCGGCGAAAACCGCTGTCGCCGGACGGTCCCGTGACCGTTTCGCCCAACACCGAGAAGTGACCGGCCTGGGCGTCGCCGAGAAACGCCTGCACCTGGCTGCGCGCGGCGTTGGTCTTGTCCGCGCCCGGCGGATAACAGGTGATGCGGCCGCGCCAGGGATAGGGCGCCTGCCGGGCCGCGCCATAGGGATCCGGCAAGGCATTGTCGCCGGGAACATCCATCAGAAGGAAGGGGTAGAGATAGACCTCCAGCCCGCGGGCCTTCAGATTGCGGATCGCCGCGATCACCCCGGCATCGGAGGGCGTGCCGCCATAGGCGGGCGAGCCGCCGTTGCGGCTCACCACATGGGCGTTGCCGCGGGCAATGCCCGAAACGCACCAGGGCCGCGTCTCCTGCCCGCGCGCGGAAACCTCGACGCCCGGCACGATCTGGCACTGGCCTGCCCGCAGGTCCGTCCCGAACCACCCCACCACCAGCCCGACACGCTCGAGGTTGGGGCACAGCGCCTGCAATTCGTCGATGGAAGCCTGCCAGTCGGTGGAAGCGGTCAGCGTGTTGCGGTTGACATGGCGTGCCGAGCCGTTGCCGAAGTTCTCCGTCACCAGGCCGGGATCGTAGCCGTGCTCGCTCGAGCCGGGAATGATCGTGACCGCGCGGATATCGGTTTCCAGCGCGCCGACCGGCCGCAGCACCTCGAATTGCAGCACCGGCAGGCGGTTGCCGTAGCTGTCGAGCGGCAGCCGCTCGAACACCGCATAGGCGAGCCCGCGATAGGCCGGCGTGTTGCCGGCGCCCTGCTTGGCCTCGATCAGAGGATCGGGCTGTTGCGTGCGGGTGCCCTTGTGGATGCGCATCTCGACGGAGCGCAGGTCGAGTTCGCGCCCGTCGGCCCACACGCGGCGCACCGCCGCAATCGGCCCTTCACAGATGCCGACCGCAAGGTTCGCATAGTAGCGATAGGTCTCGACGCGCGGTCCGCGGCCCTTGCCGCCCTGCCGCTCGACCGACACCTCCTCCTCGAAACGCGTCGCCCAGATCAGCGTGCCGCCCACCCGCATCGTGCCGTAGACGCGGCCGATCGCCGTGCCCTCGTCGGCGCCCGGCAGGCGCGCGTCGCCGAGCCGCGGGCCGGTGATCGTCTTCGAACCGTTGATGAGGGAGCGGTCCACGATGGAGCCCGCAAGCGCGCCGACGGCACGGCCGACGATGGCGCCGACGGGACCGAACACGCCGCCGAGGGCCGCACCCGCAGCCTGGAAGAGAATGGTCGCCATGGATCAGGAAAGCTCCGGAAAACGGAAAACGCCGGCGATACGCCGGCGCCAGGAGGGAATGAGCGGCGATTCGATCACCGCCGCCTGCTCATAGGCATGAATGAAGCGCGCATCCGGCGCGGCGATGCCGGCATGCTTGGCCGCCGCCCCCTCCCTCCAGCGGAAGATGAGGAGATCGCCCGGCCTGAGCGCCGAGGCCGGCAGCGCCGGCCCGCAGTGCCGCGCGGCTGCCAGCAGCAACCGCTCCTCGCCTGCCCGCTCCGCCCAGTCGGGCGCATAGGGTGCCGGCACCTCCGGCTCGGCGCCGTAGAGTTCGCGCCAGACGCCGCGCACCAGCCCGAGGCAATCGCAGCCGACGCCCTTCAGCGATCCCTGATGCCGGTAGGGCGTGCCGATGAAACCGCGCGCCACGGCCACGACCCGGTCACCGAAATCGTCAGCCATAGAGCGGCCTCCCGTCATGCACCGTCTGGCCGTCGGCATAGCCGTAGCTGAAATCGCTGCCCGGCATATGGGGAAAACCCTGGAAGTTCAGCCGGTTGTTGAACTTCGCCTTGCAGGTGGAAAAGCGCTTGTCGCAGCCCGCCGTCACCTGCAACGTATCGCCGACGGCCACGCCCGCCGCCATCGGCAGCCAGAGCGTGAGAGAATCGGCGCCGGCCGCCTTGCGGTGATCCTCGATATCGGCCGAAAGCCCGGCCGCGGCCCCGCCGGTGAAGGAAAGCACGCCGTAGCGGAAGAAACGCTCCGCGAAACCCGAGAGGCCCGTCACCTCGATGTGCATGTCATCCGTGACCGCGCTGACCGTCGCGGTCGCGCGGTAGGCGGCAAGATTGACGCCGCAGCGCGCATCGCCCAGCACGGCGTCGCACTGACGGCCATAGATGCGGCCCTTCACCTGATCGAGCTTGTGCGTCAGGCGCCGAAGCTCGGCGCGGAAAAGCCCGCCCTCGCGGCGCACTTCGCCGAACTCGGCGGTGCGCAGAAGGAGCCGCTGCCCGGTCTCCTGCCAGTTGACCAGGAAAACCTCGACCTTCGCGCCGTCATAGCGCCCGGCCGACAGGTCCTCCGCCGTGATCGCATCCGCCGAGAAACCGCCGGAGACATCGCCGCCCTCGGCGGAAAGGCTGTTGCCGTCCTCGGTCTCGCTCGCCTCGAAGCCGCTTGCCGCGAGATAGGTGAGGCCGTCGACGTCAAGGTCGCGGTCATGATCCGTAAAGCCGAGAACGACGCCGTCGCGGCGCACGACGCGCCAGGCGTTGCACAATGTCGTCGCCTCGCCGTCGAGATGGGCTTGCAGCCCTGCCGGAATCGTCCTCATGGCCTGATCTCCACCAGCGGGATGGACGGGATGCGACCCGCATCGAACTGCGCGAGGTCGATGTCGATCCGGTCGGTATCGAAGCGCACCGGCACGTCGAATTCGAAGCCTGCCCGCACCGCGCCCGCAGCCGGGATCTTGTCCGGCTTGAAGGTCACGAGACCGGCCGCGTGGTTGACGACATAGTCGGCCGCCGGCACCACGGCACCCGCCACCGAGACTACCACCGTGCCCGCCACGGGTTTTTCGATCGGCCGCACCGTCTCGCCGCCCGCATCCGCATAGCGCTTCACCAGCCGGAACATCGCCGTCGTCCCGTCCGCGGTGCCGAGCAACTGGTCGGTCGCACTCACGGTCGCGCCGGGCGCGCAGGACTTGTGGTCGACGGGATCGCGGAAGCGGAACCCGTTGAACTGCCCGGCCCGCGCCTCGAAGAAGTTCAGCACCGCGTAGAGGTCGTCCACGGAGCGCACGCCCGAACCGGCGTCGTAGCGCCGGCGCGCATCCTGCCAGCGGCGGTTGCGGTTCTCGCGCCCGTTTGAAAGGCTGACGATATCCGTTCGCCGCACCGGCCCGCCGCTCGTGCCGAGCGCGACGCGCAACGGAAACCGCACATCATGAAATCCTGCCATCCGGATATCTCCAAAGAATATGGCCGCACTGCCCGCCTTGTCCCAAAAGGCAAGGCGGTTACCGCAACGCCGTCCCCAACGATGCGCGTCGGCGATCTGGGAAACCCGCGCCCCCAGCCCCTTCTCCCCGCCCGCGGGAAGAACGTCCCGGCAGCGGATGAGGGCCCCGCGCACCTCGCAAACGCTCACAAACTCCGTTGCCCGCGCCCCACCGCACGGGTCAGCATGGCGGCGATCTGTCCCTCGGATTTGCGGAAGCTGGCCGCATCCTGCGTCGTCACGTTGAAGACGATCTGCACAGCCCCGCCCCCGCCGGCCGCAACGCCGAGCGAACCGTCCGGCCCGCGCTTCAGCGGCAGGATCGCTTCCGCGCCCGCCTCGCCCATCAGCCCAAGCCCGCCGCCGCTGCCGAAATAGGTCGGCGCCGCCACGACGCCGCCCTTGGCAAAGGGCGTCGCGCCGCCGAGCAGGTTGGAAATGCCCGACGACAGCAGCCTCTCCAGCGGCTTGAGGCCGACCGAAAGCGCGATGTCGCTCATGCGCAGCGCGAGCCCGCGCAGCACGCTATCGAGCCCGCGTCCGTCCACCATCGCGCCCTTCAGCGCCGAGGTCAGCGCGAAGCCGAAGGAGCGCGAGCGCGTCTCCAGGTCGTCGAAGACGTCGGTCAGCGCCTCGGCCTGCTGCCGCGTGTCGGCAAGCGAGGCGGATCGTCCATTGTCGTCGGAAGTCGCCATGTCTCACTCCATCTCGTCGGGAAAGGCCTGCATGAGGGCGGTCAAAGCCCCGCGCCCGGGCACGATCGCCGAAGGCCGCAGCAGGCCGAGCGCGAAGCCCAGCTCGCGCGGCGTCATCGCCCAGAAATCGCGTGCGGAAAGCCGCATGCGGCACAGCCCGGCATGCAGCACAGCCTCCCAGGGGAAGGCAGGTGCCACGCCGGACGCGCCGGATGCGGCCCTCAAGGGTTTTCGTTTTGCGCCGCCCCGCCGAAGGTCGCCTGCAGCAGTTCGGCGGCAATGCGCGCGAAGCCCGCAAGCCCGTCCGCCACCGCCATGGCCGCCACCTCCTCGTCGCTGAACAGGTTGCCACCGCCGCGCAGCCCCGCGCCGATGATGCGGATCAGATCGTCCGCCTTCAGCCGCCCGGAGGAGAAACGCTCGGCAAGCCCGGTCAGGCTGTCGACGGCAAAGGCCGTTTCCAGTTCGGCCAGCGCGCCGAGCGTCAGGCACAGCACCCGCCGCTCGCCGTCGAGATCGGCTTCGATCTCGCCGCGATGCCGGTTCGCCCGCGCGCCCATCACACCGCCTCGAAGGTCAATTGTCCCGCGGATTCCAGCGCGATCTCGAAGACCACCTCGCCGTCATGCGCGCCGGAATATTCCAGCGCCGCGATCTGGAAGGCGCCGGAGACCTTGCCGAAATCCGGGATAACCACCTGCCACGGCATGATCGTGCCGGCAAAGAACAGCGAGCGCACCAGCGCATCCGACGTCTGGTCCTTGAAGATGCCGCTGCCGGAGATGGCCGCGCGCTGCACGCCCGCCCCGCCCAGCAATTCCCGCCAGCGTCCTGCCGATTCGGCGTCCGTCACGTCGACAAGCTGCGTGTTGAACGACAGCCGCTTGGAGCGCAGCCCGGCAACCGTGGCAAAGCCCGTTCCGTTATCGACTTTGAGCAGCAGATCCCGCCCCTTCTGTGCCACCATGGCCCGATCCTTTCCGTGAAACGTTGTTAGAGAACGGGCTCCGTCACGGCCCGAAAGCGCATTTCGGCGCGGTGGAAGCGCGACTTGCCGTCCCGCCGCAGCTGCGTGTCGCGATGCAGCAGGAAGACGAGGTGATGGCCGTCTAGTGTGAGCGCCGCATCGTGCAAGGCCGTGCGAACCGCCGCCGCGATGGCCTGCACCGTCTTGTGGCCCGCCGCCTCGCTCCAGGCCTCCAGCAGCACCGTGTGCTGCTCGCCCGGCTCGCTCGCCGTCGAATGATCGATACTGTCGATTCCGGCGATCACCAGAAGCGGCGCCGCCGGCTGCGAAAGCCGGCGATCCGTAATGCCGCCGGGGCCGACGAGCGCGGTCAGCGCCGCATCGGCGGAAAGCCGCTCGAAGATCGCCTTCTGCAAGGCCGAGGCCGCGCTCATGGGCTCATCTCCTCGCAGTCGCAGAGCGTGTAGCGCCCGGTTTCGTCCGGGTCGCGGAAGGCGACGAGCGCGAAGATGCGCGCGCCCTTGCGCAGCCGCATGCCGCCGTTTAGATCGCCGCGCGCCCGCAGCCAGATCCGGTGCGTCACCCGCCGCTGCAGCGCCCCGGCCGCCTCGCCGGCGCCGGCCGATACCGGCTCGATGCGCGCCCAGAGCGTCGCGAGCGCCGCAAACCCGGTTTCCACGCCGCCCTGCCCGTCCGGTGTCTCGACCGGGTGCTCCAGCACCAGCCGCACGCTCAGCGCCCCGGGGTCGATGGGTTTCGTCATCACAGCCTCCGCAGGCGATGGGGTGCGACGAGCCGGTCGTAGCCCTGCGGCACCGCGCCCGGCTGGTCGTCCAGCGAGACGACGCCGCGCAGCTCGAACATCGCGGCCGCATGCAGCAGCAGCGCGCGCTTCAGCGTGTCGGGCACATCCGCCCCGCTTTCGCCGAAGCCGGCGGTGAAATCGATCTCGATGCCGTTGAGCGCGCGCCGGGTTTCCGGGCGGTCCGGCAGCAGGAGCCGCGCGGGCCGGGCGGTCCCGTCGAGCACGGCGCCTACAAGCGCCACCTCCACCGGGTCGCCCAGCTCATCGTAAACCGTACCGATTTCAATGGTTTGGACCGGCCCCCTGGCAATCTGAATCACCTGTCCGTCCGGCCAGCCGTCAAGATAAAGCCTCAGTGGCCGCGTGATGAGGCATAGCCCCGTCTCGCTTTCTAGGTGATTGCGGGCGGTGCGGATGAGTGCTGCAAGCAGCGCATCCTCGTCGTCGGTCTCCAGGCGCAGATGCGCCTTCGCCTCGGCGAGCGTGATCGGCTCGGCCGCGGGCGGCAGAAGTTCGGTTATGGTCATGGTCGTCCTCTTGCGATGAAAGGGATGCGGGCGCGGCCGGGAGGAAGAACCGCGCCCGCCGGCACCGGCGGCAGGGGACGACCGCCGGTGCGAGGGAAATTGCAGGAAGGAAAGCAACGCCCCGCGACCCCTTCGCCCCGCCTGCGGGGAAAAGGTGGCGGCAGCCGGATGAGGGGCAATCCACGGCAGGTCCCAAGCCGGATCGCCCCTCACCCAACCCTCTCCCCGCAAGCGGGGAGAGTGGCAAGGTGAAGCAGACCTCAGCTCGCCGCGAACTTCACCAGCTTGATCGCCTCGAAGTTCTGCACACCGCCGCCCACGCGCTTGGTCGTGTAGAACAGCACATAGGGCTTGGCCGAATAGGGATCGCGCAGCACGCGAACGCCCGTGCGGTCGACGACGAGATAGCCGGCACGGAAATCGCCGAAGGCGATGGCGAAGCTGTCGGCCGCCACGTCCGGCATGTCCTCGGCCTCGGCGATGGCAAAGCCCATCAGCGAAGCGGCCTGGCCCGGCGTTGCCGGCGGGCGCCACAGATAGTTGCCGTCAGCATCCTTGAACTTGCGGATCGCCGCTTGCGTCTTGCGGTTCATCACGAAGCTGGCATTCTGCCGGTGCCCCGCCTTCAGCGCATAGATCGTGTCGATCAGCGTGTCGGACGGGCCGCTCGCCTTGAAGGCGCCGGCCGCCCCCGTGGCGATATAGCCGATATTGCCCCAGCTCCAGCTGGCATCCGCGACGTTGGTGTAGCTGAGGAAACCCTTCGGCTTGTTGGTGCCGTCGCCGGAGACGAAAGCCGTCCCCTCCTGCTCGCCGAAGACGATGTCCACCTCCGACGCGATCCAGCTTTCAACGTCCACCGCCGCATCGTCGAGCAGGGCCGCCGTCGCCGCCGGCATGGCGTAGAGTTCCATGGTCGGGAAGGAGAGTTCGGCGAGCTGCGCCGTGCCGGTCTGCGGCCGCGATGCCGTTTCGGACACCCAGCCGGAGGCCATGCCGGATGTGGCAAACGGCTTCTTCAGCACCGCGCCTGACACCTGGCGCACCGTGGCGAGCGCCCGGATCGGCGATGCCGCGGAAAGCCGGCGGCCGATTTCGGTGTCGGTTTCCGGCGGCACGAGATAGCCGCCGTCGGCTGCCGAACCGACCGACATGGCCTTCTCGTCCAGCGCGCGCAGGGCGCTTTCGTCGCCGCGGCGCATATAGGCGGAGAACGCCGCCTTGTGCTCGGCCGCTTCGAGGCTGACGGCGCCGCTGCCGCCAAGCGCCGGCCGCGCCTTCTTCAGCGCCAGCTGGTCGAGCACGCGCTTGTGGTCGTCCATGGCGCGGTTGATGCGGTCCACCTTCTCGCGGGTCACCACGTCGGCGGTCAGTTTCTGCTCGATCTCGCCGAGCCTGACGTCGTTGGCCTCCTTAAAGGCCTCGAACGCCTCCATGAAGTCGCCGAAGGCGGCGGTCATGGTTTCCGGCACGGCCTTGATCTCCGGCGCGGTCTTCTGGATATCCGTCATGCGTTTCGTCTCCGTTAGCGTTTCATCAGCATGCGCGTCGCCCGGCGCATGGTGCGCACGAGCTCCGTTTCCTTGTCGCGGAACCACCGCGCATTCTTCACGTTCGACACCCGCGCCGAAGGCAGCATGGGAAAGGTGACGATCGAGATTTCCCAGAGATCGGCCTCCAGGATGCGCCGCACGCCGCTCGAGCGGTCGGTCCGGGAGCGCACCGTCTGGAAGCCGATGGAAAGGCCGTCGAGCGCGCCCGACTTCATGAGGTTCAGCACCTCGCGGGCCCGCGCCACGCCGGGCGACAGCACGCCCTCGACGTAAAGCCCGCGCTCGTCCTCGCGGATGGTGCGCCAGCGCCCGATGGGCTCGGCCGGATCGTGCTGGAAGAGCATGCGCACGCCCGAAGCGCCGCGCTTGGCGAGCGATTGCGCGAAGGCGCCGGGCGCAATCGCGTCCTTGCCCAGGTCCACCTCGCCGAACAGGCTGGCATAGCCCGAAAACGCCCCGTTGCCGGAAACCCCGGCCAGCGTCAGATCGGCATACTTCTTCGTCCGCCAGACCGGCAGGTCGTCGGTTGTCATGGGTTGCTCCGATGTTTTGGGATTGGGAAAGAGCGAATAGCGAATAGGGAGTAGCGAATAGGGGGACGGACCGGTCATCGCCCGCCGACCCCTATTCGCTATTCGCCATTCCCTATTCGCTCCCTCACTGCCTCATCCGCTCCGCCGCCCGCGCCAGCACGCCGAGGCCCCACCAGGCCGAGAGGCTTGCCGCAGCCGATCCGGTCAGCAGCACCTCCACCGGCCCGAGATAGCTCGCGATGCCGAGGCGGACGGCGATCCACAGCCCGGCCGGGCCGCCGAAGACGAGCCCGCAGGCAAGGCCGGTGAAGAACCGGCACGCCGCCTCGCGGCGGCTTTTGGGCAGCAGGTAGATCAGCGAGACGGCGGCACCCGCCGACGCCCCGACCAGACGGGCCGTCCACAGCCCGCCGTCGTTTCCGAAGTCAGCCATTGTTAAGCCTTTCAGATTATTATGAAAATCCAGAAGCATCGGCCAAACGGCCGAGAACACGCCGGCTTCTCTGCAGCGGGCGCGGGAAACGCTGAGTCTTTTGAATCCCTTGGCGCACTTTCCTCGAAATCCGATTCAACACGTTCAGACGTTGAATCCGGATGGCGGCAAAACGATTGCGGTCCTCCGGGCAACGTTCTGTTTTTCTGGCGTTTTTGGAGGATGCCCCCTCAATACCCCACCGCCCGCCGCTTCTCCTCGGCCGTCAGGAAGCCGGCCGCCCCCACGCGCGCCCACAGTTCGGAGCGCTCGGCGGCAAGGCCGCTTATCTGGTCGAGGTCCGGCACCAGCCGCAGCGCGGCCTCGCCTTCCTCGGAAAACCAGTTGGCGAAGGCGGCGGCGGTGCGGCTCACCAGCGGCAGCACCGTCAGCCGCCAGAAGGCGCGGTTGGCCTCCTGGTAGTTGGCGTAGGTCGCATCGCCGGGCACGCCGATCAGCATGGGCGGCACGCCGAAGGCGAGCGCGATGTCGCGCGCCGCGCCGTTCTTGGCCTCCACGAAATCCATCTCGCGCGGCGAAAGCCCCATCGCCTTCCAGTCGAGCCCGCCTTCCAGCAGCATCGGCCGCCCGGCACGCGCCGCGCCCGAATAGCCGTCCTCCAGCTCGCTCTTCAGCCGCGCATACTGGTCGGGCGAAAGATTGCCGCCCTCCTTGGGCTGGTAGACGAGCGCGCCGGAGGGACGCGCCGAATTGTCGAGCAGCGCCTTGTTCCAGATCGCCGCGGCATTGGAGAGATCGAGCGCCATGGACGCGGCCTCGAGCGGCGCGAAGCCGAGCTGGTCGTCGAGCGGGTGAAACAGCCTCAGATGCAGGATCGCCTGCCCCTCGCCCGCCGCCCCGTCGCCCGCGCGGTGCCGGCGCACATGGTTGCCGGTGCGGTATTCATAGGCTTCCGGCCAGCCGTCGCGCCCCTCGACGATGCGCACCCGGTCGGGCCGCAGGAGGTGCAGTTCGCGCAGGTCCTCGCCCACCCGCACGCCCTCGACGAAGGCATTGCCGGCAAGCAGCAGGTGCCCGTAGAGCGTTTCGAAGAAATCCGTGCCCGCCATGCGCCCGTTCGGCCGCGACAGCAGCGCGAGACGCGCGTCACCCGGCCGCTCGCTCTCGCCCTCATAGGCAAGCCAAGGCACCGAAGCGGCGGCCTCCGCGATCATCCGCACCGCCCGGTGCGCGATCGGGTTCTTCATGAAGCCCTCGCGCGACAGCGAGGCATAGGACCGGCTCGACCAGTGCGCCCGCCCCTCGGCCGTCAGCGTGAAGAAGCCCGACGCCTTGGTTTCCGCCGGCGCCGCGCGCCGTCGGGAAAAAATGGATGGCAGTTTCATGATGCCCTCGGTTTATCGGATGTGAAGAAATAACCGCAGCGCGGTTCCCGTGGCACGGGTCCTCGGGTCAAGCCCGAGGACGACGGTGGGGAGGCTCTCTCTCCCACTTCTTGAGCAGATCGGCACACGGCGCGCCGCAGTGACGCTCGCACTTCCCTACTTTCGTCATCCTCGGGCTTGACCCGAGGACCCATGCCACGAGTGAAAGTCCTACCCGCCCAGCGCGGCGAAAAACGCCCGCCCGTATCCCGCCACGCGCTCGGCGCGGTCCAGTCCGTTGATGATGCGCCGTGCGCCGATCCAGTCGGCGCGGCCGGGTGAGAAACAGTCGGCCAGCCGCCGGCCGGTGAAGGCCCCGCGCAGCATACCGACGACGAGGATTTCCACCGACACCGCCATCTCCATCGCCCGCTCGGGGCGCTGCACGAGATCGACGCCGATCAGCGATGACAGCCGCTCGTAGTTGCGCCGGTGCGTGATCTGGACCAGCCCGCGCCCGAGCCAGGTTCTCCCGTCGGCGTCGCGCCGCCAGTAGGGCGCGGAGACCTGCGGCAGGCGGCCCTCGGCAAAGGCCCGGTCGAGGCGGGCGATCGCGGTGTCGTCGCTCGCCGCGAAGGTCTCGCGCACCGGCTGCATGCGCCCGCCCGTCTCGTGATGCGCCGTCGCCAGCATATAGGCGAGGAAACGCCGGTCTTCCGTCTCGCCGCCCGCCTCGAAGCGGTCGATGAGCGCCGTCATGCCGGCCACCTGCGCGCGCGCCAGCCGCCCGCCATAGAGCGGCCCGCGCACGCCGTCGAAAAAGCCCTTGCGATCGATCACCATCGTCATATCCCCCGCACGCGCGGTTCGCCCTGCCGGTCGAGCACCAGCGCCGTCAGCGCCCAGACGAGCGCATCGAGCCGGTCCGGCGAGCGGCCGGAAGAAAGCCCGTCCGGGCCGAAATCGCACATCTGGTCCTCCAGCTCGGCAAAGGCCGCCGCATGGGCCACGCGGCCCTGTTCGTAGAGGGCGGCCACCGGCTCGGCGCGCAGGAACTTGCCGCGCGTCGCCCGGACCGTCGAAACCGGCAGGTCGGCGTCGACGCTGCGCAGCATCGCCGTCACCATGTCGCCGCCCTGGTTGACTTCCGCCACGACGCGGTCCGCGTCGAAGCGCCGGAAGGCCCGCACCACAGCACCGGCCCAGCCCGCCGGGCTTGCACCCGTCACCGAGCAGTCGGCCAGCACGACGGCGCGCCCGGTCTGGTCGAGCCCCGCCACGACGATGCCGCAGACCGAGGCCGCAGACGCCGTCGCCGGCGGATCGACCGCCACGACGATGCGCGATAGCGGCCCGGGGTTGCGAAGGCGGATCGCCTCCAGCCGCGCGCGGCTCCACAGCGCATCCTCGCGGTCGGCGATCAGCTCGCCGTCCAGCTCCTGCCGGCCGAGCCGCGTGCCGCCGTACCGGTCAGCCATGGCGCGCAGGAAGCCGGGAGACAGGTTGTCGATATTGTCGTCGGTGCGGATGCGCTGCACGGCTGTCGCCCGATCGGCCGCAAGCGCCCGCAACAGCGGCACCGGCCGCGGCGTCGTGGTCACCAGCACGCGCGGATCCGCGCCGAGGCGCAGGCCGAACTGCAGCATGTCCCAGGTCTCCTGCGCGTGTTTCCACTTGCCGAGTTCGTCGCACCAGGCGAAATGAAACTGCGGCCCGCGCAGGCTTTCGGGATCCTCGGACGAAAAAATCTGCCCGATCGAGCCGTTCGGCCAGACGAGCCGCCGGCGCGAGGCCTCGAATTCCGGCCTGCCGCGCCCCGCGATCCGGCAGATGCCGGAGACGCCGTCGATCATCACTTCGCGCGCATCGCCCAGCGTTTCCGCCACCAGCGCGATACGGATGCCGGGCTGCTTGAGCGCGATGTCCTGCACCCACTCCGCCCCGGCCCGCGTCTTGCCGGAGCCGCGGCCGCCCATCAGCAGCCACACCCGCCAGTCGCCCTTGGGCGGCGTCTGCGCCAGCCGCGCGGTCAAATGCCAGCCGCCAAGCCGCCGTCGATTGTCGAGAACGATCCGCTTCGTGGCCACCGAAAGCGCTTGCGACGCACCCGTCGTTGCGCCCTCACACGCCTTCTCCCCGCCTGCGCGAGGAAGGTTCCGGCAGGGGGATGAGGGGCCATCCTCGCCGTCCGCGCCGCGCTGCCCGAGCCCCCCTTCGAGCGTATCGGCCGCATTCCGCAAGGCCGCCAGCCCACGATTTTCCTCGATCATGCTCAAGCCCGCGGCCGCCGCTCTCACCGTCCCATCCGACTTCTTTCCGATCGCCCGGCAGGCCCGCCGTTCCCTACGGCCCGCCTTCCATTCCCGCGGCAGCATCGCCGCCAGCCCGGATTTCGCGCATCCATTCGCTTTTGGCGGCATTCATCCGCTCCTTCACGCGCGCTTCGACGAGCCGCTCGAACTCCTCGATCAGCGCCGCCTCGTCCTCGTCGTCACCGCCGGCCGCGTCCGCCTCGGCCCGCTCGTTGATTAGCGTGCGTTGCAGGCTATCGATCTTCTCCAGCGTGCGCACGATGAGCGACACGGCTTCGATGGCCGCCTTGGCATCGGTCTGGGCGACCTTGCGCGCCGCGTCGTCCACGGCCGCGGCCGCATCCTCTTCGGCCAGAACCTTCTGGCTCTGGAACCGCTGGAAGCGCTCGCGCAGCTCCTTCGTCATTTCGAGAAGCATGGCCTGCATGTCGAGAAAGGGGTCGCCCGGCGCGGCGGCCTTGGTATCGAGCAGCGGCGCCGCTCCGCCGCCGAGAAGGGCCCGGCGCGCGCCGAGCCCGTCATAGACGGCCATGTCAGGCGAAATGCCGAACAGGTCGAGATCGATCGTCGAAAACTGGTCCATCGCACACCCGAAAACGAAAAGGCGCCCGGTCCATAGGAACGAGCGCCTAACAAAATTCTTTCAAGCCGGCTGCGGGCGGATGCCGCCGAAGCCATAAAGCCTCCGGAAAGCCCGGCGATCCATCCGCCCGCACCTTTCCGACTATGCCATAACCCTATCAAACGACCGTCACGCCGTCAAGGACTATTTTCCTATTATTTCGATTTTTCGCGTAAGGGCCTGGCAGCGCTACGTCTTCTCGCCCACTTCCAGCGGCCAGGTCACGAGGTAATCCTCGTAATCGTCGATATCGATGCCGTCCTCGCTGATCGTGCGGCCGCGTGCCGAAATGCCGGCCTGGTGCACGGTGTCAGGATCGCCGGAGACCAGCGGATGCCACCAGTAGAGGTCGAGGCCATCTCGCACGAGGCGATAGCCGCAGGTCGGCGGCAGCCAGGAGATTTCCGATACGCTTTCCACCGTCAGGCGGATACAGTCCGGCACGGTCGCCTGCCGGTTCTCGTAGTCCGAGCAGCGACAGCTCTCGCCATCGAGCAGCGTGCAGCGGATCGAGGTCCAGACGATCTCGCCGGTCTCCCAGTCCTCCAGCTTGTTGAGGCAACAGAGCCCGCAGCCGTCGCACAGGCTTTCCCATTCCGCGGCGTTCATCTCGGCGAGCGTCTTGGTCTTCCAGAACGGCAGATCCTGCGGGGTTTCGGTCATCGGCTTGGTCATGCGCGACCCCTGAACCCGTCGGCCGCAAAGGTCAAGAGGCGTGCACGCTAACCTTCCTGCGGAAAATCCATTCTGCGCCTTGGAAAAGACTGGTATCGTGCGAGAATAAGCCGGTGGTCACAGGACGTTAACCGGATGCGGGCAGGCTGCGGCCGCCTCCGACCAGGGAAGAGACGTGGAAGACGACAGCCCGACCCCAGAACGACCCCGCCGCCGCAAGCGGCATTTCCTGCTGCGGCTGGATTCGTGGATCGATTCCACGGTCTGGAACGCCGGGTTCCGCCTGGGCGAGATCTGGGAGGAGATCACCATCTTCTTCCGCCGCTTCCATGTGCGCGGCTGGAAGAAGGCGGTTTTCGAGCTGGCCGGCGAGGGCATGAACCTCGGCACCGCGGGCTTCGTGCTGCTGCTCGCGCTTGCCCTTCCCGCTTTCGAGGAAACCAAGGGCAACTGGCGCGCCCAGAGCGATTTCGCCGTCACCTTCCTTGATCGCTACGGCAACGAGATCGGCCATCGCGGCATCATCCACGAGGATTCGGTGCCGATCGACGAACTGCCCGACCACCTCATCAAGGCCGTCCTCGCGACGGAGGACCGCCGCTTCTTCAGCCATTTCGGCATCGATTTCCTCGGCCTTGCCCGCGCGCTGAACGAGAACGCGCGCGCCGGCGGCGTCGTGCAGGGCGGCTCCACCCTCACCCAGCAGCTGGCGAAGAACCTCTTCCTCACCAACGAGCGCACGCTGGAGCGCAAGATCAAGGAAGCCTTCCTGTCGCTCTGGCTGGAGGCCAATCTCTCCAAGAAGGAGATCCTGCGGCTTTATCTCGACCGCGCCTATATGGGCGGCGGCACCTTCGGCGCGGCGGCGGCGGCGCAGTTTTATTTCGGCAAGAACATCACGGATGTGAACCTTGCCGAATCCGCCATGCTGGCGGGCCTGTTCAAGGCGCCGGCGCGTTATGCGCCGCATGTCAACCTGCCGGCGGCGCGCGGCCGCGCCAACGAGGTGCTGACCAACCTCGTGCAGGGCGGGCTGATGACCGAGGGCCAGGTGATCGCCGCGCGGCGCAACCCCGCCACCGTCATCGACCGCAAGGACAAGACGGCGCCGGATTTCTTCCTCGACTGGGCCTTCGACGAGGTCCAGCGCATCGCAAAACCCTTCGCCCAGCATTCGCTGGTCGTGCGCACCACCATCGACATGGGCCTGCAGGCCGCTGCCGAAGAGGCGGTGGAAAGCGGCCTTCGCCAGTATGGCGACAGCTACCGCGTCAAGCAGGGCGCGCTGGTCATGGTGGAGAACGGCGGAGCCGTGCGCGCCATGGTCGGCGGGCGCGATTACGGCGAAAGCCAGTTCAACCGCGCGACGCGCGCGCTGCGCCAGCCGGGTTCGTCCTTCAAGGCCTATACCTATGCGGCCGCCATGGAAGCCGGCATGACGCCCGAGACGACCATCGTCGACGGGCCGATCAGCTGGGGCGGCTGGTCGCCGCAGAATTACGGCCGCAGCTATGCCGGCCGCGTCACGCTGATGACGGCGATGGCGAAATCGATCAACACGGTGCCCGTCCGCCTCGCCAAGGACAAGCTCGGCACCAAGCGCATCGCCGAGCTTGCCAAGGAAATGGGCGTGGAAACGCCGCTGCGCACCGACAAGACCATGCCGCTCGGCACCACCGAGGTCACCGTGCTCGACCAGGCGACGGCCTATGCCGTCTTCCCGGCCGGGGGCAAGCTGGCGCGCCGCCACGGCATCAGCCAGATCATCAATTACGACGGCGACATCCTCTACGACTTCGCCCGCGACGAGCCGCCCGCCCGGCAGATCCTCTCCGACCAGGCGACGTCCTCGATGAACCGCATCTTCGTCACCATTCCCGTCAGCGGCACGGCGCGGCGCGGCGCGCTCGACCGCGGCATCGTGTCGGGCGGCAAGACGGGTACGACGCAGGCCTATCGCGATGCCTGGTATGTCGGCTTCACCGGCAACTACACGACTGCGGTGTGGTTCGGAAACGACGACTACACGTCGACCAACAACATGACCGGCGGCTCCCTGCCCGCCATGACCTTCAAGCGCCTGATGGATTACGCCCACCAGGGTATCGAGCTTCGTCCCATCCCCGGCATCGAAAACCCGCTGCCGGATGGCAAGCAGGCCACGGAGGTCGCGCAGAGCAATCCCGATGAGAGCGCCCTGCCCACCCTCGTGCGTCCGCGCTCGCTGTCCACGGATGTGACGAAACTCCTCAAGGACGTCGCCCGCCAGTTCGACGAGGCCAAGCCCCTCAAGCCGGATGGCCGCGTGGCCGCGCTGGACGATGCGCTTGACCTGCCTCGGCCGAACCGGACAGAGTAACCCGCAGCTGATTCCAACGGTCGATCGTCTTGTTCCGCACACCCCTCGTCATCGCCACAGCGCTCGCCGTCGCCTTCGGGTTCGGCATCCTGAGCTCGATCTACGCGCTGCGCGCCACGGTCGGCTTCGGCGCCATCGCGCTCGGACCGTGGACGGCCTTTCCCAATGCCCAGACGATCGATGCCGATCCCTATGCCAAGGCGCACCGCGCGCGTGACGGCAAGCTCCTGCTGGGCAGCGCCGAGGGCCTGACCTTCACCGCCGCCCGCGACAGCGAAAAGCGCACGCTGGTGGAAAACTGCCGCTACGAGATCGCGGGCCTGACGCCGCCGGCGCGGCTCTGGACGCTGCATGCCGCCGACAGCGCGGGCAATCCGCTGGAAGGCACCGGCAATGGCCTGCCGACCGGCGTCAACGCCTGGTCGGTGCTGCGCGGTGCCGACAGCGCCTTTTCCATCCGCATCTCGTCCTCGGCGTCTGCGGGCAACTGGCTGGCCATTCCGGAAGGGCGCGCGCCCTTCCTCCTCGTCATGACGCTGCTCGACACGCCCACCGCCGGCAGTTCCGGGGTGATCGACCTTGCCATGCCCGCCATCAACCGGCTGGACTGCGCGGATGCGTAGCTTTTTCTATGCCATCGTGATCGGGCTGGTCGGCGCCGCCCTGCTGCACATCGTCATCATCCTGTCGCTGCCGAGCTTCACCGGGCGCGACGCCTATACGCGCGTCCAGGCCTTCGACGAGCCCAACCGCTTCTTCCCGCTGGCCAACGGCGGACAGACGCTGCTGCCGATCAACGACGACCCCGCGATGCTGACGGCGGTCTGCGCATTTTCGGTGGAGAACGGCCCCGTCCGTCTCTTCGCGGAAGGCGACGTGCCGTTCTGGTCGCTCGCCGTCTATGACAGCGCCTCCAACGAGGTGTTCAGCATGAACGACCGCACGTCCGTCGGCGGCGCGCTCGATACGCTGGTCGCGACACCCGTGCAGCTGATCGCAATCCGCAAGGCGGTGCCGCAGGAGTTGGAACAGTCGATCCTTGTCGAGATGCGGGGAGAGGAAGGCTATGCGGTGCTGCGGACATTCGTGCCGAGCCGCAGCCGTCAGGAAGAGGCCGCCGGCTTTCTGGCAGGCGCAAGCTGCGAGCCGTTCACGGCCGACCGCTAGGAACGTGCGCGTCAGCGCACGTGTCCGCCCGGGGCGCGTGACGCGCTCTAGGTGCGGCGGGCCGTGTCGGGGCCGCCGTGTTTTGCCGTCTTGCCGCGCGGTGCGGGCAAAACGGGGGCAAGGCGCTCGTAGCGCACACCCGTGAAGAGAAGAACCTGTGCCGGTTCCGCCGGACGGACGTCATCGCGCCTTTGCGTGCGTCCCATCCAATCCGTCAATCGTACCACGTCTGCCATTCTCGCCTCCAAAAGAAGAATCGAGACGGATGAAGTACTCTACAAATCTCACCCTGCCCGTTTTTGCGAGCCGGTGCATCCGGTCCGTCCTCCGGATGCGACATGAGCCTGCTGTCGAGCCTGTCGCATACGGGTAGAAAACGGCGATACGGGACCAGAAGTTTTCCCATCACGGGAATGTGTCTGGCGACCGACCGGAAACCGGAACATCGCACCTTTCCCATTGACGGCGGTACGGGGACCACCACCATGGCCGGAGCCTACCACACCCTGTGCGGGAGACGAGCCGAACCACATCCTCAAAACTAACGACAGTCTGGTTAACAGGCTATTAATACTCGCGTGATCTCAGCGTGACCGCTGTTACCGCGGTGACAGGCGCATTCAGCGGCGGCGGCCAATGGGGCCGAGATGGGTTTCGTTGAAGGCCGTGACGGACTTCAAGCCGTAGCCGAGCGCGCGGTCCAGCCCGATATGCGCGCTCCATATGCAGGCGACGGGAAACAGAACCGGCCAGATGAAGCCGAGCGCCGCGATGCCTGCGGCGAAGATATAGCTGTGCACGATATTGTAGCTCACCGCCCCCACCTTGGGACCGAAGGCGTAGCCCGCCATGGAAAGGTCCGGCGCCAGAATGAGAAGGGCGAGCAGTCCCCACCCGTCATGCAGCTTGAAATAGGCGGCGATCACGACCGCCGCGACGGCCAGCCCCTCAAGACGCAGAAGGATGATGAACGCATCGGAGAGCGGCTTGCGCATGGGTTCCTGCCTTGGGAAAGGCCTGTCGAACGAGGCCAGCCCCCTTATAGAGGCTTTGCAGGGCCTTGTAAATTTTAGCGTTTCCGGGATGGCGACGCCGTCACGGCTTCTTGCGCAGCCGTTCCACGGAACCCAGCCGGTGTGTTCTCAAGACGCGCCCCGGCTGTCTGCGCCAGGCGCCGGTCGCGATGCTTTCCGCCCCGATTGTGCACAGGCGAGGGCAGTGCCTTTACCGTCCGTTAATCATGAAGGACCTACAGTAGGCGGGAGCGGCGGATGTCGTTCGCAGGAAAGTGATTTTCGGAAAGTCTATTGTTTTCAAACGATTGCGCCAAATGCACATCGCGGCAACAGACAGACGCCTTTCCTTCGGTTTTCGGGAATGACGGATGACCGGCCAGGGGCGGCCGGGTCCGGGGATGACAGGTGTTTCGTGTCGGACAGGTTTCGCGAACTGGAGAGACCGCAGGCGGGGCGGCCGAAGGACATCGTGCTGATGGCCACGGTCTCCAGCTTCGAGAGCCTGCGCTTTCCCTCCAAATCGGACCTGCACCAGTTCGGTGAGCTTTTCCAGCCGCTTTACATAGCCTCTTCCGACGAGGCCCGGCGCCAGGCCGTGGCGGCGCTGTCGCGCTGCCCGCAGATCCCCGAGGAAACCGCCCTCTTCATCGCCCGCCAGCCGATCGCCATCGCCGCGATCTTCCTCATGGGCGCAAAGACGCTCACCGATGCGACGCTCAAGCAGATCCTGCGCATCGCCGGCCCCGAACATGCGCGCGCCATCGGGCGGCGCGACGATCTTTCGCCGGCCATCATCGAGGCGCTGGTCGGCACCCACCAGGACCACGCCAGCCGCCGCACGGGCGAGGACCGCGACGCCGCGTTGCGCGAAGCCGCACGGCTCGACCGCGAAGAGAAGATGCGCGACGAGCTGCGCGCCCTCGTGCGCGCCGCGACACCCGCCGTCGAAGCGCCGATCCGCCTGTTTCCCGCAACCGAGATGCACCAGTCGCTGTTCGTGCGTTTCGCCCGCACCGGCGATATCGGCATGATCGCCGTGACGCTCGCCGACGCGCTGTCGTCCAGCCAGTGGCTGTCCGAGCGCATCCTGCTCGATGTTTCGGGCCGGCAGCTTGCCGAGACATTGCTGGCGCTTGGCGTGCCGGATGCCGACAGCCTTTACGTCCTGTCGACGATCTACCCGCACCTGGCCGACGGCGGGGCCGAAACCCTGCTTGCCGCGCTAGATGCCGCCGAGGCGGTACGCCGCATCGAAAGCTGGCAGCGGGCGGACAGCTACACGAATGGCGACAGCCTTCCGGCGGCGGCCAATGCCGACGACAGGGCCGCTACCATGGCCGATGACATGCAGGCGAATGGGCTGGATAACCACGGCAAATCCTCTCAGACGGGACGGCAACGCGCCGCCGGTTGACAGCTTCTCAGAAAAACCGGCGCTTTCCCGGTGCGCGAATTGCCGCTGCGTCATCCCGCCCGGCCGACAGCGCGGCAACCATCGTCACGACGAACATTCCCGAAATCAGCAGCGCAAGCGCGGGCAGCACGATGAACATGGGGACCTCCAGGGTGAAGCGCCGGCCCCTGCCGGCGTGACCCCGTTTTCCCATGGCGGCCGGTTCGCCGCTGTTTCCTTTGGAACAGGTCCGGCCTAGCGCCGGAAAAAACCGTCGTCCTTCGGCTTGTCTTCCGCGAAATCGATCAGGCCCGCGAGATCGTCGGTCTCGACGGACACGACCCACAGATCGCTGTCGAAGCGCCGCTCCCGGCCGATCGCCTCGGCAACCGTTTCCGCCGCCACGCGCTCCAGCCGCGTCTCGAAGAGGCGCGTATCGCTCTCCTCGCTGTCGAAGACGCTTTGCGGGGCCGGGGCATGCAGGCTCTCGGTGCCGTCGCGGAACACCTGCCGCACGAAGACCGCGCCCGCCGCCTCCGCGCCCTTCACCTCCACGGCCGCGAAATCGCCGCGGGCGAAAACCCGGCGCATCAGGGCGGAAACGAAGATGTCGGTACGAACGCGCATCACGGCGGCATACACGGCGTGACGTATCGGAGCAAGCCGCCCCTCATCCGCCTGCCGGCACCTTCTCCCCGCAAGCGGGGCGAAGGGGGCATGCCGCCCGGGTTTCCCGAGGGTCGCAACGATGAAGATGGCATTCGACAGTGCCACAAATCCCTTCTCCCCCTGCGGGGAGAAGGTGCCGGCAGGCGGATGAGGGGGCCGGTCCCCGGCACAACCTTCACCACCCTTAGCCGCCGCACCCCTACACCCGGATCGCCAGCCGCAGGCCGCCCCAGTGGCGGCCGTCGACGGTGATGGGGGCGGAGATATCCTTCATCAGCACATATTGCCCGCCGCCCATGTCGCGGCGATAGGTCTGGACGAGGAAGGGTTCGGTGTTGCGGCCCGCGGACAGGCCGACGCGGTCGTTGAAGATGCGCCGGTTGCGGCAGTTGGCGGTGTTCCAGGCCGGATCGTCCGGCCGCTGCGGCGCGGAGAAGGCGCGGTTGTGGGTGGGCAGGTAGCCGTTCTCGTCCACCGCCGCGCAGAAGGCGACGCGCGCATCACCGGCCACCACCGGCTCCTGGATCGCCGGCAGCACCCGGTCGGTGAAGTCCGTGAAGGCGGTCATCATCTGCACCGGGTCGGTGCCGGGGATCGGCCGGTACTGGCGGTCGAACAGCGCCGCAAGGCCGATCTCGCCCTGCCGCACCGCCGCGGTGAAGCGGCCGGAGACCTCTTCGGCCAGTTGCTGCACGAGGCGGATATAGGGGCTGTCGGGCGTATCGATACCCGCCCGCGCCGTCGCCTGGATGATGCGTTCGGAAATCGTCACCACCTCGCCCACCTTGGCGGACGCGCCCTGCAGGACCTCGTTGGTGCGGATGATATCCGTGGAGGCCGCGCCGATGGCGCGCGCGAACTCGCTGCATTCCCGGTCCACCGCACCGGCGGTCGCGGCCAAGGAGGAGGCGCTGTCGAGGATCTTCGACATGACCTGCTCGACATCCGAAAACGATCCCTGCACCTCGGAGGCCGTGGTCTTCACATCCTCGGCGGAAATACGCGCCTCCTCGCCCGCCGCCTCCAGCTTGTCGATGCGCGCGCGCAAGGCCTGCAAGGTCTTCTGGATCGATGCGGTGGTCTCCGACGTCTGGAGCGACAGCGTGCGCACCTCGGCCGCCACCACGGCGAAACCCTTGCCGGCATCGCCGGCGCGGGCCGCCTCGATCGCGGCGTTGAGCGCAAGCAAGTTCGTCTGGCGCGCGATGGTGCCGATGGCGTCCGCCAGCCGGCCGACATCGGCCAGCGCACCGGCGAAGGCCGAGATTTCCGTGCCGATCTCGTGGGAGGCCGTGACCATGTGGTCGATGGCGGCAATCGAGCCGTCGAGTTGCGCCGCCTGCTCGCCCAGCACCTTGCGCGCGCTGCCGGCGAGCGCGTCCGTCTCGCCGAGGGCGCGGGCGATATCGCCGTTGGTGCCGGCAATCGCGGTCGCCGACTGGTTGAGGCGGGTGAAGAGGGCGGCATGCTCGCGCGATTGCGCGGCGGTGTCCTGGATGGAGCCGGCGATGTCGACGAGATGCAGGCCGAGGTCCGACGCCTCCCCCGCCAGCGAGCCGATGACCCGGCGCAGCGCGGCGGCGTCTGCCGGCGTTTCCTCTTCGAAGACCTGCGTCTCCTCGCGCAAGGCGGCGTTGGACATGGCTCGTCGATCCTCCCGATGATCGCGCAATCATCCGAGGATAGGGTTAACGCTTCCTTTAAGACAACCTGACGTAGCGGCGTGTTGTAGGCTTAAGACTTTCGTCTAATCCACCCTTACAGCGCGCCGATATCCTTGAGCTTGGCAAGAACCTGCTCGTTGGGCTCGCCGGTGACCGGCAGCCGGTAATGCTTCTCGAAATGGCGGATGGCGGTGCGCGTCTTCTCGCCGATCAGCCCGTCCACGGCGATGTCGGCATAGGCGATGTTGCTCAGGCCCTTCTGGATCTGCATCACGAGTTCGCTCGGAACGGGCTTGGCCACCGCCGAGGTCACGCCCGGATCGGCTTCGGCGCGCAGGATGGCGGCGGCGACCGGATCGGCCTCTTCCTTGGCGACAGGCACCTCGGCGGAGCTCTTCTCCACCAGTGCCGCGACCTCGTCGAAGGGGCGTTCGGCGGGCGTGACGTCGGTCACTTCGGGCTGGTCGCCCTCCTCCCCCTCGCGCTCGATGACGAAGGTGGTGACGTCCTTCGGCTCCGGCTGCGTGGCGGTGAAGCCCAGCGAATTGTCGGCGGACCGGGTTTTCAGGAAGGGAGACGGATGGCCGCCCGGCTGATACCAAAGCGCATTGGCCGCCACGAAGGAGAAGACGACGATAAAGGCGGCTGTGCCGCCAACGGTGGCAGGATGGCGCGCGACGAGACCGCCCAGCGCCGAAAGCGCGGTGATCGCGACATTCGGCCGGCGCTGCGGCTGGTTGCGTCCGCCGGACCGGCCCTTGCGGGCCTGGCCCTTCGGCCCCCGCTCAGGCTGTCTTCTGACGTGCGCGTTCATCTTGCGTGTCCTTGCCATCGTTCGACGGCTCGTAAACGGTCTCTTTGTCGCTCGCAAGGCGAGGCGGGAAATCGACGGTGGACGATGCCGCCCGGCCGCTCGCATCGCTCACGACGCCCGAACCATCCGCTGCGATGCGAACGGTGATGACGGTGCCCTCGCCCGGCTGGCTCTGGATCGTCAGGCTGCCGCCGTGCAGGGCGACGAGCCCCTTGACCAGCGACAGGCCGAGCCCGGTGCCTTCGTACTTGCGCGTATATTCGTTCTGGACCTGCATGAAGGGCTGGCCGATCAGCGCCAGCTTGTCGGCGGGAATGCCGATGCCGGTGTCGCTGACGATGAGCAGCAGGTCCTTGCCCTCGCGCGCCGCATCGATGGTGACGATGCCGCCGCGGTCGGTGAACTTGATGGCGTTGCCGACGAGATTGATCAGGATCTGCTGGATCGCGCGCTGGTCGGCCACGGCCTCGCCGACGGCGCGCGGCACGCGGCTCGTCAGCTGGATCCCCTTGTCGCGCGCCTGGAGGCCGAGCATCTGCTCGCAGGCCTTCACGCTGTCGGCCACGACGAAAGGCTCCGTCAGAAGCTCGTAGCGGCCCGCCTCGATCTTGGAGACATCCAGCATGGTGTTGACCACCGACAGCAGGTGCGAACCCGACTGGTGGATGAGCGCGACATATTCCCGCTGACGGTCGTTTTCCAGCTTGCCGAAATACTCGCCCGACAGCACGTCGGAGAAGCCGAGAATGGCGTTGAGCGGCGTGCGCAACTCATGGCTGACGGCCGCAAGAAAGCGGGTCTTGGCGTCGTTGGCCGATTCGGCGTCGGCGGCGCGGCGCACGTTCTCGCCCTTCAGCCGGGCCTCGGCCGAAATGTCGTGCGACTGGGCGACGACGGCCATCAGCGCGCCGTCAGGGCCGGCAAGCGCCGTCATTTCCACGCGCATATGCATGAACTGCTCGACATCGGCGCCGAGGCTCGGCCGGTCGATGCGGATATCAACGGTCTCGCGCGTGGCGCCCTGGCGCAGGCGGTCGATCGCGGCGAGGAAGCCGATCCGGTCGGACACATGGATCTGGTCGAGATAGCCGCGGCCGATGGGGTCGCGCATCCAGGAAAGCACATCGGCCTTGTCACGGCCGTGCACGGCGGTCACGAAACCGCGCGCATCGTGCAGCGTCACCAGGCCGGCGAAGAGATCGTAGGGCGAGACGGTTTCCGGCGCCGTGACGGCCAGTTCTTCGGAGAAGCTGCGCACGGGTGCGGGCGCGGGCTTGCGCACGGCGTTTGCGGCCGTCGCCAGCAGCGCGCCGGCGCCGGCGAGCGCCACGCCGGCCGGAAGGGCCGCGGAGGCGGGCATGACGGCGGACAGGACGAGCGGCAGGCCGGGCACGGCGGCCAGAAGGGCAAGCGTGGTCGCGCGCAATGCGGCAGAGGGGCGCGCATCGCCAGTATCGGCACGCGTATCGGCACCAGCAACGCCGGCAACGGCGCCCAGACGGGCGGCCATTCTGTCAGCGATGTTGTTCATGTGGCGCAACGCAAAACCCTGCCGTTTATGTACTTTTTATGTGAGCCCAAAATCGCACCGGCGACTTAAGGAAACAATAAACGCGGCGGCCCGGAAGGGGTCGAAAAAGGCCGAAAAATCCCATTTCGGGGCAATCCAACGGCCATTCGTCCGGTGTGGTTAACGGGGCGTAAGCGCCTCATTTTGCGGCATTTTTCTGTTCATATTAACTTCTGGGGCAAAGCCGCCCCATGGTGCCCTCAGGCATTCCGGGGGCTCGCGGCTGTGGACGACGCCATCATCCTTAACGGGGAATGCTAAAATCTGCCTCAAATGCCCGGGAAGGTCGGATTCGTTCGAATTTTAATCAAAACTGGGCAAAACCCGAATGATTCTTGCAAAGGGGAATTTCCTTCCGGGCCCTATTCTCGCATCAACGGTTCGCCAAGGACCAATCAAGCCGAAGGCCGCAAAGAGCCGAGGCCCTAACGAGGATGGCAAGCGATGTGGTTTCTGATCAAGGGAACGTTCTGGTTCTCACTGGTTCTGGTCCTGCTCCCGTTCCTGAGCCCTGAATCGGCGTCGAAGCTGGAAAACGGCCCGACCGTGCAGATCGGCGATACCTTCACCGCCGCCACGGAAGCCGTTCACTACCTGACGGCGCTGTGCCTGGAAAAACCCGATGTCTGCGAGAAGGGCAGCGAAACCTTCGTTGCGCTCGGCCACCGGGCCCGCGAGGGTGCGCGCATCGCCTACCAGTTCCTCGACACCCAGTTCGCCGAAGACGAGGCCACCCAGACCGCCCATTCGAAGAAGGAAGCGCTGAACCAGCCGCTTCCGGCCGTCGCCACCATCAATGCCGAGGACGAGGTCATCACCGGCACCGTCGCCATCCCGACCCGTCGTCCCGATCGCAAGAGCTGAGCCTCTTTCACCTTTTACTGCCTGCCTGACTCGTTGCATTGCAACCGCCGCACGGACCCGTTCCCTGCGGCGTTTCTTTTTCATGCATCCCGAGCAGGCGGTTTTCGGTTCAAATCGCCCGTGCCCTCGCCTATATGAAAGCGAACAGCGGAATGGACGGACCATGGCAGAGCTTACGCAGATCATCGACGACTTCGCCTTTCTCGACGAGTGGGAGGACCGTTACCGCTATGTCATCGAGCTCGGCAAGGCGTTGCCGGATCTGGCGGAGGACAAGCGCACGGCGGCCAACAAGGTGCAGGGCTGCGCCAGCCAGGTCTGGCTCGTCAGCCACAGCGCCGGTGGCGCCGACCCGGTCATGACCTTCGAGGGCGATTCGGATGCGCATATCGTGCGCGGCCTCGTCGCCATCGTGCTCGCCATCTATTCCGGCAAGCGGGCCTCCGAGATCGCCGCACTCGACGCCATCGACACCTTCAACGAGATCGGCCTCGTCGAACACCTCTCCTCCCAGCGCGCCAACGGCCTGCGCTCCATGGTCAAGCGCATCCGTGAGGAAGCGGCGATGAAGGCCGCGGCGTAAGCGTCCGCCGCCGCAAGGCCCTCATCCCACACTCACCGCCCCAGTTCCGGCCGATAGCCCTCCGCACCCCATCGATGCGCACGCGGCCCTCCGGCGGGCGGCGGCGGGGCGTAGTGGCGGGCAAGCGCCATGAGGGCGGCGCGCAGCATCAGCTTGGCGGAGCGGGCCGGCCATTGCCGTTCGCGCTCTACCGTTTCCAGCCCCTTCATGAAGCAGCAGACATCCAGCGCCACGCCTGACAGTTCCGGGCCGATGGCCTCCACGGCACGGGCAACGCGAAGGCGCGCCGCCAGCGCCGTGTCGCTGAGCTCGCGGGCCGCACCCGCCTCGCCCTTCTGGCGGCTGGCGATGCGCGGCTCCCAGGACATTGTCATGCGCGGCTGCAGGCCGCCGCGGGTGAAATCCGCATGCAGGCGCTCGCCGGCGGCAATGGCGCCTTCCGGCAGATAGGCCTCGCCGGATTTCTCCTTCAGCCGGGCAATTCCTGACAACGGCGATTCCAGCCGGTTCATCACCGCCGTCTCACGCGCACCGTCCTGCACCACCGTCACGTCCGCGAGGTCGCGGTGCTGGCCGGCGAAAGGCGTTTCTACGGTGCCAAGCCGCCGCTTCAGATAGGCCCGCGCCTCGGGCGTCGCCTTGAGCAGGCTCGCTTCCTGCCGGAGCAGGCCGTCGCGCAGCGCCCGGGCGAGAACCGCAGACGCCGCGGGCATGGTGCGTCCGTCCCTGTCCGTCAGGCTGTCGTCATCGCCGAGCGTCGCCACCCTTGCGGCGAGCACGAACCGCAGGAGCCTTGCGAGCGCCGCATCGTCCTTTCCCTTTGCCGCCTCACGCATGGCTGCCGATCCCCGACGGACCGAAGACGGCCAGCACGGCGCGTTCGATCGACGCGACGAAGGCGTCGAAGGAGGCGTCGTCGCGGCGATCCTCCACCCTGTGGCAGGCATGGCCGACCGTGGTGCGGTCGCGGCCGAAGGCCGCGCCGATCTCCGCAAGCGGCAGGCTCAGAACGACATGGCATATATACATGGCGACCTGGCGCACATGGCTGGTGGAACGGCGCCCGTCGCGGCGCCACAGCGGGCGGTCGCTCGCCAGCGCCGTCATTTCCAGCACGAGGTGGCGGACGATTCGGCAGGCGATATCGGGCGGCACGATGGGCCCGTCCGGACCATCCATGGCCCGGCCCGGCGCGGGGCGGCCGAGCCGTCCGGCGCTCTTGGTTTCCGGCGCGGCCTCGGCGCAAACGGGCCGGCAGGGCGGGCGGGCGTGCTGGACAAGAAACTGATGCATGAAGAGCCACTCCGTTGATAGGAATTTATTCATACACCCTAGAGCGCAAACGGGGATGAATGAAGCGCTTTAACGCAACCTTTCCTTGAAAACCTTAACATTTTTTTGAAATTCATCCCCGTATATAGGCTTTTATTCCTTGTTAACCCTTCCCTTTGCCGCATGAAAAAGGCCGGCGTCCCCAAAGACGCCGGCCTTTCGATCCCTGCGACGACGATGCGGCGCTTATTTGCCCTTGCGGCGCTGGCCGAGGCCCATTTCCTTGGCGAGGCGCGAACGGGCTTCCGCATAGGCGGGTGCGACCATCGGATAATCGGCCGGCAGGTCCCACTTCTCGCGGTATTCCTCCGGCGTCATGCCGTGGTGGGTCATCAGGTGGCGCTTGAGCGACTTGAACTTCTGGCCGTCCTCCAGGCAGATGATGTAGTCGTTCTGAACGGACTTCTTCACCGGGACCGGCGGCTTCGGCTTTTCGGCGACAACCGGCGCCTCGACGGCAGCGGCAGGCTGCGTCGTGTTGTTGAGCGCAGAGTGCACATCGGCGATCAGGCCCGACAGTTCGGAAACCGGCACGACGTGGTTGCCGACATAGGCGGCCACGATGTCGGCGGTCAGTTCAACGAGCAGAGTGGAGCCGGAAGCAAGGGTGTTATCAGTCATGTCTTTCTCCTGTCGCACGCGCGCAAGCCGATAGTCTCTTTCCATCCGCCTACACTTCAATTTGTGAACAAAGCCTGTTCCCGGTGAATGGGCCGCGAAACGACGCCGATTTGCGGGCGCGCCAGCCAAAACACCGAAATTTTACGCCAATATAATTTCCTCCAGCGCACAATCCGCTTCTGCACGGCGATCTCGACGAAACCTATAGCGGGCGAGCTAGATTACGAAGACGCACAACCTAAGCAGGAAAAATGGGCATGAATTAAATCAGCGCATCAGCTTTACTTCATCTGAAATATCATTCCACAATTCAATGTCCAGCATTATCTTGCAATCGCAAAGCGATAGATTTTCGCAAGTCTCCGCGTGCACAAGAATGTGAGAACTATTCCAAGTTTTAGAATATACTATTGGAAGGAATGTCAGCGTTTCTTGGCGTCCCGCCGCTCTGCGTCGCGCATCTCGTCCACCGCCGATACCCTGGCGAGGCGATATCCGGCCTTGTGCGCGGCCCGGGCGAGCAGATGGGCCGCCACCGGCGCCGTCAGCACGAAGAACACGAAGCCGGCGAAGGCCCGCATGAAGATCGCGATATCGAGCGCGTGGATGCCCGCCGCAAACAGCATGAGGCCGGAGCCCACCGTCCCGGCCTTGGAGGCCGCGTGCATGCGGGTATAGACATCGGGCAGGCGCACGATGCCGAGCGCCGCCAGGAAGACGAAGATGCCGCCGGAAACGAGCATGGCGGCGACAATGAGGGCGAGGACGATATCGAGCATCAGCGCGCCCTCCCCTTGCGCCGGCCCCTGCCGCGCGCCGGCCTTGCCAGCGAGGCTGCCGGCTCTTCCCCTTCGTCCGCCATGCCATGGCTCAGCACGAAGCGTGCAAAGGCGACGGTGGCGAGAAAGCCGACCAGCCCGAGCGCGATGGCGATGTCGATATAGAGATTGAAGCCCGTGCGGATGGCGATGACGGCGATGAAGCCGATGGCGATGCCCACCAGCATGTCGAGCGCGACGATGCGGTCCGGCAGGGTCGGGCCGCGGATGACGCGCCATGCGGTCAGGAAGAAGGCCACGCACATCAGCGCGAGCGCGAACGTGGAGGCGACGGAAAGGATCGTTTCAGCGCCCATCAGCGGAAGGCCTCCATGATCTTCCTCTCGAAGCCGTTGGCGATATCGCGCCGCGCGCCGGCCGGGTCGGAGCAGTCGAGCGCATGCACATAGAGCACCTTGCGATCCTCGGAGACATCGACGGAGAGCGTGCCCGGCGTCAGCGTGATGAGGTTGGCGAGCAGCGTGATCTCGAAATCCCGGTCGACCGTCAGCGGAAACGCGAAGATGCCCGGCTTCAGCGCTATTTTCGGGCTCGCCACCAGCACAGCGACCTTCCAGGCCGACAGCGCCAGTTCCTTGATGAACAGCACGGCGAGCGACAGCACCTTCAGCGGCCGGAAGCGCCGGCCGTCGGGCCGGATATGGCCGCGGATGAGCCAGAGCGACAGCGCCCCGGCGGCAAGACCCAGCAGCAGGTTGGGGATGGTGAAGCTGCCGGAAACGGCGAGCCAGACAAGCGCGAAGAGCGCGACGGTGACGGCGGGCCGCATGTCAGGTCCCTCCCGGAAAGACCGAGCCGATATAGGCGCTCGGATCGGACAGCCCCTGCGCCGCCGCCTGGATGGTCGACAGCAGGGCCTCGGGAAACAGGCCGAAGGCCAGCGTCAGCGCCGTCAGGGCGGCCAGCGGCAGCAGCAGGCTTGCGGGGATGGCCGTGGCCGGCAGCGGTTCCGGCGCGGGCCGCCAATAGGCGAGCGCGAAGACGCGGCCAAGCGCGATGGTGACGAGGAAGCCGGTCAGGAAAACCGCCGCCACCAGCCACCAGGCGCCGATATCCAGCGCCGCCTTGGCGACCATGACCTTGGGCCAGAAGCCGGAAAAGGGCGGCAGGCCCGATGCGGCGAAGAACAGCACGAGCGACAGCGCGGAAAACAGCGCCGAGCGGCCGTAGAGCCCGCCGAGGCGGTTGAGGTCGAAGCTGCCGGCCAGCCGGCCCACCAGCCCCGCAGCCATGTAGAGCGCCGTCATCACCACCATGGAATGCAGCGCATAGAAGATCGCGCCGCCCACACCGCCCGGACTGCCGAGCGACAGGCCGGCGAGCATGATGCCGATGCCGGATATGACGACATAGCCGAGCACCCGGCGGATATCGCTGTTGCCGAGCGCGCCGAGCGCGCCGACGATCATCGTGGCGGTGCCGGCAAGCGCGATGACGAAGCTCAGTTCCTCGCGCTCGACGGGAAACAGCATGATGAGCGTGCGCAGCAGCGCATAGATGCCGACCTTGGTGAGCAGGCCGGCAAAGAGCGCGGCCACGACGATGCGCGGCGTATGGTAGGAGGCCGGCAGCCAGAAGTTCACCGGGAAGGCCGCCGCCTTCATGCCGAAGGCGAGCAGGTAGAGCGTGGCGAGCGTCATCAGCGGCAGGCTGTCGCGCCCGGCCGCCGCCTTCACCGCGATGTCGGCCATGTTGAGCGTGCCGAAGATGCCGTAGAGATAACCCGTCGTGACGAGGAAGAGCGTCGTGGCGATCAGGTTGAGGAAGGCATATTTGATCGCGCCGTCGATCTGGCGCGGCTCCGAGCCCAGCGTGATCAGGCCGAAGGACGCGATCAGCAGCACCTCGAACCAGACATAGAGGTTGAAGATGTCGCCGGTCAGGAAGGCGCCGGAGACGCCGGCCATCAGCAGAAGCAGGAACGGGTAGAAGCCGTAGCGCCGCCCGCTGCCGTCGATATCGGCAAGCGCATAGACCGCGCCCGCCAGCGCCACCACGGCGCCGGCAAGCGCGAAAAGCACGCCCGTCAGGTCGGCGGTGAAGGCGATGCCGAACGGCGGCAGCCAGCGGCCCATCACCATGCTCACCGGGCCGTTGGCGAGGACATGGCGCAGCAGCAACGCGTCGAGCACGACGAGGATGGCAAGCGCCGGCACCGCGAGCCAGGCCTGCAGGTGCAACGCCTTGCGCAGCATCAGCAGAACCGCGCCGGCAAGGATGCACCAGGCGGGCGGCAGCACGACCAGCCAGTCGGCGGCCGGGACCGGCGTCATCAGGAGGGCTGCGGAAAGATCGGCGGGGCTTGCGGCCATTGGCGGGTCGGTTCCTGTCAGTAGCCGGTGGGCGGAAGGGGGTCGTTCTCCGGCTCGGCCGCACGCATCTCGTTGCCGTTATCGGTGCCGAGATCCTGATAGGCGCGGTAGACGAGCACGAGGAGGAAGGCGAAGAAGGAGAAGGAAATGACGATCGCCGTCAGGATCAGCGCCTGCGGCAGCGGATTGGCCGTCAGCGCCGCCGGCACGTCGTGGCCGTCGGGGATGATCGGCGGCACCTCGCGCAGGATGCGCCCGTTGGTGAAGATCAGCAGGTTGACGCCATTGCCGAGCAGCACGACGCCGAGCAGCACGCGCACAAGGAACTTCGACAGCATGAGATAGACGGCGGCGGCGAAGAACAGGCCGACGAGCAGCGCGAAAGGAAATTCCATCATGCGTCGTCCCCCGCCTCGAGCGCCAGCGCAATGGAGGTGATCGATCCCACCACGACGAGATAGACGCCGGTATCGAACAGCATCACCGACGACAGCGGGATTTCCACGCCGAGGATAACAGGCGTGATCCACAGCCCGGTCATGAAGGGCACGGCGAAAAAGACGGATATCAGCCCGGCGAGGCAGGCGATGAACAACCCGAAGGCCGAGATCGCCATCGGATGGAACCAGAGCGCACGGCGCACGGCCGCAATGCCGTTGGCGATGCCGAAGATGGCGAGCGCCGAAACGGCGATCAGCCCGCCGATGAAGCCGCCACCCGGCTCGTTATGGCCGCGCAGCAGTACGAACAGCGAAAACAGCACCATGAGGGCGGTGAGGAAGGGCGCGACGGTGCGGAAGATCAGGGTGTTCATGCCGCGGCCTCCACGAGCGCGGCAGGCCGGCACCCCCCCCTCTGCCCTGCCGGGCATCTCCCCCACAAGGGCAGGGCCATCGCATGCGGCACGAACCCGTTGCCACCCGTCCCTTCTCCCCTCGGGGAGAAGGGAAGAATGGCGTCGGTGTGGACACTATGCGGGGGGTAGCAACGGGCACGAACGATCACGAACCGACCCTCCCCTTGCGGATGCGGATCAGCGAGAGGATCGCCAGCCCCGTGACCATGACGACGGCGATTTCGCCGAGCGTATCCGTGCCGCGGAAATCGACGATGATGACGTTCACCACATTGGCGCCGTGGGCGATCGTCTTGGAATAGAGGTTGAAGAAATCGGTGAGCGCGCTGTCGAAGCGACCCTGCGTGACCCGCAGCAGATAAAGCGCGAAGCCGACACCGCAGGCGATGGCGATCACGGCGTCGGGGATCTTTTCGCGCAGCGGACGATGGTCGCGCGGCGTCAGCTTCAGCCGCGTCATGGCAAGCGCCAGGATGACGACGGAGAGCGTCTCGATCATGAACTGCGTGAAGGCGAGGTCCGGGGCGCCGAACAGCAGGAAGAGCATCGCGACGCAGAAGCCCTGGATGCCGAGCGCCACGATGGCGGTCAGCCGGTTGCTGGCCATCAGCACGGCGAAGATGCCGAGCGCGGCGAGCGCCATCACCGCCAGTTCGTGGAACGGCATGTCGGCGGGCCAGACCGGCGCGCGCGGCCATTCGCCATAGAGTGCCGGCGGCACCAGGAGCGCCAGCGCGACCACGACGAAGGTCGCGGTCATGTAGATTTCCATGAGGCCGGGCTGGGCCAGGCGCGTGGCCCGTGTCGCCATGCGCACGAGGCCGCGCATCGCCTGGTCGAAGCCCCTGTCCGGGCCCCAGCCGATATCCTCGATCAGCCGGTCGGCCGCCGCGCGGGCCGCGTCCAGTTTCAGGAAGACGAAGACGCCGATGGCGATGGTCAGCAGCGAGAGATAGAGCGCGATGCCCATATGCGGCACGGCCGAGATGGTGATGGTCTGCGGCGTGCCCGCTATGGCCGAGGCGAGCGGCGAGGTCATCAGCGCGTGGGCAAGCCCCGAGAAGACGCCGATGGCGAGCCCCTTCACTGCCAGCAGCAGCGGCCCGATCCAGAGCAGCGCCGGGCCTTCATGCGCCCGCTTTGGTGTCGTAACGGCATCGCCGAGGAACGGTTTCAGCGCCACGGCGAAGGCGACGGCGAACATCAGCGCATTGCCGATGACGGCGGCGGTCGTGAAGGCGATGGCGCGCGCATTGCCGCCGGCCAGTGCGGCATAGGTCTCCTCCTTGGCGAGGAAGCCGAAGAAGGGCGGCAACCCGCCCATGGAGAGCGCGGCGAGAAGGGCGGCGAGGAAGGTTATGGGCATGGCCCGGCGCAGGCCGCCGAGCTTCGTGACATCGCGCGTGCCGGCCTCGTGATCGATAAGGCCGGCCACCATGAAGAGCGCGCCCTTGAACAGCGAATGGGCGACGAGATAGAGCGCCGCCGCCGCAATCGCATGTTCCGATCCGAAGCCTGTCAGCATCACCAGCAGGCCGAGCGAGGCGACCGTCGTATAGGCGAGCATCAGCTTCAGGTCCGTCTGGCGGATGGCGAGCACGGCCCCCACCAGCAGCGTGAGGCCGCCGATGGCCGGGAGGATCGTCTCCCAGGCGGGCGTTGCGCCCATCACCGGATTGAGCCGCATCAGCAGGTAAACGCCGGCCTTCACCATGGTCGCCGAATGCAGGTAGGCCGAGACGGGCGTGGGCGCCTCCATGGCGTTGGGCAGCCAGAAATGGAACGGAAACTGCGCCGACTTGGTGAAGGCGCCGCCCAGCATGAGAAACAGGATCGCCAGATAGAACGGGCTTGCCCGCACCTCCGGGCCGAAGGACATGAGCAGCGAGAACTGCGTGACGTCGGTCACGTCCCACAGAAGCAGCAGGCCCGCCAGCAGGAACAGCCCGCCCCCGCCCGTCACGATCAGCGCCTGCAGCGCAGCACGGCGCGAGGCTTCCCGCGCATGGTCGAAACCGATCAGCAGGAAGGAGGTGATCGAGGTCAGCTCCCAGAAGACGAACAGCATCAGGAAACTGTCGGAGGCGACTAGGCCGAGCATCGCGCCCATGAACATCAGGATGAACGAGAAGAACTGTCCCTGCTGCGGGTGCCCCTTCAGGTAACCGCCGGCGTAAAGCATGATCAGCGTGCCGATGCCGGAAATCAGCAAAAGGAAGGTCAGCGACAGGCCGTCGATCAGCCAGGAGAAGCTGACATTGTAGGACGGCACCCACATATAGCCGCCGGTCACGATGCGGCCGTCCGCCACGGCGGCGTTGAAACCCAGGAAATGCAGGAAGATCGCAAGGGGAATGAGCGCCAGCGGCCAGGCGGCATTGTGCCCGAGCAGGCGCGTCAGGAAGGGTGCGACGAGCGCGCCGGCAAAAGGCAGGCAAAAGGCCAGCAAGGTCAAGCCCATGGTGCCCGACATCCCCTCTCCCTCACATGCGGGCTTTGCCCGTCCTCTTCGATCGCTCCGGGGCCGTTTCTAGGATGCCCGTGCGAAAATGACCACCCTCGATCGGCACGACGCGGCGTTTGCTCACGACAATATGACGACGGGCGGGAGAGGCGGCGGAACGTCGGGCATGTTCCGGGGGCCGATTGTCTTGCCACAATTGACGTCCTATCTATGGAGCAACCGGAGGTTCCCATGAGCGAGACGACGACACTGAAGGTCAACAAGACCAAGGACGAATGGCGCCAGATCCTGACGCCCGAGCAGTTCCGCATCACCCGCGAGCACGGCACGGAACGCGCCTTCTCGAGCCCCGATTTCGACCTGTCGAAGAAGGGCACCTATCGCTGCATCTGCTGCAACAGGCCGCTCTACCGGTCGGAGGCGAAGTACAATTCCGGCACGGGCTGGCCGAGCTTCTACCAGCCGATCGAGCCCGGCGCCGTCACCGATCACGCCGATTATTCCTACGGCATGACGCGCACGGAAATCCGCTGTTCGGACTGCGATGCCCATCTCGGCCATGTGTTCCCGGATGGCCCTCCCCCGACGGGCCTGCGCTACTGCATGAACGGTGTGGCGCTGAGCTTCGATCCGGACTGAGGGCTTACCGCTTCGGCACCTTCAGCTCCATGCAGGTCAGGTCCAGCCAGCGGCCGAACTTGATGCCGACCTCGCTGAAGCGACCGACGGTGCGGAAGCCGAACTTTTCATGCAGCTTGATCGAGGCGGTGTTTTCCGCCTCGATGCCCGCGATCATGACGTGGACGCCGTTGAAGCTCGCGCGGTCGATCAGCGCCTTCATCAGCTTGCCGCCCGTTCCCGCGCCGCGCGTATCGCTGCGCACATAGATGGAATGCTCGACCGTGTGGCGGTAGCCGTCGAAGGCGCGCCAGTCGCCGTAGGAGGCGTAGCCGATCACTTGTTTTCCGCGCAGCGCCACCAGGACCGGGAAACCCCGTTCCCGGCGCGCGGCAAACCAGGCCTTGCGGTTGTCGAGATCGACGACGGCCTCGTTCCAGATCGCCGTCGTGTTGACAACTGCGTCGTTGTAAATGTCCATGATGCCCGGAAGGTCACCTTCCGTGGCGTCGCGTATCGTAATGTCCATGGTTCCCCCGGCTTTCGAAAATGGATTACAGGAGGAGCGGGAAAGCTGTCCAGCCCGAAGAAATGGCCTGATCCATCCGTTACCTGCCTGTCGATGACCGGAGATCTTACAACGTGCGCCTGCTTCTTGTCCTGATCGGTGTTTTTTGTCTGCCACTTGCAGCGCTTGCCGCAGACTGGACGCCCTATGCCAATGCCCGTTTCGGCTTTGCGGTGGAGATACCGCCGGGCTTTGCCCTGGTGCGCGAAGCCGACAACGGCGATGGGCGCAGCTATGCGAATGGCGAGGCGAGGCTTGCCGTCTGGGGCCACACATTGGCCGAGGGCGATTTCAAGGACGACGTGGCGGAACGGCGCGCGACCTATGCGCGCGAGGGCTGGGATCTCAGTTACGACCGGCAGACGGCCGGCTGGGCCAGCCTTTCGGGCACGCGCGGCACGTCGATCCTCTATCACCGGGCGATCGCGCTGTGCGAGGGTGCCGCCGCCTCCTTCGTGCTGGAATATCCTGATACGATGAAGGCGGAGATTTCGCCGCTGGTCGGCCGGCTGGTGAAATCGCTGCGGCCGGCGCAGGGCTGCACGAACGCGCAGGGCGCGGCACCCGCCGCGCAGTAGGCGGCGGGGTCAGACGCCGGCGACGACGCTCGTCAAGACGGCCGAATAATGCACGGCGGCGGCGGCCACGACGAAGCCGTGCCAGATGGCATTCTGGAAGCGCAGCTTTTCCCAGACATGGAAGATGACGCCGACCGAATACAAGACGCCGCCGACGACGATCAGCGCCAGCGTGGCGGTGGAAAGGTGCGTGGTGAGCGGCCCGGCCGCAAAGACGCCGCTCCAGCCCATGGCGAGATAGATGAGGATCGCCAGCCGGTCGTAGCGGCCGGGGAAGAAAAACTTCAGCGCCACGCCCGCCGCCGCCATCACCCAGATGCCGACGAGCATGGCCGCCAGGAACGGATCGTCGATGCCGCGCTGCAGGAACGGCGTGTAGGTCGCGGCGATGAGGATGAAGATCGCGGAATGGTCGAAGCGGCGCAGATGCCACTTCACCGTCGAGACCGGCCAGATATTGTAGGCGAAGGAAATGCCGAGCGAGAGCACCAGCCCGACGCCATAGACCCAGGCGGCGGCAAGCTGGCCGCTGCTGGCCCAGACGGTCGCATAGAAGATGAGCGCCGTCACCCCGATCAGCGCGAAGACGACGCCGATGCCGTGCACGACACCGTCGGCGATCACCTCGTACCGGTCATAGTTCCACTTGACGCCCTTGATTTCCACGATGCCCTGCCTGCAATGATACAAGACTACATGGTGGTATCTTTGCACCGCGCAGGCAAGGGAAAGCGGGATCAAGAATAATTGCCGGCTGAAACGCGGGCGTCTATGGCGCGCAGATGCATTCCTCGCAGAGCGCTGCTTGCGGCACGGCGGCGAGGCGCTTGGCGGAGATGGGCTTGCCACATTTCGCGCAGATACCGAAGGTGCCGGCCGCCATCCGGTCGAGTGCTGCGTCTATGGCCGCCAGTTCCTTGAGGCCTGTCGCGCCGAACTCCTCCAGCACCTCGTCATTCTCCCGCTCCACCGCGCGCTCGCCGCTATCGCTGCTTTTCAGCGTATCGAGATCCCTGTCGATCTTGTGCAGGCGACCATAGAGCTCGCGCTTGCGGGTGAGAAGTACGTCCTTGTAATGCGCGAAATCCGTCACGATGCCATCTCCCTGGTTCTTCGATGGAGGCAGGGTGACACTCTGCGAAACGCCCGGCATTGATCGGAATCAAGTCCATCACGCAAACCGTCAACGCTGCGTTGACAGTAAATCGCCGAAACACCATCTTTCGTGAACGATGCCGGCCGGCCATATTCCTCCTGACAGAACGGTTTCCGAGGGAAACCGAACCAGGGACATCATCATGACGGCTCTCGACAGACGAACCTTTCTCGGCGCAGCCGCCGCGGGCATCGCTGGCGCCGCCGCCCTGCCCCTTCACGCGGAGACCGCATCCATGACAGCCACGACCGACCATGCCGTCGATATGCCGGCCTTTGTCGACCATTCGCATCTCAACGTCATCGACCTGCCGATGGTCTCGTCCTTCTACCAGAAGGCCATGGGCCTTTCGGTGCTGGACACGTCCGCATCGGGCGAGACGCTCGGCGTGGGCGGGCGCCCGCTGCTGACGCTGACCACCGGCAGCAATGCCGCCCGCGCGCCGCGCACCGCACCCGGCCTGTTCCACACGGCCTTCCTCGTGCCGAACCGCAAGGAGCTCGGCCGCTGGCTGGCGCATGCCGCCCACAACAACGTGCCGCTCACCGGCGCATCGGACCATCTCGTCAGCGAGGCGATCTATCTCGATGACCCCGAGGGCAACGGCATCGAGATCTATCGCGACCGTGACCGCTCGGAATGGACCTATGTTCCCGACGGCGGCGTGAAGATGGCGACGAACCGGCTCGACCTCCAGGCGCTCTACGACGAGGCCCCGAAGGACGGCTGGACGGGGCAGGAAAACGGCACGGTCATCGGCCATATCCACCTGCAGGTCTCGGATATCCCGGAAGCCGACGCGTTCTTCCGCGACGTGCTCGGCCTCGACATCATGGCGACCTATCCGGGTGCGAGCTTCTTTTCGACGGGCAAGTACCACCACCATGTGGCGGCCAATGTGTGGAACTCGCGCGGCCGTCCGAAGCGGCAGGACGGCATGACCGGCCTTTCGGACTATACGCTGCGCTTCAACGACAAGGCCAAGCTCGACGCGGCCGTGGCCAAGCTGGACGAACTGGCCATCCCGACCACCCGCTCCGGCGACACCGTCTCGCTCGTCGATCCCTGGGGCATCGGGCTGAAGCTTTCGGCCTAGGAAAGCGGCGCGGGAAGCCGGTGCGTCGAGCGCCCGCTTCCCGCGCCGAACCCGATCAGTCGTAAAGGTAATGCGCGGCCCATTGATCGTGCGGCACGGGCTCGCCGATCGTGTATTTGAAGGCGTTGATCTCCAGGCGGTCGGCGCTGGTCTCGCACTTGTAGGACAGGCGGTACCATTCGCCCTTGCTGCGGAACACCGCACCCTTCGTCTTCAGCGTCGTGCCGTCGACCTTGGGATCGCCGAACGCGTAGGCGATCACCTTGTCGGGACGGTAGCCTTCCCTGGCGCCGCTGATCTTGTCCATCGCTTCCATGTCGCACCGCTGCTCGAGCCGTTCTTCCGGGTCGAGCTTCTGCAACTCTCCGCGCACCCGGGCATCCAGCGCCATGGCGGGCGACAGGCCGACGGGCAGCAGCGCAAGCACGCACAGGGCAAGTCGAAGGCGGCGGGTCTGCCGGTTTACCATTCTCACTCCTCTTCGCCGCGTCGTTTTCGACGGCTCGTTGGGGTTTGCCCGGCAATATGTCGATTTGACGACGGCCGGCAACCCACCAGAGGTTACAACGGCATTTGCTTATGGAACTTCCACCGGCCGGCGGCGTTTGTGGCGCAGACAGGGGGATCCTTCCATGCACGACATGTCCGCAAAGCCAGCCGAACGCCGCCTGCTGGCGAGCAGCCTTGAAAACGAAGACGACGTCGAGGACGTCTCGATAAGACGCGACGGCCTGCTGACCGCCTCGTCCTGGGCGATCATCGGCATCTTCGCCATCATGGCCATGGGCATCGTCTATCTGATGGCGCCCATCCTCATTCCGCTGTCGCTGGCCGTCGTCATCGGGCTGATCTTCGGCGTTGCCGCCGAGAAGCTGAACAAGATGGGCATTCCCCCGCTGCCCGCCGCCCTTCTCCTGGCCAGCGCCTTCGGCGTCGGCCTTTTCCTCATCGCCGGCGCGCTGGCCGAGCCGATCACAGAGCTTGCGGCCAACGCCCCGGATCTGGTGCGCGATGCCTATGACCGCATCACGCCGCTCTTTTCCCGTTTCGGCTGGCTCAACGTCAATCCGGCCGCCTTCGAAACCGGGCAGATGTCGATGGAGAAGGTGCTGGAAAACACCGGCAGCGTGCTGAGCATCCTGTCGTCCAGCCTCACGCCCGCGCTGTTGCAGGGCATGATCTTCTTTGCCGCGCTCGTGCTGTTCCTCTCCGCACGGCTCAAGCTGCGCCAGATGCTCATCATGACGTTTCCGCGCCGCAGCCAGCGGCTGACGACGATCCGCATCATGAACGCCATCGATTCCGCGCTCGGCTACTATTTCGCGACGGCGGCGCTGGTCTACGGCTCGCTCGGCGTGATCACCGGCCTCATCGCCTGGTTCGGCGGGCTCGGCATGCCGGTGCTGTGGGGCCTGTTTGCGTTCATCTCCAGCTTCGTGCCCTTCCTCGGCGTGACGCTGATGACGATCGCGCTCGCCTCGGCGGGCCTTCTGACCCACGACACGATCCTGATGGGGCTGATGCCGGCCTTCCTGTTCTTCCTCGTGCACCTTGCCATCGAAAACCTCGTCATGCCGGCGGTGATGGGCAAGCGGCTGGAGGTCAACGCCTTCATCGTCTTCACCGCGATCATCTTCTGGACATGGATGTGGGGCGCTGCCGGCGCCATGCTCGCCCTGCCGCTCTCCATCATCGCCAAGACCATCGCCGACGAGCTGCGCCCCGCCAAGCGCAAGGCCGCCAAACGCATCCTGCCGGGCTGAGCAAAAACACCCCGGCGTCAAAAGCTTGCTTGATGCCGGGGGCGCGGCTCTCTATCTCTCTGGTCCCGCCTGTCGATCCACCGGAGTGAAATCGTGTCCGTCTTCAAGAACCTGCCCGCCGCCCCGATCGCTGCCAAGAAGCCGCAGGAGGATACGCGCCACGGCATCACCCGCACCGACGACTATGCCTGGTTCCGCGACGACAACTGGCAGGCGATGTTCAAGGATCCTTCGATCCTCCAGCCGGAAATCCGCGCGCATCTGGAGGCCGAGAACGCCTATATGACGGCGGCGATGGCCGATACGGAGGCCTTGCAGAAGACGCTGTTTGCCGAGATGCGCGGCCGCATCAAGGAGGACGACAGCTCCGTGCCCGTGAAGGACGGTCCCTACGCCTATGGCACGGCCTATGTCACCGGCGGCGAGCAGCCGCGCTACTTCCGCGAGCCCCGCGACGGCGGCGAACGCGTCATCCTGCTCGACGGCGACAAGGAAGCCGAAGGCAAGGACTATTTCCGCCTCGCCGGCATCGACCATTCCACCGATCATTCCATCGGCATCTGGGGTTACGACGACAAGGGATCGGAATATTTCACGCTGAAGGTGCGCGACCTCGCGACCGGCGAGGACCGCGCCGACACGCTTTCCAACACCGGCGGCGGCGGCGTCTGGGCGCCGGATGCGCGCAGCTTCTTCTACACCGCGCTTGACGAGAACCACCGCCCCTCGAAGATCTTCCACCACATCCTGGGCGACAAGCAGGAGAACGACCGGCTGGTCTATGAGGAGAAGGATGCCGGCTTCTTCATGTCCGTCGGCGGCTCGCTGATCGACGACTTCATCTATATCGACATCCACGACCACGAGACGAGCGAATACCGCCTGCTTTCCACCAAGGACCTCACGGCGACGCCCGTTGTCGTCGCCCCGCGCCAGACGGGGCTGGAATATTCGATGACCGAGGGCGGCGACGTCTTCTACATCCTGACCAATGCCGACGGCGCCAAGGACTTCAAGATCATGCAGACGCCGGTGACGGCGCCGGGGCGCGAGAACTGGACCGAGGTCGTGCCGCACCGGCCCGGCACGCTGATCCTCAGCCACATGGCGTTCGCCCGTCATCTCGTTTGGCTGGAGCGTCACGAGGGCCTGCCGCGCATCGTGGTGCGCGATCGCGCGAGCGGCGAGGAACACGCCATCGCCTTCGCCGAGGAAGCCTATTCGCTCGGCCTGTCGGGGGCGGCGGAATACGATACCGACGTCATCCGCTTTTCCTATTCCTCGATGACGACGCCCTCGCAGCTCTTCGACTACGACATGGCGACGCGCGAGCGCACGCTGCTCAAGACGCAGGAAGTGCCGTCGGGCCATAACCCGGACGACTACGTCACCCGCCGCGTCTTCGCGCCCGCCTGGGACGGCGAGAGCGTGCCCGTCACCCTGCTCTACCGCAAGGATACGCCGCTCGACGGTTCAGCCCCCTGCCTGCTCTATGGCTACGGCGCCTACGGCATCACCATCCCGGCATCCTTCAACACCAATTGCCTGTCGCTGGTCGACCGCGGCTTCGTCTATGCCATCGCCCATATCCGCGGCGGCAAGGACAAGGGCTTCGCCTGGTACGAAGACGGCAAGATGGACAAGAAGACCAACACCTTCAAGGACTTCATCGCGGCGGCGGACTATCTGAATCAGGAGAAGTTCACGTCCTACGTCAACATCGTCGCCGAGGGCGGCTCGGCCGGCGGCATGCTGATGGGTGCGATCGCCAACATGGCGCCGGAGAAGTTCGGCGGCATCATCGCGGCCGTGCCCTTCGTCGACGTGCTCAACACCATGCTGGACGACACGCTGCCGCTCACCCCGCCGGAATGGCCCGAATGGGGCAATCCCATCGAGAGCAAGGATTTCTACCAACTGATGGCGAGCTACTCGCCCTATGACAATGTCGAGGCAAAGGCCTACCCCGCGATCCTCGCACTGTCCGGCCTGACCGACCCGCGCGTCACCTATTGGGAACCGACCAAGTGGGTGGCGAAGCTGCGCGAGAAGACGACCGGCAAAGAACCGATCCTGCTCAAGACCAATATGGGTGCGGGCCATGGCGGCGCGTCCGGCCGCTTCCAGCGGCTGGAGGAGATCGCCTTCGAATATGCCTTCGCCATCAAGGTCGCCGGCAAGATGTAAGCCTCAGAGCGGCTGCGCTGCCAGGAAGCCGGCAAGCGCGGCCGCCACGCGGGCGGGCGCCTCCCAATGGGGATTGTGGCTGTGGCCGGCGAGGATTTCCGTCGCGGCCTGCGGAAAAGCCGTCCGCAACGCCGCCCGGTGTGGTTCGTCGAACAGTGCGTCCTCATTCCCCGCCAGAAGCAGGACCGGCGCATCGATCCGCTCTGCCGCCCGCCGCAAATCGGTGGCTTCGATCATCGCGTAGAGCGCCTGCCAGACGGCGGCAGGCATGGTCGCCGCCTCCCGTGCGATCCATGCCATGAAATCCGCATCGACCGGCTGCGCGCATCGGTGCCACTCGCGCAGAAACGGGCTTTGCGGATCGATGGGATCGACAAGCGCACGGATTTCCGCACCCAGCGTCGTTTCCGCGAGCAGACCCGGTTGAAGGCTTCCGCAAAGACTGGCGAGCGCGGTGACGCGCGCGCCGTGCCGGGCTGCCAGCACAAGGGCCGTCATGGCCCCCATCGAATGGCCGATGACTGCGAAGCGCTCGATGCCCAGCACATCCGCCAGCCGGACGATGTCATCGGCGAACGCGTCGAGCGTCGGCAGCGGCATGGCCGTTGAAAGGCCATGCCCCGGCAGGTCCGGCATCACCAGCCGGTGCCCGGCGAGATACGGCTCGATCAGCGACCAGCTGCGACTGCTGTCGGTGTAACCGTGCAGCAGGAACAGGGGCATTTCCCCCTCGCCGCTGTCGATATAGGCGAGGCGCCGGCCATCCGTCGTCAGGACGCGCTTGCGGTCGTTCCAGCCGGCTTGATCGGCCACTGTCGTCACAGGCCGAGCGCCTTGCTGACGGCGGCAAGACCGGGCTCGCCGTCGACGGTCGTCACGCCGGCAAGCCAGGCGTCGAGACGCTTCGGCTCCTCGCCGATCGCCTTGCGGCCGGCATCCTCGGGCGCCATGCCGTCGTTCATCAGGTAGCCCATGCCCTTGTTCTCGAAATCGATGTCGAAGGCGAGGTTCTTCAGAAGCTGCGCGACATTGGGGCATTCCGCGAGATACCCCTTGCGGACCTGCGTGGAGACCGTCGCCGCGCCGAAATCCGGACCATAGAACTTGTCGCCGCCGGTGAGGTAGCGGATGTCGTAGGCGGTGTTCATCGGATGCGGCGCCCAGCCCTGGAAAACGAAGAATGCCTTCATGTCGATGTGGCGGGCAAGCTCGGCCAGCATGCCCTGCTCGCTCGATTCCACGACCTCCCAGTCTGCGATGCCCAGCGACGGATCGGCGATGGCGTCCAGCATCAGCTGGTTGGAGCCCGGTTCGATGCCGTACATCTTCTTCTCGAACTTGTCGGCATGGGTCTTGAGGTCGGCGAAATCCCTCACGCCGGCATCCCAGACATAGGCAGGCACGGCGAAGGTGTATTTCGCGCCCGTCAGGTTCTGCTTGACGGTCTCGACGGAGCCGTCCTTCTCGTAAGGCGCGAAATAGGTCCGCATCGCGGGATCCCAGTAGCCGAGGAAGACGTCGAGATCCTTGTTCTTGAGGCTCAGATAGATGACGTCGATGCCGAGCAGGTCGCTCTGCGTCTCGTAGCCCAGCGCGTGCAGCAGCGACTGCGCGACACCGGTCGTGAAGGCGAGGTCGTTCCAGCCGGGTTCGGCAAGACGCACCTTGCGGCAGCTCTCCTGTTCGGCCGCCTGGGCGGCCCCGATCGTCATGAGGCATGCTGCGGCGCAGGCAATGGCGCGTTTCATCGGCGTTCCCCTTTTTGAACTTTGTCCGATTGGATCAAAGATTGACCAATGGGACAATTCTTGAACTTCGCGGAAAAAATGTCAATCTTCCCGCACCAAAAGCGGGAATCACATGGCGGGAAAGCTCACGAAACTGGTCGATATCAGGCGCAGGGAACTGCGGCAGGCCGCGTTCGAGGTGCTGCAGCGTGAAGGCATGGCCGGCGCGACGCTGGAGAAGGTCGCCGCCCATGCCGGCGCCTCCAAGGGCATCGTGCTGCATTATTTCCGCAACAAGCAGGAGCTGTTCGAGCAGGCGATGCGCGAGGCGAATGCCAATCTGCGCGATGCCGTGGCCGAGCGGCTGCGCCAGGCGAAGACGCCGCGCGAGCGCATCGCGGCCGTGGTGGACGGAAATTTCGACCCGCGTTTCTACCAGCCCGAGATCGCCCATGCCTGGCTCGCGCTCTGCGCGGAGGTGCCGCGCGAACCGCAGCTCGCCCGCATCCAGGCGGTCATCCACGCCCGCATGCATTCAAACCTCATGTCGGCACTCCGGGAATTGATGCCGGCAGAGGCGGCGCGCCGGACGGCACTCCTCATTAGCGGCCTGATCGACGGCCTGTGGCTGCGGCACGGCCTGCAATCGGGCGGCGTGCCGCGCGCGGAAGCGCTGACGCTGATGCACGACTTCATCGACCGCCGGCTGGCGGAAGAGGCCGGACGCGATCAGTCGCCGGAGGCGTAAAGCAGCGCGATATCGCGATGATGGAGCGCGCAGACATCGCCCTCGCTCTTCACCACCGCCCGGCGCGCCTCCAGAACGATCACGCAGCCGTTGCGGAACGCATATTGCCGGTCGCCGTTTGCAAGCCGCGTCTGGCGCGGCACCTCGTCCATGGGCCGCTCGCCGGCCGGCGTCTGCGCCGATGGCGCGCTACAGGACGCCAGCAGGAGAAGGGCCGGCAGGCCGGGCAACAGGCAGGTCAGGTTCTTCATGCAACACTCCTTTCCGACGAGGATAGGGCGTGGACCGGGAAAGGAAAGGCGGCCCAAGGCCATCCGGAGCCGCCGCGCATGAGGCATACGCCCCCCAAAGCCTTTCGTTTGCCGCCCGGACGCCCTATCTGAAAGGAAAGCGGCAAAGGATGGATGGATCATGAGCACGGCAACGACGGCACAGGCGGGCGCGACCGGCGCCATCCCCTTCGACAACAGCTATGCGCGCCTGCCGGATGCGTTCTTCACGCCGGTCGACCCCACGCCGGTGGAAGCGCCGATGCTGATCGCCTTCAACCGGCCGCTCGCCGAGGAACTCGGGCTCGATGCCGACAGGCTGGAGCGGCATGGCGCGGGTTACTTCTCCGGCAACGTTCCCCTGCCCGGCTCGCTGCCGCTCGCCATGGCCTATGCCGGGCACCAGTTCGGCCAGTTCGTGCCGCAGCTCGGCGACGGGCGCGCCATCCTGCTCGGCGAGGTGATCGACCGCAACGGCAAGCGGCGCGACATCCAGCTGAAGGGTGCCGGGCCGACGCCCTATTCGCGGCGCGGCGACGGGCGGGCGGCGCTCGGCCCGGTCCTGCGCGAATACATCATCAGCGAGGCCATGCACGCGCTCGGCGTCCCGACGACGCGGGCGCTCGCCGCCGTCGCGACCGGCCAGCCGGTCTATCGCGAAAGGGTCCTGCCCGGCGCCGTCTTCACGCGCGTGGCCGGCAGCCATATCCGCGTCGGCACCTTCCAGTTCTTCGCCGCGCGCGGCGACACGGAGAATGTGCGCGTGCTCGCCGACTATGTCATCGACAGGCACTATCCCGCGCTCAAGGGCGCGGAAAAGCCCTATCTCGCGCTGCTCGACGCGGTCGCCGACCGGCAGGCATCGCTGATCGCGAAATGGCTTGGCGTCGGCTTCATCCACGGCGTGATGAACACCGACAACATGACGATCTCGGGCGAGACGATCGACTTCGGGCCCTGCGCCTTCATGGACCGGTACGACCCGCGCACCGTCTATTCCTCCATCGACCGCAACGGCCGCTATGCCTTCGGCAACCAGCCCGGCATCGGCCAGTGGAACATCGCGCGGCTCGCCGAGGCCATGCTGGCGATCCTGGACGACGACCAGGACAAGGCGGTGGAAGCCGCCAACGCGGCCGTCGGCCGGTTCATGGAGCGGTTCCAGGCGCACTGGACGCGCACCATCCGCGCCAAGATCGGCCTTGGCGACGACGCGCGCGAAGAGGACCAGGAGCTGATCCGCGAGCTTCTCGTCACGCTCTACGAGCAGAAGGCGGACTATACGCTGGCGTTTCGCCGGCTTGCCGACTGCGCGCAGGACGATGCCGCCGATCCCGCGCTCGGTGCGCTTCTCGAAGACCCGGCGTCGATTACCCCATGGCTTGCCACCTGGCGGGCGCGGTTGGCGCAGGAGGCGACCGCGCCGGCGGTGCGCGCCGAGGCGATGCGGCGCGTCAACCCGGCCTTCATCCCGCGCAACCACAAGGTCGAGGAAGCGCTCAACGCCGCCATAGACGACGGCGATTTCTCGCTGTTTACCGCCCTGAACGACGTGCTTTCCCGGCCCTACGAGGACCAGCCGCGCTTTGCCGCCTATGCCCTGCCGCCCGAACCGGGCGAGGAGATCGCGGCGACCTTCTGCGGCACCTGAGCCGCCCTTGCGCTACAGCCGACATGCAGTCATGGTAGCCCAGCCGTGCAATAACGTATGACCCGGGGCATTGAAGGGCCACCTTTTCGCCCTAATTCCTGAAGCGTCCGCTCTGCGGAGCCGGGCGTCATGTCGGCCCTCTTCCGGCCGCCATCACAAATGGAGTTTCCCATGTTGCTCACGCTGACTGCCGTCCTCTTTGCCATCATCGGAGTGGTGCTGACGGGCGGGGGCGGGTGGCTGCTGTCGCTCGGCGGCAGCCCCTATTACCTCATCACCGGCCTCGCCTTCCTCGTCACCGCCTATCTCCTGCTGCGCCGCTCGAGTGCTGCGCTGTGGCTCTATGCCCTCGTCATCCTCGGCTCGCTGGGCTGGGCGGTGTGGGAAGTCGGCTTCGACTGGTGGCAGCTCGGTCCGCGCGGCGGCATCATCGTGCTTCTCGGCCTGTGGCTGATGCTGCCGGCCATCCGCCGGCCGCTCGGCATCGCAAGCCCAACCGGCATTCGCTACCCGGCATCGGCCCTGCCGCTGGCCGTGGCGTCCATCGTGGCCATCGCGGTGGCCGGCTATTCCATGACGCAGGATCCGCACGATCTTGCGGGCGAGCTGCCGACGAACGTCGTCAACGCCACGCCGGCGCTCGGCGGCAACGTGCCGGCCGGCGAATGGCATCAATATGGCCGCACCCCGTTCGGCCAGCGCTACTCGCCGCTCGACCAGATCAACACGGACAACGTCAACACACTGAAGGTGGCCTGGCAGTACCAGACGGGCGACGTGAAGCTGCCCGACGATGTCGGCGAGACCACGTACCAGGTGACGCCGCTCAAGATCGGCGACACGCTCTACATGTGCACGCCGCACAACTGGGCCATCGCGATCGACGCGGCGACCGGCAAGGAAAAGTGGAAATACGATTCCAACTCCGGCATGAACCCCGACCGCCAGCACCAGACCTGCCGCGGCGTGACCTATTATGCCGATCCGGCCGCGACGGCAGGCACGACCTGCGCGACGCGCGTCTACCTGCCGACCTCGGACGCCCGGCTGATCGCGCTCGACGCCGAGACCGGCGACGTGTGCACCAGCTTTGCCCAGAACGGCGTGCTGCGCCTCGAACAGGGCATGCCGTACAATCCGGCCGGCTACTACTACTCCACATCGCCGCCCGTCATCACCGACGAGAAGATCATCATCGGCGGCGCGGTCAACGACAACTACTCCATCCATTCGCAATCGGGCGTCATCCGCGCCTTCGACGTGAAGACTGGCGCGCTGATCTGGAACTGGGATTCGGGCAATCCGGATGTCACCACGCCGCTGCCGGAGGGTCAGGTCTATACCGTCAACTCGCCGAACTCCTGGTCCGTCTTCAGCTATGACGATGCGCTCGGCCTCGTCTATATCCCGCTCGGCAACCGCGTGCCCGACCAGCTCGGCATGGGCCGCAGCGAGCATGTCGAGAAATACTCGTCCTCCATCGTCGCACTCGACATCAGGACGGGGGCCGTGCGCTGGGTGCGCCAGACCGTACATCACGACCTCTGGGACATGGACGTGCCGGCGCAGCCCGCGCTGATCGACATCACCAAGGACGGCGCGATCATTCCGGCGCTTGTCGGTCCCACCAAGCAGGGCGACATCTACGTGCTGGACCGCCGCAACGGCGATCCGATCATCGGCATCAAGGAAATCCCGGCGCCGACGGGTGCGATCCCGGAGGACTTCACCGCCCCGACGCAGCCGATCTCCGACCTCACCTTCTCGCCGCCGCCGCTGACGGAAAAGAACATGTGGGGCATCAGCATGTTCGACCAGCTGAAGTGCCGCATCGACTTCCTATCGCTCAAATATGAAGGCCGCTACACGCCGCCGTCCCTGCAGGGCACGCTCGTCTATCCCGGCAATTTCGGCACGTTCAACTGGGGTTCGGTCGCGGTGGACCCGGAACGGCAGGTGATGTTCGGCATGCCGACCTACCTCGCCTTCACCTCGCGCCTCGTGCCGCGTGACCAGATCCCGCCGAAAGGGCAGGACGAAAAGGGTTCCGAACAGGGCCTCAACCGCAACGAGGGTGCGCCCTACGGCGTGTTCATGGGCCCCTTCCTCGGCCCGCTCGGCATTCCCTGCCAGGCGCCGCCGTGGGGCTATGTCGCAGGTGCCGACCTCGCCAGCGGCAAGATCGCCTACAAGCACAAGAACGGCACGGTCTACGACATGACGCCGCTGCCGCTGCCCTTCAAGGTCGGCGTGCCCGGCATCGGCGGGCCGATCATCACCAAGGGCGGCGTCGCCTTCCTGGGTGCGGCGGTGGACGACTATATCCGCGCCTATGACGTGACGACGGGCCGCCAGCTGTGGGAAGGCCGCCTTCCCGCCGGCGTACAGGCGACGCCGATGACCTACACGGTCGGCGAGAAGCAATATGTGCTGATCGTCGCGGGTGGCCACGGCTCCGTCGGCACCAAGCCGGGCGACTACGTCATCGCCTATACGCTGCCGTAAGGCGGGACGACGGGGCGGCTTCCGGGCCGCCCGTCGCAATCCATGGAAGGCCGGCGCAGGGTTGCTTCCCCGCGCCGGCCTTTTCATTATGCGGCCCCAATCCTCGGGAGATTCGCCATGAACGACGACTGGCGGCTGATCGCCGCGCCGGTGAGGATCATCCTTGCGAATTACTGGCGCGCCTCGCGCGGGCTTCTCGCGCTCGTCTGCGTCATCGTCTTCCTGTCGGCGGTGTCCGCCGTCGCCGCGCCCTACCTGTTCTCACGCCTCATCGACACCATGACGGCAGACAGGATGGCCGCCATGCTGGCCGTCGGCTTCGCCCTCTACGCGCTGCTCATCGGTGCGAGCGCCGCGCTCCAGAACATGGTGCAGTACCTCTCCTTCATGAGCGCGCAGAACCTGAGGTTCATCGCCAGCACCAGCCTGTTCGAGCGGCTGCTTCGCAAACGCGCGCTCTTCTTCGCCGAGCACAATCCGGCCGAGATCGAAAGTGCTGGCCGACGTGGCGAAAGCGCGATGATGACGCTGGTGCAGCTCGCCCTCATCGTCTTCGTTCCCGGCACGACCCAGATTGTGCTTTCGCTCGCCATGCTCGGCGCGGCGATCAACATGGAGGTCGTGCTCGTCGTCATCGCCTATGGCGTCGTGTTCATCACCCTGACCGCCATCGCCAACCACCGCACGCGCCGCTATCTCGACGCGGCCATCGCAGCCGGCCAGGAGAACGCCAAGTTCATCGGCAATGCCATGACGGCGATGGAGACGCTGCGCCATTTCGGCAGCCAGGACTGGATGCAGGCGCGCTTTTCCGGCAAGGCGCGCGAGGAGCGCGACAACTGGGCGACCTTCTGCCGCCGGCGCATCGGCTATTCCTCGCTGATGGGCGCGGGGCTTGCCGCGCAGTTCCTCATCACCTTCGTCCTGCTTCTGCCGCGCTACCAGGCGGGGGAACTCACGGTTGGCGACCTCGTGCTGTTCAACACGCTGCTGCTCCAGCTCAACCAGCCCTTCGAGATGATCGGCCATGCGATCGACGATCTCGTGCGGGCGCGCGCCTCCCTCCTGCCGCTCGCCCGCATATGGGCTTCGCCGGAAGAGACGGATGTCGCAACGCCGGGCGGGTTTATCGCAGGTGACGGCCGCCTCGCCTTCGAGGCCGTCTCGTTTTCCCATGACAACGGCCGGGGCGTGGCGGATGTGAGTTTTGCGGCCGAACGCGGCCGGATCACCTATCTCGTCGGGGAAACCGGCTCCGGCAAATCGACGCTGCTGCGGCTGGCGCTGAAATCGCTCTCGCCCACATCGGGACTGATCAGCGTCGACGGGCGCGACCTGGCGAGCGTGTCGCAGCGCGACTGGTATGCGGCGATCGGCATCGTGCCGCAGGAGCCGACGCTGCTCAACGACACGCTTGCCACCAACATCGTGCTCGGGCGGGCGCTGGACCAGGCGAAGCTGCGGCTTGCGGTGGAGAAGGCGGCGATCCTGCCCTTCATCGAAGGCCTGCCCGATGGCTTCGAGACGGTGGTGGGCGAGCGCGGCATGAAGCTTTCCGGCGGGGAGCGCCAGCGCATCGCGATTGCCCGCGCGCTCTATGCCGATCCGCAGTTCCTCTTCCTCGACGAGGCAAGCTCGGCGCTGGACGAGACGACGGAGGCGGAAATCATGCGCCATGGCCGCAGCCTCGCCGGCGAGGTGACGATCCTCGCCGTCACCCACCGCAAGAGCGTCATCGCGCCCGACGACCATGTCGTCCACTTGACCGGCGGGCATCGCGACGCGAGCGCCTGACCGAAAGCCTCGCAAAAGCTGCACCGCCTAACCATGCTCCCGGAACATTTTTCAGGGAGCCCTTTTCATGAAGATCGACGGCAATTCGCTTTCCGCCTATGCACTCGCCCGCCAGCAGCGCGCGCCCTCCGGCGACGCCGGCATTCCGGCCGGCCTCAGCGGCGGCGACGGCAATGGCGCACGCAACATCCCGACCGTCGAAACGTCCGCCTCCTCCATGCCCTCCGGCCTCGCCAACGCCCTTTGGCTGAACGCGTCCAAGCAGGACAAGATGCACGAGGAAAGCCAGAAAGTGCTGGCGGAATTCCTCGACCTCTCGAAGATGACGGCGATCGAGCGCCTGCGCAAGGAACTGCTGGAGGAGATGGGCCTCACCGAGGACAGCCTCGCCCAGCTGCCGCCGGAAGAGCGATCGGCAATCAACGAGCAGATCCGCCAGGCCATCAAGGAACGCCTCGGCGTCGACGAAACCGCACAGGCCGGCGCAACGGACGGGCAAGCCGCCGCCGGCCCGCAGGAAGCGGAGGCCTGACCAGCCTCCGCTTCGATCCTACGTCGCGGTGAGAAAGGCAATTGACAAACGGCGCGAATTCGAGAATATCGCGTCCATGATCAAGAGCACGCACATCGCCGCGACGTATTTTTGGCTGTTCCGATAAGGAGCGGCTGTCTGATCATGTCAACAAGCCGCCATCAGGCGGCTTTGTTGTTTTAACGCTCCTGATGGCACGAAACCCGAGGAGCCCGAAATGCAAAATACCGTCATCAAGCTCGAACCGCATGCCGCCGAACGCCCGGCGATGCTGAACATCCGCACCGCCCGCCAGGGCGATCTGCAGCAGATCCTCGACATGATCGCGCTGCATGCCGAATGCCATGGCGACACCGCGAAGATTTCCGCCGCCGATCTCGACCGCGACCTCTTCGGCGTGCATCCCTGGATCACCGCCCTCGTCGCCGAAGCTGGCGGACGCCTGATCGGCTACGCCCTGCTCGTGCCGATGTACCGCGCCGGCGACGGCATGCGCGGCATGGAACTGCACCAGATCTTCGTGCGCCGCGACCACCGCGGACAGGGCATCGGCCGCCACCTCGTGTCACGTGCCCGCGACCATGCCCGCGTCGCCGGCTGCGGCTACCTCTCCGTCAGCGCGGCGACCGGCAATTTCGGCGCCCACCGCTTCTACGAGCAGATGAACTTCCGCGCCGGCCCGGTAACCGGCATGCGCTATGTGCAGGCGCTCGGCTGATGTCCGACCGGAGCCGGGGATGACCAGACGACGGGCCACGGTGCTGACGCCCAGCGGCGACGACGTTACCTCGCCTGGCGGCGTTTCCGTCCGCTTGTCGGGTAAGGCGGAGGATGCCGGCCCCGCCCGCCTCGGCGCGCCGGTCCTGTCCGGCGACGGGATTCGGAAAGCCGCGACCTGTCGGCTCCGGCCGGGCGCGTCGTAGCGGCCGGCAAGCCGGTAGCCGGCATCTGCGGCGCGACGCTCGTGCTCCGGTCTGCTCGACGACCATCCCGGCAATCATCCTCCCTCAACCCCGCCATCCAGATAAGACAAACCGCGTTGATCCCTTGGACATATTGATATAATCGTTTTGATGTACGTACATCATCTTAACGCGAGGAGACAGGCGTTGACTATGCGGTGTGCGTGCCGAGGAAAAATCACACCGAAAACAGCCTGGGAGGCGGATCATGACGGCGGCGCAGCTCAATCCGGATTTCATCATCGCGGACGAACAGTCATTGCGGAGCCTGTTTGCGCCGACGCACGATCTTGCCGTGCAGAAGTGCCTGAAGTCATTGGGGAGACATGCACAGGACTTCATCCGACGCTCGCCGTTCCTGTGCATCGGCTCGCAAGGGGCGGATGGGAAAGCCGATGTCAGCCCGCGCGGCGACCCGCCGGGCTTCGTGACGATCCTGGACGAGCGCACACTGGCGATCCCGGATCGGCCGGGCAACAACCGGCTGGATACGCTGAGCAACATCGTCGCCAACCCGACCGTCGGGCTGCTGTTCGTCATTCCCGGTTTCGAGGACACATTGCGCGTCAACGGACAGGCGACACTCACGCGCGATCCCGCACTCCTTGAAAGCATGGCTGTGGCGGGCCGGACGCCGAAGCTTGCCATTGTCGTGAGCATCAGCGAGGTCTTCCTGCACTGCGCCAAGGCTTTCCGCCGGTCCCGCCTGTGGAGCGCGGAGCATTTCCAGGACCGCGCCGCGATGCCCTCGCTCATCAAGATGATCCTGGACGACACGACCGGCGCGCCTGACGACAAGGACGAGATGCGGAAGATGGATGAGGGTCTGGAGGAGGACTACCGGCAGAGCATGTATTAGGTGCCGGCCGGCCGCCGCTTCGGCCGGCGGCCGGCCCAGTTCAGCGCAACCAGTAATCCTGAACGATGAGCCCGGCCAGCACGGCCGGTATCATTGCCGCGCCGATACAATAAGCGATGTAGGCTGGCCCCGCCAAGTGATTACCGCGCCGGGCGTGCGACTTCAGAATACGCACTACAAGATAGAGGTTGGTGAAGCCCCCGTACCAGGTCGGCCTGCCCTCGGTCTCGTCGCGGGAAAGATAGCGTGCATAGTGGTAAGGTACGGCAGAGAAGACAAGGCCGACGACAATGGCCGCAGTTACCCACCAAGGCATGCGTCATCTCTCCATGAGGTCATCACAATCCACCATTTCCTACCGCGCCGGGATTGCCTTGAGATAGGCGGCGATGGCGTCGCGGTCTTCCTTGGGCAGCTGCGCCATGTTCTTCTGCACCGAGACCATCGAACCGCCGACGCTGTCGAAATCAGGCGTGAAGCCGGTTTCGAGGTAGTTGGCGATATCGCCGGCGCTCCAGCTGCCGAAGCCGCCTTCGGCCGGCGTAATGTTGGGGATGCGCCCCTCGCCTTCCGGATTGGGCCCGCCCGCCAGCCACTGGTCGGTCTTCAGGCCACCCAGCACATCGCGCGGCGTGTGGCATTCGCCGCAATGGCCGGGACCTTCCACGAGATACTGGCCGTGTTTCACCGTCTCGTCAGCATTGGCGAGTTCCACCCGCGGCGCCTCGTTGAGATAGAGGAACTTCCAGCCGCCGAGTGCGAGCCGTATATTGAACGGAAACGGCAGCTCATGGTCGGGCGCGACATTGCCGCTCTTGGGCAGCGTCTTCAGGTAGGCGTAGAGATCGTTGATATCCTTCACCGTCATGCGCGAATAGGAGGCGTATGGAAAGGACGGATAGAGATGCTCGCCGTTGCGGCCCGTGCCGCGCTTCATGGCGTCGCCGAATTCGGCGAGCGTCCAGGCGCCGATGCCGGCCGTCTCGTCGGGCGAGATATTGGGGGCGTGGAAGGTACCGAAGGGGCTCTTCAGCGCCATGCCGCCGGCAAGAACCAGCTTCTGGTCGTCGGCCGCGCCCGGCGCCGCATGACAGCTCACGCAACCGCCGGCATGGAAGATACGCTCGCCATTGGCAAGGTCCGGCGCGCCGGCAGCGGCCCAGGTTTCCGCCGGCAGGCGCTGCGGGGCGGTGATGAACAGGAAAGCGCCCGCGCCGATCGCGCCCAGCACGACGATGCCGCCGATGATTTTCTTGAAACCCATGCGCCGTTTCCTCTCGCCGGTTGCGGACATGTCACCCCGCGACCCCAAACCATGACACACCGCCCCGGCGGCCGGTGCCGGGACAGTGTCGCGTCTTCCAGGGGATTGTCGGGTCTACCGCCTACTTCTTGACGCGGTAGACCTCATGACAGCCACCGCAATTGGGGCCGATCGTGCCCAGCGCCGCACCGACGCCCGCCTGGTCCGCGGGAAGGTTCGCCAGCACCGCATCGACATCCGATCCGAACTTGGCGGCCTTCGCCTTGAAGTCGTCCGTCTGCTCCCAGATCTTCGGGCTTGCTTCCGTGTCGTGGCCCGTTTCGGAGCCCGCCGGGAACTGCTCCGGGAACGCCTTGGCGACGTCGCTCATCGTGGTGAGCGATGTCTTCACGACATCGGCGTCATAGGGCTTCTCGCCCTTGGCGATGCCCGACAGCGCGCCCATGGCGCCGCCGACCTTCTTCATCATCTGCGCGCGCACGACCTGCGGCTCGTCCGCCGCCACCACGGCGCTCGCGCCGATGATTGCGAGCGCGGCCGCTGTCGCCAAAATCCTCAACTTCATCGCGTTCTCCCGATCCTTGGCGGCGGGTTGATTCCACGCCGCCGGTTTACGCTAGCGCCAGCATGATGGCATTTTGCGAACCGCATGAAAGTAAAATCTTTTTGACGGCGCAAATCGTTCGGGATTGCCTGGTAGCCCGGTGTCGCCAACGGGCCGGTGTGGCGGTTCGGATCAAGTGAAAGCTAATCGGGCCATTGCCTCTGCGGCCAGTCGCGTGCCGTGTGGATGACACGCAGGACGAACAGGGTTTCGCGCCCCTCCAGCACCTCGATGCTGTACGCGATGACATAGGGAAGCCGGTGCACGGATTTCTCGTAGGTTCCGCCGACGCGACCGGGCCGGCCGGTGGCGCGCTCGCCCAACAACCGCGCCGCAGCATCGATACGCTCGGCGACGTCGCGTGCAATGGCGGGATTGTCCGCCGCGATGTACCGCACCTGCTGTTTCAGGTCATCGAGGGCCGCACGCGACCACCGGACGGGCCGCTTCACGGCTCATCACGCTCCGCCCCGTCGATCACGGCCTTCAGTTCCGCCATGGCGTCGTCATGTGCGACCGTGCGTCGGCCTGCGACATCGTTGATGCCCGCATTGATGCCGTCCACGATCGCCAGTTCGCGCGCGACGTAAGCCTCGACCGCTTCGGCCGCAAGGAAAGAGCGACTGCGCCGCGTATCGGCCGCAAGCCTGTCGAGCCGTTCCTTCAGGTCTTCGCTGACCCGTATCGTCATGGTCGTGGTGCTCATACCTATCACCTGTGCTGATATGTACACATTCTAGCACATCCTGCATGATTTCACAGACCAAACAAAAACCCCGGCCGTCTCCGACCGGGGTTTCGTGAATTCACGTGTCAGCGAATTACTTCGTGGCGGCTTCGTAGCGTTCCAGGACGTAGTCCCAGTTGATCAGGCTGTCGACGAAGGCTTCGAGGTACTTCGGGCGGGCGTTGCGGTAGTCGATGTAGTAGGAGTGTTCCCATACGTCGACGCCGAGGATCGGTTCTGCGCCGTGGACCAGCGGGTTTTCGCCGTTCGGGGTCTTGGAGATGGCGAGCTTGCCGTCCTTGACGGAGAGCCAGGCCCAGCCCGAACCGAACTGCGTGGTGCCGGCGGCGATGAAGTCGGCCTTGAACTTGTCATAGCCGCCGAGATCGCTGTCGATCGCCTTCTGGAGTGCACCCGGCAGGCTCTTGCCGCCGCCGCCCTTCTTCAGCCAGTTCCAGAAATGGAGGTGGTTGTAGTGCTGGCCGGCATTGTTGAAGAGGCCCTGGTTGGTGCCGTAGGACTTCTTGACGATCTCTTCCAGCGAGAGGTCGGCGAGGCCGGCTTCTTCCGCCAGCTTGTTGCCGTTGTCGACATAGGCCTTGTGGTGCTTGTCGTGGTGATATTCGAGCGTTTCGCGCGACATGAAGGGCGCAAGCGCATCGTAATCGTAGGGAAGCGGCGGAAGTTCGAAAGCCATGGTGATGTCTCCTCTTGGCGACGGAATTTTTCAAGGAAATCCGTGATCGGAACATAGGAGCGGCAACCGGAAGAGGCAACCCGCCCGGTTCCCAAATTTTCCTGACCTTCGACAAAATCCTTTCGTTTTTACCTGTCAGATCAACGGTGAAGCGGAACGAATTCCGATTCGGGACATTTCGCCCCTCACCGCAACACGGAGCCTGCCATGCGCGCCCTTCCCCTTGCCTTGATCGCCCTTTCCCTCACCGCCCCGCTGGCGCACGCCTCTTCGCCGGAGGCCTGGGAAGAATTCCGCGCGGATGTGGAAAAAAGCTGCCTGGCGAGCCTGCCGGAAGCCCTGGGAACGCCCACCGTCTTCGTGGAGCCGACCGGCACGGAATCCTATGGCATCGCCGCGATCGAAGGCCTGTCGCCGGAGGCCAAGAGCCAGATCACCTATGTCTGCATCTACGACAAGCAGAAGAAGACGGTCGAGATGTCGCCGCCGATCACCGCTGATTTCCTGCATGTCGTGCGCGAAAGCGAGCGCGCCGCAGCGGCCGAGAAGAAGGCCGAAACCGGCGACAACACCACGCAGGACCCGGCCGGGCAGGAGTAATGCCCGCCAGACATCCGCATGCAGCAGAGCCGGTCTTTCGACCGGCTCTCGTCGTTCAGGCATCGCCGTTGGAATGCGCCCAGTCGAAATAGAGGTCGCGGGCCTTGGCGGTGATGGGACCGGGCTGGAGGTCGCGGTCGTCAAGGCGCGTGACGGGCACCACCTTGGAATAGTTGCCGGAGGTGAAGATCTCGTCGGCGGCCTGGAAATCGGCGAGCGTCAGCGCGCTCTCGACCACGTCGAAACCCGCTTCCCGCAGCAGGCCGATAACCCGCGACCGTGTGATGCCGGCGAGGAACGTGCGGTTGGAGGCCGGCGTGAAGACGACGCCGTCGCGCACCATGAAAATGTTGGACGAGGCGGTCTCGGCCACATTGCCCAGCATGTCGCGCACCAGCGCATTGTCGAAGCCGCGCTTGCGGGCCTCCACCAGCATGCGGGCATTGTTCGGGTAAAGGCAGCCGGCCTTGGCATCCGTCGGCATGCATTCCAGCGTCGGGCGGCGGAAGGGCGAGACGGTGAGCGACGAGGCCGCCTTCGGATCGCCCATCGGCGCCTCGAACAGGCAGAGCGCGAAGCGGGTCGATTCCGCGTCGGGCGCCACGACGCTGAACGAACCGTGCTCGGCCCAGTACATCGGCTTGATGTAAACAGCCGTGCTGCCGTCGAACCGCTTCACACCTTCCCACGACAGCGCCTCGATCTCCTCGGCCGACACGGTCGCCTTGAGGCCCAGCGCTTGCGCCGAGCGGTTGACGCGCTGGCAATGCAAGTCGAGATCCGGCGCGATGCCGTCGAACCAGCGTGCGCCGTCGAACACGGTCGAGCCGAGCCACATGGCATGCGAGGTGGGGCCGATGAGCGGCGGGTTGCCCGAAATCCATTCGCCGTCCACGAAGGTCCAGGTCGTCGAGCGCGGTGAGGTATCGACTGGCATTTCCAAAACTCCTTTTCGCCCATCAAGGCCGGGCCGGCCGGGCCGGTCAAGTCTGCCTGACTTCGGACACAGCGCGCCCCTTGTCCATTCAAGATGTTGAATAGGTGCATCAGGTCTTATCATGGGTGACGCGATTGAGAGGCCGCGGACCGCATGCGATAGAGGGCGAAAGGAGACAGCCATGCGCGCCATGTATTTCGAAGCCTTCGAAGCCACGCCCGATGTGCGCACCCTGCCGGACCCGACGCCCACGGAGGGCGGCGTGGTGATCAAGGTGGAGGCGACGGGCCTGTGCCGCAGCGACTGGCATGGCTGGATAGGCCACGATCCCGATATCAGGCTGCCGCATGTGCCGGGCCATGAACTGGCCGGCAAGGTCGTGGCGGTCGGCAAGAATGTGCGCCGCTTCCGCGAAGGCGAGCGCGTGACAGTGCCATTCGTCTCCGGCTGCGGCCATTGCGGCGAATGCCGCTCGGGCAACCAGCAGGTTTGCGAGGAACAGTTCCAGCCGGGCTTCACCCATTGGGGCTCGTTTGCCGAATATGTCGCGATCGACTACGCCGACCAGAACCTCGTGCACCTGCCCGAGGCGATCGACTATGCGACGGCCGCGAGCCTCGGCTGCCGCTTCGCCACATCCTTCCGCGCCGTGGTGGACCAGGCACGGGTGACGGGCGGCGAATGGGTGGCGGTGCATGGCTGCGGGGGCGTCGGCCTTTCGGCGATCATGATCGCCGCGGCCCTCGGCGCAAACCCCGTCGCCATCGACATTTCCGACGAGAAGCTCGATTTCGCGCGCAAGATGGGCGCCGTCGCCACCATCAATGCGAGGGACGTGGCCGATGTCGCGGACGCCGTGCGCGACATCACCGGCGGCGGCGCGCATGCCTCCGTCGACGCGCTCGGCTCGCCCGTCACCTGCTTCAACTCCATCAAGAACCTGCGCCGCCGCGGCCGCCATGTGCAGGTCGGCCTGATGCTGGCAGACCATGCCACGCCACAGATTCCGATGGCGCAGGTCATCGGCCACGAGCTGGAAATCTACGGCAGCCACGGCATGCAGGCCTGGCGCTACGACGCCATGCTCGCGATGATCGAAAGCGGCAAGCTCGCTCCGCAAAACCTGATCGGCCGCCACATCAGCCTCGACGAGGCCGTGCCGGCGCTGATGGCCATGGACAAGGCCACCGATCTCGGCATCAGCGTGATCACGCGGTTCTGACGCGGCGTCTGGCTTCGGTATCAAAATTATTCATCGCAGCGATATCCGGGCCGCGATGGATTTCCCGGTCCGGCGACAATAGCGTGCGTACATCACGTCAGCCGCCAAATTCACCGGAACGCCGCTTGGGCATGGCTGGATGGCGAAATGCCTGAAAGGTGCTCCATGGCTCTTCTTGATGCACAGGCCATCCATCCCATCACCCTGCCCGACGGGACTGTCTATCGGGACACGGTTTACCTGAAGAACGTGATCGATCATCCGCGCATCGAGATCGGCGACTTCAGCTATTATACGCATTCCGGCAGGCTCGAAGACACGGCTTTGATCCTGGCGCCCTATCTCGGGCACGCATGCCGCGAGAGGCTGGTGATCGGCAAGTTCGTTCAGATCGCACGCGGAAGCTATTTCATCACGAGTTCCGCCAACCATCCGATGGCCGGCTTCACGACCTATCCGTTTCGCATCTTCAAGCCGGAGACCTTCGGCTACAAGGACCTGCCCATCAAAGACACGATCGTGGACCACGATGTCTGGATCGGCCAGAATGCGGCCATCATGCCCGGCGTCCATATCGGTTCGGGCGCCATCGTCGCTGCCGCCTCGGTCGTTACCCGGGATGTTCCGCCTTATGCCGTTGTCGGCGGCAACCCGGCCTCCGTCATCCGGATGCGTTATTCGAACGACGTCATCGACGAGTTGCTTGGTCTCGCCTGGTGGGACTGGCCGCTCGATAGGATCGAAGCCAACCTGACGGCCTTAAGCAGCGGCGACATGGCCGCCCTGCGGCGGGCCTGAACCGGCCGCTCACGGTAAAAAATCCCGCGCGTGCCGGCAGGCGCGTCATCAGCCGGAAAGCCGCCATGATTGCATGGTCAGCCTGTTGAAAACGGGAGGGGCCATGTTCGCTCGGTATTTCGCATGCCTGCTTTTCGTGAGCGTTCTCATCTCAGGGCAAGCCCGCGCCCAGGCGTGGGAGGACGTCGATCCGGCCGCGGCCGGCTGGTCCGTGGAACGGCTTGAGGCCGCGCGCCGACAGTCGGAGAAACTGAAGCCGACCGCGTTGATGATCGTTCACGACGGACGGGTCGTGGCCCGGTGGGGCGACACGTCGCGCAAGGTCAACATGGCGTCCGTGCGCAAAAGCCTGCTCAGCGCGCTCTATGGCATTGCCGTCGCCGATGGCCGCATCGACCTGTCGAGCACGCTTGCCGAACTCGGCATCGACGACACCGCACCTCGCCTCACAGAAGAGGAGAAAACGGCGACGGTGCGCGATCTGCTGATGGCGCGATCGGGCATCTACCATAAAGCCGCCCATGAGACGGCGGCGATCAAGCGCAAGAGGCCGGAGCGCGGCAGCCATCCGCCGGGGTCTTTCTGGTTCTACAACAACTGGGATTTCAACACGCTGGGCACGATCTACCGGCAGCGGACCGGGGAAGACATCTTCGCGAGCTTCCAGAACCGGATCGCCCGGCCGATCGGCATGGAGGATTTCTCGCTTCGCGACGGCCGCTACGTCCTGGAGAAGGTGTCCGAGCACCCGGCCTATCCTTTTCGGCTCAGTGCGCGGGACGCCGCGCGTTTCGGCCAGCTTTTCCTCGACGACGGCATGTGGGGCGGCAAGCAGATCGTTCCGCTGGCATGGATCCGGGAATCGACGACAGCCTATTCGCAGGCGAAACGGATGCGGCAGGGCTATGGCTATATGTGGTGGACGCTTCCAGGGGACACCTGGGGACCGCATGCCTTCTACGCGTCCGGCTACGGCGGGCAGATCATCGCCGTCGTGCCGTCGAAGCGGCTCGTCGTGGTGCAGACCGTCGATCTCAAGCAGAACCCGTCGGGCGTTCGCACCAGCGCCTTCATAGACGTGCTGAAGACGATCGCTTCCGCCTCCCCCTGATTGCAAGGAAGCGTGTCTCGGTACAATTGACATTCCCTCGCCAATCACCGCCAATCGCGAGCGAGGAAACCGGGGGAATCGCCTGCCATGTCCCATGCCGCCTATGTGTTCGATGCCTATGGCACGCTGTTCGACGTGCATGCGGCGGTGCGGCGGCATGCGGGTGACGTGGGACCGGACTACCGGCTGTTTTCCGAGATGTGGCGCGCCAAGCAGCTGGAATATTCCTGGACGCGCGCGCTGATGGGCGCTTATGCCGATTTCTGGCAGCTGACGGAGCAGGCGCTGGATTACACGTTCCAGCGCGTCAGCGGCGTCGATCCGGCGCTGCGGGCAAAGCTGCTCGATGCCTACTGGACGCTCGACTGCTATCCGGAAGTGCCGGCGGTGCTGAAGGCGCTGAAGAGCCGGGGGGCGCATATCGCCATTCTCTCCAACGGCTCGCCGGCCATGCTCGCTTCGGCGGTGAAGAACGCCGCGCTCGACACCGTCATCGACGACATCTTTTCGGTCGATGCGCTGAAGACCTACAAGACGGCGCCCGCGGTCTACGATCTCGTCACGACCAATTACCGGCTCTATCCCGATGCCGTGTCCTTCCAGTCCTCCAACCGCTGGGACATTGCGGGTGCGACGAAATTCGGCTTCCGCACCGTCTGGATCAACCGCGCCGACATGCCGGACGAGTATTTCGACCTCGGCCCCGCGCTCATCCTCCCCTCGCTCGAAAGCCTCTGACATGGCCTGGTCCGCCGCACAGTACCTGAAATTCGAAGACGAACGCACGCGGCCCGCGCGCGATCTCCTGGCCCAGGTGCCGGCCGATCTGCCGGCCGGTACGGTCTACGATCTCGGCTGCGGCCCGGGCAATTCTACCGAACTTCTGGTGCAACGCTTTGCCGGGCGGGGCGTGAAGGGCGTCGATAATGCGGCCGACATGCTGAAGGCGGCCCGGGCGCGCCTGCCGGGCGTGGATTTCGTCGAATGCGACCTTGCGGCATGGCGTCCGCCGGCACCCGCCGCCCTGCTCTATGCCAATGCCGTGTTCCAATGGCTGCCGGACCATCTGGCGCTCATGGCAACGCTGATGGACGGGCTGCGCCCCGGCGGCGTGCTTGCCGTGCAGATGCCGGACAATTTCGACGAGCCCTCGCACAGGCTGATGGAGGAAAGCGCATTCGCCGGTCCCTGGCAAAGCGTGTTTCCCGACGGCGCGCCGCGCCGAAAGCGCCTTCCCCCACCCGCCGCCTATTTCGACGCGCTTGCGCCCAAGGCCGCGCGCGTCGATGTATGGCAGACCGCCTACAATCACCCGATGGCCGATGCCGGCGCCATCGTGGAATGGGTCAAGGGCACCGGCCTCAGGCGCTATCTCGACCCTATTGCCGCCGAACACCACGAAGCCTTCCTCGCCGATTACGAAAGGCGCATCGCCGCCGCCTATCCGCCCCTTGCGGACGGACGGCTACTGCTGCGTTTCCCGCGGCTCTTCGTCATCGCGGTCAAGGCCTGACGGCTTCAGATCTTCTCGGCCAGGAAATCGATGAAGGCGCGGATGCGGGCGGCGAGATGCTCGTGGCCGACATAGACGGCGTGCACCTGCTCCTCCTGCACGGGATTGTAATCGGCCAGCACCTCCACGAGGCGGCCGGCGGCGATATCGCCGTCGACATGGAACTTGCCGATGCGGGCGATGCCCACGCCCTCCAGGCAGAGCAGCCGCGCGACGGAGCCGCTTGCCGCCATGACATTGCCCGGCGCCGGCACGGGATAGACGGTGCTCGTGCCGGGATCGCGGAACGGCCATTCGCCCGGCGCGCGCCCGAAGGTGAAGGTGATGCAGTTGTGGTTCGTAAGATCGGCCGGCACCTGCGGCGTGCCGTGCGCGGCGAGATATTCCGGCGTGGCGACCGTGATGCGATGGCTGACCAGGAGCTTGCGCGCCTTGAGCGATGAATCGGCCATGGGGGCGGTGCGGAAGGCAATGTCCGTGCGCTCCTCGACGAGATCGATCAGCCCGTCGCTGAGCGACAGCTCCAGCCGCACATCCGGATAGAGCGAGAGGAATTCGCCGACGAGCGGGATGATGTAGCACTCGCCGAACCCGATCGTCGCATTGACGCGCAGCAGGCCGCGCGGCTTGGCCTGCGCGCCCTGCGCGACCAGCCGCTCCATCTCGTCGATTTCCGCCAGCACGCGCCGGGCCCGCGCCAGATAGGTCTCGCCCTCCGGCGTCAGCAGCAGCGAGCGCGTGGTGCGCACGAGAAGGCGCGTGCCGAGCCGATCCTCGATGCGCGTCACCAGCTTGCTGACCGCCGAGGGCGTGAGCTTCAGCCGGCGCGCCGTGGCCGAGAAGCTGCCCGTCTCCGCCGCCGAGACGAAGACCTCCATTTCGCCGGTGCGATTATCCATGACCCATCCTGTGAATTCGTTTCACAGCCATTTATCCATTGCTGCCGATTATCATTCAAGTGGCGAGGCCGCATATTTGCATCATCCGTTCCGCGCGGCGAGCGGGCCACCTCCCAGGCCCACGCCCGTAACCCCGTAAAGGTGTTCCATGCCCCTTGCCCTCTTTGCCCTGACCGTCGCGGCCTACGCGATCGGTACCACGGAGTTCGTGATCGTCGGCCTATTGCCGACCGTCGCCTCCGACCTCGACATCACCCTGCCGCTCGCCGGCCTCATCGTCTCCGTCTATGCGCTCGGCGTCACCTTCGGCGCGCCGGTCCTGACCGCACTCACCGGCAGGCTCGGCCGCAAGCCGCTGCTGGTCGGCCTCATGGCGCTGTTCATCGCCGGCAATGCGCTCGCCGCGCTGTCGCCGACCTACGAGATGCTGCTTGTCGGCCGCGTGCTCTCGGCCTTCGCGCACGGCGTGTTCTTCTCCGTCGGCGCCACCATTGCCGCCGATCTCGTCGCGCCGGACCGCCGCGCCTCGGCCATCGCCATGATGTTCATGGGGCTGACCGTTGCCATCGTCACCGGCGTGCCGCTCGGCACCTTCATCGGCCAGACCTTCGGCTGGCGCGCCACCTTCTGGGCCGTGGCCGGCCTTGGCGTCGTCGCACTCGCCGCCATCGCGCTGCTTTTGCCCTCCGATCTCAAGCGCGAGACGCCGGCCGGCCTCATGCAGCAGGTGCGCGTGCTCGGCTCGGGCCGCCTGCTCATCGTCTTTGCCATGACGGCGCTCGGCTATGGCGGCACCTTCGTCACCTTCACCTTCCTGTCGCCGCTGCTGCAGGACATCACCGGCTTTTCCGCCAACATGGTCAGCCTCGTGCTGGTGCTCTACGGCGTCGCGATCGCCATCGGCAATCTCGTCGGCGGCAAGATCGCGGACCGCGATCCGGTGAAGGCGCTTGCCGTGATGTTCGCGCTCCAGGCGGCGGCCCTCGCCGTGCTGACGCTCACCGCGCCCTCCCCGGTCCTGGCGCTGGTCACGCTCGCCGCCATCGGCTTCCTGTCCTTCGCCACCGTGCCCGGCCTCCAGCTTTACGTGGTCGACATGGCCCGGCGTCACCGCCCCGCCGCCGTCGATGTCGCCTCAGCGCTCAACATCGCCGCCTTTAATCTCGGCATCGCGGCAGGTGCCTGGATCGGCGGGCTCGTCGTCGCCTCGCCGCTCGGGCTTGGCGCAACGCCCTGGGTTGGCGCGATCCTCGTGGCCGGCGCGCTCGGCCTGACGCTCCTGAGCGGCGCGCTCGACCGCCGCGAACGCAGCCAGCCGGGCCCCGCAGCAGAACTTGCCTGAAACCCCTCTCCCGCCGGACGCTCCCTCCCGGTCCGGCGGGTCACCAACCTCATAAGGAGACCACCCATGCAAACCGTCAACGCCAATGGCGCCCACATTCCCCAACTCGGCTTCGGCACCTTCCGCATGCCGGAAAACGACGTGCTCTCGATCCTGCCGAAGGCGCTGCAGGCCGGCTTCACCCATGTCGACACCGCCCAGATCTATGAGAACGAGGCCGCCGTCGGCGAGGCCATCCGGCGCTCGGGTATCGCGCGCGAAAACATCTTCCTCACCACCAAGGTCTGGGTCGCGAACTACGCCAAAGAGGCATTTGCCGCCTCCGTGGAGGAAAGCCTGCGCAAGCTGAAGACCGACCATGTCGATCTTCTCCTGCTGCACTGGCCGAACGATGCCGTGCCGCTCGACGTGCAGATCGCCGAACTCAATGCCGTGCGCGAACGCGGCCTGACCCGGCATATCGGCATCAGCAACTTCAACACCGCCCTGATGGCCGAGGCCGTGCGCCTGAGCCCTGCGCCGCTCGCCACCAACCAGGTTGAATACCACCCGTTCCTCGACCAGACGAAGGTGCGCGAAGCCGCAGAGACGTATGGCATGGCGCTCACGGCCTACTTCGCCATGGCCGATGGCAAGGTGCCGGCCGCGCCGGTGCTGAAGGAGATCGGCGCCGCCCATGGCAAGTCCGCCGCGCAGGTCGCGCTGCGCTGGCTGATCCAGCAGCCGGACGTGGTGGCCCTCACCAAGACGGTGACCGAGGCGCGGCTTGCCGAAAACCTCGCGATCTTCGACTTCGCGCTGACGCCGGACGAAATGAAGCGCATCCACGCTCTCGCCCGCACCGACGGCCGCATCGTCAGCCCGGATGGCCTTGCCCCGGCGTGGGATGTGGCTGCCTGATACGCTTCTGCCAAGCAGCCGAATAGGGTGTCCCCTTCTCCCCGCGGGGAGAAGGTCGCCCGAAGGGTCGGATGAGGGGGAGAGTGGAAGCCTTGCCTGCGGCATCCCCCTCATCCGCCTGCCGGCACCTTCTCCCCCACGGGGAGAAGGGAAACCGAACCGCCTTGCCTCAGACCCGGCAATCCCAGCCTCCACCGCGAAAAATAGCCCGGCTTCCCAAAGGCGCGGCGGCCGGATATGGATGGAGCCGCCGCCGCGCGTGCGGTTGGGAGCCCCTCATGCAATCCTCGTCTTCGACCGTCTTTTCGCCGGACTGGCCGGCCATCGTCGCCGTCGTGCTCGGCGTCACCGCGTTCTCCGTCGCGCAGGGGCTGACCTATCCGCTGATCTCGCTGACGCTGGAGGCTCGCGGCTTTTCGCCGGGGCTGATCGGCGTCAACGCGCTGGCCTTCGCCGGCGGCCTTGCCGCCTCCACGCTGATGCTCGGCACGCTGACGGCCCGCTGGCGCGCCGACCGGCTGATCATCGCAAGCCTCATCGGCTGCTCGCTGTGCCTCGCCACCTTCGCGGTCTCCGGCTCCTTCGCGGTCTGGCTTGTCGCCCGTTTCCTGCTCGGCTTCTTCGCCAGCCTCATCTTCATGCTGGGCGAGGCGTGGCTGAACGCCGCCTGCCCGGACCGCCTGCGCGGCCGCGTCTCCGGCATCTATGGCGCCGGCATGTGCGCGGGCTTTGCCGCCGGGCCGCTCGCCATTCCGCTTCTGGGCAGCGCAAGCGGCATCGGCTTCGCCATGACGGCGATCTATCTCGCCATCGTCGCCTTCGCGACGGCCATGCTGATGTTTTCGACGAAGACGGTGCCGGAACCATCCTCCACCGGCGATGTCTTCCGCTTCTTCCGTGCCGCGCCGCTCCTGGCCGGCATGGTCTTCGTCTTCGGCTTTGCCGATATCGCGGCGATCTCCGCCATGCCGGTCTATTTCGTGAAGATGGGCTACAGCGAGGCCTTCGCGGCGGTCAGCGTCACCGTGCTCGCCCTGCCGACGGCCATCGCCCAGCCCTTCATCGGCGTGCTGCTCGACCGCTTCCCGCGCGAACGCGTCGCGCTCACCGCCGTCACCGTGGCGGCCGCGAGCTACCTGCTCCTGCCCTCCATGACCTCGGAGATCGCCATCCTCTCCGTTTTCGCGCTGATGGGCACAGCCACCTTCTCGCTCTACACCTGCGCGCTCACCATGCTCGGCGAACGCCACAGCGGCGCCATGCTGGTCGCCGGCAGCGCGGCCTTCGCACTCGCCTACGCGGCCGGCAGCGGAGCGGGATCAGGCCTGACGGGCGCCATCATGGAAGCAGGCGGCCCCAAGGCCGGACCGCTCTCGGTGGGCATCGGGCTGGTGGTTTTTACGGCTTTCATGATGAAGGCGCGGAAGCGGTAGACCACTATGCCCGCGGCCGGCTGCGCACGCGGCTGAAGGCGCAGGCTGCAGCATGAGGAGGCCATCCCGCCGTGAAGCGGGATGGCGATCGTCAAATCAGACGAACTGGCTGAGGCCCGGGACCGAATCGACGACTTCGTCGACCGTCTCGGCGCCGGCGTGTTCGCGGGCGACGGCGAGCGTTTCCTTGGCGAGGCCTGTGATTTCGCCCATGCCGAGGCCCTGGCTCATCAGTTGCTGGCCGAGACCCATGACGCCACCGCCGCCGAGGGCGCTCATCAGGCCGCCGAGCAGGCCCTTGCCCTCGCCTTCGCCGTTATACTGGGCGACGAGGTCGGAGGCGCCGGGAATGGCTTCGATCATGCGCGCGACCGGGCCGTCGGCCGCTTCGCGCTGCAGGAAACCCAGCATCATGCCGATGGCCTTTTCGGCAAGGGCGGGCTCGATGCCGACGGCATTGGCGACGCGGGTGACGAGTTCATTCATGGACGATCCTCCAAAGAAATTGACGTTAACGTCAAGGTAAATGAATTCTCCGGCAAACTCAAGCCGGTGCGGCGCGGATTCGACCGCCGGGCGGCGGCCGTGAAAGCGTGTTGTTCCCGTGCCTGACTATCCTTATAACCTCCCTGAGACGATTCAATGAAAACCGTTCGGCGCGGCGATCCGCCCCGTCACGGGAATCGTGGCAGGAACCGGCAGTCAGGGAGTTTCAACGTGACGGATTCCATTCTTCAGGACGGAAAACTCTATATCGGCACCAGCCGCAAACCCGACGACACCAACAACAAGCCGGAATATCTCGACCTGAAGTTCGGCAACCGCCACGGCCTCGTGACGGGCGCGACCGGCACGGGCAAGACGGTGACGCTGCAGATCCTCGCGGAAGGGTTTTCCAATGCCGGCGTGCCGGTGTTCTGCGCCGACGTGAAGGGCGACCTCTCGGGCATAGGCGCGATGGGCGAGCCGAAGGATTTCCTCCAGAAGCGCGCCGACCAGATCGGCCTGACGCCCTACGATTTCCAGGAATTCCCGGTCATCTTCTGGGATCTCTACGGCGAGAAGGGCCACCGCGTCCGCACCACCATCTCCGAGATGGGCCCGCTCCTGCTCTCGCGGCTGATGAACGCGACGGACGCGCAGGAAGGCGTCATCAACATCGCCTTCAAGATCGCCGACCAGGGCGGCCTGCCGCTGCTCGACCTCAAGGATTTCCAGGCGCTGCTCAACTATATGGGCGAGAACGCCTCGACGCTTTCCAGCCAGTTCGGCTTCATCTCCAAGGCCTCGGTCGGCTCGATCCAGCGCGAACTGCTGATCCTGGAACAGCAGGGCGCCGTGCAGTTCTTCGGCGAACCGGCGCTGAAGATCTCCGACATCATGCGCACGACGAATGACGGGCGCGGCGCGATCTCGGTGCTGGCCGCCGACAAGCTGATGATGAACCCGCGCCTCTACGGCACCTTCCTGCTCTGGATGCTCTCCGAGCTGTTCGAGGTGCTGCCGGAAGTGGGCGATCCCGACAAGCCGAAGCTGGTGTTCTTCTTCGACGAGGCGCATCTCCTGTTCAACGATGCGCCGAAGGTGCTGATCGAGCGGGTCGAGCAGGTCGTGCGCCTCATCCGCTCCAAGGGCGTGGGCGTCTATTTCGTCACGCAGAACCCGCTGGACGTGCCCGAAACCGTGCTCGCCCAGCTCGGCAACCGCGTGCAGCACGCGCTGCGCGCCTATACGCCGCGCGAGCAGAAGGCGGTGAAGACCGCCGCCGACACATTCCGCCCCAACCCGGATTTCAACTGCGCCGAGGTCATCACCAATCTCGGCACCGGCGAGGCGCTGGTCTCGACGCTGGAGGGCAAGGGCGCCCCCTCGATGGTGGAACGCACGCTGATCCGCCCGCCGGCCTCGCGGCTTGGCCCCGTCACGGATGCGGAGCGTCAGGCGATCATGAAGGTGAGCCCCGTCGCCGGCCTCTATGACGAGGATTTCGACCGCGAGTCGGCCTATGAAATCCTGACGGCGCGGGCCAAGAAGGCGGCCGATGCCGCCGCCGCGCAGCAGCAGGCCGACGCCGACCAGACGAGCCAGCAGTCCTCCGGCGGCAGCCGCTGGACCCTGCCCGGCTTCGGCGACGAGGAGCCCGCCGCCACGCCCGCCCCCAAGCAGGCCAAGCCCCGTGCGGGCTACCAGCGCGAGACGGTCGCGGAAGCGGCGATGAAATCCGTGGCACGCACCGTGGCCTCCTCCCTCGGCCGCGCGCTGGTGCGCGGCATCCTGGGGAGCTTGCGGCGGTAGGGCTGCATCGGAGTTCGGCGCTCACCCCCCCTCTGCCCTGCCGGGCATCTCCCCCACAAGGGGGAGATCGGCTGGAAGGCCGCGTTTTCTTCCACCGGCAGCGATAGCGATGGGCGAGACATAACCGCGATTCGATCTCCCCCCTTGTGGGGGAGATGTCCGGCAGGACAGAGGGGGGTAACCCACCCGCCCCGTTGCCAACCGTACCAGCCGATGGTATTTCCACCCCGTTCGCAACACGTAAGAGAGGGCTGTGCCGTGAAGGTCGGCTTCCTGCCACATCGCACACATGGCCCTGGTTTTGCCCTGCAAATGCGTTTGCAGGGCTGATCGGAACGAACACACTTTCTTTTCTGGTCTGCCCTTCCGGCGATGCGGTCCACCGCATCGAATTTCCTTGTGCATCCGCGTGACCGACGGCCGATGCCGCGCCGCGGAGCCTTGAAGACCAGAGAATTTTCATGTCGCTCATCAATATCCGTGCGCTCGGCGTCACGTTTTCCGCCCCGCTTTTTTCGAACCTCAACCTTGCCGTCGCCAGCGGCGACCGCATCGGGCTCGTCGCCGCCAATGGGCGCGGCAAATCCACGCTGCTGAAATGCATCACCGGCGCCTTCGAGCCGACGACGGGCGAGATCACCCGCGCCCGCGGCCTGACCGTCGGCCATATGGAGCAGCATCTCGCACCCGGCCTCGAAGTCCTGACCTTCCGCGAGGCGGTGCTCGATGCGCTGCCGGCCGAGCAGCGGGACAGCGAAAGCTGGCGGGCGGATGTCACACTGGAGGAACTGGAGGTGCCGCAGGACCTGCGCGAGCGTCCGCTTGCCGCACTCAGCGGCGGCTGGCAGCGCATCGCGTTGATCGCACGCGTGCGTGTCGGCGAGCCGGACGTGCTGCTGCTCGACGAGCCCACCAACCATCTCGACCTGGAAAAGATCGCCCGGCTGGAAAGCTGGCTCGCCACCCTGCCGCGCGACATGCCGGTCATCCTTTCGAGCCACGACCGCGCCTTCCTCGATGCGGTGACGAACCGCACGCTCTTCCTCAGGCCCGAGCGCTCGCAGCTCTTCGCCCTGCCCTATTCCCGCGCCCGCGCCGCGCTGGACGAGGCCGACGCCGCCGACGAACGGCGCTTCGAGAAGGACATGAAGACGGCGGCGCAGCTACGCCAGCAGGCGGCGAAGCTGCACAATATCGGCGTCAACTCCGGCAGCGACCTGCTGATGATGAAGACCAAGCAGCTCAAGGCCCGCGCGGAGCGGATCGAGGATGCGGCGCGTCCCGCCCATCAGGAGAACGCCGCCGGCGCCATCCGGCTCGCCAATCGCGGCACCCATGCCAAGGTGCTGGTGACGCTGGAGGATTGCCCGGTCGAAACACCCGACGGCACGCTTCTCTTCCGCACCGGCAAGAAATTCATCTGCCAGGGCGACAGGATCGTGCTGCTTGGCCTCAACGGCACCGGCAAGACGCGGCTGGTGCGGCGGCTGAAGGCGGCGATCGAAGGTGAGCCGCAGGCGGGCATCAAGCCGACGCCCTCGCTGGTGCTCGGCTATGGCGACCAGGCGCTTTCGGACCTGTCCGACGACGAGACGCCGCACGGCACGATCATCCACCGCTTCGATGTGGGTGACCAGCGGGCACGCAGCCTGCTGGCCGGCGCGGGCTTTTCCATGGAGATGCAGGGCCGGCCGGTCGGACTGCTGTCGGGCGGGCAGAAGGCCCGGCTCGGCATGCTGGTGCTGCGCCTGACCAACCCGAACTTCTATGTGCTCGACGAGCCGACGAACCATCTCGATATCGAGGGACAGGAAGCGCTGGAACGGGAGCTGACCGCCCAACAGGCGAGCTGCCTCTTCGTGTCGCACGACCGCGCCTTCGTGCGGAGGGTGGCGAACCGCTTCTGGCTCATCGAGAAGCGGCGGCTGGTCGAGGTGGACGGTCCGGAAGACTTCTTCGAGGAAGCCGCGCTATTTGCGTAAGGCAATGCGCGGATCGCCGGCAAAATCCTCGCGGGAAAAGCCGATGCGTCTTGGCGGGTGGTCGCAGAGCGCCTGCACGCCAAGCGGCGAAAGCCGGATGCGCCAGGTCTGGCGCTCCAACGGCTTCGGCGCGGCAAAGCCTTTTGCCGTAAGCAACGCCATGTTGCCGCCGGCACCGGGATCGCGCACCGAGCGATAGAGAATGGCGTCGATGCCGGCTTGCCGCGCGGCACCGGCCAGCGCCTGACAGGCGGCGTAATCGGTCGGGTGCGTCCATGAGGCCGCATCGCGGTCGAGCGGCGGGCAGGTGAGATCGATCGCCTGTCCGGTGGCGATGGCGGCGGAAAAGGCGGTGTATTCGGCGGCGTTGGCAGGCAGCGGCGTCGCAGGGGATTCGGAAAAGAACAGCAGCCGGTAGAAGGCCATTTCGGCCAATGCCGTCTCCACCGTCAGGCCGGCATAGTAGACGCCGAGCGTACGGCCGGCGCGGCGGAAGCGTGAACCGTGCGGATAGGCCGCGCCATAGCGAAAGGGTGTGGCAAGCAGGTAATCGAGGCCGGCGCATTCGGGCGGCAGCACGGGCTTGCTGTCTTCGAGCAGGTCCTCCAGCAGCGCCTGCTCGTCCAGCGTATCGACGAGCTTCAGCGTGGAGACGCGGTGCTGCGCCTCGACGAGCCGCCAGACCTCGCCTGCGAAGGGCCGCGCCTCAGACGAGAGCGCGACGGGCGTCCAGATAGGCAAGGACATCGACAAGGCCGGAAATGGAAACGATACGATCGACGGGACGGGCCTGGAGAACCGTGTTCTCCGCGCTCATCCAGGCGCGAGCCACGCCCTCGTCACCGCCGGTGATGGCATCGAGCGAGCGGAACAGGCGCACGAGCAGCACGGCGAGTTCGAAGGGCTTGGTGCCGCGCTCGAGAAGCACATCCTGCCGCTTGAGCCTCGAGACCGTCGCCTCGGAAACGCCGATGACCGCCGAAAGGATGCGCGCCGTCAGCCCGAGCCGCTCGGCCGCATTGACCGCCGCCTTGGTGAGCACGACGCCTTCGGCATTGGCCTGAAGAACGGGTTTGCGCTGCATGATGCCATCTCCTTTCATGGGAAAGAATATAGTCCATATTTTTCCAATGACAAGAGATGATGGGCCCGATCGGCCCAAAACTACATCGACGGCAAAGAGCCCGGATGCAGGGACATCCGGGCCTTGGGGGAGGTCATGAACGACAAGGGTTACTTGCAGACCTTGATCTTCTTGATCACGACATTGCCGTAGTAATCGTAGGACTTCACCTTCTTGATGAAGCACTGCGGCTTGTAGCCGTAGCTGTAGTTGCCGGCCTGCGAGGGCGCTGCGAAGGAAACGGCGGCGATGAGGGCAATGGTGGCGGAAACGATGAACGTACGCATGGGGCTCTCCTGATTTCTGGGGCGACGAGCTGTTCTCGTCCGGTGATCAGAAGGTCTCACGGCGCGGCGGCATGCGCTGTTTCCGGGGGAACAAGCAAAAAGGCCGCCCCGGACAAGGGGCGGCCTTTCGAATTCGGGACGCCTGATCAGACGACGGTCGTCTTGACGTCCAGGTTGCCGCGGGTGGCGTGGCTGTACGGGCAGACGACATGCGCCTTCTTGAGGAGGTCTTCCAGAACGGCCTTGTCGACACCGGCGGCGGACACTTCCAGCGACGCCTCGATGCCGAAGCCGCCGCCATCCTCGCGCGGGCCGATGCCCACGGTCGCGGTGACTTTGGCGTCGTCAGGGATCTTCACCTTCTCCTTGCCGGCGACGAACTTGAGCGCGCCGAGGAAGCAGGCGGAATAACCGACAGCGAAGAGCTTTTCGGGGTTCGCGCCGGTGGCGCCATCGCCGCCGAGTTCCTTGGGAACGGTCAGCGTGACATCGACGGTGCCGTCTTCGGTTGCGCCATGGCCGGCGCGGCCGCCGGTTGCAGAAGCCTTGGTCCTGTAGAGAATGGGCATGGGTGTCTCCTTTCCTGTGTTGATGATTGTTGATAGCGCAAAATTAGATTGTGCGCAATATGATTTTGCAAAATTGCAATTCCGGTCGTTCCATGCGACAATGGCACCATGACAGACAAACGTGACGAAGCCGAGACCAACGACATTCCGCCGGGCGCGCTGGCCCTCGACCAGCAGCTCTGCTTTGCCGTCTATTCCGCGGCGCATGCCATGAACCGCACCTACAAGCCGCTGCTCGATCCCTACGGCCTCACCTATCCGCAATATATCGTGCTGATGGCGCTGTGGGAGGAGGACGGCCGCACGGTGAAGGCGCTGGGCGAGACGCTCGGGCTCGATTCCGGCACGCTCTCGCCGCTCCTCAAGCGGCTGGAGGCGGCGGGCCATATCCGTCGCGCCCGCGACAAGGCCGACGAGCGGCAGGTGCTGATCACCCTCACGGACAAGGGCAAGGCGATGCAGGGGGCGGCCATCGGCATCCTCAAGGCGATCGGCCAGGCGACGGGCTGCACCGTGGAGAGCGTGCGGTCGCTGACGGGAGAGCTGCAACAGCTCACTACACGGCTGGAAGCCGCCGCGCGGCACGATACGGCCGCCTGAACGCGGCCTTTCCCCAGTTCCTTCATCCGCAGACCTTTAGCCGGTCGCCCCTTCCCGCTAGAGTGCGCCACGCGGCGGATCAGAGCCGCGTCTGGGGGAACGATTGAACCGGCAGTGGTCCTGGCAACGGGCAAACATTGCGGCGGGCACTTGGTGCCTCGTCGTCGGCATGGGCATGATGACGTTCTGGCTCGCGGAGCCGACCGCTCTTGCCGCCCGCCTGCCCGCCCTTCTCGGCATGAAGTTCAATGCGGCTCTCGCGGCCGCCATGACCGGTGCCGCCGTCCTCTTCACGTCGCGCGGTTTGCGGACGCTGCCCGCGCTGATGTTGGTGGTGGTCCTGACCTACGGCGTGCTGGCCCTGTCGCAGCACGTCCTTGCGGTCGATATCGGCATCGACACGCTTCTGGACACGCCCTTCGTGGACATCGGCACCAGCCGGCCGGGCCGCATCGCCCCGAACACCGCCCTCTGCTTCATTCTCGTCAGCCTGGCGCTGCTGCTGCGTGTCATCAGGCGGAAGACCGACGCCGTGCAGGTCGTGCTCGGGCTCTCGGCCATCATCATCGCCGCCGCGGCCCTCATCGGCTATGCGATCGCGCTCGATATCGCGCATGACTGGATTCGCTTCACGCGCATGTCCATCCCGAGCGCCAGCTGTTTCATCGCGCTCGGCATTTCCATCGTTTTCGTCGAGACCGAGGAGACCGGCTTCCATCGCTCGACGCTCGCCAGCATCCTGGGGCTTTCGACCTATCTCGTGCTGCTGGCGATGGCCTATTACGAGCTGGCCCGCTACGAGGCCGCCTTCGGCATCAGCTTCTCGGCGGATACCGGCAATGCGCGCTCCACGCTCACCTCGCTCATCGTGATCTCCGGCCTCCTCTACGGCGGGCTGGTCGCGCATCTCTATTTTTCATCGCGCCGGGCACGCGGCATGGCGGACGACCTTGCCGAAAGCCGCGCTCAGCTTGCCGCCATCATCGACAACGCCGTGGACGGCATCATCCTGATCGACAACCGCGGCACCATCCTCAAGGTCAACGCGGCCTGCACGCGCATCTTCGGCTACGATCCCGACGAGATGATCGGCCAGAACGTCAAGATGCTGATGCCCGATCCCTACCACCGCGAGCACGACCGCTATATCGCCAACTACCAGCGCAGCGGCGAAGCCAAGGTCATCGGCATCGGCCGCGAGGCGGAAGGCCGGCGCAAGAACGGCGAGGTCTTCCCGCTCGACCTGGCGGTCGCCCGCATCGATCGCCACGGCTCGACGGTCTATAGCGGCATCGTGCGCGACATTTCCGACCGGAAGGAGAGCGAGCACGCGCTGATCGAAGCCAATGCCGAGCTCGAGGAATTCGCCTATCGCACCTCGCACGACCTGCGCTCGCCGATCGCCTCCTCGATGGGCCTGCTCAACATTTCGCGCATGATGCTGGCCGACGGCGACCTCAAGGGGCTCGGCCAGACGCTCCAGCGCATGGAGAAGAATTTCGGCCGGCTCGACCACCTCATCCAGAACATCATCACCATCACGCGCAACCGCCTGATGGAGGAGGAAAAGCGCCCGATCGCGCTTCGCGCCGCCGTCTCCGATGCCGTGGATTCGCTCTCTCATCTGGAGGAATTCAAGCGCATCCACATCGAAAATCACATCGCCGCAGAATTGACAATTATCAGTAATCCATCGAAATTCGACGTCATCGTCGGCAACATGCTTTCCAACGCGATCAAGTATCATGATCCGCAGGAGGCGCAGCCGAGGATCGATATCCGCGCCCTCCGCTCCGCCGGCGGGATACGACTGTCGGTGGAGGACAATGGTCTGGGCGTTCCGCCCGCCAGCCGCCATTTGTTGTTCAGGATGTTCAAACGGCTGCACCCCAACCGGTCCTTCGGCAGCGGGCTTGGCCTTTATATATTGAGGAAAAGCGCGGAATCGCTCGGCGGCAGCGCGCTTTACGAGGCAAGGGACAAGGGCAGCCGGTTCATCATCGAGCTTCCCGTCAAGGAAAAACATGAAAATCCAGTCGATCCTGGTCGTCGATGACGACGAGAACGATCAGTTCATCTGCGAATACACGATCCGCAAATACGATCCGGCCATCCATGTGCTGAAGGCCTTCGACGGTGCGGAAGCGCTCGACGTGCTGCGCGGCGACACGCCCGATGCCATCATCCTCGACATCAACATGCCCGTGATGAACGGGTTCGAATTCCTGGACCGTTACGCGGAGGAATTCGAGGTCCACGCCCCCATCGTCGCCATGCTGACCAGTTCGCGTCTCGGCAAGGACCGCGAGCGGGCCATGCAGTACGATTTCGTCAAGAGCTATTTCGAAAAGCCGCTGGTGCCCGACCACCTGCGCGTGATGGACGAACTGCTGGGCTGAGACTGTTCGGGATGGCCGCAACCCTAACGATTTGCGCCCCCGCTTCGCTTTCCCGCCTGCCTTTCCGTGAAAGCTTCGCCATAGTGGGCGCATGTCCACGATTCGCCCCCTGATCCCGCTTCTTGTCACCGCCGGCATCCTGATCGGCGGCAACGGATTGCAGGGCACGTTCATCGCGTTGCGCGCGGCCAATGAAGGTTTCTCGACCTCGGTGATCGGCATCGTCGGCGCGGGCTACAGCATCGGCTTTGCCATCGGCTGCATCTACGTGACGCGCGTGCTGCGGGCCATCGGCCATATCCGCACCTTCTCCGCCATGGCGGCCATCGCGTCCGCCTCGGCCATCGCCATGGTGCTGGTCATCGATCCCGTCTTCTGGTTCGCCATGCGGCTCGTCGCCGGCATCTGCTTCGCCAGCCTCTTCGCCACCGTCGAAAGCTGGCTGAACGCCGCCGTCACCAATTCCAACCGGGCGCGCACGCTCTCCGTCTACCGCCTGGTCGACCTCGGCTCGGTGACGGCGGCGCAATATGTCATTCCCGGCTTCGGCATCGGCGGGTTCGAGATCTTCGCGTTCATCGCCATGGCGCTGTCGCTGTCGCTCGTGCCGATCTCGCTTGCCGACCGCTCCAGCCCAACCGTGCCGGAGGCGATCCGCTTCGACGTGAAGAAGCTGTGGAACATCTCGCCGCTCGCCACCGTCGGCTGCATCGTCGTGGGCCTGACCAATGCGGCCTTCCGCAATCTCGGGCCGATCTATGCCCACGACATCGGGCTTTCGGTGACGGCCATCGCGAGCTTCATGAGCGCGGGCATCGTCGGCGGCGTCGTGCTGCAATATCCGCTCGGCATCTATTCCGACCGGCTCGACCGGCGCCTGATCATCCTTGTCGCCACGCTGGGCTCGACGCTCGCGGCACTCTATCTCGCCTTCTTCGCCGGCGGCAACGAATGGAAGAACCTCGTCGGCATCTTCGTCTTCGGCGCCTTCGCCATGCCGCTCTATTCGCTCTGCTCGGCCCATGCCAACGATCATGCCGGCGAAGGCGAGCATGCGCTGGTTTCGGCCGGCATGCTGTTCTTCTGGTCCTGCGGGGCGATCATCGGGCCGCTCTTCGCCTCCGTGCTGCTGCAATTCTTCGGGCCGCAGGCGCTGTTCCTCTATACCGCCATCATCCTCTTTGCCTTCATGGGCTATACGGCGTTGCGCATCAGCGCGCGGCCCGGCGTGCCGACGGGCGCGCGCCGCAGCCGCTTCCGCAACCTGCTGCGCACCTCCTTCTTCTTCAACAAGCTGGCCGCCCCGGAAAAGGAGCGCGACACCAAGCCCTGAGCCTGCGGCAATCTGGTTGCGCGGCGGTTATTGATGAGCGATCGGGTCAGCTTTAAAAGCAGGCGACGCACCGGAGGGACTGCCATGCTGACACGCCGCACGCTGATGAAGGGCGCACTCGTCGCCGGCGCCTATGCGGGCGGCATGGGTCTTGCCGGCCAGCTCGGCAAACCGGCGAGCGCCAAGGCGGCGACCACGCTTCTGACCCGCCGCACCGACGCGTTGATCACGGACAAGGGGCCGACCAGGGCGGCCATGACCTATGGCGACGCCGAGGTGCCGCCGGTGCTGCGCATGCGCCGCGGCGTGCCCTTCGCGCTGCGCCTCGAAAACGGGCTGGACGAGCCGACGACCGTGCACTGGCACGGGCTGCGCATCGACAACAGGATGGACGGCGTGCCCTTCCTCACGCAGCCCTATGTCTATGGCGGCGACGGTTTCGACTATGCCTTCACGCCGCCCGATGCCGGCACCTTCTGGTATCATCCCCATTGCAACACGCTGGAGCAGATGGGCCGCGGCCTTGCCGGCGTGATCGTCGTCGAGGACCCGGCCGATCCCGTCTTCGACGCCGAGATCGTGCTCAACCTGCGCGACTGGCGGCTGGGCGGCGACGGGCAGTTCATCGCGCAGTTCAAGCCGCGCGACGCTGCCCGCGCCGGCACGTTCGGCACGGTGCGCACCGCCAACTGGCGCCAGACGCCGCAATATGATGCGCCGGCGGGCGGGCTCGTGCGGCTGCGCATCGCCGCCACCGACGTCACCCGCATCCTCACCCTCAACGTGGATGGCGCGGACGCCCTCGTGATTGCCGCCGACGGCAATCCCGCGGCAGAACGGTTTGCGCTCGATCACCTGATGATCGGCCCCGGCCAGCGGCTGGACCTCGCGCTGCGTATGCCCGAGACCGAGGGCGCCATTGCCGCGCTGATGGACCTGCGCGGCACCAAGCCCACGACGCTCGTCACCTTCCGCGCCACCGGCGCATCGCTGAAGCGCAATCTCCAGGATCTGCCGGCATTGGCCACCAATCCCCTGCCCGAGCCGGACCTTTCGGCGGCGACGGAAATCCCGTTCATCCTGTCGGCCTCGGCGGAGGAGCGCCCGAAGGACGGCATCTGCGGCTCGCTCGGCTACAATTTCTGGGCCATCAACAAGGTGCCGTGGGCCGACGACAGCGGCGACCCGACCGCGCCGCTCGCCGAGATGAAGGCGGGCAGGACCTATATCTTCAACGTGGAAAACCCGACGCCGCAGGTGCACCCGCTCCACCTGCACGGCCTCGCCTTCAAGTCGATGAACTCCAACAAGCAGGCGCTTCGCCCGCAGTTCTCCGACACCTATCTCATCCTGCCGGACGAGAAGGTGCAGCTCGCGCTGGTTGCCGACAATCCCGGCGACTGGGTCTTCCATTGCCACATCATCGAGCACCAGAAGACCGGCATGACGAGCTATGTGCGGGTGACGTAAGGCATGGCGGTCGGGTCCGTGCAGCCGTCCGGCCTGCACGGAAGCCGGGGCGCCCCGGCGTTAACCCGAAATTTTCGATTGTGGCAAAACCGTGGAACGTCTAAAGCTGCCCGATCCAAAAAATCGAGAAAGCCGGCCAAGTCCTTATGCAGATCATCGAGACAACCGCAGCCCTTCGCGACGCCTGTGAGACGCTCGCCCGTTCCGAGTATCTGACGATCGACACGGAGTTCCTGCGGGAGACGACGTTCTGGCCGGAGCTTTGCCTGATCCAGCTTGCCGGTCCGGAGACCGAGGTCATCGTCGATCCGCTGGCCAAGGGCCTGGACCTTGCGCCCTTCTTCGAGCTGATGGCCAATCCCGATGTGCTCAAGGTGTTCCACGCCGCAAGGCAGGACATCGAGATCATCTTCAACCGCGGCAACCTGCTGCCGCATCCGATCTTCGACACGCAGGTCGCGGCCATGGTCTGCGGCTTCGGCGACAGCGTGTCCTACGACCAGCTCGTGCAGAAGATCAAGGGCGTGCATATCGACAAGTCCTCGCGCTTCACCGACTGGAGCCGCCGGCCGCTCACCGAAAAGCAGCTGGAATATGCGCTGGCCGACGTCACCCATCTGCGCGACGTCTATCTGGCGCTCAAGGAAAAGCTGGAAATCGCCGGCCGCTCGCTGTGGCTGACGGAAGAAATGGCCGTGCTGGAATCGCGCGAGACCTATGACCTGCATCCCGATGACGCCTGGCGCCGCCTCAAGATGCGCGTCAAGAAGCCGGTGGAGCTGGCCGTTCTGCAGAAGGTCGCCGCCTGGCGCGAACGCGAGGCGCGCAGCCGCAACGTGCCGCGCTCGCGCATCCTCAAGGACGACACGATCTACGAGATCGCCCAGCAGCAGCCGGCCGATGCCGAGGCGCTGGCGCGCCTGCGCACCATCCCCAAGGGGTGGGAGCGCTCGCAGTCGGGTGCCGCTCTTCTGGAGGCGATCGGCGAGGCGCTCGCCATCCCAAAGACCGACCTGCCGCGCCTGCCGCGCCAGAATCATGTGCCCGAAGGTGCGGCCTCGGCCAGCGAGATGCTGAAGGTGCTGCTCAAGATCGTCTCCGAAAAGGAAGGCGTCGCGGCCAAGATCATCGCCAATTCCGACGATCTCGAAAAGATCGCAATCGAGGGCGAGGCAGCGGAGGTCGCCGCCCTTTCCGGCTGGCGGCGCGAGCTGTTTGGCGAGACCGCCCTCAACCTCATCGGCGGCAAGGTCGCGCTGCGCTTCGTCGACAAGAAGATCGAGGCCGTCGAGCTTTAGCTCATGCATGCAGCCTGGCGCCCTTGGTGATGCGATCCACCGTCTTCCTGTCGGCATGCAGGGCGATGCCGACGATCTTGGCGTCATCAGGGCCGAACGTCGCGAAGACCGCGCGATTGGCTTCGTCATGGCCGGTCGAGAACATCTCCTCGATATAGACGGATGCGGGCACCGCGCGTTCGAGCGCGCGGGCATGGATCTTCGACAGCGTCGCACCGTCGGCCGACAGCACGATGATCGGCTGCACGCTGAGCGCGTTATAGACATGGCCGGCCGCATCGCGATAAGCTTCGCCGATCAGGTCCGGCTTCTGGCCGATGATGCCGCTCGACAGGAACGCGGTGACATTGAGCTTCTGCCACACCTCCAGATCCTCGCGCAGCACGACGGCGAACTTGGTATCGAACATTCGGATATACTCCCGGGAAACGGCTGCGGACCATTCCGCTGACAATGCGATAGCAGGCGCGGTCGAGGGCCCGCTTGAACGTTCGTGCACGGACAGGGACAAGGACCGCATCGTCGTGGCGCCCGAGCTTGCCGGCATCGAGCGGATCGAGGCGCGGTTCCGCGGCAAGGGCTTCGACCTGCACCGGCACGATACCTATGCGCTGGGCGTCACCATGGCCGGCATCCAGACCTTCCGCTATCGCGGCGCATCGCGGTTCAGCCCGCCCGGCAATGTCATCGTGCTGCATCCCGACGAGTTGCACGACGGCGCGGCCGGCACCGATGACGGGCTGACCTACCGCATGATGTATATCCCGCCGGAACGGTTCCTGCCGGCGACGGCCGAGCGCGGCCGCGCCCTGCCCTTCGTGGCAAGCCCCGTCGTCGACGATGTCAGGCTGGCGCGGCTGTTGCTCGAGGCCTTCGGCAGCATGGGCGAAGCGTTCGAACAGCTGAAGTTCGACGAGCTCATGGCAGAGATCGCCACCGCCTTGCTCGACCATGCGGGTGCGCCGCAGGCCCGGGCGGAACGGCTCGCACAGCCGGAGGTGTTGCGGGCCTGCGCCTTCCTGCGGGAAAATATCGTGCGGCAGGTCAGCGCTCAAGACCTGGAAGAGGTGACCGGCCTCGACCGCTTCGCGCTTGCCCGGCAATTCCGGCGGGTGCTCGGCACCAGCCCGCACCGTTATCTCGTCATGCGCCGCCTGGAATGCGCACGCGCCCTGATCACCGCGGGCGAGAGCCTCGCCGAGGCCGCCTTTGCCAGCGGCTTCGCCGACCAGGCCCATCTCAGCCGCCACTTCAAGAAGGCGCACGGCATGACGCCCGGCCGCTTCGCGGCACTTGCCGCCGGGCGCGCCGGCTAGCGCATTGTTTTCGTCGCATTATCCCGCGCCGAAGCGATGCCGCTTCGGCTGGAAATGCTCTGATCCACACCCCCGTCACGAAAGCGACAAGCAACTGTCAAGCAGCGGTCATGCGCGATGCCTATCAACTGGCGTCGCTTTGCAAACCCATGGGGATGATGATGACCAGGCACCTTTTCACGACCGCTGCCCTTTCGCTGCTGATGACCACCACCGCGCTCGCCGCGGAGACCGAATTTACCGCCACGCTGAAGGCGCACGCCATCCTCCCCGCCAACACGATCCTCGCTGCACCCGATGACGCGGCCGAGTATCTGAAGACCTCGGGCAAGTTCACCACCGCCGACCGCAAGCGCACGGAAGCGCTCGCCACCGTCATGGGCAAGGACGGCGTGCGCGAGACCGGTCTCGCCCTGCCCTTCGCGGGCCAGCCGATGCAGGGCTTCTCCGGCATCAAGGCCATGGAAGACGGCACGTTCTGGACGCTGTCGGACAACGGTTTCGGCACCAAGCTGAATTCTTCCGACGCCATGCTGATGCTGCATCATGTGCGTTTCGACTGGGACAAGGGCACGATGGAGCCGATCACGACGCTCTTCCTGTCCGACCCGGACAAGAAGGCGCCCTTCCCCATCGTGATGGAGGGTGCGGCCAAGCGTTACCTCACCGGCGCCGATTTCGATGTCGAATCCATCCAGCCCGTCGCGGACGGTTTCTGGGTCGGCGAGGAATTCGGCCCCTATATCCTGAAATTCGACCGTGAGGGCCGGCTGACCGACGTCATCGCCACCGAGGTCGACGGCAAGCCGGTGGCCTCGCCCGACAATCCGACGCTTGCCGTGCAGGCCGATCCGTCCAAGGCGATGCCGGCCTTCAACCTCAAGCGCTCCGGCGGCTACGAGGGTCTGGCCTTGTCCAAGGACGGTTCGAAGCTCTACGGCCTGCTCGAAGGCCCGATCTGGCGCGACAATGCCACCGTCGAGCAGGCCGACGGCCGCCCGGCGCTGCGCATCATCGAACTCGACGTCGCATCCAAGGCCTGGACCGGCCGCAGCTGGCTCTATCCGCTGGCCGAAGGCGGCGAGGCCATCGGCGACTTCAACATGCTGGACGCGACGACGGCACTGGTGATCGAGCGCGACAACGGCGCGGGCACGGCCGACAAGGCCTGTGCCGATGCGAAGGACCCGAAGCCGGACTGCTTCGCCACGCCCGCCAAGGTCAAGCGCATCTACAAGATATCGATGACGGACGAGAACGTCGGCAAGGCCGTGCGCAAGATCGGCTATATCGATCTCCTGAAGATCGCCGACCCCGACAACAAGAAGCGCCAGGGCGGCGGCGACGGCTTCTACGACATGCCGTTCGTGACCATCGAGAATGTCGACCGCGTGGACGACACGCACATCATCGTCGGCAACGACAACAACCTGCCCTTCTCGGCCGGCCGCGCACTCGACAAGGCCGACGACAACGAATTCGTGCTGCTGGAAGCGGGCGCGTTCTTGAAGGCGGAGTGAGCCACATCAGCCTTCTCCCCGCCTGCGGGGAGAAGGTGCCGGCAGGCGGATGAGGGGCCTCGACCCCGCGCGCACGGCCGTTGGCAATGTGCCGGTAGGCTGCCCCTCATCCCGCTGCCGCGACCTTCTCCCCGCAAGCGGGGCGAAGGCGTAAAAGGCCTGACCTTCGTTCGACCGGAAAGGTCAGAGCCGCCGGTTACCGCGGATCGACGAACTGCAGGATCAGCTGGTGGACATTGCCGCCCTCGCTCATTTCGACCTTGTCGAAATCGCGACTGCGGGCGCGCTGGGCCTGCGAGAGCTCGCCGAGGCGGGCCTGGAGCGCGGGGCGGATCTTCTTGCAGGCCGGATCGTCCTCGACGCGCATGCCCACGCTCATCGCCTCGATCTCCTTCACCATGTCCTTGATGAAGTCGCCATGGATTTTCTCATGCGCGGTCACGCCGGCGATGAAGGTGTCCCAGCGGCTCTTCATCGGCTCGGAGAGCTTGGTCTTCAGCTGCGGCAGCGTGTAGGTGATGATGAGCTTCGGCTTGTTGACCGTGATGACGCAGGCATTGCCCTGCCGCTCGTATTTGCGCGTCCAGGTCAGCTTGAAGCCGGTATGGGCGATGACGCGGGCCACACCGAGTTTCGGGCCGCGCTCGCCGATCGAGCGGTAGATGTCGAGACCCGTCGTGCCCTGCACCGAATAGGGTTCGACACGCTCCACCGCCTGCCAGTCCTGCGCCATGGCGCCGGTGGCGAAAAAGAGGCTGGCCGCAAGAAGCGGGACCGACAGACGGCCGATGCTGGACCGCAGCAGCCCGGCGGCACGGGGAAAGATGCCCCCCTCATCCGCCTGCCGGCACCTTCTCCCCGTGGGGGAGAAGGGACGTGCAGCGGTGGCCGAATTCCTCCCTCTCCCCGACGGGGAGACGGTGGCCTGAAAGGTCGGATGAGGGGGACTATTCGGCATGGACATCACTGGAACCTGTAGGCAAGCTTCTTGCCGGTGAGCCGCGCAAGCTGCTGGAGGCGTGCATCGAGCCGTTCGCCGGCGAGTTCCGCATGTTCCGGCGGCACGATCAGCTCGAGATCGACATCGGGCGTGCTCGACTTGCGGAAAGCGAGATGCGGCACGACGCCGGGCATGGAGGCCGAGAACGGATAGACGACGCGCAAGAGGCCGCCCACCAGCTTGGCGAGTTCGCGCAGGCGCGGCGTGGCGATGGAGGCGAGCGAACTGCTGACCGTATCGTCGTTCAGGCCCTCGAAGCGGTAGTAGTTCGTCAGCGCGATGAAGGCGCGGCCGGGATGGGTGATGCCGATGAACGTGCCGTGCGCGATGAGGTTCAGCGCCTGAAGCCCGCGATAATCGGGATGGGCGCGCCAGCTGATATCGGCCAGCAGGCAGGCCGCCTCGCGATAGCGCCGCTCCTCCTCAGTCTCCGTCACGCCGAACAGCGGCATCGCGCGGCCGGTCCATTCGGCAAGCTCGCGGGCATGTTCGGGCGAGCGGGCGCGCAGGATGGCGAGTTCGCCGGCGGCGGCCAGCAGCGGATCGCGCGCCTTCTCGCGTTCGGGCAGCAGCGAATAGAGATAGCCCTCGCGCACGCCCTGGGCGGAGAAGAGGACCCGCGACGGCTTCATGATCGCGATCGTCTCCTGAAGCGCGACGGCGCCGAAGGGCAGCAGGTTGCGGCGGCTCTTGGAGATCGCCGCATAGGCCGGATCCTTCTGGTCCTTGGCCGTGACGATATCGGTCAGGAAATCCATGGCGTCGGAAAAGCTCAGCTCGTAGCCCTGGATCATGTGGAGCGGATAGTTCTGCACTTCCATGTGCAGGGCACCGATGGCGCGCCAGGTGCCGCCCACGGCATAGAAGGTGCGGCCGGCTCCGTTCTTCAGGAGGTTGGCGGTGCGCAGGAACTTGCGTGCGACGATGCGCGCCTGCGCGGGCGAGCCACCGGAGGCCTCCGACAGCCGGATGCCGCCGAGCGGCAGCGTGATGCCCTTGCCGATCGCGCCGCCCGCGACATCGATCAGCTCCAGCGAGCCGCCGCCGAGGTCGCCGACGATGCCGTCAGGATCATGGAAGCCGCTGATGACGCCGAGCGCGGAGAAATAGGCCTCCTCCTCGCCGGTCAGCACGCGCACCTTCCGGCCGAGGATCATTTCCGCCTGGTGGATGAAATCGGGGCCATTCTCGGCCTCGCGCGCCGCCGCCGTCGCCAGCGCGAACATGGTGGTGGCGCGGGCCTGGACGGAAAGGGCCTTGAAACGATGAAGGGCCGCCAGCGCGCGGTCGACGCTCGCCTGGTCCATGCGGCCGGTCCGGGCCAGCCCCTTGCCGAGGCCGCACATGACCTTCTCGTTGAAGAGCGTGGCCGGCGACCGGCTCATGCCTTCGTAGATGACAAGACGAATCGAGTTGGAACCGATATCCACGACCGAGACCGGGGCAATTCCAGGCAAACGCCCCTGCGCTTCAGATTCGACCATGCATATCCAGTTTTACTTCTTGCGGCGGCCTTGCCAGCCCGCGATCGCCTTCGGTGCCGAGGACTTCAGGGCCTCGCCCCGGCCGGACAGGCTGGGGTTGGTCATGAAGTAGTGCTGAGCATTGAACGGCTCGGCACCGGGCTGCACTTCCATGCGCCGGGACGTTCCGTCGGGAAGAATCTCGTAGCTCTGCTGGTTGTCGATGAGATTGCCCAGCATGATCTGCGAGAGTACCTGCTCATGCACCGTCCGGTTGATCAGAGGCACGAGTGTCTCGACCCGCCGGTCCAGGTTGCGCGGCATCATATCCGCGGAGCCTATATAGACCAGCGCCTTGTCGGATGGAAGCCCGTGGCCATTGCCGAAGCAGAAGATGCGGGAATGCTCCAGGAAGCGGCCGACGATGGATTTGACGTGGATGTTGTCCGAGAGGCCCGGCACCTGCGGGCGCAGGCAGCAGATGCCGCGCACCACCAGATCCACTTCCACACCCGCCTGGCTGGCGCGGTACAGCGCATCGATGATCTCGGGGTCCACAAGAGAATTCATCTTCATCCAGATCGCCGCCGGCGCGCCGTTCTTCGCATGCGCGATCTCCTCGTCGATGTGACGCAGGATGCGCGGGCGCAGCGTGTAGGGCGAGAAGGCGAGCTTCATGCCGGCCTCGGGCTCGCCGTAGCCGGTGATGAAGTTGAAGATGTTCGCCATGTCGTTGGCGATGGTCGGGTTGCAGCTGAAGAAGGACAGGTCCGTGTAGATCTTCGCCGTGACCGGGTGATAGTTGCCCGTGCCGAGGTGGCAATAGGTGCGCAGCCTGCCCTCCTCGCGCCGCACCACCATCGACATCTTGGCGTGGGTCTTCAATTCGATGAAGCCGAAGACGACCTGCACGCCGGCGCGTTCCAGGTCGCGCGCCCAGCGGATGTTGGCCTCCTCGTCGAAGCGGGCCTTGAGCTCCACCAGCGCCGTCACCGACTTGCCTGCCTCGGCGGCATCGATCAGCGCGCGCACGATGGGGCTGTCGTTGGAGGTGCGGTAGAGCGTCTGCTTTATCGCCAGAACGTCAGGATCGCGCGCAGCCTGGAGAAGGAACTGGACCACCACGTCGAAGCTTTCGTAGGGGTGGTGGACGACCATGTCCTTCTCGCGGATGGCGGCGAAGCAGTCTCCGGCGTGCTCTCGGACGCGTTCGGGAAATCGCGCATTGTAGGGCTCGAACCTCAGGTCGTTGCGCGGAGCCTTGGCGATCTCCGACAGCGTGTTGAGGGCAAGCAGGCCCGGCAGCACGGCGACGCGGTTGTCCTGCACGTTGAGTTCGCCGACGACGAAGCGGCGCAGCGATTCCGGCATTTCGGAATCGGTCTCGATGCGGATCACCGATCCGCGGCGGCGGCGCTTGAGCGCGGTCTCGAAGAAGCGCACGAGATCTTCCGCCTCTTCCTCCACCTCGATATCGCTGTCCCTGATGATGCGGAACGTGCCCGAGCCGCGCACGATGTAACCGGGGAAGAGCCGGCCGATGAACAGCCCGACCACATCCTCCAGCGTGATGTAGCGGATGGCGCCCTCGACATCCGGCAGGCGGATGAAGCGGTCGAGCGCGACCGGCAGGCGCAGCAGCGCCGTCATCGGCTCCTTGCCCATCGTGCTTTCCAGCTGGAGACCGATGGAGAAGCCGAGGTTGGGAATGAACGGGAACGGGTGCGCCGGATCGATCGACAGCGGGGTCAGGACCGGGAAGATCGACTGGTTGAACTCCTGCTGGAGCCAGACCTTGTCGTCGCTCGTCAGCGCCACCGGGCGCACGATGAGGATGTCTTCCTTGGCGAGGTACTGCTGGAGCACGGCAAGCGAGGCCTGCTGCTCCATCTGGAGATTGTCGATCTCCTTCAGGATGTCGTCGAGCTGTTCGGCCGAGGTCTTGCCGTCGGGGCTGCGGATGGCGATGCCCTGCCGCACCTGGCCTTCGAGGCCCGCGACGCGCACCATGAAGAACTCGTCGAGATTGGCGGCCGAGATCGACAGGAAGCGCACGCGCTCGAGCAGCGGATGGGCTGTATTGAGGGTTTCTTCAAGGACGCGGCGGTTGAACTGGAGCCAGGAGAATTCCCGGTTGATGAAGCGCTCCGGGCTCGCCATCAGCGCTTCGACATCGACGCTCGCGCCGTCCGGCTGCGCATCCGCGACGGGATTTTCGGGGGAGAGGTCCGGGTTCGCCGTGTCCATGAGAAGTCCGTCCTGTCTGCCGCCATCCATGACGGAAACGATTTCTGCTTTAACGCGAAGCGCTTAGCGCAGTTTGACGACAGAACTGTGACAGTCAATCGGCGACGATGGAAAAGGTTGCCGGCGGACGCCGAAAGCGGCTTTTCTTTCCGTCTCCCCGTTTTCCCGAAAAAATCGGCGGTCGCCTATGGAATCGTGCAGGTCCGTCATACCCCTTCTCCCGTGGGGGAGAAGGAGCCACGCTATTCGTCGAGATCACCGGGGCCCACCATCTCGCCCAGCACTTCCTGCGCCAGCTGGCGGGTGATGCGGCTGCCGCGGGCAAGGGCAAGCCGGTCCAGCCGGTCCACGAGCGTCTGCGCCGCCTCCAGCGAGCGCTCCATGCGCGCCACGATATAGGCGACCAGCCTGTCGTCGACGAAGAGCTGGCGGTCGGCGAAGAGCTTGACGATGACCTGCGACAGGAGCGCGTCGTCGGGCTCGCCGATCTCCACCACGGTCGCCGCCTTGAGGCGCGAGCGCAGGTCCGGCAGCTCGACCGGCCACGACATCGGCCAGAGCCGCGATGTCATGAGCAGGGTGTGGCCGTGCTGGCGCACATTGTTGATGATGTGGAACAGGGTGCGGTCGTCGAAGCCGGCACGGTCGGCATCCTCGATGAGCACGGGCCCCTGTTCGGCCGCCTCTTCGGCGCCGGTTCCCGGCACCGCCTCGATGAGGCTTGCGCCGCTCCGCTCGCGCCAGATCGCGGCGAGATGGGATTTCCCCGAGCCGACGGGACCGGCGATGACGACGACGGGCGCGGGCCAGTGCGGCCAGGCATCGATCATGGCGACGGCCGCGTCGACGGGGCCGGCGACCAGGAGGTCGTCCCGTCCCGTTGCGGGATCGTGCCCGAAGGCCAGCGGCAACTGTTCGGCGGTCTTGCGCGAGGTCATGCGTCTACCCGGGTACTCTGTCTCACTCACCGCGCGGCAGGCTTTCCTGCGGCAGGCTCTCCTCCAGGAGAATGGGCTTCTTGCTGCCGTAGTAGAGGTCGCTGTCAAGGTAGCGGTTGAGGCCGAAGCGGACAAGCACACCCACAGCGGCGGCCGCCGGCACGGCGATCATCAGCCCGACGAAACCGAACAGTGCGCCGAAGGCGACCAGCGCGAACATCAGCCAGACCGGGTGCAGCCCGACCCGCGAGCCCACGAGCTTCGGCTGCAGGATATTGCCCTCGATGAACTGGCCGGAGAAGAAGATGCCGGCGATGAGCGCGACCATCCAGTAATCGGGCCAGAACTGCACGACGGCCACGCCGATGGCCAGGATCAGCCCGACCAGCGATCCGACATAGGGAATGAAGCTGATGATGCCGGCGAAAAGGCCGATCAGCAGGCCGAAATTCAGGCCGGCGAAGGACAGGCCGATACCGTAGTAAAGGCCGAGGATGATGCAGATGGAGCCCTGCCCGCGCACGAAGCCGGCGATCGCCGCATCCATTTCCGACGCGATCTGGCGGACATCGGCGACATGGTCGCGCGGCACGCAGCTGTCCACCTTCTCGATCATGCGGTCCCAGTCGAGCAGCATGTAGAAGGCGACGACCGGCGTGATGACCAGCAGCGAGACGATATTGACCAGCGCCATGCCGGAATTCCACAGCTGCTTGAAGACCGTGCCGAGGAAACCCGCGCCTTCCGCGAGGATGGAGGAGAAGCTCTGCTTGATCGTGTCCATCTGGCTGCTGATCCAGCTCGGCAGCAGGTCGGGATTGAAGCTCGCGACCAGCTGCTGGAGCTGCGTGACATAGGCCGGCAGCTTTTCCAGAAAATCGGCGGCCTGGGTCGCCAGAAGCGGGATGATGATCATCAGCGACAGCGCGAAGAGCACGACGAAGGCGACGAGGATCAGGACCGTCGCCATCATGCGGCTGAGGCCGAGCCGCTCTAGCCGGTCCGCCACCGGATCGAGGAAATAGGCCAGCGCCATGCCCGCGATGAAGGGCAGCAGGATATCGCTGAAAATCAGGAGGAAGATCACGAAGACGATGAGCGCCAGGATCCAGAAGACCACCTGCCGCTTCAGTCCCGCGCCGCTGATATGGGCTGCCATTGCGCCTCTTCCCGTGTTTGCCGTTATACCAGCAGATAGGATGCGGGCCGGAGAAACGTCAAGGCTCGGCGGGCAGAAGCGGAACCGGTGCTGTGTTTTCCTCGATTTCCCCATTGTCCGCGCGATGTCGGCTGCATGCGCCCGTAGCCCTTCCCGGAGTTTCGCGTAGTTCGGTACCAACTGCCACCAGATCAGCCCGCATTGGCAGTTTTGCGCCAATAGCGGGCATCCGGCGATGGCGGCATGCTCTGGGAAGTGTTGACTCTCAGGGTTCCCAAATCACGGTCGTTCTGATTCATTGCTGCTCTTTGAAAGCAGTGATGGAAGCGCCATATGAACGAATACCAGGTCAGACTTGCTTCGATCGTGGAAGACTTCGGCGTTCCCAAGGGCGGAGAAGCGGTCGATATAGAGCGCCATAGAGGTCAAGTCCCGGACGCCGTGATCGAGTTCTGGGCGCAGTACGGCACCGGGATCGTATTGGATGGATATTTTCAATTTTGCGATCCCGCTCGATATGCTTCGATCATGCAGGTTGTTTTCGATGGCGACAACGAGATCAGACCCGAACAGACACATGCCCTCGGCTTCGGCGCGTTTGGAACGATCGTCGCATGGAATGAAGTGTATCAGGACGTCGCCATCAACCTCGTGAACAGCCAGGTGTCGTGCCCTGCCCTTGTGAGCGGCAAGACCTTCGATCCCGATATGGCCGTCACCAGCCAATTGATGATGATCGACGATCCGGCCCTCGATGAATATGATGCAAAGGTCAAAAAGCTTTTCAGGCCGGCGTCCGCCAAGCTGGGAAAGCTGGGCGTCGGGCAGATCTATGGTTTCAAACCGATTCTGGCACTTGGCGGCAACAGAGCCCTGGAAAGCCTGACGATCTACGACGCGTTGCCGCATATGGCGATCCTGGCGCAGGCGCATGAGATGCAGTTGATGGACAACGCCGCTTTTCCGCCTCGGCCGGTGCGGGTGATTGGTTCATGAACTCGGTCCGATGACCGCATTGGGCCGACTGCGGTCATTGGTGGCAACTGCTCCCGAACTCCGGAGTTTCGTCCTAAGGGCACAGGATGCGCATCCACAAGGAGAGCGATGCCCGCATCCCCTTCTCCCCGCGGGGAGAGGTCCCGGCAGGGGGATGAGGGGGGGCGCAGGCGTCACCTGTTGCGGACGCCCCCTCATCCGACCCTTCGGGCCACCTTCTCCCCGCCGGGGAGAAGGGAAAACGGCGACGTCGCGTTGTACATGCTATCGCGGATTGCCTTGCGGGGAGACGACAGACCCGTCGGACGCTGGTCGCCGCCACGCTCGATGCGGCGCGCAGATCGGTGAAAAAATCCCTGATTTCCCGGCATTCGACTTGCACTTGCCGCGCCATCATGCCAATCGGGCGCGAACAGCCTGAACCCGGAGACGAGAGCATGAGCCAGTCGGAGAAGAACGGTCTGACCTATAGCGATGCAGGCGTCGATATCGATGCCGGCAACCTGATGGTCGAGAAGATCAAGCCGGCCGTGCGCTCGACGCGCCGCCCAGGTGCGGATGGCGAGATAGGCGGCTTCGGCGGCCTGTTCGACCTCAAGGCCGCCGGCTTCACGGATCCGGTCCTGGTGGCGGCCAATGACGGTGTGGGCACCAAGCTGAAGATCGCCATCGACGCCGACCGCCACGACACCGTCGGCATCGACCTCGTCGCCATGTGCGTCAACGATCTCGTGGTGCAGGGCGCCGAGCCGCTGTTCTTCCTCGACTACTTCGCCACCGGCAAGCTCGACCCGGATCAGGGTGCCGCGATCGTTCAGGGCATCGCCGAGGGCTGCCGCCAGGCCGGCTGCGCGCTGATCGGCGGCGAGACCGCCGAAATGCCGGGCATGTATTCCCACGGCGACTACGACCTCGCGGGCTTTGCCGTGGGTGCGGCCGAGCGTGGCCAGCTGCTGCCATCAGGCGACATTGCCGAAGGCGACGTCATCCTCGGCCTCGCCTCCTCCGGCGTGCATTCCAACGGCTATTCGCTGGTGCGCAAGATCGTTTCGCTCTCCGGCCTCGCCTGGGATGCGGCCGCCCCGTTCGAAGCCGGAAAGACGCTCGGCGAAGCGCTGCTGACGCCGACCAAGATCTATGTGAAGCCGCTTCTCAAGGCGATCCGCGAGACCGGCTCCATCAAGGCGCTGGCCCACATCACCGGCGGCGGCTTTCCCGAAAACATTCCGCGCGTGCTGCCCAAGCACCTCGCCGCCGAGATCGACCTCGATGCCGTCAAGGCGCCGGCCGTGTTCTCCTGGCTTGCCCGCACCGGCGGCGTGGAAGCCCATGAAATGCTGCGTACCTTCAACTGCGGCGTCGGCATGATCGCCGTCGTGCCGGCCGACAAGGCCGATGCGGTTGCCGCCGTGCTTTCCGCCGAAGGCGAGACCGTCTTCCACCTCGGCCGCATGGTCGGCCGCGACGAGGGCGCCGCCGGCACGATCTACAAGGGCACGCTCGCCCTATGACGAGCCCTGCCCGCAAGCGCGTCGTCGCCTTCATTTCCGGCGGCGGCTCCAACATGCTGGCGCTGGCAAGGGCGGCGGAAGCGGCGGATTTCCCGGCCGAGATCGTCGCTGTCTTCTCCGACAAGGCGGATGCCGGCGGGCTCGCCAAGGCCGAGGCGCTCGGCATCCCCACCCGAGCCTTCCTGCGGAAGGACTTTGCCGACAAGGAGGCCCACGAGGCGGCGATCCTTGCGGCGCTTTCGGCGCTTTCGCCCGATCTCATCTGCCTTGCCGGCTATATGCGGCTGCTCTCCGGCGCCTTCATCAACCGCTATGAAGGCCGCATCCTCAATATCCATCCCTCCCTGCTGCCGCTTTTTCCGGGGCTCCACACGCACCAGCGCGCCATCGACGCGGGCATGCGCCTTGCCGGCTGCACGGTGCATTTCGTGACAGAGGGCATGGACGAGGGTCCGGTGATCGTTCAGGCCGCCGTGCCGGTGCTGCCGGCCGATACCGCCGATACGCTGGCCGCCCGCGTGCTGACGGTCGAGCACAGGAGCTATCCGCTCGCGCTGCGGCTCGTGGCGGACGGCAAGGTGCGCATGGAGGGCGGCAAGGCCGTGACATCCGGCGACCTGCCGCAGGGCGACGGCGCGCATCTCATTTCACCGGCGACGATTTAGGGGGCACCCCCCTCTGCCCTGCCGGGCATCTCCCCCACAAGGGGGGAGATTGAATCGCGGTTACGCCCCGCCCAACGCTATCGTTGCAAATGAAGAGATGTCCGAACGCCCAGCCAATCTCCCCACCTGTGGGGGAGATGCCCGGCAGGGCAGAGGGGCGCGCGACGGCCCGCGCCATCAGATCACAAGAATCGGCGCCTTGCCCTTCACGCGGTCGTAGAGGTCCATCACATCCTGGTTGAGCATGCGCACGCAACCGGATGACACGGCCTTGCCGATCGACTTCCATTCCGGCGAGCCGTGCAGGCGGTAGAGCGTGTCCTGACCGTTCTGGAAGATGTAGAGCGCACGCGCGCCGAGCGGATTGTTGAGGCCGCCGGCCATGCCGCCATTGGCGCCGGAATACTTTACCAGTTCCGGCTGGCGCTTGACCATTTCGTCCGGTGGCGTCCACTTCGGCCAGGCCTGCTTCCACTGGATGACGCCGCGGCCCGACCAGGCGAAGCCCTGCCGGCCGATGCCCACGCCGTAGCGCATGGCGCGGCCGTTGGCGAGGATCAGGTAGAGGAAGCGGTTGCCGGTATCGACGATGATCGTGCCCGGCCGCTCGGCGAAGGGGCTTTCCACCTCCTGGCGATAGAAGCGCGGATCGATCTGCTGGTAGGGCACGGCGGGCACCTGGAAGCCGCCGTCATAGACCGGGCCGTAGATCGCGGCATAGCGCGAGGAATCGGGCAGCAGGCCGGAAGGCGGCGTCTGGCCGTAGATGCTGATCGGTCCACGGTTGTCGATATATTCCGGCCTGCCCTCGAGCGCGGGATTGCGGAAATAAGGCCGGGTCTGCTCGCGGAACTCGTCGGTGTTCATCGACGAGGTGCAGCCGGCGAGGCCGCTGGCCATGGCGAGGCCGGAAAACTGGAGAAAGCGGCGGCGGGAAAGCGCGGTATCGGTCATGGAAGGGTCGGTATCCGTTTGACGGAGGCGGGAAAAGCGAGGCTGAATCACTAACGAATGCAGGGCGAATTAGGTCCACAACCCTGCCATAAATGTGGCAAATGCGGCTGGTGTCAGGCTTGCGCGCCACAATTGCGGCCGGGTGTCACCGATGCGTCACTCTACCAAAGTGGCCCTTTACGCTGTATCCCGGATGAATAGAAATGCCGCAACACGGGAGATTGCGACGGCATGGATGCGAGCATCTTGAGGACGGCGGGCTTTGCGCCCGTCGACGCGGCGGGCTGGAGGGCACTGGCGGAAAAGGCGCTGAAGGGCGCGGATTTCGACGCGACGCTGCTGTCGCAAACTGATGACGGCATCGCCATCCAGCCGATCTATCCACGCCGAGAGGGCGCGCTGCCGCTCGCCCACAACCATGCCGCCACGCCGCATGCCGGCGGCGCCTGGACCGTCAACCAGCGCCGCGACGATGCCGACACGGCCCGTGCCCGCGCGCAAATGGCCGACGACCTGGAGAATGGCGCAACGGGCATCGCCCTCGTCTTCAAAGGCAGTGCAAGCGCCCATGGCGCGGGCATGACGGCGAGCGGCGAAACCGCCTTCGCCAAAACGGCGGCCGCCCGCGCCGCCACACCGTTTTTGCTGCGCCTCGAAGCCGATTTCCGAGACAAGGCGCTGTCCGCGACGCTCGCCCGCGCGCTGGACAAGGCGGATGCCCGCAGCGCGCCCGTGCATTTCGGGCTCGATCCCTACAGTGCGGCCCTTTCCGGCACCTCCAGTGAAGCAGGAGAATCCGCCGCCCGCGCCAAGGAGTTGATCGGCTTCGGTTTTTCCGGAACGGTGCTGAACGCCGACGGCCGCCTTGCGCACAATGCCGGCGCCGGCGAAGCGCTGGAACTCGCCATCGTCGCGGCCGCGCTGGCGGAAAACCTGCGCCGGCTCGATGCCGCGGGCCTTGCGCCGGAAACGACGTTTGCCGCCACCGCGCTCTGTCTTGCGGCCGACCAGGACCAGTTCCTCACGACCGCGAAATTCCGTGCCGCGCGGTTCCTCCATGCGCGCATGCAGGCGGCCTGCGGCGTTTCGGAGCCGAAGCCGGCGCATATCCATGCCGAGACGAGCTGGCACATGCTGACGCGGCTCGATCCCGAGACCAACATCCTGCGCAACACCGTCGCGGTGTTTTCCGCCGGCACCGGCGGCGCCGACGAGATCACCGTGCTGCCGCACACGCTGGCGCTCGGCGTGCCCGATCCCTTCGCGCGCCGCATCGCGCGCAACACGCAGGTCGTGCTCATCACCGAAAGCCACCTCGCCCATGTCGCCGACCCCGCCGCGGGCGCGGGCGGCATCGAGGCGCTGACGGATGCGCTGGCGGAAAAGGCGTGGGAGGTGTTTGCCGATATCGAGAAGGCCGGCGGGCTTTCGGCCGCGATCGCCTCGGGCAGGATCAAGGCCATGGTGGAGGCAGCGCGTGCGGCGCGACGCGTGCGGCCCATTGTCGGGACCACACTGTTTGCTCTGAAGGAGGAGCGTCCGGTGACGGTGCTCGGGCCTCTGTCGGACGTCGCCACGTCGGGGCTTCGGCCCGTGTTGCTGGCGGACTGCACGGAGGCGGCGTGATGCGGATAAGCTGCCCCCTTAAAGCAGGAGCCGCCGCATGAGCCGGATTCCCGACTTCTCATCCATCGCCTGGTCGAAACCCGCCACCCCCACCGCCCCCGGCGGCGACGTCGCATGGCAGACACCGGAGGGCATTGCGGTGGCCGGCGCGTATGGCGAGGCGGATCTTGCCGGCCTTTCCTATCTCGATACCTGGCCGGGTGCCGCCCCCTATCTGCGCGGCCCCTACCCCACCATGTATGTCCAGCAGCCCTGGACGATCCGGCAATATGCCGGTTTTTCCACGGCGGAGGAATCCAACGCCTTCTACCGCCGTAACCTCGCGGCCGGGCAGAAAGGGCTTTCCGTCGCCTTCGACCTTGCGACTCATCGCGGCTATGACAGCGACCATCCGCGCGTGGCCGGCGATGTCGGCATGGCGGGCGTGGCGATCGATTCCATTCTCGACATGCGCCAGCTCTTCGACGGTATTCCGCTCGATCAGATGAGCGTGTCGATGACCATGAACGGCGCGGTGCTGCCGATCATGGCGCTGTTCATCGTCGCGGCCGAGGAACAGGGCGTGTCGGAGGACAAGCTGTCCGGGACCATCCAGAACGATATCCTCAAGGAGTTCATGGTCCGCAACACCTATATCTACCCGCCGCAGCCCTCGATGCGGATCATCTCCGACATCTTCAGCTATACCAGCCGGAGGATGCCGAAGTTCAACTCGATCTCGATTTCCGGCTACCACATGCAGGAAGCGGGCGCGACGGCGGACCTGGAGCTCGCCTATACCATCGCCGACGGCATCGAATATGCCCGGGCCGGCGTGGCCGCAGGGCTCGATATCGACACCTTCGCCCCGCGGCTTTCCTTCTTCTGGGCGATCGGCATGAACTTCTTCATGGAGGTCGCCAAGATGCGCGCCGCGCGCCTGATCTGGGCCGCGCTGATGAAGACGAATTTTGCGCCGAGGGATGCAAGGTCGCTGGCGCTCCGCACCCATTGCCAGACGTCCGGCTGGTCGCTCACCGCGCAGGACCCGATGAACAATGTCATGCGCACCATGGTGGAGGCGATGGCGGCCACGCAGGGGCACACACAATCGCTGCACACCAACTCCTTCGATGAGGCGCTGGCGCTGCCCACCGACCATTCCGCCCGCATCGCCCGCAACACGCAGATCCTGCTGCAGAAGGAAAGCGGCACGACGCGGATCATCGACCCCTGGGGCGGCTCGGCCTATGTCGAGCGTCTCACGCACGATCTTGCCGCCCGCGCGCTCTCCCATATCGAGGAGGTCGAGGCGCTCGGCGGCATGGCGAAGGCCATCGAGAAGGGCATTCCCAAGCTGAGGATCGAAGAGGCGGCGGCGCGCACGCAGGCGCGCATCGATTCAGGCCAGCAAACCGTCGTCGGTGTCAACTTCTCGCGGCCGGAGCGGGATATCGAGGTCGATGTGCTGAAGGTCGACAATTCGGAGGTGCGGGCCCGCCAGCTCGCCAAGCTCCAGCAGCTCAAGGGCACGCGCGACACCGCGGCCGCCGAAAGCGCGCTCGATGCCCTGACGGACATTGCGAAAAGCGGCGACGGCAATCTCCTGGAATTCGCCGTGAAGGCCGCCCGTGCGCGGGCGACGGTGGGTGAGATCGCGCTTGCGCTGGAAAAGGCCTTCGGCCGCCATGTCGCGGAAATCCGCACCATTTCGGGCGTCTACCGCAAGGAGATGGGCGCGGACGACCGGGCCTTCAACACGGCAATCGACAAGGTCGCGGCCTTCGAGAAACTGAAGCGCGAGAAGCCCGCAATCCTCGTCGCAAAGATGGGGCAGGACGGGCACGACCGCGGCCAGAAGGTGATCGCCACGGCCTTTGCCGATCTCGGCTTCAATGTCATCGTCGGCGCCATGTTCCAGACGCCGGAGGAAGTGGCGGAGCTTGCCATCCGCGAGGGCGCGCATATCGTGGGCGCCTCATCGCTTGCCGCCGGGCACCTGACGCTGGTGCCGGAACTGAAGGCCGCCCTTGTCAAACGCGGCGCGCGCGACATGCTGATCGCGGTGGGCGGCGTCATCCCGCCGCAGGATTTCGCCGCGCTGGAACAGGCGGGCGCCGACGCCATCTTCCCACCGGGAACGGTGATCGCGGATGCGGCCTCGGCGCTGATCGACCGGCTGATGGGGTGAGGACAGCACCCTCGGCCAACGACAGTCTCGGCGCAGACGGACGGCATGCCCGATACCTCGCCACTATCCCCCTTCTCCCCCACGGGGAGAAGGTGCCGGCAGGCGGATGAGGGGGCGGCGCGGACGGCAAACTGAGCACAAGCCCCCCTCATCCGACCCTTCGGGCCACCTTCTCCCCGTGGGGAGAAGGGGAAGTGTTGCACCGTCTTCGCGAAACGCAATCGTCGAACAGGAAGCGAGGGTCGGGCGGCATCTCCACAACGCGGCGCCCCGCCCTGTGAACGCTGTGTCAATCTACACGCGAATTGCCGTTTGCACGCGCGCGGGCTACGGCTGGAGCAGAGGCAAGGACATGAGGTGACGCGATGCTCGTCAATGGCAAGTGGACGGAAGACTGGCAGCCGGTTCAGGCGACGGACGCCAAGGGCGGTTTCGTGCGGCAGGTTTCGAGTTTCCGCAACTGGGTGACGCCTGATGGCAGCGCCGGGCCGACGGGCGAAGGCGGCTTTCCCGCCGAAAAGGGCCGCTACCAGCTCTATGTCGCCTATATCTGCCCCTGGGCCTCGCGCACGCTGATCGCGCGCAAGGTGAAGAAGCTCGACGACGTGATCTCCATCTCCGTCGTGCAGCCGGCACTCTCCGACCAGGGCTGGCAGTTCGGCGACTATCCGGGCTCCAACCGCGACGACCTGAACGGCGCGACCTATATGCACGAGCTCTATACCCGTGCCGCGCCCACCTTCACCGGCCGCGCGACCGTGCCCGTGCTGTGGGACAAGGACAGGAAGACCATCGTTAACAATGAGTCCGCCGATATCGTGCGCATGCTTAACAGCGGCTTTGGCCGGCTTGCCGATGAAAGCGTCGACCTCTATCCCGAGCCGCTTCGCGCCGAGATCGATGCCCTCAACGAGCGCATCTATCCCGCGCTCAACAACGGCGTCTACCGCGCCGGGTTCGCCACGACCCAAGTCGCCTATGAGGAAGCCTATCAGGGCGTCTTCGCCATGCTGGACGAGCTCGAAACCCGCCTTGCCGACGGCCGTGCCTTCCTGACCGGCGCGACCTTCACGGAAGCCGATATCCGCCTCTTCGTGACCCTCATCCGCTTCGATGCGGCCTATTTCGGCCTGTTCAAATGCAACCGCCAGCGCCTGGCCGACTATGCGGCGCTGTCGGCCTACACGAAGCGCGTGCTCGACCTGCCGGGCGTGCGCGACACCGTCAATATCGACCACATCAAGCAGGGCTACTACTCGATCAAGTCGCTCAACCCCAACCGCATCGTGCCACTCGGGCCGGATCTGTCAGCGCTGGGGTTATGACTCCTCACGCCGCATCCTGCTTGATCGTCAGCGTGTAGCCCACGGCGGATAAAACCTTGAAGATCGTTGAAAATTCAGGGTTTCCGCTGCTGCCGAGCGCCCGATAGATGCTCTTTGGATTGAGATTTGCCGCAGCCGCGATTTCCGCCATTCCGCGCGCGCGTGCCACCGTTCCGATGGCATCGCGGATTTCCGCGACGTCACCATCTTCAAGCACCGCCGCGATATAGGCGGCCTGACGCTCCGGCGTATCGAGATGCGCCGCGGCATCGAACGCCGGCAAGTCCGCTATCGTTTTCTTGACCATGGGTCATTCACTCCATTGCGCCGCGATTTCGATCGCCCGCTTGATATCGCGGCGTTGCGTCGATTTATCGCCACCGCACATCAACAGGATCAAGACCGAACCGCGCTGGACAAAGTAGACGCGATATCCCGGCCCGCAATCGATCTTCAGTTACGAGATACCGCGTCCGACATCGTTCACCTGTCCGGGATTGCCCATTTGCAAACGCTCCACCCTGCGAACGATCCGGGCATGCGCGTTGACATCCTTGAGCGCGCCGAGCCATTTCGTGAATGCGGGGGCTTCCTTGACGATCATGGTGAATAGTAGCCTATAGGCGACTAGAAGGCAATCAATCTTCCCCGCTTTCCTCGGCGACACCCTCCCGCGCATCGATCATCGCCATAAGCGTCTCAAGCCGGTCTGCATCGGCGGGCAGCTTGTCCTGCCTGAGGCGGGCGATGCGGGGGAAGCGCATGGCGACGCCGGATTTGTGGCGGTTCGAGCGGTTGATGCCTTCGAAGGCCACTTCCAGCACGAAGCCGTGGGCGGGTTCGGCGCGCACGGCGCGCACGGGGCCGAAGCGCTCGGTCGTGTTGTTGCGCACGAAGCGGTCGAGCACTTCGAGTTCGGCATCGGTGAAGCCGAAATAGGCTTTTCCGACCGGCACCAGCACATCGCCGTCAGGACCTTCCGTCCAGACGCCGAAGGTGAAATCCGAATAGTAGCTCGAGCGTTTGCCGTGGCCGCGCTGGGCATACATCATGACGGCATCGATGTTGAACGGATCGCGCTTCCACTTGAACCACGGGCCTTTCATGCGGCCGGCCTGGTAGGGGCTGTCGAGGCGCTTGATCATCACGCCCTCGATGACCGGATCGGGCGGATCGCGGCGGATGGCCTCCAGTTCCTCCCATGTCGCGAAAGGCACGAGCGGCGAGAGGTCGAAGCGGTCGTGCGGGGTCTTGTCGATGAGGCCCGCGAGCCGCTTCCGGCGTTCGGTGAAGGCAGCCGGGCGCACATCCACCTCGCCTTCGAACAGAACGTCATAGGCGCGCACGAAGGCGGGATAGTCCTCCAGCATCTTCGTGTTGACCGTCTTGCGGTTCAGCCGCTGCTGGAGATCGGAGAAGGTGCGCGTGGGGCTGTTCATGCGCGCCGTGCCGCCGACCAGCAGTTCGCCGTCCACCACGCCCTCGAAATTCATGGCGTCGAGCACATCCGGGAAGGCGGCGGAAATATCGTCGCCGGAGCGGGAATAGAGCCGCCGCGTCGCGCCTGACGACGACATCTGCACGCGAATGCCATCCCATTTCCATTCGGCGGCGAAATCGGCGGGGTCGAGATTGGCGAGGTCGCCGTCCCCCACCGGATTGGCGAGCATGACGGAATGGAAGATCGCCGGCGTGGCGAGGATCGGGCGTTCCGCCCTGCCCTCCAGCCAGGCGAACAGCGGCTCGTAGGGCGGCTCCAGCCCGTGCCACAGCGTCTCGATCTCGGTCACGTCCATGCCGGAAAACTCGGCGAGCGCCTGCTTGGCAAGACGCGCCGAGACGCCGATGCGCAGGGCGCCTGTCGCGAGCTTCAGGAAGGCGAAGCGGCCGGAGGGATCGAGCCGGTCGAGCAGATCGCGCACCGCGCCGCGCACCTCCGTGCGGCCGAGCGCGTTCATGCGGGTGACGACGGCGCTCAGGCTCGGTTCGGCCTCATCGGGCACGCGCTCCTTGCGCTCCTGGTCCCAGACCAGCGCGATGGTCTCGGCGAGGTCGCCGACATAGTCGTAGGAGTAGTGAAAGAGCACCGCGTCCATGCGCTCCAGCACCAGCTCACGCAGCAGCGCCGGCTTGACGCTCTTCAGGTCGAGCGTGCCGGCGATGGCGGCAAGGCCATAGCCCCGGTCAGGGTCCGGCGTATCGCGGAAGTAATCGGCCAGCAGCTTCAGCTTGCCGTTGCGCGACGGGGTGAGGACGAGGCGGTCGAGAAGGGTGGAGAAGGCTTTCATGGGCACAACTCCGCGATGAACCCGCCCCGCGAGGCCTTTTTTTCGGAACCGACGTCTATTGCCCGAGGCTGCGCCTCTTGCCCCTTCTCCCCCTCGGGGAGAAGGTCGCGGCAGCGGGATGAGGGGGTTGCGCTGACGGTGAGGGTGGCGCAGGCCCCCTCATCCGACCCTTCGGGCCACCTTCTTCCCACGGGGGAGAAGGGAAAAGCCGCACCGCACCTTCGGGACAGGCCGCCCACCATCAATCCCCCTCGTCCTCATAGCCCACCAGATGCAGCGGCCGTGCCGGCAGGCCGGCGAGTTCGCACCAGCGCACCAGCGCCTCCTCGCGGCCGTGGGTGACCCATACTTCCTGCGGCGCGAGCTCGCGGATCGTCTCGGTCAGTTCCGGCCAGTCGCAATGGTCGGAGATGACGAGCGGCAGCTCGACGCCGCCCTGTTTGGCGCGCTGGCGCACCATCATCCAGCCGGAGGCGAAGGCGATGAGCGGTTCGTTGAAGCGGCGCGCCCATCGGTCGGCGAAGGCCGAGGGCGGCCCGACGATGACGGCACCGCGGAAATCGGTCTTGTCGCCCTTCTCGACGGTCGCCGGGCGCAGGTCGCCGAGTTCGATGCCGCGGCTGACATAGTAATCGCAGAGCCTGGCGAGCGAGCCGTGGATATAGACCGGCGCATCGTAGCCGCAGTCGCGCAAGAGGCGGATGACGCGTTGCGACTTGCCGAGCGAATAGGCGCCGACGAGATGGCTGCGCTCGGGAAACTGCCGGAGCGAGGTGATGAGCTTTCCCGTCTCCGCCTTCGGATCGGGATGGTGGAAGACCGGCAGCCCGAAGGTCGCCTCGGTGATGAAGATATCGCAGGGCACTGGCTCGTAGGCCGCGCACGTGGGGTCGACCCCGCGCTTGTAATCACCCGACGCGACGATGCGCAGGCCGTCCTTCTCCACGGCGATCTGGGCCGAGCCGAGCACATGGCCGGCCGGATGGAAGGAGACGGTGACGCCGTTGACCTCGATACGCTCGCCGAAGTCGGCAGACTGGCGCGTGCCGCAGAAATCCGTGCCGTAGCGGATTTCCATGATGTCGAGCGTTTCCTGCGTGGCGAGCACCGCGCCGTGGCCGGCACGGGCATGGTCCGAATGGCCATGGGTGACCAGCGCGCGCGTCACCGGCCGGACGGGATCGATATAGAAATCGCCGGCGGGGCAATAGAGGCCGGCGGGGGCCGGGCGGAGGAGCTGATCGGGCTTCATGCCAGGTAACGTTGGCGCCGCCGCGGCAATGTCAAGGGGCGGCCGTCGCGATGCCGGCCCGCATCAGCACTCGGACAGGCAGAGAAGCGCCTGAAGGGCCATCGCGTCGATGGGACGGCTGATGTGGTAACCCTGGATCTCGTCGCAGCCGGCGTCGCGCAGGAAGTCCAGCTGCTCGCGCGTTTCCACGCCCTCGGCGATGACACGCAGCTGCAGCGAGTGCCCGAGCGAGATGACGGCGGTGGCAATGGCGGCATCGTCGCTGTCGCCGGGCAGGTCTTGCACGAAGGAACGGTCGATCTTGAGACGGCCGACGGGAAAGCGCTTGAGCGAGCTGAGGCTGGAATAGCCCGTGCCGAAATCGTCGATGGCCAGGTGAACGCCGAGCTGCTCCAGCCGGTGCATGGTTTCCACCGCCTGCTGCACATCCTCCATGATGAGGCTCTCGGTCAGCTCCAGTTCGAGGTAGCGCGCCTCCAGACCGCTTTCCTCAAGGGCTGCCGCGACGCGCTCGACCCAATCGCGTTCCTGGAACTGGCGGGCGGAGACGTTGACGCTGACGACGATGGGCGGCAGGCCGGACAGCTGCCAGGCCTTGTTCTGCCGACAGGCGGTGCGAAGCGTCCAGTCGCCGATCGGGCCGATGAGGCCGGTTTCCTCGGCAAGCGGAATGAATTCGCCCGGGGAGACGATGCCGCGTTCGGGATGACGCCAGCGGATCAGCGCCTCGACGGCGAAGATGCGGCCGGTCACCAGGTTCATCTGCGGCTGGTACTGGAGGAAGAATTCTGTCTGGGCGAGCGCACGGCGCAGCTCTTCCTGCCGCTCCAGCTTCTCGTGGGCGCGCTCGGCAAGCTCGAAGGTGAAGACCTGCACGGCGTCGCGGCCGATCTCCTTGGCGCGGTACATGGCCATGTCGGCACGGGCCAGCAGCTCGCTGACATTGCGCCCGTGTTCGGGATAGACGGCGACACCCATGCTGCATGTCACCTGGAACGACCGGCCGTCGATCTCGACGGGCTCGGCGACGGCCTCGCGCACGGAGCGCAGCCGGTCCTCGACCGCCTCGCCACGGCGCATCGCGCCGCTGATGAGGATGACGAACTCGTCGCCGCCCAGGCGCACGATGCTGTCGCTTGCGCGGATACAGCCCTGCATGCGCGCCGCCACGATCTTCAAGAGTTCATCGCCCGCGTGGTGGCCGAGGCTGTCATTGACCAGCTTGAAGTTGTCGAGGTCGATGAAGGCGAGCGTCATGGAGCCGCCGCGATCGTCGGCCGCTTCGATGGCGGAGGCCACGCGCTCGTCCAGCATGCTGCGGTTCGGCAGGCCGGTCAGCGTGTCGTGATGCGCCATGTACTGGATGTTGTCTTCGGCTTCCTTGCGCTCGATGGCGATGCCGGCGATGTGGGTCGCCATGCCGACGAGTTTCGTGCACTCGGCCGACGGCTCCCCGGTTTCGCGGCTATAGAGCGCGAAGGTGCCGAGCACCCTGCCCTGATAGGACCGGATGGGCCAGGACCAGCAGGCATGGAAACCGATGCCCAGCGCAAGATCCTTGAAATCGGCCCAGAGGGGATCGGTCTCGATATCGGCGACGACGACCGGTTCGCCACGCCACATGGCGGTTCCACAAGAGCCCACGCTCGGGCCGATCTCCACCCCTTCGATCAGCTTGCAATAGCCGGCGTCGAGGTTGGGGGCGGCCCCGTTGACGATATGCCGGCCATCCGGCGACAGCCGCAGGATCGATCCGGTCACGTCGGGCACATGCGCCTCGATCAGGAGGATAAGGGCGGAAAAGACTTCGGTCAGCGGCTCGCCGAGCGCGATCATCTTGAGAAGATCCGCCTGTCCGCGATGCAGGCTTTCCGCCAGCTTGCGCTCGGTGATGTCGCGCGCCGTGCCGACGATGCCGATCACCTCGCCGTTGCCGTTGCGCACCGGCAGCTTGGAGGAGAGCATCCATTTCAGGTTGCCGGCGGCATCGCGGATCTGATCCTCCATGTCCAGCATGGGCCGGCCGGTGCGGATGATCTCCTGCTCGGTGTTGAAGAAATGACGGGCCGTGGCCTCGGGGTGGAGTTCGAAATCGGACAGGCCGACCAGGCTCTCGCGCCCGTTGTCGGCGGTGATCGCGCGGTTGGCGACGACGAAGCGACAGGACAGGTCCTTGAAATAGAGGTAGTCCGGCACCTCGTCGATCATGGCTTCGAGCCAGACGGTGCGCTCGCTCTGCGCCGCAGCCAGCGGAAACAACCGGGCCGCCTCGGCCATCAGGCGTTCGCTGGCCGACATCAGCCGCGCTGTCGCGTCGGCTTCGTCCTTGCCAAGGTGAGACAGTTGCGTCGACATGAACCCTTGCATTCCCGAACGCGAGGATGCGCGTTGTCACGGCCTCCTCTCACACAACCTAGAGACCCTACACCTCGACTCGTTATTCAATCCTGAACGAAACCGGCGAAATGCCGCGCATCCGTCGCATTTCAGGAAGCATGACAACCCAGACTGGCGGGAAATGCGCCTGTGCCGTTTCGACACAAATCCATCTGGCACGCTTCCTGCAACACGACGGCAAAGGAGCTGTGATGGTTACCAGAAGGTCATTTCTGTCGGGTCTTGCGCTGGGTGCGGCCGGCGCCGCCACGGACGCCCGCGCGCAGACGCAGCGCGTGCCGGTTCTCGATGTCGACCTGAGGGGCAGCATCGATACGGCCGCGCATGGCATTCGTCCCGGCGCGGGCGACCGCAAGAGCAAGGCCTTCGCCAAGCTGCTGAAGGATGCGGCGGCGAAGAACATGCCGGTGTTCCTGCCGCCCGGCGACTATGTGATCTCCAACCTGACACTGCCCGACAACACGCGGCTGACCGGCGTGCCCGGCGCGACCCGCATCGTCTATGGCGGCGACGGCCACCTCTTCGCCGCCGATGGCGCCGCGCGCATCGAGCTTGCCAATCTCGTCATCGACGGGGCGAACCGCTGGCTGGACGACACCGTGCAGGGTCTGCTCAACGTCTCCGCCGTCGCCAACCTCACCATCGAGAACTGCGAAATCCAGGGCTCGGCCAAGAGCGCGATCTACATGGAGCGCTCCGGCGGACGCATCGAACGCAGCCGGATTTCCGGCGCGGCCGACCACGCGATCTATGCGGTCGAAAGCCAGACGCTTTCGGTGACCGGCAACCACGTCTTCGACTGCGGCAATGGCGGCATCCTCATCCACCGCTGGCAGGTCGGCCGCGACGGGAGCATCGTCTCGGGCAACCGCATCGCCCGGATTTCCGCAACGCGCGGCGGCACCGGCCAATACGGCAACGGCATCAATATCTTCCGCGCCGACGACGTGATGATCACCAACAACCATGTCTCCGGCTGCGCCTTCTCGGCGATCCGCGCCAATGCGGGCTCGAACGTGCAGATATCGGGCAATACCTGCCTCGACAGCGGCGAGACGGCGATCTATTCGGAATTCGGCTTCACCGGCGCCATCGTCAACGGCAACCTGATCGACGGCGCGGCCAACGGCATCCTCATCGTCAATTTCAACGAGGGCGGGCGGCTTGCCACCGTCACCGGAAATGTCGTGCGCAACCTGAAGCTCGACGGGCCCTATATCCACGACGGCGCGGGCTTCGGCTTCGGCATCGCGGTGGAGGCCGATACGGTCCTGTCGGGCAACACCGTGGAAAACGCGCCGAAATGGGGGCTGGTGCTCGGCTGGGGGCCCTATATGCGCGGCCTCGTCGTGAACGGAAACCTTGTGCGCAACAGCCCGATCGGCTGCGCCGTGAGCGTGGTGGAAGGCGCGGGCTCGGCGCTGATCTCCGGCAACATCTTCGAGGAAACCCGAACCGCCGCCATCGCCGGCTTCCGCTGGAACGAGCGCACGACGGACGACCTCGCGACGGCGTCAGGCAGCTATCCGCACCTGACGATCGAACGGAACAGGACGGGCTGAGCCCGTTTCGGTTGCGTCTCTTTTTCTGCCCGAACAAAGAGACGCATGGGACGAGGGGGTAGCGTCCGGGCCGCCCCCTCGTCCGCCTTCATCGCGCGGCTCAGCCGCCGTGGTTGTGCGCTTCGCCCGCACCCGAACCAGGCTTGGCGGCCTCCACCTTGAAGTCGACGTCGACCGCGCCGGCCTTTTCGAAATTCAGCGTCGCCTTGAAGCTCTCGCCCTCCTTGAAGGGGCGCTTGATGCTCATGAACATCACATGCAGGCCGCCGGACTTGAGCGCGACGGTGGCGCCGGCCGGGATATCGATGCCTTCCGTCAGCTGGCGCATCTTCATCACGTCGTTCTCGACGGCCATTTCGTGCATCTGCACGTCATCCGATACCTCGGACGCGGTGATGGAGACGAGGCGGTCGGCCTCGCTGCCGTTGTTGGTGACGGTCAGGAAGCCGCCGCCGACAGGCTGGCCGGGCAGCGTGGCCTTGGAGGCCGGGTGATGGATTTCCAGGTTGCCGAGCTTGTAATCATGGGCGAAGGCGACGCCGGCCGAGAGTGCGAGGGCGGCGACGGTTGCGAGGATGCGTTTCATCAGAGTGTCCTTTGTCAGTTCAGGATCGGAATGGAGGTCCCGCAACGGCGGCCATGGCCGGCAGTCGATACCGTGCGGGTAGAATGGCCCTGTCAGGCCGGTTGCGACGCGCGACGGCGAAGGCCGGCACGCGGGCGGATCATCAGGCGGACAGGGAGGGTGGTGCGCGCGGCGGCGCGCCGGGGCGATCACGCCTGGAATGCAGCACCTCGGCCACGAGGGGACGAGCGGCGATAACCCGATAGGCCAGCGCCACGCCGGCAAGATCGGCCGGCTCTGGCATCAGCATGGCGCCGCCGATGCGGCAGGCCTCGCATTTGACGGGGCCGGCATGCTTCGCCTTGCCGTCCACGACGTTGCCGATGCACAGATCGGCCATGCTGCCATCGGGCAGGACATAGTCGGCAAGTTCGAGGACGCTGGGCTTTCCGGCCGTCGCCGGCTGATGGGCGAAGCCGACGAACAGCAGGGCGACTGCGCAGAGAATGCGCAGGCAGACAGCAAAGCGTGTCATGCGTCCCGTCATCGTTCGTCTCCATCCGCAACGGCGGATCCCTCGGCCTTAACCCCGTGCCAGGGCAAGGTCAATGCGACAAAGCGGGCAGCCATCACCACAATTCATGGATCGATCAGGTCCACACGCTACTCGCGCGCCCGCCCCTCGCCTATGGTGCGGCAGGGTCGATATCGCCGTCTCAGCCCTGGCGGCGAAGGGAAATCCTTGTTCTCGCGCAAACCAACGTTACCAGGAGTGCCCATGCTGACCATCTACGGCGTCTACCGCTCGCGCGCCTCGCGCAACTACTGGCTCGCCGGCGAACTCGGCCTGCCCTTCGTCTCCGTCCCCGTCATGCAGGCGCGGCGTGTCGCGGAGCCTTATGCGGCGGATGCGCCGCTCAACACCAAGTCGCCCGATTTCCTTGCCGTCAATCCGACCGGCCTCATTCCCTGCATCGACGACGGCGGCTTCGTCATGACGGAATCGCTCGCCATCAATCTCTATCTCGCCCGCAAGCATGGCGGCCCGCTCTCCGGCCGGACTGTGACCGAAGAGGCCGAGATGCTGCAATGGACGATGTGGGCGGCCACGGAAGTGGAGCCGCATGCGGTGAAGATCGTGCTGGCCTTCGATACCGGCGTTCAGGACAGCGCGGAAGGCCGAAGCGTCATCGCCAAGGCCTCGGAAGCGCTGGCGCGCGGCTTCAAGAGGCTCGACCAGCATCTTGCCGCGACGGGCCATGTCGTCGGCGACCGCTTCACCGTGGCGGACCTCAACCTTGCGGAGGTCTTCCGCTATGCGATGGGCCAGCCGGCGCTGTTCGACGCCGCGCCGAATGTGAAGGCATGGCTCGCGCGCTGCCAGGCGCGGCCCGCCTTCAAGGCGATGATGGAGACGCGGAGCGGCGAGCTGGAATGACGGCGCCGGAAAAGCCGTCCGCATCCTCCGCCATGGCGGCACGCAGCCATTGCTTGAAGACGGTGACCTTGCGCGGCTCCGGCACGCCCGGTGCGGTCACGAAATAGTAGCCCATGCCGGTTTCCACCCGGATGGGGAACGGCGCGACCAGCCGCCCCTCGCGCAGCGCCCAGGAGGCGAGGACGGGAAAGGCGAGCAGCACCCCCTGCCCCGCCATGGCGGCATCGAGGCAGAGCGAGGCATCGGAAAAGACATGCCGCGCCCGGGGCGGCGGCACGTCGAGGCCGGCGGCCTCCAGCCAGCGCTCCCAGGTGAAGGCCTCGTTGCCATCGACGACGGCCGGTTGCTCCGAAAGGTCCTTCGGTGTCCTGATCTTCTCCGCCAGCGCCGGCGCGCAGACCGGAAACAGCACCTGCGGCAGGAAGTATTCCGTCTTCACATCCGGCCAGCCGCCTGGCCCGACGCGAATGCACAGGTCGACGTCGGAACGGGCGAGATCCACCAGCATGGTCGTCGCCTCGATGCGCAGGCTGATATCGGGATGAAGGGCGGCGAAGCGGTCGATCCGGTGGATGAGCCAGCGGGAGGCGAAGATCGGCGCGACGGAAATGGTCAGGATCGCATCGTCGCTGCGCCGCGTGGTGGCGACCGCTTCGGACAGCTGGCGAAAGCCCGCCGACAACGTGGCCAGAAACGGCCCGCCGAACGCCGTCTCGCGCAGCCCGCGCGCGGTGCGGTCGAAAATCGGGCGGCCCAGCTGTTCCTCTGCCCTGATGACCTGCTGGCTGACGGCGCCCACCGTGACGCCGAGCTCGTCCGCCGCCGCCTGAAGCGAGCCGAGCCGTCCCACCGCTTCAAGGGCCCGCAGGCCGTTCAGATGCACCTGGTTAAGGTTCTTCATATAGATTTTCTATAATATCGTCCCGAACTACTCGATTGCGGCTTCGGCGTTCCGGCGCGATTATCAGCCATCATCAATGGTAACGCATCGCGAGGAGGAGGCAATGTTCAAGATTTTCTCCAGGCTGGCGGATATGTTCAAGGTCGATGCCGAAGGGTCGGACACGCCTGTCTGGGCGCGCGACCCGCTGTCCCATCCCGATATCAGCGCGATGGACGGCCGCGCCCTGGGCGACCTGCCCTTCGGCCTGTTTCGCCCGCGCGACGTGGCGGAGGACTGCGGCAGACGCCCGGCCTGATATGCGGATACGCAAAGGCCTGCGTCGTTTCCGGCGCAGGCCTTTGCTTTCAACGATGTGGGCTCAGCCGCCGGTCTGGTCCATGTACATGATCTCCCAGACATTGCCGCTGATATCCTGGAAGGAGCAGCCGTACATCGGCCCGAACTCCATGTTCGGCTTCCATTCACGGCCGCCGGCGGCGAGCGCCTTGGCCTTGAGGTCATCGACCTCCTGCCGGCTGGAGGCCGAAAGGCAGGTCAGGACCTGCGTCTGCTGTTCGGGGTCGCCGACCTTGCCGGTCACGAACTGCGCGAACTTCTCCTCCGTCAGGTGCATGACGTAGATGTTCTCGTCGACGACCATGCAGATGGCCGTGTCGTCGCTGTACTGTTCGTTGAAGGAAAAGCCGAGCGCGCCGAAGAAACGGCGCGTGGCGGCCAGGTCCTTGACGGGCAGGTTGACGAAGATCATGCGCATGGATGTCCTCCTTGTTGGTTGCGCGGCAGGGCACGATCACCCCGTCATGCCACAAGGACGTGACGGCGGGCCCATCCCCGACATGCGGCTGCATTAATTTATGCGGCAGCGCAGCCCGGTACGTCCTCCAGCCGGTACCAGACCGGGATGCCGCGCTCCTGCGCGATGCGCACATCGTTATCCGCCCCCTTCGAGGCGCCTGGCAAGCGCAGAACACCTTCGCACAGTTCAAGCAGGCGATGGGCCACGGGATAGAAGATCTCCTCGTGCAACGCATCACCGATCGTTTCGCCGCCTGCCGCATGCCAGACGGGCAGCGCCACCCATTCGCCAATCATCGGCACATGCCCTGCCTTGAACAGCGCATAGGACGGCGCCTCCAGCTGCTTCAGGTTCTCCGCCATCTTGTGCGGGTCGTCTCCCGTGCCCGAGCGATAAGGGCCGGCGATCAGGATCAGCATGTCGTACTCCTTACAATATGCATGAAACATCCGGAAATATCTGGATATTCATGCATATTCGTGTAATTTCATGCATAGTCAAGACGGAGCGTGAACATGCTGACAAGCCAGCGAAGGGCCATGATCGTCGAGAGGCTGAACCGCGACGGCGAGATCATCGCCAAGACGCTTGCCACGGAGCTGGACCTCTCGGAGGACACGATCAGGCGGGACCTGCGGGATATGGCGGCGGAAGGCCTGCTGAAGCGGGTGCATGGCGGGGCGCTGCCGCTTTCGCCGCCGCTGCCGGATTTTGCGGCCCGCCAATCGCTTGCGACGGACGAGAAGGCCGCGCTCGGCGCCCGGGCGGCCGCGATGATCGAACCGGGACAGGTGATCTTTCTCGATGGCGGCACGACGACCGCGGCACTCGCCCGCGCCCTGCCCCGCAGTTTCGCCTTCACGGTGGTCACGCACAGCCCGACCATCGCCTGCGAGCTCGAACGCCACCCGAGCGCGGATGTCGTGCTCGTCGGTGGCCGGCTCTACAAACATTCGATGGTGGCAATGGGGGCACAGGCGCTCGAGACCATTCGCGGCCTGAAGGCGGATCTCTATTTCATGGGCGTCACCGCAGCCCATCCGAGCCACGGCCTCACCACCGGCGACATGGAGGAAGCCGCGACGAAGCGCAGCGTCGCGGAAAACGCGGCCGCGACCTTCGTGTTGCTGACCCGAGAAAAACTCGGCCTCGCCTCGCCGTGGAAGATCATGCCGCTCGCTGCGGCCAGCGGCCTCATCGTGCCGGCCGGTCAATCTTCTGACGTGCTGACGCCCTATCGCGATATGGGCGTCGAGATCATTGAGGCCTGATCAGGCGACCAGCGCGTCCGTCACGCGGATATCGCCGACATGGATGCGGTTCCAGTTCGACATGGAGCGATTCGCCTGCGCCGTCAGCGCGGCGTGGATATCGGGCTCCTCGGTGAAGAAGCGGGCGAGCGTGGCGGCGACCATGCTTTCGGCGGCGCGCGTGGTGCCGTCCTCGCATTTGAGCGCAATCGCGATGCCCTGTTCGGGAATGGCGGCGCAGAACACGCCCTCGGCGCCCGTCTTGGCGAAGATGCGGCCGGGCGCGGTTTCCATGAGGCGCGTGCAGGCGCGGCCTGTGCCGGCGACGAAGAAGGGTTCGGCCATGCAGGCCTCGATCAGCCGGCGCGAGGCCCTGGCGCGTTCGGGCGCGAGGCCCGTGCCCGTCGCCATCTTCGCGAAGCCGTGCGCGAGGCTCTTCAGCGGCACGGCATAGGTGGGGATGGAGCAGCCGTCGACGCCGCAATTGTCGACCGCAAGTGCCGCGCCCGTCAGGCTTTCCATGACGCCGCGGATTTCGGCCTGCACCGGATGCTCGTAGCGCACATAGCCTTCGAGGTCCTTGCCGGTGTGGCAGGCGGCGCAGACGAAGCCGGCATGTTTGCCCGAGCAGTTGTTGTGCAGGGCGCTCGGGCGGTCGAGCAGGCGCGCCTGGTTGATCAGCACGGGCTGCTCGAAGGACCAGTGCGCGCCGCATTCCAGCACGCTTTCATCCACGCCGGCCGCCGCCAGCATCGTGCCGGCAAGGCGCGCATGGGCCGCCTCGCCGTTATGCGAGGAGCAGGCGAGCGCCAGTTCCTGGTTGCCGAAGGCATGGGCATCGGCCGCGCCGCTCTCGATGAGCGGCAGCGCCTGCATGGCCTTGCAGGCCGAGCGCGGGAAGACACCGGCCTCGACATCGCCCTGCGAAAACACCACCTTGCCATCGCCGTCGACCACGACGACCATGCCGCGATGGCGGCTTTCGACAAGATTGCCGCGCGTGACTTCGACAAGGACGGGGTTTGCCATGATGATGCCCTCAAATTTCCGGTTTCCGGTGCGGTATTATCCGAAAACACGGTTGCGCACACGCGATTTTCGGAGACGCCCCGCATGAAACTTCTGAGGAACGTCCTGGTCCTGTTCCTGGTCATCTATCTCATGCCGGCGCTCGCCTCGGCAGGCTACTGGTACATCAAGGACCGGCCGCACAGCTGGCGCGAGGCCAACTGGAAATCCGCCGGCATCCTGCCCGCCGCGAAGGACACGCCGCAGGCGACGATCCACATCTTCTCCGCTGCCACGGGCGGCATGAAGGGTGCGGTCGCCAGCCATGCCTGGATCGTCACCAAGGAGGCGAACGCGGCCGGCTACAACCGCTATGACAAGGTCGGCTGGGGCACGCCGGTGCGCAAGAACGGCTATGCGCCCGATGCCTACTGGTATTCCAACACGCCGCGCGTCGTGGTGTCCGTCAGCGGCGACGAGGCCGCGCGGCTGATCCCGAAGATCGAGAAGGCCATCGCCGACTATCCCTATGCGACGCCCGGCGCCTACCGCATCTGGCCGGGGCCGAACTCAAACACCTTCGTCGCGCATGTGCTGCGCTCGGTGCCGGAACTCGGCGTGGTGCTGCCGCCGGACGCGGTGGGGCGCGACTACCTGCCCGAGGGGAAGTTGTTCGCGCTCGACGCCGACGGCAAGGACGTTCATGCCACGCTCTACGGCCTGTTCGGGGTTTCCGCCGGCCTGCGCAGCGGCCTGGAACTGCACATCATGGGCCTCGTCGCGGGCGTCGACCTGATGCGCCCGGCCATCAAGATCCCCGCCATCGGCCGCATCGGCATCTGAGCGACTTGCAGGTGCGCAACATCCCGGCTTCGACCGCGTCGCAGCCGGTCAGAAGGTCAGCACGATCTTGCCGATGTGATCACCCTCTTCCATCATCCGGTGCGCGTCCGCAACCTTGTCGAATGGCATGACGGCGTGGATGACCGGGGCGACGCGCCCGGCCTCCAGAAGCGGCCAGGCCGTCGCCAGGAGCGCGGCGCGGATCTCCTGCTTTTCCGCAGCTGTGCGCGGCCGCATGGCCGAACCGGTGACATGCAGGCGGCGCGTCATAATGGGAACGAGGTTGACCTTTTCGGCCACGGCGCCGCTGAGGAAGGCGATCATCGACAGGCGCCCGTCGCGGGCGAGCGACTTCAGGTTCCGCTCGAAATAGGCGGCACCGATCATGTCGAGAATGACATCGACCCCGGCCTTGCCGGTCTCCTGCGCGATAACCGCGACGAAATCCTCTTCTCGATAGTTGATGGCGCGGCTTGCGCCGAGGCCAAGGCAGGCCTCGCATTTCTCCGCAGATCCGGCCGTCGCGAAGACGCGCGCGCCAAGCGCGGATGCGAGCTGGATCGCCGTCGTGCCGATGCCGCTGGAGCCGCCGTGGATGAGCACGCTCTCGCCTGCCTTCAACCCTGCCATCATGAAGAGGTTCGCCCAGACAGTGAAGAAAGTCTCCGGCAGCGCCGCCGCCTTCACCGCATCGTAGCCTTTCGGGAACGGCAGGGCCTGGCCCGCCGGCACCGTGCAATATTGCGCGTAGCCGCCGCCATTGGCGAGCGCGCAGACCATGTCACCCGGCGCATAACCCTTCACGTCCTTGCCGACTGCCACGACCTCGCCGGCGATCTCCAGGCCGAGGATGGGGCTTGCATCCGGCGGCGGCGGGTATTCGCCCTTGCGCTGGAGCACGTCCGGCCGGTTGATGCCGGCCGCCGCGACGCGCACGAGGATTTCGCCGTCCTTCGGCTGCGGCACCGGGCCTTCCGTCACGGTCATGGCCTCCGGGCCGCCGAAGCCGTTCAGGCCGACATGGAGCATGGAACTTGGATGGGGCATGGAAACCTCCCGGTCGTTTTCGCTGTCTTCCTTGTTGCAGCGATTCTAGCCGAAAGCGTGAATCCTTTGAATCGCTTGGCCGGGTTTGCGCATGTTTTCGCAGAGCCTTAGGAAGGCAACGAAATCTCAGTGCTCGGCCAAAGGCTCGTCGTGGCCGGATGTCGACGCCAGCACGAGCCCCGCGGCGCTCGCCTTGGCATCGGCTTTCAGCGTGGCGATCCGGCTGCTGATCTGGGCGGCATCGCTGATGATCTCGCCTTCCGGCACGACAAGCACGACGGCCGAGCATCGCATGAGCGGGAAACGCGCCGCCTGGCCTGCGCGGTCATGGCCGCGGATTTCGCCGGCGAGTTGATCTTCCGGCGAATAGCACAGGCGAACCTCGCGGCTGAAATCGGCAAGCAGGCGCTCCAGGATAAGGCGGACGTCCGCGACGGGCCGGCCGGAGATACCGGCGAAGAAATCATCGCCGCCGACATGGCCGATGAAGGCATCGTCGCCGACGAATTCACGGCGCAGCAGCGAGGCGAAGAGGGACAGCGCCGTATCGCCCTTGTGGAAGCCGTAGTGATCGTTGAACGGCTTGAAATTGTCGAAATCGAAATAGCACAGGCAGCGCAGCTGGTCGCCGTCGAGCGCCTTGTCCTGCAGGTAATCGCGGATCGAGCGATTGCCCGGCAGCCCGGTCAGCGGGTTCTGGTCTTCCGCGGTCTTCAGGCGCTTCTCGTTGATGATCTTGATGAGCGACGATGCCGAGAGGATGCCGGCATAGCGCATGCGCTCGGTCAGGATGACGCATTCGTTGCCGCCCATGCCGGTGAACACGTCGAGCAGCTGTTCGGCCGGCGTGTCGAGATCGGCAATCGGCGCCGTCGTGACGAAGTGCGAGAGGCCCTTCTGGTAGAGCTTGTTCTTCAGGAGATCGCGGCCGAAGGGATGATAGCTCAGCTCCTTCACATGATATTCGTGCACGATGCCGCGCGGCTCGTCATTGGCGTTCAGCACGGGGAAGAAGGTGCGCTTGGGATCGCGCCGGAAAAACTCGAAGACGGATTCCAGGCTTTCATTCTCGCGCAGCACGGCGACATGCTCGATCTCGCGACGGATGAGGATGCTGTCGAGCGTGCGGGAGTTGCGGCGGATGCCGCCGGCGCGGTCGACCTGCGGATAGACCGGGCTCAGCGCCGAAAAGTCGGTTACCGGCCGCGAGATGAACCAGCCCTGCACGAGATCGCAGCCGGCATCGCGGCAGGCGATGAACTCCGCCTCCGTCTCCACGCCTTCCGCGATGACGCGGGTGCCCAGCACATGGGCGGCATTGACTGTGTGGCGCACGAGATGGCGCTTGCGCGCATCGGCCTCCATGCCCGAAATGAAATGCCGGTCGATCTTGAGGTAATCCACCGGGTGATCGCACAGAAGCTTCAGGCCGTTATGGCCCACGCCGAAATCGTCGATGGCGAGCTTGAAGCCGGCTAGGCGCAGCTTGCGCACGAGATCGGCGAAATCCGGCAGGGTATCGTTGTCGAAGCGTTCGGAGATTTCAAAGCAGATCGACGACGCCGGAATTCCGGCGCGTTGCAGATGGCCGGCCAGGCGATCGACAAGGACGGACCCCTCCGACACGAGGCGGGAATCGAGATTGACGAACAGCGTGCGGGCGCGGAAATCCGGCAGTGCGGCGAAGGCGGCGATCGCCCGGCTGTTGACCATATGCTCCAGCGCCATGAGCTGGCCCGCCTCGTGCGCCCGGTCGATGAGATCGAGCGGCGACTGGAAGCCGAGGCGATCGAAGCCGCGCATCAGGGATTCGTAGCCGAAGACCGAGCCGGTCGCGGCCTCGACGATCGGCTGGAATGCCGTTTCGATCACCAGCTTGGCGAGGGTGACGATCTCACCATCGCCAAAGCGACGAAGGGCTAGCAGTTCGGCGGCGGACATGGTGGACTCCGGGGCTTTGACACTGCGCCGAAGTCTCTCGCCCGATCCCTGAAAAAACCGTTTCCGTAGTGTGACAGTTCGATGAAACTTCAATGACTACAAAGGGTTGAAAAAGAAAACCGTCATATGGGAAAAGCCAGCAGCAAGGCGCCGCCGCCAATCATCACCACCGCGATCCAATGGGCGGTCGAAAGCTGCTCGCCGAGGAAGAGAACGGCGAAGACGGCGACGAGCACGACGGAGAGCTTGTCGACGGGCGCGACCTGCGCGGCCTTGCCGATCTGCAACGCGCGGAAATAGCAAAGCCAGGATGCGCCGGTCGCCAAACCCGAGAGAACGAGGAAGATCCAGCTCCTCACCGGCACCGTGCCGGGCGCCTGCCAGTTGCCGGCAAGCGTCAGCATCATCGCGATGGCCAGCAGGATGACGACGGTGCGCACGAAGGTGGCGAAGTCCGAATTGACCTCCGATATGCCGATCTTGGCGAAGATCGCCGTCAGCGCCGCAAAGACCGCCGAACCGAGCGCCCAGACCTGCCACGACGTCAGGATCGCCTTCACAATGCACCTCCTGCGAGCATGACGCGCGCCAGCGCAAGGCCAGCCGCGACGGCGAGCAGCGAAAAAACGACCGATGCGCCGACATAAAGTGCCGCAAGCCCCGCCTCCCCGCGCTGCCAGAGCAGGGCCGCATCGAGCGAAAAGGCGGAGAAGGTGGTGAAGCCGCCGAGAATGCCCGTGGTCAGGAACAGCCGCGCCTCCTGCGGCAGGTTCACACGCAAGGCGAAGGCACCAGCGATCAGGCCCATCAGCAGGCAGCCGAGCACGTTGATGACGAGCGTGCCGGCCGGAAAGGCCGTGCCGACCAGCCGCGCGGCCAGCACATTCACCCCATGCCGGCCGGCGCCGCCAAGCCCCGCACCGAGAAAGACGATCAGATAGTTCATGCGTGCTGCCTCATGGTCCGCTGTTTGAATATCCGGACAACAAAAAACCGCCCTCGGGCGGCCGCAAGACATGCGCCCGCCGATGACGGCCATCATCGGCCGGTACGGCAGGCGCTATCAGCCGATCGTCGGCGGTTGTCGGGGAACGCCATCCCCATCCCACGCCGGAATTTCTAGGCTTTGCGTCCCGGCGTGTCAAACGCCGCCCGCCGGGCCATTCCGGGCGGGCGGTCGTCAGGCGCCTACTTGCGCAGCGCAAGGCCGAAGGCGATGAGCGCCCAGCCCTGCATGGCAAGGTCGAAGGCGAGGAACAGGCCGAGCAGCCAGAGGCTGTTGACCGGCCAGCCGAGGAAGAACACGATGCCGGCGAGCGCCGTGACGATACCTCCGGCCAGGAGCCAGCCCCAGCCGCTCTCCGGCCGCACGCGAAATGCCGCGAAGATGCGGAAGAGGCCCGCCACCAGCAGCGCCGCTGCCATCAGCAGCGTCAGCACCGCCGATGTCAGGATGGGATTGACGAAGGCGAGCACGCCGGCGGCGAGATAGAGCAGTGCGCTGAGCGCCCAGGCAATCGTCTCGCGCCATGCCTTCACCTGGAACGCGTGGGCCAGGTGCACCGCGCCGCCGACGATCATCAGCATGCCGACATAATAGACGGAGGCGACGGTGGCGATGAAGAGATTGGCCGCGGCGATGCCGCCGAAGACGAGCAGGACGACGCCGAGGGCGACGAACCAGCCCCATTTCGCGCGCACTTCCGAGAGGGGGTTCATTCCAGGGGAGAGGACCATAATGCACCTCGAAGAATGGATGAGAACGGCCGACCCTAGCACGAAAAACGGTCGCGTCACGACACCTGATTGCGGTGCGAACGGCTCTAACTTTTTTTATTGATTGATCGATCAATTAAAAATACTCTTGATGAACGTCAGGAGACCGCGATGCCCAAAATCGGAATGGAGCCGTTACGCCGCAAGGCGCTGGTGGACGCCACGTTGCGGGCGGTCGGCGACCATGGCTCGCTCACCGTCAGCATGTCGGAAATCGCCCGTCATGCCGGTGTTTCGCCGGCGCTTGCACATCACTATTTCGGCTCCAAGGAACAGCTGGTCATCGAGACGATCCGCAGCCTTCTTCGCACGTTGCGCGAGGACGCCGTTGCGGGGCTCCGGCACGCCGCGACGCCGCGCGACAGGATTTCGGCCGTTATCCGCGTTAATTTCCAGGCGCACCAGTTCGCACCCGAGACGGTCGCGGCGTGGCTCGCCTTCTATACCGAAGCGCAACGCTCGGAAGAGGTGCGTCGCCTTCTCGTCGTCTATGCGCGGCGGCTGAATTCCAACCTATTGTCGAGCCTGAAGCGGCTGTGCGCCCCACAGGAAGCCGCCGCCATCGCCGATGGCGCGGCGGCGATGATCGACGGGCTCTATCTCCGGCAGGGCCTTCGCTCCGCACCCGTCAGCATCGAATCCTCCATCGCGCTGACGGAGAGTTACGTGGACGCGCAGCTCGCCGCCGTCGCAGGCGTTGCGGCCGCCGACGCGGGCAAACGCGCACCCGTCATACACCCGCGATAGACATTCGAGACCAACGTTCATCACGCAAGGACCTGTCCGTGACCGCCAAGCCGAATATCCTGATCATCATGGTCGACCAGCTCAACGGGACGCTGTTTCCGGATGGTCCGGCGGACTGGCTGCATGCGCCGCACATGAAGGCGCTTGCCGCGCGTTCGGCGCGGTTTCGCAACAACTATACGTCCTCGCCGCTCTGCGCCCCTGCCCGCGCCTCCTTCATGGCCGGCCAGCTGCCGAGCCGCACGCAGGTCTACGACAATGCGGCCGAATACATCTCCTCCATCCCGACCTTCGCGCATCACCTGCGCCGCGCCGGCTATTACACGGCGCTGTCGGGCAAGATGCATTTCGTGGGGCCGGACCAGCTGCACGGTTTCGAGGAGCGTCTGACGACGGATATCTATCCCGCCGATTTCGGCTGGACGCCGGACTATCGCAAGCCGGGCGAGCGCATCGACTGGTGGTATCACAATATGGGTTCGGTAACGGGCGCGGGTGTGGCCGAGATCACCAACCAGATGGAATATGACGACGAGGTCGCCTTCCTCGCCAACCAGAAACTCTACCAGCTCTCGCGCGAAAACGACGACGAGGCGCGGCGTCCCTGGTGCCTCACCGTCTCCTTCACCCATCCGCACGATCCCTATGTGGCGCGCAAGAAATTCTGGGACCTCTACGAGGACTGCGAGCATCTTCTGCCCGAGATCGGCATGCTGGAGGAGCAGGACCCGCATTCGGCGCGCATCCTGCATTCGTGCGACTATGCCAAGTTCGCGATCACCGGCGAGCATGTGCGCCGCTCGCGCCAGGCCTACTTCGCCAATATCTCCTATCTCGACGAGAAGGTGGGCGAACTCGTCGATACGCTGACGCGCACGCGCATGCTGGACCGCACCCTGATCCTGTTCTGCTCGGACCATGGCGATATGCTGGGCGAGCGCGGCCTGTGGTTCAAGATGAACTTCTTCGAGGGGTCGGCCCGCGTGCCGCTGATGATATCAGGTCCCGGCGTGGCGCCCGGCCTGCATCTCGCCCCCTCCTCCAATCTCGACGTGACGCCGACGCTCTGCGACCTCGCCGGCATTTCCATGGACGCGGTGATGCCGTGGACGGACGGCGAAAGCCTGCTGCCCGTCATCAACGGCGCCGAGCGCACGACGCCCGTGCTGATGGAATATGCCGCCGAAGCCTCCTATGCGCCGATCGTCGGCATCCGCGAGGGCAAGTGGAAGTACATTCATTGCGAGCTCGATCCCGAGCAGCTCTACGACCTGGACGCCGATCCGCACGAACTCAACAACCTCGCGACATCGGAAGACAGCGTCGTCAAGGCGACCCTCGATGCCTTCCGCCAGATGCGCGAGGCGCGCTGGGACATGGCCGCGTTCGATTCGGCCGTGCGCGAAAGCCAGGCGCGGCGCTGGGTGGTCTACGAGGCGCTGCGCAACGGCAGCTATTATCCCTGGGATCACCAGCCGCTGCAAAAGGCATCCGAGCGCTACATGCGCAACCACATGAACCTCGACAATCTCGAGGAATCCAAACGCTACCCGCGGGGAGAATGAGATGAGAGCCCAACCGAAAGCATCGCACTTCATCGATGGCGAGTACATTGAGGATGCCGCCGGCACGCCGTTCGAAAGCATCTACCCCGCCACCGGCGAGGTGATCGCGAAGCTGCATGCCGCAACGCCCGCCATCGTGGAGAAGGCCATCGCGTCCGCCAAGCGGGCGCAGAAGGAATGGGCGGCGATGAGCCCGACGGCACGCGGCCGCATCCTCAAGCGCGCCGCCGAGATCATGCGCGAGAGGAACCGCGAGCTTTCCGAACTGGAGACGCTCGACACCGGCAAGCCGATCCAGGAAACCATCATCGCCGACCCGACCTCGGGTGCGGACGCCTTCGAATTCTTCGGCGGCATCGCGGCGGCGGGCCTCAACGGCGACTACATCCCGCTCGGCCAGGATTTCGCCTTCACCAAGCGCGTACCGCTCGGCGTTTGCGTGGGTATCGGCGCCTGGAACTATCCCCAGCAGATCGCCTGCTGGAAGGGCGCGCCGGCGCTGGTCTGCGGCAATGCCATGGTCTTCAAGCCCTCGGAAAACACGCCGCTCGGCGCGCTGAAGATCGCGGAAATCCTCATCGAAGCAGGCCTGCCGAAGGGTCTCTACAATGTCATCCAGGGGGATCGGACGACCGGGCCGCTGCTCGTCAATCACAAGGACGTCGCCAAGGTCTCACTGACCGGCTCGGTGCCGACGGGCAAGAAGGTGGCGGGGGCTGCGGCGTCCGACCTCAAGCATGTGACGATGGAGCTCGGCGGCAAGTCGCCGCTCATCGTCTTCGACGATGCCGATCTCGAAAGCGCCATCGGCGGGGCGATGCTCGGCAATTTCTATTCGACGGGCCAGGTCTGCTCGAACGGCACCCGCGTCTTCGTGCAGAAGGGCATCAAGGACAGGTTCCTGTCTCGTCTGAAAGAACGTACGGAAAAGATCGTCATCGGCGACCCCCTGGACGAGGCGACCCAGCTCGGCCCGATGGTCTCGAAGGCGCAGCGCGACAAGGTTCTGGACTATATCGAACAGGGCAAGGCCGAGGGCGCTACGCTCATCACCGGCGGCGGCATTCCGAACGATGTTTCGACCGAAGGCACCTACATCCAGCCGACCGTCTTCGCCGACGTCACCGACGACATGACCATCGCACGCGAGGAGATCTTCGGGCCGGTCATGTGCGTGCTCGACTTCGATCATGAAGACGAGGTGATCGAACGCGGCAATGCCACGGAATTCGGCCTGTCCGGCGGCGTCTTCACGTCCGACATCACCCGCGCCCACCGCGTCGTCGACCAGCTGGAGGCCGGCACGCTGTGGATCAACACCTACAACCTCGCCCCGGTGGAAATCCCCTTCGGCGGCTCCAAGCAATCCGGCTTCGGCCGCGAGAACTCGCTCGCCGCGCTGGAACATTATTCGGAGCTGAAGACGGTCTACGTGTCGATGGGTAAGGTCGAGGCGCCGTATTGAGATAGCAGATCCCCCCTCATCCGCCCTTCGGGCACCTTCTCCCCATGGGGGGAGAAGGGGACGAAAGCGGCGCAACAATACCCTTCTTCCCCACGGGGAGAAGGTGGCGGCAGCCGGATGAGGGGGCTTGCCGAACGCAAGAATTCTAGGGGCTCAACCATGCAGAACGCAGACTATATCATCATCGGGTCCGGCTCGGCCGGTTCGGCCATTGCCTACCGGCTTTCGGAAGACGGCAAGCATACGGTCATGGTGCTGGAATATGGCGGCTCGGATATCGGGCCGTTCATCCAGATGCCGGCGGCGCTGGCGTGGCCGATGAGCATGAAGCGCTACAACTGGGGTTATCTCTCCGAGCCCGAGCCGAATCTCAATAACCGGCGTATCACCGCGCCGCGCGGCAAGGTGATGGGCGGCTCGTCCTCCATCAACGGCCTCGTCTATGTGCGCGGCCATGCAGAGGACTTCAACCGCTGGGAGGAGCTCGGCGCGCAGGGCTGGGCCTATGCCGACGTGCTGCCCTACTACAAGCGCCTGGAGACCTCCCATGGCGGCGAGGCCGGCTGGCGCGGCACCGACGGGCCGCTGCACGTACAGCGCGGTCCCATGACGAACCCGCTGTTCCACGCCTTCATCCAGGCGGGCCAGCAGGCCGGCTTCGAGATGACCGAGGATTACAACGGCTCCAAGCAGGAAGGCTTCGGCCTGATGGAGCAGACCATCCACAACGGCCGACGCTGGTCTGCGGCCAATGCCTATCTGCGGCCCGCCATGAAGCGGCCGAACGTGTCGCTGGTCCGATGCTTCGCGCGCAAGATAGTCATCGAGAACGGCCGTGCCGTCGGCGTCGAGATCGAGCGCAACGGCGTCGTCGAGGTGGTGCGGGCCAACAAGGAGGTCATCGTCTCGGCCTCCTCCTTCAACTCGCCCAAGCTGCTCATGCTGTCCGGCATCGGCCCGGCGCAGCACCTGAAGGACATGGGCATCGAAGTGAAGGTCGACCGGCCGGGCGTCGGCGCCAACCTTCAGGACCATATGGAGTTCTATTTCCAGCAGATCTCCACCAAGCCGGTCTCGCTCTATTCCTGGCTGCCGTGGTTCTGGCAGGGCGTGGCGGGCGCGCAATGGCTGCTGTCCAAGGGCGGGCTCGGCGCCTCCAACCAGTTCGAGGCCTGCGCCTTCCTGCGTTCCGCGCCGGGGCTGAAGCAGCCGGACATCCAGTATCACTTCCTGCCCGTCGCGATCTCCTACGACGGCAAGGCGGCGGCCAAGAGCCACGGCTTCCAGGTGCATGTCGGCTACAACCTGTCGAAATCGCGCGGCAACGTGACGCTCAGGTCCGCCGACCCGATGGCCGATCCCGTCATCCGGTTCAACTACATGAGCCATGAGGAAGACTGGATCAAGTTCCGCCACTGCGTGCGCCTGACGCGCGAGATCTTCGGCCAGAAGGCCTTCGACGAGTTCCGCGGCCCGGAGATCCAGCCGGGTGCGGCCGTCGAGACCGACGAGCAGATCGACGCCTTCCTGCGCGAACATCTGGAAAGCGCCTACCACCCCTGCGGCACCTGCCGCATGGGCGCGGCCGACGATCCGATGGCGGTGGTCGACCCGCAGACCCGCGTCATCGGCGTGGATGGCCTGCGCGTGGCCGACTCGTCGATCTTCCCGCATGTGACCTACGGCAACCTCAACGCGCCGTCGATCATGACCGGCGAGAAGGCCGCCGACCACATCCTCGGCCGCCAGCCGCTTGCCCGCTCCAACCAGGAGCCCTGGGTCAATCCGCGCGCCGCCGTGAGCGATCGGTAAATACCTGCCTCGTTGGCGGACCGGATGCGGGAAAATTCGTTCCCGCGTCTTGTCGCCTGCGTGACGAACGTGACAGTGTGCCGCCATGTCGCGATATTACAGCAAGTCGAAACTCCTGCGCCGCGGCCGCGCGATGTGGGGGTCCTATCAGGTCTGGCGCATGCGCCTGGTGTTCTGGCTGGGCGCGCTGGCCATCGGAGCCGTCAGCGTCGGCTTTGCGCGGCTTGCCGATCTCGCGCAACATCTGTTCAGCACCGCGCGCACCGCCGGCGAATGGACCTTCCTGCTGCCGCTCGTCATCACGCCGCTCGGCTTCGTGTTTTGCGCTTGGCTGGCCATGCAGTTCTTTCCGAACGCGCAGGGCAGCGGCATTCCGCAGGCAATCGCCGCGCGGCATCTGCATGATCGCGAAGACCGCGCGCGGCTGCTCAATCTCAAGCTCGCCGTCGGCAAGATCGTGCTGACCATCACCGGCCTCCTGTCGGGCGCTTCCATCGGGCGCGAGGGGCCGACCGTCCAGGTCGGGGCCTCGATCATGCTGCAGGCGGCGCGGTGGGGCGGCGTCGAGCAGGCCCGGGGCCTGATTCTCGCCGGTTCGGCGGCCGGCATTGCGGCAGCGTTCAACACGCCGCTGGCCGGTATCGTCTTCGCGATCGAGGAAATGAGTCGCAGCTACGAATCGCGCACCAATGGCGCGGTGTTGACTGCGGTGATCCTTGCCGGCATCGCCGCACTCGGCCTAAACGGCAACTATACCTATTTCGGCGGCGCGCCCTCCACCACCCTGCACGCCTCCGATTGGTGGATGGTCGTGATCTGCGGCATCGGCGGGGGCCTGATCGGGGCGATCTTCAGCACGGCGGCGCTTCGCGGAGCGCGGCGCATCAAGCGCTGGGCGCAGCCCGATGTCCGCCGCCGCATGCTGATGTTGGCCGGCGCAAGCGGGCTTGCCATCGCGCTGCTCGGCATCCTGTCTTCCGGTGCGACCTTCGGCACCGGCTACGAGCAGGCACGCGCAGCTGTGGAAGGCACGGCCCCCTCGCCCTTCTTCTTTCTTGAGAAGCTCGCCGCCACCTTCATTTCCATGATGTCGGGTATCCCGGGCGGCATTTTCGCTCCTTCGCTCTCCGTCGGCGCCGGTTTCGGCAGTACCGTGGCGATCTTGCTCGGCGCGAGCATTTCGCTGGGGGCGCTTGTCGGCATGGCGGGCTATTTCGCCGGCGTGGTACAGGCGCCGATGACCGCCTTTGTCATCATCCTGGAGATGTCGGACAGCCGGGAAAGCGTCATCGCATTGATGGCGGCCTCCATGCTCGGCTACATCGCGGCCCGGTTCATCTCATCCGAGCCGCTTTACCACGGCCTGTCGCGCGCCTTCATTGCCGACTCGATCCGCGCGAGCCGGGCACACCAGCGGGCCGACGCCGAGCGGCCAGCCGCACCGTGACAGCCTCTCCCTCACTGCAACCCAAATATAGTCTCGTGCAACCATAATTTTCTACTATTTATGTAGAATATAAAGAAATAAGCGTCTTTCGAGGCCGTGCGGCAGTATTTCTTCTCTTCTTGGCGAATGGAGAGATATTTGCTCCCGCGCCGACTTTTGAGAAATCTGTTTTGCTGTCTCGGCGTCCCTGCTCCTGCGATAATCCGTCAACTCTTCGCAAAGGCATGGACGAAATGACTGCTCTCACCGGAAACGGGACCGCGCAGGCCCTCAATGACAAACTCGCAGGCCTCGACCTTGCCGGGCGCCTCGCATTCGTGGCCGAACTTGGCGGCCGCGCCGTGTTCACCACCAGCCTCGGCATCGAGGACCAGGTCATCACGGCGGCCATCGGCACCGAGCGGCTGGACATCGACGTCGTGACGCTGGAGACCGGACGCCTCTTCAAGGAAACCGTCGATCTCATCGACGAGACCGAGGGCCAGTACGGCATCACCATCGCCCGCTTCGTTCCCGCGCAGGACGATATCGACGCCTACGCGGCGAAGTACGGCCTCAACGGCTTCTACGAAAGCGTGGAAGCCCGCCACGCCTGTTGCGGCGTGCGCAAGCTGAAGCCGCTTGCGCGTGCGCTCGAAGGGGCCTCCTTCTGGATCACCGGCCTGCGCCGCGGCCAGTCCGGCAATCGCGCGGATACGCCCTTCGCCGAATTCGACGCCGATCGCAACCTGATCAAGATCAATCCGTTGGCGGACTGGGACATCGACCGCATCAAGGCCTATGTCGCCGACAATGCCGTGCCGGTGAACCCGATGCACAATCGCGGCTATCCCTCGATCGGCTGCGAGCCCTGTACGCGCGCCATCAAGCCCGGCGAGCCCGAGCGCGCCGGCCGCTGGTGGTGGGAAAACGACGAGAAGCGCGAATGCGGCCTGCACGTCCATGAGGCCGCCGCCTCCACCATCCCGGCCCCGAGCGCCGCCTGACAGACACCCGCCCTCCCAAGGCGCCCCATCCGGAGTTTAGAATTTCCATGTCCGACATCCGTAACGAGGCGGAAGCGAAGCAGAACGCAACGCCCAAGCCGCCGCTCGATCCGCACCTCAAGGCGCTGGAAAACGAGGCGATCCACATCTTCCGCGAGGTCGCTGCCGAATTCGAGCGCCCCGTCATGCTCTATTCCATCGGCAAGGACAGTTCCGTCCTGCTGCATCTGGCGCGCAAGGCGTTCTATCCCGGCCGCGTGCCCTTCCCGCTCCTGCACGTCAACACGGGCTGGAAGTTCGCCGAGATGATCGCCTTCCGCGACAACATCGTGAAGGAATATGATCTCGACCTGATCGAGCATATCAATCCGCGCGGCGCGGCCGAGAACGTCACGCCCTTCACGCATGGTTCGGCGCTCTATACCGACATCATGAAGACCGAGTCGCTGCGCCAGGCGCTGGACGCCGGCAAGTACGACGCCGCGTTCGGCGGCGCGCGGCGCGACGAGGAAGCCTCGCGCGCCAAGGAGCGCATCTACTCGTTCCGCACGCCAGACCATCGCTGGGACCCGCGCAACCAGCGCCCGGAACTTTGGAACATCTACAACGGCATGATCCGCCAGGGCGAGAGCGTGCGCGCCTTCCCGCTCTCCAACTGGACCGAAGTCGATATCTGGCGCTACATCCAGGCCGAGGATATCCCGATCGTGCCGCTCTATTTCGCGAAGAAGCGTCCCTTCGTAGAGCGCGATGGCATGATGATCATGGCCGAGGATCCGCGCCTGGAGCTGCTGCCCGGCGAAGTGCGCCAGGAGGGCGTCATCCGCTTCCGCACGCTCGGCTGCTTCCCGCTGACCGGCGCCATTCGCTCCAACGCCACCACGCTCGACGACATCATCGCCGAGCTGGAGACGGCCACCGTCTCCGAACGCCAGGGCCGCGCGATCGACCGCGACCAGTCCGGCTCCATGGAAAAGAAGAAACGCGAAGGGTATTTCTGAGATGACCGTTTCCGCCACTGCAACCGCCGAAGCGCTTCCGATCGAAGCGCCGGCCGCTGAACAGGCCCGCGCGATCCGCGATTCCCGCCCGCTTCGCCTCATCACCTGCGGCTCGGTCGACGACGGCAAGTCGACGCTGATCGGCCGCCTGCTCTGGGATACCAAGGCCGTCAAGGAAGACCAGGCCGCGACGCTGCACCGCGACAGCGTCAAGCAGAACGATCTCGGCCTGCCCGATTTCGCGCTGCTGCTGGACGGTCTCCAGGCGGAACGCGAACAGGGCATTACCATCGACGTGGCCTATCGCTACTTCTCGACGGACCGCCGCTCGTTCATCGTCGCCGATACGCCCGGCCACGAGCAGTATACCCGCAACATGGCCACCGGCGCCTCCACGGCGGACCTTGCCGTGTTGCTGGTCGATGCCCGCGCCGGCATTCTCGAGCAGACGCGCCGCCATGCCACCATCGCTTCGCTGATGGGCATCCGGCAGTTCGTGCTCGCCGTCAACAAGATCGACCTGACGAATTACGAGCGCGCCCGCTTCCTGGAGATCGTGCACGATTTCAAGGAGTTCGCGCTGACGCTCGGCGTCACGCAGATCACCGCCATTCCGATGTCGGCGCTGAAGGGCGAAAACGTCGTCTATGACGGCCGCGCCAGCATGCCCTGGTATGACGGCCCGACGCTCGTCGAGACGCTGGAAAAGGCCACCACGCGCTCCAACCAGACCGTGGGCTTCCGCCTGCCGGTGCAGCGCGTGTCGCGTCCGGGCGAAAGCTTCCGCGGCTATCAGGGCACGGTCGCCGGCGGCTCGGTGAAGCCGGGCGATTCGGTCGTCGTCCTGCCGTCCGGCATGGTCGCGAACGTCACCAAGATCGTCACCTTCGACCTCGTGCGCAATGCCGCCGTCGCGGGTGACGCGATCACGCTCGTGCTCGACCGCCAGGTCGACGTGTCGCGCGGCGACATGATCGTGGCCATCGACAGCCAGCCGATGACCGGCCGCGGCTTCGACGCGCAGATCGTGGCGCTGCAGCCCGAGGGCATCGAGCCGGGCAAGCGCTACTGGCTGAAAAGCGGCTCGCGCCGCCAGCGCGTGCTCATCGAGCCCGTGAGCCAGCTCGACCTGAAGACCTCGAAGTGGAGCTCCGCCGAACGGCTCGGCATGAACGCCATCGGCAAGGTTCATCTCACCTTCGACGAGCAGGCGATCTTCGACACTTACGAGCAGAACCGCACGACCGGCGCCTTCATCCTCATCGACCCCGACACCAACAACACGGTGGCCGGCGGCATGATCACGGGGCGGCGCTCGGAGCTGGGCGGCATCCACAAGGACGACCAGCGCGTGCTGCTCTCGCTGCCCGCCGATCTCGCCGAGAAGATCATGGCGAGCGAACTCTTCGCAAGCCGCCGCCAGGATGTAGACATTCGCCACACCACCGCCGGCCGCGCCGCGGAAATCCTTGGCGATCTGGACGAATAGGCCACCGTTGTTAGGCAGACGAAGCGGCGCCCCTCGGGCGCCGCTTTTCGTTTCGGCTGTCGCTACAGCACGAACGCAAAAGAAAGGCACCCTTCGCCAGCAAGCCTGGTGCGAGGGTGCCTTTCATGATCCGGGACCGGCGCCTGAGGCGGCCGATCCGAAATTCCTCAGAAGAAGAAGTACCAGATCAGCAGGACTGCGAAGAGCGGAACGCCCATCAACCAGAGAATAAAAGCGCGAGCCATGGTTGTTTCCTTTCCTTTATTGCGTTGGACGAGGAATGCGCGCACCGTGATTTTGTTCCACCAAGGGTGGGTACCAGCTGGTGTAACGGCCGGCCGCGGGGCCTGCGTTTCCGTCTCCCGACACGGGCCCACGCCGTCCCCGGGCCGCGATTTGAGCCCGCGCGAGAAAAATCCCGCGGCTTCCCCGGGCTTTCCCCAACATCCCGGATTTTTTTGAACTTTTCCGCTTGTCGAACGGCTGAGCCTGTTCTATAGAGGCGCCGCTGGTCACGGAGTGTAGCGCAGTCTGGTAGCGCACCACGTTCGGGACGTGGGGGTCGAGTGTTCGAATCACTCCACTCCGACCAGCTGAAACCGCTGGAAGATCAGGCGGTCGAATGTTTCCCGAACTTCTTCAGAATTGCGACGATGGCTGCGGCGGTTGCCGGTGTTCGTGTGTGTTGTTATCGTGCCGCAAACGCCTGAATCGGGAGCTTGGATGACGCGTCAGACGATAGCGACCGCGCTTCTTTGCGTTTCGGCTGCCGGCATCGGGTTTGCCCTGCTCGCCTTCGTGATCGGCCTCTTCCCGTGGAGCCTGGCGCTGCTGGCGGTCATCGGGCTGGTGGTCGTGAGCCATCTTTTTGCCCGGCGGTAACGGTCGCGCAGCACGCAATTCCCTCACTGGAAATGGACTGACCCTATGCTGAAAGTGCTTGCCCAGGACTTCGTCGATTTCTGAGACGTCGGTTCGGCCATGAAGCAGCCGCTTGGCGCCCGGCCGGCGGTTGCATCCCACTGTTGCAAATCCGCACGTTTCCCGCCCCATGTCCGGGGATGACCACAAACTTGGCGTGGAGGTGATTCCCCTTTTGCGAGCACTGCGCTATGGCGAAATCAGGGGCCCGTCCCGAGTCACCGGGAACGGCTGAACGAAGTCCAAGGAAATGGCACATATGAACTCCCGCATCGCAATCCTGGCAGGCCTGGCGCTTGCCCTTACCGCATGCACCACCGTCAGCGTTCCCACGAACCCGCTGCAGGCGCGCTGGAACGGCAAGACCGCCGGCAGCTTCTTTGCCGCCTACGGCCCGCCGATTTCCGACACGAGCGCGGGCGGCACGACGCTCTACAAGTGGCGCGGCGGCTTCTCGAAGGGCCGTTCCTGCTCCGTCGAGCTGACCGTGAACGATGCCTACCGCATCACCAATATCCGCGCGATTGGCGACCGCGTCGACCCGAAGGGCGGCCCGAGCCATTGCGAGACCGTGCTCGACGCCGCGAAGGCGTGACGGGCGGCTGAGCCCGCAGACCTGACAAGGGCCATGCGGCGACGCATGGCCTTTTTTCATGGAGGAAGACATGGAAGACCGCCTCTACCAAGACCCCGCCCTTGCCGATTTCTACGATCTCGAAAACGGCTGGGACCGATCCGAGGACTTCACCTTCTGCCGGGCGCTCGCCGCCGATGCCGACAGCGTGCTCGACCTCGGCTGCGGCACGGGGGAACTGGCGGTCGCGCTGTCCGGCGACAGGATGGTCGTCGGCGTCGATCCGGCGGCCGCCATGCTGGAGATCGCGCGCGCCAAGCCGGGTGCGGCGCGTGTCGACTTCATCGAGGGGGACGCGCGCACGCTGCGGCTTGGCCGGCGCTTCGCGCTCGTCATGCTGACGGGGCACGCCTTCCAGGTGTTTCTCACGCGCGCGGACCGGCGTGCGGCGCTCGCCACCATCGCCGCGCATCTGGCGCCCGGCGGCCGCTTCATCTTCGACAGCCGCGAGCCGGCCTGCCGCGAATGGGAGGAATGGGGGCCGGAGGAATCGCGACGCCGCCTCGAGCATCCCCGGTTCGGCGCCGTGCAGGCATGGAACGATGCGGCCTTCGACGCCGATACCGGCATCGTGACCTACGAAACGCATTACGAGATAGAGAAGACCGGCCAGCGCCTGTCAGCCGCCTCGCGCATCGCCTTTCCGGCCAAGGAAGAGCTGGAGGCGCTGATTGCCGATGCCGGCCTGCGGGTCGAGCGCTGGTACGGCGACTGGCAGGGCAAGGCCTGGGCGCCCGGCGCGCGCGAGCTCATCCCGCTCGGCACGCTTGCCTGACGCCCCCCAGGCGCTTCCTCAGACGGAGCGCATCAGGCCGCCATCGACGCGGATGTTCTGGCCCGTGATGTAGCCGGCACCCTCCGAGGCGAGGAAGGCGACGGTCGCGGCGATCTCCTCGCTGGTGCCGTAGCGCTTCATCGGCACGCTGTCGCGCCGCTCCTCGGTGCCCGGCAGGCTGTCGATCCAGCCCGGCAGGACATTGTTGATGCGGATGTTGTCGGCCGCATAGGTGTCGGCGAAGATCTTCGTATAGGCGGCAAGCCCGGCGCGGAAGACGGCCGAGGTCGGGAACATCGACGAGGGCTCGAAGGCCCAGGCGGTGGAGATGTTGACGATCGATCCAGACTTCTGCGCCTTCATGACCGGCGCCACCAGCCGCACGGGCCTGACGACGTTCAGGAGGTAGACGTCCATGCCCTTGTGCCAGTCCTCGTCCGTGATGGCGGTGATCTCGGCGCGCGGGCCGTGGCCGGCGCTGTTGACCAGCACGTCGAGACGGCCGAAGGTCGAGACGGCGAGGTCGACGAGCCGCTTGAGGTCGTCGTTGGACTGGTTGGAGCCGGTGACACCGATGCCGCCCAGCTCGGCCGCAAGAGCCTCGCCCTTGCCGGACGACGACAGGATGGCCACCTTGAAGCCATCTGCCGCCAGCCGCCGTGCCGAGGCCGCGCCCATGCCGCTGCCGCCGGCGGTGATCACCGCTACCTTGTTCTCGCTCATGCCTGTCTCCCGTCTTCGAATGAGAACCGTTGATAGCACCTTCTGCCCCCGCGCGCGAAGCACCTTCCGTCGCCGGACCAATGCGATTATCAATCGAACAACCGAGCGCCCCGCCATGGAGCATGACAGATCGTGACTATGCCAGAAGACGCGCCCGCAGCGCGCCCGCGCCGGGCAACCCGCGTCACCCTGCTGTGCCGCGGCGCCACCGCTGCCAACCGGCAGGCGCGGTTCTCCGCCGAGGATAGCCTTCTGCCGAAGGAACCGGCACGCGCGGCGGCGCTTGCCGAGGGCTTGCGGTCCTTCGACCGGGTGTTCTGCGCGCCGGAGGCCTGCGCGGTCGAAACGGCGGCGGCCTTCTTCGTCGCGCCGATCCCCTGCCCGGCGCTGCGCGATCTCGACTATGGTGCGTGGAGCGGACAGACGGTGGACGAGATCGCCGAACGCTTTCCAGACGCGCTGCGGCACTGGATGGCCGATCCGGCCGCGGCCCCGCATGGCGGGGAAAGCTTTGAGACGGCAGCCGGTCGTGCCACGGACTGGCTCGATGGATTGCACGGCACCGGCGGGCGCATCCTTGCCGTGACGCATGCCATGCTGCTCAAGCTGGTTTTTGCGCATGTGGTGGGCGCACCGCTGACGGCGGCCTGGCGCATCGATGTCGAGCCGCTCGGCTTTCTCGACCTGTCGAGCGACGGCCGACGCTGGGCGCTGCGCGGTTTCGGCGCGGGGCTGGCCGCGGCTGGTTCCGACGGCGGCGTGTGACGGTTCAGCCCGCTGCGGCGAGCGGCAGGAACGGCACGATGGCGCCCGTCGCCTCGTGGCCCGGCGCGTCCTCGTCCGCCGCAATTCCCTCCGCGCCCCGGTCGAGGACGGCGCGCCATTGCGAGACCAGCGCCAGATAGGAGCCGCCGCCGAAGCGGCGCGCCATCCTGTCCTGCTGGCGCAGCGTGATGCGCACCGTCGCGCGGCTGAACCGATCCGTGTGGGACAGGAAGGATTCCGGCTCGACACGGCGCACCAGCCCATCCAGCACCGCCTTGCGCAGGATGGGCAGGTCCGGGCGCGCGAACTGCGCAAAGAGATCCTGGAAGCGCGCATGGTCGTCGATGTCGAAATCGAGATCGCAGCCCAGGCTGTCCATGACGGGATTGGCGGGATGCAGATAGCCGAGCGGCACATGGTATTTCGGGATCGGCGTGTTGGCCGAATGGGTGCGCCGCGAGCGTATGAGGTGCGGCAGGAGATGGGTGTGCGGCCCCGGCGGTGACACGCCGCCGGTATCCGGGCCGCCGATCTTCTGGAAGACCTCGATGCGGCCGAGGCGGGTCAGCGCGACGCGGTGCGGATGCGCCTTCAGGATGGCCGCCGTCGCCGGATTGTGCGGATCGAACAGGCTGCGGCCGATCTCGGCGCGCAAGATGGCGAGAAGGGCCGGATCGTCGGTGCGGATACAGAAATCGCATTGCGGCAGGGCAAGGCCGAGGTCGAAGAGGATGGCCGCCCTGTCGGCCACGCGCACGGCCTGCGCGTCGGGGCCGAGTTCGGTCAGCGCCTTGCGGCCGTTCATCGCCGCGTCGCGCTGCGGCAGGCAGAGCGCCACGCCATGGCTCCAGCGCTGCGGGCGGCAGCTAAGCGCCTCATAGGCGACGGGCACGATCTGCCCGACCGTATCGGCATCGAGCCGGATGGCGCCGCGCGGCGTGGCGCGCACGAAGAGGGTGGGCGCATCGGCCTGCAGATACTCGCCCGGATCCTGGTGGAATTCCGCGACGGCGCCATACGACCCCATGCTCCACCCGGCCCGCCGGTCGATGAGATGATCGATCAGGACATCTCTGATATCCGCCATGGTTTCCTCCGTCTCGATTGAACGCCGCGGCGTTGCATCGGCGTGGACCGCGCCGGCCTTTTACAGCCGGCGCGGCCGGTGTGTCAGGCTGCCTTGAGCAGGTCGCCGTGCGGGTCGAGCACGAACTTGGTCGCCGCGCCCTGGTCGAAGCTCTCGTAGCCCTGGACGGCATCGTCGAGCGCGATGATCTTCGCGTTGACGATATCGGCGATGGGCAGGCGATCGTGCAGGATGGCCTGCATGAGCTGCCGGTTGTATTTGAGAACAGGCGTCTGGCCGGTGTGGAAAGACTGCGCCTTCGCCCAGCCGAGGCCGAAGCGCAGCGACAGGCTGCCCTGCTTGGCCGCGCTGTCGACGGCGCCGGGATCTTCCGTGACATAGAGCCCGGGAATGCCGATCGAGCCGGCGGCGCGGGTGATCTCCATCATCTGGTTGAGCACGATCGCCGGCTGCTCGCCGCCCGCATGGCCGCGCGCCTCGAAGCCGACGGCGTCGATGGCGCTGTCCACCTCGTTCGTGCCGACGACCTCGGCGATCATGTCACCGAGGCGGTCGCTCTTGGAGAGGTCGATCGGCTCGAAGCCCACCCGCGCGGCGTGCGCCAGACGGTCCTTGTTGAAATCGCCGATCATCACGACCGCCGCACCGAGAATGCGCGCGGATGCGGCCGCCGCAAGCCCGACCGGGCCGGCACCGGCCACATAGACCGTCGAGCCGACGCCGACACCGGCCTTCACCGCGCCGTGGAAGCCCGTCGGCAGAATGTCGGAGAGCATGGTGAGATCACGGATCTTCGACATGGCCTTGTCGCGGTCCGGAAACTTCAACAGGTTGAAATCGGCATAGGGGATGGTGACGTAGCGGGCCTGGCCGCCGATCCAGCCGCCCATGTCGACATAGCCATAGGCACCGCCGGCGCGCGAGGGATTGACGGTGAGGCACACGCCGGTGTCCTGCGACTTGCAGCAACGGCAGCGCCCGCAGGCCACGTTGAACGGCACCGAGACGATGTCGCCGATCTCAAGCATCTCGACGTCGATGCCCTTCTCGATGACCTCGCCGGTGATCTCGTGGCCGAGGACGAGGCCGGGCATGGCCGTCGTGCGGCCGCGCACCATGTGCTGGTCGGAGCCGCAGATATTCGTCGAGATCACCTTGAGGATCACGCCGTGCTCGATACGGCGGCCATCGGGGGCCTCCAGCTTCGGGTCGTCGATGTCGCGGACCTCGACCTTGCCGGGTCGCATATAGACGACGCCTCTGTTCCTGCTCATGTTCTGTCTCCTCCTGGATTTTGCCTCGTCCGGCCCGTTTGGCGCGCGCCGGATCCTCTCGGAACGACCGCGTAGGCCATGGGGCGCAGCGCGGACCGTCGCTCGACGAAGGATGGAGAGGAGAAGGAAACGGGCCTTTCGAGAGGACGCCGTTCACCTCTCGATCGCCCACCGCAATCGGCCGAGTCATCGTTCCAGGGCTGGTTTCCGGGCTTCGGAACTGTCCTTTCGGACGCTGCCGGCACCTTCCCGGCCCAATAGCCAGTGGTCTCTGCCGGAGCTTTCGTTCCGCTACCGTTGCGGGGGCAGCACCGGCATTCGACCGGCTTCCCAATTATCCATCCCGACATGGCCGGGACGGCACCCTGAACAAACCCAGCAAATCATCCGGCAGGCCGAAAGACCCTCGGGAATACGACATCGACGGCGCCCCGAGCGACACGCCGCCGAACCGGCCGCCGCGACTCAGAAATCCCAGTCGTCATCCTCGGTCGCGACCGCCTTGCCGATGACATAGGACGAGCCGGAGCCGGAGAAGAAGTCGTGGTTCTCGTCGGCATTCGGCGACAGCGCCGAGAGGATCGCCGGATTGACCTTGCAGGCCTCGGGCGGGAACAGCGCCTCGTAGCCGAGGTTCATCAGCGCCTTGTTGGCATTGTAGTGCAGGAACTTCTTGACGTCCTCGCTGAGGCCGACGCCGTCATAGAGCTCTTCGGTATAGCGGGCCTCGTTGTCGTAGAGTTCCAGCAGGAGATCGAAGGCGAAATCCTTGATCTCCTGCTGCTTCTCAGCGCCCAGGCGCTCGGCGGCGCGCTGGAACTTGTAGCCGATGTAGTAGCCGTGCACGGCCTCGTCACGGATGATGAGGCGGATCATGTCGGCGGTGTTGGTGAGCTTGGCGCGGCTCGACCAGTACATCGGCAGATAGAAGCCGGAATAGAACAGGAAGCTTTCGAGGAAGACGGAGGCGATCTTCTTCTTCAAGGGATCGGCGGACGCGTACTGCTCCATGATCAGCGCCGATTTCCGTTGCAGGAACTCGTTTTCCTCCGACCAGCGGTAGGCGTCGTCCACATCGGGCGTCAGGCAGAGCGTCGAGAAGATCGAGGAATAGGAGCGCGCATGCACGGCCTCCATGAAGGAGATATTGGACAGGACCGCCTCTTCATGCGGCGTGGCCGCGTCCTCCATCAGCCTGACGGAGCCGACGCCGTTCTGGATCGTGTCGAGCAGGGTGAGCCCCGTGAAGACGCGGATGGTGAGTTTCTGCTCCTCCGGCTTCAGCGTCGCCCAGGAGGGAATGTCGTTGGACAGCGGCACTTTCTCCGGCAGCCAGAAATTGCCGGTCAGGCGGTTCCAGACCTCCAGGTCCTTGTCGTCCTCGATGCGGTTCCAGTTGATGGCGCGGACGCGGGATGCGGGTTTTGTGTGCATGTTCATGGGTGTGTTTTTCCTCAATCAATTCTGTCGGAGAACGTGGCCCGCTCACCCTAACCCTCTCCCCGCCGGGGAGAGGGGACGTGCCCGCCTTCACGCCTTAATCGAGGGGCGCACGGGCGCCGCGATTCCCTTCTCCCCAGCGGGCAGAAGGTGCCGGCAGGCGGATGACGGGGCCGCTCGCTCAAAGGCCGGCGGCCGAAATCAGCATCAAAGCGCACACGAGACACAGCCCTGCACTTCCGTGCCTGACAGCGCCATCTGGCGAAGGCGGATGTAGTAGATGGTCTTGATGCCCTTCTTCCAGGCGTAGATCTGTGCCCGGTTGATGTCGCGCGTCGTTGCCGTGTCGCGGAAGAACAGCGTCAGCGACAGGCCCTGGTCGACATGCTGGGTGGCCGCCGCATAGGTGTCGATGATCTTTTCCGGGCCGATCTCGTAGGCGTCCTGGTAATAATCCAGGTTGTCGTTGGTCATGAAGGCGGCGGGGTAGTACACGCGGCCGATCTTGCCTTCCTTGCGGATCTCGATCTTCGAGACGATCGGGTGGATCGAGGAGGTCGAGTGGTTGATGTAGGAGATCGAGCCGGTCGGCGGCACGGCCTGGAGATTCTGGTTGTAGAGCCCGCCATCCATGACGGCTGCCTTAAGTTCCAGCCAGTCCTGCTGCGTGGGGATATGGATGCCGGCCTCTTCGAAGAGGCCGCGCACCTTCTCCGTCGCCGGCAGCCATTCCTGCACGGTGTATTTGTCGAAATATTCGCCCGTGGCATATTTCGAATTCTCGAAGCCCTTGAAACTCACGCCCTTCTCGACGGCCAGCCGGTTGGAGGCGCGCAGGGCGTGATAGGTCACCGTGTAGAAATAGATATTGGTGAAATCGATACCCTCTTCCGAGCCGTAGAAGATGCGCTCGCGGGCAAGATAGCCGTGCAGGTTCATCTGGCCGAGCCCGATGGCGTGGCTGTCGTCGTTGCCCTTCTCCACGGAGGGGACGGAGGAGATGTGGCTCATCTCGGAAACGGCCGTGAGCGCACGGATCGACGTCTCGATGGTCCGGCCGAAATCCGGAGAATCCATCGCGGCCGCGATGTTGAGCGAGCCGAGATTGCAGGAGATGTCCTTGCCCATCTTCGCATAGGACAGATCGGCGTTGAACGCACTCGGTTCGCTGACCTGCAGGATTTCCGAGCAGAGATTGCTCATGGAGATGCGGCCAGCAATGGGGTTGGCGCGGTTCACCGTGTCCTCGAACATGATGTAGGGATAGCCGCTCTCGAACTGGATCTCGGCGATGACCTGGAAGAAATCGCGCGCCTTGATCTTCTTCTTCTTGATGCGGCTGTCCTCGACCATCTCGCGGTATTTTTCGGTGACCGAAATCTCGGAAAAGGCGACGCCGTAGACGCGTTCCACGTCATGCGGCGAGAAGAGGTACATGTCCTCGTTGTTCTTCGCCAGTTCGAAGGTGATGTCGGGAATGACGACGCCGAGCGACAGGGTCTTGATGCGGATCTTCTCATCCGCATTCTCGCGCTTGGTATCGAGAAAGCGCATGATATCGGGGTGGTGGGCGTTGAGATAAACGGCGCCGGCCCCCTGCCGCGCACCGAGCTGGTTGGCGTAGGAGAAACTATCCTCCAGCAGCTTCATCACCGGGATGACGCCGGAGGATTGGTTCTCGATCTGCTTGATCGGTGCGCCCATCTCTCGGAGGTTGGTGAGCGACAGCGCCACCCCGCCGCCGCGCTTGGACAGCTGGAGCGCGGAGTTGATGGAGCGGCCGATGCTCTCCATGTTGTCCTCGACGCGCAGAAGGAAGCACGAGACGAGTTCGCCGCGCTGCTTCTTGCCGGCATTGAGGAAGGTCGGCGTCGCCGGCTGGAAGCGGCCGGAGATGATTTCGTCGACAAGGCTGCGGGCAAGCTGTTCGTTGCCGCGGGCCAGCGCCAGCGCCACCATGCAGACGCGGTCCTCGTAGCGCTCCAGGTAACGTTTTCCGTCGAAGGTCTTCAGCGTGTAGGAGGTGTAGTACTTGAAGGCGCCCAGGAAAGTCGGGAAGCGGAACTTCCTGTCATAGGCATGGTCGAAAAGATCGCGCACGAAATTGAACGAATACTGGTCGAGCACCTCCTGCTCGTAATAGCCCTCCGTCACGAGATAATCGAGTTTTTCCCGCAGGTTATGGAAGAACACCGTGTTCTGGTTGACGTGCTGGAGGAAATATTGCTTGGCCGCCTGCCGGTCCTTGTCGAGCTGGATCCTGCCCTCCTCGTCGTAGAGGTTCAGCATGGCGTTGAGCGCGTGATAGTCCTGCGCGGTGATTTCCGGCACCTTTGCCGGCTTGTCTATCGTCATCGTGTCCAAAATCGTTCCAGCCCTTGTCTGACGTTGTCGACATCCTCATCCGTTCCGAGCAGTTCGAAACGGTAGAGGTACGGCACGGCGCATTTTGCGGAGACGATGTTGCCCGCAAGAGCATATCCGGTGCCGAAATTGGTGTTCCCGGCCGCGATGACACCGCGGATCAGGCTTCGATTGTGCGGATCGTTCAGGAAGCGGATCACCGGCTTCGGCACCGCTCCTTTTTCTCCGCCGCCGCCATAGGTAGGCGAGACCAGCACGAAGGGCTCCCGGGCCCTTGGCGGCTCGTCCGTCGCATCGACCGGCAGGCGGGTGGCCGCAACGCCGAGTTTCTCGACGAAGCGGCGGGTGTTCTCCGACCGGCTGGAAAAATAGACGAGCCCGCCCATCGACCCGCTCAGGCGAGCGCGCTGATCATGTCCGGGCGGAAGCCGGCCCAATGCTGCTCGCCGGCAATGACGACGGGAACCTGGCGATAGCCGAGACCCTGCACCAGCGCGAAGGCATCGGCATCCTCGGAAACGTCGACGACGCTGTAATCGATGCCCTGGCGGTCGAGCGCGCGGGTGGTCGCGGTGCACTGGACGCAGGCGGGCTTGGAATAGACGATGATGGACATGGGCTTTCCTCGTTTTTCAATCAGGCATGGGGAAGCGATCGGCCATCCGCCGATGACCGTTCGATATATTGCAGAGACATGGACGGCCGCCCGCAGACGACCGGTTAAGGGGCGTCCGCCTACACGCGCGGAGAAACTGTAGACAAGATCGACATGACTTCACCCCGAGGCATTTTCAGCAGGGTGCACAGGGAGACGCGGGGCGAGATCATTCGCAACCCATCGCTCGCCATCCGGACACCCCGCCCGTGGACGTTCATGCACGAGGCAGGTCTCCTGGCTCGCGGGTCGACACGGTCATCCGTCTTCCCAAGGCATTGGCGCCTCAGTGACATCATCGGATGAACGCTCACCGCTTACAGTTGCGGGGGCAGCCCCGGACAATGCGGCCATCATGGCCGCCCCGGGTTCCCATCTTAGCCCTCGACACTTTCGAATCGAAGGAACCTCGAACACAAGATATAGTAGACGAGGTAAAAAATGCGTCAACGGCTATGATCGGTTATCCAACATTTCGTCGAGTGCGTGAATGGTGTCCGAGACCGGAAATCGTCACGCGCGACCTGGATAACCGACATCGCGCGCCGGCAGCGCGTCGATTGCCGTTATGATGCCGGGCATCCCGCGAAGGGAGTGATGGCCCGGATATTCCCGGCCATGAGAACGATTACGGACGACTGATCTCGTCCAGGTACCACTCGATGTAGCGCAGCTCGTTCTGCTCCATCGGCGCGATCGGGCCGGGCACGAAGTAGTGCGACTGCACGCCGCGTGCAGTGTGCTCGATGATCGCCTTGTCCTCTTCCGTCGTTACCTTCCACAGCCAGGTGAGCTTGGCGAGGTCGTAATCCCTGCCCTCCTCCGCCTTGCCGTCGACGAGCCAGATCAGCTCCATCTCGCAGCTTTCCGCGGTCTTCGGAATGAAGCGATAGATCATGCCGTGATCGGGATAGCAGACGAGGAACGTGGTGCCGCCGAGATGGATGGAGGTGACGCCGCCATCGAAATCGGTGAAGCGGCCCATCAGCGGCGCGACCGCCTTGCCGTCCTCGCTGCCGCTCTGAACACCGTCATAGAGCGCATAACGGAAGGCGTGGATCGCCTCGCGGCCCTCGCGCGACGTCTGCCAGTGATTGCCCGAGCCGACCTCGATGCCGAGCGCGCAGGTGCGTGCCTCCATCGCCTCGTTCAGCGCCTCGATCATGTGCAAAGGCTGTTCCAGCGCATGGGTCTGCGAATATTCCGGATGCGCCGGGCCGCAATGATAACATTCGACATAGTTTTCGACGGCGAGCTTCCAGTTCGCCGCCACCGGATAGGTCTCGCGGTGCGCCACCTTCGCGCTCGCCCAGCCATATTGCCCGCAGGTGGCATGCAGCAGGTTCTCGACTTCGGAAAAATCGAGCGGCTGTTCGGCGAAGGAAATGAAGATCAGCCCTTCGACCACACGGACGTTGAGCGTCTTCAGGCCATGATCCTCACGCCTGAAATCCTTCGGCATCAGCCGCGCAGCCTTGAGGCTGCCGTCATTACCGTAGGTCCAGGCGTGGTAGGGACAGACGAAAACGCGCGCATTGCCCTTCTGTTTCGTGCAGACCTCAGCCCCGCGATGGCGACAGACGTTCAGCACCGCATGGACGCTGCCATCCGCCGCACGCGTGACGATCACCTGCTCCGTATCGATGCGGAAGACCTCGAAATCGTTGGCGTTGGGAATCACGCTCTCATGCGCGATACAGTGCCAGTGCCGGCGGAACACTCGCTCCATGTCGCGCCGGTAAATCTCGGCATCCTGATAAAACGCCCGCGCCAGCCCATGCCCCGCCCGATGCCCCGCCACGAGACCATCGATGCGATCGCCAACACCATCGATTACAGCTTCAAGAGCACTCATCCCGCACAACACCCTCAATGACAGATTGAGGCCAAGTATTCCGGGGCGCCGGACGACCGGCAAGATGCCGGAGAGAGGGGAATTAATCGAGTAGGTCGATTAGGGGGGCCACCTTTCCGACTTGCGCAGGGAGCCGTAATCCGGTGGGTTTGCCGAGACGCGGGCTAAATCTTGACAGACAAACGCTCGCGGTCCTCACGTCGCATCCAATCTTCCTGCGCGAGACTGATCGCAAACACGGCCGCGGCGCCCAGAATGAAAAAGGATTCACCCAGAGCGAGACGGTTGTTGGAGTTCGTCGTTATCGTGCAGAAGAAGAAGAAGCCGAGACTGTACAAATAGGCTGTAAGGCTGGAGGAGATGACACCACTGCGGTGCGCAGCATGGATGCGGCGGACGGAGATCACCACGAAAACAAGCAAGAAGGCCATTCCGAGCATGCCGTGACGAACCATGATTTCAAGATAACCATTATGGATCAACGTGAAGTCGACGTCCGCGTAGGTCGTCTTGCGCCACTCACGCAGCCATTCATTGCCCCAACCAAAGAGCGGAGCGGCCCGGATCAACTCAATGGCATTCGACCACAATTTCAGACGTTCGCGCATGGGTGACGGTGTCGACGGGTCAGCGATCGCCCTTTGCATGGATGCAATCGGCCCCTCCGTCGTAACGGTGTCATCCGTCAGTTTCGCCGCGGCTTCGATCGTGGGGCCTGCAACCTTCTCGACATAGGAGGTTGAAATCAAAACCATCGCCACCGCAGTCAAGAAGAGGCCGCTCAAGAGATGCAACCGCCATCTGCCCGCATGATGGAGCAACGTGAGAGTAGCCATCAGAACCATGACGAAGACGAGCGCCAACCAAGCGCCTTTCGATTGCGCGCCAAGAGCGCCGAAAAGACTAAGAATGGCCGTGAGTACACCCAGCCCTAACACCGGCAACTTGAAACGGCCTCTCAAACGCCCGGTCTCCGCCGCGTAGAGCGACCAGAAGACTGAGGTCAAGAAAAGCATGCAACTGCCAATCCCCGCATGAATGGGATTGTTGTGAAATAGCGGCGCCGCCCTCGCACCTGCCAGGATCGTGGTAGGGCTCAGCGTGGTCAGGAGCGCCACGAAACCAACGAAAACAATCAACGTGGCGGCCGCGAACACATAGGCTCTGGTGGCGTAGAGGGCCACACCAACAATCGGAAACACGGCTGGGAAGATGTAGAGCCATTCCGATGTACCCTTCTCTCCGGCAACAAACACGCCAAAGAGAAAGCGGCCAGCCGCGTAAAGAGCCCAAACGTAGCAGGCAGTCGCTAACCAGTCCCGGGAAACGCGTCGAACGTCATCCTTCTGCCAGACAACGGCGAATACGACCAACGCGATGGAGATATAGCGATAGGCATCGCTCTCCACCAGCATGGCGGATGCCATGAGCGCCCATAAAACAGAAAACAGCACGGCGTTCACACGAGTGCGCGATACCGAAGGTAGCTCAGCCATTTCGCGCATATCCGATCCTGCGAATAGACTCCCGGATTCGGATTGCGTATGTCCTGAACCGCTTCCACCAGGGAAACTTGGTGGAACGGTATACAGAACTTGTGGCAATCGTCGTGCTATCACGTCCTGGAGCGGCCACGTCATAACGCGTCGTGTAGATTTGCGCATCGTAAGCCCAGCCACGCTCCAAGGCGACATCCCACGGATATTCCATGATGTTCAGGCCTTCGAGCAAACGCTTGGCGCCTTTCCGCGTAACGACATAACATGCAGCGGATCCTTGCGGACCATGTGCCGCACGACCAATCTCATCGCCGGCTTCAGAAGTCGCGACATGCTTGAAACCGACAACGCGGTGGTTGCACAGCTTCACGACGTCTGCATCCGGAATGGCTTTGATAGCTGCGTCGGCACGCACAACAAGATCCACAGACAGCTTAATATCATCTTCCACAATGACAGCTGTGAGTTCACCCGTCGCGTAGAATGCGGCAAGTGCTCCCAAATGGCTTCGATAACAGCCGTATTCGCCAGGCAGCATGCTACGGCCATTGTTACGTTTGAATTTTTTTGAATCACAGTCGACGCGCTCTTCGGGCGGCGTTTCTGCACCGTTAACCCCCGAAATTCGAACTAGATCAAAGCCAAAAGCGTCTGCACTTAGAGATAGACTCCTCCAGCGATCGACCGAACGGTCAAGATTGATCGCGTAGATACGAATGCCCATCCCCAAACCATTTTCCTGATACACAGATCGTCACTGATACGGTCGCGAACGAGCCTCGCCGTCTTGCGGCTTGCGCGTAACACTCTCCGCCGCATGTCTGCAAGTGGCTTATGATAGAACGCTCATCCAATCTTGATAACACAGCGTTTCGTAGCGACCTACACTGCTCTGGAGCACTCCTTCGGCTACTCTAGCGAACGCCATTATCATGCATCGTGGCGCAGCGAAGGACGTGGCTGTGATGCCCCCGGCACCTGATGAAGCGGCTGCATCATATCACATCGCTTCGCTCCTGTTCCGATGGCTCTTATCTGCGCTTCATGACGCTGGTGATTGGAAGCAATTTGTCCTATTCACGCGCGGATTGTCTATCCGTAAACCCAGTCCGAGGCGATTAACGATGGTTTTGAAGCGTGCATGCGATATCGCCCTGGCCTTCGTTGCGCTTGCCGCTCTCGCTCTACCTATGGCTGTTCTTGCAGTTGCAGTCCGCACCACATCAAAAGGGCCGGTTCTCTACTGGTCGCAGCGCGTCGGCCGTGGCAATCATCTGTTTTGGATGCCCAAATTTCGTACGATGCAGATCGATACGCCCGTCGTCGCCACCCATCTGCTCGGGGATGCTGCAAGACACCTGACCCCTCTCGGCAGCTTCCTGCGCAAGACAAGTCTGGATGAACTTCCGCAACTCTGGTGCATCCTTAAGGGGGAGATGAGCTTCGTGGGCCCCCGCCCTGCTCTTTTCAATCAGGAAGATCTTGTAGCCGCACGCACATCGCGGGATGTACATTTGCTTTTGCCTGGGCTCACAGGCTGGGCTCAGGTAAATGGGCGGGACGAACTGGCGATTGAAGACAAGGTCGCATTGGATACCGAGTACCTTAGGCGACAAAGCTTTCTTTTCGATTTGCGCATTCTGGCCATGACCGTCATAAAAGTGGTCGGCGCAACCGGCATTCAACATTAGCGAGTTTAGTGGCAGGATCATGTTGACCTCGGAATGGATCGACCGACCTCTGGTCAGGCGCCTTAGGGAAAGAATCATCCGAACGCCCCGCTTCTGGAAGCGGGTTTTGATGATTATTTTCGACATCATGGCTCTGATGTTCGCGCTCTGGGCAAGCTATGCCATCCGCCTGTCCATTTGGACGCCGGCGATAACAAGCGAGCGCTTGCTTCTTGCAGCGCTGGCTCCTGTGGTCGCGATTCCCGTGTTCATTCGGCTGGGCTTATACCGGTCCGTGATTCGCTACCTGCCGGAGGCGGCGATCTGGACCATAATCAAGGCGATGCTCATCGCCACGATGAGCTGGGTCATTATCATCTTTCTAATGGAAATGGCAGGCCAAGGCATCGTCCCCCGATCCGTACCCTTCCTTTATTTCATCCTGGGAACACTCCTGATCGGCGGTATGCGCTTTGCTGCCAAGTGGATCCTCGTTTCAGGTACAGGCTTGCGTCGCGACGAAGAACCGATTTTCATCTACGGTGCAGGGCCGGCTGCCGCCCAACTGGCACGCGCCCTTAAAGGCCATGGCAATCGCTACGTCATGGGGCTGATCGACGACGATCCTGCCAACCATGGCCGCGACCTCGGTGGTTACCGCGTCTTTTCTTCAAATGACCTGTCGTCACTCATCGATCGATACGGAATCAAGGAAATAGTGCTCAGCATGTCGTCCATCCCAGTGACTAGACGACAAGCCGTGCTTAGCCGCGTGACGGGCCTCGGCATCAAGATTCGTAGCCTGCCGGATATTTCGGACCTCGTGGACGGGCGCTACATTGTCAGCCAAATTCGCGAAATCGAGATTGATGAACTGCTCGGAAGATCTTTTGTGCCGGCCGACAATGAACTGCTCGACCAAGCGCTTACAGGCAAGACCGTCATGGTCACCGGCGCCGGTGGCTCCATCGGCTCGGAGCTGTGTCGTCTTATCGTCCGCCGGAAACCGAAGAAGCTCATTCTGTTCGAAGCGAGCGAATACTCACTTTACCGGATCGAGCAGGAACTGCTGGCGGCGGGAGACTACCCGATCGTCCCGGTTCTTGGCTCAGTGACAGACCCCAAGACGGTGGAGCGAGCCATTCGGACCCATGGTGTCCAGGTTCTCTATCACGCTGCGGCACACAAACACGTCCCGCTCGTTGAGGCTAATGTGCTTGAAGGAATCCGGAATAACGTTTTCGGCACTTTGACCGTGGCGACTATTGCGTTGGAGCAGAAAATCGAAAGCTTCGTGCTGATCTCATCCGACAAGGCGGTTCGGCCTACGAATGTGATGGGGGCAACGAAACGCTGGGCTGAACTCATCGTTCGGCAGATGGCGATTGAGGCGCATTCAAAATCGGAAAAGCAAGTCTTCTGTGCCGTCCGTTTTGGCAATGTAATCGGCTCGAACGGCTCGGTCGTGCCGCTCTTCAAGCAGCAGATCGCCAAGGGCGGCCCTGTTACGGTGACCGATCCGGACATGACCCGTTACTTCATGGCGATCCCCGAAGCCGCAGAATTGATCGTCCAGGCAGGCGCTCTGTCTGTCGGAGGGGATGTCTTCCTGCTGGACATGGGCGAACCCGTGCGTATCGGGGACCTTGCCGAGAACATGATCCGGCTGGCCGGCTTCCATGTCCGCGACAGCAAGAACCCCGACAACGGCATTGCCATCGAGGTGATCGGTAAACGACCAGGAGAAAAACTCTTCGAGGAACTGTTTTACGACCGCAACAACGCCCGGCCGACCCGTCATCCGAAAATCATGCGGGCGGATTCGACTGGCATCGCTCGCTATGACATAGCAGCCTGGCTTCGGGATATCGAACAGGCGATACTTGCCGGAGACGAAGCGCAGGCCAAGAAACTTCTATTTGCCCTGATTACCGCCGAGGATCCGCCGGAACAGGCGATAGCGCATGGCTGACCGCAGGGCTGAGACAGATTTCCCATGGGAATAACACTGATCACAGGGGCGTCGGGATTTGTCGGATCCCATTTAATGGCCGAGATGGCGCGTCGCGGCTTGCCCGCCCGGAATATCAGCCGACAAACGCTGCCGGGCCTGGTAACGGTGCCCTCCTACGGTCCCGAAATGGATTGGCGCGAATATCTGATAGGCGTCGATACTGTGGTGCATCTCGCGGCGCGCGTTCATGTCATGCGCGAAACGACCACAGACCCGCTTGCTGTGTTTCGCGAAGCCAATGTCACCGCGACAACAAATCTTGCCCGTCAAGCCGCCAAGGCGGGAGTACGTCGATTCGTCTTCGTCAGTTCGATAAAAGCAATCGGTGAGCGGACCGAACCCGGAAAACCGTTCACCGCCATCGACTCACTGGATCCAAAAGACCCTTATGGTATATCAAAAGCCGAAGCAGAAGCAGCGCTTATAGCTTTGGGCCGGCAAACCGGCCTGGAAATTGCGATCGTCCGCCCTCCGCTCGTCTACGGTGCGGGGGTTGGTGGCAATTTCCGCAGTCTGATGAAATGGGCAGCCCTCGGCATACCCTCGATCTTCTCGGCCGTAAGGAATAAGCGCTCCTTCATTCATGTCGGAAATCTTTGCGATCTCCTGATCACAATGCTCGATCATCCCAACGCGGCGAACCAAGTGTTCTTGGCAAGCGACGGGCATGACCTTTCGACGCATAAACTGCTTTCACAATTGACCTTGGCAGCGGGGCACCGACCAAGGAGCATTCCGGTTCCTCCTGCCTTCCTACGTGGTATCGGGGTGCTTACGAGGCACCAAGAGGCTGTCGCGCGCCTGACGGAGAATCTTCAAGTCGATGCGGCACCTACCTGCCATTTGCTGGGATGGCGACCGCCATTTTCCATCGCCGAGGCGATGGAGTTGTGTCATGACTCGAAAGTTCGTGGTTGAGGAAGACCTGCCCCACGTGAGATCGGGCGCTGTTTGCGAACCGGATGTGACCACAAGCGACCTCAGCCAAATTCGGCGCGCTTAACGTTCAATGGTCGCCGCACTTCACAAGACCGCATTCAATGCAGAATTGCTCGCTTAACGCGTCATTAGTCCCTTAAAAAAACATCACGCGTGTACACCTTGTCCCAGACGTCGTCGAGGTCCTCGGAACGGCGATTGGCGATGATGACGTCGGCGCGGCGCTTGAAGTCTTCAAGGTTGCGCACGATCTCCGAGCGGAAAAACGTGCCCCCTTCGAAATCCGGCTCGTAGATGATGACCGGGATTCCCTTCGCTTTGATACGCTTCATAATGCCCTGGATAGAGGACTCGCGGAAATTGTCCGATCCCTTCTTCATCGCCAGGCGATAAACACCAACAACACCCGGATCACGCGCCACGATATCTGCGGCCAGGAACTCCTTTCGTGTTGTGTTCGCGTCGACGATGGCGCGGATGAGGTTCTGCGGCACGTCGCTGAAGTTCGATAACAACTGTTTCGTGTCCTTCGGAAGGCAATACCCCCCATAGCCGAAGGAGGGGTTGTTGTAGTGCTGGCCGATGCGCGGATCGAGGCCGACGCCCTCGATGATCTGGCGCGTGTCGATGCCATGGGTCATGGCATAGGAGTCGAGTTCGTTGAAATAGGCGACGCGCATGGCGAGGTAGGTGTTGGCGAAAAGCTTGATCGCCTCCGCCTCGCCGGCGCCAGTGAAGAGCACTGGCACGTCCGCCTTCACCGCGCCCTGCTGTAAGAGACCGGCGAATTGGCGCGCCTCCGGAGTGTCCGCTCCCATGACGATGCGCGAGGGATGGAGGTTGTCGTAAAGCGCCTTGCCTTCGCGCAGGAATTCCGGTGAAAACAGGATTTTTTGGTCGCCACGGGCCGCGCGCAGCCACGCGGTATAACCCACCGGGATAGTGGACTTTATGACGATAGTGGCATCCCGGTTGACCTGCCGGACATCTTCGACAACGGCCTCGACGGTCGTCGTATCGAAGTAATTGTGGTCGGGGTCGTAGTTGGTGGGAGTCGCGATGACAACGAAGTTGGCCGTGGCAAAGGCTTCTACCTTGTCCGTCGTTGCCCGCAGATGCAGCGGCCTTGTTTTCAGGTAATACTCGATCTCCGCATCGGCGATCGGCGAAATGCCCTCGTTCAGCATCGCAACACGCTGAGCGTCGATATCGTATGCGATCACATCATTATGCTGGGCAAGCAGCACGGCATTGGAGAGACCGACATAGCCGATGCCTGCGACTGTTACGTTGATGACCATACGAGCCTCTGGCGAGAAAGGGACTGCTCTAACCACGCCAGATAAGCAGGTCTGTGATTCATCGTCCTAGTTCAACCCTCCGCCCACGGTTTTCTCGACTTCCCGGGCAATTTCGAACATATAACCAACACCGGTGGCTTAATTGAAATCAAGCGCCTCCCCCTTATCCCCCAAACCTATCTTGATACGTGTATTGCAGGTAAAAACTCGTTGCTCAGGCTACGCCTCCAACGACATCGATGCGGCTGGCTGAAGATTGCCAACATGTAAATTCTGCAACACACGCCGTTTTTCTCTTTTGTCCGCTAAAACTGATGACGACCTCGTACCTGCCCTGTAGATCTGATATCCATCTCTCTATATCGGATGCGGCATCTGCAACGAGGGGCGGTGGGAAAGATGCTTTTGCGGCAGGGTTTAGGAAGCAGCAGCACTTATTTCGATGAGATCGACGGTCTGCGGGCCATCGCCGTCCTGTCCGTTATTCTATATCACTTCGAGGTGCCCTTCCTAACGGGAGGTTTCATCGGTGTTGATGTTTTCTTTGTCATCTCCGGGTTTCTGATTTCCCGCATAATTCTGGAATCTATCAGTGCCGGCAGATTTTCCTTTATCGATTTCTATACCCGGCGGGCAAAACGGATTTTGCCCGCGATGTTTGTCGTTGTAGGCGCAACGCTGATCACCGGATATTGCGTATACCCGCCACAGGATTTCGTGGAATTCCGGGAAAGCGCATTCTTCGCAGCAACGTTTCTTGCCAACCTCTATTACAACGCCGGTTCCGATTACTTCGCCGCTGACACGGAAGCGCAGCCATTTTTGCACTTCTGGAGCTTGGCAGTTGAGGAACAGTTCTACATCCTCTGGCCGGCACTGCTCGTCGCAATTTCGCTCGTATGCCGCAAGCGTCCTGCCGTACTGCTTTCCCTCATTGCATTCATTGGCCTAATCAGCTTCATATACGGCCAATTGCAGATGCAGACTGACCCACGAGGGGCATTCTATCTGATCTTCGGGAGGGCGTGGGAGTTTTCACTTGGGGCAGCCCTTGTGCTTGCCCCCACCATAGCGACGCGCGAGACGTCGGCCTTAATGAGAGCCGCCGGCGTCATCCTGATCGCCATTTCGGTGCTGACTTTCACCTCTGCATATCCGTATCCTGGCTTTTGGGCGATCATCCCCTGTCTAGGCGCAGCGCTTATCATTTGGCCTGCCCATGAAGCCACGAGTTTCGTTAGCCGAGGGCTTAAGTGGTTTCCTCTCAGGTTTGTCGGACTTATTTCCTATTCAGCGTATCTCTGGCACTGGCCATTGTACGTCATTACGAAGTTCTATTTCGCTGGAAGTAGCCTGGGCGTTCTGGCTGCGCTCTTACTGCTGGCAATCACGATGGTGTTAGCCGCAGCGACTTGGCACTTCATAGAGAATCCGGTGCGCAAATGGCGGCCGCAGGGAATCTTCAAGCCGGCGATCGTTCTGGGAAGCTTCCTCCTGTTTGCAGGTGGCGCGACCACATGGATGGCAAGCTCCATCCCAAGAGAGTGGACATCGGAAACGTACATCGTGAGAGAACAACTGAAACGAGCAGCGCAGGGAGAGCAAACCAACGTGGCCTTTTTCGGCGACAGTTCGTGCCTTACGGGCATCCATCCGCCGACGATTTCGGAGATAACCGGAGATCGAGTCGCCTCATATTGCATGTTTGGGTCGGTAGGCGCCGTGGGGGATGCAGCAGCGATCAGCTTGCTCAAAGAACGTGGTAAGCTCCCTGATAAAATCATACTCGTAATCCACCCCCTGCAACTTTCCAGAGCGGCAATTCCGAAGCGGTGGAAGGACTTGGTTCGGGCGTGCTCCAGCGATCCGCTGTGCGGCTACTCCATCGCCCCTGAGTCGATAGATTTCGGCAGGCTGAAAGGGGCCTTCACGGCACGATATCCGACCGCTAGAGAACTTGTGCGAGAGATTGCGGCAAGTGGGTCGCTGGTCGATCCCAGCCAAAAAGCTCTCACCAAGGCAGTGATAGATCAAAATATGCCAGACTCGTTTCAGGAGCTACAGCAGCCGCTACTTCGTGCATTCAACGGCATAGATCGATCCACAGTGTATCTACTCATTCCTCCAGTTCCTCTCGGACAATCGGATGGCGGCTTTATAAGGGCGAAGAAGGCGATAGCTCGGCTCTTTAAAATCGATCCTTCGCATGTATTAAACACACCAAGCGAGTATCCCGATAGTTACTTTGCCACTCGTTCGCATCTAACCGAGAAAGGTAGAACGGAATTCTCAAAGGCGATCGCGGAAATTCTGATACAGCAGCGAGGGAATGCGACTGTCGCTTTATCTCGATAGGAGATCGGACACAACCTTTACTTTATCTGAGCAGGCCACTCCAAGCGCCGAGGCGTGATAATTTTTCCCTCGCGATTTCACCGCTCGCTGTTCATGAGAAAAAATCGTTGCGAATGGAAAAGAAAGGCGCGGCCGACAGTCTGGCTGATCGGCCTCGGGTGACGGCGGCAACAAAACCCTTGGCGAGAACTGTGACGATACTGGTCGTATTGCAGCAGACCATCAAAGCCACTAAAGGTTCTCCAAATTCGCAGACCTGCAGCTCGGCCCGCCGGTCGTTTCGGTGCCGGCAAGCGAAGCGGCGAGATCATCCTCTTTTGCAAGCACAAGGGATCGAAGCTTGAAACGAGACTATGCCAATCTATCGGTTTTGATTCCGGCACATAATGAGCAGGACGCTATCGCTTCCGTGATTGAAGACTTGCATCAGCATGTGCCCGGCTGTCAAATCCTTGTGGTCGATGATTGCAGCAAGGATAGCACGCCTGAGGTCGCGATGGCTTATCCGGACACAGAACTTTTGCAACTCTCCTACAACCAAGGTTACGGCGGTGCCCTTCGCCAGGGAACCTTGGCAGCAACGCGGGAACTCATCGCCTGGTTCGACGGGGACAACGAACACAGGGCCGAGGATTTGGCGCGGATGGTGGATCGTCTGGAAGACGAGCGCTTGGGAGCCGTGCTCGGGCAACGTGGAGGCTCGGTTTCCAGTACCCGAGGAATTGGAAAGATGCTTATCCGCCTGTTCGCGCTCCTCCTTGGGCTTGGCTATGTCAAGGATTTCAATTGTGGTCTGCGCGTGTTCCGGCGAGAAGCGTATTTCCGCTTCTTTTTGCTTTTGCCTACGGGATACAGTGCGAGCACCACCAGTACCTTCCTTCTCATTAAATCACGGATACCTTTCGCCTTCGAACAGATCGAGCTGCGAACAAGGGTTGGGCAAAGCAAGGTCAAGCTGTTTGACGGTTTCCGAACTTTGGTCACGGTTCTGCGGATTGCAAGTCTCCTGCAACCGCTGAGATTGTTCGGCAGTCTCGCCGGTGCCCTTTTTGCCGCCGGTCTTGCCTACAGCGCGCTGGTTATCCTTTATAACGGGCAGGGACTGCCGGTACTTGGTGCACTCCTGCTGATCTCTTCCCTGCTGGTCATGACCGTCGCAATCATTGCAGACCAAATCGGCCTATTGCGGCTGCAGCATTGCGCCGCATTCGGCCTGAACTACTTGGCCAACTGGAAGAAGGGAAACTGAGCCATGACGGGGAACGCCAAGATAGCTCATGCCTTTCACTCAAATCCGCCGCCGGAATGGGCGTTGCGACACCGGAAATCACCCCCGCAGATGCTGTGGGATCTGATCGGAGCACCGCTCAGAATGGTCGTCCTGCCGGACTACCAATCCGAGCGATTCGGCTTCACCTCGCTTCGCGCCGAACGCCTGCGAATGGTGCTTCCGGAGCTTCGCGGTCGTGTTCTCGACGTCGGTTGCGGTGACAACATGCTGCTCCGCCTTTACCGGGAAAAGAATCGTAGCAGTGCTGCAACCGAAAGCGTTGGTGCGGATGTCACCGCTTGGTCCGATGACGTCATGCTGATCGAGAACGCTGCGCACTTCAGCTTTGATGACGCCAGCTTCGACACCGTCTCTTATATTGCCTGCCTCAATCACATCCCCGAACGTGTCGAGGCCATTCAAGAGGCCGCTCGCTTGCTGAGACCCGGTGGGCGTGTTGTAGCCACCATGATAGGCTCGTTCGTCGGCAAGATTGGCCACGCCTTGTGGTGGTACAGTGAGGACAAGGAACGCGAGATGCATCCCGATGAGCTCATGGGCATGGATACCAATGATGTCGTCAGCCTGTTCGAGCGCGCGGGCCTCAAGCTTACACTGCACAAGCGCTTCGGCTACGGGCTGAATAACCTGTTTGTCGCGGAAAAGCTCTGATCTTATGTGCGGTATCGCAGGCCTCATCCGATTTGATGGAGGACCGATTGCGTCCGAACTTGCGGCAATGTCAGAGCTCATTGCGCACCGTGGACCAGATCAGGCGAGCATCTGGAGCACGGAAGGACACGGGCATACGGTGGGTCTTGCTCATCGTCGCCTTTCTATTCGCGACCTTTCTGAAAATGGCAGACAACCGCTGGCGAGCCATTCCGGTCGTTCGATGCTCGTCTACAACGGCGAACTGTACAACGAGACGGCGCTGATCCACGATCTTCAAAAAGCATCCGACTTTCAGATGCGGTCTCGTTGCGACTCGGAAGTGCTCCTAGCGGCAGTGGAGCAATTCGGTCCGTCATACATCGATCGCTTCAACGGCATTTTTGCTTTTGCTCTTTACGATCGCGAGACCGGCGAGACAATTCTCGCTCGTGATCCGATCGGTATCAAGCCCCTCTATATCTGGAAATCCCGGTCAGGCTCGGCGATCGCCTTTGCCTCCGAGGTCAAAGCGTTCTTGGGGATTCCGGCCTTCGGCAGGGCAATCGACACCGTATCTCTTTCCACGTTTCTCACCCAGGGATATGTCGGCCCCAGTCGGTCACTGATGCAGGACGTGACGAGCCTGGCCCCCGGCCAAGTTTTACGCATATCTCCCGCAGGCCAGATATCGAATATTGGAAACCTCGCCCCACACTGGTTCAGCGACAGTATCCACGCGTTTGATCCGGATGAGTTAAAAGCACAATTCGAAGCCGCGGTGATGCGCCAGCGCGTCTCCGACGTGCCGCTGGCAGTCTGGCAATCAGGCGGCATTGATTCCAGCCTGGTGAATGCTGCCTGCTCGACTCCTCGTCCCCGTTCGCTGATTTTTGCTAGCGACGTCGGGGATTTCGATGAAAGCAGCGACGCAAGTCTGGTCGCCACTCATCTCAAGTCGGAAGCGGTCGTCGCGTCTTTTCACGACGATGAGGAACCGGCTGAAACATTCTCCTCCGTCGTTTGGCATATGGACGGGGAACTGGCAGACAGTTCCGCCCTAGCCGTCAAAAAGCTCTCTGCAGCAACGAAGCCCCACGCTACCGTGGTTTTGTCCGGCGACGGAGCAGATGAACTTTTCGGAGGTTACGCAACCTATGGAGCGACCCGACTGGCATCCCGCCTCGCTCCTTTTATTCCACAGGCGCCTTCGCAATGGATGGCGCGACAGCTACTGGCGAAGAACAATACTGCCAGCATGCGTTACCCCGCAATGGAATTGGCCGGCCGCTTTCTGCAAGGGCTTCCCTTGGGTCCCCATGCTCACGCGGAATGGCGACGGTATGGGATGCCTTGGGATCTCCGGGATATCGCGTCGTCAGAGATGCGTGATGTGATCGACGACGGAGCGCGCGCGTACTATGCGGCAATCGATACCGGACGGGGCAGAAGTTCGAGTGCTGATCCCGCCAGTTGGGGCCAGGATGCTGACCTGAGCTACTACCTCCCGGGTGACATGTTGATGAAAGTCGACAGGATGAGCATGGCACATGGCCTTGAAGTACGCGTACCCTTCCTGGATATCGAGTTCATAAAATACACGAGCCACATTGCGGGCAGCCTCCGATTGCCAAATGGCAAGCGGACGAAACCGGTGCTGCGCGATCTGGCTGTCTCCTATGCCTTGCCCGCCGCTATTACAGAGCGGCGAAAAACTGGTTTCAACGTACCTCTGGCCCATCGCCTCCGCACGGACTACAGGTCGGTTATCACCGACCTGCTCGTCCGCGAAGACTACGTATCGCCGTACTTGAACCCGAATGCCGTTCGCAGGCTGGTATCGGAGCATCTGAGCGGGAAAACGAACCGCGCTTACCTTCTCTGGACACTCATGACCTTCGCACAGTGGCGTCGGCATTTGGAGCGCTAGCCGATGACGAAAGATTTTCAGCAGGCGACACAGCAAACGATCGCCGATTTTGGAAACCAGTGGACGACCTACACCGAAAATGAGGGATATTACGCCAGCCAAGACATGCTGCTTGACATTCTTGGGCCTCTATTGGACGCGAACGACTTGCAGGGAAAGCGTTGCGCCGAAGTAGGAGCGGGCACTGGCCGGATTAGCGCGATGCTGCTCAGTGCGGGCGCAGGTCATGTCACCGCAATTGAACCCTCAAAGGCCAAAACGGTTTTGGAACGGAATCTGGCCTCATTCCAAGAGCGGGTAACAATTCTAGCCGAGGCAGGTCATACGTTCGAGATAAAAGATATAGACTACATTTTTTCTATTGGCGTGCTGCATCATATTCCAGACCCTGCGTCCACCGTTGAGAAAATGCATGGCGCGCTCAAACCCGGCGGCAAAGCAATCGTCTGGCTTTACGGACGCGAAGGCAATTTCGCTTATTTGGCTATCGTCGAACCATTGCGTTGGGTGACACGCAAGTTGCCCGTATGGATGAATTCAGCGCTGGCAGCCATCATGTATCCACCCCTGGCGGCATACATTGCACTTTGCCGGTTTCTTCCACTCCCAATGCGTCATTACATGCGCAACGTTCTAAAACCGATCGGTGGAAAGGCAATTCGACTCGTCATCGTTGACCAGTTGAATCCCCGTTGGGCGAAGTATTACACTGAGGCCGAAGCGAGAGCCCTGCTTGAGAAGGCTGGTTTTGTTGATGTGCGCCTTTATCATCGCCACGGCTACAGCTGGACGGCAATAGGCACCAAGTAACCGCTACGCCGTGTGGTTGCTATCAGCCGACACGCTTTCTGCGGCTGTAAGTTTCTTGCGACCGAGCACGCGAAGCACCATTGCGCGACCAAACTTCATAAACGGATAAAGAACGTTCGCTACTGTCGGCGAACTGAAGATCAGCGCGTTCAGCTTGTTGAACCAGCCTCGGCGCGAACTCAACAGAGCCAGACGATTCACGCAATCAGCGCCGTAATAAATCCGCCCGCCCATGATCAGCGCCATGCCGTCATCAAGCGGCGTTCCTGCAGCCTCAAACTCGCGAACGAGACCCGGGACCCCTCGTGCATCGAGCAGTAAAACATTGCCCAAAGTCTCGCGAAGACGTTGAAATTTCACATAGTTTGAACAGAATGGGCATTCACCGTCATAGATCACGACCGCTTTGCCCTCCCATTGAGGATATGCCCCCAAGTCAAAGTTTGAATTCATATCTTTCTCGCCTGACTGGCTCGCGGATAACTTGGCCGTCCGTCCCGACAGATACACAACGGCTTTCGACAACGAAGAAATAGGAACGTATCTGACGAACATCAAGCTTCGCGAAATCATCAAATAGCCAAGGAGCGGACCAGATATGATGCGGATAAAGATCATAGGCGACCCGTCCGCTTTCATCGGCGAGGCGGACCACGAGCGCTTGATGCGCACGAACCATTTTGCCAAGCTGTGTTTTCTGTTCGTCTGAAAGCGCCCAGTCCCGAGCTTCAGCAGAGCAATGGTCCCGCAAGGCAAACATGACAGAAGCCCGGCTGGTCGTACCCCAGGTGCCGGTGGGTAAGAAGCCATTTGTCGGTCGCGCAATTCGTTGTTGCGCAACATTAATGGACTTATTTAGGAAGAAGTTCGACGGAACCCGCAGAATCTCGCCCTTCTGATTGGCAACCTCGAAATAAGCATCGTTTACGCCTCCAGTATCGAACCAGGCCAACTTGACGATATGGAACGATAAAAGTGGAGCCACGAGAACGATAACACATCCCAGGCATCGAATAGTCACGCTTGGTCGCTCACCCTTTTGCATTTTCCGGAATGCCATGATGAACGCTACATTGAGAACAATCCACTTCCAAAAGAAAATTCCGGTTAGGACAAATATTCCGACATGCATCACGTCATAAAGGAACGTAAGCCATGCGCTACCGCGAAGCGAAAGCAGACTGACTAGAGCGTATAGCTGGATAACGAGAACCCACGCATTCAAGGGAATGTTAAGCCAGGTGAGAAAAGGTACCAGCGTGTCCCGATCGGGAAAGAGATCGAGGATCGTCAAGGCGCCTGCATCCGTCGAATGAATTGCCAGGAAGTAGGTCGGATTCTGCAAGACCCAGGTAAGTGGTGTGCTATCTGGCAGGAACAGTTTTTCCCAACCAGAATGAAAGTAGTTGGAGAGATGGATTCCCGATGCCATCATGATGCAGGCGTTGAAGAATGTCTCCTTTCGAACACGCGTGACGGGCAAACGATCTTCTAAAATTCGGTAGACGGCGTAGATGCTTACGGCGATCGATAGGAAGAGGGCGAGATCCGGAATAATGACGAAATCAGCGCTGTTTGGTGCGCCGAGGCCGGTTTCGAACTGTGTATGAAGTTTAGCCCAACGCGCCGCCAAAGCCGGGAAGGCTATAAGTGCAGGCCACCTGAATGCGAGCATCCCTACGAAGACAGGCACCCAGACACTGTTGAAGAGCGAGGGTAAACCGAGGTCATAGGTGCGATGCATCCCGATCAGATAAAAGACGCAGCATCCGTTGATCGCATAGGCGATCACTACAAATTGCGACGGGAGGTCTCTGGCTCGCAGTCGAATGGCGGGTAAGGCGACTGCGACCAATAGCACAATGCTTTGGGGCGACAACGGAGCGCCGATTTTCCCGATGACGTTCAAGACATAAAACAATCCGAAGCAGGCTGCCAAAAGCCCAAAAAGAGTGAGCGCGGGTTTATTTTCATTCGTAACGGCGGCTGCTGCGGTCATGTTCGGTCGTTCCTCGCCGAGCCTCACTTCAACGCTGGCCAGCATATCCCTGAATGGCAATACCAATGAGGATGAAAGATATCCCGACGGATTGCAGCATGGTCATACGCTCTCCGAAAAAAAATATACTGCACAAGGGTACCAAGACGAAAACCAAGGATAGGAACAGATAGCTGCTTCCTAGCGTGGAGACCTTGAGCACGTATAGCCAGACAAGTTGCCCAAGACACGACATAACAAAGCTAGCAGCCACCAACGACAATACCCGAAAATGCATGAAGCCTCCGAGTTCATTGGAAGCTTGCGCCGCGAACTTCATGACGACTTGAGCAGCTGTGATCGTCACGGAAAGGCAAAGTAGGATTACAATCGACGGCATATTTAAATTCCGATTTCTTTGCGCACTATGCATGTGAGTATCACGGGTAAGCGCCGACTCAATACGTCATCACGAGATGTCCTTCTTTATTTGTGCAAACCAGCCCGACTCCCACAAAAAATGGATCGGTGCGCATCCCAAAAGTGACAATGCCGTGCTAGGCCTCGCCGAGGAAAGCGAAGCGAGGGCGCTACTTTGTCACAAGATGCAATGCGATATCGCCCGGAAGTCGACGGCCTGCGTGCCGTCGCAGTTACCCTAGTCCTCCTCTTTCACCTCGGCTCCACCACAGTCTCCGGAGGCTTCATCGGCGTTGACGTGTTCTTTGTGATCAGCGGCTTCCTCATCACCAGCAAAATCCTGCATGACCTTGAAAAAGGGCACTTTTCGATTACCGAATTCTACATCGCCCGTATTCGCCGGATTGCCCCCGCACTGCTTGCAACAATCATCGCCACCTGCGTCATCGCCGCTCTGATCTATTCACCGGCTGCTTTGAAGGAACTGGCCGAGAGTGCATTTTCGGCGATTTTGTCGGTTTCGAATATCTACTTTTGGCAGACAAGCGGTTACTTCGATGCAGCGGCAGATACCAAGGCCTTACTGCACACATGGTCACTTGGGGTGGAGGAGCAGTTTTATTTCATATGGCCGCTGCTATTGGTTTGGCTATTTCGGCGCAAGCTAGTTCGGCCTGTTGTTTTTCTGCCCCTGATTATAGCGTCCACCGTCGCGGCCGAGATTATACTCCAAAGAGACCCCACCGCCGCATATTTTCTTTTGCCTGCACGTTTTAGCGAACTCGCCTTAGGTGGACTTATCGTGCTTGCCGGTACAAGCCACCACGGCGCTCGGGTTCGCGAAGGCGGTTTCCTTCTGGGGCTTATTCTCATTCTCGTCCCGGCAGTCGTATATACGCAGGAAACGAGATTTCCAGGCATAACCGCGCTTCTTCCCTGCCTCGGCGCCGGTGCTGTCATATATTTCGGCTCAAAAGCGGCCTCGGCCTCTGTTCTATCGAACCGTTTGTGCGTCTTCGTTGGGAAGATCAGCTACTCACTTTATCTCGTCCATTGGCCAGTTATCGTTATGGCCAAATACTATTTGATGCGTGATCTCAACGCGACAGAGACGATGCTGGCCGCTGGCGCCATTCTTCTGCTTTCATTCCTGAGCTATCGTTTTGTGGAGATGCCATTCCGCAGACGGGGGATGACGAGCTTCAGAATCCCAACAAGACCCTTGCTGATTGCCGTTACCGCAACCCTCGCCGTCGCGTGCCTACCTCTTACCTGGGCTGCCATTGACGGAATGGCCTGGCGCAGCCCTTCCACGCTCCGGGAATTGCGCTATATCGGCAAACCGAAGAAATTCCATTCAGCCTATTACGGCGGGCATTCCTGTGAGATTCCGAGATGCGAGACGCAGCCAGGCTCAGGAAAGGCGACCATTTATCTACTGGGAGACTCTCATGCACGGGCGCTTGCTGAGGGACTCAAAGTAGAGATCCCTGAGATTAACTTCATCATATATGCTCCAAGCGCGTGCCTTTTCGTCTCGGAAACGTACATCACGGCACGGGGCTCAGCATCTTGTGCCGAGGCAAGACGAGACGCTTTCAACGAGATAAAAAAACACCCGGCACCAGTTATCATCCACCAATCCTGGCTGGGGCACGTGGAGCTACCTGTCTACAGCAACAAGAATCCTTCCGACGTACTCGACACTCGGGGACCGGAAAAATTTGCGCGCTTTGTCGCGGATCAAATCGATATCCTGCGGCGGGATTCAAAAACACCGGTCTCAGTTGTGGGGGCGGTCCCGATGAGCGGCATGACCGTTTCGCCAGTCGATTGCGCAACGCGGCCGCTCAAAACCGATTTCGACTGCAGCCGCGGCGACCGCTCAGCTCAGTCCATCGCCTCGAAAGAAGAGTTCAACAAGAGACTGAAAGCCGCCTTGTCGGGCATTGCGCGTTTCACCGATCCCTTCGATTTTATCTGCAACGACGGAAGCTGTATGAACTTCACCGCGGACGGAAAGCCAGTCTATTCCGACAATGGGCATCTTTCGATATGGGGCAGCAGACTTTTGATTTCCGGCATGCGTGACCGTGGATACCTGGTCATGCAAGAGCAGCCTGCCAGCTAAGCAATCACTTTTATCTAGGGATTTGAATAGATCGCCAGACCGCCAAACCTGCGCAGAGTTGGAAATGCTGGGTCAGAGAATCCAGCAATTGCGTCGACAACAACGACGCCGGCTCCGACGCTCGAGCCGAAAGCAAGCCACGCCCTTTGCTTTTCCGGTCCATCCGGCATCGAGGCTATGGCCTTGTAGGTTTCCATATTGCTCAAGTTATCTGTGAGTTTTTTATGGTTGGAATAGGCTAGCCATCCAGTGTCTTTCCAGTCAAATGCAAGCTCCCGGCGCGCATAGGAACGGATCTGCAAACCAAACTCTGGTGAGAAAACCTTGCCTGGAAACGCCTCTCTGTCAGATAGTTCGGCAAGGACACGCTGCAAGTCTGTTTCGCCTGTGGTCGGGCAAATCGGATGTGCTTTGAGCCAGCACTTTATCCCCGCCAGCACATTATCATTCTGGCGATAGCGGGGGCTAAGCTGGCTTGCAGCTATCCAGACGGCAGCAAGGGCGAGGGAAACGAAAATTTGCATCGCCTTGGTCGCCCTGACGTGATGCGCGACACTCCAGAATGCGATGAGCAGCAGCATAGGCACCAGATAACGGAGACCGCGGACGAGATCCATTTGCATCGGGGTACGGCCCATCGCGCGGGCAACTCCCGCCTCAATGACAGGAACTCCTCCAGCAAGAAATGCAATCGCCAGAGTGAAGACCAATATCATCCTGACTTTCGGCCGTATCTCGCCATCATTTCGGCGAAGAAGCAAGCAGGCCCCAATCGTTGCAAAGATCGGCAGGACGAGGCGCCAGCCGCCAAAGGCACGCGTGACAGCGGCCAAAACACCGTTCACTGGATCGGTGTAGTCGCTGGAATAACGTAGTTCCCAAGCCATTCGTACGAGCTGCGGATCCGCGCCAACCGCCGCCTCCCGGATTCCTAAATAGTATTGCCAGATGTTCGGTAGAGCGAATGCCAGAAAGACGATCCCACCCAGGGCAGCGCGCAAAACGAGGAGCGGCAGCTGCTTCTTTTCGTATTGGGACGCCATCATGGATAGGAGCAGTGCAAGGGCGATCGGCGGCCCGGACGCGGGATGAAGCCACATGGCCATGCCCATGAGCAGGAACACACCCATCCAGTCCAGCACCCGCGGACGAGCTTCCAGGGCGGCAAGGATGATCAGAGGCAGGACGGCGCTGAACATTTGCCGCGCCTGAGGCTCATTGAACAACCCCCAGTAGTCCCCGCTTAAGACCGGGATCGCGACAGCGCAGCTCACCGTAAACGCTGCCGCACAAATGCTTGAGCGATAGAGCCGATACGCAAGGAAAAACCAAGAAAATAGGAACAGCGCCACCACGAGAATATTCAGTGCGCGGTACCAAGTGGAGAAGTTGCCGCTCCCCAGGGACTCAACGAGGTAGAAGAACCACACGCTTGCATTATTGTAGAATTTATAGTTTTGCGGCGAAGAAAAGAGAAAATCGCCCGCATAGATTGAAGGATCATACTGGGCGAGCGCGCGTGATATGGTTATGAGGGTGTCACTACCGAAATCCAGCACATCAACCTGCCGGAATGAGCCGGAAAAATCCGCTACGCCGACAACCAATGCAACTACGGCAGCGACGATCGAAACCGCCAGTTCTCCGCGCTGACCTGTTGCCACCGACATTTCAACTCCCTCTCGGATCTACTTTACTCAAAACGCGCTTGGCGACTCGCCGCCAAGACAAAGGCAACAGGCTCGTTATCAGCGGAACGACGACTCCCATGTAGGCGACAGGGCCAGCGCCGATCTTGCGGCACCCCCTAAGTCCGATCTTCGCCTGCTGCCACATGGCCGTGGCGCTGTTCTTGCGAAAGGTCTCAGCCGTTTCCCTATACAGCAAGAGAACCTCAGGCAAATTCTCGATTTTCATCCCGCTGGCGACCACCCGAAACCATAAATCATAGTCCTGCCGGCGGCGCAGTGTTTCATCGTATCCGGCCAGTTGCTTGATCTTGTCCGCTCGGAAGACAACCGTCGGGTGGATGACCGGGTTGGTCCAAACAAGGTCGGCGTTTTTGCGAACGCCCACCGGCATGCGCCTGATACGACCCGTTCGCCGCCCACTTTCATCTATGTCCTCAGAAAAAGTGCCCAGAACGTCGATTTCGGGATGCGCCTGCAAGTAATCCATCTGCCTCTGGAGACGCTGAGGCAACGCAATATCGTCGGCATCCATCCGCGCGACAAACTGTGCGCGGGTTTGCGCAAGACCAATATTAAGCGCGCGCGCCAACCCACCATTGGCTTCACAATTCACAACCCTGATTCGCGCATCGCGTGCCGCGCAGTGCTGTAGTATATCGACCGTACGATCGGTTGAGCCATCGTTAACGACCAGTAATTCGAAATCGGTATAGGTCTGATTGAGAATGCTGTCCAAAGCAGACTTTAGATACCGCTCATCGTTATATGTCGCCATCAACACACACAATTTCATACGCGACCTCTCATCAAGCTTCCAATGAGAGTCTCGTACTGAGCGAACACACGCTGCTCTGAGAAATCCTCCGACCGGGCTTTAAGCACATTCGCAGGCATTGGCGACTGCCATGCCGTCACCATCGCAGTTGATAGTGCCGGAACATCGTCGACCGGAACAAGATAGCCGTAGCGTCCATCTTCAAGAATCTCTTTCGGCCCGCTCGGGCAGTCTGTGGCTACTGGCGTCGTGCCACAACCGAGTGCCTGGATAAGCGCGTTCGGCAAGCCTTCCCATCGGCTAGCAAGAACGAATACATTCGATTGGCGAATGATAGGCAAGGGATTGGAAACATAGCCGGCAAAGTCGACCGCTGCGGAGATGCCGAGGATCGATGCCAAGGCCTGCAATTCGGCCAGGAGAGCTCCCTCCCCCATAATGATTAAACGCGCACCGGCGACGCGATGATGAACATCGGCAAAAGCCCGCAGGAGAACATCGTATCCCTTTTCAGGACCTAATCGGCCGCATGCGACATAAAGGGGTCCTGCCGTCTCATGCTGAAAGCGATACGAGGCCTTTTCGAGTGATCTGCCATGAAACCCTTCGTCTATGGTCGGGTTGAGCAGGACATGGACCTTCCCGCGCGGCAGGCCTAGATTTCCAACGATATCTTGCGCGACTCCCTCCGAAGGAGCAATTACGGCATCCGCAAGCGGATACACCCACTTGGCGAGTTGACACAGCACACGACCCAATACGCCGCCGCGCCTTGATCTTGCTCCGATCGTTGTGGTTTCCCTGATAACGCATAAAATACGCTTGCCAAATGCAAGCCGGGCGGCAAGCAACGTGACGACATTCGCAACAAGCAATGTGCTTAAGACTATCGCAGGCTTCGAGTGGCGAAGCCGGAGAGCCAAGGCGAATATGCAGACTGGATAAAGCAACTTGTAGCCAATCGTACCCAGTATCCCTCTCACCCGAAATGGTTTGGCTTCATTCAAAGCCTGGCGTGTCGGATCAAGCAGCAAGACATCAATAAGATTATTCGTCGTTTCGAGATGCCGGGCAAATGCCAAGGCAATCTGTTGTGCGCCCCCTCTGGCGAGGTTGGTCACCACAACGACGGTCGAACGGTCGTTAACAGGCTTAAAGGTCATGATCTTTCGGCAATAAGCGAGCGAATGAGCGTCTCCCATTCGCTCGCGATCGCTTCTATATTCAGCCTCCGACTGACCGACGTCGCTTCCCGTCCCATTGCTTCACGCTGTTGCGGATGACAGATCATATTCTCCATTGCTTCGGCAAGTTTTTCCACGTTATCGGCTTCGACTAGAAGACCATTCTTACCATGGTCAATTAGTTCGCTGGGGCCGAAGGGACAGTCGAAGCTGATGCAGGGCAACCCCATGCTCATTGCCTCTACAAGTGCATTGGGAAAACCCTCATGCCTTGAAGACAGGACGAACATGCCAGCGGACTTGAGACACGTCTCCGGCGTCCGTGTGAAGCCTTCGAGAGTGATCCTGTCACCGTACGGGCTTTGCGCAATCTGTCGTTCAAGGTCCGGACGATAATCACCTTCACCATAGATGCGCAGACGCCAATCCGAGTAGGTTCCTGCAATCCTGTTGAACGCGTCGATCAGCATGTCATGACCCTTGACTTGGTTTAGTCGACCAAGGGTCACAATCGTCTTTTCGGCAACGCGATCGGTAACCGTCGCCGGCAATCGGATAGCGGGATTGTAAATGACCGCTTTCTTTTGGTCATCGAGCCACGGATAAGCTCGCCGCACGCCTTCGCTCACGAAAACGACCTTATCCGCAAATGGGTAGATCAGTCGGCGAACGCGCGCCCCCCGTGCGTTTATCTTCTGCTTGTCCGGGTTGGTCCGCTCCGAAATGATAAATGGCATGGAGAAGAACGGCTTTACAGCGAGGGCGCGGAAATTTATGCCCGTCACGAAACTGATGACGACATCAGGCTTGAACTCCCGGATAACCTTTCCGGTAGCATAAATGGTCTTGAAGTATTTTATGTAGCGCTGATGCCGATGGCGAACTGAATACCCGAGATCGAATGCTACTCTCGTAATCTGCGGTTCCAGCTTATAAAAGTCGCTTGCTTCTTCACGAACTGTCGCAACACATATCTGAAAGCCCTTTTGGCTCCAATAATTTGCCAACCGGCTTACCACGCGCTCTGCCCCGCCCATGCGCAACGAACCGACCAAGAACAGGATTCGCATTACCACTCCATTATTCGTTCGGACCACAATAGAACGGTCGTGCAACGCCTCGTCGAACGATCGTTAGCGCTCCCAGTCGACAAATGCGCGAGCCTTCCTCAATCCACCTGCTTGGGCGAACCGGACAAATCTATAAGTTCATCTGCTGCCGACAACGACTCCAGCCGATGAGCAATCATGATTACAGTCTTGCTGTGACCAATATTGTTGATTGCAGCCATGACCTCCCTTTCCGTGTCCATATCAAGCGCACTCGTGGCCTCATCCAAAACAAGCACAGGACGGTCAAGGTAAAGTGCCCGAGCAATTCCCACACGCTGCCTTTGCCCCCCAGACAAGCGCACGCCATTCTCACCTAGCAGTGTATCCAGCCCCTCAGAAAGATCGTTCTCTACGAATTCCTGCAGGGCCGTTAACCTTATCGCCTCCTGCAATCGTTTCTCATCAATCTGACTATCGGGTACGCCGAATGCGATATTCCTCCGGATGGAATCGTCGGAAAGATAGATGTGCTGGCTGACATAAGCGACATTCTTCTGCCATGCCCTTACGTTTTCTGGCCCCAGCTTAACTCCGTCGATGAAGATTTCCCCTCCCGTTGGCTGCAACAAGCCGATCAGCACGTCCACAAGAGTTGTCTTTCCCGCGCCACTTTTCCCGACGATGCCGACAATCGAGTTGGCACGGATTGTCAGGTTAAAATCTCGAAAAACGGGGCGTAGCGCCCCGTTATAAGAGAAGCTTGCGTTCTTAAGCACAATACTTTTTTTGAACGGCAGGCGGGGTTGGCGATCATCGACCGCATGCCTTCCGGAGGCCGGCAGCGTCGCGTGTAATTCTTGGTGTATGCGCGTCAGCACTATGCTGTTGAAGCGAATCTTGGTGACAGACGAGAAAATGGCCTGGAAGTTCGGCATCAGGCGATATCCAGCCACAGCGTAAAGCGTGACAATGGGGAGCGTTCCCTGCAAGTCGCTGGTTTGCGAAAGCTTATACAGGACGACGAACAACAGGCCTCCGAAGGCAAAACTTTCAAGGGCGTATCGCGGCAACTCAGCTGCCATCACGGCCAAGGCATTCGCACGGATCTGGTCCCGCGAAGGTCGCTCAAAGAGCTTCACATATAGACTTTCCTGCCCGGTAAGTTTTACATTCTTGATTCCCTGCAATGCTTCATTGACAATCTTGTGCCGGATCGTCTGGGCATTAGAACGAAGCATTCCGATGCGTGACAACCATCTGCGAATGAAGATGTAAACGAGGGCATAGGCTCCGCCAAGCACCAGCACTGTCGCGATGGCCAGGATCGGGTCAGCAATGAAGATCAGCCCGATAACCGCGATGCAGATAAGTGAGCGCGACAGCACATCCAGAACCGGGATGAGGTAGCTGCTGATCAGAATTTGGACTTCACCAAGGACGAGTTTCCTCAATTCAGAGGAATTGCGCTCAATGAAGAAAATATACGGCTGATTCAGGTACTGCTCGAATAGCCGGACAGAAATGCTGTGTCCCCAGCGTCCCGAAAATCTGTTGCTGGCCCAACTGCTGACGGCCTTCGCGGCATTTCCCAACATTAGCAAAGCAAATGTCAGAATCCCCAAAAATATCAGGAAGCTTCTTGAAGAAGAAAATCCTAATATGTCATAGACACCTTTGATAATCTTGTTAGTCGTTATCGTGTCCGGGGACGACAGGACGGCCATGAAGGGCAATATCGATGCGACGCCTACCAGCTCAAACATTGCCACGAAGGTCGTCAATGCAAAAAGTACAGCAGCCTGAAGCCTTTGCCGCTTTGTCAGCAGGCTGTAAATCTTGTGCATTTGCCCAAACATGAGAAGCTCAGTTGATATTATGGTATTGTTTGAACCAAGAAACGAACTTCGGAATGCCTTCGTCGATACTGGTCGTCGGCCGATAGCCGACAGCCTCGGTTGTCTCCGTCACATCGGCGTACGTTGCTTCAATGTCTCCAGGCTGCATCGGCAAGTACTCGATATCTGCCTTGCGCCCCATTTCCCGTTCAATGATCGCAATAAAGTCCATGAGGTCTTCACTTCGCGTATTGCCGATATTGAACACCCGGGCTGGAGGATCGACCTTTCCAGGCTCAGGGGGGTTGTCCAGGCAGGCGACGATGCCGGTAACGATGTCGTCAATGAATGTAAAATCGCGCTTCATTTGCCCGCCATTAAAAACGGGCAACTTCTTACCTTCGGCGATTGCCTTGGCAAAAATGAAAAGTGCCATATCAGGTCGGCCCCAAGGGCCGTAGACAGTGAAGAAGCGCAAGCCGGTCTGCTTCAGGCCGAATAAATGACTATAGCAATGGCTCATCAACTCGTCTGAGCGCTTCGTCGCTGCATAAAGCGAAATCGGGCGGTTAACGTCGTGCTGGATCGAGTAAGGCAATTCCTTATTCCCCCCATACACGGAACTTGAACTCGCATAGACAAGATGCTCGAAGCCTTCAGTATGCCGGCACATCTCGAGTACCGTGACATGGCCCATGCAGTTGCTTGTGATATAGCTATAGGGATTCTCAAGGGAATAGCGCACTCCTGCCTGCGCTGCGAGATGAATAACGCGCTTGAACGGTCCCTGCTCGCTCCAGACTTTTTCCATCGCCGCCTTGTCCGAGATATCGCCTCGGACGAATGTGAATTTCTCGAACTTCGCAAGTTCCGCCAGCCGCGCATACTTGAGCGTCGGATCGTAGTAGTCGTTGACAACATCATAACCGACTACAATCTCACCGCGTTCAAGCAAGCGAAGCGCGGTATGAAAGCCGATGAACCCTGCAGCTCCCGTTACAAAAACCTTGTTCATCAGAGGCTCCAGTTCAGGCGGTTCGAGGCGTCGAGAATCTGTTTGTCGAGAACCGATTTGATATCGATGATGACACCACCCTCTGCGACCTTGGCGATGTAGGAGTTGAAATCCCTAACGTAGCTTTCGTGCGGAACCGCAAGGATCAACCCATCCAATTGATCGAATTGAGCGAGAGGCTTCAGTGAAACATCGTACTCTTCAAGGGCCTCTTCGGCTGAAGCCAGCGGATCGTGCACAATGGGCTCGATGCCGAACTGGCGCAATTCCTTGATGATATCTGGCACACGGCTATTCCGTAGGTCAGGAACATTCTCCTTGAAAGTGAGCCCCAGAATTCCAATTCGAGCACCATTCAGTGGGCGCTTTCCGGCGACCAGCATCTTGATCATTTTCTGGGCCACAAACGCACCCATGCCGTCATTTATACGTCGTCCCGACAGAATGACTTGTGGATGGTATCCCAGCGATTCGGCCTTCGCGGTCAGATAATAGGGATCGACCCCGATACAGTGCCCACCGACAAGACCAGGAGTGAACGGCAAGAAATTCCATTTGGTACCGGCGGCGGCCAGGACTTCGCTGGTCCGGATGTTCATGCGCTCGAAGATGATCGCTAGCTCGTTCATGAGCGCGATGTTCAGGTCGCGCTGGGTATTTTCAATGACCTTCGCGGCTTCGGCCACTTTGATCGACGAGGCTTTGTAGATGCCGGCATCAACGACCGCTTCGTAAACAGCGGCAATCTCATCCAAGCTCTCCGCGGTGTCTCCCGACACGACCTTCGTGATCGTCTTGAAAGTGTGCTTCTTGTCACCGGGATTAATACGCTCCGGCGAGTAGCCGAGATTGAAGTCCACACCTTGTCGGAGCCCCGAAATCTCGGAAAGAATCGGACCGCAGACGTCCTCGGTCGCGCCTGGGAACACGGTCGATTCGAAAACGACGATATCGCCGGCCTTGAGCACCGAAGCCACCGTCCTGGACGCTGCAATGAGGGGAGCGAGGTCTGGTTGGCGATTGTCGTCAATGGGCGTGGGAACCGCGACGATATAGAAGTCACAATCCTTCACGTCGGCAATTTCATACGTCAGTTGCAGGGATGACCTTTTGAGTACCGCACCGTCGACTTCACCGGTCACATCCTCGCCCACTTTGAGGGCCTCGATGCGGGACTTCTTGACGTCAAATCCCACGACGAAGGGAAACTTCTCTGCTAGCGCCACAGCGACCGGCAAACCGACATATCCGAGACCGATAACGGCAATCTTTCGGGCCACCATGTCATCCTCATACTTTTCTGCCACCAGACCTTGCGTGGCACCTAAACGATATCGTCAAAGAAAGCTAGCTTACCGTCGGGTGAATGCCCCTGTTGCAAGCCCTTTCCGCTCGATACCAAAACCTTTCAGTTCGGCGAGATTGCCAACGGCATGGCCCTGCCCAGCCAGCACAAACCGCTGGAAATCCTGATCATCCGCCTGACAAAAGGGAAATGGCTGGGGCGCCAGGATTCGAACCTGGGAATGCCGGTACCAAAAACCGGTGCCTTACCGCTTGGCGACGCCCCAACTTGCGGGAGCCTGATAGCAAAGCGGGGGGGCGTGGACAATGCTTATGTTCGGCTTTTCTGCGATTATCTTGTGCCGAGCCGCGGCTCTGCGGGCTTGGTGCTTGGCAAGGGCGGGTGGCGGGCGGTAGGATTTGTGCCGGCCCCACCTGCACGGCTTTGCGCGCGAGCGCGCCCGTGCATTTCCGTCCCCGCATCCAATCCCGCAAGGAGCCCTCATGTCCCAGTTCCGTGCCCGTCCGCCGGCCGTTCCCACCGTTCTCCTCGACGATGCGATGGTGCGTGTCACGCGGTGGGATTTCGAGCCGGGTGCGGATACCGGCCATCATGTCCATGGCCTCGGCTACGTCGTCGTGCCGATGACGGATTGCGATTTCCTGATCGAGGACGAGGCGGGCGCGCGGCGCGTGCCGACAAAGGCCGGCGCGGTCTATCGCCGCGAGGCGGGCGTGGCGCACAATGTCGTCAATGGCGGAGACACGCCGATGAGCTTCATCGAGATCGAGTACAAGTGACCCCCGCCGTGCGTGACGACAAGGACGAGAGCCCGCATTTCGAGCGTGATTTCAGGCCGGCCTATGGCGATGCCGTCGCGGTGGCGCCGGGCGTGCAGCGTATCACCGTCAACAATCCGAGCCCCTTCACCTTCCACGGCACCAACAGCTATATCGTCGGCAACCGCTCCGTGGCGGTGATCGATCCCGGGCCGGAGGACGAGGCGCATTTCCGGGCGCTCATGGCGGCCCTTGCCGGACGTGAGGTCACGCATATCGCGGTCAGCCATACGCATCGCGACCATTCGCCGCTGGCCCACCGCCTGAAGGCCGAGACGGGCGCCGTCACCATCGCGGAGGGGCCGCATCGCGCCGCACGGCCGCTGCATGCCGGCGAGAGCAATCCCTTCGCCGAAAGCGCCGATATCGATTTCGTGCCCGACATCGCGCTGGCGCATGGCGAGCGGGTGGAAGGCGACGGCTGGGCGCTGACGGCACTTCTGACCCCCGGCCACACGGCCAACCACGCGGCCTTCGCGCTGGACGGGCCCGAGGGCATCGTCTTCTCGGCCGACCACGTCATGGCCTGGGCGACCTCCATCGTCGCGCCGCCGGACGGCGCCATGGCGGACTACATGGCCTCGCTCGAGCGACTGCTGGAGCGGGACGACCGGCTGTATCTTCCCGGCCATGGCGGACCGGTGACGGAACCGGCGGCGTTCCTGCGCGGCCTGCGGACCCACCGGCGCATGCGCGAGCGGGCCGTGCGCGAGCGCATCCGCGCGGGCGACCGGCTGATTGCGGACATGGTGAAGGTCATCTACCGCGAGACGGATCCGCGCCTGCATGGCGCAGCCGCCCTCTCGGTGCTGGCGCATCTGGAAGATCTCGTGGCCCGCGGCGAGGTGGTGACGGATGGCGCGCCCTCGCTGTCGGGCCTCTATTTCCCGGCACCGGGCTTCTGATCAGTCGCCGGGATCAGTCGCCGGCGATGCCGAGCAACTCGGCGTCGAGTGCCTTGAGATAGCCTTCCACCACATCCGCGCCGATGCCGAGGTCATGGCCGCCGGTGCGCGAGGCCGCGCGCATATCGACCAGCGTGGTTTCGGCTTCCTCGCGCAGGCGGATGACGACATCGAAGCGCAGGCCGAAGACCAGGCTGCGCCATTCCCCCTGCACCAGGACATCGCCCGAGCTGCCGGCATGCGGCGTCAGCGGCGTTTCGAGCGGGCGCGCCTCGGGGATCGGTACTTCGCCCAGCGCCTCGGCCCCCTGCCCCGTCTTTGCAGGATCCACGGCCAGATCCTCCAGATCGGTGAGGATGTTGTCCATCCCGTCTTCCGCGACGATCCTGATTCCATAGGCGTCGGACACCTTGCGCACACCCTGATAGACGCGATCGAGCGCGCCCTCGTAGCGCCGGCCGGACAGGGCGGGATAGGCATCGAGCTGCAATTGCCGGTCCTGCGGCGTGATCGTGTGGGCGCGGGCCGGCCAGCCCTTGTCCGCGACCGGCTCGATTATCCACGGCGGCGGCGCGTTCGTATCGGTCGTGACATCGTAGAGGGCGGGCTTGTAGATGTAGGAATAGACGGCGGCGGCCGCGACACCGAGCGGCAGGAGCGCGAAGAAAAGCGCCGTAAGCGAGGCCTTGCCGCCGCGCGCGCCGACATGCCAGAGCCGGGCCAGCCCGACAGCCGCCATCAGGACCGCGAGGGCCGCCACACCGCAGGCGAAGGCGGCAAGCACCAGGAAATGCGGCGTCGTCAGCGGGCCGAAGCGGTGCGCCGCGACGACGACGACAAACAGCGCGCAGGAAAACAGCGACAGGCGGCGCGCCCACTGCGCGGCGTAGGAAACGGGCCGTTCGTACTGGATCGTGATCGCCATGGCCTCACCGAATGCCGATGCGCCCCGGTGAAACCCATCCACCGCAAGCGCCTCTTCCTGTTTCACGCCGTTCCGGATGCGAGAGGGCCGCGCGCCGGAACCGGATAGGCCGGCGGAAAGCCCGCGGCTCCCTTCCCTAGCGCAGGGAGGCGCATTTTTCCATCCGTCAGATAGCGGGATCAGATGTTGTCAGGCAGCAACAGATGGCAGGAAAACGCGCCTGCCGCAAAATTGCCACGCTCCTTAACGAACTTTCCCGGGACGGGGGTAGTTCATCTTTACGCGATTCCGGATGCAGGCCGCTTTCATTCTTGCCGGGTCGCCTCAGGAGAAAGACAATGTTGCCGACGCCGACAGCCGCCGACACCACAACCGCCGCAACGAACGGCGAGACCGCCCTCCCGCTCGAACTTCTGGAACTGGAGCTTTCCCTCGACGGCTTTTCCGGCGATGCGGATGCGTTCGCCGATGCCGTGCGAACCGCCGCCAGCCAGCTCGATGGCGATTTCCTCTTCGAGCTGCCGGCATCCGGCCTCGCGGATGACTGCCAGCGCATTGCCGCGCTGCGCGTACCCAAAGGCGACAACGGCGCACTGGAAGTGGTTTTTGCACTGCTCGACGCGGACGCATCGTCCATTCGCGTGGAAAACCCCGACGAGAAGACGGCCGGCCTCAAGCGTTTCGCCGACGCCTTCATCGATGTGCTGGAACGGATCTAGAGCATTGGCCTATGCCGAAGCGACGCCGCTTCGGCTGGAAATGCGTCTGGTCTTGCCGAAACGGCGGCGCTCGCCTAAGTCAAGCCAGCAACTGATCGCCGGAGCCAGAGCATGTCACTGATATCATCCCGCCTGATCGCCCTTACCGCGGTGCTGCTCGCGCTGGCGGGCTGCCAGACGGCCGAGGAAATTCGCGCTTCCGACGAAAACCGCTGCGTCTCCTATGGCTTCCGGCCGCGCACGGATGCGTTCGCGGCATGCCTGCAACGCATCGATCTCGACCGGCGGGCGGAACTGCGCGCGGCAAGCCGCGAGGCGCTGTTCATGCCGCAGCCGGTCTATGTCGTTCGGACCTATCGCCGCTGACCGTCAAGCCTTGCCGTTGGTAAACGCCGCCTGGGCAGCCGCAAGCCGCGCGATCGGCACGCGGAACGGCGAGCACGACACATAATCCAGCCCTGCATCCTCGCAGAAATGGATCGATGCCGGGTCGCCGCCATGCTCGCCGCAGATACCGAGCTTGAGGTCGTTGCGCGTGCGTCGGCCGCGCTCCGCGGCGATGCGGATCAGTTCGCCCACACCATCGAAATCGAGCTGCACGAACGGGTCCTGCTCGACGATACCCTTCTGGATGTAGGTCGAAAGGAAGGCCGAGGCGTCGTCACGGGAAATGCCGAAGGTGGTCTGCGTCAGGTCATTGGTACCGAAGGAGAAGAACTCCGCGGATTCGGCGATGACATGAGCCCGCAACGCCGCACGCGGCAGCTCGATCATCGTGCCCACGAGATAATCGATCGTCACGCCGCTCTCTTCGATGACTGCTTTGGCGACGGCCTCGATTCTGCCCTTCACATAATCGAGCTCGGCCTTCAGGCCGACCAGCGGCACCATGATTTCGGGCACCACGGCGGCGCCGGTTTTCTTCGCCGCTTCCACGGCGGCCTCAAAAATGGCGCGGGCCTGCATCTCGGCGATCTCGGGATAGGAGATCGCAAGGCGGCAGCCGCGGTGGCCGAGCATGGGGTTGAACTCGTGCAGCGTATCGACGCGGCGGCGCAGCACCGCCTCCTCGATGGACAGGGCCGTGGCGACCTCGGCAATCTCCTCGTCGCTCTTCGGCAGGAACTCGTGCAGCGGCGGATCGAGCATGCGGATGGTCACCGGCAGGCCATGCATGATCTCGAACAGCTCGGCAAAGTCAGAGCGCTGCATGGGCAACAGCTTTTCCAGCGAGGCACGGCGGCCGGCTTCGTCCTCGGCAAGGATCATCTCGCGCATCACGTTGATACGGCTGCCCTCGAAGAACATGTGCTCGGTGCGGCAAAGGCCGATGCCCTCGGCACCGAAGGAGCGCGCGGCGCGCGCGTCTGCCGGCGTCTCCGCATTGGTGCGCACCTTCATGCGGCGCGTGCGGTCGGCCCATTCCATGAGGCGGCCGAAATCGCCCGACAGTTCCGGCTGGAGCATGGGGATCGCGCCCTTCAGCACCTGGCCGGACGAGCCGTCAATGGTGATGACGTCGCCCTTGCGCAGCGTCACGCCATGGGCGACGAGCAATTCGTTGCGCAGGTCGACGCGCAACGTACCGGCGCCGGAGACACAGGGCGTGCCCATGCCGCGCGCGACGACCGCCGCATGGCTGGTCATGCCGCCGCGTGTCGTGAGGATGCCCTGCGCGGCATGCATGCCGTGAATGTCTTCCGGGCTCGTCTCGACGCGCACGAGAATGACCTTGCGTCCCTCGTCCTCAGCCTTCACCGCATCTTCCGAGGTGAAGACGATCTCGCCCGTCGCGGCCCCCGGCGAGGCCGGCAGGCCGGAGCCGATGACGTCGCGGCGGGCGCGTGGATCGATGGTCGGATGCAGGAGCTGGTCCAATGACGCGGGATCGATGCGGCTGACGGCCTCGCCCTGGCTGATCAACCCCTCCGTCGCCATGTCGACGGAAATCTTCAACGCGGCCTTGGCGGTGCGCTTGCCCGCGCGGGTCTGCAACATCCAGAGCTTGCCGCGCTCGATGGTGAATTCGAGGTCCTGCATGTCGCGGTAGTGCCGCTCCAGCCGGTCGCAGATGGCGCGGAACTCGCCGAACGCTTCCGGCATGAGCTTTTCCAGCGACGGCCGGTCGGAGCCCGAGGCGATGCGCGCTTCCTCGGTGATGTTTTGCGGCGTGCGGATGCCGGCGACGACATCCTCGCCCTGCGCGTTGACGAGGAATTCGCCGTAGAGCGCATTCTCGCCCGTCGAGGGATTGCGCGTGAAGGCGACGCCCGTGGCGGAGGAATTGCCGAGATTGCCGAACACCATGGCCTGCACATTGACGGCCGTGCCCCAGACGGCGGGGATGTTGTGCAGCGTGCGGTAGGTGACGGCGCGGGCGTTCATCCAGCTCGCGAAGACGGCCCCGATGGCACGCCACAGCTGGATCTCTGGGTCCTGCGGAAAGTCCTCGCCTAGTTCCTCGCGGATGGCCTCCTTGTAGCGGGCGACGACCTCCTGCCATTCCCCGGCCGAAAGCTCGGTGTCGTGCTCGTGGCCGAGCCTGCCCTTCTCGTCCTCCAGGATTTCGACGAAGACCTCGTGATCGAGGCCCATGACGACGTCACCATACATCTGGATGAAGCGCCGGTAGCTGTCCCAGGCAAAACGCGCATCGCCGGCATCCTGACCCAGCCCCTCGACGGTCGCGTCGTTGAGGCCGAGATTGAGAACGGTGTCCATCATGCCGGGCATGGAGGCCCGCGAGCCGGAGCGGACCGAAAGCAGCAGCGGTTTTTGCGTGTCGCCGAAGACGCGGCCGGTAATGGCCTCCATCCGGCGCAGGCCGGAGCGGACCTGATCCTTCAGGCCTTCAGGCAGCGTGCGGCCATTCTCGTAATAGTGGTTGCAGGCATCGGTGACGATGGTAAGGCCGGGCGGCACCGGCAGGCCGAGATTGCACATTTCGGCCAGGTTCGCGCCCTTGCCGCCGAGCAGGTTGCGATCTTCCGCACTGCCTTCGGCACGGCCATCCCCAAAGGTATAGACCCACTTCTCCATCAACGCCTCCCACATGCGCGCCCGCAATCTACAGGAAGTGCATCCCTTTGAAAACGCGGCAGGATAGGAATTATGCTGCACTGCGTCAAAAATGCGACGGCAATGCAATATGGCGTTGACGAAGACTGGAAAAGCCGTGCCTCCGGGCGGGACGGGGCGTCATGGGTCAAGCGCCGGCGTCAATTGCCCTCGATCGAAAGCCCCTGGTCGTTGAGCTTGATCTCCACCCCATCCGGCTTCTTTTCCTGCTGATAGGTATAGTAAGCGAACCCGGCCACCACGACGATAAGGGCGCCGATGATCATGTAGAGTGCGTTTCTGTTCACGTGTGATCCCCAATTGCGTATGCGCTGCAAACCGGCAGGCGGCTTTGAACGCACTGGAGAGGTTATTGTTCCTGATGTCAGGACGCTTCGCGCAGCTGTTCGGCGGTCTGCAGGTCGACGGAGACGAGCTGGGAGACGCCCTGTTCGGCCATGGTGACGCCGAAGAGGCGGTTCATGCGGGCCATGGTGATGGGGTTGTGGGTGATGATGATGAAACGCGTCTCGGTGGAGGCCGCCATCTCGTCCATCAGGTTGCAATAGCGCTCGACATTGTGGTCGTCGAGCGGCGCGTCCACCTCGTCCAGCACGCAGATCGGCGCGGGATTGGTAAGGAAGACGGCGAAGATGAGCGCCATGGCCGTCAGCGCCTGCTCGCCGCCCGAAAGCAGCGTCATGGTCTGAGGCTTCTTGCCGGGCGGGCGGGCGAGGATTTCCAGCCCGGCATCCAGCGGATCCTCGCTTTCGATGAGCTGGAGCTCCGCCGTGCCGCCGCCGAACAGGTGGGTGAAGAGGCGCTGGAATTGCGCATTCACCACATCGAAGGCGGCCAGCAGGCGCTCGCGCCCCTCGCGGTTCAGGCTCTGGATGGCGGAGCGCAGCTTGCGGATCGCCTCGATGATATCCTCGCGCTCGGTGACGATGGCATCGAGCTTTTCGGACAGGTCACGCTGCTCTTCCTCGGCGCGCAGGTTGACGGCGCCGAGACGCTCGCGCTCGATCCGGAGACGGTCGAGGTCCCGTTCGGTCTCGCGCGGATCGGGAAGCGGCGCGCCGGCGGCATGGCCGGTCAGCCGCAGGGCCTCGTGCGGCGCGCAGTTCAGCGCCTCGCGGATGCGCGCCTCGCCTTCGATGCGGCGCTCGCGCGCCGAAACGAGGCGCTCTTCCGCGCGGCCGCGGGTTTCGCGCGATTCGGCAAGCTGCGAGAGCGCGGTCGTGGCGACGCGGTCGGCCTCGCGCTGGCGATTTTCGGCCTCCTGAAGCGCATCGGCGGCTTCGCGGCGCGCGGCCTCCGCATTGCTGAGGCCGGTCAGCAGCTCGCGGCGCTTTTCCTCGATCTCGTCGGGCGCCTCGGCGAGCTCCTCCATTTCCTCGCGGGCTTCCGCCTCGCGGTCACGCAGCGTGGCGATGTGGTTCTTTGCGTTCTGAACTCGTTCAAGCCAAGTCTCGCGATCATCAGCGATTGCCATCAGGCGACGGCGGCGATCGGCCATTTCGCGGGCGAGGCCGTCATGGGCGGCACGGGCTTCCGCAAGCGTCGCGCGGTCGGTCGCGACATCCATCGTGTGGGTGCGCAGGCGCAGGTCGAGATCGGAAAGGTCGGGCGCGTCTTCAAGGGCTGCGCGGGCATCCTCGAGCGCTTGCGCCGCCTCTTCCGCCTGCCCCTCGACCTGCGCGCGCGTCTCGCCGAGAACGGCGCGGCGGCGGATGAGATCGCCGGAGGCGCGCTCGGCCGTTTCCAGCGCCTCGCGGGCCTCGGCAAGCGTGCGGGTGGCGACGCGCTGTGCCTCGCGGGCGGCCTGCTGGCGCTGCATTTCGGCGCGGATCGTCTCGGCGGCGCGGGCGAGATCGTCCTCGGCATTCGAAAGCGCCGCGCGCGCGTCGTCCAGTTCGGCTTCGAGTTCGGCCAGGCGGTTCTTCTGCTCCAGGCGCAGCGCCGCCGCACTTGGCGCATCGGCGCCGGTGACGTGGCCATCCCAGCGGAGCACAGCGCCCTCGCGGGTCACCAGCCGCTGGCCGGGACGGAGCTGCGGCAGGAGGGCCAGCGCCTCCTCCACGCCGCCGGCAATCCCGACCTGGGCAAGGCGACGGTGCAGAACCGCGGGCGCACGCACATGAGAAATGAGAGACGGCACGCCGCCCGGCAGGGCCGGATCGGCGGAGGCATCGCCCGACGCGCGCCAGTGAACGGGCGCGTCGACGTCGGCCGGCGATTCGAGATCGTCGCCGAGTGCGGCGCCCAGCGCCGTTTCATAGCCGCGGTCGACCGCGACATCCTCGACGACGGGCGCAGAAGAGCCCGCGGTCGTTCCGGCCTCCAGCATGCGGCGGATGGTGCGGGCTTCCGTTTCGATACCGGCCAGCCGGGCGCGTGCCGTGTCGACGGGACCGCGCAGGGCGGCTTCGCCGAAGCGGGCCTCCTCCAGCGCCTCCTCAACGGCGACCAGCATCTCGCCGGCGGCTTCCAGCGCTTGCTCGGCCTCCTGCACGGCGGCGCGACGCTCTTCCGGGTCGGGCAGTGCGGCGATACGCGCATCCATGTCGGCAAGCTCGCGCGCCTGCGCATCGAGCTGCTGGCCAAGCCGCAGATGGCGCTCGGAAAGATCGCGGATCGCCTTTTCCAGCTGGTTGCGCACGGCCTGGGCTTCGGCCCGCTCGGCGGTGACGGCGGCAAGGGCGGCTTCGCTCGTCGCAAGCTTCGCCGCCGCTTCGTCCATCGTCTCGCGGGCCGCCTCGGCGCGCTCGTCGGCCTCGGCGAGGATGTCGCGGATTTCATCCTCTTCGACGAGAAGTCGATCCAGCACGGCGGCATTATCAGCCACCATGCGCTCCTCGCGCATGATATCCTCGGCAAGCTGCGCCATGCGGCGGCCGAGTTCGTCGCGGCGGCGCAGCAGACGGGCGGAATCTTCTTCCAGTTGCGCCCGTGCGATCTGGAGGCGCTGGAGCACGGCGGCGAGCTTCGCCTCGTTGTCGCGCAGTTCCGGCAGCTTGAGGCTGGCGACGGCCTGATCCTTGGCGGCCTGCATCTGCGCATTCGCCCGCTCGGCGACGAGCGATGTGGCCTGGTTGAGCTGGCTTTCCGCCTCGCCCTCGGCCTCCTTCGCCTGCACCCAGCGGATGTGCAGAAGCATCGCCTCGTGGCGGCGGATATCGGCCGACAGCGCCTTGAAGCGATTGGCCTGGCGCGACTGGCGCTTCAGGCTTTCGATCTGGCTTTCGAGTTGGGAAGTGACATCGTCGAGCCGTTCGAGATTGGTTTCGGCCGCACGCAGGCGCAGTTCCGCCTCATGGCGACGCGAATGCAGGCCGGAAATGCCGGCCGCCTCTTCCAGCAACTGGCGACGGGCCTGGGGCTTGGCCTGGATGAGTTCGCCGATCCGCCCCTGCCCCACCATGGAAGGCGAGCGGGCGCCGGTGGAGGCGTCGGCAAACAGCAGCTGCACATCCTTGGCGCGCGCTTCCTTGCCGTTGATGCGGTAGATGGAGCCGTTCTCGCGCTCGATGCGGCGCGAGACCTGGATCTCGTCCTCGTCGTTGAAGGCGGCAGGCGCCGTGCGATCGGAATTGTCGAGATAGAGGCCGACTTCGGCGGTGTTGCGCGCCGGACGGTTGGCGGAACCGGAGAAGATGACGTCGTCCATGCCGGACGCGCGCATGTTCTTGTAGGAGTTTTCCCCCATCACCCAGCGCAGCGCCTCGACGAGGTTCGACTTGCCGCAGCCATTGGGGCCGACCACGCCGGTCAGGCCGCGCTCGATGACGAATTCGGTGGGTTCGACGAAGGACTTGAAGCCGAGAAGGCGGAGCTTGTTGAACTTCATGCGGCCGCCTCGAGGGTGGGATACCCCCCTCTGGCCTGCCGGCCATCTCCCCCACAAGGGGGGAGATTGAATCGTGGCACCGCCTTGCCTCCAGCCGATCTCCCCCCCTGTGGGGGAGATGCCCGGCAGGGCAGAGGGGGGTGAGCCACGGATGCCAGCGAAAAATAGAGCGAAAAATAAAAAGCGGGCGCACGGCTTCCGCCGTCGCCCGCCGTCAATCCGGTCGAAGGATCAGAGCATGCTGTCGATGAGGGCCGACATGGTGCCAACCGACATGTCTCCCGAATAGCGCTTGCCATTGATCAGGAAGGTCGGGGTCGCTGCGACGCCGAATTCCTTGGCACCGCGTTCCCGTACCGCGTTCACATCATCCAGAAGCTTCTGGTTCGTCAAGCAGGCCTGGAAGCTCTCCTGTGTAAAACCGGCGAGTTTTGACATCTGCAGCAGCGCTTCGCGGCCATCCTGCGCGGCGGCCCAGACTTCCTGCTGCTTCATCAGCATGGAGATCATCGGGAAGTACTGCGCGGCGTCCGTCAGCTCGGCCGGGTTCTGCGGCTTGCAGCGGGCCAGCATGAAGGCTGCGGCGGCACGCGGATCGAACGGGAATTCGCGGATCACGAAACGGACCTTGCCGCTGTCGACGTACTTCGTCTTGATCGCGTCGAAGGTGTTGTTGTGGAAGGCGGCGCAGTGCGGGCAGGTCGTCGACATGTATTCGACGATCGTCACCGGCGCGTTGGCTTCGCCGAGCGCCATGTCCGGCAGGGCGCCGGGCTTCAGCACTTCGGCCATGTCGACGTCGCCCTCGGCGGTCGGCAGTTCCGCGGGCGCGGCCGTCGCCGTGTCGGCCTGGGCGACCTCGGTCGTTCCGGTCGTGGCGGCCGAGGTCGTCGAGCCCGTGGTTTCAGTCGATGTCGACTGCGTGGCCGCCGGATCCTGCGCGGCCTGTTCCTTCTTTTCGTCGGAGCAGGCGGCGAGCGTCACGGCAAGCCCTGCTACGGCAACGCCGGTGAGAAGGCGCTTCATCAGGCTCATTTCGGAAAGGGACATGGTCTCTCCTGTGGGATGGAAATTCTTGGGACGGACGCAATTCTTGAGGAAAGACGGTTCAAGTCTTTTCGCAAGAATTGCTCTTCGCACTCCCGATATACCTGCTTTGGGGCGCGAACAAGCTGCGTGGGGGCCAGTAACTTCAAAGAATTGTGACCGTTCGATGGTCCTAGCGACGCCGGCCGAGCACCGCCGTCCCGAGCCGCTTCAGCGCCGCCTTCAGGGCATCGCCCTCGATGCCCTCGACGAGCCCGTCGAGATGGCGGGCGGCCTCGCCGGTCAGCGGGCGCGGCCTTGCGCGGTGGCGCGACTGCTGGCTGACCGGCTTCTGGACGATCCGGACCTGATTGATCGCCGGAAAGCCGAAGAAGCCGTTGATGCGCTGGATGATCTCGCCCTGCTGGTGGCTGAGGAAGAGCGCGCGGGCGCCTTCGCAGGCGATGGTCAGCACGCCCGGCTGATGGCCGCCGCCCTCGCCCGCCATTTCCGAGGCCCGGCGCGGCCAGGAAATGCGTTCCGGCCGCGTGCAGTCGGAAAACTGCGTTCCGGCAATCTCGTCCCACGAGCCCAAAAGCATCGTGTTGATGCCGGCACGCTTGGCCAGCACGGGATCGATGAGACCGTTGGCGACTTCGCTGATCTGCACGATGCCGCGTCTTGACGCCTTGTTGTTCACGGTTTACCCCTTGCGGGAAAATATTCCTGCCATGCCCGCGAAGCACCTTGAAGAGCGCGGACCACTCCGCCAGTTATAGAGCAATTCCAGCAAAAGTGTGCAGGGTTTTGCGCCGATTCAGCGATACAATGAGGGGCGATCCGACCCCGTTCAGGCCGATCATGACCAAGCCTCACCGAACGACGGCGCTCGCCGACCTGCTTCTCGCCTGGTACGACCGGCACCATCGCGACCTGCCTTGGCGGGTGAGCCCGCCGATGGCGGCGCGCGGCGAGACGGCCGATCCCTACCGCGTCTGGCTGTCCGAGGTCATGCTGCAACAGACGACCGTCCAGGCGGTGAAATCCTATTTCGCCCTCTTCACGTCGCGCTGGCCGACGGTCACGGATCTCGCCAGGGCCGACAATGAGGACGTGATGAAATCCTGGGCCGGCCTCGGTTACTACGCCCGCGCGCGCAACCTCAAGAAATGCGCCGAGGCCGTCGCCTTCGAGCATGGCGGGGTGTTTCCCGATACCGAGGAAGGGTTGAAGGCCCTGCCCGGCATCGGCGACTATACCGCGGCCGCAATCGCCGCAATCGCCTTCAACCGCCACAGCGCCGTGCTCGACGGCAATGTCGAGCGCGTGATTTCCCGCCTCCATGCCATCGAAACGCCCCTGCCCACCGCCAAGCCTGAAATGCGCGCACTGGTCGCCGCGATGACCCCGCAGGACCGGCCCGGCGATTTCGCCCAGGGCATGATGGACCTCGGCGCCACGATCTGCACGCCGCGCCGGCCGGCCTGCGCGCTCTGTCCCTTCAACGCAGACTGTCGCGTGCTCGGGCAGGACGATCCGGAACTCTATCCGCGCAAGGCCGCCAAGAAGGAAAAGCCGGTGCGACTGGGCGCCGCCTTCGTGGCAGAAGACGAAACGGGCGCTATCTTCCTGCGCAAGCGGGTGGAAAGCGGCCTGCTCGGCGGCATGACGGAGGTGCCCGGCAGCCAATGGACGGCACGGATCGATGGCGACACCGGCACCGGGGCGGCCCCGTTTGCGGCTGCATGGCAGGTCTGCGGCACGGTCGTGCACGTCTTCACGCATTTCGAGCTGCGGCTGACCATCTATCGTTCGAAGGCATCGCGCGATGCCGCGGGCGGCGAAGGATGGTGGCAGCCCAGGGAGACACTCGACGGCGAGGCCCTGCCGACCGTCATGAAGAAAGCCATAAAACAAGCGATACCCGACGCATTCGAAACGGCGAGGAAAGCATGAGCAGCATCGAAATCCGACATATCGTCTTCGACATCGGCAGGGTGCTGATTCACTACGATCCGCATATCCCCTTCGCCCGCCTCATTCCTGATGATGCCGAGCGCAACTGGTTCTTCAGCAATGTCTGCACGCACGACTGGAACCTGGAGCAGGATCGCGGCCGGGCATGGGCGGACGCCGAGTCCCTGCTGATCGAGGCGCATCCCGATCGCATCGAGCACATCCGCGCCTTCCGCAAGCACTGGCACGAAATGGTCTCGCATGCCTATGTGGAGAGCGTGGCGATCATGGAGGCCCTCATCCAGGAGGGCCGCGACGTGACGATGCTGACCAATTTCGCGGCCGATACGTTCAAGGAGGCGCGCAAGCTCTTCCCCTTCCTCGACATGCCGCGCGGCGTCACGGTGTCCGGCGAGATTGGCCTCATCAAGCCCGACATCGCCATCTACGAGAAGCACAGCCGCGATTTCGGCCTGTCGCCGGCCCACACGCTGTTCATCGACGATGCGCCGGCCAATGTGGAAGGCGCGCGCCTTGCCGGCTGGAATGCCGTTCTGTTCACCGATCCGGAAAAACTGAAGGCGGACCTCGCCGCCCATGGCATCGCTCTTTAAATTAAAGAGCACACCTAAAACCGAAACGCCCGGAGCTTTTGGAGCTCCGGGCGTTTTCGCATTTCCGGGACTGAAGGTACAAAAACCGGAAAAGCGATATCCGGCCTGCCTGGCCGGTTGTTCGGCCGTGGCTTTCCGCAACGATTTCCGCCGCTTGGCCTGATGTCCTTGTCGAGTTCAAAGTAAGCGCGTGTTGGTTAACATCATCTGAATCGCGCACAGCCGAACCACAAAAGATTTGCATCCCTAGAAAGCCACAGCCCCCGGTGCAGGGAACACCGGAGACCGCAGCTGGAGAAACAGTTTTAAAGTCTTCGGCAAGCCTCTATTCGAGGCCGGCCATCCGCGAACGCACAATGGCGCGCAGTTCGTCGATGGGCTTCAGTTCGGCCCCTTCAGCATAGTGCCAGAAGGTCCAGCCGTTGCAGGCATCGAAGCCCTGCACCTTCGCACCAACGCGGTGGATGGAGCCGGCGTCGCTGCCTGCCACGAGCGTGCCATCGGCGCGCACGATGGCGCTGTGGCGGCGGCGGGCATCGGTCAACACGGTGCCGGGTGCGATCAGGCCGCTTTCGATCAGCGTGTTGAAGGCGACGCGCGGTTCGGCCTTCTTGCCGGTCATGACGGACAGCGTGCCGCTGCCGAGCGGTTCGACGGCCTCGATGCGCTCGCGGGCGGCATCGATATAGGCCTGCTCGCGCTCGATGCCGACGAAGTGGCGGCCGAGGCGCTTGGCGACGGCGCCCGTCGTGCCGGAGCCGAAGAACGGATCGAGCACCACGTCGCCGGGCTTGGAGGATGCCATCAGGATGCGGGCAAGCAGCGCTTCCGGCTTTTGCGTCGGATGCACCTTCTTGCCGTCCTCGCCCTTCAGGCGCTCGCCGCCGCTGCAGATCGGAAACAGCCAGTCCGAGCGCATCTGCACATCGTCATTGGCAGCCTTCATGGCATCGTAGTTGAACGTGTAGCCCTTGGCCTTGGGGTCGCGGGTGGCCCAGATCATCGTCTCGTGCGCGTTCTGGAAGCGGCGGCCCTTGAAGTTCGGCATCGGGTTGGTCTTGCGCCAGACGATATCGTTGAGGATCCAGAAATTGAGATCCTGCAAGGTGGCGCCGACGCGGAAAATGTTGTGGTAGGAGCCGATGACCCAAATGGTGCCCGAGGGCTTCAGCACGCGGCGGCAGGCCAGCAGCCAGGCGCGGGTAAAGGCATCGTAGGCGCCGAAGGAGGCGAACTGGTCCCATTCGTCGTCGACCGCATCGACCTGCGACTGATCGGGCCGAGTCAGCATGCCGCCGAGCTGGAGATTGTACGGCGGATCGGCGAAGATGACATCGACGGACTGGTCGGGCAGCGCCTCGAGCGCGGCGACGCAGTCTCCCTTGATGATGGTGTCGAGCCACACGCTCTTGCGGGGCGAACGGGAGACGTCGGCAAGCGAAAGAACAGATGGCATTTGATACTCGCTGATACGCTTACTGGAACTGAACTTGATGGGCTTATGGTTACCGAAGATGGTTACCAAAGGCTGAAGGCCCTGAAGAAAAAGCCGAAACCGCGTCGAGACGGGATTTCCGCATCATTCAAGCACATGCGAATAAACGGCCGCTGCCGAACGTCCTTTTCCGATATCGCCGCAATCGGCGCGGGAGCCCCCCGACATCACGAGGAGAGAAATGTGCGACTGAAAGCTGCATTCCTGCTTCTGGCGGGGCTTCTTGCCGCCACCCAGGCCATCGCCGCCGACAAGACGATGATCGTCCTGGATGCCTCCGGTTCCATGTGGGGCCAGATCAACGGCCGCACGAAGATCGACATCGCCCGCGAAACGCTGGGCACGGTGCTGAAATCCGTTCCGGTGGGCTCCGAGCTCGGCCTGATGGTCTACGGTCACCGCGAGAAGGGTTCGTGCAGCGACATCGAACTTGCCGTGCCGCCGGGTGCCGGAACCGAGAGCGCCATCAACGCCTTCGTCGCCGGCCTCAACCCGAAGGGCAAGACGCCGCTGACCCACGCCGTGGAAGAGGCGGCGGAAGCGCTGAAATATACCGAGGACAAGGCGACGGTCGTGCTCGTGACGGACGGACTGGAGACCTGCGAGGCAGACCCCTGCGCGCTCGCCTCGGCGCTGGAGAGCAAGGGCGTCGACTTCACCACCCATGTCGTCGGCTTCGGGCTGACGGCGGAGGAAGGCAAGAAGGTCGCGTGTCTGGCCGAAAACACCGGCGGCAAATATTTCCAGGCCTCGGACGCCACCCAGCTCGTCGCCGCGCTCACCGCAACGGTTGCCGAAGCGCCGATGTCCAAGCCAAAGGAAGAGGTGGTCGAAGCCAAACCGGCGGTCGAATTCAACACACTCTTCGACAGCGTGCTTTCCGAGGGCGGGCCATCGATCGGCGAGGACAACCATGTGCAATGGCTGGTGTACAAGGCCGATGAGAACGGCCAGCGCACCGGCGACGACCTGACGAGCGAGTATAAGGGCGCCTATTCCGCGAACTTCCCGGCCGGCAAATATGTTGCCGTCGCCAAGCTCGACAGCGTCATCGAAAAACAGGTCGCGTTCGAGGTGAAGGATGGCGAAGTCGCCAAGCCCTTCGTCAATTTCGACGCCGGCACCGTGATCGTGCATCCAAAGCGCACGCCCGACGCCGCCGAGGACGACCGCGAAATCCGCGTCGACGTCGCCTTCGGCGACTACACCACCACCTATTACGGCACATCCAAGTTCTATGCTGCCGCGGGCCAGGTGAAACTCAAGGGATCCGTCGGCCCGACCGCCGTCGAGGAAACCGTCACCCTGAAGGCGGGCGAGCAGCTGGAACACGACCTTATCGTCGGTTCCGGCACCGTGCTGAACAGCGCCATCTATGCCGAGGGCGGGCCGGCCGTCGATTCCGGCGATGTCTATTTCGAGGTCGTCGCCGCCAACAAGGCCATCGACGGAACGCGAAAGCAGATCGGCTACAGTTACGGCACCGGCAGCAAGATTGACGTGCCGCCCGGCGATCACGTCCTGACGGCCAAGCTCGGCGCGGCGACGGCGGAAATCCCCTTCACGATCAAGGCCGGGGAAATGACCGACGTGTCGGTCAACCTCAATGCCGGGGTACTGGCGATCACCGCGCCGGGCGCGAACTTCATCGAGATTTTCAGCGCCCAGAAGGACATTCAGGGCAATCGCAAATCCGTCTCGAACCACTACGGCGCCGAATGGCAGGAAACCCTGCCGGCCGGCGATTACGTCATCGCCGTAAAGTATGAGGGCGATATTGCACCGAAGGAGAAGCCGGCCACGGTGAAGGCCGGCGAGCGCTCGGAAGTGACGGTGGAATAGGCCGGCTGAGCCTAGGCCGCATGAAAGGCCTGGCTGTCTTTCGGCGCCTCGTTGCGGTCGTTGAGACCGTAGTCACGCAGCACGCTGGCGACACGAAGATGATAGGCGTCCAGCACCCCGTCGCGGCCCATCGCCTGGGCCGTGCGGTGTTCCTCGCGGGTCCGCCATGCCGTCACGGCCGCCTCGTCGCGCCAGTAGGACAGTGACAGCAAGCGCGACGGATCCGTCAGGCTGCGGAAGCGCTCGATGGAAATGAAGCCGTCGACCTCCGCCAGCAACGGGCCGAGATGCCGGGCCGTGTCGAGATAGAGCTCCATGCGGCCCGGCGCGGGCACCACCTCGAAGATGACCGCGATCATGACGCCACCCCGGGCGCATGCGGCAGCGAGAGGTTTTTCACGAAGATGCGATCTTCCCGCAGGATGAAGCGTTCGCGTCGTGCAAAATCGTAGTTCTCCCGGCCCAGCGGGTCGGTGGCAAGGCGGGCGCGATAGGCTTCGTATTCGGCGAGGCTTTCGATGTTGTAGACGCCGTAGGCCGTGGTGGCGGAGCCTTCATGCGGACCGAAATAGCCGATCAGGTCCGCGCCGCAGCGTGGTATAGCCTGCCCCCAGTTACGGGCATAGGCGGCGAAGGCATCCCTGCGAAAAGGATCGATTTCGTAGCGGATGAAGCAGGTAATCATGGTGTTGTCCTCGTTGGCGATGTCTGTCTTTCCCACATTGCCGGACGCGAATGCTTCGGCTACCATCGAAGTATGAAAGAAGGACCGGACATTTCCCAGATCGGCGCACTGATCGGCGATCCCGCCCGCGCCAACATGCTGACCGCGCTGATGGGCGGGCAGGCGCTGACGGCGAGCGAGCTCGCCGGTGCGGCGGGCGTCACGCTGCAAACGGCGAGCGCCCATCTCGCCAAGCTGGAGGCCGGCGGACTGATCGCCCAGCGCAAGCAGGGCCGCCACCGCTATTTCACGCTCGCCGACGACGAGGCCGGACAGCTGCTCGAAAGCATCATGGGATTTGCAGCCAACCGCGGCCATCTGCGCACCCGTCCCGGCCCGAAGGACCCGGCGCTGCGCAAGGCGCGCGTTTGCTACAACCATCTCGCCGGCGACTACGGCGTGCGCCTGCTCGACCGGCTGGTGGCCGACGGCGATGTAACGCTCGACGGCGACGACGCCGCGTTGACGCCGACGGGCGAGACGCGCATGGCCGCACTCGGCATCGACCTGCCCGCGCTGAAGGCGCAGCGCCGCCCGGTCTGCCGCACCTGTCTCGACTGGAGCGAGCGACGCTCGCATCTCGCGGGATCGCTGGGCGAGGCACTGCTCGCCCGCTTCATCGCCGACGGCTGGGCAAAACGCGAAAAAGGCAGCCGCGCCGTCCGCTTCACCGGCGAAGGCGAACGAAAGTTCATGGCGCTGTTTCCATGATCCGAAGGGCTGAAGCATGAAAGCCTTTCAGCAGGCAACCGCGCATAGCTCCTTCAACCACTCCGCAATTGTCCCGGGCGGCCCTTTCGTGTAGGGATGCCAGGACCGTGCGGGCCCTGCCCGCCCCCTCCGATCTTTTCCCGGTTTCGGCAAGCAAGGCGTGATGCGCCTGCCGGCGCCGCCAGTTTGAAAGACAGCCCATCATGGAAGGTTTCGACCTCATCATCTTCGACTGCGACGGCGTCCTGGTCGATTCGGAAATCATCGCCGCGGAAGTGGAATCCCGGCTGCTGACGGAGGCCGGTTATCCGATCAGCGTGGAAGAGATGGGCGAGCGCTTTGCCGGCATGACCTGGCAGAACATCCTGCTCGCCATCGAGCGCGAGGCGGCCATCCCGCTTTCCGCATCGCTGCTCGACAAGTCGGAAAAGCTGCTCGATGCGCGCCTGGCAGCCGAGGTGAAGGTGATCGACGGCGTGAAGCAGATGCTGTCGCGCATCCGCAAGCCCTATTGCATCTGCTCCAACTCCTCCTCGCACCGGCTCGACATGATGCTGACGAAGGTCGGCCTCAAGCCGGTCTTCGGTCCCTACATCTACTCGGCGAAGGACCTCGGTCCGGACCGGGTGAAGCCGAAGCCTGACATCTTCCTGCATGGCGCCAAGCAGTTCGGCGCCGATCCGGCGCGCACGCTGGTCGTCGAGGATTCGGTGCACGGCATTACGGGCGCCCGCGCCGCCGGCATGCGCGTCGTCGGCTTCACCGGCGCCTCGCACACCTATCCCTCCCATGCCGACCGCCTGACGGAAGCCGGCGCGGAAACCGTCATTTCCCGCATGACGGAGCTGCCCAGCGTCATCGCGGCACTGGCCGAATGGAGCGAGGCGATCTGACGGTACGGATTGCCGGAAACAAAAAAGGCCTCGGTCCTGATCGACCGCGGCCTTTTTCTGTCTGGAAGGTGCTTACTTGCGCTTCTTTGCCGGACCGTCCTCGAAGCCGACATAGACCTTCGTGAAGCCGCCGGAGCCGCCGGGAACGGCGATATTGTCCTGCTTGAAGACGAACTGGCCCGCCGAGCCATCGGCCGGTATGGCGACCGGGTACTGTACCAGCTGGCTGTAGAGCGTGTTGGTGCCATCGAGCACCGAGACGCGGATCGGCACGTTCACGGTGCCGGAGGCACCGGCCGGGCCGACGACGACGCGGCCCTGCACCATCACGGTGATGGTAAGCTGGCTGGAATTGATCGTGCACTGGCGCGTCGTATCGGCAAGCGTCACCTGGTAGGCGAGGTTCTCTGGATCATCCTTGGCGCCCCTGGCGTAACGCTGGAGCACGGCCGTGCCATCCTGCAGATAGACCTGCGGGCACGAGCCCTGGATGACGGCGACCTGCGTCTGCTGCTGCGTTGCAGCTTCGACGCCCGAGGGATCGCTGGTCACGCCGAGATTGACAGGCTTGTCGGACTGGCTGCAACCGGCGACGGTGGCGAGAAGGGTGATGCCGAGAAAGCGGCGGATTGTCATTCCAAACACGTTACGTCTACCCCTGCGATCAGGCCCCGCCTCCGGCGTCCAAGCCTTTCCGAACTCGTTTTACGGGCCTTTTCACGACCCCAGGCGATGGTCTATAGCAGCGGCGTGGGGAAAAATCGATTGTCGAATGAAATCGCCCGCAGAATTTCGAACGGTCAGCCTCGGCGGGCCGGACAGAACGGCATCGTCACGAACGGCCGCAGGCAAAGCCCCGCAGCCCAACCATTCCAAGGACGTGTGAACGTGGACTATGTTTCGACGCGGGGCGAGGCCCCTTCCCTCGGTTTCTCCGATGCGCTTCTGGCGGGCCTTGCCCGTGACGGCGGCCTCTATGTGCCGCGCGAATGGCCGACCCTCTCGAAGAAGGACATCCGCGCGCTGCGCGGCAAGTCCTACCAGGATATCGCCTTCACCGTGCTTTCGCCCTTCGTGGAAGGCGATATCCCCGCCGACAAGTTCCGCGCGATGATCGACGAGGCCTATGCAACGTTCCGCCATCCGGCGATCGCGCCCGTCGTCCAGACGGGCCCGAATTCCTTCGTTCTGGAGCTCTTCCACGGCACGACGCTCGCCTTCAAGGATGTGGCCATGCAACTGCTGGCGCGGTTGATGGACCATGCGCTGGCCGTCCGCGGCGAGCGCGCGACCATCGTCGGCGCGACATCGGGCGACACCGGCGGCGCGGCCATCGATGCCTTTGCCGGCCGCGAGCGTACCGACATCTTCATCCTCTTCCCGGAAGGCAAGGTCTCACCGGTGCAGCAGCGCCAGATGACGACCTCGAAGGAAAAGAACGTCCACGCGCTGGCGATCAAGGGCAATTTCGACGACTGCCAGAACCTCGTGAAGGCGATGTTCAATGACGGCAAGTTCCGCGACAGCGTGAAACTGTCCGGCGTCAACTCGATCAACTGGGCGCGCATCATGGCCCAGATCGTCTATTACTTCACGACCGCCGTCGCGCTGGGCGGGCCGGACCGGAAGATCTCGTTTACCGTGCCGACCGGCAATTTCGGCGACATCTTCGCCGGCTATGCCGCAAAGCGCATGGGCCTGCCGATCGACAAGCTGGTCATTGCCACCAACGAGAACGACATTCTCGCCCGCACGCTGAAGACCGGCCGCTACGAGATCAAGGGTGTGAAGGCCACCACCTCGCCTTCCATGGACATCCAGATTTCCTCCAACTTCGAGCGCCTGCTGTTCGAAGCCCTCGACCGGGATGCGGGGGCTGTGCGCCGCGCCATGGAGAGCCTCAAACAGTCCAACGCCTTCGAGATCGAGGACAAGGCGCTGAAGACGATCCGCAAGAAGTTCCGTGCCGGCCGCGCCACCGAGAAAGAGGTCGCCAAGACCATCAAGACCACGCTGGCCGAGACCGGCTATCTGCTCGATCCTCATTCGGCGATCGGCGTGTTCGTTGCCGCCAAGCATGAAAAGCCCGGTTCCCCGATGGTGACGCTCGCCACCGCGCATCCGGCGAAATTCCCCGCCGCAGTAAAATCCGCGAGTGGTATTGACCCGGCGCTTCCGTCGTGGCTTGCTGACCTGATGCAAAGGGAAGAGCGGTTCGACGTGCTCGGTGCTGAGCTCGATGCGGTGGAAGACTTCATCGGCAAACACACGCGGGCGCGGGACTGAACGCAGAAAGTGCGCATGATGAGAGTTGAGTGCACCCGGCTTACATCCGGGTTGACCGTGGTGACGGAAGCCATGCCCCATCTCGAGAGCGTCGCTCTCGGCGTGTGGATCAAGTCCGGATCACGCAACGAAACCACGGACGAGCACGGCATCGCCCACCTCCTGGAACACATGGCCTTCAAGGGCACGGAGCGCCGCTCCGCCCGCCAGATCGCCGAGGAGATCGAGAATGTCGGCGGCGAGGTCAACGCCGCCACCTCGACCGAGACGACTTCCTACTATGCCCGCGTGCTCAAGGACCATGTTCCGCTCGCCGTCGACATTCTCGCCGATATCCTGACGGAATCCGTCTTCGACGAGGAAGAGCTGCGCCGTGAAAAGCACGTCATCCTGCAGGAAATCGGCGCGGCGAACGACACGCCCGACGACGTGGTCTTCGACAAGTTCTCCGAGGTCGCCTATCGCGACCAGATCATCGGCCGCGCCATTCTCGGCACGCCGGATACCGTGCTCTCCTTCACGCCCGGCGAGATCCGTAGCTATCTCGACCGCAACTATACGACGGACCGCATGTTCGTCGTGGCGGCGGGTGCGGTGAAGCACGACGAGTTCGTGCGCCAGGTCGAGGAGCGCTTTTCCAGCCTTCCGACCGCGCCGAAAATCTCGCCGGTCTTCGAACCCGCCCGCTATACAGGCGGCGACATTCGCGAGACGCGCGACCTGATGGATGCCCAGGTGCTGCTCGGCTTCGAGGGCAAGGCCTATCATGCGCGCGACTTCTACTGCTCGCAGATCCTCGCCAACATCCTCGGCGGCGGCATGTCCTCGCGCCTCTTCCAGGAAGTGCGCGAGCATCGCGGCCTCTGTTATTCGATCTATGCCTTCCACTGGGGCTTTTCCGACACCGGCATCTTCGGCATCCATGCCGCGACGGGCGGCGAAAACCTGCCGGAGCTGATGCCCGTCATCTTCGACGAGCTGAAGAAGTCCTCCGACAGCATCCACCAGCAGGAAATCGAGCGCGCCCGCGCGCAGATCCGCGCCCAGCTGTTGATGGGCCAGGAAAGCCCGGCCGCCCGCGCCGGCCAGATCGCCCGCCAGATGATGCTGTACGGCCGCCCGATCCCCAACGAGGAGCTGATGGAGCGCCTGGAAGGCATCACCATCGAGCGCCTGACGGATCTCGCCGGACGCCTGTTCTTCGACACCGTGCCGACCATCTCGGCCATCGGCCCGCTGGAACACCTCGTCCCGGCCGCCGACATCATACGCTCGCTGGCGCGCGGCAGCGTGCCCGACCGGGTCGCGAGTTGAGCGGCCCCTCGAAGACCCCGCATACGCCGTAAAGCCACCGGACACTCCTCCTTTCGGTGGATGTTCTTTCCCGTCGATCGCAGCGATGGTACCCAAACCGGGTCTGTCGCGCCCGACGGGGAGACGTCGATGAGAGCAGTCGCCAGAAACCTGCTTCGATACGCCGGCTATACATTGCTCGAGCACATGCCGGTGCAGCAATCGGAGCGCAGCCGTGCACGCGAGGCCCAGAAATACTGGAGCGACGTGAACCAGCGGGCTTTCCACTCCAACTCCCACTGGAAAGGCGGCCAAGGTGTGCCGGAGCGCGTCTGGCTGGAACTCGGAAAACCGCATCTCAAGCTCATGCTCGACCACCTGACGCTCCGCGGGCGCCGTCTGCCGGTCGGGCGTGTCGTCGAATGGGGGTGTGGCGGCGGCGCGAATGCGGTGCATTTCGCTCCCGTGACAGACAGTTTCGTCGGGGTGGACATCTCGCAGGCCACGCTGGACGAATGCGGGATCGTGCTGCGCAGCATGGGCCAGGAGAACTTTCAGCCCGTCCTGACCGATGTCTCGAATCCCGAGGCTGCGGCCGGCGCTTTGGCGGGCACGGCGGACGTTTTTCTCTGCACCTATGTTTTCGAGCTGCTTCCCTCGCAGGAGCATGGCCAGCGCATCCTCGACATCGCCAACCGGGTGCTGCGGCCCGGCGGAACCGCGATCATCCAGATAAAATACGAGACGGCCGACCGGAAGACGAAATCCCGCCAGTGGGGCTACCGCCGGAACCTCGCCAACATGACGACCTACTGCATCGACGATTTCTGGCAGAGGACCGAACGCGCCGGCTTCACGCCGGTATCGATCTCGCTTCGTCCCAAGGATGACCTCATCGACGACGAGCGCTACGCCTATTTCGTGCTCGACAAGCCGGGCGGCTGAGCGGCCCGTGGCCCGCTGGAACACCTCGTCCCGGCCGCCGACATCACGCGCTCGCTGGCGCGCGGCAGCGTGCCCGACCGGGTCGCGAGTTGAGGCAGACGACGCAACGCGACGGCCGGGTTCCGGCCGCCTGCCTGCTCAAAGATGCGGCGGCACCTTGACCTTCAGCAGCGCCACAAGTGCCGGGTCCATGAACGTATAGTTGTCGGGAATATCAAGGCAGATCATCCGTTTGCCCCGTAGGGCCGAGCGGTATCGCGTCTGCACTTTGCTGCGGTGGACCTTTTCCATCACGAAAACGATGTCCGCCCATTCGATCAGTTCCGCGGAGAGCGGATTTTCCGCGTCATTGTTCGTGCCGGCCGAAGACGTCTCGATGCCCGGCCAATCCGCGAAAACCTGTTCGGCGGTCGGGCTGCGCAGCCTGTTCTGGCTACAGACGAACAAGATGTTTTTCACGGCGCCTCTTTTGCGATCTCAACGCGATCGATGATAGCAGCGGCGCTGAAAGGCGTCGATAGCTTAATGCCGGCGGGCGCCCAAAACGACAAAACCCGCCTTGCGGGCGGGTTATGGGCCGGAACCTGGAGGTACGTGCCGGCGATCCGACGGGATGCGGCGCGTGCCGCGATCCGCATTAGATGATGTCGCTTGCGCCCTTGACGGCAGCGCGGATGTTCGAGCGCGTCAGGCCGAGGTCCTGCAGGGTACGGTCATCGAGAGCGCCGAGTTCGCGGATGGCGCGGCGGTCTGCAACATTCTTCTTGAGCTTTGCGAAAAGGTTCATGTTCATCTCTCCTTTGTGTTGATGAAAATATAGCCTTTCCCGTGCCTACTTAAAATGCACATGCTTTCAGCGCAGGCATGCGAATCTTGCATAGCAAGACAAATCAGGAAGTCTGGCAGCCCATGGCCTTCCAACAGGATTTGACGCCGGTAACGCTGTCGTCATAATCTCGGATGAATGCGCGCCACCAGCCGGCGCGCGCGGAGGGCTGCATGACGAGGTCGGTTTTTCGGTTTCTGTCCCGGCAGTCCGATACGGTCGAACTTGCCGGCGACGGCTACCTCCTTCGCCTGCCCCGCTTCCAGGATTATCGGCAATGGTATGCGCTGCGCTCGGAGAGCCGCGCGTTCCTTGAGCCGTGGGAGCCGACATGGCGCGGTGACGAACTGACCGAGAGCGCCTTTCGTGCCCGCGTCATCCGCAATGAACAGGAATTTTCCTCCGGCCAGGCCGTTCCGCTGCTCGTCTTTTCGCGCGAGGACAATGCCCTGCTGGGCGGGCTGACCGTCGGCTATATCAGGCGCGGGGCGGCGCAGTGCTGCATGATCGGCTATTGGATGGGCGCGCGCCATGCCGGCAAGGGTCACATGTTCGGTGCGCTCAAGCTCGCCATTCCCTATATCTTTTCGAGCCTTCAGTTGCACCGTATCGAGGCAGCCTGTATTCCAGACAACACGAGAAGCATTCGCCTCCTTGAAAAGGCCGGCTTTCAGCGGGAAGGCTACCTTCGGGAGTATCTGAAGATAAACGGGCAGTGGCGCGACCATGTGATGTTCTCGCTCCTGGCCGCCGACAGGCGGCCCTGAGCGACACCGGGCGCGACGGGACTGGGCAAGTACCGAAGGACAATGCGCTTTCAATGACGTCTTCAATCGTGCCGCTCGCGCTGCGTGCCAGCCGGTCCTCATATTTCATCCTGCTGGCGGCGATGGTGCTGTTCGCCTCGCTCGCCGGGCAGGCGTTTGCCGTCGAGCCCGTGCGGATCTCGCGTGACGACACCGCCCTCGACCTGACCGCCACGACGGAGATCTATACGGGCCGGGGCGAGGCCTTCCAGGTTTCCACCGCGCCCGGCACCGACGGCATCGTGCGCCGCATCGAGGTGCGCGCGACCTCCGATACGCACCAGGGCGACTGGGCCGTCTTCGCGCTCGCGAACGTTTCCGACGAACAGATCGACCGCCTGATCGTCGCCCCGCATTTCCGCCTCGTGCAATCCAAGCTGTTCTGGCCCGACCTCGGCGCTAAGCGCATCATCTCGATCACGCCGAGCCAGGGCTTCGCGCTGGACCGCCAGCCGAGCGACGAGGCGGACGTCTTCCGCATCACGCTCGATCCCGGTTCCGTGGTGACCTTCGTCGCCGAACTCGCCACACCCGACCTGCCGCAGATCTATCTCTGGGCACCGGATGCCTACAAGGACACGGTCAACGCCTTCACGCTCTATCGCGGCATCGTGCTCGGCATCGCGGGCCTCCTCGCCGTCTTCCTGACGATCCTCTTCGTGGTGAAGGGCACGTCCATGCTGCCAGCGACGGCGGCGCTGGCCTGGGCGGTGCTTGGCTATATCTGCGTGGATTTCGGCTTCCTGTCCAAGCTCATCAGCATCACAGCCGGTGACGAACGCATCTGGCGCGCTGGAACGGAGGTGTTCCTTGCCGCGGGCCTCGTCGTCTTCCTCTTCACCTATCTGAACCTCAACCGCTGGCATGCGCATCTTTCCTACGCGACGCTCGCCTGGATCCTGGGGCTTGGCCTGCTGTTCGGCGTGGCGATCTACGATCCGCCGATCGCCGCCGGCATTGCGCGCCTCTCCTTCGCGCTGACGGGAACGGTGGGCATCGTGCTCATCGCCTATCTCGGCTTCAACCGCTATGACCGCGCCATCCTGCTGGTGCCGGCCTGGGCGCTGATCCTCGTCTGGCTGTTCGGCGCGTGGCTCACCGTCACCGGCCAGCTCAACAACGATATCATCCAGCCGGCGCTGGGCGGAGGGCTCGTGCTCATCGTGCTGCTCATCGGCTTCACGGTGATGCAGCACGCCTTTGCCGGCGGCGCCTACAGCCAGGGCCTGTTCTCCGATCTCGAGCGCCAGTCGCTGGCGCTCACGGGTTCGGGCGATACGGTCTGGGACTGGGACGTGGCGCGCGACCGCGTCGTGACCATCCCCGACATCTCCATCCAGCTCGGCCTTGCGCCCGGCGTCATGCACGGCCCTGCCCGCAACTGGCTGCCGCGCCTGCATCCCGATGACCGCGACCGCTTCCGCGCCACGCTCGACGTGCTGCTGGAGCATCGCCGGGGCCGGCTCAACCATCAGTTCCGCGTGCGCGCCGAGGACGGCCATTATCACTGGCTGTCGATCCGCGCCCGGCCGGTGCTGGGCGCCAACGGCGAGATCATCCGCTGCGTGGGCACGATCATCGACATCACAGAACAGCGCAACTCCGTGGACCGGCTGCTGCAGGACGCGCTGCACGACAACCTCACGGGCTTGCCGAACCGGCAGGTCTTCCTCGACCGCCTGCAGGCCATGCTGTCGCTGACGTCAAGCTCGGATACGGTGCGCCCGACGGTGATGACCATCGACATCGACCGCTACAAGCAGGTCAACGATGCGCTCGGCATCGCCGCCGGCGACAATATCCTGATTGCGCTGACCCGGCGCCTCCGCCGCCTGCTGCGGCCGCAGGACACGCTGGCGCGCCTCTCCGGCGACCAGTTCGGCCTGATCCTGATGTCAGAGCGCGATCCCGCCAAGGTGGCGGATTTCGCGGATGCGGTGAGCAAGGCGATCATGGTCCCGATCAATTTCGGCGGGCGCGAAATCATCCTGACGGCGTCCATCGGCCTTGTGTCCTGGGTCGACCAGCAGGAGGATGCGGCGGGCCTTCTCAACGACGCCGAACTTGCCATGTACCGGGCCAAGAAGGCCGGCGGCAACCGCGTCGAGCCCTTCCGCCCCGCCTTCCGCACCTTCGGCGCGGACCGCCTGCAGATCGAAACGGACCTGCGCCGCGCCATCGAGCGCAAGGAATTGTCCCTCGTCTACCAGCCGATCGTTCGTCTCAAGGATGCGGAGATTGCCGGCTTCGAGGCGCTGATGCGCTGGGATCACCCCAAGCGCGGCAATATTTCTCCGGCGGAGTTCATTCCCATCGCCGAGGCGTCGGACCTCATCGGCCAGCTCGGCCTCTTCGCCTTCGACAAGGCGGCGAGCGACCTCATGGACTGGCAGTTGCACACCGGCGAGCTGCCGATCTTCGTCTCCGTCAATCTCTCCAGCTCGCAGCTTCTCAACAACGAGCTTTACAACGATGTGCGCGCCGCGCTCGCCCGCACGCGCTGCGAGCCCGAGAAGATCAAGCTGGAGCTCACCGAATCCGTCGTTATGGAAAACCCGGAACAGGCGCGGCTGATCCTGAACAAGCTGCGCGACCTAGGCCTTGGCCTGGCGCTGGACGATTTCGGAACCGGCCATTCGTCCCTGTCCTACCTGACCCGCTTCCCCTTCGACACGATCAAGATCGACAAGGCGCTGGTGCGCGACGGCTCGGACAAGCGCACCGTGCTGCTGCGTTCCGTCATCTCGATGGCGCGCGAACTGGAAATGCAGGTTGTCGCGGAAGGCATCGAGTCCGAAGAGGATGCCATCGAGCTCGGCAATATGGGTTGCGAGTTCGGCCAGAGCTATCTCTTCGGCCCGCCGATCGGCTACGATTCCGTCCAGCGGCTGCTCAAGGAGCGTTTCCCGCTGATGAAGAGGGCATGAGAGGAATTAGGCAGTAGGCAGTAGGCAGTAGAGAGATTTTCCCCTATTGCCTAATTCCTACTGCCTATTGCCTCTCACCAGCCTGTTGATGAAATCCAGCTTGTCGACAACCGGCGGGGGCAGCACGAAGGGGTAGCTGTCGGGCTGTCCGACGGAGCGCTGGATGGCGTTCAGCGCGACGCTGAGCGGAATCCAGGATTCGACGAGGCGTCCGGCATTGGCGGCCCGGTAGGGGTCGAAGGTCACTTCGGCCTCCAGCTCCTCGTGCCCCTTCGGATCGGTGTTGAGGCCGAAGCTGCGGGCCGTCTCGAGCGTATCGACGATATGGAAGAAATGCGCCCAGCATTCCGCGAAATCCTCGGCGGGATGCGCGGCGGCATAGGTGCTGATGAAGCGCTGCTGCCAGTCCGCCGGCGGGCCTTGCGTATAATTGCGCTGGAGGGCGGCGGCATAGTCCTCGCGCTCGTCGCCGAACAGGCGGCGCGCTTCCGCCAGCAGGGCATCGTCGCGCACGAGCTGCGTCCAGTAGAAATGACCGATCTCGTGGCGGAAATGGCCGAGCAGGGAGCGGTAGGGTTCGCCCATCGAAACGCGCACGCTTTCGCGCACGGCATCGTCGGCTTCCGCCGCCCGCAGGCTGATCAGGCCGTCCTCATGGCCGGTCATCGCCGCATTCACGACGTTGCCGTTCGCATCCAGTTCGTCGGCCAAGAAATCGAAGACGAGGCCGCCGGCGGGGTCGTCTTCGCGCGTCGGGCGCGGCAGGTTCCAGCGTAGGATGGAATAGAACAGATGACGCTGTGCGGCGCCGATACGCCGCCAGCGTTCCAATCCCTGCGGATCGGTGGTGGGCACGATGCGGTTATGGCGGCAGGCTTCGCAGAAGGCATGCGGCCCATCCGCCGGCACGAGCCAGTTGCAGACGTCATGGGCGGCGTTGTCGCAGAAGCGGAAGGCACCGTCCCGCCCCGCTATGTTCCACACCCCCTCTCCGGCCGGGAGCAGCGCATGGAGCGTCACGTCCTCTGCCAGGAAGCCGAGCGCGGAGCCGCAGCGCACACAAAACCGGTTGTCGAAATAAATCGTCTGGCCGCAGGTGGCGCAGGTAAAGAGCTTCATGGCAATACCGGAAAATGGGTTCTACAGAATGCCCGCGCCGGGAAACCGGCACGGGCATACATTCATTCGATGGCGGAATGGCTCGGCCATCCCGTCGGATTACATGCGGTCGACCGCGCCCTTGACGGCGTCCTTGGCCTTGCCCACGGTCTTCTGGGCCTTGCCCTTGCCTTCCTGGGCGGCACCTTCGGCGCGCAGCTTCGGATTGTCCGTGGCCTTGCCGGCGGCCTGCTTGGCCTTGCCGGTCAGCTCGTTTGCCGTACCCTTGATCTTGTCGCTCGTGCTGCCCATTGCGATAATCCCTTTGTTAGAAACGCCGTCAGCGGCGCGTTCTACAAACGGCGCTCTTCGCAACTAGTTCCCGCAGTCCTGCTAAAATTCCGCGCCGCTCAGGCGTGGCCGGCCTCGGTGGACAGCATGGCGGGGGTGATGCCCATGAGGGCGAGCGCCCTCTCATATTTGCTGTCGAGATTGGTGTCGAAGATAAGCTCTTCCTGCGCCGGGCAGGTCAGCCAGCCATTCGCGCCGATCTCGTTTTCGATCTGCCCCGCGCTCCAGCCGGCATAGCCGAGCATCATCAGGCCCCGCTGCGGTCCCCGCCCGTGCGAGATGGCGCGCACGATATCGAGCGTGGCCGTGAGGCAGATATCGTCGCTGACGGGAATGCTCGATTCGGACATGTAGTCGTCGGAATGCAGCACGAAGCCGCGGCCGCTCTCCACCGGCCCGCCGCAGCGGATGGGGAAATCGCGCGTGGTGCCGGGCATGCGGATCAGTTCGTCCTCGTCGGCGATTTCCAGATGCAGAAGCACGTCCGAGAAGCTGAGCTGCTGCGGCCGGTTGATGACGAAGCCCATCGCGCCGTCATCGGAATGGGCGCAGATATAGACCACGGTGCGGGCGAAATTCGCGTCGGCCATACCCGGCATGGCGATCAGGAACTGACCGTCAAGGAAACCGCGCTCGCGTCTGTTTTTCAGAACCGACATAGCCATAGTGCACCCAGCCTACCAATTCGCCGCCAAATGAAAAGCCTTCTTTTGGGACGGGCGCATAACCGCGCTCGTGCCGATCAAGCTATTATGATCGCCACGCGCGCGTTTGCCGCTGGAAAGCCGCCTTGGCCGGCGTTAAATGTGCGTCATGAAACGCCTGAATGTCGCAGCCTTCCTCCTGCTTTGCGCCGCATCCCCGGCGCTTTCCGCCAGCTCGCCCTGGTTCGAGACGCCGGGCGGCGACGTGCGCCTGGTGACGCTGCCGCGCTCGGCCGACGGCACGGTGCGCGCCATGCTCGACATTCGCCTGCATGACGGCTGGAAGACCTATTGGCGCGATCCCGGCGGCAGCGGCATTCCGCCTGCGGTTTCCATCAGCGGCGCCGAACTCAAATCCATCGGCTTCCCCGCCCCGCGCCGGCTGGGCGACAAGGAAACCCATTACGTGGGCTACGATGCGCCCGTGCGGCTGCCGCTGACGCTCCATGCGAAAACGGGCGATGGCGCGATCACCGCGACAGTGTTCCTCGGCGTCTGCAAGGAGATCTGCGTGCCCGTGCAGGCGCAGTTGACGGCCGATGCCAGCGGCGAGGCCTTCGCCAACCCGCTGGAGGAAGTCGCGATCGCCGACGCGGAGGCGAGCCTGCCGCATGGCGCGGGCGACGGCTTCAAACCGCTCTCCGGCCGCTTCGCCGCCGACAACAAGAGCATCTCCGTGCGCTTCGAGGCGCCTGCCGACGGCGCGCTGCCGGATGTCTTCCTGTCCGGCGCGTCCTCCTTCGAGTTCGGCGCGGCGGGCCCCGTGCGCCGCGAGGGCAATGTCTTCGTCGCGGAGGTGCCCGTGCTCAACAAGCCGAAGGCCTACGATCTCGCGAAAGAGCCGATCCGGCTGACGGTGCGCGCCGGCGAGAGGACGATGGAAAGCCCGCTTGCCATCGAATGAGCCTCCCCTATAGTGCCGCGGCAGGCCCTTGCGGGCCGCTTCGATCACAGAGACAGGAGAGACGCCGTGACCATTGCCGTTGGAGACAAGCTGCCCGACCTCAAGCTCAAGGAGCGCACGCCGGACGGTCCCGCCGACGTCTCGACCGCCGAGCTTTTCGGTGGCAAGCGCATCGTGCTCTTCGCCGTTCCGGGCGCCTTTACCCCCACCTGCTCGCTGAACCACCTGCCGGGCTACCTGGAAAACCGCGATGCGATCCTCGCCAAGGGCGTCGATGACATCGTCGTCGTCGCCGTCAACGACCAGCATGTCATGGGCGCCTGGGCGACCTCGACGGGCGGCACCGGCAAGCTGCGCTTCATCGCCGATTGGGACGCTGCCTTCACCAAGGCGCTGGGCATGGATATCGACCTTTCCGCCGGCACGCTCGGCGTTCGCTCCAAGCGTTACTCGATGCTCGTCGAAGACGGCGTGGTGAAGACGCTGAACGTCGAGGAAAGCCCCGGCCAGGCAACGGTGTCAGCCGCCGCCGCCATGATCGAACAGCTTTGATCTGATCGGGCGGGCCATAGCCGACGCCGTGGCCCGCATCAGCCTTGCGGCAGAACCCGCATTTCGCGGATGAGCCATCGCTCGAGCGCCAGCGTATCGGGATGCCCGGCGAGATGCGGGGCGATCCACAGCACCAGCCGGCGTGGCCCCTGGCAGAAGCCGAGCGGCGCCACGAGCCTTTTCGAGGCGATGTGATCGGCAACGAGCATCTGCGGCACCATGGCCACGCCGAGGCCGAAGATCGCCGCCTGAATCAGCAGATAGAAATGCGCGAAGCTGGAGCGCGGCTCCAGCGCAAGCGCCTCGCAGCCCGCCGCCGCCTGCCACTCGGCAAAGGCCTGGGCGCGCGTGCGCGTTCCCAGAAGCGCGGCATCGACGAGATCCGCCGGGTCGGAAATCGGATATTGCGCGAGATAGGAGGGCGCGCAGACGGGCCCGATCTCCTCGGCACCGAGATCGCGGATCACCGCGCCGGGCGGCGGTTCGATGACGCTGGCGCGGATGGCGATGCTGATCTTGTCGCGCATGAAATCGATGCGGTCGTAGTTCATGTTGAACTGGACCTCGACATGGGGATGGCGCGCGTGAAACCGCCCGATGCGTGGAATGATCCACTCCATCATGATGGAGGACGAGCAGGACAGCGTCAGGGGCCCGGGCCTGACCCGCTCGATGCTCGTCTCGATGAGGGCGAAGGCGCTCGCCAGGCCTTCCGCGAGACGCGCGCCTTCCAGCGTCGGCTCGCTGGTGCGTGCGCCGCGCGACAGAAGCAGCACGCCGAGCGTCTCTTCCAGTGAGCGAATATGACGGCTCACCGCGCCGTGCGTGACGCAAAGCTCCTCCGCGGCACTCGTCATGGAGCGATGGCGCGCCACGGCCTCGAAGACCTTCAGGGCGTTGAGTGACGGCAAAGGACGCAAGCCAAACGGCTCCTTATCTCGTTATACCTGTGATCTGAAATCACAGCTTAACGAGAATAAATCGATTGTGGCCATAAGTCATCCCCCGTAGGGATGAGGGTATTGCGGAGGGGGAGGAACAAACCTTCGCACGGAAAGCCAGGGTGGGATGCGCAGTACCTGGATTTTTCCCCGTCCCCCTTGCATCCGACAACGCACACGGGAGGGGCCTCATGGCTACAGCATCTCAGGAAATTTCACAGACCGAAAAGTCTGCCATTTCGAAAGTGGCAAAGCGGCTGGTGCCGTTCATCGCCCTGATGTTCTTCATCAACTTCCTTGACCGCACCGCGATCTCGTTTGCCGGCCCGAACGGAATGACGACGGATCTCGCGCTGACGGCCGCCCAGTTCGGCTTTGCCGCGGGCATCTTCTTCTTCGGCTACATCATCCTTGAAGTGCCGAGCAATCTCGCGCTCCACAAATACGGCGCCCGCCGCTGGCTGGCGCGCATCATGGTGACATGGGGCATCGTCGCCCTGCTGTTCACCTGGGTGTCCAGCGCCACGGAACTCTACATTCTCCGCTTCCTGCTCGGCGTCGCCGAGGCCGGCTTCTTCCCGGGCGCCATTCTCTTCCTGTCGATGTGGGTTCCCTCGCGCCACCGCAACAAGATCCTCGCGCTCTTCTATCTCGCCCAGCCGCTGACGATCGTCGTCGGCGCGCCGCTGGCCGCCCTGCTCATCGACATGCACGGCGCCTTCGGCCTCGCAGGCTGGCGCATCATGTTCTTCGGCGTGGCGGTTCCGGCCATCATCGTCGGCATCGTCACGTGGTACTACCTGCCCGATACGCCGAACGACGCGAAATGGCTGACGAAGGACGAGAAGGACTGGCTGAACGACGCGCTGGCGCAGGAAGAAAAGGTCAAGCAGAACGCGCATGGCCGCATGACGGGCCTCGCCCTCACCGACGGTCGCGTCTGGCTGCTTTCCGTGATCTATTTCGGCCTCGTCTACGGCCTTTATGCGCTTGCCTTCTTCCTGCCGACCATCATCGCCGGCTTCGAAACCAAGTTCGCCACCAAATTCGACGTGTTCGACAAGGGCCTCGTGACGGCGATCCCCTATCTGCCGGCCGCCGTGGCGCTCTACTTCTGGAGCCGTGACGCGGCCAAGCGGGGCGTACGCGCCTGGCACATCGGCATCCCGGCACTCGTCGGCGCCGCCAGCATTCCGGCCGCCCTCTACATGAACTCGCCGGAAGCGACGATCCTCATGATCACCATCACGGCCTGCGCGATCTTCTCCGCCCTGCCGAATTTCTGGGCCATTCCGTCGCGCTTCCTCAGCGGTCCTGCCGCTGCCGCCGGCATCGCGCTCATCAACACGATCGGCAATGTCGCCGGCTTCGCCGCGCCCTACATCACCGGCCGCGTCAAGGATGCCACCGGCGTCTACGAACTGCCGATGTTCATCGTCGGCGCGTTTCTGCTGCTCTCGGCGATCCTCGCCTTCTCGATCACGAACCGCGTGCGCGAGCCGGTGCCGAGCCCGGCCGAATAGGCCGACCGATCAGCGATAAAAAGAAGCCCGTCCGGGAAACCGGGCGGGCTTCTTTCTTTGCGATGTAAAGATACGCGAAAGCCGCGCGTTCAACCCTTCTTGAACGGCGCCATGCCCTTGCGGGCGAGTTCGTCGGCGCGTTCGTTTTCCGGGTGGCCGGCATGGCCCTTGACCCAGTGCCACTCGACCTTGTGGCGCAATCGCGCCGCATCCAGCGCCTGCCAGAGATCGCCGTTTTTCACCGGCTTCTTGTCGGCGGTCTTCCAGCCGTTCTTCTTCCAGCCGAAGATCCACTTCGAAATGCCGTCCATGACATATTTCGAGTCGGTGTAGAGATCGACTTCGCACGGTGTCTTCAGCGCCGTCAGCGCATTGGTGGCGGCCATCAGTTCCATGCGGTTGTTGGTGGTCTGCGGCTCGCCGCCGTTCAATTCCTTCTCGACCTCGCCATAGCGCAGCACCGCGCCCCAGCCGCCGGGGCCGGGATTGCCCGAACAGGCGCCGTCCGTGAAAATATCGACATGCTTCATCGGGAAAGACCGTATTCGACCGGGTTTTCGACCGCGCGGTGGAAGCGCAGCTTGCGCAGATATTCCAGCGGGTCCTTCTTCACCACGAGGGCGCCGGCCGGGGTCATCAGCCAGTCGTAGAGCCGCGTCAGGAAGAAGCGCATCGCCGATCCGCGCGCAAGCAGCGGCAGCGCCGCCGCCTCGTCGTCGGAGAGCGGTCGCACGCTCTCGTAGCCGGCAAGCAGCGCCATGCCCTTGGTGAGATTGTAGGAGCCGTCCTTTTCGAAGCACCAGGCGTTCAGGCAGATCGCCACATCGTAGGCGAGATAATCGTTGCAGGCGAAATAGAAGTCGATCAGGCCGGAAAGATCGTCGCCGATGAAGAACACGTTGTCGGGAAACAGATCGGCGTGAATGACCCCTTCCGGGAGATTGCCCGCCCAGTGCGCCTCCAGGTAATGCAGTTCCTGGCCGATCTCCTTCTGGAGCCCGGCTTCGACCTCGTCGGCCCGCGCGGCGGATTTTTCCCAGAGCGGCCGCCAGCCTTCAACCGAAAGCGCGTTCTCGCGCCTGATCTCGAACCCTTCGCCGGCAAGATGCATCTTCGCCAGCGCTATGCCGACTTCCCGGCAATGCCGAGCGGCCGGCTTGCGCAGCCACATGCCCTCCAGGAAGGAAATCATCGCGGCCGGACGGCCGGACAATTCCCCGAGCAGCGCGCCGTCCTTGCGGGGCAGCGGCAGCGGGCAGGACAGCCCGCGTTCCGCAAGGTGATGCATCAGGCCAAGGAAGAACGGCAGGTCATCCCGATCCACCCGCTTTTCGTAAAGCGTCAGGATGAAGGGGCCCTTGGTGGTGTGCAGCAGGAAGTTGGAATTCTCCACGCCTTCCGCGATGCCCTTGTAGGACAGGAGCGTGCCGGCATCATAGGCGGTCAGGAAGCTGGAGAGATCGTCTTCGGTGATATCGGTATAGACGGCCACGGCGGGTCTCAGGCTTGAAGGAAAGACGAAGGAGAAACAGGGACGTATGCCATCCCGGCCTTATTCCCCATTGACGAAGGCCATGTCGGCGGTGGTGAGTTCGATGGCGCGCAGTTCGCGGTTGACGAGGAAGTGTTCGTTTTCCTCGACCGTATCGGCCAGTTCCACGACCGCATTGTAGCGCGCGCGAAACGCCTCGATGATCTCGTTGACGATGACTTCTGGCGCCGATGCACCAGCCGAGAGGCCGACCGTCCTGATGTCACCGATCGTCTCCCAGTCGATTTCCGACGCGCGCTGCACGAGCACCGACTTGGTGGCCCCGGCACGGAGCGCCACTTCGACCAGGCGCTTGGAGTTCGACGAGTTCGGCGCGCCGACGATAAGGAAGAGATCGCAACCGGGCGCGGCCTGCTTTACCGCTTCCTGCCGGTTGGTGGTGGCGTAGCAGATCGAATCGGCGGCGGGCGCCGTGAGGTTCGGGAAACGCTCGTGCAGGCGCTTGATGACGCCGGCCGTGTCATCCACCGAAAGCGTGGTCTGGGTGACGAAACCGAGATTATCAGGGTCGGGCGGGGTGTAGCGGTCAGCGTCCTCGACCGTCTCGATCAGATCGACGGTGCCTTCCGGAAGCTGGCCCATCGTGCCGATGACTTCCGGATGGCCGGCATGGCCGATCAACACGACATGGCGGCCGAGGCGCTGGTGGCGCATGGCCTGCTTGTGCACCTTGGAGACGAGCGGACACGTCGCATCGAGATAGAAAAGGTTGCGCGCCTCGGCATCCGCCGGCACGGATTTCGGCACGCCATGGGCGGAAAACACCACGGGCTGCTGGCGGTGTTCCGCCGGGATCTCGTCGAGTTCCTCCACGAAGATCGCGCCCTTGGCTTCCAGGCCTTCCACGACATAGCGGTTGTGCACGATCTCGTGGCGCACATAGACGGGCGCGCCATACGCCTTCAGCGCCAGCACGACGATCTGGATGGCGCGGTCCACACCCGCGCAGAAGCCGCGTGGGCCGCAAAGCCTGATGGTCAAGTCCGGTCGGTTCTCGGTCATGCGTATCGGTTATCCGGCAATGAGGACGGCAACAAGGGCGATGGCCGCAGGAAGCGCCTGGACGACGAAAATTTTCCGTGAGGCCGTTGCGCCCCCATATAGGCCGGCCAACATCACACAGCCAAGGAAAAACAGCTTGAGCTGGAATGCGACCTCGGGATTGGGGTGAAGCAACGACCAGACAAGGCCGGCGGCGAGGAAGCCGTTGTAGAGGCCCTGGTTGGCCGCGAGCGTCTTCGTGGCTTCGGCCTGCGCCGGCGTCATGCCGAAGGCTTTCAGGCCCCGCGGCGTCGTCCAGAGAACCATTTCGAGCACGAGAATATAGATGTGCTCGAGGGCGACGAGCGCCACGAGGAGGCTTGCGAGGATCTGCATGCGCTTGTCCTTTCGTTCCCGCGCCCGGCCGCGCTCAGGCCTCCGGGCGATCACCTTTTCGCCGGAAGCGCGCATAGAGCATCACGCCCACTAGCGCGGCGGCAAGTCCATACCATGTCAGGGCATATTGCAGGTGATTGTTCGGCAGGTCGAACTGCGTGACGGCGCCGATCGGCAGGCCCTTCGGATTGGGTGCATCGCCGGCATCGATGAAGAACGGGACCAGCCTGTCGGCCGCGATGCCCGTGCTGGCCGCCATCGCGTCGAGATCCTTCCAGTAGAAGATGTTCTTGGCGAGGTCGTTTTCCGGCACGATGGAGGACGGCTTTTCGGCAAGGCGGGCGCGGGCAAGGCCCGTCACCGTCTGCTCGCCGGTCAGTTGCCCCTGCTTGCGCATTTCCGGTTCCTTCGCCTCGTAGGGCACGAAACCCCTGTTGACGAAGAGGAACCGGCCATCGGCCAGCTGGAGCGGCGTATAGACGTAATAGCCGGTCTGGCCGCGCCAGGTCGCAAAGAAATGCCGTTCGCGATTGTTGGCGAAAACGCCCGTGACGGTGACGGGGCGGTATTCGATATCCTCGCCACGCGCCGCCATCGCCTCGATCTCGCCGAGCGCCACAGGCGGCGCGACGCGGCGTTCGGCGATGTCGGCGAGCAGCTTTTCCTTCCACTGGAGGCGCTCGACCTGCCATGTCCCAAGGGATAGGAGGATGGCAAGCGCCGCCAGGAACGCGACGCCCGTCAGGATCGTCCTGCTCTTGCCGGACCGCGGCGCGGGATGCGCGGGCACTTCAGCCACGATCAATTTCACCCGGACGGGCATGGTTGCGGTATTGCAGCGCGATAAGCAGTCCCTTGAGGATGCGCGTCACCGCGAGGCCGAGCACGATCACGAGCGGGATCCACAGCGAGAAATGCACCCAGAGCGGCGGGTTGATGTTCACCTCTGTCCACAGTGCCGCGCCCACCACGATGAAGCCGACGATCAGGATGACGAAGACCACCGGCCCATCGCCCGAATCGGCGAAGGAATAATCGAGGCCGCAATTGGTGCAGGACGGCTTTACCTTGAGCAGCCCGTCGAACAGCTTGCCCTGGCCGCAGCGCGGGCAGCAGCCCAGCGCGCCCGCCTTGAAAGGGTCTACGGGTGGGTAGAGTGCCTTGTCTTCGTCCATGATCGCTTCCGTCTCTCGCCGCCGTGCGGAAACGGCCGCCCGGTCATGACGGTTCTATATCGCCGCCACCGCCTCCGTCCAATCGAAAGTCCGCGACAAAGGGCGCAACGCAAAACGGCCGCATCACTGCGGCCGTTTCGAAGGTCTGTTCGTCGTCGCGCTTACATATGCGCGATCGGTGCGCCCCAGCCACCCCAGATGTAGATGGAGAAGAAGAGGAACAGCCAGACGACGTCGACGAAGTGCCAGTACCAGGCGGCAGCCTCGAAGCCGAAATGCTGCTTCGGGGTGAAGTCGCCGCGCATGGCGCGGATGAGGCAGACGATCAGGAAGATCGTGCCGACCAGGACGTGGAAACCGTGGAAGCCGGTCGCCATGAAGAAGGTCGCGCCGTAGATGGAATCCTTGAAGGCGAACGGCGCGTGGGCATATTCGTAAGCCTGCACGAAGGAGAACAGCACGCCAAGCGCAACGGTAAGCGCCAGGCCGTTGATCAAGCCCTTGCGGTCATTGTGCAGCAGGGCGTGGTGCGCCCAGGTCACGCAGGTGCCCGACAACAGCAGGATGACGGTGTTGTAGAGCGGCAGATGCCAGGGATCGAGAACCTCGATGCCCTTCGGCGGCCAGACGCCACCGGTATATTCCGCACGGGCGGCCTGGATGGCTTCGCCGGGGAAGAGGCTGGCATCGAAGAAGGCCCAGAACCAGGCGACGAAGAACATCACTTCGGAGGCGATGAACATGATCATGCCGTAGCGCAGGTGAAGCGACACGACGCGGGTATGGTGCCCCTCATGCGCTTCCTTCACCGTGTCGGCCCACCAGGCATACATGGTGTAGAGGGTGATCAGCAGGCCGATGTAGAAGACCCACGGCGTGGCGAAGTTCAGGCCGAACAGGTGGAATGCGCCGCCCGACAGGTAGCGCATGTAACCGATGCCGCCGAACGCCAGGACGAAGGCGCCGATGGATGCGAGCAGCGGCCACGGGCTGGGGTCGATGATGTGGTAGTCGTGTTTCTTCTGATGCGCATCGGCCATTTGACTTATCCCCGAATGTATCGCGTTCCGTTCCCGGCATAGCCGGAAACGCATGTCTTTCAAAGGTTATTCGCGTCGTCCGTCTTCACGTCCGCAGCCGCAGCCACCGGCTTCGACGCCTCTCGCGGAAAGAAGGTATAGGACAGCGTGATCGTGTGGACGCCCTTGGTCTCCACCGGCTTGACGATCTCGGGATCGACGAAGAAGACGACAGGCATTTCCATTTCCTCACCGGGCTTCAGCGTCGTCTCGGTGAAGCAGAAGCACTGGACCTTGTTGAAATAGGCCCCGGTCGCCTCCGGCGTGACGTTGAACGTCGCCTGCCCGGTCGTCGGCCTGGAGGCATTGTTGCGGGCCTTGTAGAAGACCTGCACGGTCTCGCCGATCTTCAGCTCGATCTCGCGTTGGACCGGCGTGAATGTCCACGGCAGGCCGGGCGCGACGTTCGCGTCGAAACGCACCTTGATCGTCTGGTCGAGAATGACATCGGAGGCCTGCTCGACGCGCTGCGTCGTGCCGCCGTAACCGGTGACCTTGCAGAACATTTCGTAGAGCGGCACGGCGGCATAGGCCATGGCGCCCATGCCGATGACGAAGGAGCAGCACATGGCGACGACAGCGCCGTTGCCCATCCTGCTCTTTTCGGTCTTCTTCGTTTCGCTCATGGTCAGCCCGCCATTCCGCCGCCGAACTTGATCAGCGTAACGATGTAGAACAGGACGACGAGGCCGAGAAGAACCGCGCCGAGCGCGAGGTTGCGGCCGCGGCGGGCCTTCTTCTGGCTATCGGTGAGCTTTACGGTTTCCATTACAGCACCCATCCAAACGACGCGATCAGGTGGTCGAGCATGAGGCCGGAGAACACGGCGAACAGATAGACGATGGAGAAGGCGAAGAGCTTCTTGGCCGGCACCATCGCGCTGTCACCCTCCGGCATGCGCAACACGCCGATGGAATACCACACGAAGCCGAGGCCGAGCGCTGCGGCAAAGAGACCATAACCGAGGCTGGCGAAACCGAGGAAGGTCGGAACGACGGCGATCACGGCGGTGAGCACGGCGTAGACCAGGATCTGGACCTTCGTCGTCGCCTCGCCTGATACGTTGGGCAGCATCGGCACGCCGACGGCCTCGTAGTCGCGCATCTTGAACAGCGCAAGCGCCCAGAAATGCGCCGGCGTCCACAGGAAGGTGATGAGGAAGAGCACGACGCTCTCCACCGACACGCCGCCGGTGACGCAGGCCCAGCCAATCATGGGCGGGAAGGCGCCGGCCGCACCGCCGATGACGATGTTCTGCGGCGTAGAGCGCTTGAGCCACATCGTGTAGATGACGGCATAGAAGAAGATGGTAAAGGCGAGCAGGCCGGCGGCAAGCCAGTTGACCACCAGGCCCAGGATACCGACCGAGAAGGCCGAGAGCGTCAGGCCAAAGGCGAGCGCTTCTTCGGGCCGGATGCGGCCGGACGGAATGGGGCGCTGCGCAGTGCGGGTCATGACCGCATCGATATCGGCGTCGTACCACATGTTGAGGGCACCGGATGCACCGGCGCCCACGGCGATACAGAGGATCGCGATGGCGCCGATGAACGGATTGATCGAGCCGGGCGCAAGGACGAGGCCGGCAAAGGCCGTGAAGACGACGAGCGACATGACGCGCGGCTTCAGGAGCTCGAAGAAATCACGCGGCGACGCTTCGGAGAGGTAGACCTCGCCGCCGCCCGGAACCGTTTCGTGATGCTCGATGACCGCCATGATGTTTCCGTCGCTATCGGCCGATTCATTCGACCTTTTCTAGTAGAGGAGCCGCCGTTGCCGGCGGCCCCGATCTCAAGACCTTACTTGATGCGCGGGAGCTGTTCCCACTGGTGGAACGGCGGCGGCGAAGACAGCTGCCATTCCAGGGTGTTGGCACCTTCGCCCCACGGATTGTCGCCGGCGACGCGCTTCTTGGCGAAGGCTTCGAAGACGCCGAAGAGGAAGATCAGCACGCCGACGCCTGCGATATACGAGCCGTAGGACGACACCGCGTTCCAGCCTGCAAAGGCATCCGGGTAGTCGATGTAGCGGCGCGGCATGCCGGCAAGGCCGAGGAAGTGCTGCGGGAAGAACACCAGGTTCACGCCGATGAACATGACCCAGAAGTGCAGCTTGCCGATGAACTCGGAGTACATGTAGCCGCTCATCTTCGGGAACCAGTAGTACCAGGCTGCGAAGATGGCGAAGACGGCGCCCAGCGACAGAACGTAGTGGAAGTGCGCAACCACGTAGTAGGTGTCGTGCAGGGCACGGTCGAGGCCGGCATTGGCGAGCTGGACGCCCGTGACGCCGCCGACGGTGAACAGGAAGATGAAGCCGATCGCCCAGACCATCGGGGTCGTGAAGCGGATCGAGCCGCCCCACATCGTCGCGATCCACGAGAAGATCTTGATGCCCGTCGGGATGGCGATGACCATCGTGGCGAACACGAAGTAGCGCTGCGTGTCGAGCGACATGCCAACCGTGTACATGTGGTGCGCCCACACGACGAAGCCGACGGCGCCGATGGCGACCATGGCATAGGCCATGCCGAGGTAGCCGAAGATCGGCTTGCGCGAGAAGGTGGACACGATGTGGCTGATGATGCCGAAACCGGGCAGGATCAGGATGTACACTTCCGGGTGGCCGAAGAACCAGAACAGGTGCTGGAAGAGGATCGGGTCACCGCCGTTTTCCGGCGCGAAGAAGGCCGTGCCGAAGTTGCGGTCGGTCAGCAGCATGGTGATGCCGCCTGCCAGGACCGGCAGCGAAAGCAGCAGCAGGAAGGCGGTGATCAGAACCGACCAGGCGAAGAGCGGCATCTTGTGCAGCGTCATGCCCGGAGCGCGCATGTTCAGGATCGTGGTGATGAAGTTGATCGCACCGAGGATCGAGGATGCGCCGGCAATGTGCAGGCCGAGGATCACCAGGTCCATCGCGGGACCGGGCTGGCCGGCCGTCGAGAACGGCGGATAGATCGTCCAGCCGCCGCCCGCGCCATAGGCACCCGCCGGGCCTTCGACGAACATCGAAAGCAGCACCAGCAGGAAGGCGGGGATGATGAGCCAGAAGGAGATGTTGTTCATGCGCGGGAACGCCATGTCAGGCGCGCCGATCATGATCGGAACCATCCAGTTGGCGAAGCCGCCGATCAGCGCGGGCATGACCATGAAGAAGATCATGATGAGTGCGTGCGCCGTCGTGAAGACGTTGAACATGTGCTTGCCGCCATCGATGGCAGCGTCGCCCTCGAAGCCGTAGACCATCTGCGCCAGACCGTGGAAGATCTGGATGCCCGGCTCCTGGAGCTCCATGCGCATGAAGATCGACAGCGTGCCGCCGATGATGCCCGCACAGATCGCGAAGATGAGGTAGAGGGTGCCGATATCCTTGTGGTTGGTCGACAGGAACCAACGCTGGAAGAAAGTAAGCGGCTTGTGTTCGTGGTGATCGTGATGATCGCCGTGGGCAGCGGATGTTCCGGCCATGGATCTGACTCCCTAGGTATTACTGCGCGGCGTTCTGGGCGACGTCTACGGACTTGGCCGCACCGTCGACAGACGCCATCAGGGCCTTGTTTGCCTCGCCGACATTCGTCGCGGCGGCAGCAAGCCAGGTATCGAACTTTTCCTGCGAAACGACGCGGATGGCGATCGGCATGAACGCGTGGTCCTTGCCGCAGAGCTCGGAACACTGGCCGTAGAACAGGCCTTCGCGCTCGGCCTTGAACCAGGTCTCGTTCATGCGGCCCGGCACGGCGTCGATCTTCACGCCGAAGGACGGCATGGCGAAAGCGTGGATCACGTCGCCGGCGGTGACGAGGAGACGGACATGCTTGCCGACGGGAACGACGACTTCGTTGTCGACGGCCAGGAGGCGCGGATAGACGGACTTGTCTTCCTTGCCGGCGGCCGCGCGGTCGTTGTCATGCAGAAGCAGGCTGTCGAAGGAGACCGGGTTGTCGCCGACCTGGTACTCGTAACCCCAGTACCACTGGAAACCCGTGGCCTTGATGGTCAGTTCCGGCTCTTCCGTGGGAGCGAGCTGCTTGGTCAAGAGCTGGAAGGAGGGAACGGCGAGGAACAGGAGAATGACGACCGGGCCGAGCGTCCAGAGCACCTCGATAGCCGTGTTGTGGCTGGTCTTGGACGGCACCGGGTTCTTGCTTTCGCGGAACTTGACGACGACGACGATGAGCAGGAGGAGAACGAACAGGGTGATCGGAACGATGAACCACAATGTGTACTGCTCGAACCAGCGAATTTCCTCCATGATCGGAGTCGCGGCGGGCTGAAGGCCCTTCTGCCAGTCGAACGGCTGATCAGCGAAGGCGGTCGAAGCAAAGAGCAGACAGCCGAGAGCGGCCAGACCTGCAAAAGCTTTGTTTTTCACAACGTATCTCCCCAAGGCGTTTGATCGGGATCAAACAGACGCGCAGAATCCCTGCTATACTGAGTGCTTAAAATCATAGTTTCATGTCCGCCGCAACCGCCATGGGGATGCCCCCGTGCGGCATTTTTGCGCAAACGCAAAGACATGGGGCCACTCCCCACAGTTTCTTCACATTTGTCTATAGCATGAAAGGTTTGGCAGCGGCGAGCCTGCTTCGGCCGGCCTAACCGTACGATGCCTGGGGCAGCAGACACTCCTTATTAAATAAAGAGTGACGGATGGCGCGAAAGTGCCCGATCGCGTCCAATTTCCGCCTTCAATCAATCGGAAAGCAGCGGCCGGGGCTTTTCATTTCGCCGCCGGCTATTCAAAGATAGCCCGACTGATTCGAGATTCCGAGGTTTTCATGGGTTTCACTCCCCTCTCCCGGCTGTCACGGGCGGCGTTCGGCCTTGCCGTCTTCGCGCTCGGCGCCACGGCACTCCCTTCCCTCTCCGCAGCGCAGCAGCCCGGAACGGTGAAATCCAACCATGGCGCCTGGTCGATCGTCTGCGACCAGCCGGCCGGCGCATCCGGCGAGCAATGCGCTCTCATGCAGAACGTGCTGGCCGAGGACCGGCCGGAGCTCGGCCTTTCCGTCGTCGTGCTCAAGACGGCCGACCGCAAGGCCAAGATCCTGCGCGTTCTCGCCCCGCTCGGCGTGCTGCTGCCCAACGGCCTCGGCCTCAATGTCGACGGCAAGGATATCGGCCGAGCCTATTTCGTGCGCTGCTTCGCCGATGGCTGCTATGCCGAGGTGGTGCTGGAAGATGAACTGCTGAAAACCTTCCGCTCCGGCGCGACGGCGACCTTCATCGTCTTCCAGTCTCCCGAAGAAGGCATCGGCATCCCGGTCGACCTCAAGGGCTTCGGCGAAGGCTACGACGCGCTGCCGTAAGCCTGTCGCCGCGGGCTTGCCGCCCGCCGCCGGGGAACTTACATGAGCCCCGTCCACCATTGCTTGCGGAGCCCGCCATGAACACCGACCTTCTCTCCCTCTTCGATGCCGACGAGGCGACCGTGCAGGCCGTTCTGCGGGAGACGCTCAAGGGCGCCGACGATGGCGAACTGTTCATCGAGCATGCGCAGGCCGAATCCTTATCCTTCGACAACGGCCGCCTGAAGGGCGGCAGCTTCAACACCGACCAGGGTTTCGGGCTGCGCGCCGTGGCCGGCGAAGCCGTCGGCTATGCCCATTCCGGTGAGATGAGCCTTTCGGCGCTGAAGCGCGCGGCCGATGCCGCCGGCGCCGTCGCGCGCGGCTATTCCGGCGATTACGCCGCCGCACCGCAGGGCACCAACCGGCAGCTCTACAGCCCCGACAATCCCATCGGCGCGCCGACCTTCGAGGAAAAGGTGGCGCTCCTGACCGAGATCGACGCCTATCTGCGCGCCAAGGACCCGAAGGTGCGGCAGGTCACGGCCTCGGTTGCCGCAAGCTGGCAGGTCGTCAACATCCTGCGCGCCGACGGTCATCGCGTCAGCGATGTGCGCCCGATGACGCGCATCAACATTTCCGTCGTGGTGGGTGACGGCGACCGGCAGGAGACCGGCAGCTTCGGCACCGGCGGTCGCACCACCTTCGATGCCTTCCTGACCGAGGAAAGCTGGCATGCCGGCGCGGACGAAGCGCTGCGCCAGGCGCTCGTCAATCTGGAGGCCGTCGAGGCCCCGGCCGGCACGATGGATGTCGTGCTCGCCAATGGCTGGCCGGGCGTGATGCTGCATGAAGCCGTCGGCCACGGGCTGGAGGGCGATTTCAACCGTAAGAAGACCTCCGCCTTCGCCGGTCTGATGGGCGAGCAGGTCGCCGCCAAAGGCGTCACGGTCGTCGATGACGGCACGATCGACAACCGCCGCGGCTCGATCACCGTCGACGATGAGGGCACGCCTTCGGCCTACAACGTGCTGATCGAGGACGGCAAGCTCGTGGGCTACATGCAGGACCGGCAGAATGCCCGGCTGATGGGCATGAAGGCGACCGGCAACGGCCGCCGCCAGGGTTACGCCTACCGCCCCATGCCGCGCATGACCAACACCTACATGCTCTCCGGCGACAAGACGCCGGACGAGATCATCGCCTCCGTCAAGAACGGCATCTATGCCGTCTCGTTCGGCGGCGGGCAGGTGGACATCACGTCGGGCAAGTTCGTCTTCGGCTGCACCGAAGCCTACCTCATCGAGAACGGCAAGGTGACGGCGCCGGTCAAGGGCGCCATGCTGATCGGCAACGGACCGGACGCCATGCGCCGCGTCTCGATGATCGGCAACGACACCAAGCTCGACACCGGCGTCGGCAATTGCGGCAAGGCCGGCCAGTGGGTGCCGGTCGGCGTCGGCCAGCCGCATCTGCGTATGGACCAGATCACGGTGGGCGGGACGAAGGCCTGATTTTTTCAGGACTGGTCGGGCGGCGCCATCACGTTCCACCCGACGTAGCAATCCTCTGCAACAGCCACTGCCGGAAGGCGCGGGCTTCCGGTGAGAGGCGCTTGAAGCTGCGGGCCACCAGCCAGTAGGCGCCGTGGCGGATCGACAGGTCGAACGGCTGCACGATCCGGCCGGCGGCGATGTCTTCGGCGGCCAGGAAGCGATCGACCAGCGCGACGCCGTGGCCGCGCAGCACGGCCTGAAGCACCAGGTTTCCTTCCGCGAAGATCTGCGCGCGGCCAAGCGGCACGCCCTCCACACTGGCGGCGGAAAACCAGCGCTCCCAGACGCTGCGGTTCTCCTCATGCAACAGGGTATGCGCCAGAAGATCGGCGGGCTTCCGTAACGGCGGGCCGGATGCCAGAAGCGCCGGCGCGATCACCGGCACCAGATCGACCTCGACCACAAGATCGGCTTCCGTACGCGGCCAGGCCTTCGCATCCATGCCATGGCGGATGGCGATTTCCGCCTCGTGGGTGCGAAATTCAATGAGCCGCATGTCAGAATCGACGGCGACGTCGATCTCGGGGTGTCCGGCGCGGAAATCCTCCAGATGCGAGACCAGCCAGCAGGCCGCAAAGGATGGCTCGGCACTGATTTCCAGAAGCCCCCCACCGCGTCGGCCGCGGATTTCCGAAAGGCTCGCGTCGATGGCATCGAAGGAGCGGGAGAGCACGTCGAGCAGGCTGCGGCCCGCCGCCGTCAGGCGCACGCTGCGGTGGCGGCGCTCGAAAAGCGGCTTGCCCAGTTCCGCCTCCAGTTCCTTGACCTGCCGGCTGACGGCGGCCTGCGAGACGGAAAGCTCATCGGCTGCAAGCGTGAAGCTGCCGAGCCGCCCCGCCGCCTCGAAACTCCGCAATGCCGTCAGGGGCAGCCGTCCGCGCTTCATGACATAACCTCAAGTCATCCGAAATCGACGATAAACTCGTTTGAGGCAGACAGGCAAGCGGGCGGACAATCCATGCACATTCAACGCATGGAGCATGAAGACATGTTCGAAACCCTTCTCGACATCGCCATGGAAGTGGTTCGCCTTCTCACCTTCCAGCCGGGTCGCGCGCCGCCGGTGCGCCGCAGGAAAGCCCCTGTTAACCACTCGGATACCGGCCCGGTGCGATAACGACCGCTCGAAATGACGCGGAAAGACCGAAACGACATGCCGATCCGAAATGCCATGCGACAGAGACTGAAGCGCGCCGTCATCACGGGCGGGCTGGAGTTCGCGCACCTGGCCGAACGGGTCGGGCTGATGTCCTCGGCCCGCGGCATGGGGGCGATCTTCACGCTGCATCATGTCCGGCCGAAGACGCCGCAAACCTTCGATCCCAATGCGCATCTGGAAATCACGCCCGAATTCCTCGATACGGCCATCCGGCGCCTGACGGAGGAAGGCTATCAGTTCGTCGCGCTTGCCGACATGCCGGCGCGGCTTGCCATCGCGCGCGCCGGCGAGCGTTTCGCCGCCTTCACGCTCGACGACGGCTATCGCAACAATGCCGTCCATGCCCAGCCGGTCTTCACGCAGCACAGGGTGCCGTTCACCGTCTTCGTCGCGCCCGGCTTTGCCGGCAAGACGCATGGCATCTGGTGGGAGACGCTGACCGACCTTCTGCGCGCCGTGCCGCATCTCGAATTCGACTTCGGCTCCGGCCCGGTCACTCTGCCGCTCGCGACGCCCATCCAGAAACAGGCCGCCTTCGACCGCTTCGCGCGCTTCATCCATTCCGAAACGGACGAGGCATCCGCGATCGACCGGCTCGATGCGGCGGCGAAGGCGCATGGCATCGAGCCGCTCATGGTCACCGAGCGGCTCGTCATGCGCGAGCCCGAGCTGAAGAGCCTCGTGCTCAACCCGCTTGCCGCCATCGGTGCGCATACGATCAGCCACCGGGCGCTGGCGCGCCTGAGCGACGAGGAGGCGCGCGCGGAGATCGACCTTTCGGCCGAGCGCATCGCCGCCATCATCGGCCGCCGGCCGGAGACCCTCGCCTATCCCTATGGCGACAGGCCGTCCGTCTCGGCGCGCGAGCACCGCTTGGCCAAGGAACTCGGCTTCCGCGTCGCCGTGACCACGGAGCCCGGCACGCTCTCGGCCCGCTCCTTCGACACGCCGACGTCGCTGCCGCGCATCTCGCTCAACGGCCTGTACCAGAAGCCGAAATATGTGGGCGCGCTGGCCTCGGGCATTCCCTTCCGGCTGATGCGGCGCTGACGATCAGGGATACATCCGAACCTTCGTCCAGCCCGCGCCGTCTTCCGTGCGGCGGAACTCCACACGGTCGTGCAGGCGGAAGGGGCGGTCGTGCCAGAACTCGATCGAGACGGGTTTCAGGCGGAAGCCGGACCAGTGCGGCGGGCGCGGGATTTCGCCGATCGCGTAGCGCGCGGTGTATTCCGCCACCGCCTTCTCCAGCGCGAAGCGGCTTTCCAGCGGCCGCGACTGCTTGGAAGCCCAAGCGCCGATGCGGCTGCCGCGCGGACGCGAGGCGTAATATTCGTCGGCCTCCGCATCGCTCACCACCTCGATATCGCCGCGAATGCGGATCTGGCGGCGCAGCGTCTTCCAGTGGAAGCACATGGCGGCCTTGCGGGCAAAGAGAAGTTCCTCGCCCTTCCGGCTCTCGAAATTGGTGTAGAACACGAAGCCGCGCTCGTCGAAGCCCTTGAGCAGGACCATGCGCACATTGGGCATTCCGGTCGCGTCGACCGTGGAGAGCGCCAGCGCATTGGCATCGTTGAGCTCGGTCTTGCCGGCATCGTCCAGCCATTGGCCGAAAAGGATGTAGGGTTCGTTTTCCTCGGTGAAGTCACCGCTTGTTAACGCATTGTCACTCATATTTAACTCAATGCCGATCTATCTAGCTGTATGAGGCAGGCTGGAGTGAAAGACATAACAAAAACGCGACCGTACACAAAGCGATACTGGGTGCGCGGCCTTGGGGTTCTTGCCGTCATGATGTCCGGCACCGTCCTTTCCGGCTGCATGAGCGGCCTTGACCTGTTTTCCGACAGCAAGGTCGACACGTCGCTGCGCACCAGCACCGTATCCAACGGCAACACGGAACGTCTGACCGACGAGATTACCGTGCGCAATGCCGTGTCGTCCGCAGACCTCGCCCGCACCGGCGGCAACGCCATCCCGTGGGCGAATTCCGCCTCCGGCAGCGCCGGCGTCATCAGCTCCATCGCCGAGAATCAGGACCGGTCCGGCCGCACCTGCCGGGATTTCGTGACCACGAAACATTCCTACCAGGGCATTGCCAACTTCACCGGCCGCACCTGCATGGGCAATTCCGGCGAGTGGATGCTCCTGGCCTTCGACCGCCAGGGATAACACTTTCTAAACCCTGATCCGTAAGGGCCGATTAGGACGTTCGCCGCTACCATGGCGCTACAACGGAAACGGGTAGAAGTTATGCGTGATCCCTATTCGGTCCTCGGCGTGAAACGCAGCGCCGGGCAAGAGGAAATCAAGGCGGCCTGGCGCTCGCTCGCGAAAGCCGTGCATCCCGACCAGAATCACGACGACCCGCTCGCGACCGTGCGCTTCACCGAGGCCGGCCGCGCCTACGACCTGTTGCGCGATCCCGACAAGCGCAGCCGCTACGACCGCCAGCAGCGCGAAGCCGAAATGCGCCGCATGGAGCAGATGCGCCGCCAGCAGGCCGAGCGCAAGGCACGCAGCGAGCCGCCGCGCGCCGGCAAAGAGGACGCGGAGGACATGATCGCCCGCATCTTCGGCGTCGATTCGCGAAACGCGCAGGCCGATGCCGGCGCGCAGCCGCGTCCCCAGCCGCAACAGCAAGCCCAGCCGCAGCAGACCCAATCGAACGCCGCGCCCGCGCAGGATGCCCGCAAGGCCGCGGACGAGAGTGACGAGGCCAATACCGCACCCGCCGCAGCGCCGGGTGCCACTCTCATTTCGGCAATCCTTCGCCGTATCCGCGGCAGCCGCGCCAAGATGGACAAGGCGCCCGATCTCGTCACGGATGTCAGCGTCTCCGTCGAGGATATCCTGAACAAGGTGCGCCCGACGATCGAGACGCCGGAAGGCCAGACGATCCGCATCCCCGTCGGCGCCGGCACGACGGACGGCCAGGTGATCCGCCTCAAGGAGGCCGGTTACCGCATGGAGGGCCTGCGCCGCGGCGATGTCGTCGCCACCGTGCGCGTGACGCCCGGCCGTTTCCGCGTCGATGGCTTCGATCTCAAGGTCGACCTGCCCGTCACGATCGAAAACGCGGTCCTCGGCTGCGAAACGACTATCGAAGGGCCGCTCGGCCCCCTCCCCGTGACGGTTCCGGAATGGTCCGGCTCGGACCAGGCGATCCGAATTCCGGGCGAAGGCCTGATCATGGAGAACGGCGAACGCGGCGATCTCGTCGCCGAAATCCGCCTTCTTCTCTGGGACAAGCCGGACGCGAGGATGATCGACCTGATGCGCTCCCAGCGCGAAGGCCTCTACCTTTAAAACGATTTGTGACGATGCGGTGAAACATGCACCCATTGTTACGAATGCTAACAGTTCCTGAACCCGAGCGCGCTTGAACCGCATAGCCGCCTATGCCATAGGCAGTCTCGACTTTAGTTTCAGGGGGCATTCCATGGTTCAGGCATCTGGTCTGATGAAGGGCAAGCGCGGCGTCATCATGGGCGTCGCCAACAACCGTTCCATCGCCTGGGGCATCGCAAAAGCCATCCACGCACAGGGCGCCGAGATCGCCTTCACCTATCAGGGCGATGCGCTGAAGAAGCGCGTCGAGCCGCTGGCCGCCGAAATCGGCGCCGTCCTGGCCGGTGACTGCGACGTTTCCGACGAGGCATCCATCGATGCCGTCTTCGACAATGTCGAGAAGATGTGGGGCAAGATCGACTTCCTCGTGCACGCCATCGGCTTTTCCGACAAGGACGAGCTGACCGGCCGCTACGTCGATACGACGCCGGGCAACTTCGCCAAGACCATGCAGATCTCGGTCTATTCTTTCACGTCGGTCGCCCGCCGTGCGGAAAAGCTGATGACCGATGGCGGCTCGATGCTGACGCTGACCTATTACGGCGCCGAAAAGGTCATGCCGAACTACAACGTGATGGGCGTCGCCAAGGCGGCGCTGGAAGCCAGCGTGAAGTATCTGGCGGTCGATCTCGGCCCGCAGAACATCCGCGTCAACGCCATCTCGGCCGGCCCGATCAAGACGCTTGCGGCCTCGGGCATCGGCGACTTCCGCTACATCCTCAAGTGGAACGAGTACAACGCGCCGCTGCGCCGGACCGTCACCATCGAGGAAGTGGGCGATGTCGGCCTCTACCTTTTGTCGGACCTGTCGCGCTCGGTCACCGGCGAGACGCATCACGCCGACAGCGGCTACCACGTCATCGGCATGAAGGCCGTGGACGCGCCCGACATCTCCGTCATCAAGGACTGACGCAGGGTTTTCAGCTTGCTCATATACATGATCCGACACGGCCAGACCGCGTGGAACGCAGAGGGCAGGCTGCAAGGCCAGAAAGACATCCCGCTCAACGAGACCGGCCGCAAGCAGGCGGCCGGCAACGGTCTTGCCCTCAAGGGCATGCTCGGCGACACCGTGTCCGATTTCGACTTCGTGGCAAGCCCGCTCGGGCGCACGCGCGAGACCATGGAAATCCTGCGCGGCGCCATGGACCTCGATCCCCTCGCCTATCGCACCGATCCGCGCCTCGTCGAAGTGTCCTTCGGCGACTGGGAGGGCTTCACGCTTCCCGAACTCAAGGTAAGCACGCCGGAGCGCGTCGCGGAACGCGCCCGTGCAAAGTGGAACTTCATCCCGCCCGGCGAAGCGGCGGAGAGCTACGAAATCCTCTGCTGGCGCATCGGCTCATGGCTCGCCGACGTGACGAAGCCGACGGTCTGCGTCAGCCATGGCGGCGTTTTCCGCGCCGCTTTCCGGCTCAATGGCATGGATGAGGAAGAGGCGGCCAACACGCCGATCCATCAGGATCGCATCCTGCGCATCGACGCCGCCGGCATGCACTGGCTGTGAGGCAGGGCCTTACTGAACGACCTCAAGGTCGTTGATGACGCGCTTGCCGTCGACTTCCGTGTAGAACACCACGACTTTCACGCCCGGCGCCAGACCCTCGAAGTTGAATTCCTCGGGCGCCTGATACTTCTTGCCGTCATCCAGCGACAGGCTGAGACTGTTCGTATCGACACCGGTGATCGTCGCCTCGACATCCGCGCTTTCGGCGGATGCGGCAAGCGGCGACAGGAAGGTGGCCATGGCCATCAGCGCGGCGATCATCAAACGCATTCTGCGAACCCCTGGAAATGAATCAGTCTTCTTGCTGGCCACGTCAGATGCTCCCCAAATATGGCGAAATTCGCCCGCTTTTTGACTGCCCGTGACATGGATGGCCGGAAAGGCAGTGCGAATCAAGGCTCCCGCCGGCATCATCCCCGCTATTATCGGGCGCCCTGCCGTCGTCCGCGCCGCGTCAACGCCGCCTGGAGCCCGCAAAGCCCGGAATTCCAGCCGCTCATAAAGGCTATCTTAAGGGAAGACACCCTATTTTCCCTCGATAAACGAGGGCTTGCGCGTTGCCATCGACTGCCTCCATTCGCCACCGCATCGCATCCATCGCAGAATGGGCGCGGCCGTCGCTCATTCCCGCCGCAATCGCAGGCTGCGTCATTTTCGCCGCGACCGTCTTTTACGAGCGGCAGAACGAGCAGATCTACCGCAACGACCTCCAGATGCGCGTATCCGGCGATCTCGCCCTGACGGTCGCGCGGCTGCGCAGCGAGATGAACAGCGACGCGGCCGCCCTGCGCAGCGTCGCGAACATGATCTCCGTCGCGACGGGCCATGCGGCGGAACAGTTCAGTGGCATCGCGGGTCGGCTGATGCTGCAGAACCGCCATATCCGCCGCATCGGCCTCGCGCCCGACAGCAAGGTCAGCCATGCCTTTCCGACAAGCGGCAACGAGCGGTATCTCGGCACCGATTTCAACCGTTTTCCCTCCTTTCGCCACGCGGTGCAGAGCGAGCGCGGCCTTGCCGAACCCCGAATCTTCGGCCCGGTGGAATTCGCCAAGGGTGGCCGGGGCTTCAACCTCTTCGTTCCTGTCTTCACGCAGGTCGGCGGGCGGCAGCACCTGTGGGGCTATGTCGACGGTGTGATCGACGAGCGCAAGCTGCTCATCGATGCCGGCCTGATCACCGAAGGCCAACGCGTGCGGCATGGAATCTCGCAACACGCCACGGACATGGAACTGGCGATCCGCGACGTCAGCGTGCCTGACAACATCAACGATCCCTTCTTCGGCAATGCCGAGGTTTTCGAAAGCGATCCGGTGGTGCAGGTTCTGAGCTTTCCCGGCGGCAGGTGGGAAGTGGGGGCGATCCCCGCGCAGGGCTGGCACCATCCACCGGAAAACCTGGCGCAGATCCGTCTCACCGCTCTTGCCAGCGCGCTGGTCATCATCATCCCGATCTTCCTGACCGGCGGCCTCATTTCCGAACGCCAGCGCAACCTGGCCCGGCTTCGAGCCCGTGACCGGCAGGTGCAGACGCTTTCGCAGCGTCTCGACATCGCTCTCGACGCCTCCAAGATCGGCATCTGGGAATACGACTTCGTGAACGGCGCCCGCCAGTGGGACGCCCAGATGCATCGCCTGCACGGCTTCTCGCAAAGCGTGGCGCTTACCGACGATCTCTGGCACGCCGCGTTGCATCCCGACGATATCGCACCCGCACAGGCCCAGATGGAGCTGATCCGCGCCGGTGCGAGCGATTACCGCGCGCAGTACCGCATCCGCATGTCCGACGGATCATGGCGACACATCCGAAGCATCGGCTCGCGTCTGGCCGGCCCGAACGGCAGCGAAACGCTGACCGGTATCTGCTGGGACGTCACCGAGGACGTCCTGTTGAACGAGGCCCTGAAGACGGCCAAGGAGCAGACCGAGGTGCAGAATGTCGAGCTGGCGCGCCTCACGCAACGTCTCGACCTCGCGCTCGACGCCTATCAATGCGGCCTGTGGGAAAGCGACCTCGCAGACGGACTGACGCTTTGGGACGAGCGCATGCACCAGCTCTACGGCGTCCCCAATACCGGCGAGCGGATCCCGCACGCGGTCTGGCTGGCCGCGCTTCATCCCGATGATCGGGCAGACGCTTTGCGCAAGGTGGCGGACAGCACGGAAAGAAGCCTGCCGTATATGCGGACCGCACGTGTCCTGCTGCCCGACGGAAATATCCGTTACGTCCAGTCGGTCGGAAAGCTGCATGTCGAGGACGGCCGGCGCAAACTGGTCGGCCTTGCCTTCGACGTGACCGAAGACGTTCACATGACTGAAAGCCTCAAGGAGGCCAAGGAGCGCTCCGAGCGGCAGAATGCCGAATTGGAGCAGACGACGCGGCGTCTCGATCTGGCGCTCGATTCCTATCAGTGCGGCATGTGGGAAGCGGATCTGGATGGCGGACGCACCTTCTGGGACGTGCGCATGCACCAGCTCTACGGCCTCACCTTCACCGACGGCATCGTGACGCGCGATGCATGGCTCTCCACAATCCACCCGGATGACCGCGACGCGATCGTGGAAAATGTCGACCGGTGCACGGCGCTGGAACAGCCCTATGTGCACGAGGCGCGCGTCGTTCTGTCCAGCGGCGAGCTCCGTCACGTCCGCTCGGTGGGCAAGGTTCACCATGGGCATGGCGGCAGCCGCAAACTGATCGGGCTTGCCTTCGACGTGACAGAGGACGTGGTGCTGCGCGACCGCCTCAAGGCCGCCAAGGCCCAGGCGGATGCCAAGAACATCGAACTGGAACAGGCGCGGGTGCGCATCGAGCACAATGCGCTGCACGATCCGCTGACCGGGCTTGGCAACCGCCGCAAGCTCGACGACGTGCTGACCGCGATCTCCAGGAGCAGCGAGACGGACGAGGCGCAGGTCGCCATCCTGCATATCGACCTCGACCGCTTCAAGCAGATCAACGATACGCTGGGCCACGCCGCCGGCGACGCGCTGCTCGTGCACGCCTCGCAGGTGCTATCCGTCTCCACGCGCGAGAACGACCTCGTCGCGCGCATCGGCGGCGACGAATTCGTCGTCGTGGTTTCCGACACCACCGATGAGAATTATCTGAGCGGACTTGCGCGCCGCATCATCGCCCTGATGCAGCAGCCCGTCGATTACGAAGGCCATCTCTGCCGCTTCGGCGTGAGCATCGGCATCGCGTTTGCGTCAGGGCAGGCCATCGACACGGCGAAGCTGCTGGTCAACGCTGATATCGCGCTCTATCGGGCCAAGGCGCTCGGCCGCAACCGCCACGAATTCTTCACCGAGACGCTGCAGGCGGAGATCATCTCGACCAAGCGCATCGCCGACGACATTCTCGCCGGCATCGAAAACAACGAGTTCGTGCCCTACTACCAGCCGCAGATCGATGCCGGCACGCTGAAGCTTGCCGGCGCGGAAGCTCTGATCCGCTGGAACCACCCGCGCGACGGCCTGCTGACGCCCGATCGCTTCCTCAAGATCGCCGAAGACCTCAACGTCATGGCGACGCTCGACCGGATCGTGCTGGAAAAGGCGCTGCTGGATTGCGCGCGCTGGGCGGCCAAGGGCCTGATCATGCCCAAGGTGTCGGTCAACGTCTCGGCCCGGCGCCTGCGCGACGAGAGCCTGATCGACAGCCTCACCGGCCTGTCGATCCAGCCCGGCCAGCTCTCCTTCGAACTCGTGGAATCGATCTTCCTCGACGAGAGCGACGACGTGGTTCTCTCCAACCTCGCGCGAATCAAGGCGCTCGGCATCGACATCGAGATCGACGATTTCGGCACCGGGCACACCTCCATCGTGAGCCTGCTCAAGCTGAAGCCCAAGCGGCTGAAGATCGACCGGCAGCTCGTCTCCCCCATTCTCAAGTCGCGAAACGAGCAGGCGCTGGTGCGCTCGATCATCGAGATCGGCCGCTCGCTCGGCATCGAGATCGTCGCGGAAGGCGTGGAAACGATGCAGCATGCCGAGATGCTCAGCATGCTCGGCTGCGATCTCCTGCAAGGCTATGCCTTCGCAAAGCCGCTGTCGCGCGACGCGTTTCTCGCCTTCAGCACGGAGATGCGCTGGAAGATGGCATCGTAGGGTGTGAAACCCTTGTCCCGGCCGTGCCTTTTCCACTAAGAGAAGGCACACTTTCCTATCGGTCCGGTTCCGCTCATGTCGCACAACACTTTCGGTCATCTCTTCCGCGTCACCACCTGGGGCGAAAGCCACGGGGTCGCGCTCGGCTGCGTGGTGGACGGCTGCCCTCCCGGCATCCGCTTCACGCTCGCCGAACTCCAGGCCTGGCTCGACAAGCGCAAGCCCGGCCAGTCGCGTTTCGTGACGCAGCGCCGCGAGGACGACCTCGTCAAGGTGCTCTCCGGCGTGATGCTGGATGACGACGGCGAGACGATGATCACGACCGGCACGCCCGTCTCCATGCTGATCGAGAACACCGACCAGCGTTCCAAGGACTATGGTGAGATCGCCCGGCGCTACCGGCCCGGCCATGCCGACTATACCTATGACATCAAATACGGCATCCGCGACTATCGCGGCGGCGGACGCTCCTCCGCCCGCGAGACCGCTGCGCGCGTTGCGGCCGGCGGCCTTGCCCGCAAGGTCGTGCCGGGCCTGACCGTGCGCGCCGCGCTGGTGCAGATCGGCAAGCACAGGATCGACCGCAACAACTGGGATTGGAACGAGGTCGGCAACAACCCGTTCTTCGCGCCCGATCCGGCCATCGTGCCCGTCTGGGAAGACTATCTCGACGGCATCCGCAAAGCGGGCTCGTCCGTCGGCGCCGTCGTGGAAGTCGTGGCCGAGGGCGTGCCCACCGGCATCGGCGCGCCGATCTACGCCAAGCTCGACCAGGACATCACCTCGCTTCTCATGTCGATCAACGCCGTGAAGGGCGTGGAGATCGGCGAGGGCTTCGCCTCGGCGGAACTCACCGGCGAGGAGAATGCCGACGAGATGCGCATGGGCAATGACGGCAACCCGATCTTCCTGTCGAACCACGCGGGCGGCATCCTCGGCGGCATCTCGACCGGCCAGCCGGTCGTGGCGCGCTTTGCCATCAAGCCGACCTCCTCCATCCTCACTGAGCGCCGCTCCATCGATGCCGACGGCAACAATGTCGACGTGCGCACCAAGGGCCGGCACGATCCCTGCGTGGGCATCCGCGCCGTGCCGATCGGCGAAGCCATGGTCGCCTGCGCGATCGCCGATCACTACTTGCGCGACCGCGGCCAGACCGGACGCCTGGCGTAACCGGCCGGCCATCCAAACGTAGGATGAGGGGCCGCTACGCGCCCTCGCCCTGCCAGCCATCGAGATAGCGCACGTCCTCCACGCCCGCGAACCGGGCCACGCGCGCCAGTTCCGCCTCCAGCCGCTCCAGCCGACCGGCGGAACCGCGGACTTTCGGCTCCCACCACAGGCGCCGGACGGTGAGAACGCCCGCCTTGCGATCGGCCTTCATGTCGATCCGGCCGACGAGGCGATCGCCCTCGAGCAGCGGGAAGACATAGTAGCCATATTGCCGCTTGGGCTCCGGCACGAAGATTTCGATGCGGTAGAAATAACCGAAAAGACGCTCCGTGCGGTTGCGGTCCCGGATCAGCGGATCGAAGGGCGAGAGGACGCGCAGGCGCGCCGGCGGCTCGGGCACGTCACGCAGGCTTTCGGCCGAATGCGCGAAGGCATAGGCGGCGCGCGGCTTGCCGCCATCGGCGGTCTCGATCAAGACCTGACGCAGCTCCGCCTTGTTGGCATCGACCCATGCCTTCGCTTCCTCCGGCGTGACCAGCGCCCAGAAGGCGGCGATTTCGCCGTGGGTCGCAAAACCCAGCCGTTCCAGCGCGCTGCGGCAGGCCCAGTCGATGAAGACGTCATGCTCGACCGCGGGTTCATGATGGTGCTGCGGCAGGACACGCTCGGCGAGATCATAGACCTTCTGGAAATTCTCGCGCCTTGCGATGGCCAGCTTGCCGGTGTGCCAGAGATATTCAAGCGCCGTCTTGTTCGGATGCCAGTTCCACCAGCCGCCGGATTTGTGATCCTCCACCTTGAGGTCGCGCGACATCACCGCCCCGCTTTCGGCGATGCGACGGTAGGTCTCCTCGAAGGTCGCGTCGAACCCCTCGCCCTGCCATTTGCGCCAGTTTGCCAGGATGGACGCTTCCTTGCGGCGGAAACGATGCTTCCAGTAGCGGAAGAAGGCACTGGGAATGATGGAGGCGTCATGCGTCCAGTGCTCGAAGAGCTCGCCGTCCTTCTCCAGGAGTTCGGCAAGATGCTCGCGCCGGTAGGTCTGGTTGCGCGAGAATAGGATCTGGTGATGCGCCCGCTCGACGGTGGCGATGCTGTCCACCTGCACAAAACCGATATCGTGGATGAGCTGCAGCAGCCCCGCCTTGCCCAGCGCACGGCCTGGCGGGCTGCTCAGCCCCTGTCGCGAAAGGAAGATGCGCCGGGCCTCGGCATTGGAAAGCAGAATCGTCATGACTGGATCATAGACATATATTCCCGGTTTGTTCCACCCGGTTTTCTTTGCGCCCCGTCATGTTATAGGTCCCGTCGACTTTCGCGAACCGGGAACCTGATCTTGGACATCGTCTTTTCCGCCGCCACGGTGGCCTATGGCGCGCGCATCGCGCTCCAGCCGCTGACGCTCACGCTGTCCGAACGGCGCATCGGCGTCGTCGGCCTCAACGGATCGGGCAAGACCACGATGGCACGGCTGATCAACGGCCTCGTCAAGCCGACCGCCGGCACGGTGACGGTCGACGGGCTCGACACCGTCGCGGACGAAGTGGCGGCGCGCGGAAAGACCGGCTTCATCTTCCAGAACCCGCAACACCAGATGATCCTGCCGATCCTTGCCGAGGACATCGCCTTCGGGCTGAAGAACCGCAAGCTGAGCAAGGCGGAGATCGCCGGGAAGACCGACGCCATCCTTTCCCGCTTCGGCATTTCGCATCTCGCGCGCCGGCGCGTGCACGAGCTTTCCGGCGGCGAGACGCAGCTCGGCGCCATTGCCAGCGTGCTGGTCACCGGGCCGGACCTGCTGATCCTCGACGAACCGACCAACCAGCTCGACCTGAAGAACCGCGGGCTGATCGAGCGCACCATCGCCGGCCTGCCCGAGCAGGTGCTCGTCATCAGCCACGACCTCGCTTTGCTCGAAGACTTCGACCGCGTGCTGGTGTTCCACGAGGGCCGGCTTGCCGCCGATGACACGCCGTCGAACGCCCTCGCCGCCTATCGGAACCTGGCGTCATGCTGAACGGGCTCGACATCGAGGGCAACTCGCCGCTGCACCGCCTGCCGGTGCGGGGCAAGCTCATCTTGCTGTTTACCGCCGCGATCCTGCTCCTGCTGATCTCGGATTTGCGCCTTCTCGTACCCGCGCTGGCGCTGGCCGCCCTTCTTTACCTCTCGACCGGCATCGGGCTTGCGGAGGCCTTCCGGCGCACGCGCTTCGTGCTTTTCACGGTGCTGCTCGTCGCGCTCGCGAACTACCTGTTCCATTCGTTGCACGAGGCGCTCGTCGTGTTCTGCCGGCTGTCGGCGCTGGTGTTGCTGGCGGCCGCGGTGACGGCGACGACGGGCATTTCCGCCTTCATGGACGAGATCACGCGGCTGATAACCCCACTCGAACGGTTCGGCTTCGTGCGGGCGGCCGATGTCAGCCTGGCGGTGGGCCTCGTCATCCGCTTCGTGCCGGAAATCTTCGCGCGCTACGGCGAGATTGCCGATGCGCACAGGGCGCGCGGCCTGCGTGTGCGGCCGCTCACGGTGCTCGTTCCGCTGATCATCCTGACGCTGAAGGATGCCGACACGATCGCCATGGCGATTGACGCCCGCGGTTTTCGGCGGCACTAAACCTTCTCTTTACTATTTTTGGGGATTCGGACGTGACCACAAGAGACATCGTGCTTGTTGCCCTCTTTGCCGCCATCATGGTGGTTCTCGGCCTGCTACCGCCGATCACGCTCGGCTTCATTCCCGTGCCGATCACGGCACAATCGCTCGGCCCGATGCTTGCGGGATGCATTCTCGGGGCGCGGCGCGGTGCCGCCGCCATGCTGCTGGTGCTTCTTCTCGTCGCCATCGGCCTTCCGGTGCTTTCGGGTGGCCGCGGCGGGCTCGCAGTCTTTGCAGGACCGAGTGCCGGTTATATCTTCGGCTGGGTGGTCGGCGCCTTCGTCTGCGGCCTGATCTCGGAACGTCTCGTGAGGGAAGAGCAGTCGGAACTCTCGCAGTTCCTGTCCTTTCTCCTGGCGTCGGTCGTCGGCGGCATCGGCATCGTCTATCTCTCCGGCATGCCATGGCTCGCCTATATGAGCGGCAAGGCCTTTTTCGAAACGGCGGCCGCCTCGCTGGTCTTCCTGCCGGGCGACCTGATCAAGGCGTTCGTTGCCATGCTTGCCGCCCGCGCGGTGCTTGCCGGCTATCCGCTTCTGCCGCAGCGCGCCTGAACCATGCCGCTTTCCGGCGCCATCGAACGGCACGCCGCACGCAATCCGCAGAACCCGGCTTTCCATCTGGAGGACCGGGTTCTTTCCTATGGGGCTCTCGCTGCGACCGCCCGGGCCTGCCACGGCGCCTTCAAGAGCCTCGCTGCGGAAGGCAAAAGCATCATCGGCCCGAAAACGCGCCTCATCGCGCTCGTTTGCGGCAACCATGCGCTCTTCCCGGCCGCCTTTGCTGCCGCCACGGCGGGTGACAATTGCGCGGCACTGATCGATCCGCATCTGCCGGACGCGATGCGCGGCCGGATGCTGGAGACGCTCGCGCCCGATATCGTGGTGACGGCAAACGGCGACGGGCTCCTCGCCAGCGCGCCCCGCACAGGCCGTTCGCTCCGCATCATCGAAAGTGCGACCACCGCTGCGCCGCCCCTGCCCGAGGGGCACGATGACAACCCGTTCCTCATCGTCTTCACGTCAGGCACCACGGCCGATCCGAAACCGATCATCCGCGACCGCCGCTCCTGGCGCATCAGCCTTTCGGCAGGCGCCCCGTTCTTCGGCATCAGCACCGAAACGCATAGCTACGCCCCGGGCCCCCTCGCCCACGGGCTTGCGCTCTATGCCATGACCGAGACACTGCTTGCCGGTGCGGCTTTCCATTCCGCGACGCATTTCGAGGCGACAAGCGCCCGCGAAACGATCCGGACAGCCGGCATTCGCCGTCTCGTGCTGGTGCCGACCATGCTGCGCCGGCTCTGCGAGGGGCCGCCGGTGGCGAGCGTCGAGGCCATCACCGTGGCGGGCGCCAAGCTGACGGCGGGCGACCATGCGCTCAGCCGCCGCCACTTTCCGCAGGCGGCGCTGCGCGAATATTACGGGGCGTCCGAACTGGGCTTCATCACCGTCACGCGGCCGGATGCCGCCGCATCCTCAACCGCCGTGGGCCACGCCTTTCCCGGCGTCGCCGTCTCCGTTCTCGACAAGGCCGGCGATCCGATGCCGGCGGGCGAGACGGGCACGATCTTCGTGCAAAGCCCGCTTGTCGCCACGGGCTATCTCGGTGCGGGCGACGGCGCGGGGCTCAAGCGTTTCGGCGCGCGCGCGACCGTCGGCGACCTCGGCTTTCTCGATGCGGACGGAACGCTGCACCTGCTCGGCCGGTCCGGCGGCATGGTGCTTTCGGGCGGCAACAACATCTATCCATCCGAGGTGGAGGCGGCCCTGCTCGGCCTGGCCTGCGTGCGCGCCGCCCATGTCTTCGGCCGCGATCACGCCGATCTCGGCAGCGAGCTCGTGGCCGTGATCGAACCGTCGGCGGCCGGGCTTGCCGCAGATGACCTGCGGGCGGCCATGGCCGCGGTGCTGCCGCGCTACAAGCAGCCGCGCCGGATCTGGCTCTGCCCGGCGATGCCGGTCACGCCTTCCGGCAAGGTTGAGGCCAAGACGGTGCGGCAATGGGTTGCGGAGGACAGCGATGCGCTCGAACGCCTCTTCTGATCCCGCCCGCATTCCCGTCGTCGCGGCGGCGGTTCGCACGCCGATCGGCCGCGTCAACGGCACGCTCGCGGCCATCGAGCCGGCAAGCCTGGCCGTACCGCTCATCCGCCGGATCCTGGCCGACACGGGCCTGGCGCCCGATGCTGTCGATGACGTGATCCTCGGTAATGCCGCCAACAGCGCCGGCAACCTCGCGCGCCTCGCCGCGCTGGAGGCCGGCCTGCCGGTCGCCGTGCCGGGTCTCACGGTCGACCGGCAATGCGGCTCCGGGCTGGAGGCGATTGCGCTGGCCGCGCGGCTCGTGCAGGCCGGCGCCGGTCGCTTCTACCTGGCGGGCGGCACGGAGAGCACCAGCCGCGCGCATCTGCGCCTGCGCCCGCCGACACTGCCGGGCGGCATGCCGGAACCGGTGCCGCGCGCCCGCATGGCACCGGATGCCATCGGCGACCCTGATATGGGGATCGCCGCCGAAAACGTCGCCGCCCATGCCGGCATCAGCCGCGCGCGGCAGGACGCCTTCGCGCTCGAAAGCCACCGCCGGGCGGTCGCGGCCCGCAAGGCCGGGCGGTTCGAAAGCGAGATCGTGCCGGTGGAGACGCCCGGCGGCGTCGTGGCGCAGGACGAGTGCCCCCGCGAAAACACCTCGCTTGAGAAACTGGCCGGCCTGAAACCCGCGTTCCGGCCCGAGGGCACCGTGACCGCGGGCAATGCCTGCCCGGTCAACGACGGCGCTTCGGTCGTGCTCGTCACATCGCTTGCGGCGGCGCGGACGCTCGGCCTGGCGGTTCTCCTGGAGATCGTGGACAGCGTCACCGTCGGCGTCGATCCCAACCTGCTGGGGCTCGGCCCCGTGCCGGCGGTGCACAAGCTTACGGCGCGCAATCCCGGCCTCGATGCCGCACGCGTGCCCTTCCTCGAATTCAACGAGGCCTTTGCCGCGCAGGTGCTGGCCTGCCTCGACTGCCTCGGCATCGATCCCGCCGCCGTCAACCGCGATGGCGGGGCGCTGGCGCTCGGCCATCCCTATGGCGCATCCGGGGCGATCCTCGTCACGCGGCTTTTCGCGCAGATGCGCGATGCGCAGGAAGGCACCGCGGCGCTGGCGATGATGGGTATCGGCGGCGGCATGGGCATCGCCACGCTTTTCCGAAAGGTATGAGGACCGACATGCGCAAGACGATCCATACCGGCGGCTGCCTTTGTGGTGCGATCCGCTTCGAAGCGACGGAGCCCGCGGAAAAGCCGCACACCTGCTCCTGCCGGTTCTGCCAGCAGCATACCGGCGCGCCGACCGCCGCCTGGGTGGAGTTTCCGGCCGAGCGCGTGGCGTGGACGGGCACCAGCGGAAAGCCGTCGACCTGGCGTTCCTCCGATTATTCCAGCCGCGCCTTCTGCCCGGCCTGCGGCAGCTCGATCGGCGCCATCGACGACGATCCGGTCGTGGCGCTCCTCATCGGCGGCTTCGATGATCCGCGCGACCCCGCACTGGCGCCGCAATACCATTCCTTCGAGGATTGCCGGCCGGACTGGCTTTCCGTCGAAACCGCCTCAGGCGAGGAATGACTTCAGCCAGTCGCGCACCCGCTGCGGCACGTTGACCGGCTGGCGGCTGGCGGGGTCGACGGCGACCCAGACGATCTCGAGGTCGGCCACCGGGCGCCCTTCGGATGAAATCGCGACGGTGAAGGTAAGCGAGGTCGCACCGATGCGCGTCACCGCGACCTTGAACCGCGCGATATCGTCCAGCTTCAGGCCGTAATGGAAGGTGCAGGCGGACTTGCGCACGAAATAGACAGGATCCTCCGGACCCTGCGGCCGGTGGCGCCACAGGGCGGCGACCGCGGCCTCGGCATGGGCATAATAGGCGGCATTGTGCATGTGGCCGTGCATGTCTATATCGCGGAACGGTATCCTGATATCGCTGGCCGTGATGTCTGCCGCCTGTTCCACGTCGTATCCCGGGGTTAGACCATGCTTCGTGCCGTTGTTAGAGCCTTCGGCGACCCCCGGCAAGTGATTGACCTCGAAGAGACCGATCCCGTCGCTCCCGGTCCGGGCGCGGTGGAAATCCGCATCCGTCGCGCGGCGATCAATCCGTCCGACCTAATCCCCGTCACCGGCGCCTATCGCAGCCGCACCACCCTGCCCTTCGTGCCGGGCTTCGAGGGCGTGGGCGAAATCATGGGCCTTAGTGCCGGTGTCACCGGCTTGTCCATCGGCCAGCGCGTGCTGCCGATCGGCGCGAGCGGGCTGTGGCAGCAGCGGCTCGTGCGGCCGGCGGCGTGGTGTTTTGCCGTGCCGGATGATCTTTCCGACGATCAGGCCGCCATGGCCTATGTGAACCCGCTCACGGCCTTTCGGCTCATCGATGCCGTGCAAGCGCATTTCGGTGCGGCCGGCCATCAGCGCGTGGGCGTGACCGCCGCCGCATCCGCCATCGGCCGGATGCTGCTCGTACTGCTCGCCGAGGCGGGCTTCCATCCCGTCGCGCTCGTGCGCAGCGCGGCGACGGCCGAACGGCTTGCCGAAACCTTTGCCGGCGAGATCGCGCTTGCGGCGGCACCCGATCTCGATGCCGTGCTCGATGCGGTTGGCGGTGAGGCTGGCAACAAGCTCTTCCGGCAGATCAGGGCCGGCGGCGCGTTCATCCAGTACGGCGCGCTTTCCGGCGCGCAGCTTGATCCGGCGCTGGTGGCGGATAGGCGCGAGGCGGTGGCCTTCTCCTTCCTCTGGCTGCGCAACTGGGTGCATGCCGCCCCGCGCGCCGATATCGAAGGCGCCTTTGCGCGCAGCTTTGCGGGCATCCGCGCCGGTGTGCTCGGTTCCGCCATCGACGGGGTGTACCCGCTTTCACAGCTTGCCGCCGCGCTCGATCGCCAGGATGACCCGGGCCGCACCGGCAAGCTGCTTCTTGCGCCATGACCGTTGAAAAGGCGTGGACACCGGCCCATTTCCCGTGGACCGCGCCAACCGCAATGGATAGCTTCCGGCCATGACGACGTTCCTTTTCGAGAACCCGATCTTCCTCGAGCATCACACGCCCGAGGGCCACCCGGAGCGGTCCGACCGCATCCGCGCGCTGAACCTTGCGCTGGAGCATGAGCGCTTCGCCCCGCTGGTGCGTGAAAAGGCGCCCCAGGCGAACGAGGATTTCGTGCTGCTCGCCCATCCCGAAAGCCATCTCCGAGCGGTGATGGACGCAATTCCCGAGGAAGGCATCAACCATTTCGAGGCCGATACCCATGCCAGTCCCGCAAGCCTTCAGGCGGCGCTGACCGGCATCGGCGGCGCGGTCGCGGCCGTCGATGCGGTCTTTTCCGGCAAGGCCGACAACGCCTTCGTCGCGGCCCGCCCGCCCGGCCACCACGCCGAGCGCGAGAAGGCGATGGGCTTCTGCTTCTTCAACAATGCCGCGATCGCCGCCCGCCACGCGCAGAAGGCGCATGGCGCCGAGCGCGTCGCCATCGTCGACTGGGACGTGCACCACGGCAACGGCACGCAGGATATCTTCTTCAACGATCCCTCCGTGCTGTTCTGTTCGACGCATCAGATGCCGCTCTATCCCGGCACCGGCGCGAAGGACGAGACCGGCGCGGGCAACATCGTCAACGCACCGCTTTCGCCCAACGACGGAAGCGATCATTTCCGCGACGCCTTCAAGTCGCGCGTGCTGCCGCGGGTCGCCGATTTCAAGCCGGACCTGATCATCATCTCCGCCGGCTTCGATGCCCATCACCGCGATCCGCTGGCGCAGATCAATCTCGTCGCCGACGATTTCGACTGGGCGACGGCGCGTCTGATGGAACTCTCCGAAAAATCGGCCGATCACCGCGTCGTCAGCCTGCTGGAAGGCGGCTACGACCTGGAAGGCCTTGCCGAATCCGCCGCCACCCATATCTATCGCCTGATGAGAGGCTGACCATGAACACCCCAACCCCCGCCACCGATGTTTCGGCGCTGTCCTTCGAACAGGCCGTCGAGGAACTGGAAAAGATCGTCGCGGCGCTCGAGCGCGGCGACGTGCCGCTCGACCGTTCCATCGAGATCTACGAGCGCGGCGAAGCGCTGAAGAAGCATTGCGAGACGCTGCTTTCGGCCGCCGAGAACCGCATCGAGAAGATCCGCCTCGACCGTGCCGGCAAGCCGCAGGGGACCGAACCGCTCGACGGCGCGTGAGGGCCAATCTCGACGGTCGTTTCGCCTTGTGGTAGAATTCAGCCATGACCAGAGACGAGATCATCGCCAAGCTTGTGGAGCACCGCGCCGAACTCGAGGCGGCGGGGGCGGAGCACGTTTCGCTGTTCGGTTCGGTGGCGCGGGGCGATGATACGAAAGAGTCCGATGTCGATGTGCTGATCAAGCTCTCGGAGCCGGTCCGGCAATCGGGTTTCGGGTATTTCGGCGTGCTTGCCGATCTCAAAAGCATGATCGAAAAGTTCACCGGGCGCGCGGTCGATGTTCTTCCCGAGCCGATCCGGAGAGACAAACTCCGTAAAAATGTCGAGCGGGAGCGGGTCATTGCCTTCTAAACGGCCGAAGGCAAGATTTTTGGATATCGTCGAGAATGCGACAAGCATTCTCGACTACACCGCCGGCCTGGATCGGCAGGCTTTCAGCCGCAACAGACTGATCCGAGATGCGGTGGAGAGATGCCTGGAACGGATATCCGAAGCCGCGAGCAAGCTTGGTTCCACCGCCGAGACGCTTTTGCCACATCATCCTTGGCGACACATTCGTGACTTGGGCAACATCCTCCGTCATGCCTACGACAACATCGATGAGGAAGTCGTCTGGTCGATCGTAACGGAACGGTTGCCCGCTTTGATCAATGATGCGCGAAACGCCGCAGCAAATCTTCCCGACGACACCTGACGTCCCCAGCCGACGACACACCGTCAATATCCGCAGCCCTATCCCACCCTCGCACCGCCCGCTAGCATGCAGCCCACGAACCAACGACAGGAGGGTGGCATGAGCTTTTTTCCCGGACAGGACCCCGAAGCCGGTGATGCGCCGGCCTGCGACGCGCTGGACCTGCTGATCATTCCGCGCACCAGCGATATCGGCGGGCTGGAGGTGCGGCGCGCCTTGCCGACGGCCAAGCGCCGGCTCGTCGGTCCGTTCATCTTCTTCGACCGCATGGGACCGGCGCTGCTGCGCGCGGGTGAGGCGATCGACGTGAAGCCGCATCCCCATATCGGCCTGTCCACCGTCACTTATCTTTTCGACGGCGAGATCAAGCACCGCGACAGCCTGGGCACCGAAATGGTCGTGGCGCCCGGCGATGTGAACCTGATGACGGCCGGGCGCGGCATCGTGCATTCGGAGCGCTCGCCGGAAAACCTGCGCGGCCGGCCGCAGTCGATCTCGGGTCTGCAGACCTGGCTTGCCCTGCCGGACCATCTGGAAGAGGCCGCTCCGGTTTTTGCCCACACCACCAAGGCGGAGCTTCCGGCCTTCTCCGCCGACGGCATTACCGGCCGCACGATCATCGGCCGCTATGAAGGTCATGCCTCGCCCGTCAGCGTGCCGACCGATACGCTCTATACGGACCTGACGCTTGCACCGGGCGCGTCCGCGCCGCTTGCCGTGGACTGGGAGGAGCGCGCAGTCTATGTGCTTTCGGGAACGCTCGATGTGGCCGGCGACGTCTTCGCGTCCGACCAGCTTCTGGTTTTCCGCGCCGGTGACGCGATCACGCTCAAGGCCGGCCCGCAGGGCTGTCACATCATGCTGTTCGGCGGCGCGGCGCTGGGCTCCAAGCGCTATATCTGGTGGAACTTCGTATCCTCTTCCAAGGAGCGCATCGAGCAGGCTAAGGAGGAGTGGCGCACGGGCCGTTTCGACATCGTGCCCGGCGACGAGGAGGAATTCGTGCCCCTGCCCGCCGGCTGACGGATTTGCCTGCATGGATGCGCAACAGAAGGGGAGGACGTGCATGACCGAGGAAAAGAAGGCAACCGAATCGCCTTCCATGTTGATCGACCGCCGGATTGCCGAACTGGCGGACTGGCGCGGTGAGACGCTGGCCAAGGTGCGTGCGGTGATCCTTGCGAGCGCCCCCGATATCGTCGAGGAATGGAAATGGCGCGGCGTGCCGGTGTGGGAACATGGCGGCATCATCTGCACGGGCGAGACCTACAAGGCCGTGGTCAAGCTGACCTTCGCCAAAGGCGCTGCGCTGGAGGACCCGGAGGGCCTGTTCAATGCCAGCCTGGAGGGCAATACGCGCCGCGCCATCGACCTTCGCGAGGGCGATGCGATCCGGGAGGACGCACTGAAGGGCCTGGTGCGCGCGGCCATCGCGCTCAATCGGGCATCCCGCAGCGCCAAAAAGCGGTGAGTGCCGCCGGGGCGTGTCTGCAAAATGCCCCAATGCGCGCAGAGAGTCCGCGCCTGTGACGGATTGAGCGGTATCAATCCGCTGAAAACCAATCTAGACTTGCCGAAAAGGTTGAAATCGCGCTCGGCATTCTGCATTTGACAGGCAAGCGCGGTTGCGAAACCGCACGCCCGGGCCGCGTCTCCGTGAGGGAGGCATCGCCGGCGGGCGCGACAACGAGGCATGAGAGTGACACAGACGCCAGCCACCCCCCTGCTCGACCAGGTCCGCATTCCCGCAGACCTGAAGGCCGTGGACGATCGCGACCTGCCGCAGCTCGCCAGCGAACTGCGGTCGGAAATGATCGACGCCGTTTCGCGCACCGGCGGGCATCTCGGCGCTGGCCTCGGCGTGGTGGAACTCACCATCGCCATCCACAAGGTTTTCGATACGCCGAAGGACCGGCTGATCTTCGATGTCGGCCACCAGTGTTACCCGCACAAGATCCTGACCGGCCGGCGCGACCGTATCCGCACGCTGCGCCAGGAAGACGGCCTTTCGGGCTTCACCCGCCGCGCGGAAAGCGAATACGACCCCTTCGGCGCCGCCCACTCCTCGACGTCGATTTCCGCCGGCCTCGGCATGGCGGTCGCGGCCGATCTTGCGGGCGAGCATCGCAATGTCATTGCCGTCATCGGCGATGGTGCGATGTCGGCCGGCATGGCCTATGAGGCGCTGAACAATGCCGGCGCGCTCGATGCGCGCCTCATCGTCATCCTCAACGACAACGACATGTCGATCGCCCCGCCGACGGGCGCGATGAGCGCCTATCTCGCGCGCCTCGCCTCCGGCCGCACCTATATGGGCTTCCGCGAACTCGGCAAGAAGCTGACCGCCTATCTCGGCAAGACCGTCGACCGGGCGATCACCCGCGCCGTCGAGCATGCGCGCGGCTATGTCACCGGCGGCACGCTTTTCGAGGAGATGGGCTTCTACCATATCGGCCCGATCGACGGTCATTCCTTCGATCACCTGCTGCCGGTGCTGCGCAATGTGCGCGACAATGCCAAGGGCCCCGTGCTGATCCATGTCGTGACGCAGAAGGGCAAGGGCTATCCGCCGGCGGAGGCCGCGGCCGACAAGTATCACGGCGTCAACACCTTCGACGTGATCACCGGCGCGCAGGCCAAGGCAAAACCGAATGCACCGGCCTATACCGCCGTCTTCGCCGACGCGCTCGTGCAGGAAGCCGGCTTCGACGAGAAGATCGTCGGCGTCACCGCCGCCATGCCTGCCGGCACCGGCCTCGACAAGCTGGCGAATGCCTTCCCGGCGCGCACCTTCGACGTGGGCATTGCCGAACAGCACGCCGTAACCTTCGCCGCCGGCCTTGCCGCCGAGGGCTACAAGCCGTTCTGCGCGCTTTATTCGACATTCCTCCAGCGCGGTTACGACCAGGTGGTGCACGACGTGGCCATCCAGGGCCTGCCGGTGCGTTTTCCCATCGACCGCGCCGGCTTCGTCGGCGCCGACGGGCCGACCCATGCCGGCTCCTTCGACACGACCTATCTCGCGACACTCCCCGGCTTCGTGGTGATGGCGGCCGCCGATGAGGCAGAGCTGAAGCACATGGTGCGCACTGCCGCCGCCTACGACGCCGGCCCGATCTCGTTCCGCTATCCGCGCGGTGAGGGCGTGGGCGTCGAGATGCCGGCGCGGGGCGAAATCCTCGAAATCGGCAAGGGACGCCTCGTCAAGCAGGGCTCCAAGGTGGCGCTGCTGTCCTTCGGCACCCGCCTGGCCGACTGTTTGCTGGCGGCCGAGGACCTCGATGCGGCCGGGCTTTCCACGACGGTTGCCGATGCGCGCTTCGCCAAGCCGCTCGACCACGACCTGATCCGCCAGCTTGCCCGCCACCACGAGGTGCTGATCACCATCGAGGAAGGTGCGGTGGGCGGCTTCGGCAGCCATGTGCTGCAGTTCCTCGCCATGGAAGGGCTGCTTGACCACGGGCTGAAGGTGCGCCCGCTGGTGCTGCCCGATCTCTGGATGGAACAGGCCAAGCCCGACGCGATGTATGCCAAGGCCGGCCTCGACCGCGCGGGCATCGTGTCCACCGTCTTCAAGGCGCTCGGCCAGAAGGCCATCGGGGTCGGCGCGGCCGGCTGACCGGCCCCAGCCTCTCCCCGACGAGACCGTGACGCGTCTTTCCCCGGCGCGTCACCTTTTCTCAACCATGCCGTTTTGCAACCGCGTAACCACGTCCCTTGGCCGTTCCGAAACCTCCGGCTGCTAGTGTCCCGTCAAAGACAAAAAAGACCGGACAGGGATTTTCACCATGCGTTACGCGCGTCTTGCGGCTCTCGCCGCCGCCCTTTGCCATGCGCCGGCGATGGCGGCGGACGAGCGGCCGGCGCACGACCCGGCCATCGAGGCCGCGGCGATCGCCATCCTCCAGAAGAAGCTGCCGGATATCCGCAAGTCGCACGATATCGGCGAGGAACCCGTGATCGTTCGCCGCGAGCCGCCGCAGGCGACCTTGCAGGGCATTTCGGCGCTGATCGATCTCGATTCGGTGCGTGCCTTTGCCGGCCGCATCATCTGGCTGTGATTCCGGGGCTTGCCTCTTTTCGCGCAAGGCGTCATGAGAGGCGATGTCCGAACCCACCGAAACCATCCGCCTCGACCAGCTCCTGCTGAATGCCGGCCTCGTGCCCAGCCGCTCGCGGGCGCGCGATTCCATCGCGCGCGGCACCGTGACCGTCAACGGCCGGGTCGTCACCAAGCCGAGTTCCTGCTTTCCCGCTTCCGCCGTCATCGCCATCGACGACCCCGCGCAGGACTATGTGTCGCGCGCCGCGCTGAAGCTGACGGCAGCGCTCGACCATTTCCGTCTCGATCCCGCAGGCCTCGATTGTCTCGATATCGGCGCCTCCACCGGCGGCTTCACGCAGGTGCTGCTGGAGCGCGGTGCCGCCCATGTTGTCGCCATCGATGTCGGCCACGACCAGATGCACCCGAAACTGCGCGCCGACGCGCGCGTCACCAACCTTGAAGGCCTCAATGCGCGGGCGCTCACCCGCGATGACATTGACGACCGGCCGGTCGGCGGCATCGTCTCCGACGTCTCCTTCATTTCGCTGAAGCTCGCGCTTCCACCGGCGCTCTCCTTCGCGGAAGCCGGCGCTTTCTGCGTGCTTCTCGTCAAGCCGCAATTCGAGGCGGGCCGCGATGCGATCAGCAAGGCGGGGCTTCTGAAGGACCCCGACAGCGCGCCCGCGGTCGCGGCCGAACTGGAGCGCTGGCTGGTGGAGGACATGGGCTGGAAGAGCCTCGGCCTCATCCGCTCGCCGATTGCCGGCGGCGACGGCAATGTCGAATTCCTGCTGGGAGGCGTGAAGCCATGACCACCGAGACGCTCACCATCGCGCGGCTCGGCAGCGGCGGCGACGGCATCGCCGACACGTCCGCCGGCCCTGTTTATGTGCCCTTCACCCTGCCCGGCGAGACGGTCGCCGTCGCGCGCGTCAAGAACCACGGCACCGTCATGTCCATGTCGGTCGCCTCGCCCGAGCGGATCACGCCCGCCTGCGTGCATTTCGGCCCTGACGGCAAGAACGGCACCTGCGGCGGCTGCACGTTGCAGCATGCAGGCGACGCGCTCTATCATGACTTCAAGCGCTCGCTGGTTGTCAGTGCGCTGAAATCCAAGGGGCTGACGCCGGATGTGGCGCCGCTCGTCACCGCCGCCCCCGGCGAACGCCGCCGCGTCACCTTCACCGCGCGCAAGACGGAAAAGGGCATGCTGCTGGGCTTCAACCAGGCCGGCAGCCACCACATCGTTTCCATCGAGCACTGTCCCATCGCCAGCGACGGCATCGTTTCCCGGCTGGATGCCATCCGCCAGGTCGCGGCGGCCATCGCCACCTCGGCCGAGCCGTTCCGCGTGACCGTGCTCGAGACGCTGACGGGCCTCGATCTCGCCTTCGAAGGGGTGAAGAAGGTCGGCACCCGGGAACGCCATGCCGTGACCGAAAGCGTGCTGGCGCTGCGCGGTATCGCGCGCGTGACCAGCGACGGCGAAATCCTGATCGAGCCGGTGAAGCCGGAGATCGAGTTCGGCGGCGTGCGCGTCTCCCCGCCCTCCGGCGGCTTCACCCAGGCGACGAAGCCCGCCGAGGAGGCCATGGCCGACCTCGTTCTGGCCGCGCTCGGCAAGGCCAAGCGGGTCGCCGACCTCTTTGCCGGCTTCGGCACCTTCGCCCTGCGCATCGCGCGCCAGGCCAAGGTGCATGCGGTGGAAGGCGACGAAAAGGCGATCAAGGCGCTGGACCATGCCGCGCGCAACACGCAGGGCCTGAAGCCCGTGACCATCGAAAGGCGCGACCTTTTCCGCCGCCCGCTGATGGCTTCCGAACTGAAGGTCTACGATGCCGTGGTCTTCGATCCGCCGCGTGCGGGCGCGGAGGACCAGTGCAAGGAACTTGCCCGCTCCGGCGTGAAGACCATCGTCGCCGTGTCGTGCAACCCGATCAGCCTTGCCCGCGACCTCGCAATCCTCACCGCCGCCGGCTACCGGATCCGCCTCGTGACACCCATCGACCAGTTCCTCTGGTCAGCCCATGTCGAGGCGGTTGCGGTTCTGGAGAAGTAGGAAGGGCTCAACGGCGCGTCATGAAGGCCTCGAAGGCGGCGCGCGCTTCCGGGCTTTTCAGCTGCGCGGAGAAATGGCCGAGTTCTTCATCGATGCGCGCAAGCACGTCCGACCGGTCGCCGCGAACCAGGTTGCGCGCAATGGCCAGCGCTTTTGGCGGCTTGGCGGCGAGGCGGCCTGCGGCGGCGAGGGTTTCGCGTTCGACGGCACCGGGCTCGACCACCGCATAGACGAGGCCTGCCTCCTTCGCCGCGCTTGCGGAAAAGCCGTCACCGGCCGCCAGCAGCGCGAAGGCCCGCTGATGACCCATGACACGCGGCGCAAGCAGGCTGGAGGCCGCCTCCGGCACCAGCGCCAGGTCCACAAAGGGCGTGCGGAACTGCGTGCGCTCCGACGCATAGGTCAGATCGCAATGCAGGTGGATCGTGGTGCCGATACCGATGGCAAGTCCGTCCACGCCGGAAACGAGTGGCTTCGTGTAGGTGGCGAGCGCGTAAAGAAAATCGACCGCCTCGCGCGCCATGGCGCCGCCCATCGCGACGGCCATGAAATCGGTGAGATCGTTGCCGGCGGAAAAGCAGCCTTCGGAACCGAGGAAGACGGTGGCGCGCACGCCCTCGTCCACATCGCCTTCTTTCAGCGCCGCCGTCATGGCCTCGTACATCGCGCGGGTGATGGCGTTCTTCTTGTCGGCGCGATTGAATCGGATCACCTGGACGCCCGGTGCGGCCTCGGGACGCTCGATCAGGATATGGTCGGTCATGTTCTCTTCCTTCTCAGCCCAGAACGGCGCGCGCTGCCGCAAGGCTCGCTGCGCCACCGATCACACGCTCGCGCAGCGCGGCGGTCTCGCCGATGACATTCTCCGCCGCAAAGCGGCAGAGCGCCGCGCGCTCCTCGTTGCGGCCATCGCCGCCATCGGCAAGCGCGCCCTTGGCGAGATAGGCGCCGGTCAACACCAGGCCGAAGAGGCGCTGATAGGGCGTCGCCCCGGCAAGCGCCTCGACCTGCCGGCCTTCCGTGACGGCGGCAAGCAGCCAATCGGTGGCGGTTTCCAGGTCGGCAATGCTGGCGGTGAGCCGTTCGCCGGTCTCGCCCAGCGCAGGCATGTTGCTGGCAGCCGCCTTTGCGGCGATATCCCGCAATTCGGCGATGAAGCCGCGGATGTGGTTTCCCTCCGACAGCGGCAGCTTGCGCGTCACGAGATCGATGGCCTGGATGCCGTTGGTGCCTTCGTAGATCGGCGCGATGCGCGCATCGCGGTAAAGGCGGGCGGCACCGGTTTCCTCGATGAAGCCCATGCCGCCATGCACCTGAACGCCGAGCGAGGCGACATCGACGCCGGCATCCGTGGCGAAGCTCTTGGCAATGGGCGTGAGGAGGCTCGCGCGCTCGGACCAGTGCCTGGCATCCGCACCATGCGCCATGTCGACTGCGTGGGCGCAGGCATAGGTGATGGCGCGCGCACCCTGTGTTAGCACCTTCATGGTCAGCAGCATGCGCGCGACATCCGGGTGCTCGATGATCGGACTCATGCCCGAGCCCTGCCAGCCGGGCGCCTTGCCCTGCGTACGCTCCTTCGCATAGGCGATGGCCTTCTGGGTGGCGGCTTCGGCGATGGCCACGCCCTGCATGCCGACGGCGAGGCGCGCATTGTTCATCATGGTGAACATGCAGGCGAGCCCGCGGTTCTCCTCGCCGACCAGCCAGCCGATGGCGCCCGGTTCCTCCCCGAAGCGGCCGTCGCCGTAGATCATGGTGCAGGTGGGGGAGCCGTGGATGCCGAGCTTGTGTTCAATGGAATGGCAATAGGCGTCGTTGCGCGGGCCGAGCGAGCCATCCTCGTTGACGAGGAACTTGGGCACCAGGAACAGCGAGATGCCGCGCGTGCCGGCCGGTGCATCCGGCAGGCGGGCGAGAACGAGATGCACGATATTGTCGGTGAAATCGTGCTCGCCATAGGTGATGAAGATCTTCTGGCCGAACAGGCGGTAGGTGCCGTCGTCGTGGCGCTCGGCGCGGGTCTTCATCACGCCGAGATCGGACCCCGCATGCGGCTCGGTAAGGTTCATCGAGCCCATCCATTCGCCCGAGACCATTTTCGGCAGATAGGTGTTCTTCAGGTGGTCGGAGCCGTGCGCCGTCAGGGCCTCGATGGCGCCGATGGTCAGCGTCGGGCCGATGGCGAAGGCCATGGAGCCGCTGTTCCACATTTCCAGCGCGGCAACGTGCAGCATATGCGGAAGCCCCTGCCCGCCGAAATCGGGCGACGCGGTCAGCGAGTTCCAGCCACCGTCCGCCCAGGCCTTGTAGAGCGCCGGCCAGCCATCGGGCATCCTCACCGCGCCATCGGCGAAGCGGGCGCCCTGCGTGTCGCCGATCGCGCCGAGCGGGGCGATCTCCTCGCTCGCGAAACGGCCCGCTTCGGCGAGGATGGCATCGACGAGATCGTCGGTGAGGTCACCGAGATGGCCGCCGTCGAGCGCCGGCGCGAGGTCCGCCACTTGCTTGAGGGTGAACGCAATCTCCTCGACCGGCGCCTTGTACATCTCTATCCTCCTCTGCGCGCGCTCAGCCGAAGCGCGGCTCCTTGGCGGGCAGATTATTGATTTTTACGTAAACGTCAATGTTTGCCCCGACCGGCCTTGCCGCGGTCGGCAAAAGAAAAGGCTGACCGCGTAACCGGTCAGCCTTCGTTTCGATACCCTTCGACCGAATGCGCTCAGCGATAGGGCGAGTAGCACTGGCGGCGCGGGCCGTTATAGGGCTGGAACGTGTTGTCGTAGGCGCGATACGAGCGGTAGCGGTTGGCGCACCAGCTGACATGGCTGCGCCCGCCGGAATAGACGCGCCGGTCGCGGGCGACGGAACTGCCCACCACCGCCCCCATGCCCAGAATGGCGAGCGGCACCCAGGCATTGTCGCGATGGCGATAGTAGCGGCCATGATGGCGGCGATGATGCCAGCGATCGCGGTAGTAACGCCCATGGTGGCGGTTCCAGCCGCGATTGCCGCGCCAATGACGGTCGCCACGCCAATGGCGATTGCCGCGCCAGTGCCGGCGATGATCAACGAGTTGCGCGCCGTTGCTGGTTTCGGCCGGCTGGACCTTCACGACCGGCAAGGCCATGGCGCCCACTGGCGCGACCGGCGTCGCGGCAAACAGCGCCGAAAGCGCAACGACAAGGCACTTGCTGGTCAGTCTCATGGCGTTTCTCCCTGGTCTCGCCGGCATCATGGGACGGCATAATTGCCAGCGGAACGCGAAAGACCGGCGATTGTTCCCGCTGCCCGGTTTCAACGTTCCTTAACCATGTCTGCCGCAGCATCGGGCTTCGCGAAAAACCAGCGATTCGCGAAGGAGCGTCCATGCATTCCGCGCAGTTATCCGGCCTTGCCGCCCTTCTCCTTTCGACGGCCCTTCCGCTTGCCGCGGCAGCCGCCGACGTCGAACCGTGGAAGAAGACTGAGAACGCCATCGTCATCGACGCCTATGAGCTGAACGAGATCGACTGGTCCGACATGCTGACGGACAAGCGCATCGCGGGCTTCATCTCCAAGGCGTCCGACGGACTGCCGGAAAGCTACAGCTGCCAGGGCGACCATGGCGGCGACACGTTCGCGCACTGCAAGACCATGTGGCGCAAATATGCGGTCAGCCGCGAGCTCTACGAGACGCGGCGGCTGCTCGCACGCTCCAAGGGCCTGCTCTGGGGCGCCTATCACCTCGCCCGGCCCGGCAACCCGATCGAACAGGCCAATCATTTCCTCGACTATGCCAATCCCCAGGATGACGAGATGATGGTGCTCGATATCGAGGGGCTCGATCCGGACCGCTACATGTCGCTCGAAGACGCGCAGGTCTTCGCCGGTCATGTCCGCACCCGCACGGGCCGCTACCCCGTGCTCTACACCAATCACATCACGGCGCTGCACATCGCCGCCAATCGGGACCGCTACCGCATCCTTTCGCGCCTGCCGCTCTGGTATGCCCGGTACAAGCCCGGCATTACCGGCAGCTTCCCGATGGGCAACTGGGACAACTACGCGCTCTGGCAATTCTCGGCCGCCGCCAACTGCACGAAGCGGCGCTGCCCCTACCGGGTGAAGGGCGCGCTGAACGACATCGACGTGAATGTCGCGCCGATGACGAAGGCCGAGCTGAAAGCCGTCTGGGCCTTCGGCAGCCTGCTGCCGGAAAAGCCGCTCGAACCCGTCGACGATATCCTGACCGCCTCTATCCCCGCCGCAAGCCTGCTCGAGGCCGCCGCCGAGGCCGCCGTTTCGGCGGGCACCGAGGCGCAGACGAGCGGTGTGGTGACCCTTGCCGGCGGCACGGCGGTCACCTTCTCCATCACGGTCTCGGGCGAGGCGAAGGCCGGCCTCACCGCCGCTGCCGGCGTCACCGCCAAGCCCGGGCATCGCCTGGTCGAAGTGACGCCGCTGAACTATCAGGACCTCTGAGCTACCAGCCGCCGCCGCCACCGCCTCCACCGCCGCCGCCGGAGAAACCGCCGCCCGACGAGAAGCCGGAGGACGAGCTTTTCGGCGGATCCGGCAGCGAGGACTGCATGGTGCCGGCCATCGAGCCGGCGAAATCGCCCATCCGGTCGGAGAAGCTGCCCGACGAGAAACCATCGCCATGATACCAGCCCGGCTGGTAGGCGGTCGCCGCAGCACCCGCAGCGGCGGCCGACAGCAGCCAGCGGTCGAAGGTCTGCGACCAGGGTTTTTCCACGCCGAGCGCCACCGCATAGGGCAGCAGCGTCTCGAAATGGCGGGGCGACATTTCCGGCGCGCCGGCCATGTTCATGCGGTCCTTCTCGGCAAGCGTCAGATACTGGCGCAGTCCCTCGATGCCGTCCATCATCCTGCGTCCGAGCGGCGTGGGTGCACCCATCAGGAAGAAGAAGACGATGTTGGCGACGACGATGCCGCCGACCGCAACGAAAAGCGGCATCTCGCCAGCCGCCTCGGCCTCGGCGAAGACCGCAAGCGCAATGCCGCCGAACACGGTGAGGAGCACGAAGCTGACAAAGGCGATCATGGCCACGGCGAAGATGCGCGCGCCGAGCGTTTTGGCCTGCCGCAGGCTGCGGCCCAGCGCCATGGCGAAGATCGACACGAAGACGGCGGCGAAGACCGGCAGGATGACGAGGGCAGCACCCTCCTCCGGCAGCGAGCCGAAGATCAGCAGCGCGGCAAGGCAGGCGAGCGAGAGAATGATGCCGCCGATCACCTGCGGCCAGTTCGCAAGATAATATTTGTGGCGGTGCTCCTTCTCCATCGCATCGCGGAAACCGCTGCCGAGCGTCTGCACCCGCTTGCCGTTCGCCTTCTCGATGACGAAATCGCCGCCATCCGACGGCAGCGCGGCAAACAGCACAGCCTCGCCGGTGGGCAGCGCGCCGGAGGGCGATTTGCCCGTGCGGCTGACGACGATGGATTTCTTGAGGTCCTTCAGTTCGACGAGGCCCTTGACGGCAAGGCTGAGGAAAGCCGCGGCGACGGCCGTCCAGCCCTGCCCACCAAAGCCCTTGCCGTCGATATAGTTGACGAGTGCCGGCGAAATGCCCTCCGGTGCATCCCAGCGCGGCACCATGACGCCGGGCGGCGGATCACGTCCCACGGAAAGCCACGCCCAGAGATAATAGCCGACGACGAGCACGAGCCCGCCGAAGGACAGGAAGAGATTGCGGTTGTCGCTGAAGAACAGCGCGCGCTCCTCCTCGGGCGTCGGTTTGTCGATGCTGCCCGCCGGCATCTTCACGGCAATTGTCAGGCCCTCATAGGGTGCGAGCGCCCGCGTCGTTTCGAACAGCGCGCGGTTGCCGCGGTTTTCGGCGCGCGCATTCTTGTCGCCGGAGCCGAACTCCCCGGTGAAGGCGGTCAGCTCCTGCGCCGTGACGCCCGCCGGCAGCGTGACGGTGGCGCTCGCCGCGCGGATGGGGAAGGCCCATTCCGTGCCGGTGACGTTCCAGTAGAGCTCGTCATGGGTATCGAAGAAGCGGATCTGCCGCGTCGTCTCGTAGGTCAGCCGGTACTCGTGAAAGCCCGGCGACAGCAGCCTGTCGCTCGAGCCGAAGTAGATGCGCATACCGCGGCGGATGCTTTCCGTGCGATAGGGCTCGGGCTGACCGTCGCGCTCGACGCTCAGCACCTTGAAGCCGACCTCGCGCTCGCGGCCACCGGCATCAGTGAAGGTGAGCGGGAAATCGCGATAGATGCCGCGACGGATCTTGTCGCCTTCGGCATGGACCCGCATCGTCTCCGTCACGGTCAGCACGCCGTTCTTGGCCACCGTGATGTCGGAATGGTAGCGGTCGAAATATTCTTCCGCCTGCGCGGCGCCCCCGACCAGCAGGCACAGCCACAACGTCAGGAAAGCCGCGATCCGCGTCATGGGAGTCTCCGGTATCAGAACTTCACGCTCGGCACGGCCCTGTCGGCCGGGTTGTCGATCTCGAAATAGGGCGCCTTTTCGAATTTGAAGACGCTGGCCACGAGATTGGAGGGAAAGCTCTCGACCTTGACGTTGAGGTCGCGCGCCGCGCCGTTGTAATAGCGCCGCGACATCTGGATCTCGCCTTCGATGGTCTCCAGCGTCTGCTGCAATTCGGCGAAGTTCTGGTTGGCCTTGAGGTCGGGATAGGCCTCGGCGAGCGCGAAGATGCGGCCCAGCGCCTGGCTCAGCATGCCCTCGGCCTGGGCGCGGCCGGCGACATCGCCCGCCGGCACCGCCTGCGCGCGGTTGCGCAGTTCCACGACCTTTTCCAGCGTTTCCTTCTCGTGCGCGGCATAACCTTTGACGGTTTCGAGGAGATTGGGGATGAGATCGGCGCGGCGCTTCAGCTGCACGTCGATGCCCGACCAGGCCTCTTCCTTCACCTGCCGCGCGCGCACGAGGCCGTTGTAGATGACGATGGCGTAGAGGACGACCACCGCCGCAATTGCCAGACCGATCATGGGCTTCTCCGCTCCTTCATGGCGTTTGCAGCGACCTTAGCATTGAACGCGCGGCTGGAAAGCCCCTTGCGGGCGATGCCGGCGGCCTTGTCACCGGGGGAACCGCGCGCGGCGGCACTTCGACCGATAGTGGCTTCAACGCCAACCGAACCTCGAAGCCGCCGCCATGAAAGCCCTCGCCCTCTCGCTCAACGTCCTCGGCTTCACCGCTCTCTTCCTCGCTTACACGATGGGTGCGGCGATCGACCGGCCGACGGGTGTGCGCCGCGCGCTCCAGACCTATGCCGGCCAGCTGCCGACCGGTTCCTTCCCGACGCTCAAGCCGGTCTGGGAACTGGGCGTGAAGGTCACCACCGTCGCCTGAGCCGAAAGAAAAAAGCCATCCGGCCTGGCGGATGGCTTTTTGCTAGGTAGCGCATTTGAGTGTCGCCCGGACGGCGCATCCCATCTGTCGTCATCCTCGGGCTTGACCCGAGGATGACGGAGGAGACGTACGGTGGCGCCGGCAACAGAAAGACCGACCCTCAGGCGGCGTCCTTGTTCCAGTTTGCCCCGCCGGCATCCGTCAGCAGGAAGGCTTCGCCACAGGCCTTGGCGAGCGTGCGCACGCGCAGGATATAGCTCTGGCGCTCGGTGACGGAGATCACGCCGCGGGCATCGAGCAGGTTGAAGACGTGGCTGGCCTTGATGCACTGGTCATAGGCCGGCAGCACGCATTTGTGCAGGGCGTCGCTATCGCCCGGCGCACCGGCGGCGAGCAGGGCCTGGCACTCCTTTTCCGCATCGATGAAGTGGCGGTGCAGCATGGCGGTGTCGGCATATTCGAAGTTGAAGCGGGAATATTCCTGCTCGGCCTGCAGGAAGACATCGCCATAGGTGATCTTCTCGTCGCCCTCGCGGCCGTTGAAGTTCAGGTCGTAGACGTTGTCGACGCCCTGCACATACATGGCGAGGCGTTCGAGGCCATAGGTCAGTTCGCCGGCGACCGGCGCGCATTCGATGCCGCAGACCTGCTGGAAATAGGTGAACTGCGAGACTTCCATGCCGTCGCACCAGCATTCCCAGCCGAGGCCCCAGGCGCCGAGCGTCGGGCTTTCCCAGTCGTCCTCGACGAAGCGCACGTCGTGCAGGAGCGGATCGAGGCCGATGGCGGCGAGCGAGCCGAGATAGAGCTCCTGAAGGTTCGACGGGTTCGGCTTCAGGATGACCTGGTACTGGTAATAGTGCTGGAGACGATTCGGGTTCTCGCCGTAGCGGCCGTCCGACGGGCGGCGCGAGGGCTGCACATAGGCGGCCCGCCACGGGCGCGGCCCGAGCGCGCGCAGCGTGGTTGCCGGGTGGAACGTTCCCGCCCCCACTTCCATGTCGTAGGGCTGGAGCACCGCACAACCCTTGTCCGCCCAGTAGTTGTGCAGGGTCAGGATCAGCGCCTGAAAGGAGCGGGTCGGGTTCATGTGATCAGGCAGGGCGGCAGAGGTCATCGGTCATGTCCGGACATTCATAGAAGCTGGCGGACTGGTGCCACGATGCGCCGGAAGGGTCAAGGGAAAGAGGAATTGGGTGTTAGGCAATAGGCAGTAGGCAATAGGTGTGAAATCGTCGGGCGAAGCTTGTGCTAATCCCCTAAATCCTACTGCCTATTGCCTACCGCCTCCCTTTCAGTGCCGCTCCAGCGAGCGGAAGAGGCCCGATCCGGCCGTCTGCGTGACGACCTGCACGCGCTGTGGTGCGAGGTCGGGCACCTGTGCGAGGCGGCGGCGTGCGCCGCCGGGAATACGCGCGCCATACCAGGCGGCGAGCGCCGGCAGTTCTCCGCGAAGCGACCCCTTCGCCTGCCAGCCGAGCGCCCTCAGCGCGCTCGTATCGAGCGGCGGGCGGCTGGCATTCTTCGGGCGGCCGGCGACGAAGCTTACGCCCGCGACCGGATCCTGCACCGTCTCCAGCACCATGCGCGCGACGGAGAGAATATCGACGGGGTCTTCGCCCGCGACATTGTAGGTGGCGTTCTCCGCGCCCTTCGTCACGACGGTGCGCAGCGCCGTGCAGAAATCCGCGATCGCCAGGAAGCTGCGGCGTTGCAGGCCGTCGCCGTGTACCGGCAATGCGCGGCCGACAGCCGCCAGTTCCAGGAAGCGCGGCAACAGCTTTTCCACGTTCTGGCGCGTGCCGACCAGGTTGACGGGCCGCAGAACGCGGATATCGAGGCCGAAGGAGCGGGTCAGGCCGGCGATCAGCATTTCGGCCGCGGCCTTGGAGGCGCCATAGGGATTGTCGGGCATCAGCGGCGAACGCTCACCGGCCGGTGCGTTCTCGCCCGATCCATAGACTTCGGCCGAACTGATATGGATCATCAGCGGCACGTTGCGCCGTCCCATCGCCTCCACCAGCACCTGCGTGCCCAGCGCATTGGCGAGCGTGAAGCGCTCGGGAACGGAAAAGGCGCGTTCGACATGGCTTTCGGCGGCGGCATGCACCACCAGATCGGCCCCCTTCAGGACCTCCGTCACCAGGTCGAGATTGCAGACGTCGCCTTGCTGGATCGTCACCCGCCCGGAGCGCAGGGCCGCATCGAGATGCGACATATCCGCGGCATAGGTGAAGGCATCAAGCACGCGGATGCGCGCCATCGGACAGTGGGCCAGAAGATCGTCGACGATATGGGAGCCGACGAAGCCGGCACCACCCGTCACGACGATGGTGCGGATATGGTCGAGGTCGAGCGAGGCCATGGTGTACTCCGATCAGCACAGAGGCATTGCAATCCGCCCTCATGGCGGCCATGCCCTCAGGATCGGCCGTTACGCGCGCGGGCTCAACACGCGCCAGCGTTGCACAGAGATAAATCCGGAATTAACCTTACGAGGCTTGGTTAACGTGCAAAAACAACGCGTAAGCCTTCGTTCCATTGCCCCGGAACGGGATGAAACCGTGCCGAAACGCTACTCGTCGTCGCGGCGTACGCGGTACTCGCCCGTCTCAGGATCCTTGACGAGCGTGCCGGTCGCGCCGGTGCGGCGCTCCTCTTCGGTCCGGCGACGCAGCCGGCTCAGGCGCTCGGCATCCGACACGAACTTGCGGTAGCCGAACCAGGCAAGGCCGACGACCAGAAGCAGAAAGATAATCTGGGCCATGCCCTCCCCCGTTGTTCTACGCGCCTTATCCGGTCAGGCCGAAGCGGCCCCACAGCGCCTTTTCTTCCGCAAGCTCGGCCACGGCCGAAACACCGGCCGACCCTATACGGTCTGCCATGTCGAGGGAAAGCCCCCCGATGCCGGGCGTCTTGCGTCCGAACAATCCCTTCGGAGTGGAGACGAGTTCGAGCCGCGTCGTCGGGCCATAGCGGCGCCTGAGTTCGGAGCGCATATCCGACAGCCCGTCGACAAGCCCGAGCGCGCGGCCGCGGCCACCCGTCCAGAACAGGCCGGAGAAGAGATCGGGGTCATCCGCAAGACGCGTGCCGCGCCGCGCCTTCACCATGTCGATGAAGACCTGATGGATTTCGAGCTGCAACGACTTCAGATATTCGACGTCGCTTTCGCGCTCCGGCTGGAACGGATCAAGGATCGCCTTGTTGGAGCCGGCCGTGTAGACGCGCCGCTCCACGCCGATCTTCTTGAGCATTTCGGGAAAGCCGAAGCCGCCCGAGACGACGCCGATCGAGCCGACGATGGAGGTCGGATCCGCGAAGATTTCGTCACCGGCGAGCGCGATCATATAGCCGCCGGACGCCGCCACATCCTCCACGAAGACAAGGACGTGCTTGTTCTTCTCAACCGCAAGGTCGCGAATGCGCTGGAAGATCAGGCGCGACTGCACCGGCGAGCCGCCGGGCGAATTGATGGAGATCGCGACGGCCGGCGCATCCTTGTAGGCAAAGGCCTTTTCGAGGGCGGGAGCGGCGCCCGCAAGGTTCAGCGCCGGGCGAAACTGGCTGCCGCCGGCCATGATCGCGCCATGCAGCCGGACGACGGGAACGACGACGCCCTCCTTGCGGAACTTCTTCGGCACCAGCCTCTTCAAAAATCCGGCCATGCGGGTCGTGTCTCCTGTTCTTTCGTCCGGCTGATGTATGCACGGGACGGCAAAACGCAATGGCGCGCCGGAAAATTCAGGGGCGGGAGAGGCGCGCATAACTTGCTCGGCCGTTGTTCAGATCGTTGACGAACGGGCTGAAGGTATGACCCGGCCCGTCATGCATGACGAGCGGCATGCGCAGGCTCAGCCGGGCGCGCGAGCCCTTGATCGCCGTCACGAGGATACGCAGCGCGCTCTCGCCGGCACGGGGATGGACCGGCGTGATCTCGACGCCGCCGAAGCGCCGGCCGCAGGCGGCGATGATCTCGGCGATGGATTGCGGCCGGGCGATCAGCGAGACCTGGCCACCGGGCTTCAGGATGGCGCCGGCCGTGCGGATCCAACGCTCGAACAGGTCGTCCTCCATGGCGTGCGCCGCCGCCTTCAGCGCGTCCGGCGCGCGGCGGTCCGCGGCATCGTTGAAGGGCGGGTTCATGATAACGTGATCGTGATCGTCATCGGCCAGGCCGGCCGCCACACGGGCCCGGCCGGTCAGCGTCACGTCCGCCTCGAGCACGCTGACACGGCGGGCGAAGGGCGCATTCTCGTCAAGCGCCAGCGACTTGCGGGCGAAGGCCGCCATGAGCGGGAAGCGCTCGACAAGCAGCACCTGCGCCTTTTCGATGCGGGCCGCGACGGCAAGGCCGGCCGCACCTGCCCCGGCGCCGAGATCGGCGACGCGCATCGGCCCCTCGCCGCCGACCAGCGACGCCAGAAGCATCGCGTCCATGCCCGATCGGTGGCCGACGCCCTTCGGCTGGACGACGTGGAAGCGGCCGTAATGGAAGGCGTCGACGGTTTCCTTGACCGGATTTTCCGGCGCGGGAGACGCTTCGCTCACGGGCGCAGCTCCGCGGCAAGCCCGGCGTCGCGGAGAATGCGGCGCGCCTCGTCCTCCCGGTCGCTCTCGACCAGGAAGCGGCGGGGCAGCATGCCAAGCGAGCCTTCAAGGATGCTCATCCCCTGATCGGCGATCAGGCAGTGGATGCCGGCCTCCTTCATCAGGCTCTCCGCGAAGGAGAGCAGAACGGCGTCGTTGGTGCGGATCAGTTCGATCATTCGGGTCTTTTCCAGCCTTAATTCCGGAGGCGGGACAATTCGCCTCTTGCCGCATGAGGCCCCGCTTTCTATTGTCTTTCAACAAAAATGAACAGGAGTCCGGGCATTTGGGCGTCGTGATACCGCTTGAAGAAGGCAAAAACAAACAGGCATCGGTGAAGCCGCTCGTCGACCTTACAAAAGCCGACATGGAACGGGTGAACCAGCTCATCCTGTCGAAAGCCGGTTCCGACGTGCAGATGATCCCCGAGGTCGCAAACCACCTCATCTCCTCCGGCGGCAAGCGCCTGCGCCCGATGCTGACGCTCGCCGCGGCCTCCATGTTCGGCTATGGCGGCGACCATCACATCAAGCTCGCGACCAGCGTCGAGTTCATGCACACCGCCACGCTGCTGCATGACGACGTGGTCGACGAAAGCGACCTGCGCCGCGGAAAATCCACGGCCCGCATGATCTGGGGCAACCAGGCCAGCGTGCTTGTCGGCGATTTCCTGCTCGGCCAGGCCTTCAAGATGATGGTCGAGGTGGGGTCGCTGGAGGCGCTCGACGTGCTCTCGACCGCCGCCACCGTGATCGCCGAGGGCGAGGTTCTTCAGCTTTCCGTCGCCAAGAACATGGAGACGACCGAGGACGACTATCTCGAGGTCATCCGCGCCAAGACGGCCGCGCTCTTCGCCGCCGCCGCCGAAGTGGGCCCGATCGTCGCCAATACCGGCAAGGCCGAGCGCAACGCGCTGAAGTCCTACGGCATGAATCTCGGCCTCGCCTTCCAGCTGGTCGACGACGCGCTCGATTATGGCGGCAAGGCCGCGGACCTGGGCAAGAACACCGGCGATGATTTCCGCGAGGGCAAGATCACGCTGCCGGTCATCCTGGCCTGGCGTCGCGGCACGGCCGAGGACCGGGCCTTCTGGCGCGAAGCGATCGAGGGCGGCAAGAGCGACGACGCCAATCTGGAGCGCGCGTTCGGCCTCATCACCCGCTATGGCGGCCTGACGGACACGATCGCGCGCGCGCAGCATTACGGCATGATCGCCCGCGATGCGCTCGCGCCCCTTCCGGCAAGCCCCTGGAAGGACGCGCTGCTCGAAGTCATCGACTTCTCCATCGCCCGCGTAAGCTGACCGCATTCGGCCAAATCCGGCGTGGCAGGATTATCTTGCCGCGTCGCGCCAAAAAAGCCATTCTCTGCCGTCATGAGTCCATGACTGATTTGGGCGCTATCGTGGCGGGACGTGCCACGCTGGGCGCCGGGGCGACCTTCATACCTTCCGGTGAAAGGCATTTTGATGCGGCATTTCTTCCTTCTTCGGCTTCTTTCCGGCGTGGCGATTGCTGCCAGCATCACGCTCGCCGGCCCCGTGGCCGGTCCGTTGGCCGCTTATGCGCAGGACAAGCCCGCTGCGGAGGCGGCCGATGAGACGCCGTTCGATCCGCTGAGCGTCAACACCTTCGCCGGCGCCTTCCTGGCCGCCCGCACCGCGGATTTCGACAAGGATTACGCCACCGCCGTCAAACTCTATAAGATCGCGCTCCAGTTCGATCCGACGAACAACGACGTCAAGCAGCGCCTGATGGTCACGCTTCTGATGAGCGGCGACTTTGCCGAGGGCGTGAAGATGGCGGACACGCTGAAGAACGACCCGGCCGTCGAGCGCATCACCTCGACCGTGCGCGGCATGGAGGCGATCCGCAAGCGCGAATACAAGTCGGCGGAAAAGATCCTCGCCTACAAGGGGCCGAACGATCTCGACCGCATGATGAACGACCTCCTTCTCGCCTGGGCCAAGTTCGGCGACGGCAAGCCGAAGGAGGCGCTCAAGCTCATCACCGGCATGCAGGGGCCGGAATGGCTCGCCATCTTCAAGAACTACCATGCCGGTGCGCTGGCCGCTGCCGCAGGCGACAAGGCGACCGCCCGCGCGCGCCTCAACGAGGCGATCCTCGACCGCAACGGCGCGGGTGCCGCACCCGACACCTTCATTCGCGCCGTCATGGCGCTGGCGCGTCTCGAAGCCCGCGACGGCAACAAGCAGAAGGCGCTCGACGCCATCTCGGTCGGTGACAGCTTCGTCACCAGCTATGCGCCGCTGAAGGCGCTGCGCCAGAGCATCGAGGCCGGCGAGAAGCAGGACCAGCAGGTCCGCACCGCCGCCCAGGGCGCGGCCGCCGTGCTGTTTTCCATCGGCGGCGCGCTGAACCGCGACGGAGCGGAAGACATCGTCGCGCTCTATCTCCAGGCCGCCCGTGCGCTCGATCCGGACAGCGACGACGTTCTGGTGCTTCTCGGCGGCATTGCCGAAAACCAGAAGAAGCCCGACATCGCCATCGATTATTACCGGGCCGTGCCCGAGAAATCGCCGATGCGCCGTATTTCCGAATTGCAGCTCGGCCTCAACCTCGCCGACACGGGCAAGGTGGAAGAGGCCAAGAAGCACCTTCAGGAACTTATCGATGCCGATCCGGCCGACCTGCGCAGCTATCTCGCGCTCGGCAGCGTCCTGTCCGACGCCAAGGACTATCGCGCGATGGCCACGCTCTACGACAAGGCCGTGGGTGTCATCGGCTCGGTCCCGACGCGCAATCACTGGAGCGTCTTCTTCCAGCGCGGCATTGCCTATGAGCGCCTGAAGGAATGGGACAAGGCGGAGCCGAATTTCCGCAAGGCTCTGGAACTGAACCCCGACCAGCCGCAGGTGCTGAACTATCTCGGCTATTCCTGGGTGGATATGAACCGGAATCTCGACGAGGGCCTGGACATGATCCGCAAGGCGGTGAGCCTCAAGCCCGATGACGGCTATATCGTCGATTCGCTCGGCTGGGCCTATTACCGCCTCGGCCGCTTCGACGATGCAGTCGCGGAACTGGAGCGCGCCGCGGAGCTGAAGGCCGGCGATCCGACGATCAACGATCACCTCGGCGACGCCTACTGGCGTGTCGGCCGCAAGCTGGAAGCGACCTTCCAGTGGAACCGCGCGCTCGGGCTGAAGCCGGAAGACGCGGAGATCGTCAAGATCAAGGACAAGATCGAAAACGGTCTGGCCGACATCAAGCCGTCCGACCCGGCCTCGGCCGAGGCGAAGGAAGACAAGCCCGCGCAGAAGATCGCGCCGGAAGAAAAAGCCGCGGACCGCAAGTCCTGACCGCATGCCCGGCGACACCCTTTCGGGCTTTGCCGTTATCGAACCGGCGCCCGCCAAGATCAACCTCGCGCTGCACGTGGTCGGCGAGCGCGGGGATGGCTACCATCTCCTCGACAGCCTGGTGACCTTCACCGCCTTCGGCGACCGCATCGCGCTGTCGCCGGCCGGGGAAGACCGCTTCACGCTGTCCGGCCGCTTTTCCGCTACGCTTGCGGCCGAGAACGACAATCTCGTCACCCGCGCGCGGGACCGCCTGCGCGCTGCGCTGGAAGCGACCGGGCAATCCGCCCCGCCCGTGCATATCCATCTGGAAAAGAACCTGCCCATCGCTTCCGGCATCGGCGGCGGCTCGGCGGATGCCGCCGCGACGCTGCGCGGCCTACTTGGCCTGTGGCGGGCGGACCTGCCGGGCGACCGGCTCGACGCCATCGCCATCGGGCTCGGCGCGGATGTGCCCATGTGCCTTGCCGGCCGGCCCTTGCTGGCGCGCGGCATCGGCGAGGACATCACGCCCTTGGCGCTTCCCGCGCTCTCCATGGTGCTGGCCAATCCGCTCGTCGGCGTCTCGACGCCGGCCGTGTTCCGCGCCCTCGCCTCCAAGCGGAATGCGCCGCTGGTTCTGCGGGATGCGGCCGTTGACTGGCTGGATGCCATAGCCGGCCTGCGCAACGACCTGGAGCCGCCCGCCCGACGCCTCTGCCCGCAGATCGGCGAACTCGCGGATGATCTCGCCGCGACGGATGCACGCGTCGTGCGCATGTCCGGTTCCGGCGCCTCCTGCTTCGCGCTATACGATTCGGACGCGACGGCCGAGGCGGCGGCGGCCCGGCTCAGGCAGCAGCACCCGGACTGGTTCATCACCGCCACCCGAACGCTGGAGGGACACGATGGCACGCCTTGACGAAACGAGACCCTTCATCCCCGTCGGCATCGCGGTATTGACCGTCTCGGATACCCGTACGCCCGAGACCGACCGGTCCGGGGACACGCTGGCCGCGCGCATCGCCGAGGCCGGCCACCGGCTCGTTGCCCGCGCCATCGTGCCCGACGATATCGCCGCGATCCGCACGCAGGTCGAAGCCTGGACGCGCGAGGATGCGGTCGACGTCGTCATCACCACCGGCGGCACGGGCTTTACCGGCCGCGACGTGACGCCGGAGGCGCTGGAGCCGATCTTCGAGAAACGCATGGACGGCTTTTCGGAGGTCTTCCACCGCATCTCCTATGACAAGATCGGCACCTCCACGATCCAGTCGCGCGCGACGGGCGGCGTCACCAACGCCACCTTCATCTTCGTGCTGCCCGGCTCGCCGGGCGCCTGCAAGGACGCCTGGGACGGCATCCTCAAGGCGCAGCTCGACTACAGGCACATGCCCTGCAATTTCGTGGAAATCATGCCGCGTCTCGACGAGCACCTGAAGCGCTCGGCCGGCTGAACCGCCTCAGCCCGCCACCAGCTGCGCGCGCATCGCCCTGATCGCCCAGGCGGGCACGATTTCGGCAACGAGCGAAAAGGTCTTGGTGCCCTTTGCGATGTCGGACAGGGACATGCCCGTGCGCACGGCGGCCGCAGCCTGCCGCTTGCTGACGAGATAGCCCTGCTCGAGTGGTGAGGCGCGGCACCCGAAGCGTTTCAGGAACGGCCTGCGGTGGTTGCGCGAGCCGGTGAACCGCGCCGGGCCGGCACTGACCGAGACATGGTCGACGATGGCATCGACCCAGCCGGCCATCGGCCGCGCGCCGGGTTCGAGCAGGAGCAGCCAGTCGCCGCGCGCCGCGCGCACCACATCCTTCATGTCCCAGCTGGTGAGAAACCGGCACCCTGCGGCATCGGCCACGCGGGCGGAACCGTCGCGCGAGCCGTGATCGAGCACGACCACCTCACGCACGATCCCCTCGACCGCGCCCGGCACAAGCGCCGACAGCGTCTGTGCAAGCTCGGCCTCGTTGTCCCGGCATTCGATAATGATCGTCAGCATATATCTCCCTACCGCATCGCAGCATGAATTGCCACCGTCGCAAGACCGACACATCACCGGATGGTTAGGCGAAATGGTTAGCGGGCGCGATTTTGTTCTTGCATTGTTCTCATTTCGATTATAGGAATATAGTCATTGAACCGGGGCGAGACGGTCCCGCCGGAGATAGCCATGAACGATCTTGCAAACCTCAGGCAGGGCGCCCTTGCGCCCGGCCATACGAAGGATGTTGCCGAAGCGCTGCTGGCTGATACGGGCATGCGCGTCGATGGAGAGCGCCGGCGCGGCCGGGGCGCCGGGCTCAACTTCACCGGCCGCTTCGAGCCGGTGACGCGGGAGAGCTTCGACGACGGCTGGCAGACGCTTGAGGAGCTTCCGCCCTTCCGCACCGAAGTCCAGGTCGAGAAGCCGCGCACCATCATCACCCGCAACGAATCGCCTGATATTCCCTTCGACCGCTCGATCAATCCCTATCGCGGCTGCGAGCATGGCTGCATCTACTGCTTTGCGCGCCCGACCCACGCCTTCATGGGCCTGTCCGCCGGCCTCGACTTCGAAGCGAAGCTCTTCGCCAAACCGGATGCGCCGAAGCTGCTCGAACGCGAATTGTCCAAGCCCGGCTACAAGCCGCGTGTCATCGCCATCGGCACCAATACCGATCCCTACCAGCCCATCGAGAAGGAATGGCGCATCATGCGCCAGATCCTCGAAGTGCTCGACAAGGCCAACCATCCGGTGTCGATCGTCACCAAGTCGGCGCTCGTCATGCGCGACATCGACATTCTCTCCCGCATGGCCGCCCGCGGCCTTGCCTGGGTCGGCATGTCGGTGACGACGCTCGACCGCAAGCTTGCCCGCACCATGGAACCGCGCGCGGCGACCCCGTCGCGCCGGCTGGAAGCAATCCGCGCACTCGCCGATGCCGGCATTCCGACCGCCGTCATGATGGCGCCGATCATTCCCGGCCTCAACGATCACGAGATCGAGAAGGTGCTCGATTCGGGCAAGGCGGCGGGGGCGATGGAGGCGAGCTATGTGCTCCTGCGCCTGCCGCTGGAGGTGAGCCCCCTCTTCCGCGAATGGCTGCTGCGCAACTACCCGGACCGCTATCGCCATGTCATGTCGCTCGTGCGCTCCATGCGCGACGGCAAGGACTACGACGCGGAATTCGGCAAGCGCATGAAGGGCGCCGGTCCCTATGCATGGCAGATCGCCCGGCGCTTCGAAATGGCCAGCAAGCGGCTGGAGCTGACGCGGACGCGCCGCAACCTCTCCGGCGACCAGTTCGTTCCGCCCTCGGGCAGCGGCGTGCAGTTGTCCTTGCTGTGATGGCGCCGGCGCGACGCGCGCACGGGTTCGATGTCACCGGGACAGGCATTGTGCTCTTGAACTGAACGTGCGAGATCCGCGACGCGTCGGTGCGGATCTTGCAAAACCTCTTCCGGTCGCGTCATCCCCTGGACGCGCCGGGTGTTCCTCCGACCGCCGCCCCTGTCGGAGGACTTGCAGGGAATCGGACGGATGTGCAAGGTCCCCGCATGGCCAAGAGCACATCCTCCGATTCCCGCCTTCTTTTCGATATGCCCGAAGGGCCCGACTTCTCGATGGAGATGGCGGCCAGAAAACGCGGCCTCTGGCCGGTCGCCGGCACAGACGAGGCCGGGCGCGGGCCTCTCGCCGGGCCCGTGGTCGCAGCCGCCGTGGTGCTCGACCCCGACAACATTCCCGACGGTCTTCACGATTCCAAGCAGTTGAGCGCCGCCAGGCGCGAAATGCTGTTCGCCCGTATCATGGAAACCGCCTTCGTATCCGTCGCGTCCAGTTCCTCGCGGCGCATCGATACGATCGACATCCGCAAGGCGAGCCTCGATGCCATGCGCCGCGCCGTCGCAGGCCTCGAAGTGGCGCCGAAACTGGTGCTGACGGACGGCCGCGACGTGCCGCCGGGCCTTGCCTGCGAGGGCCGGGCCGTCATCAAGGGGGATGCGCTTTCCGTTTCGATCTCGGCCGCATCGATCGTCGCCAAGGTCATGCGCGACAGGATGATGGCGCGGGCGGAAGAGACCTATCCGGGATACGGTTTCGCCGTGCATGCCGGTTACGCGACACAGGTGCACCGCACCGCCATCGAATCGATTGGCCCCTGCCGCCTCCACCGCATGAGTTTTCGCCCGCTGCGCAAGGACTGATCCGCCCCTTCCGCAACCATGCAGATCACCAGCTTCACGCTGGATATCAAAGCGCGCACGCTGGCTGCCAACCGGCAGAGGTGCGAAAGTATCGTGTCTGATCACCGATATCGAACGCCCAGCACAGACCAATGTGCGGTATACGCCAGACGCAAAAAAGGCCGGATCGCTCCGGCCTTTTTTAAGACATCGGTGATCGCGGCCTCAGTTGAGGCGGCTCTTCACTTCGCTGATCGCGTTGTTGAAGAGCGCGTTGCCGGTTGCGGCATCTGCCTTGGCGGCGATGACCTTCTCGGCGGCCGCGACAGCGAGATCGACGGCTGCGGCGCGAACGGCGTTGATCGCGTCTACTTCCGCCTGCTTGATCTTCTGCTCGGAGAGCGCCGTGCGGCGGGTGACGTATTCCTCGGTCTTCTGCTTGGCGTCGGCGGTCAGCGCGCTTGCTTCGCGTTCAGCGGCGGCGACGATGCTTGCGGCTTCCGCCTCGGCATCCTTGCGCTTGCGCTGGTATTCGGCGAGCAGGTGCTGGGCTTCCTCGCGAAGACGCTTGGCCTCCGCCAGCTCGTTCTGGATCTTCTCGGCGCGGGCGTCGAGACCCTTTGCCATCATGCCCGGAACCTTGAGATAGGCGATGAGGGCCAGGAACAGCAGGAGGCCGACAAAGGCATAGAATGTTGCGTCGAATGCCATGGTATCCTCCTTATTCGCCCGCTGCCGACTTCACGGCCGAAGCAATCTCAGCCTTGCTGGCCTTGGCGCCGATCAGCTGTTCGACGACGGCTGCGGTCGTTTCCTCGGCGATCGTGCCGACATCGGCAAGCGCCTTGGCCTTGATTTCGGCAATGCGCGTTTCCGCACCGGCGATCTTGTCCTGCAGCGAGGCTTCGATCTTGGCGCGTTCTGCGTCGGCCTTGGCCTTGGCTTCGTCGCGGGCGGTCGCGGCAATCGCGTTGCCCTTGGCACGGGCCGCGGCGAGTTCCTGTTCGTAGGAAGCGATCGCAGCGTCGGCTTCCGCCTTCAGGTGGGACGCTTCGTCGAGATCCTGAGCGATGCGGTCGTGACGCGTCTCCAGGATGCCGCCGATGCGCGGAATGACGACCTTCGACATGAGAAGGTAGAAGAGACCGAACGTGATCGCGAGCCACAGAAGCTGCGATGCGAACGTGGTCTGGTCGAACGGGGGGAAGACGCCGGAAGCGTGCTCGCCGCCATGGGCAACACCCGTTTCGGTGTGCACTTCGCCTGCCGGCTGAGCCGCATGCGCATCCGCAGGGGTCTCATGCGTATCCGCAGGAGTTTCCGCCTGGGCGATTTCGAAGGGGGTGGACTCGGCCGATGCCAAGGTCACAGACATGCTGACCTCCAGGGGGCACTCTCAGATCATGTACGGAACGTACGATGGACCACGGCCCTTGCGGGCCATGGTCCAGTCCTCAGCCGATATCAGACGGCGAAGAGGAGAAGGAGAGCGATGAGCAGCGAGAAGATGCCCAGAGCTTCCGTAACGGCGAAGCCGAATACGAGACGGCCGAACTGGCTGTCAGCAGCAGACGGGTTGCGCAGAGCGCCGGCCAGGTAGTTGCCGAAGATGTTGCCGAGGCCGAGAGCCGTGCCGGCGAGACCGAACGTGGCAAGACCTGCGCCGATGTACTTTGCTGCTTCCGCTTCCATGTTGAACTCCTTGAATGGGTTGTTGCGGCTTGTGAGCGGCGCCCGGAGGCACCGACGACTTTATTCCCTAGTGACCACCCGGATGCACGGCATCGTTGAGGTACATGCATGTCAGAACTGCGAAGACGTAGGCCTGCAGGAACGACACGAGGAATTCGAGACCAGTCAGAGCGACGGTCATGAGAAGGGGCAGGATCGCACCGGCGACGCCGACGGCGCCGAGCGCGCTGAGCGAGGTGACGAAGCCTGCGAAGACCTTCAGCGTGATGTGACCCGCCAGCATGTTTGCGAAGAGACGGATCGAGAGGCTGATCGGACGCGAGAGGAACGAGATGACCTCGATCGAGACGACCAGCGGAAGAAGCGCACCGGGAACGCCCGACGGCACGAAGAGCTTGAGGAAGCCGAAGCCGTGCTTGTAGAAACCGTAAACCACCACCGTGCCGATGACGAGCAGCGCCAGCGCGAAGGTGACGATGATCTGGCTCGTGACCGTGAAGAAGTAGGGCACCATGCCGAGAAGGTTCGCCGTCAGCACGAACATGAAGAGCGAGAAGACGAACGGGAAGAACTTCATCCCGTGGCTGCCCGCCCCTTCCCTCAGCATCGAGGCGATGAACTCGTAGGACATTTCCGAGACCGACTGCATGCGGCTCGGCACCAGGCCGCGCTGGCCGGTGGTGAAATAGAGGAAGCCTATGCCGGCCGCGACGGTGGCGACCATGAACAGCGAGGCATTGGTGAACGAGAAATCGATACCGCCGATTTCGATCGGAACAATCTTGTTGACCAGGAACTGATGGGTCGGATCGTTGGACACCGCTTATCTCTCTCGCTTGCCCGCCTTGCGACGGAAGTCACCCACTATGCGGACCGCGTCGTCAGACGCCGTCCTTCTTATCGGTCTCGTCCCGTCCGCTGCCGGCCTTGCCGGGCTGCCGCCCGGCCAGCCTGTCGACCGGATGGGGCGAAGCCACCATGCCGGCGGCGCGCATGACGTTCAGAACGCCGGCACCGAAGCCGAGAAGGAGGAATACGATCATTCCCCACGGCCCTGTACCCGCAAAATGGTCCAAAAGATAGCCCAGAAGCGCCCCGACGATCACGGCAGCGACGAACTCGCTCGAGAGCTTCATGGCGACCGCATAGCCCGAACGGCTCGCAGCTGCCCTCGCCTCGGCGGCTTCTTCCGCCCCGTCTGACTTGCGCTTGTCCGCGAGTTCCGCGTCGAGCCGCTTCAGCCGGTCTTCCAGACTTCCCTTTTGATCGTCGGCCATGGCATCCTCCTGCTTGATCCCGATGAGGCGTTCGCCCCAATGCGGACATATTGAAGGCTAGGATTCAAGCCATATCCGACCCCTTTCGAAGTCGGGCGCAACATAGTTTTAGGTGCCGGCATAGTCAAGGCGTGGCGGAGCTTTGCGCCGCAGCAAATATATACAATGAAATCAATGTATTGATCGGAAATTCACGGGAAGCGCGACTCTCTGTCCCGGGAATCGCCCGCGCTGTGGCGCGGACTCACCACAGCGGCCAGCGGGCTCAGCTCCAGCCACCGCCATAGGTGCGGTAGAAGATGTGCTTTCCGATCTTTGCCACGCGCTGCATCGTCCGGCCCCACGGCGGCTTGACGTAGGTGGCGTGATAGTGGGTCGAGGAGCCGACCTCGTCGATCCAGATCTTGCCGGCCGTGACCGCCATGGCGATTTCCTTGGCCGTCTTCCAGTGCCAGGGCGACAGGATGAGATCGGGAATACCGTCGCAGGCGAAGGAGAACTGGCAGCGGTTGCGCCAGTTCTGGTTCTGGTAGACCACGCCGCAGATCGTATCGGGATAGGCGGGGTTGCGCACGCGGTTGAGGATGACCTGGGCGACGGCGGCCTGGCCCTTCAGCTCTTCGCCGCGCGCTTCGAAATAGATGCCTTCCGCCAGGCACTTCTGCTCCTTCTCGGTGAAGACGCCCGGCGGCAGCGCGGTCGCGGCCCAGGCATGATCCTCCGGCGCGATTTCCGGGATGAAGCGGCCGGTCTCGTCCTTCGGCTTCAGGATCGAATCGAAGGGCGATTCCCGCGCATAATCCGGCTCGACGCGGGCATAGGCGGTGGCGAGGATATCGGCCTTGTCGCTGGTGACGAGATCGGCGATGACGGGCGAGACGCCGGGGTTCTTACGGACCGGCGTCTTCTTGTAGAAGGCCGTGGCGATCTGGATTTCCTTGCCGCGAATGTCGGCCCGCGCGAAGACCATGCGCTGACCGTCGTTGAAGACCGGAGAGAGGAGCGAGGACGTGCGTTCCAGGATCGAGCCGGCGGTGAAGTCCTTCGGCGGGCTGACGGGCACCACCGCGACGATACGGCCCTTCTTGTCGCGGCGGTTAATGCGGTCCTCGTCGGGAATGCCGCCCTGGCCCTTGTGTTCGCTGCGCAGCGCCGCCTTGCCGCCATCGGGCAGATCGACCCCCGCGCCGCTCTCGACGCCGCCGGTGATCATCGCATCGGCAAAGGAAATTTCGATTTCATGCACCGAGCCGGCGGGCGAACGGGTGAGCACCATGTTCTGGTTGCCGCCCTTGCGGTTGAGGCCAGCCAGATAGGTGGCAAGGTCGGTATGCGCGGCCTGGGTCGGCACGCTGGCGACGAGGCCGGCTGCCAGGACCAAAGGCATTTTCCATTCCCGCTTCAGATAGTCGAAGAAGCGGCCTGCCCCGGCATGACGAATGTTACGCTTACGCAACTGACTACTCCGCACGCATGTACGGGCGACCGCGCCGATGAACGACCGGCGTGCCTGCTGCCCGGATATTTTTGTATGGGAGCCAAGCCGCGCCGAGGCACGGGCCCGAAGCGGCTCGCTGTCAGGGTAAAATGAAGCATTAACCTTGATGGTTGGTTAATGCTGATAAATGGTTGGAGGGGAGGCACAGGCCTCCCCTTCACGTTTTTGTCAGAAGATCGCGAATATGGCCGACCGGCGGCTCAAATGACGACGTGCGAGCCGAGTTCCACGACGCGATTCGTCGGCAGGCGGAAATAGTCGGACGGGTCGGTGGCGAGGTCGGCGAGGGCGATGAACAAGCGGTCCTGCCACATGGGCATGCCGGACTGCGCATCAGGCACCAGCTTGCGGCGGCCGAGGTAGAACGAGGTCGACATGATGTCGAACTTGTGCCCCGCCTTGCGCATCACGCCGAGCGCCTGCGAGACGTTCTGCGTTTCCATGAAGCCGAACCGCATCTCGATCCGCGAGAAGCGCTCGGAGATGCGCTCCACGGTGAAGCGGTCGGCCGGGGCGACGCGCGGCTTGTTGGCCGTCGTGATGGTCAGCACGAAGTTCTGCTCGTGCAGGACGTGGTTGTGCTTGATGTTGTGCAACAGGGCCGCGGGCGCGAAATCCGGGTCGCTCGTGAGGAAGATCGCCGTGCCGGGAACCTGCACGGGGGCATGCGTGCTTTGCTTTTCCAGCGACTTCACGAAGGCCGACATCGGCACCTCGATGCGGCGCGTCTTCTCGCGCAGGATGCGGGTGCCGCGCGTCCACGTCCACATGATCACGACCACACCGGCGGCGATGGCGACGGGAACGTAGCCGCCATCATGGATCTTGAGCAGGTTCGCGCCAAGGAAGGTCAGCTCCAGCAGGAAGAGCGGCAGGAGAACCAAGGCGGCGGTGAGAGGCTTCCAGTGCCAACGCGCGCGCAGGAATTCGAAGGCGAGCACCGTCGTCACGACCATCGCGCCGGTCACGGAGATGCCGTAGGCGGTCGCGAGCGATTCGGAAGAGCCGAAGAGGAAGACCAGCAGCATGACGCCGAGCAGCAGGACGGTGTTGACGGCCGGCAGGTAGATTTGCCCGGTCTGCGTCTCGGATGTGTGGAAGATCTCCATGCGCGGCAGGAAGCCGAGATGGATGGCCTGGCGGGTGAGCGAGAAGGCGCCGGTGATGACCGCCTGGCTGGCGATGATGGTGGCGGCCGTGGCGAGGATGACCACCGGCAGCAGCGCCCAGTTCGGGAACATCAGGAAGAACGGGTTGGAAACCGTTTCCGGCCGGGCCAGCACCAGCGCGCCCTGCCCGAGATAGTTCAGGGTGAGCGCCGGGAAGACCAGGCAGAACCAGGCCCACTGGATGGGCCGGCGGCCGAAATGGCCGAGATCGGCATAGAGCGCTTCGGCCCCGGTGACCGTCAGGAACACCGCACCCAGCACGACGAGGCCGAGATAGCCCTCCGTCGCCATGAAATGCACGGCGTAATAGGGGTTGAAGGCCGCGAGAATGCCGAGATCATCGGAAATATGCGTGATGCCGCCAAGGCCCAGCACGATGAACCATATGGCGGTGATCGGCCCGAAGAATTTCGAGACGGCGGCGGTGCCGAGCGACTGCACGGCAAAGAGCAGCACCAGGATGACCACCGATATGGGCACGACATAATCGCCGAAAGCCGGCGTGACGAGCGTCAGGCCCTCGACGGCCGACAGCACCGACAGCGCCGGCGTGATCATGGCGTCGCCGATGAAGAGGGCCGCGCCGGCCGCGCCCATGAAGAAGAGGATGGGCGCGTGCTTGCCGGCCGTCTTCATCAACAGGGCCAGCAGCGACAGCGTTCCGCCTTCGCCGTGGTTGTCGGCGCGCAGCAGGAAGAGCACGTATTTGAGGGTGACGATGATCGTCAGCGTCCAGATCATCAGCGAGATGAGGCCGATCACTTCCTCGCGCACGAGGCCGTCGCCGGACACCGGCCGCAGCGCTTCGCGGAAGGCATAGAGCGGGCTGGTGCCGATATCGCCATAGACGACGCCGACCGAGCCGAGCGCCAGAAGAAACATTGCGCGCGGGCGGCTTTCGGGATGCGCTGCGCTGCCGGTACTTGCGTGCATGGGACGATCAGGCGTCAAAGCCAGCCTTTCCAGCGGAAAAAGAAAAACGGAAGGATCGCCGACAGGACCATCGCCACAAGGGTGAGCGGATAGGCATAGGCGACATGCAGTTCCGGCATGAATTCGAAGTTCATGCCGTAGATGGAGGCGATGAGCGTCGGCGGCAACAGCACCACCGAAGCGATCGAGAAGATCTTGATGATCGCGTTCTGCTCGAGATTGATGAGACCGAGCGAGGCGTCCAGCAGGAATGTGATGTTGCCGGCAACGAAATTGGCATGCTCGGACAGCGACTGCACATCCCGCGTCACCGTGCGGCAAAGCTCCAGGCTGTCGCGATCGGACTGCAGAGCGGGCAGGCCATGCAGGAAGGTCAGGACGCGTGACAGCGACAGGAGGCTGTCGCGCGTCTTCGCGATGAGGCGGTGCAACGCGGAGACCTGCACCACCCGATCCTCCAGGTAGCGCGGCGGCCGGCGCGCCAGGTGCCGCTTGTCCCCGAAGACTTCGAGCGAGAGCTTGTCGGCCCGCGTCACCGCGATCTCGAGGATTTCGGCGGTGCGGTCCACGATGGTTTCAAGCAGGCGCGTCACCATGACGGTGGGCGAGGAACAGCCGCCGGGAATGCGGCGCATGGCGGTTCGGAATATCTCGAAGGAGCGCGGCTCCGCGTAGCGGACGGTCAGCAGCCGTTCCGGCGTCAGGATGAAGGCGACGTCGGTGAGGAACGGCAGGTTGCTTTCGGCCTTCACCATCAGCGACGCCGTCATGTAGGCGGCACTGCCATCCGTATAGAGGCGGCTGGAGGGTTCGATGTCCTTGAGTTCGTCGCGGGTCGGGATGTCGATACCGAGCAGGCGCTCGGCCAGCGCCTCGTCGGCACGGGTCGGCTCGACCAGATCGACCCACACGGCACCAGCAAGGGCCTCCGTGGCGGCAGAATCGGTCTCAGCGGGCAGGGCCTGCGCCGCGCCATCGGGACGGAAGACGGTGATCACCGGCGAATGGCTCCGAAACGGACCATCGCACACACTCCTGTTACATACCGGCCTGTCAAATACCGGCGCGCGGCAGGCTGGGGATATTGCGCGGCGCAACATAAAAATCAAGGCCCCCTCCTCCACCGCGTATTCGGCGGCGGAGGTCGGGGACCTTGATCATGATGTCAGCAATCGGCAGCGGCGGCCGGCCAGCTATTCGAAGACGATGGCGGGCGCGCCGCGGGCACCCTTGCCCTGCACGGTTTCGAGTTCCTGCCAGACGCGGGTCGCGATCTCGCGATAGGTCTTCGCCGCCGCGCCCTCCGGGTTGGAAACCACGACCGGCGTTCCGGCATCGGAGGTCTCGCGGATATCCATGGTGAGCGGCACCTCACCGAGGAAGGGCACGCCGATGCGCTCGGCCTCCTTGCGCGCACCGCCATGGCCGAAAATGTCGTAGCGATTGCCGGTGTCGGGCGCGATGAAATAGCTCATGTTCTCGACGATGCCGAGCACCGGCACCTCGACCTTGGAGAACATGTTGAGGCCCTTGCGCGCATCGATGAGCGCAAGGTCCTGCGGCGTCGAGACGATGACGGCACCGGCCAGCGGCACCTGCTGCGCCATGGTCAGCTGGGCATCGCCCGTGCCGGGCGGCATGTCGACGACGAGCACGTCGAGCTCGCCCCAGGCGACTTCCCGCAGCATCTGCATGAGCGCGGACTGGATCATCGGTCCGCGCCAGATCATCGCCACCTCCTCGTCGACGAGGAAGCCCATGGACATGACCTTGATGCCGTAGTTTTCCATCGGCTTGATGATGCGGCCCTCGATCTGCTGCGGGCGACCGGAGATTTTCAGGAGACGCGGCATGGAGGGGCCGTAGATGTCGGCATCGAGAATGCCGACGCGGAGGCCGTTGGCCTTCAGCGCGAGCGCTAGGTTGACCGAGGTGGTCGACTTGCCGACGCCGCCTTTGCCGGAGGCGACCGCGATGATGGCGCCCACACCCGGAATGCCGGATTTCGCGCGCTGCGGGGGCTGACCCGGCGCGGCGTGCGTATGACTGGCGTGATCGTGTGCAGCGCCGCGGCCGGGCGGCTGCGGGGTCGGAGCGCGGGCGGCAGCCGGGCCCGATGCCGCGCGCTTGTCCGCCGTCAGCGCCACCATGGCAGCCTTGATGCCGGGGATTTCCTTGACGACCCGCTCGGCGGCGGCGCGCATGGGATCGAGCTCACGGGCGCGCTCGGCCGGCACGGTGATGGAGAAATAGGCTTTGCCATCGGAGATGAAGACATCGGAAACGAGGCCCATGTCGACGATGTTGCCGTCCATATCCGGGCCACGCACCGTGCGCAGCCGTTCCAGCACCTGTTCCTTGCTTACATCCGTCATGACATCCTCTTGAGACCCCGCCGTGCGATCGCCGGCCTTGTCCGTAGATAGTGCACGCGACGGCTGTCGCCAACGACTTTGTCTGCGACGGAAGGCTCAAGGCCTGCGGCAAAAATGGCGGCGTCAGGTGATGAGGCCGCGGCGGATCGCCTTCACGACCGCCTGGGTGCGGTTGACCGCTTCCAGCTTGCGGGTAACCTGGTTGAGGTAGTGATTGACGGTGTGCTCCGACAATCCCAGGATCTCCGCGATTTCCAGGCTCGTCTTGCCGGCGGCGGTCCAGCTGAGGCACTGGACTTCGCGCTCGGTCAGCACGACCTGGCCGGTCTTCCAGGCCGAGCCGATTTCCGCAAGCCGATTGAACAGGTGTACGGAGATCATCTGCAGCATCAGGCGGTCTTCACGCTTGAGCGCGAAATTGTCGCCGCCCCAGACGACGGCCCCCCGGTTGCCGAGCGCATCGTGCACCGGGAAAAAGTGGCCGACCAGCATGCCGTGATCGGTCATCATTTCGAGTAGGTCGCCGAATTCCGGATCCGCGCTCGCCTCGCCGAGCCAATCGCGCATGTCGTAGGAGAAGGGCACGGTGGTCAGCCGCAGCTTACGGATGCCCGCGCTGTGGCGGACCATGCGCATGGCATCGTATTTGGCGAGAACTTCCTGGGGCCAATTGCTGACGATGGAATAGGCCGAGAGCTTTTCCGCCTCGAAACCCGGCAGATTGAAGACGATGAAATATTTCAGACCATACTGTTCGCAGCGCCGGCGCATGTAGCGCACGATGTCGAACTGGGTCGCCAGCCCGGCAATCTCAGCAGCGTCGTCGTTTACCTGGTATTCCTCGCTGCTTTTTTCGTCAGCAGTCATTGGTGCCCCGCACTGTTCATTTCTTCCCTTGAGCATTTGGAGCGGGACCACGCGCATTCCAGACAGTCACAAGGTGTCTTCCCGTCAGTTCAAAAGCCCGGCCCTGATCGCCTTGACGACGGCCTGGACCCGGTTGACCGCATCGAGCTTGCGCGTCGCGCGGTTCAGGTAATGGTTCACGGTATATTCCGAGAGACCGAGGATCTCCGACATCTCCACGCTCGTCTTGCCGGCCGAGGCCCAGGACAGGCACTCGATCTCGCGGCGTGACAGCGACACGTTCTGGCGCCGACGCGCCCGCAGTTCGAGAACCTGGGTGAACACGAGATTGGCAATGGCGTTCAGCTCCGCCATCTCGTCGGGCCGCAGGGCCTCACGCGTGCCGCCGAAGGCGAGCGCGCCGCGCAGGCCGGCGGAATTGTGCGCCGGGAAATAGGCGCCGCGCGGCAGGCCGTGGCCTTCGAACAGGCGCATGGCGATCTCCGACTTGCCATCCGCACGGCGGCGGTTGGTGCGTTCGGCATCGTAGGAGAAGGGGGTCGTGCTCTGCCGCAGATGCTCGATGACGGGACTGCCGAAAATGAGGCCCGCATTGTCGTAGGCCTGCAGCATGTCCTTCGGCCAGGACGTCATGAGAACATGCGAGGAGAAATTCGTCGGCGCTTCCGACGGCACGTTGATCAGGATATAGCCGTTGAGGCCATGGCGATGCGCGATCGCCAGCAGAGTGTCGGCGATATCCGATTCCGATCCCATCGCCGACGGGCCCGAATCCCACCGCTGATGAAACTTCGCAGAATCCGTATGAAGTCGATCCGCCATAATCACCTTCCTTCAGCACGCATGCGAAAGTGCGGCAGGTCTGCCAACACGATACACTGCTTGCTTCAGGAACCCCCGTATCCCAATGCAAGTATTTCCGATGGATCGCGCCTCAAGCCGCGATGAGCGACGCAGCCCGCAGGCTTGTCGACAGTGAAGCTAATGAGCCCCTCCGCTCACGTCCAGCGCGATTTTCTAATTTACCGTAAAATGCGGTGATAAGATCGGTTTTGTCCGGTTACGTACACAGCGATCGCGTCAGCGTTGTGGACCAAGGCGCGCATCCAACTCATTCTTGATCGCACCGGCCGCCTGCCGCACCAGGGGCACCCAGGCCTCCAGCTTTTCCTGCCCCACGCGATAAGCGGGTCCCGTGACGGAAATGCCGGCGACCAGCGAGCGGGCGGCATCGCAGATCGGCGCGGCGACGCATCGGATGCCGGGCTCGTGCTCCTCCTGGTCGAAGGCCACGCCGCTGCGGCGCACCGCCTCCAGCTCGCCGAGCAGCGCCGCGCGATCGACAAGCGTCTGCGGCGTGAAACGGCGAAACTCGATGCCCGAGAGAATCACCTCCAGCGCGGCATCATCCAGGGTGGAGAGCGCGGCCTTGCCGACGCCCGTGCAATAGACCGGCGAGGCATTGCCGATCTGCGAATTCATCCGCACCGCCTGACGGCTTTCCACCTTGTCGAGATAGATGATCTCGCGGCCACGCAGCACGCCGAGATGCACCGTCTCGCCCGTTTGCGCGTGCAGCGCCTCCAGGAACGGTGCAGCCACGGCGCGGAACTCGTTGCGCGCCCAGCTGGCCGAGGCAAGTTTCAGTAGGCGCAGGCCCGGCACGTAGACGTGGTCGGCCCGAAGATCGAGCAGGCCCTCCTGTACGAGATGGGTCAGCTGGCGGTGCAAGGTGCCGCGCGGCTGGCCGCTGACCGCGAGGATATCCGTGAACCGCATTGGACGCTCGGCGAGCGCCACGGCCTCCAGCACGGCCATGGTCTTGCCCAGCGTGCCGGTACCGACCGTCTCGTCCTTCTGCTCCGTCGCCATCTGCGCCGCTCCGCTCAACCCTTGACAGGGCGGCAGCCTAGCGAAATAATTCCGAATAATCAAACTTAGTTCCGAATAATGGAACTATACGGGAGGAGACGATGGCGAGCCGCTATCCGGACCTGGCGGGACAGGGCGTTCTGATCACCGGCGGCGGCTCGGGAATCGGGGCGGCGCTGGTCGCGGCCTTTTGTGCCGAAGGCGCCCGCGTGGCCTTTCTCGATATCGCGGAAGCCGAAAGCCGCGCCCTGGTCGCGCAAATGGCGGAAACGGCCGCCCACCGGCCCCATTTCATCAAGGCGGACCTGCGCGACATCGCGGCCCTGCGCGGCGCGGTCGATGAGGCGATCTCCGTCCTCGGCGGCATCCGCGTTCTCGTCAACAATGCCGCACGCGACGACCGGCAGGAGCTGGACGCCATCGAGCCCGATGGCTGGGACGAAAGCCAGGCCGTGAACCTTCGCCACCAGTTCTTCGCCGCGCAGGCGGTCGTGCCGGCCATGCGCAGGGGCGGCGGCGGGGCGATCGTCAACTTCTCCTCCATCGCCTACCTGCTCAATATGGGGGAACTGCCCGCCTATGCCACGGCGAAGGCCGGCATCATCGGCCTGACGAAGTCGCTCGCCGGCAAGCTCGGGCCGGACAATATCCGCGTCAACGCCATCCTGCCCGGCATGGTGCTGACCGAACGGCAGAAGCGGCTCTGGGTGGACGAGGCCGATGCCGCCGCCGGCATCGCGCGGCAATGCCTGAAGCGCTCCCTCGTTGCCGAGGATATGGTGGGCCCCTGTCTCTTCCTGGCATCGGACGCATCCGCCGCCATCACCGCACAAACGCTCATTGCCGATGGAGGCATGCTCTGATGACCCATACAGCTTCCCCCACCGACGCCGCTTATGTGGCCGTGGACTGGGGAACGTCCAGCTTTCGCCTGTGGCTCATCGGCCGTGACGAAACCGTGCTTGCCGAACGCCGCAGCGGCGAAGGCATGACGACCGCCGCCCGCACCGGCTTTGCCGCGGTGCTGCAAAGCCATCTCGCCGCCATTTCCGCGCCCGACGACCTGCCCGTGCTGATCTGCGGCATGGCCGGCGCGAAGCAGGGATGGGTGGAGGCCGGCTATCTCGACACGCCGGCTGCCCTTTCCGCCATACCCGCCGCCGCCGTGCGGGTGCCCGGTGTCGCGGCCGACATCCGCATCCTGCCCGGCCTCGCCCAGCGCGACGCGGCCGCACCCGACGTCATGCGCGGCGAGGAAACCCAGCTTCTCGGCGCGGCCGCCGAACTCGGCAATGGCGACCATCTCGTCTGCATGCCGGGCACCCACAGCAAATGGGTGCGGCTCTCCGCGGGCAAGGTGGAGGGCTTCTCGACCTTCATGACGGGCGAACTGTTCGACGCCATCGCGAAGAACACGATCCTCAGCCACGCGGTTGCCGATGCCGGCGCAATCGCTCCCGACAATGGTGCCTTCCGGGCGGCCGTCACGCGCATGGTCGCCAATCCGGCGCTTGCGACGAGCCAGATGTTTTCCGTACGGGCGGGCTCGCTGATTGCCGGGCTTTCACCCGATGATGCCAAGGCGCGCCTGTCGGGCACGCTGATCGGGCTCGAAATCGCCGGCGCGCTTTCGCTGGCGGCGAAGGACACGCCCGTGACGCTTGTCGCGTCGGGCTCGCTCGGTATGCTCTACGAGCAGGCGCTGGCCGCCGCGGGCCTTGCCCCTACCGTCATCGATGCCGATGCGGCAGTGCGTCACGGCCTTGCTGCCGGCGCAAAGGCCCTCTGGTCGCTCTAGTCATTAACGTCGCCGACCTCGTCGGCTGGAACGCTCGAAGAAAGTCGCAACAATGAGCCGCATCCCCTTTCCGCCGATGAAGTATCCGTTGATCGCCATCCTGCGCGGCCTGAAGCCGCACGAGACGGAGGATGTCGTCGGCACGCTGATCGAGGCCGGCTTCACAGCCATCGAAATCCCCTTGAACTCGCCGGAGCCGTTCAAGTCCATCGAGATCGCCGTGAAGATGGCGCCGGAAGTCTGCCTCATTGGGGCCGGCACCGTGCTGACCGTCGAGGACGTGAACCGTCTTGCGGATGTCGGCGGGCGCCTGATGGTGAGCCCGAACGTCGAGCCTGACGTCATTTCCACCGCCGCCGCCAAGGGCATGGTCACGATGCCGGGCGTCTTCACGCCGACCGAGGCGCTCGCCGCCGCACGGGCCGGCGCGACGGGCCTGAAATTCTTCCCGGCCAGCGCGCTCGGCCCGTCCGGCATCCAGGCGATCCGCGCCATCCTGCCGCCGGAACTCGAAATCGCCGCCGTGGGTGGTGTGTCGGATCAAAATTTCGGCGATTATGCCGCCATCGGCATCCGGAGCTTCGGCCTCGGCTCCAGTCTCTACAAGGTGGGCATGGACGGCGCCGCGGTGCGCACGCGCGCCAAGGCCACGCTCGATGCCTATGATGCCGTTTATGGAGGAAAACGATGACAGACACCCATGCATTTACCGGCCGCGTCCTGTGCGATGTCGACAGCGCGCTGGGCGAAGGCCCGACCTACGATCCGGCGACCGACACCGCCTTCTGGTTCGACATCATCGGGCAGAAGCTGCATGAGCTGCAGCTTGCCACCATGAAGAAGACCGTGCACGACCTGCCTTTCCTCGGCAGCGTGCTGGCCGTGATCGATGCCGAGCGGCAGCTCATCGCATCCGACAAGGGCCTCTTCATCCGCACGGTGGCGGATGGCAAGCTCAGCCCCTTCGCCAGGCTCGAAGACAAGCCGGGCAACCGCTCCAACGACGGACGCGTGCATCCGTCCGGCGCACTCTGGATCGGGACGATGGGGCGCAAGTCCGAAACGCATGCCGGCGCGATCTACCACGTTGCGGGCGAGCGGGTGACGAAGCTTTATTCCGATATCACCATTCCCAACGCCATCTGCTTTTCGCCGGATGGCAGCGTCGGTTATTTCACCGATACGGATGTGAACCACCTCATGCGCGTCACGCTCGATCCGGCCACCGGCCTGCCGACCGGCGCGCCGCAGGTGCTGAGCGACGAGTCGGGAACGCCCGGCGGCGTGGACGGTGCGGTCTGCGATGCCGACGGGCTGATCTGGAACGCGCGCTGGGGCGCCAATGCGGTGGACGTCTATACGCCCGACGGCACGAAGATCGCCCGCCATCTGGTGCCTGCCTCGCAGTCGAGCTGCCCCGCCTTCATCGGCGCAAAAGCCGACCGCCTTTTGGTGACCTCCGCATGGCAGGGCATGGATAGAGCCGCCCGCGGCAAGGATCCGCATGCCGGCCAGACCTTCGAGCTGGGCGTTACGGTGAACGGCCGTTTCGAGCCGCACTTCAAACTCTAGGGGTGATCCTGACCGTCGATATGAGGGAGCGGCTGCCCGGGACCCGACCGGGCAAGAGCCGCTCCTTTTGCATGGCGGACATCAAAAATGAGGCAAATTTTATCGGAACCAAAACCCGGAGTCACCGTTGTGTGTGCATCAGCCGGTGCGGAGGATACTTTGAGACCGCCGCGCCTTGATACCAACGAGACGAAAGGCAGGTTTATCATGAGCAAGAAACTTCTTACCTCCGTTGCCGCTGGTGCACTCTTCCTTGGCGCAGCCCTGGCTCCTGCGGCATATGCACAGGACACCAACCAGCCCGCAGCCGGCCAGACGATGGAACAGCAGCCGGGCATGACCAACGATGACGCCACGGGCACGACCCCCGGCGACACCGCTGCGACCCCCGGTGCAACGACTGACCAGAACACGGCCGAAACGCCGGCCACGACCCCGACCGAAGACACGGCCCAGGCTCCGGCCGCTGCCGGTGACGAGTATCTGACGGCCCAGTCGGACGAGCAGATCAGCGCCAACACCTATATCGGTCAGTCGGTCTACAACAGCGCCGATGAAAGCATCGGCAAGATCTCCGACCTGATCATGGAAAAGAGCGGCGGCATTGACGCTGCGGTGATCGGTGTCGGCGGCTTCCTGGGTATCGGCGAAAAGTGGGTTGCCGTGCCGTTCGAGAAGATCTCGATCACGCAGGTTCCGGATTCGGACGACGTCAAGCTGACCACGACCGAAACCGCCGAAAGCCTGCAGGCAGCGCCGGAATTCAAGACCAAGGCGCAGCAGGTCTCCGAGCGTCAGGCCAACCAGCCGGTCGACAACTCGACCACGTCGTCGACGACCTCGGGCACCCTGCCCTCCACGACGCAGCCGGCTGAATAAGCCTCAGGCTGAACGAAAGAAGCCCGGTGGCGAGCGCCACCGGGCTTTTTCGTGCACGAAAACGGCGGCAGTCAGCGGCGCAGGACCGGACGCACCTCTTCATGGAAGAAACGGAAATAGGACGTGATCTGCGCAAGCGCGTTGGTCGACAGCTTGTACTGGATGCCGAGGCGGCCGTTGGAATACCAGCGCACCGTACCGCTGAGACGGCCAAGCTCCTCGCTTTCGACCGTCACGAGCTGCCCCGGCATGACCTGAAGGGGTTTTTCGATATCGAAGGCCATGCCGCTCGGCGAGAGATCGACGACGCGCGCCCGCGTCGACTGGTGCATGATCTTCACCGTCGCGAAAAGCCGCACGCTGGAACGATTGCTTGCCCGGACGGGCATATCCTTGATCGTCGTCATTCAGCACACCCCCATCGTTGCCGACATGAACGCAGGGTAGTGAGAAACACTTGCCGCCCCGCTAATGGACAGCGTTGAGAATTGGTAAATGCACCCTCAGGATGCGGCGCGGCCCTCGACGGTGACATAGCGATCGGCAAGGTAGCGCATGGTCGCCACCGCGTCCGCCGGCTTTCCGTAGAAATAGCCCTGCCCCATGCCGCAGCCGAGCGCCTTGAGCTTCAGCGCCTCGGAGAAGTCCTCGATGCCCTCGGCGACGACGGCCAGATCGAGCCCCTCGCACATGGTGACGATGGCCTTGATGATGTGCTCGGACGCCTTGTCGTTGGAGATACGCGAGACGAAGGCGCGGTCGATCTTCACCTTGTCGAAGGTGAAATCGCGGAGCCGCCCGAGGCTGGACTGGCCCGTGCCGAAATCGTCCAGCGAAATGCGCACGCCCGCGGCGCGAAGCTCGCAGACGATCTTCTGGGCCGTGTCGGCATCCGTCATGACGGCGGTTTCGGTGATTTCCAGCTCCAGCCGGCGGGGATCCAGCCCCACGCGGTTGAGGATCGCCAGCGTGTTGAAGGCGGTCTTCGGATCCATCAGCTGGGCGGACGAGAGATTGAAAGAAAGGAAGAGTTCCTTGGGCCAGGAAAGCGCCGCTTCGGCGGCCTTGCGCAGCAGCGTGTCGGACAGCGCATCGATGAAGCCGCGCTCTTCGGCGAGCGGCACGAAGACGGCCGGCGAGACATAGCCGAGATCGGCATCGCACCAGCGCGCCAGCGCCTCGAAGCCCACCACCGTATCGTCGCGAAGGCTGACGATCGGCTGGAAATGTACATCCACCTCGTTGGCGATGATGGCGTTGCGCAGCGCCTGCTCCAGTTGCGTCGCCCGCTTCATCTCCTGGGCGATTTCCTGGGAATAGACGGTGATCTGGCCGCGGCCGCGCCGCTTGGAGCGATAAAGCGCGGTGTCCGCACTTTTCAGGAGCTCGGTGAAGTCCTCGCCGGCGAAGGGGTAGATCGCAAAGCCGAAGGAGGCCGACAAGCGCACGTTGCGGTCGCCGAGGTCGAAGGGCGCCGACAGGACCTCGCGCAGCATCTGCCCGATCTTCTCCGCGCCCTTGCGTTCGAAGACGAGCGGCAGCACGAAGGCGAATTCGTCGCCGCCATGGCGCGTGACGGTGGCGCCATCCGGAACGCAGGCTTTCAGGCGATGGGCGACCTGGCAGAGGATTTCGTCGCCGGCGCGGGGGCCGAACAGATCGTTGATGGGCTTGAAGCCGTCGAGATTGGCGATGCCGATGGCGAAGGGCGCGGGGTCCTCCTCGCGCTCCTTGGCGATCTGGCGAACCTTGTCACGCAGTCGGTACAGATTGCCGAGCCCGGTCAGCGGGTCGGTATAGGCCATGGCATGGAGGTCAGTCTGGGAAACATCCAGCGCCGCGTGATCAGCAGACTTCATTAATGATTACCCGTACTTGCACTCGACCTCCGGAGACTGCTTCACGATGCGGCATGAGCGTTAACAAATGCATAGCGCCAAGTCGTCAGTCCTGCCCACCAACCTCCCTAAATATGGGGGGTTGACCCTTCCTCTCCCCATCTATGCGACGGATTTTTCGCCCATTCGGCTCACATAGCGCCGGTAGATGGCCTCGATCATGTCGGGGCTTACCGGCTTGGTGATGTAATCGTCCATGCCGGCATCCATGCATTTCTGCATGTCCACGTTCAGCGCCTGGGCGGTGACGGCAACGATGGGCGTGCGCGTGCCCGTCAGCTTCTCCGCGTCGCGGATTTCCTTGGCGGCGTCGATGCCGTTCATCAGCGGCATGGAAATATCCATCAGCACGAGGCGCGGCTGGTGCTTGCGCCACAGCATGACCGCCTCCTCGCCGTTCTCGGCGATACGGTGCGAGACGCCCATGCCCTCGAGGATCTGCGAGAAGACGAACTGGTTGATCTGGTTGTCTTCCGCCACCAGCACCTCGACGTCGCCGACCGCGCCGGGCAGCATCGTCGTGATGTCGGTTGCGATGTACCAGTCGTCGGCAAAGGTTGCCGGCGTGACCACGATCTCGCCGAGCGGCGAGGCGTCCTCCGACAGGAGTTCGTGGCTATCGACAAGCGTCCGCATGAAATCCGACCCGATATCGTCGGGCGTGATCAAGCGCGTTTCGATACCGAAGTCGTTGGCGGCGATGGCGTCGCGCCCCGGCAGGTTCCTGTCGATGACGATGTAATCCAGAGTCAGACCGCGGGCAGCGGCGACGGCGAGGAAGGCCTGGTGTTCCGCGACGCTGCGAACGGCGCAGCATTCCGCGCCACGCGCCTTGAGTGCCGCGACCAGAATATCCTCGATATGCGGATTGTCCGTGACGACAAGCACGCGCTTTCCGGCGATCGTCCGCAGTTCATCGGGGTCCAGTTGATCGAGCAGCAGCCGGTGTTCGGCCTCGCGAACGGGATCGAAGCAGTTCTGCGCCTCGATGAAGCCGCCGGCCACGCGCAGCACCGCGTCGGCCGACGCAAGGTCGGCAACCTGATCGCGCGCATAGGCGGTGACGTCCTGCATGACGGTCACGACGACGTAATGTTCGGGTGCGCCGATGCGGTACTTTTGAGTGATGGTGTAGAGATCGGAACCGTCGGCGCGAATGATATGCTCGGCCAGGCTGGTCGGTTCGCCGGTCTCCAGGACCATGCGATCGCCCTGCTCGATCCGTTCGGCGGTTTCCGGGTCGGCGAAGGCCCAGGAAGAGCGTCCGACGATGGTTTCGGCGCTCGCCCCATAGATCGCGCAGAAAGCCTTGTTCGCCGCGATGTAGGTCAGGTTGCGATCCTTGATCACGACCGGGGACGGCAGGGTTTCCAGGATATCCTCGGTCAGCGCGATACGCTCGAGGTCAAGGCGCCATTGCTCTTCCTGCTTCTTCTGCTCGGAGACATCGATGAAGGTGCTGACACTGTAGCCGCTCGGCAGGCGGCGCTTGCGGAAATGGATCCATCGGTCGCGGCCAACCCGCTCGACGGCGTCGTGCTGCTCGCGCCAATGGGCGGAGATGCGGCTGGAGATCCATTCCTCGCGGTTGATCGCCCTGTGTCGCTGATCCGGCGTGATGCCGTAGCGCATGCCGCTGTCGAAGATCGCGCCCAGCACATCGCGCAGGCGGGTTCCGGGGGTCAGCATTTCGACGGGAATGGGAAAGTAGCGAAGGGCCTGGCGGCTGGCGAAGACGAGGCAGTCGTTCTTGTCGTACACGATCACGGCCGCAGCGAGGATATCGCACGCGGCCTCGAACATTCCCAGCCGGATGTGCGCGTCTGACGGCGCTACATCATTCATATTGGCCACCCCTGCCTGTCTGGCATTCCCGCTAACATGCTGATCGGCGCTTCACGCGCTCTTGGACATGGGAATGACAGCGGCCAGCCGCGCTGAAATCGTCCGCCGGGCGACCGGCACGCTTGTGCTCATACAAGCCAAGCAGCACGTTCGCAGCATTTTATTAAAGCCTGATTAAATCTCCTGGCCACATCAGGCACGCGCAAGCCGGGATAAGCCGCCAAGACCACTGGCGGGGGCCGCGCGAATCCGCGAAAATGGCACCATGACCATCAGGCAGCTTTCCGAAACCCTCATCAACCAGATCGCGGCCGGCGAAGTGATCGAGCGCCCGGCCAGCGCCGCCAAGGAGCTGATCGAAAACGCGCTGGACGCGGGCGCGACGCGCATCGAGATCGCCACCGCGGGCGGCGGAAAGACGCTGCTGCGCGTCACCGACAATGGCTGCGGCATGGCGCCCGGCGAGCTGGAACTGGCGATCCGCCGGCACTGCACCTCCAAGCTCGACACCGACCTGCTGGATATCCGCACCCTCGGCTTTCGCGGCGAGGCGCTGCCGTCCATCGGCTCGGTCGCCCGCCTTTCGCTGCTCAGCCGCACGGCGGAAGCCAGCGAAGGCGCCGAGATCAGCGTGACGGGCGGCAAGGTCGAGCCGGTGCGCCCGGCGGCGGCCAACCGCGGCACGGTGGTGGAAGTGCGCGACCTCTTCTTCGCCACGCCGGCGCGGCTGAAGTTCATGAAGAGCGAGAAGGCCGAAGCGTCAGCGATTTCCGATGTCGTGCGGCGCATGGCCATCGCCTTCCCGCATGTGCGCTTCGTGCTATCCGGCTCCGACCGGACGACGCTCGAATTTCCGGCGACCGGGACCGACCGCCTTGCCCGCATCGCACAGGTGCTCGGCCGGGAATTCCGTGACAACGCCATCGAGATCGATGCGGAGCGGGAGGGCGTGCGGCTGACGGGCTTCGCCGGCCTGCCGACCTTCAATCGCGGCAACAGCCTGCACCAGTTCGCTTTCGTCAACGGCCGGCCCGTGCAGGACAAGCTTCTCTGGTCGGCGCTGCGGGCGGCCTATGCCGAAACCATTCCGCACGGGCGCTACCCGGTCGCGGTGCTGTCCATCGAGATCGACCCGGCGCTCGTGGACGTCAACGTGCATCCGGCCAAATCCGACGTGCGCTTCCGCGATCCGGGGCTGGTGCGCGGCCTGGTCATCGGTGCAATCCGCGAGGCGCTCGGACGCGAGGGCGACCGGGCGGCCACGACGGGCGCCAGCGGCCTGATGCGCGCTTTCCGGCCGGAAGCACAGCGCTCCGCTACGCCTTGGACGCCCGCCGCCTCGCCCTATCGCCCGTTCGAGCCGGCAGCATCGATGCCGCTTCGCGCCGCGCAGGCCGGCTTTGCCGAATTCGCAACGCCATCGGCGCGCAGCGAGCCGGTTTTCACGGCGCAGCAGCCTGTGCCGGACGACGCGCCGCCGCAGCACCACCCGCTCGGGGCGGCGCGCGCGCAGCTGCACGAAAACTACATCGTCGCGCAGACGCAGGACGGGCTTGTTATCGTCGACCAGCACGCGGCGCATGAACGGCTCGTCTTCGAGGCCATGCGCAACGCGCTGCATTCCCGCGCCGTGCCCGCGCAGGCGCTGCTCATCCCCGAAATCGTCGACCTGCCGGAAGACGATTGCGACCGGCTGGTCGCCCATGCCGAGGAGTTTGCCACGCTCGGGCTCGGCATCGAGCGCTTCGGGCCGGGCGCGATCGCGGTGCGCGAAACGCCCGCCATGCTCGGCGAGATGGACGCGACCGGCCTCATCCGCCAGCTGGCGGACGAGCTTGCCGAATGGGACACGGCGAACGGCCTCAAGGCAAAGCTCGAATATCTCGCCGCGACCATGGCCTGCCACGGCTCGGTGCGCTCCGGGCGGCGCATGCGGCCGGAAGAGATGAACGCGCTGCTGCGGCAGATGGAAGCCACGCCCGGCTCCGGCCAGTGCAATCACGGCCGCCCGACCTATATCGAGCTGAAGCTGTCGGATATCGAGCGTCTGTTCGGGCGCAGCTGAACGGCGAAAGCGCTGGAAATTTGGCCCCCGCCGCGATATGCACCATGAAGCTTTCTTGACGTAATTCCGGATACGGACCGTTTGCCGAAGCGGAATTGCCAGCAGTGATACGGATACTGAAATCGATGATGAACCGTTTTGAAGGCCGCAACGGCAGTCGGGAAGCGAAGATCCGCTACCTCGACGGCGATTTCCAGATCCTGATGCCGGGTTCGCACGTCATCTGCGCGATGACCGGCGAGACGATCCCGCTCGAGGAACTGCGCTACTGGAGCGTCGCGCGGCAGGAAGCCTATATCAGCTGCGCGGCTTCGCTCGATGCCGAGAAGCGCGCGGGCGCGCTGCCGACGCAGAAGCGGTAGAGCATTTCCAGCCGAAGCGAAGTCGCTTCGGCGTCGGATAATGCGGTAAAAACAGGAATCTATAGCATTTCCGGTGAACCGGAGTTCACCGGAAATGCTATAGGGTTCACCCCGCCGGGCGTTGCAGCTTGCGCTGCCGCGCATTGGCGATGGCCGCCTCGATGATCGCGTCCGGGCCCTTCGGGTCATCGAACCGGATTTCCACCTCGATCACCCGGCTCTTTTCCTGCAATTCCTCTGACCGCCCGTGCCCGCCGCCGAGCCGCACGCTGTCCTTGGCCGTGGTGACGAGCCCGCAGCCCAGGTCTTCGGCCTGCTGAAGCAGTTCGGCCACCTCGTCCTCGCCGAGGAAATGGTGATCGGGGAAGGACCGCGTCATCTGGAGCTGCGCGCCGGTTTCCCGCACGGTCCGGAAGAACTTCTCGTTGTCGGCGATACCCGACCAGGCCATGACGGCCTGCCCTTCGAGATCACCGGCACCGACCGTCACCAGCGTCGCGGGATGGATGGCCTTGCCGGCGCGCGCGGCCTGGCGGATCAGCCTGTCGGCCGCCGCGCCGTCGCCGATCGCAAGCAGGGCGCTTGCCTGCCGCATCTGTTCGCCGAGCGGGGCGCGCACCGGCCCGCCCGGAACGAGGTGGCCGTTTCCGATGCCGCGACGGGTATCGATGACGACAAGCGCGTAGTCGAAGACGAGCCGCGCGCTCTGGAAACCGTCATCCATGATGATGAGGTCGGCGCCCTCTTCAACGAGCTTCAGCGCGCCCTTGATGCGCTTGCGGGAGATGACGGTCAGCGCCTCGCGGGCAAGCAGCAGCGGCTCGTCGCCGACGGCGCGGGCGCGGTGGTGATGCGGATCTACGACGGTGGTGACATCGAGCGAACCGCCATAGCCGCGCGACAGGAAACCGGGTTTCAGGCCGCGCGCCCTGGCGGCGCGGGCAAGGGCGATGGCCGTCGGCGTCTTGCCGGCGCCGCCCACCGTGAAATTGCCGACGCAGATGACGGGGACCGGCACCTGCGCGCGGCGGCCGCTGCGCATGCGTCGCCCCGCAATCCACCCGTAGAGGTGCGAGATCGGCCAGAGCGCCCGGGCTCGCCAGTCGGGCTTCGTCCACCAGAACGGCGGCGCTTCACTTACCATTTCATCCCCCGCAGGCACCCCTGCCCGTTCGACGGCACAAGAAACGCGAGAACGGTGCGGAAATCAACCATCGTGCCATGAGCGGGTGCAGCGCGGCGGCAGCGTTCACGCCACCGGGCGCGCGGCGGCGGCGCCCGAGAAGAGCGGCACCAGTTCGGTGATGTCGTTGAGGCAATAATCCGATGCCTCCGACAGGGATTGCCGCGATCCCGTGCCCGTCAGCACCGCGACGGTGACGCCGGCACCGGCGCTGCGCCCCATATGGAGATCGTGGTTGTTGTCGCCGACCACGGCGACCTGATGCGGTTCCAGCCCCGTGGCAGCGCAGAAGCCCAGCACCATGCCCGGTTCGGGCTTAACGCCATAGCCGCTGTCATAGCCCGCGACATAATGCAGGTAGCCGTCGAAACCGAAGCGCTTGGCCGTCGCACGGATCGAGGCCTCGTTGTCGGACGAGGCGACGCCTAGCCGGTAGCCGCGCGCATGCATGGTGGCGAAGAAGGCGGCAAGATCGGTGACGGCAACGGCCAGCTGCGCCGAATTGGCGAAAAGCCCGTCAAAATGGGTGGTGAGCGTTTCCACCGTGAAGGGCGCGCCCGCCGCCACGAAGCCCTCGGCGATCTCCACCGTATTGCCGGCCGCCAGCAGGCTGTCGGGCGTGACATAGCCGGTATCCGGGTCCATGCCGCCGGCGACGAGCAGCTTGCGGGCAAGGTCCTCATCGCCCTTGGCGGCGATGCGGCCGAGCTCGTAGTTCACGGGCACCCAGCTCTTGGCATAGTCGAGCAGCGTGCCGTCCTTGTCGAACAGGATACCGGAGATCGCGTCGGCCTTCGTCATGTCGCGTCCTTTCAGGAGGACTGGCGCGGGTGGAGCCGCGCCTTCACGGTGAGGGGATTGATATAGGGTTCGAGCCCCTTGACGGTGGCGCGCAGCGCGCCGCGCATTTCCTGCACCGTCTCCTGGCCCGCATCGATCATCTGCCGGCGCATCTCCTCGTTGTTGAGGAGATAATGCACGCCCTTGGCCAGCATCTCGACGTCGCGCACCATCTTGGCGCTGCCGTTTCGGGCAAGCTTCTGGTAGGTCTCGCGGAAATTCTGCACATTGCCGCCCGACAGGATCGCGCAGCCGAGCATGGCCGGCTCCAGCGGGTTCTGCCCGCCCTCGGCAAAGAGCGAACGCCCGACGAAGGCGACCTCCGTCATGCGCAGGTAGAGCCCCATCTCGCCGATCGTGTCGCCGAGGAAGATATCCGTTTCCGCCGTCAGCGGTTCGCCGGACGTGCGCCTGACGACCTTCAGGCCGCGCGCCGCCAGCATATCCGCGACGGCGTCACTGCGCTCGGGATGGCGCGGCACGACGATGGTGAGCAGGCCGGGCGTGCGCTCCTTCAGGGCGCGGTGCACATTGCCGGCGGCGGCCTCCTCGCCCTCGAAGGTCGAGATCGCCGCCCAAGTCCGGCGGCCGGCGATCTGGCCGAGATAGGTCGCGAGCGCCTCGGCATCGGCCGGCGGCGCATCGGTATCGACCTTGAGATTGCCGGATACCGTCACCGGCAATGCGCCGAGCGCGCTGAAGCGCTCCGCATCCACATCCGACTGGGCGATGACCAGCGCGAAATTCTCGAACAGCGCCTCGGCGAAGGCCTGGCGGCGCTGCCAGCGCGGGAAGGAGCGATCGGAGATGCGGCCGTTCACCAGAACCTGCGGGATATGGCGCCGGCTCAGTTCCAGGATGGTCATCGGCCAGATTTCCGATTCCGCCATGATGGCGAGGTCGGGATGCCAATATTCGAGGAAGCGGCTGACCGCCGGCTTCAGGTCGAGCGGCACATACTGGTGGATGACGTCGGAGCCCAGCCGGTCGTGAACGACCTTCGCGGAGGTGACGGTGCCGGTGGTCAGCACCACCGCGATGCCGCGGCGGCGCACTTCCTTGATGAGCGGAATGATCGAGTTGGTCTCGCCGACGCTTGCGGCGTGGAACCAGACCAGCGGTCCGGCCGGGCGCGGCACGCCCGCCACGCCGTAGCGCTCGCGGCGTCGCGCGCGCTCTTCCTTGCCCTTGGCGGCGCGCACCGCCAGATACGGACCGATGACGGGGTAGAGCGCGACGCCTCCCCAGCGGTAGATCGAAAGCGTGAGGCGGGCGAGCCGGCTGCTCATCGGCAAGACACCTTCGTTGGGGCTTTCGGGCTATGGAGGATCATGAAGGGTCCGGTCTTTCTGTCCGGCGCGGTCAGGCCGCGCGGGACGGGGTCGGTGACGTCGGCTCAGCCTTTGCGCGGGTCCAGGAGACGGTGCATGTGCACGATGAAGTAGCGCATATGCGCATTGTCCACGGTCTGCTGGGCCTTGGATTTCCAGGCGACGAGCGCGCTCGCATAATCGGGGTAGATCCCGACGATATCGAGGCTGTCGAGGTCGCGGAACTGCAGGTCGTCGAGGGTCTTCAGTTCGCCGCCAAAAACGAGATGAAGGAGCTGTTTGGGTTCGGTCGTATCGGTCATGTCTTCTCTCTTTATTGTGCCGAATTCGGCTCACGGTTTGCGGTATTCCGCATGAAAGGTCAATGGTCGGAGAGGTCGCGTGCGGCCTCGACAAGCCCGGAAAGCCGGGACAACCCGGCCGCACACAGCGTCTCGTGGCTGACGGCCGGCCGGTTGTAGACCAGCGGCGCACCGTCCAGCGACACGAGCGCCCCGCCGGCCTGCGCAAGGATGAGATCGGCCGCCGCCAGATCCCAGTCGTGCGCGTTGCGCTTGACCAGCGTCGCGTCGATGCGGCCGTCCGCCACCATGGCGAGACGATAGGCAAGCGACGGCACATGCGCGATACGGCTCATGTCGCCGATCCGCCTCCGGTCTATGTCGCGCACCATGTCCTCGGGCGCCGCCACACGCATCGCACGCGTATCGTCCGGCCCGGTCACGGCGATGGGCGCGCCGTTCTTCAGCACGGGGCCGCCGGCTGACGCCGTGAACAGTTCATCAAGCGCGGGCGCGAAGAGAACGCCCGCAACCGGTCGCCCCTCATGCACGACGGCAGCGCTGACGCACCAGATGTCCTTGCCGCCGATAAAGGCGCGCGTACCGTCGATGGGATCGATGACGAAGACGGTTTCGCAGCCGAGCCGGGCTGCATCGTCGTCGGTCTCCTCCGACAGCCAGCCGTAATTGGGCCGGGCACCGAGTAGCTCCGTCTTGAGGATATCGTTTGCCGCGAAATCGGCAGCGCTCACCGGCGAGCGGCCGCCGTTCTTCCACCAGACTTCCGGCCCCTTGCGAAAGAACTCCAGCGCCTTGGCGCCGGCCAGCCGCGCGGCCCCCACGAGGAGGTCGAGATCGGCGGCCCAATCTCCGGCGGGTGGCATGGGATCACGTTCCCGCAAGCGTCATGCCCTCTATGGCAAGTGTCGGCGCCGCCACGCCGAACGAGCGGTCGATGTCGTTTGCCGGCGTGATGCGCATGAACATGTCGACGAGATTGGAGGCGATCGTCACCTCGGAGACGGCAAAGGTCAGTTCGCCGTTTTCGATCCAGTAGCCGGAGGCGCCGCGGCTGTATTCGCCCGTCACCATGTTGACGCCCTGGCCGATGAGTTCGGTGATGTAGAAGCCGTTGCCCACCGAGCGGATGAGGTCTTCCGGAGAGATCTCCCCGGGCTCCAGCGCAAGGTTGGTGGAGGCCGGGCTGACCGATGTGCCGCCGCGCACGCCGCGGCCGTTCGTCTTCAGGCCGAGTTCGTTGGCCGTGGAGGTGGAGAGGAACCAGTGCTGCAGCACGCCGTCCTCGATCATCGCGAGGCGCTTGCCGGTGACGCCTTCGCCATCGAAGGGACGCGACGAGGGACCGCGCACGATGAGCGGGTCGTCAGTGACGGAAAGCCCGGCCTTCAGGACCTGCTTGCCCATGCGGTCGCGCAGGAAGCTCGTCTTGCGGGCGACGGAGGCGCCGTTGATCGCCCCGGCGATATGGCCGGCAATGCCGCGCGCCACGCGCGGATCGTAGACCACCGTCACGTTCTTCGCCGTCGGCACCTGTCGCGGGTTGAGGCGGCGCACGGCGCGGGCGGCGGCCTCGCGGCCGATCTCTTCGGCATCGCGCAGTTCTGCGAAATACAGCGAAGAATCGAAGTCGTAGTCGCGCTCCATCTTCGTGCCCTCGCCCGCGATGACGCTGACGGAACGGCCGAAGCGGCTGGCGCTGTAGGCGCCGGAAAAGCCGTGGGAGGTGGCCAGCACCAGCCCGCCCATACCGGCGGATGCGCCCGCACCGCCGGAATTGGTGATGCCGGAAACGGCGAGCGCCGCAGCCTCGGCGGCAAGGGCCGCTTCGGTGAGCTGGTCGGCGGAGACCTCGGTCGGGTCGAAGAGATCGAGGTCCGGCCATTCCTTCGCCAGGTCACCTTCGGCGGCGAGCGACGCGAAGGGATCTTCCGGCGAGGCCTTGGCCATGGCCACGGCCCGCTCGGCGAGCACCTTCAGGTCGAAGCCCGGATTGGCCGAGACACTGGCGACGCGTTTTCCGACGAAGACGCGCAGGGAGAAATCGTCGCTTTCGGAGGCCTCGGTGCCCTCGACCTTGCCGAGGCGCACGCTCACCGACGAGGACCGGCCACGGACGACGACGGCATCGGCCGCATCCGCCCCCGCTTGAATGGCGCGGTCGATAAGTTCACCGGCGCGCTCGAGAAGGCTTGCGGAATCGATTGTCTGTGACATGACTTGGCCTTTCTTTGATGCCCCATTTATTGTGCGCCGACACAGGCATCAAGGGAGGTCGTTCCTTTTTTGCCGTGCAGCCGCCACCCCGCAGAGAAAGCCTTCCGCATGCAATATACCCACAGCTCGTACAACGAGGTCCTGATGATGCTCGGTGGGGCGCTTCTTGCCGCGCCGATCTTCAAGCGGCTGGGGCTCGGCACCATTCTCGGCTATCTCGCTGCCGGCGTGGTGATCGGCCCCATCCTGCACCAGATCCGCGATGGCGAGGAGCTGCTGGGCGTCGCCGAGCTCGGCGTGGTGTTCCTGCTTTTCCTGATCGGGCTGGAGCTGAAGCCCTCGCGCCTGTGGTCGATGCGCCACGACATTTTCGGGCTCGGCATCGCGCAGGTGGTGGTGACCGGGCTCATTCTGGCGGGGCTCGTGCTGCTCTTCGGACTGGAGGAGTGGGACGGCGCGCTGATCATCGGTTTCGGCCTCGCTCTGTCCTCCACCGCGTTTGCCATGCAGATCCTCGATGAGCGGGGCGACACCAATACGCGCTACGGCCAGCGCGCCTTCTCGCTGCTCCTGCTGCAGGACCTCGCCATCGTGCCGCTCCTGGCGCTGATACCGCTTCTGGCCGAACAGGCGCCCGAGGACACGACAAGCGCCTTCCACGATTTCATGGTCGCGGTCGGGGCGATCGCCGCGCTGCTGGTCGCCGGCCGCTACCTGCTCAACCCGCTGTTCCAGATCATCGCGCGCACCGGCGCCCGAGAGGCCATGATCGCGGCGGCGCTGTTCGTGGTTCTCGCTGCTGCCATGCTGTTGCAGATGGCCGGGCTTTCCATGGCCATGGGCGCCTTCCTCGCCGGCGTGCTGCTTGCCGATTCCTCCTATCGCCACGAATTGCAAGCGGATGTGGAGCCCTTCCGCGGAATTCTGCTCGGCCTCTTCTTCATGGCGGTCGGCCTGTCCCTGCATCTCGACGTGATCTTCGCGAGCTGGCTGACGATCCTCATCGCGACACCCGCCGTCATGCTGGTGAAGGGCCTCGTCATCTATTGTCTCTGCCGCTTCACCGGCTCCGTGCACAACGATGCGGTGCGGATCGCGCTGGTGCTGCCGCAGGGCGGTGAATTCGGTTTCGTGCTCTTCACGGCGGCAGCCGCGGCCGGCATCTTCTCCGGCGGGCTCGCCTCGCTGCTGATTGCCGTCGTGACCGTGTCCATGGCGCTGACGCCGATTGCCGCCGCCCTCTCCCGTTTCCTGCTGGTGGAGGATCCCGAAGAGGAGATGGAGGAGGATTTCGAGGGTGCCGGCGCCGACGTGCTGATGATCGGCTTTTCGCGCTTCGGCCAGATCGCCGCCCAGATCCTGCTGGCCGGCGGCCGCGAGGTGACGGTCATCGACCATTCGACGGACCGCGTGCGCCAGGCCGCGAATTTCGGCTTCCGCATCTATTTCGGCGACGGCACGCGCAAGGACGTGCTGCGCGCCGCCGGCATCGAACGCGCGAAGATCGTCGCGGTCTGCACGCACGGCAAGGCCACCACGGACCGCATCGTCGACCTCGTCCAGTCGGAATACCCCAACGCCACCGTCTTCGTGCGCTCCTACGACCGCATTCACACGCTCTCGCTGCGCGCCCGCGGCGTGCAGCACGACGTGCGCGAAACGTTCGAATCCGCGCTCGTCTTCGGCCGCGAAACGCTGGAGGAACTCGGCGTCGAGCCCGATGACGCAGTGGCCATCAGCGACGATATCCGCCGCCGCGACGAGGCGCGGCTGGAACTCCAGGCCGTGGACGGACTGGCGGCGGGGCGGGATATGCTGCATTCCGCGCCGGTGAAGCCGGAACCGCTCGTCAGGCCGAAGAACCAGATGGCCGACGCCGACGAGGATGTCTGAGCCCTGCCGGCGCGCCGGCTTCAGCCCGTACGGGAGAGTTTTTCGTCAAGCGCGCGCCTGAGGACATCGCGGATACCCTCCGATGCCTTCAGCACCTCCGCCGCCTTGGCGAAATCCAGCACCCGGAAACGCCCGACCTCCGGCTGGAGGAAGATGTCTGGCGCGCCCTTTTCAAGCTTCAGCGTGACGATGGACCGCATGGTCAGCTGCGTGGCGCCGTAGAGGCTGTCGATGCTGTTGGGCAATTCGGCCGTGCCGGCCGGCGGCTGGCCGATGACGTCGACGCCGATGGTGATATCGGCCCGGCCGGCCAGATGGTCGAACGGGATCGGATTACACAGGCCGCCATCCATCATCACGCGGCCATCGATGACGACAGGACGGAAGACGGCGGGCAAGGCGGCGGATGCGGCAAGCGCCGGGAACAGCGGGCCGCTCTCGCAGACGCATTCGCGCTGCGCGTAATAGTCCGACACGATGATCTTCATCGGGATATCGAGCGCTTCGAAGGTTTCCGGCACACGGTCGGGCAGGAAGGCCTTCAGCATACGCTCCAGATTGAACTGCCCGAACTTGAAACCGCCGGAGACCATCTGCGAAAGCCCCGATGGCCGCAGGCTCCAGAGGCGGTTCATGATCTGGCCGGGTCTGCCGATGGTGGCCAGCGTATGCTCGCGGATCTCACGGCCCGTCATGCCGGAGGCCATGGCCACCCCCATGATGGCGCCGATGGACGCGCCCGAGATCAGCACCGGACGGATGCCGAACTCGTCGAGCACTTCGATGACGTGGATATGGGCGAGGCCGCGTGCGCCACCACCGCCAAGCGCGATGGCGACGGTCGGGCCGGCGGGGCGTGGCGCGATCGGGGAAACGAGGGCATCGGTCATCGCTCAGGTCTCCGCGGCCGGCACCATTCAGCCGGGCCGGTAACGATAGAAGTGCATGCGCGTTTCGCCGAACGTCCTGACTTCGAGAAGCTCGAAACCATCGACGGTGGCGGGTTGAATATCGGCGCGCTCCTCGAGGATCGCAAGGGCGCCCTCGACGAGCCAGCCGCCGCGGGCGGCGGCATCGAGCGCGCGTTCGCCGAGACCCTTCGCATAGGGCGGGTCGGCAAAGAGGAAATCGAACGGCTCCATCGTGCCGATGCCGCCGAGCGACGTGGCGTCGCGGCGGAAGATCTTGGCGCGGCCGATCACGCCGAGCGATTCCGTGTTGGCGTGCAAGAGCCCCCTGCCCTCCACGCCCTGCTCGACAAAGAGCACGGCGCGCGCACCGCGCGACAGCGCCTCGAAGCCCACGGCGCCGGTGCCCGCGAAGAGATCGAGCACGCGCGTTCCGTCCAGCGCCTCGGGATAGGTGTGAGAGAGGATGTTGAACAGGCTTTCGCGCGTGCGGTCCGTCGTCGGACGGATATCGTCCGACTTCGGCGTTGCAAGCGAACGGCCGCGAAATTCTCCGCCGACGATCCGCACGGCGGATTACTTGCCCTTGCCGCGCGGACGACCACCGCCGGCAGGACGGCCACCGCCCGGCTTGCCGCCGCCGGGCTTTCCGCCAAAGGACTTGCCGCCGGGTTTGCCACCGAACGACTTGCCACCATCGCGGCGCGGCGGACGGTCGGAGAACGCGCGTTCGCCCTCTGCCCGTGGCTTGCGCTCGCCAAAGGTGCGTTCACCGCGGGCCGGACGGTCGCCGAAGGAACGCTCGCCCTGCGCACGCGGCTTGCGGTCGCCGAAATCGCGGGGTGCGCGGTCATCGCCGGCGCCGGAGCGCTTGCGTCCGAAGCCGCCACGGCCGCCATCGTCACGGCCACCGGCTTCCGGCTCGGAGGCGCGGATCCACTCGCCGTCCTCGTCGCGCGTCTTCAGGATGCGGGGCTTTTCCACACGATCATCACCGGGGCGGCCGCGGGCCGGCCCCCTGCTGTCGAAACCCTTGCGGTCCGGGTCGAACTTCTTGGCCGAACGGGTCGGCGCGCCATCGGCCGTGCGGCCATAACGCTTGGTCTTGGGTGCACCTTCGGGACGCACGCGCGGCTCGCGCTTCACGCCTTCTGCCGACGCATCGGCTGTTTTTTCTGCAACGGGACGGGCGCCGGGCGCCATCCAGACATTGGACTTGCGGGCACGGTTCGCCGGCTCGCGCTTCGGCTTGCTTTCGAAGCGGTCGCCGTCGCGATCCCGGTCGCGCGGGCCACCACGCGGCTTGTCGCCAAAACGATCGTCGCGCTTGGTATCCAGCCGGGCGCGGGCCTGCTCGCGGCGATCGCCATCACGGCGGCCGGCGGTCTTCTCGCGGCGCTCTGCCGGACGCTCGCTCCAGGCGGGCGCCTCCTCGCGGGGCTTCACCGGCTTGGCGGCGGCATCCTCATCCGCCTTGTGGTCGAAGAGCGGTGCGTCGAAATTCGCCCCGGATTCCTCGATCAGGCGCGGACCGAGCTGGTCGCGCAGCGTGCGGCCGCGGATCTCCTGGGCGTGGCCTTCCGGCAGCTCGCCGAGCTGGAACGGGCCGTAGGAAATGCGGATCAGCCGGTTGACGTCGAGGCCGAGCGCGCCGAGCACGTTCTTGACTTCGCGGTTCTTGCCTTCGCGCAGGCCGAGCGTCAGCCAGACATTGGAGCCCTGCGCCTTGTCGAGCGTCGCGTCGATCGAGCCGTAGAGCACGCCGTCGACGGCGATGCCTTCCTTCAGCTTGTCGAGATCGGCCTGCTCGATCTTGCCGTGGGCGCGCACGCGGTAGCGGCGCAGCCAGCCGGTCGTCGGCAGCTCGAGCATGCGGGCGAGGCCACCGTCATTGGTCAGCAGCAGCAGGCCTTCGGTGTTGATGTCGAGGCGGCCGATGGACATGACCCGCGGCAGTTCTTCGGGCAGGTTGTCGAAGACGGTCGGGCGGCCTTCCGGGTCGGCATTGGTCGTCACGAGGCCGGCCGGCTTGTGGTAGAGCCACAGGCGCGTGCGCTCGATGCCGCGCACCGGCACGCCATCCACCTCGATGCGGTCGGCGAAACTGGCATTGAGCACCGGGGTCTCCAGCACCTTGCCGTTCACGCTGACGCGACCTTCCATGATCATGCGCTCGATATCGCGGCGCGAGGCCACGCCCGCGCGGGCGAGCAGCTTGGAAATGCGTTCGGGCGCGAGTTCGGCACCGGCCGGTGCGGCAGGTGCCGGCTTGGCGGCGCGGGCGGGCTTGCCGTCGCGCGGCGCTGACTTGCCGTCAAACGGCTTCTTGCCCGCCGGCTTGCCGCCGAAGGATTTCTTGCCCGCGGCCGCCGATGCGGCGCCACGCGGCTTGGTATCGCGGCCCGCGGGCTTCGCGCCCGGCCGTTTTGGCTTGTCTTTGGATGTCATTTGTGTTGCCTGCGTTTTCGCGTGTCCTATCAGGTCAGACGCCCCGGGTTAAGAGGAATTCGTTCCGCTATGACAAATCGCTTCATGGAGATCGCGCTGGCCGAGGCCCGCGCCGCCGGCAAACGCGGTGAAGTGCCCGTCGGCGCCGTGCTCGTCATGGACGGCACGGTCGTGGCGCAGGCCGGCAATCGCACGCGTGCCGACAACGATGTGACGGCCCATGCCGAAGTCGCCGTCATCCGCGAGGCCGCCCGCACGCTCGGCCAGGAGCGGCTGGGGGGCGCGGACCTCTACGTGACGCTCGAACCCTGCACGCTGTGCGCGGCCGCCATCTCGTTTGCCCGCATCCGCCGGCTTTATTACGGCGCGGAAGACCCCAAGGGCGGCGGCGTCGACAACGGCGTGCGCTTCTTCGCCCAGCCCACCTGCCATCATGCCCCGGAAGTCTATTCCGGCATCAGCGGCGTGGAAGCGGCGGAGATCTTGAAGGATTTCTTCATGGAAAGGCGCTGAGAACGATGTCACTTGCCACCGCTATCATTGTCATCACCATGAGCCTGATGGTCGCCATGTCCGTTCTCGCCGCACGTCGCATCTCGCCGCGTGCAGAACGGCTGACCATGCAATGGAACCGTGAGGGGAAGCCGAACTGGTCGCTGCCACGCAACGCCGCACTCGCGTTCACGCCAGCACTAGCCGCCGTCGTGCTCATCGTCATCGCCATGAATGGCGGGATGATCGTGGCGATCCTGCCGGTCTGCGTCGCCTTTCTCGGCGCGCATGCGCTTCATCTCATCCTGCTTGCCCGGCGCGGCGGCTGAGTCCGAGTCAGCCCTCGGCAAACTGTTTCAGGCGGTCGCCCGTCAGGCGATAGCGCAGCCACTCCGTCTGCGGCTCGGCGCCGATGGCGTCGTAGACGCGGATGGCGGGCTCGTTCCAGTCGAGCACGCTCCATTCGAAACGGCTGCAATCCTGTTCGATGGCAAGGCGCGCCAGGTAACGCAGCAGCATCTTGCCGACGCCGCCGCCGCGATGGGCCGGCGTCACATAGAGGTCTTCGAGATAGAGGCCGTTCTTCGACAACCAGGTGGAATAGGTCTTGAACCAGACGGCGGAGCCGGCCGGTTCGCCGTCTTCCGTCTCGCAAATGGCCGCGTAGCTCACCGAGCCCTCGCCGAAGAGGGACGCCACTACGCTTTCCTCGGTCGCGGCCACTTCGGACAGGGCATTTTCGTAGTCCGCAAGCTCGCGAATGAAGCGCAGGATGACGGCGGCATCATCGACCGTCGCCGGCCGGATTCGATAGGCCGTCATGATGTCAGAACGGCCACCAGCTGGAACCGCCCTGCTTGGCGGCCCTGGCTTCCTTCTTGCGGCGGCGTTCCTTCTGCTTCTCAGGCTCGCCGAGATCGGCCTGGGCCTCCTCGGGAATCCTGCGATATTCGGTCGGCGGGTCGCTCAGGTAGCGGCGCTGGTCGGAATAGGCGCCCATCTGCAGGCGGCGCGCCTCGCGATAGGCCTGCGTCTGCTCTGCCGTGCTCATCTGGCGGGCCGTCGTATTCTGGCCGGCAAGCGGCGAGCGGTAGCGGGGATCGTTGGCGTTCTCGTCCGCCTCGGCGCGCAGGCGCTCGCGCATGTCTTCCGGATTTTCAAGCCACTCGGGATTGTCCTTGGACGCGACGGATTGCTGCGGGTTGGCCAGCGCCGTCTTGTCCCTCGGCACGACCAAGCTGCCGCGCGGCTGGTAGCGGACCTTCTTGGCATCCTTGTTTTCCGGCTGGATCATCACGGCGTTGCCGAGGTCGTCGATCAGCTGCTCGCCGGCGGTCTTGTCGGTGCCGTAGGTCGGGCCCATGCAGCCGGTCAGAAGGAGGCTGCCGCCGAGAAGGCCGAACAGGCCGGTCCGTACCCGAATATTTCGCGTCATTCCCATGAATACCCTTCCAGCAGAGCCGGTACGCAGAAAACTCATTCCACGGCAAAAGTCCGCCGTGCCATGGCTGAACAATCCGACCATTTTCAGGCAGCATTACCGGATGAAGCCGCCAAGTGCAATTCATGCCGGCAAATCGACGGCCGGAAAGAACCGACCGTCAACAGAGCGGGCGCTTATGCCGCGCGGCGGAAACCGATTTCGCGCAGCGCAGCCGCATCGCGGGCCGAGACGTCAGGATATTCCGGGTCGGAGCCGACATCCGTCGTGATCCGCCAGGAACGGGCGCATTTCTGGCCCTCCGCCAGCTTCGGCTCGACCGAGACCTTGGCGACTTCCACAAGGCGGAAGGCATCCGCAGGGCCCTCGCCCGCAACCAGCGTGATGGCCGAGGTGATGCAGATTTCCGCGAAATCCTGGCCTTCGAGGGCAGCCAGAAGCTCGGGGTCGGCAATGTAAACGACCGGAGCCGCTTCCAGCGAGGCGCCGATGCGCTTCTCGCGACGCTCGATTTCCAGCGCGCCCGTGACGACCGAGCGCACCGCGCGGATCTTCTCCCACTTGGCTTCGAGCGCATCGTTGCGCCATTCGGCCGGCACGCCGGGGAACTGCTCCAGATGCACCGAGACGGCATCCGGCTTGCGCGAGAGCCAAGCCTCTTCCATCGTGAAGGGCAGCATCGGCGCGAGCCAGGTGACGAGGCAATCGAAGAGCTTGCGGATGACGGCAAGTGCTGCGCGGCGCTTCAGCGAGGACGGGGCATCGCAGTAGAGCGCATCCTTGCGCACGTCGAAATAGAAGGCCGAGAGCTCGACATTCGAGAAGTCGATGAGCGCGCGGGTGATCTTCTTGAAATCGAAGGCATCGTAGCCCGACCGCACGAGCGCATCCAGTTCCGCCAGCCGGTGCAGCATGAGCTTTTCCAGCTCCGGCATGTCGGCATAGGCGATCTCCTCGTCCGTGTCGTGCGCCAGCGTGCCCAGCATCCAGCGCACCGTGTTGCGCAGCTTGCGGTAGGCATCGATATTGGTCTGGATGATCGTCTTGCCGAGGCGCTGATCTTCCCAGTAGTCGGTCGTCATGACCCAGAGGCGCAGGATATCGGCGCCCGATTCCTTCATGACGTCCTGCGGCGAGACGACGTTGCCCTTGGACTTCGACATCTTCTCGCCCTTCTCGTCCATGGTGAAGCCATGGGTGACGACGGCATTGTAGGGCGCACGGCCACGCGTCGCGCAGCTTTCGAGCAGCGACGAATGGAACCAGCCGCGATGCTGGTCGGAGCCTTCCAGATAGACATCGGCCGGCCATTTCAGGTCCGGGCGGTCCTCCAGCGTGAAGGTATGGGTCGAGCCCGAGTCGAACCAGACATCGAGGATGTCCATGACCTGCGTCCAGGCTTCTCCCGCACGGTTGCCCAGGAAGCGCTCGCGCGCGCCTTCGGCGAACCAGGCATCGGCGCCTTCCTTCTCGAACGCCTCGAGGATGCGGGCATTGACGTCCTCATCGACGAGCACGTCGCCCTTTTCATCAGCGAAGATGGCGATCGGTACGCCCCATGCCCTTTGGCGGGAAAGAACCCAGTCCGGGCGGCCTTCGATCATGCCGCGCAGACGGTTCTGGCCGGAGGCCGGCACGAAGCGGGTCTGGTCGATCGCGGCAAGCGAACGCGAGCGCAGCGTGGTGCCATCGCCGAGTTCCTTGTCCATATAGACGAACCACTGCGGCGTGTTGCGGAAGATGACCGGCTTCTTGGAGCGCCAGGAATGCGGATAGGAATGCTTGAGGCGGCCGCGGGCAAAGAGGTTGTTTTCGGCGATGAGCGCCTTGATGACGCGGTCGTTGGCGTCGCCCTTCTTGCCGTTGTCGTCCATGACGCGCGCGCCTTCGAAGCCGGGGGCTTCGGCGGTGTAGAAGCCGGCGTCGTCAACGGTGAAGGGGATCTTCGCGGATATGCCGCGCGCCTCGAGGTTGCGGGCCTCGGCCATCCAGGCATCAAAGTCCTCGCGGCCGTGGCCGGGCGCGGTGTGCACGAAGCCCGTGCCGGCATCGTCGGTGACATGATCGCCATCAAGCAGCGGCACCTGGAAGGTGTAGCCGAGCGGTGCAAGCGGATGGGCGGTGACGAGTGCCGACAGCTCTTCCGGCGCGACATCGCGCAGGAACTTCAGCGTCACCTTCGCCTTGGCCGCGCAGTCATCGGCCAGGCGGGTGGCGAAGATCAGCTTTTCGCCCGGCTGCGGGCCGAAATCGTTCGTGGCGCTTTCCACCTCGTAGAGGCCGTAGGGGAAGCGCGACGAGAAGGAGATGGCGCGGTTGCCGGGGATCGTCCAGGGCGTGGTCGTCCAGATCACGACGAAGTTGCCCTTGAGGTCGGCAGGCCCTTCGGTCACCGGGAACTTCACCCAGATCGTGTCGCTCTCGACATCGGCATATTCGACTTCGGCTTCGGCCAGCGCCGTGCGTTCGACGACCGACCACATGACGGGCTTGGAGCCGCGGTAGAGCTGGCCGGACTTGGCGATCTTCAGCAGTTCGCCGGCGATACGGGCTTCGGCATGGAAGGCCATGGTCGTGTAGGGATTTTCGAAGTCGCCCTCGATGCCGAGACGCTTGAACTCCTCCGCCTGGACCTTGATCCAGCCGGCGGCGAAGTCGCGGCATTCCTGGCGGAATTCGTTGACCGGGACCTCGTCCTTGTTCTTGCCCTTCTCGCGGTACTTCTCCTCGATCTTCCATTCGATGGGAAGGCCGTGGCAGTCCCAGCCGGGCACGTAGTTGGCGTCATAGCCGCGCATCTGGAACGAGCGCGTGATGACGTCCTTGAGGATCTTGTTCAGCGCGTGGCCGATATGGATATTGCCGTTGGCATAGGGCGGGCCGTCGTGCAGCACGAATTTTTCGCGGCCGGCGGCGGAGGCGCGCAACTGCTTGTAGAGATCCATCTGCTGCCAGCGGGCCACCGTTTCCGGTTCCTTCTGCGGCAGGCCGGCGCGCATCGGGAAATCCGTCTGCGGCAGGTTGAGGGTGGACGAATAATCGACTTTTTCAGGCGTATCGGTCATGGATATGGCTATCGTCTTTGTTCGCGCGCTTTGTGCGCATGCGGGGAATATCGGTCAGTGCACCGGCAATGACGGCGGAGGCGCCTCAGGAACGCCCGAAATCCCGGACCTTCCGGCCTCGCTCAGAGCGCGCGGAAGGCCGGGCCACTAATTCGCAGATCGATGGTCAGCCGGTGGAGCATCATGCGCGCGGTCTTAAGGGGTTTTCGGCGGTTTGAAAAGACTGCGGGAGGATATTTGGAGGGCGCGCGCTGCGATACACCCCTCTGCCCTGCCGGGCATCTCCCCCACAAGGAGGGAGGTCGGATGCAGTAACGTTCCGCCCATCTCCAACGCCGCAGTTTGAGCACCGTCGCCGCACCTTGCCAATCTCTCCCCTTGTGGGGGAGATGCCCGGCAGGGCAGAGGGGGGTGCTAGATCGCAAACCTCAGAAACAGAGGCGCTGGTCGATGGCTCCGAGCGGACGCACGCCGGCAAGCAGCGCGCGGGCTTCCTCCTCGTCGCGCTTCATCTGCACGACGAGCGCGTCGAGGCCGTCGAACTTCAGTTCGTCGCGCAGATGGCCGAAGAAGGAGACGGCGGAGATTTCGCCGTAGAGATCGCCGGAGAAGTCGAAGAGGAAGGTTTCGAGCAGCGGCGCACCGTTCGACGTGACGGTGGGGCGGCGGCCGAAGCTTGCGACACCGTCATGCAGGCTGCCGTCGGGACGGCGGAAGCGCACGGCATAGATGCCGTTGCGCAGTTCCACTTCCGGCGGAAGCGCCATGTTGGCGGTGGGATAGCCGAGGGTGCGGCCGAGCTTCTTGCCGTCGATGACCTCGGCCTCGACGGTGTAGCGATAGCCGAGCAGGCCGGCGGCTTCAGAAACGGCGCCCGCGCCGAGCAGGGAGCGGATGACGCTGGAGGAGACGACCGAGGCGTTCTCGTCGCGGAAGGCATCGACCAGAGTCACGCCGAAACCGTTGTCCTGTCCGGCGGCCATCAGGAAGGCGGGGCCGCCTTCCCTGCCCTTGCCGAAGTGGAAATCGAAGCCGGTGACGACCTCCGAGGCGTGCAGCCATTCCAACAGGACGGCGCCGATGAAATCATGCGCCGACATTTCCGATAAGGTGCGGTCGAACGGATATTCGATAACGGCGGAAAAGCCCATGCCCTCCAGGATACGGGCCTTGAGGGGGGCGGGCGTCAGCCGGAAGACGGGCGTATCCGGCCGGAAGATCGTGCGGGGATGCGGCTCGAAGGTCAGCACCAGGGCCGGGATGTCGCGGCTTTTGGCAATGTCCAGCGCCCGTTGCAGCACGGCCTGGTGGCCGCGGTGCACGCCGTCGAAATTTCCGATGGCGATGACGCCGCCGCGCAGATGCGCCGGCAGTGGCTGTTTGGTCTCGTTCCTGTGAAATACCGTCATGACGACCGTCTCCGTCCCGTCACTGTAGCCGGGGCATCCACCATTTCGGGTGGGCCCGTTCCTGATCCAGGAAGGCAGCGAGCTTCGCCTCGTCGGTGCGGCCGCCTTCGACATAATGCTGGGCGTGGATGCCGCCGGATATGTAGAGCACATCCAGGCCATAGGCCTCGGCGCCGCGCACATCCGTAGGCATGCCGTCGCCGACGGCAATGACGCGGGACAGATCGACATTGCCACGCACGTCGCGCGCCTCGGCGATCGCCTTGTCATAGATCGGGCGGTGCGGCTTTCCGGCAATCTCCGTCGTGCAGCCGAGCTCCTCATAGGCCTTGGCGAGTGCGCCGGCGCAGACGATGAGCCTGTGGCCACGCTCGACGACGAGATCCGGGTTGGCGCAGATGAAGGGCAGCTTGCGGGCGGCCAGTGCCGCGAGTTCCTCGCGGTAATCCTCGACGGTTTCCGTGTCGTCCTCGCGCAGGCCCGCGCAGACGACGATACCGGCCTCGTCCATGCCGACAGGCTCGACGTCAAGGCCATCGAGCAACGGCAGGTCCTTCTCGGCGCCGATGAAATAGACCTTCTTGGGCCCCTTGGCGATCAGCGCGCGGGTGACGTCGCCGGAGGTGACGATGCGGTCATAGGCATCGTCACTGACGCCCAGTCCGCGGATCTGCACCTTCACGCCCGGATGGGGACGCGGGGAATTGGTGATGAGGACGACGGTCATGCCGGCCGCACGGGCTGCGGCAAGCGCTTCCGACGCGTGGGAAAAGGCCTCCACCCCGTTGTGCAGCACACCCCAGACGTCGCAGAGCATCACGTCGTAGCGGTCGGCGATGTCGCGGATAGATTGGATGCGCTGGGCCATAAGGGGAGTTCCGTATCGAAATCAGGCCCGCGTGACATCGCAAAGCGACGCCAAGAAAACAAGTCTCTCCCTGCAATTTTGGCGCATCCACAGACAAAGTTGCGAAAATTCACACGCGTGCCTTGATGGCGTGGCAGGAGGTTCCCATCTGCCGGCCGCGGCAACCGTCCATGGCAAAGAATTTTGCGAAGGCGGTTCTTGACTCGAGAGAAAGCCACCCTTATCTCGGAGCCGCTAGCACTCTCCAACGATGAGTGCTAACAATAATCCATCGGACCTGTTCGGGTCCGCAATGTCATTTGATCGAGGGATTAGACAATGGCAAGCACCACCTTCCGCCCGCTTCACGACCGCGTCGTCGTTCGTCGCGTCGAATCCGAAGCCAAGACCAAGGGCGGCATCATCATTCCGGATACCGCCAAGGAAAAGCCGCAGGAAGGCGAAATCGTCGCTGTCGGCACCGGCGCTCGTGACGAGTCCGGCAAGGTTATCCCGCTGGATGTCAAGGCTGGCGACCGCGTCCTGTTCGGCAAGTGGTCGGGCACCGAAGTCAAGCTCGACGGCGAAGACCTTCTGATCATGAAGGAAGCCGACATCATGGGCATCATCGGCTGATCAGCCGGTAACCCGTTCCGCAATTCGCTGATATCAATTCAGGAGTCCTCACAATGGCAGCCAAAGAAGTCAAATTCGGCCGCACCGCGCGCGAAAAGATGCTGCGTGGCGTCGACGTTCTCGCAGACGCAGTCAAGGTGACGCTCGGCCCGAAGGGTCGTAACGTCGTCATCGACAAGTCCTTCGGCGCACCGCGCATCACCAAGGACGGCGTTTCCGTCGCCAAGGAAATCGAACTGGAAGACAAGTTCGAGAACATGGGCGCCCAGCTCGTCCGTGAAGTCGCTTCCAAGACCAACGACATCGCCGGCGACGGCACCACGACCGCAACGGTTCTCGCCCAGGCCATCGTTCGCGAAGGCGCCAAGGCTGTTGCCGCCGGCATGAACCCGATGGACCTGAAGCGCGGCATCGACCTCGCCGTCGCCGAAGTCGTCAAGGATCTCCAGGCCAAGGCCAAGAAGATCACGACCCCGGAAGAAGTCGCACAGGTCGGCACGATCTCGGCAAACGGCGAGCGCCAGATCGGCCTCGACATCTCCGAAGCCATGCAGAAGGTCGGCAACGAAGGCGTCATCACGGTTGAAGAAGCCAAGACCGCCGAAACCGAACTCGAAGTCGTCGAAGGCATGCAGTTCGACCGCGGCTACCTGTCGCCCTACTTCGTGACCAACCCGGAAAAGATGGTCGCCGACCTCGAAGACGCTTACATTCTCCTGCACGAGAAGAAGCTCTCGAACCTCCAGGCGATGCTCCCGGTTCTCGAAGCCGTCGTCCAGACCGGCAAGCCGCTGGTCATCATCGCTGAAGACGTCGAAGGCGAAGCTCTTGCTACGCTCGTCGTCAACAAGCTGCGCGGCGGCCTCAAGATCGCTGCCGTCAAGGCTCCGGGCTTCGGCGACCGCCGCAAGGCCATGCTGGAAGACATCGCCATCCTGACGGGCGGCACGGTCATCTCCGAAGACCTCGGCATCAAGCTCGAAAACGTAACGCTCGACATGCTCGGCCGTTCGAAGAAGGTTTCGATCTCCAAGGAAAACACGACGATCGTCGACGGTGCCGGCCAGAAGGCTGAAATCGAAGGCCGCGTCGCGCAGATCAAGGCCCAGATTGAAGAAACCACCTCCGACTACGACCGCGAGAAGCTGCAGGAACGTCTTGCCAAGCTCGCCGGCGGCGTTGCCGTCATCCGCGTCGGCGGCTCGACGGAAGTCGAAGTGAAGGAAAAGAAGGACCGCATCGACGACGCCCTCAACGCGACGCGCGCTGCCGTTCAGGAAGGCATCGTACCGGGCGGTGGCGTAGCCCTGCTCCGCTCTTCCACGAAGATCGCCGTCAAGGGCGAAAACGATGACCAGGAAGCCGGCATCAACATCATCCGCAAGGCCCTTCAGGCCCTGGTTCGCCAGATCGCGGACAATGCTGGTGACGAAGCCTCCATCGTCGTCGGCAAGATCCTCGAGAAGAACGAAGACAACTATGGCTACAACGCCCAGACCGGCGAATACGGCGACCTGATCGCCCTCGGCATCGTCGACCCGGTCAAGGTTGTCCGCACGGCTCTGCAGAACGCTGCTTCGGTTGCCTCGCTGCTGATCACGACGGAAGCCATGATCGCCGAACTGCCGAAGAAGGACGCTCCGGCCGGCATGCCCGGCGGCATGGGCGGCATGGGCGGCATGGACATGATGTAATAGGCGAAAGCCTATTGCAGCGTGACCATCAAGCTTCGCCCATGCACTAAAGTTGGTTCAGCGCGTCAAGCGCGCTGAACTGGCGGCATGGACATGATGTAAGACCTTCGGGTCCTTACATCTGAGCCAACCGGTTCAGTTATGAAAGGGCGGTCTTCGGGCCGCCCTTTTTGTTTTGCCGCAGTCGGACCTGCATCGTTTCCGGAAGAAGAATTTTTCCGCCCGTACAATAATTTTCAAAAAGCCGTTGATGGCTCTAAAAAACCAACTATAAAGGCGCCCCAAGTGAGCTTTAAAGATTCACAGGGGGCCTAAGGCGCTGAAAACCCGGCATCATTGCTTCCGGTAATCCGCCTGCGACTATCCCCACGGTATTACGAAACCGCCATGGCCTTGACGGAGAGGCAGCGACGGTCTTCTCCGCATACGTCCGAGCCGACATGCACAGCGGCGCCGGATGCAGTTCAGTTCATAGAGAAGTGTGGCGGCCAGCTTCGGGGAGCTCGTCGATGCACGCTTTTAGCATGTCGTGAGGCGCAATCGCCCATTCGAGCAACTGCCTGAGGTCGTAGGTGTTCAAGATAATCAAGACTGATCTCTCGTCGCCCTTTCTGCCGGGCTCGATGGAATTCGACGAGACGGACAATGAGCTCCTCACCCAATATTGCGTGACGGAGCGCTGGACGGGCGATCTTTCCAACGGTCTCTTCACGCTCGGCGAGAAGGCGACGCTGGCGCACGGCATGACGGAGCGCACTTGCGGGCTGCTCAACCTCATCCGGTGCTACGAGCCGCTGGATCGCACCCGCGTGCTGGAGCTGTTCGAGCAGGCAGCCGCCTCCTCGTCCTCCTTCTGCTTTTCCACGACCATTCATCTGGACGGCACACCGCGCCAGCCGGTGTTCTGTGTCGGTGAATCGACGGGGCTGGAAGAGAAATACGCCGGCACGATCATCGGCGTCTTCATCTTCCCCCGCTTCCAGATCGACCTTGCCGGCCGGCGCTTCAAGCGGCAGTAGGCGAAACGGCTACGCCGCCTCGCTCGCCTTGCGGGCCGCGCGGATGCGCTCCATCGGCATGGGGCGCCCAAGGAAATAACCCTGCGCTTCGTCGCAGCCCTCGTCGAGCAGGATATCGAGCTGGTTGCGTGTCTCCACGCCTTCCGCCAGCACCGGGACGCGCAGCGTGTGGCCGAGGGCCAGGATGGCGCGGATGATGGCCTTGGCCTCCGGGCTCGACTCCACCTCGCTCATGAAACTGCGGTCGAGCTTGATCTTGTCGAAGGGGAAGGAACGCAGCGTTTCCAGGGACGAATAGCCGGTTCCAAAGTCGTCGATGGCGATGGTAACGCCGAAAGCCTTGATCCGGCGCAGCGTTTCGAGCGCCCGTTCCTTGTCGCCGATGATGGTCGATTCCGTGATTTCCAGCTCCAGCCGGCGTGGGTCGAGACCCGTTTCCTGCAGCACGCGCTGCACGAGGTCGGCGACGTCGGCATTGCCGAGCTGGACCGGCGAGAGATTGACCGCGATCTTGTGCGCATTGTCCCAACTGGCCGCCTCGCGGCAGGCTTCGCGCAACACCCATTCGCCGATCGGCAGGATGGCGCCGCATTCCTCGGCGATCGGAATGAAATCCGACGGCGGGATGGTGCCGCGGACCGGATGGTGCCAGCGCAGCAGAACCTCGTAGCCGAGCGTCTCACCGGTATGGACGGCCTTCTGGACCTGATAGTGCAGTTCCAGCTCATCGCGCCTGACAGCCTGCCACAGGTCGTTGGCGATCAGGCGACGGCGGCGGGCCGCCTCGTCCATCGATACCTCGTAGAAGCAGACGGTCTGGGTCAACGCCTCCTTCGCCCTGTACATGGCGAGGTCGGCATTGTTGAGCAATGCGCCGATATTGTCGGCATCCTGGGGATAGATGGCGACGCCGAAGCTGGCGCCCGGCCGGATATCGTAGCCGTCGATGCGGATCTGTTCGCTGAGGCACGTTTCCAGGCGCTGGATGAAGCCCGTCAGCTCGGTCATGTCCTCGAAGCGCTTGGAGGCGGCGAATTCATCCCCACCCAACCGTGCGATCGTCTCATTGGCGCCAAGGCTCGCCTGCATGCGGCGCGAGAGCGTCGCCAGCACTTCGTCGCCCGCGGCATGGCCGCGCGTATCGTTGATCTCCTTGAACTTGTCGAGGTCGATGGCGATCACCGCGACCTTGCCACCGGAGCGGCGGGCGAACGATAGATCAGCCTCGAGCCTGTCGTTGAAGCTCGCGCGATTGGGCAGGCCCGTCAGGCTGTCGTGACGCGCCAGGAAGGAGATCTGCTCTTCGGAACGCAGGCGCTCGGACACATCCTCATAGGTCGCAACCCACGAACCGTCGGGCAGGATGCGATGATAGAGCTGCACGGAGACACCGCTGGAGAATTTCTCGACGATGGCATCGACGTCGCGCGTCTGGAGCGCAGCGCGGCGGCGCGCATAGATATCCCGCGCCCTTGCCTGCCGCGCTTCCGGATCGGAGAGGAAGCCCGCCACGCCGAGGTCGATGATTTCCCGAAGGGTCATCCCGGGCTTGATGCCGCCTTCGGGAAAGCCGAAGATTTCGCTATAGCGCCGGTTGGCCAGCAGCAGACGCTCGTCCTTGTCGAACAGGCAGAGCCCCTGCGACATGTTCTCCAGCGCCAGGTCGAGGTTCTTCGTCACCTCCGCCAGACGGTCTGCATCGGCCTTGTCCTGCGTGATGTCCTTGGTGATGTTGGCATAGCCGACAAGATCGCCGCTCGTGTCATGGATCGGGTCCATCACCGTGTTGGCCCAGAAACGGGATCCGTCCTTGCGGTAGCACCAGCCCTCGGTCTCGAACTTTCCCTGCTCGCGCGCAATGCGCAGGGCGCGCTCGGGCTCGCCCGCCGCACGATCTTCGGCGCTGTAGAAGCGTGAGAAGTGCTGGCCGACGATCTCGCCGGCCTCAAAGCCCATCTTGCGTTCAGCGCCGTCGTTCCAGTTCGCCACCCGCCCGTCCGCGTCCAGCATGTAGATGGCGTAATCCTTCACGCCCTGCAGAAGCATGGAGAAGCGGCGCGTGTTCTCGCTCGCGGTCATCTCGGCCTGGCGGGCGAAAACGGCAGCCGTCAGTCCCGCGACAAGCAGCGAGAACGCGACGATCGCAATAAGGGGCACCATGATGCCCGTCGACAGCATTGTCTGGCCGTTCACCGGCATCAGGCCGGGTTCGATGCGCACGGCGGCCATGGCCGTGAAATGCAGCGAAACGACGCCGAGCGCGATCAGGCCGGTGGCCAGCGCGCGGTCGCGCGCACGCGGTGCAGGCCGCAGGCAGCAGATCAGTCCCAGCGTGCTGAAGAGCGCCGCGCTGACGACCGAAGCGGCGACATAGGTCTTGTCGAAGAAAAGCGTGCCCGGCAGTTCCACCGCCGACATGCCGATATAGTGCATCGAGGTGACGCCTGCGGCAAGCAGCAGGCCGCCGGCCAGCACCGCGCTGCGGCCCGAGACATAGGTCGCGACGCCAAGCCCCGCGGCCGTCACGACGATGGCGACGCCCAAGGAAACAAGCGTCGGCTCCATGAGGAAGCCCATCTCCATGCCGGGATCGTAGGCCAGCATGGCGATGAAATGGGTGGCCCAGATGCCGAAGCCGCTGGAAGCGCCCGCCGCACCGAGCCAGAGAACCCGCGCCATTCCACCGCAAACGAGAGCACGCTGTGTGAGCACCACTGCGACGTAGCAGGACAGGAAGCAGATGAGAGCGGCGAGCAGGACGAGACGAAGGTCGTGCTCAACGGTCAGGCAGGTCAGGATATACAGCATGAAAGACGATCACCGGGTGGGGCTATGTGACCGCTAAAAACGCCGTCAATCCTGAAGAATCGATAAACCCTTCACGTTACGGAAGCCGGCTGCCGGGTTCCATCTGCCGTCATACTTAATAGATTTCGAAAATATGCAACTGCGTGCAAGGGCGCCCTGCAAGCAGCACAACCACCGGGGATAAAGCCTTAGAGAGTCAAGGCCTTGAGGTCGGTCGCCGGGTCTTCCAGCGCTGCGCGCTCGGGGGTGCGTCCCATCTCGATCAGCTTCTTGCCGACGACATAGGCCTTGGCGTCGTTGACCGCATCGACGGCGATCAGCCGCCCCTGCCGGAAGTACCAGACGGAAACGCTGCCATCGCGCTGGCCGGGGCGCACGAACGTCTCGTCGAAGCCGGCGCAGAAGCCGGCGATCTGGAGCTTAACGTCATATTGGTCAGACCAGAACCAGGGCTTCGGCTCATAGGGCGCGCCGCCGCCGGCGATGACGGCGGCCGCCGCCTCGGCCTGATCGACCGCGTTCTGCACGGATTCGAGCCGGACGCGGTTTCCTTCGAAGGGCAGGACCGCGCAGTCGCCCATGGCGAAGATGGCGGGATCGGAGGTGCGGGCGTGTTCATCCACCACGATGCCGTTGGCCACCTCCAGCCCGGCGTCGCGCGCGAGCTGGTCGTTTGCCATAACACCGATGCCGGCGATCACCAAATCGGCCGGCAGCACGAAACCATCGGTCAGTTCCGCGCCGGTGACGCGGCCGTTCTCGCCAAGCAGGCGGACCAGGCCGGTCTTCTCGCGCACATCAACACCGCGGGCGTGATGGATGGCCTTGAGGATCGTCGCCGTCGCGGGCGACGCGACGCGGGCAAGGATGCGCTCGGCCATTTCGATGACAGTGACATGCAGCCCCCTGCCCCGCGCGACAGCGGCCGCTTCAAGGCCGATGTAACCGCCGCCAACGACAAGCGCCCGACGGCCTTCCTGCATTTCCAGACCGAGACGGTCGGCATCGCGATAGTCGCGCACGGTAAACACGCCTTCTAGGTCGCCGCCGATCTCGGCGGGCAGGAGGCGCGGCGTGGCGCCCGTGGCGAGCGCGAGGAAGGCGTAATGCAGCGTCGAGCCATCGCTGAGCGCGACGGTTTTGGCCGCGCGATCGATCGCCGTCACCTCGGTCGACAGGCGGATTTCGACGTTGTTTTCGGGATACCAGTTCTCCGAGCGGAACATGAGGCGGGAAAGGTCCGCCTCGCCGAGCAGATACTTCTTGGAGAGCGGAGGCCGCTGGTAGGGATGGCTTGCCTCAGCCGCGACGATGGTGATCGGCCGCTCGTCCTTCAGCGCACGCAGTTTGGCAACGAGGGCAAATGCGGCCTGACCGCCGCCCACAACAACCAGTCTTCCCGTCACGATGTTTCCGTCCCGCTCTTGTTTTCCGAGAGGTAGCCCGGCGTACCCGGTGGCGTCAACAGGCGCCGCGCCACCGGGTTTGGCGTTTGCGTCAGGCACTGGCCGGGATTTCAAGGCCCTTCGCGGAGGCCGGGCGGGCGACGCAACGCTCGATCCATGCACGGACAGAGGGGAAGCCCGCATAGTCGAGCGCCTCGCTGCCGCCGTAGAAGATATCGGCGCCGCGCACCCAGGGGAAGGTGGTGATATCGGCGATGGTGTATTCGTCGCCCATGATCCACTGGCGGTCCTTGAGACGGGCTTCCAGCACGGAGATCAGGCGCTTCGATTCATCGCGGTAGCGCTCCATCGGATAGGCGTTGTTCGCGACCTTGTCGGCGGCATATTTGAAGAAATGGCCGAACTGGCCCAGCATCGGACCCACACCCGCCATCTGGAACATCACCCAGCACAGCGTTTCATAGCGTCCGGCGGCATCGGCCGGGATGAGCTTGCCGGTCTTCTCGGCGAGATAGACGAGGATGGCGCCCGATTCGAAGAGGCCGATCGGCTTGCCGTCCGGGCCGTTCGGGTCGATGATCGCGGGGATGCGACCATTCGGGTTGAGCGAGATGAACTCCGGCGATTTCACGCCATCCGGGCCGAACTCGATGCGGTGGGCCTCATAGGGGAGGCCGAGCTCTTCAAGCGCGATCGAGACCTTCACACCATTCGGCGTGGGCAGCGAATAGAGCTGGATGATATCGGGGTTCTTGGCGGGCCACTTCTTGGTGATCGGGAAGGCGGAAAGGTCGGACATGAACGGCTCCTTGGACACGGGAGCTCATAGATAGGACAGGTGGACGGACTATGTCAGGGTGGCCTCGACAAAATTCCGGTGGAAGCCCGACAGCCCCTGCCCGTCAGAGCGCTCCACGCACCGCGTCGATGATCTCAGCCACAACCGGATTGCCCTCATGCTCGGGCTTGCGGGCGCGCACGAGGCAGGCTTCCGATTTCAGGATCACGCCGTCGGACAGGATCTTTAGGTGGTTGGCGACCAGCGTCGACCCGGTCGAGGTGATGTCGACGATGATGTCCGCCGAGCCGGAGGCCGGTGCTCCCTCCGTGGCGCCGAGGCTTTCGACGATGCGGTACAGCTGGATGCCGTGATTGCCGGAGAAGAACTGCTGCGTGAGACGCCAGTACTTGGTGGCGATCGTCAGGCGGCGGCCGTGGCGGGCGCGGAAATCGGCGGCGACATCGCCGAGATCGGCCATGGTATCGACATCGAGCCAGATTTCCGGCACGGCGACGACCACATCGGCATGGCCGAAGCCAAGGCGGGCGCAGAATTCGACGCGGGCATCGGCCTCCGCCAGCCCTTCGCGTACCAGATCCTCACCGGTCACGCCGAAATCGACGGTGCCGTTGGCGATCTCGCGCGAAATTTCCGAGGCGGAGAGAAAGGCGATCTCGATATCGTCGCGCCCTTCGACGCGGCCGCGATAGGACCGATCGTTGCCGACGGCGATGACGGAGAACCCCGCGCGGGCGAGAATGGCGGACGAATCCTCCTTCATGCGCCCCTTGGAGGGAAGGCCGATGGTGATGGTCATGCCGCAGCTTCCTTCACGCTTGCGATGCGGTCGAGCCACAGCGAGAAGCCGACGGCGGGAATATGCTCCCTGGCGCCGAGCAGCGTGAGCAGCCGGTCGAAGCGGCCGCCACCGGCAAGAACCAGCGGATCGCGCTCAGGCGTGATCTCGAAGACGAGGCCGGTATAATAGTCGAGCGGGCGGCCGAAAGCGGCGCGATAGATCATGGCGGACGGGTCCACCCCGGCCTCGCGCAAGGCGGCAACGCGGCTTTCGAAGCGGGCGAGCGCCTCGCCGAGCGAAAGGCCGGCCTTCTCGGCAAAGGCGGCGAGTGCCCGCGGCGCGTCCGCAAGGCTCAATTCCAGCGCCAGGAATTCCCGAAGCAGCGCCAATGTGCGCGCATCAAGACGCGTGCTCGCCAGTTCCATCTTCTCGCGCAGGCGACGCGCGATATCGGCGGGGCTGCGGCTGGCATTGGTGGAATAGCCGGTCGCTTCCATCGTGGCGTCGATATGGGCGATCAGCGTCGCCTCGTCGTCGAGCTTGCCGAGAATGGCGAGGCGTTCGACTTCGGGACCGAAAATGCCCGACGGGGCGGGATTGGAGAGCGTGTCCATCAGCCGTTGCAGCTGCGTCTGGTTGCCGAAGGCGTGGACCAGCCGCTTCTGCCAGCCGGCCGGCAGGCCGCAGGCGGCGACGACCGCTTCGAACACCGACTGGTCGCCCAGCACCACGGACAGGGAGACACCCGGCAGGCGGTTGGTCAGCACGGCGATGGCGTCGCTGACGGCCCGGGCATCGGCGCGCGCCACATCCGGCTCGCCAAGATCCTCGATGCCGGCCTGGTAGAACTCGTTCGATCCCTCGCGGCGCTGCCGGAAGACCTCGCCGAGATAGGCATAGCGCCTCGGCGTGCCGGTCGCCGTCTCGATATGGCGCAGGCATACGGGAATGGTGAATTCGGGGCGCAGGCACAGGCTCTTGCCCGTCTCGCTCTCCGTCATGAAGATGCGCCGGCGCAGGTCCTCGCCGGCCATGTCGAGGAAAGGCTCCGCCGGCTGGATGACCGGCGTATCGACACGCTCGGTGCCGCGCGCTTCCAGATCGGCGATGAGTTCGGGGGCGAAGGCGGGCAGGTTGATCAAAGGCATGGGAAAAGCTCCGGCCGCGGGGAAACATACCCCCCTCTGGCCTGCCGGCCATCTCCCCCACAAGGGGGGAGATTGGCAAGACGCAAGTGCATCACCCGGACCGAGATGCCGGCGATGGGCGAGACTGCGCAACGATTCGATCTCCCCCCTTGTGGGGGAGATGGCCGGCAGGCCAGAGGGGGGTGGAACGGCACGCCCATCACTATCAGCCGGCCCGCGCCCGGTCTTCGGCCTGCGCCTCGAGGATTTCCCGGACCTTTGCGACCAGCTCGGCTTCCGGCACGGACACCTGGGCCACGCGTGCCTCGCGCCACGACGTGTTGTCCTCGATTTCGCCGGAGAGGCGCTTGCCCTCGATCAGGTCCTTGATCTGCACCACGCCTTCGGCGCGCTCGTCGCCGCCCTGGATGATGGCGACGGGGGCGTTGCGGCGGTCGGCATATTTCAGCTGGTTGCCGAACTTCTTCCAGTTGCCCTGATACATTTCGGCGCGAATGCCGGCATTGCGCAGTTCCTGGGTGAAGCGCTGGTATCGGCCCATGCTCTCGACGTCGCCATCCATGACGGTGACGAGAACGGGGGCCACGACGTCATCTTGCCCGAGCTTGCCGAGGTTCTTCAGCGCCGTCATCAGGCGCGAGACGCCGATGGAGAAACCCGTGGCCGGCACCGGCTGCCCCATGAAGCGCGATACGAGACCATCATAACGGCCCCCGCCGCCGACGGACCCGAAGACGACCTTCTCGCCCTTCTCGTTGGTGACGTCGAAAAGGAGTTCGGCTTCGTAGACCATCCCCGTGTAATATTCGAGACCGCGTACAACAGACATGTCGATAAGTATCTGTTTTGGCCCATAACCAGCAGCTTTAACCAAACTTTCCAGAGCAAGCAGTTCATCAACGCCGTTCAGGTATGTCTCGTTCTGCCTGCTTCCGCCAAGAATACCTTGCAATGGCAAGTTCAATGACTGGCGGGCAACTTCTGAAGATTGGTCCTGCTTAACCGACAACAAGCTTGCAACGTAATCTATGTGCTTTTGCTCGAGCCTCGCCCCCTTGGTGAAGTCGCCGGACTCATCCTTGCGACCTTCGCCGAGCAGCAGCCGCACACCCTCAATACCGAACTTGTCGAGCTTATCGATGGCGCGCAGCACCGTCAGCCGCCGCCCGGCGTTCTCCTCGCCGCCGAGGCCGATGGCTTCGAGCACACCGTCCAGAACCTTGCGGCTGTTGACGCGAATGACATAGTCGCCGCGCTTGATGCCGAGGGCTTCCATCGTGTCGGCCATCATCATGCACATCTCGGCATCCGCCTGGACGCCGGCGGCACCGACCGTGTCGGCATCGAACTGCATGAACTGGCGGAAGCGGCCCGGGCCGGGCTTTTCGTTGCGGAAGACATAGCCGGCGCGATAGGTGCGGTAGGGCAGCTGGATTTCGTTGAAATTCTCGGCGACATGGCGGGCAAGCGGCGCCGTCAGGTCGTAGCGCAGGCTCATCCACTGCTCGTCGTCGTCCTGCAGCGAGAAGACGCCCTCGTTGGGGCGGTCGCTGTCGGGCAGGAACTTGCCGAGCGCATCGGTATATTCGAAGAGCGGCGTTTCGACGGGATCGAAGCCGTAGCGCTCATAGACCTCGCGAATCTTTGCGGTCATCTCGTTGACGGCGCGGATATCCGCAGCCTCGCGGTCGACAAAGCCGCGCGGCAGGCGGGCTTTCAGCTTCTGCGGTTTCTTCTGCTTTTCGCTCATCGGGACGGCCGAAATTCCTGTATTTCTATTGCGGTTTCCCTAGCGGATTGGGCCGGAAGCGGCAAGGGCGCAAAGACACGCCCTTTTAATGGAGCCTAAAACGGCAGCTCTCCTTTTAGTGGATTTCGGCCGCGGCTCGGCGTATGAAAGCGAACGCTCATTCGCGCAGTCGTTGCTGCCGGTGAACGTATATATGAAAAGACGGCGACCATACGCAGGGCTGGATGTGGTTTGCCGCCGCCCGCATGTCCTTCCAGACGGCGACGACACCAGCCCGGACCGACCGAATGGCATCGAAATCGACAATCTCCCTCGCGCAACGCTCGTCCGTCGCAGACTTTATCGGCATCAAAGCGGATCAACTGGAAGACATGTTCGTCTGCGAATCCTGGAGCGCGGACCTCGCGACGGGCATTGTCTGGATCGGACCGCAGACCGCCGCCTTCCACGGCGTGGCCGGCCAGACCTGCGGCATCCTCGACATCATCCAGCCCTATGACCCCGCCGACTGGCACAAGATCCTGCTGGCGCTGGAGGAAGCCGCCACCGTGGCGACCGATATCAGCTTCGGAACCTCGATCCGGCCCATGGCGGGGCTCTACCGCCCGGTGTTCTGCTTCGGCCATTCGGAAATCACCGCGACGGGCGGCGCGATCGTCGGCACCTTCGCCACCGCGCGGCGCTGTCTCGAAACGACGTCGACCATGCCGGCCCTCTTGAACTGAGGTCTTTCCTTTTGCGCCGCACGCGCCTATCTCTGATGCATGCGGAAGCTCTTCCTCATATTCGCTGTTCTGGGCGCTGTTCTCGCCGGCTGGGTGCCGGCGATGGCGGGGACGCTGCATGCGGCCCAAATGCCGGCGGCGCAGGCCGTGCAGATGCATGACCACGGCTCCGGCGACCATGGAAAATCCAAGCCGGCCGCCCATCCCGTCGCATGTGCCGCGTGTTTTGCGATAGAGGCCGGAACGCTTTTCCCCGAAAGCCGGCGGCTCGACATTTCCGCGCGCATTTCCAGCGCCGAGCCGCGCCTTGCCGGCCGTGCGCTCTCGCCGCTCGATCCCCCTCCCCGATCCTGAACGCGATGGCATGACATGCGGACGCGCCTTGCGTCCGATCATCAACCGTTTTCAGAACTGGAAAAGACAATGAACGCAAAGACCCTGTTTCTTGGCGCAGCTCTCGCGCTCGCCTTCTCCCTGCCGGCCGTGGCGCAGGAGGCCGATCACTCGGGCCATCAGATGGCGGCGGAGCCTTCGGCCAGCGCCTCCACGCAGGCCTTCATGGACGCCAATGCGAAGATGCATGAGGGTATGGATATCCCGTTCTCCGGCGATGCCGACGTGGATTTCGTGCGCGGCATGATCGCCCATCACCAGGGCGCCATCGACATGGCCAAGATCGAGCTGGAACACGGCAAGGACCCGGCCATCCGCAAGCTCGCCGAGGAGATCATCACCGCCCAGGAGGGCGAGATCAAAATGATGGAAGCGTGGCTGGCGAAGAACGCCAAGTAGACCACATCAAAGAAGACCGGGAGGCTCGCCGCAAGGCGGGCCGCTCTCGTTTCGCCGCACGGGCGATGACCATATGACCAAACGAAAAACCCGCCGGAACCGGCGGGTCTTCAATCGCTCACTCGCCCGCCGGCGGCCGGCTCGTCGCCGAGGCCTCGACAAGCGAGGCGGCGATCGCGCGCGCCATCATCAGGCTCGTTTCGCGCAGTTCGGTGTTGGAGCCGCTTCGTGCGGACCGGATGAGACGAAAGCCCTCGCGCAACATGATCTCCTGCGCCTTGTCACAGGCCCAGAGCTCCAGCCGGGTATCGTCGATTGCAGATCGGTTTGGCGCCATGAATCCCCCATGCCAAATCATTCAGCATAAAGCGGCACCGCGCGACCATACGTGTACACGTCGCCCCAGACTTGTCGATGTATGAATTCGCCGCTCAACCATAAGCTACATGATTCGTCGTAAATTCAAATAGCGCTTTGCCAGATCAAGTCCGGATTTATGGCCGTATGAGCGCTTTTCTCTTCAATTCTACTTCCGCACGGCAGCAACAACCTTCGATGTGGTCGTTCACGAGCCCCATGGCTTGCATGAAGGCATAGACGGTCGTAGGGCCGACGAAGGTCCAGCCGCGCTTCTTGAGGTCCTTCGAAAGGCGCACGGATGTCGGCGTCGTCGGGTTGGCGGAAAGCGTCACCCAGTCCACCCGTGCCGGACGTTCCTCGGGTCCCGGCTCGAAGCTCCAGAAATAGCGGGCAAGCGTGCCGAACTCGTCGCGCAGAGCCTGCGCGCGGCGCGCATTGTTGATGGTCGAGACGATCTTTCCGCGATGGCGCACGATGCCGGGGTCGGCCAAGCAGCGCGCGATATCGTCCTCGTCGAACGCCGCGACGCGGTCGAAATCGAAGCCGGCGAAGGCGGCACGGAACCCCTCCCGCTTGCGCAGAATGGTGAGCCAGGACAGCCCCGACTGGAACCCTTCCAGGCAGATCTTCTCGAAGAGACGGATATCGCTGGTGACGGGCTGGCCCCATTCCTCGTCATGGTAACGGCGGTAGTCGTCGAGGTTGCCGTGCCAGGCGCACCGCGTCTTGCCGTCCTCGCCCACCGTCAATCCGCGTTCCGTCATCGCCGTCTCCGTTTCCTGTTTGTTCGCGTTTACCACTCATCAACCACCTTTGGAAAGCCGGCAATAACCCTACTCAACGCTTTATCGGCATCGTGCATGTTTAATGAACGGCCGTTTACCATTCGCTTCATCTGACGGTGCAAGCATTTTTCCCGAACCGGCGCCGCATTGGGGCGGCGCAGACCGGCGACGATCAGTAGCGAGTACGTCCGATGTTGATACGAACCCTTCTAGCAGCAGCCCTGCTGAGCACCACGACGGTTGCCCACGCCAACGACCGGTACGGCAGCCGCCCGCCCGTCATCGTCAGCCCCGACCTCACCGCGCCGTGGCTGATGCAACTGACCGGCGAAGGCGCGCAGCCCGCCGCCAATACGCGCCGCATCATCCAGCGCCAGCGGGTGGAGCAGCGCCGCGTCATCCGCCGCGACGGCGTCGCCCGCGTGGAGCAGATATCGGCCACCGGCCAAGCACAAAGGCCCGTGCGCTCCAAGCTCGACCCGATGTATCTGCCGCAGATCGTTTCCTACGACAGCAAGCACAAGGCCGGCACGATCGTCATCGATACCAACAACCGCTTCCTCTATCTCGTGATGGGTGACGGCAAGGCGCGCCGCTATGGCGTGGGCGTCGGCAAGCCCGGCTTCGAATGGGCCGGCACGCATACCGTGACCCGCAAGGCCGAATGGCCGCGCTGGACGCCGCCCAAGGAAATGGTCGCGCGTGAGGCCGCGAAGGGCCATTACCTGCCGGCCTCCATGGAAGGCGGGCCGGAAAACCCGCTCGGCTCGCGCGCCATGTATCTCGGCTCGACGCTCTACCGCATCCACGGCACGAATGCGCCCTGGACGATCGGCTATGCGGTCTCCTCCGGCTGCATCCGCATGCGCAACGAAGATGTCGTCGATCTCTACGAGCGCGTGAAGGTCGGCACCAAGGTCATCGTGATCTGACAGCGCCCAAAACCAAGCAATTCGGACATCTCCGGCCGCCGCGCTGCCGGAGATGTTTTCGTTTTACGCAGGCTCCGTCGAAAGAATTCGAAGAAATCCCCCCTCGCAACCGTCCTGCTTCCGGCGGGCCGACTTGAATTTGATCAGGACTCGGCTAGCCTTGCGGAATTGAGGATTGAGAGGGAATTCAACATGCGGACATACGCATCGATCTTGCTGGCGGCCGCCGTCGCCGTCACGGCGATCATGCCGGCGACAGCGGCCAGCGCCTTTCCCGGCGCGCGGCAGGAGAACCAGGCCGGCCCCGCGCGCGACGTCGTGCTCGTGCAGCAAAGCAAGAAGCAGGTCGCCCAGAAGTACAAGCGCACCAAGGTCCGCTTCGTCACCGACCAGGCGCCAGGCACCGTCATCGTCGATACGAACAACAAGTTCCTCTACTATGTCGAGGGCAAGAACCGGGCGACGCGCTACGGCATCGGTGTCGGGCGTGACGGCTTCGGCTGGTCGGGCGTGGTGAAGGTGGGGCGCAAGGCTGAGTGGCCGAGCTGGACGCCGCCGGCCGAAATGCGCCGCCGCGAGGCCAAGAAGGGCCGCATCCTGCCCGTCGTGCAGGCCGGCGGCGAGGACAACCCGCTCGGCGCGCGCGCCCTCTATCTCTACCAGGGCGGCCGCGACACCATCTTCCGCATCCACGGCACGAACCAGCCCTGGACGATCGGCCAGAACATGTCGTCGGGCTGTATCCGCATGATGAACAAGGACGTGGAGCATCTATATGCCCGCGCCGATATCGGCACCAAGGTCATCGTCGTCGGCCCCGGCAACCGGCAGGGTGCGGTCGACTACAACGACCGCGGCGTGGATTTCTTCGGCACGCTCTTCGGCTTCGGCGGATAACGGCCAGGACTTGCCTGGATCAGAGAATGCCGGCTTCAGGCCGGCATTTTCGTTGCAAGGCTCGAGATCGCCACGGGTTTCTCACCGCCATAGGCCCAATCGAGCAATTCCACCGTATGCAGGATCGGCACGGCGGTTCCGGTCGCTATCTGCGTGATGCAGCCGATATTGCCGGTTGCAATGAGGTCGGGCTTCGTTGCCTCGATATTCTTGACCTTGCGCGCCTTCAGCTTGGCCGAGATTTCCGGCTGCAGGATATTGTAGGTGCCGGCCGAGCCGCAGCAGAGATGGCCTTCCGCGGGATCGCACACCGTGAAGCCCGCCTTCTTCAACAGCGTCTTCGGAACCATGGTGATCTTCTGGCCATGCTGCATGGAGCAGGCCGAGTGATAGGCGACCGTCAGCCCCTTTGCCTCCTGCTGCGGCAGGTCGAGCGTCGCGAGATATTCCGTCACATCCTTGGCGAGGGCCGAGACGCGCGCCGCCTTGCCCGCATAAACGGGGTCGAGCCGCAACATGAAACCGTAATCCTTGATCGTCGTGCCGCAGCCGGAGGCGGTGATGATGATAGCGTCGAGCCCGCCCTTCTCCACTTCCGCGAGCCAGACATCGACGTTGCGCCGCGCGGCCTCCAGCGCCTGTGCCTCCCGGCCCATATGGTGGACGAGCGAACCGCAGCACACCTCGCCGGCCGGCGCCACGACCTCGACGCCGAGCCGGGTCAGCAGCCGGATCGTCGCTTCGTTGATGCCGGGCTTCAGCACCGGCTGGGCGCAGCCGGACAGGATCGCCACCCGCCCGCGACGCTCGCCGGCGGCTTCATATGTGCCCGGCTTCGAGCTGGCGGAGGCCTTCGGCAATGTCTTCGGCGCCAGATCCAGCATCGCGCCGAAGGGCTCGAAGGCCTTGAAGCGCTTGAAAAATCCGGCAAAGGGCCGGCCGAGCGCCGCAGCCTTCAGCGCGAGGCGAAAGCGCGACGGATAGGGCAGCGTCGCCGCCAGGATATTGCGCGTCAGGCGGTTCCAGAACGGCCGCCTGTAGGTCTCCTCGATATGCATGCGCGCGTGATCGAGCAGATGCATGTAGTCGACGCCGGAGGGACAGGTGGTCGTGCAGGCAAGGCAGGAGAGGCAGCGATCGATATGGGTGACCACCTCGGCATCGGCCGGGCGACCGTTTTCCAGCATGTCCTTGATGAGATAGATGCGCCCGCGCGGACTATCCAGCTCATTGCCGAGCGTCACATAGGTCGGACAGGTCGCCGTGCAGAATCCGCAATGCACGCATTTGCGCAGGATCTTTTCGGATGTCGCGACATGCGGATCGGCGAGCTGTTCGGCGGTGAAATTGGTTTGCATCAGCAGGTGTCCTGTCAGCCGATCATGCGGGATCTGAAAAGCCCGGCCGGATCGAAACTTGCCTTCACGGCGGTCTGGAGAGCGGTGACGGCGTCGGTTTGTGGCTGGAAGATTTCCGTTGAAGAAAGCACCTCCGGCCGGGCGCGCAGCAGAGTGGCGTGGCCGCCGCCGACGGCCTTGATGTAGCGGCGCAGCAAGGCGGCTTCCGGATCGCTTTCCATGCGCAGCCAGACGAGGCCGCCCTGCCAGTCGTAAAAGGCATCGACGCCCGCCTCGAGGCGCAGGGCCGCGACAAGCTGCTGGCCGGCCGTGGCCGCAACGGAAACCCGCCAGAGCGGGCGCGACGTGCCGTCCGCGTAGGGCGCGGCATCGCGGATTTCGCGCCAGAGGCGCTGCGTCAGACCGGCATCGCATTGCGAGACCGCACCGAAGCCGGCCATGGCATCGGCGAGCTTCTGCGCCCGGACCGAAACGGAGGCGGCAAGGCCTTCGAGACGCAGCACGGTCGCCGCTCCCTCAGGCAGCGCGCCGCCGGCAAACCGGCCCCGCACGCTTTCGGGCAGATGCGCGGCGCCGGAGACTTCGACCGGCAGGCGCATGGCGGTGGCCATGGCCGCCGTGGCCTCGGCGTCGTTGAGACCCGAGATGACGATGGTGACGGCGGTTTCCGGCATCGGCAGGACCCGGAAGGTGACTTCTGTCAGGAGCGCGAGCGAACCGTGCGATCCGGCAAGCAGCTTTGCGAGGTCGAGGCCCGTGACATTCTTCATCACCCGGCCGCCGGCCTTCACGATCTCACCCTTGCCGTTGACGAAGCGTACGCCGAGCAGGCTGTCGCGCGCAGCACCCGCCACGAAGCGGCGCGGGCCGGAGGCGTTGGTCGCAAAGACGCCGCCGATGGTGGGAATGCCGGATGAGCCGAGAACGCCGCGCAGGTCCACCGGCTCGAAGGCCAGCATCTGGCGGTTTTCGGCAAGGGCTGCCTCGACCTTTTCAAGCGGCGTTCCCGCCCGCGCCGTCATGGTCATCTCGGCGGGATTGTAGGCGACGATGCCGTTGAGGCCGCGGGTCGACAGTTGCTCGGCGCCATCGGCGGCCGGCAGCAGGCTGCGCGTACCGCCACCGGAAATGGAGAAGGGCGTGGCGGACAGGCCAGCGATCATGACGAGGCGCGCGGCGGCCTCTTCGGAGAGCGGTTCATGGATCGGTGTCATGCGGCGGGGCGCCCTTCGAGCGGGAAGACCTTGGAGGGATTGAGCAGCCATTGCGCATCGAAGGCGGCGCGGACGGCCATCTGCTGGGCGAGATCGGCCTCGCTGTACTGGTGGCGCATCAGGTCGCGCTTCTCGATGCCGACGCCGTGCTCGCCGGTCAGGCAGCCGCCGGCATCCACGCACAGTTTCAGGATTTCGTTGCCGGCGGCTTCCGCCCGTGCGGCATCGTCGGGATCGTTGGCGTTGAAGAGGATGAGCGGGTGCATGTTGCCATCGCCGGCATGAAAGACATTGGCGACGCGCAGGCCGTGTTTCGCGACGATCTCGGCCGTGCCGCGCAGGACGTGCGGCAGCTGGCTGAGCGGCACGGTGCCGTCCATGCAGATATAGTCGGCGATGCGGCCCGTTGCGCCGAAGGCCGACTTGCGGCCCTTCCAGATCAGCGCCGCCTCGGTCGCGGACTGGCATTCCTTCACGACCTTCACGCCATGGCGGCCGGCGATCTCGATGATGCTGGCCAGCATGGCGTCCATTTCCGCCTCGGAGCCCTCGACCTCCACGATGAGAAGCGCCTCGACATCCATGGGATAGCCGGCCTGCGCGAAGGCTTCGCAGATCTCGATGGCTGGCTTGTCCATGAATTCGATGGCGACGGGAATGATGCCGGCGCCGATGACATCGGCCACACAGGCGCCGGCCTCTTCCGATGAGTCAAAGCCGAAGAGGACGGGACGCGCGCCTTCCGGCCGGGCGACGAGGCGCACGGTCGCCTCGGTGACGATGCCCAACTGCCCCTCGCCGCCGCAGACGACGCCGAGAAGATCGAGGCCGCCGGCATCGAGCGCCTTGCCGCCGAGATCGACGATCGTACCGTCAATCAGCACGAGCTTGACGCCGAGCAGGTTGTTGGTCGTCACGCCGTACTTCAGGCAATGCGCGCCGCCGGAATTCATGCCGATATTGCCGCCGATGGTGCAGGCGAGCTGCGAGCTCGGATCGGGCGCGTAGAAATAGCCGTCGGCGGAGACGGCATCGGATATCGCAAGATTGGTGACGCCGGCCTGGACGGTCGCGGTGCGGTTGGCGAAATCGACCTCCAGGATGCGCGCCATTTTGGAAAGGCCGATGACTACGGCGTCCTCCTGCGGGATCGCACCGCCGGCAAGCGAGGTGCCCGCGCCGCGCGGCACGACCGGCACACCGTAACGGTGACAGTATTTCAGCACCGCAGCGACCTGCTGCGTGGTCTCGGGAAGGGCGACGGCGAGCGGCAGGCGGCGATAGGACACGAAGGCATCCGTCTCGAAGGGAACGAGTTCGCGCGGCTCATGCACGAGACAGCCTTCGGGCAGGAGATCGAGCAGATCGGCGACGATTTCACGCCGGCGCGAAAGAACCGCCGGGCGCGGCTCCAGAAACGCGATCTGATCCATGTTTTGCCTCCCCAATCCACAAGTGGTCTGTTTTCTTTACCACTTTCTCTCAGCCGGTGCAAATGATAAGCATTTTATCCGCTACGGAAACAATGGGCGCGACGGAATGACCAATCTCGGCGATCTCGAAATCTTCTCTCGCGTCATCTCCATGGGAAGTATGTCGGCAGCGGGGCGGGCATTGGGTCTATCCCCAGCCGTCGTGTCCAAGCGCGTGAAAAGGCTGGAGGAGCGCCTCGGCACCCGCCTCTTCCAGCGCACCACGCGGCAGATCTCGCTGACGGAGGCCGGACAGGGTTTCTACGAGCGCATCGTCGGCATTCTCGCCGGTATCGAGGAGGCGGAAGCCTTCGTGTCCGGCCGGTCGGGCGCGGTGCGCGGGACGTTGCGCCTTTCCGCCCCGACATCCTTCGGCCGCCTGCATATCGCGCCGCATCTGAAGGGCTTCATGGACGCCTATCCGGAACTGGTCGTCAATCTCGTGCTGACGGACGACTTTTCCGACATCGTCGGCGACGGCTTCGACCTGGCGATCCGCATCGGGGAACTTTCCGATTCCTCGCTGGTCGCGCGGCGGCTTGCGCCGGTCCGGCGCGTGCTCTGCGCCTCGCCCGATTATATCGCCCGGCACGGCATGCCCGCGACACTCGCCGACCTCGCCGCGCATGTCTGCCTGCCGCCGCACACGCAGGACCTTTGGCGCCTCGAAGGGCCGGAGGGCAGCGTGAGCTTCCGTCCGCAGGGGCCGCTCTACACAAACTCCAGCGAGGTGGTGCGCGAGGCGGTGTTTTCCGGCATGGGGATTGCGCTGCGCTCGAGCTGGGATGTGGGGCCGGCGCTGAAGGATGGCGGCCTCGTGCAGGTGCTGCCGCAATACGAAGGCTCGCGCAACGTGGTCCTGTCCGCCGTCTATCCCAGCCGGCAATTCCTGCCGATCAAGGTGCGGCTGTTCATCGATTATCTCGCCGAGCTCTATGGTTCCACGCCCTATTGGGAACATTGACCGCAGGAGGAAGACATGACTGGCAGACGGAGCATGCTCGCACTTGCCTTCGGGCTCATGGCCTCCCCGGCGCTCGCCGCGACGCTCGATCCGCTGCTCGAAGGCTTCGATGACGCCTGCGACTACAGCGACGGGCTCGCGACGCTGCTCCAATCGAGCTACGCTTTTGCCCGCAAGGAAGGCGACATCGTCATTCCGGCCGGCTACGAGACGGTCTTCGGTCCGCCGACCGTCGCGCCCGTCGACGAGTATCTGCACATCACCCTGCCGGTGAGCGGCGGCACGTGGCGCGGCGTGCCCGTGCAGGAAATCGAGGTCTTCATCACGGCGCTCGAAAGCGGCTTCAGCTCCCACGCCGTAATTTTCCCGGCAGGCGCGGCGAAGCAGGCGGAAGAGACCTTCAAGGCGCGGGGCGAGGCCGCGCAGACGAAACTGACTGCGCAGGACGAGTCGGGCCTCGGATGGCAGACCGGCTTTTCCGTCATCGATGGTGTGCCGCGCTATATGTGCGACCTCTCCACCTGAGCCGGCGCGATCGTCTCAGTGCTTGTCTTCCTCGGCATGCCGGTTGCGGATCGCGCGGACGAGAAGCCACATGCCGACGATGACGAAAGGCACCGCGATGCCGGTCGCCGTTTCCGGCTTCACCGGCACGCCAAGCCCGTGCGCCGCCTTGGCGACATAGCCGAAGAGACCGACGACGTAATAGGAGATCGCCGCCACCGAAAGGCCCTCGACGGTCTGCTGCAGGCGAAGCTGCAACCGTGCACGGCGATCCATGGAATTCAGCAGCGACGTGTTGAGCTGTTCCAACTCCACGTCGATCCAGCTGCGCAAAAGCGCGGTTGCGCGGGCGAGCTTGCGCGACAGGTTGGCCTGCCGCTCCTCGACGGATTGGCAGGTCCGCATGGCGGGTGCCAGGCGTCGCTCCAGGAAGAAGCCGAGCGTCTCATAGCCGGGCACGGCGGTTTCCGCGAGTGTGCGGATGCGCTCCTGAACGATGCCGTAATAGGCGCGGCTGGCGCCGAACCGGTAGAGGCTGAGCGCGGCATTCGCCTCCAGCTCCGCGGCAAGGCGCGTGATCTCGGAGAGAAGCGCGTCGGCCTTGTCGCGGGCGTGCTGCTTCATCGCATTGGTGATGCCCGTCAGCCCGTCCTCGATGCGGCGGATTTCCGGCGACAGCGACTGGGCGAGCGGCAGGCCCATCATGGCAAGCGTGCGGTAGGTCTCGATGTCGAGCAGGCGCTGGACGAGCGCACCGCGCCCTGCTTCCGTCATGCCGCTGTCGATGACGAGGATGGGGGTCAGTCCGTCGCCGTTCTGGCGGAAATCCGTGACGATGACGCCTTGGCCGTTCTTGATCTCGCTATAACAGAGACTGGTGGGATCGAAGGTGGCGATCGCCGCCCGCGTTTCCGGCGAATCCGGCCGGATCTCCAGGCGAACGCCCGATATCAGCGTGCCGGGCGGCGAGAAGCTGTCACCGAACGGATGGACGGGCACCTCGCCGCCGAAGGTCTCTGGCGCGGGTGCATCCCAGAAGTAAGTGGAGAACTCGGTGTGCCGCTCCCAGCGCAGCGTGCCCTGCCCCCAGCTCAGGGCGTGGTGGTTGGATTCGCGGCCGGGCGGCGAGACGCCACGCGAACGCGACAATTCACCCATCACGGCGTGATCGACGGCCGAGCCGCCCTCGGTCAGGAATGCAAGCTGGAAAATGACGCGCGGCGACGGCACGAGCGCATACGGCCGTGCATGGATCTCTCCGAGAGCCTGCGCACGCATTCTCGCCTGCGGAAAGGCGAAGCTGCCCTTTGCCATGTCTGCACCTTCCCCTCACGTGCAACAGATCTTTCTTAACAAATGTCAGGGCGGCGGTGATGAGGCGCATTGACGCAGGCCACCCATGAGGATTGGACAAGTTTGTTGACCACTTTCCGTGTCGGTTGGTACTATCGCCCCGTGACCGAAACCGATTTCGACCTCTTCGCCCCCATCAGCCATGACCGCACCGCCGACGAGGTCGTGCGGCAGATCGAGCTTTTGCTGCTGGAAGGCGTTCTGCGCGATGGCGACAGGCTGCCGGGCGAGCGCGAACTGTCCAAGCGCCTCGACATCTCCCGGCCGATCCTGCGCGAGGCGCTGAAGGCGCTGGAAACCCGCGGCCTGCTCATCAGCCAGCACGGCGGCGGCACCTATGTCGCCGATATCATCGGCCAGGTTTTCTCGCCGGCTGTCGTGGACCTCATCGCCCGTCACCAGCGCGCGACCGGAGACTACATCGAATACCGGCGCGAGCTGGAGGGCATCACCGCCGAACTCGCCGCCCGCCGCGCGACGGACTATGACCGCCAGATGTTGACGCGCATCATGGACGCGATGCGGGAGGCCCATGCCGGCGGCTCCTTCGACGATGAACTGGAGACGGATGTCGAGTTGCACAACGCCATCGGCGAGGCGGCGCACAACATCGTGCTTCTGCACACGCTGCGCTCCTGCTACCGGCTGCTGGCGCAGGGGATCTTTTTCCATCGCCATCTCGTTTTCTCCTCGCAGGAAGCCCGCGAACACCTTCTCGCGCAGCATGAAGCGATCTACGCCGCCATCATGGCCCGTGACGGAAACGCGGCACGAAATGCCGCTCAGGCGCATATGGACTATATTGCCGTCGCTATCCGCGAAGCCGAACGCAGCGGCGAATGGCAACGTATTTCCCAGCTGCGCATGCAAAAGCGCAATCTTCCCGCAAAAGCCTGACTTGCGCTGCAATCTGCGCGCAAGCAAGATATGTCACAAAGCGACTCGACACGCACGTCCCGACACGAGGAATGAAAAAGACCTTGAACATTCTCAGCCGCATCGCAAGCGACGTCCAGCTCATGTTCCGCAGGCCCGTCCGGGAACAGTACGGCGCGCTGTGCTACCGGCTGAAGAAGAAGCGCTCGGCGGTGGAAGTGCTGCTGATCACCAGCCGCGATACCGGGCGCTGGGTCATACCGAAGGGCTGGCCGATGGATGGCAAGAGCGCGGCCGCCGCGGCCGCGCGCGAGGCTTGGGAAGAGGCCGGCGTCAAGGGCGTGATCACCCAGGAGGCGATCGGCGACTATCATTACATGAAGGGTCTGCCGGAGGGACTGAAGGTCGATTGCCGGGTGCGCGTCTTCGCGCTGGCCGTCGACGACATCTGCAAGAACTTTCCGGAAAAGAACCAGCGGCGCGCCGAATGGGTCGATTGCACCGAAGCGGCCAACCGCGTTCAGGAACCCGGATTGAAGAAGCTTTTGCTCGCCTTCGAGCAGAAAATCCTCTCCGGGCTTCCCCCGATCGCGAAAAACGGCACGACCGGCGCCTGACACGGCCTCCGCCATATTGCCGCCTATGCCATGAGGCGTTACTGCCTCTCGGCAAAACTGGAGCAGCATGAATGGCCAATTCTCAAGTCCAGCTTCGCAAGCCGACGCTGGACAAGGACCTGGAAAAACTCACCTTCACCGAACAGGCCACGCATTTCGTGCTGCGCTCCTGGACGGGTGCGGGCATTTCACTGGTCTTCCTGCTCCTGACGATGGCCATCGCCCATACATTCGCCACCGGCACGCCCGGCGTTCTCGTCATCGCCGTCACGGCCGCGCTCGCCGCCTACATGGCCATGAACATCGGCGCGAACGACGTGACGAACAATGTGGGCGCGGCGGTGGGTGCCCGTGCCATGAGCATGGGCGTGGCGCTTGCCATTGCCGCCGTCTTCGAGATCGCGGGCGCGCTTCTGGCCGGCCGCGGCGTTGCCGAGACCGTCGCCTCCGGCATCCTCGACCGCGCGAACTTCCCCAGTCCCGAAGTATTCGCCTGGGCGATGATGGCCGCCCTCGTCTCGGCGGCGATCTGGATCAATATCGCGACGCTCGCCAACGCGCCGATCTCCACCACGCACGCCATCATCGGCGGCGTCATCGGCGCGGGTGCGGCCGCCAGCGGCCTGGACAGCGTGCAGTGGGAGGCGATGGGGCTCATCGTCGTGAGCTGGACCGTCTCGCCGATCCTCGGCGGCGTCATCGCCGCGCTGTTCCTGTTCTTCATCAAGGAACTGATCATCTACCGCGAGGACAAGATCGCGGCGGCAAAGACCTGGGTTCCGGTTCTCGTGGCCGTCATGGCCGGCGCGTTCTCCGCCTTCCTCGCCACGGGCGGCACCAACGGCTTCTATCATATGCCGATCGGCGACGCGTTGATCGTGGGCCTCGTCGTGGGTGTCCTGACCTATGTCGTGACGCGGCCGATCGTGCGCCGCCATGCCGAGGGCCTGGACAACCGCAACCAGTCGCTGCGCACGCTGTTCCGCCTGCCGCTCATCTGTTCGGCGGCGCTGCTTTCCTTTGCCCATGGCGCAAACGACGTCTCGAACGCGGTCGGCCCGCTCTACGGCGTGGTCGCGGCGCTCGGCGAGGCTGGCGCCGGCACCGGAGGCTCGGCCATTCCGCTCTGGGTGATGGTCATCGGCGCCTTCGGCATCTCGCTCGGCCTTCTGCTGTTTGGCCCTCGCCTCATCCGCATCGTCGGCAGCGAGATCACCAAGCTCAACCCGATGCGCGCCTTCTGCGTGGCGCTCTCCTCGGCCGTGGCGGTGCTGACGGCATCGGCCTTCGCCATTCCGGTCTCCTCGACGCATATCGCCGTCGGCGCCGTGTTCGGGGTCGGCCTGTTTCGCGAATGGTACACCCGCAATTCGCAGCGCCGCATCGACTATATCCGCAGCCGCGGCAACGGCATCGCGCCCGAAGAGCCATCGGCCAATCCCGACGAGACGCGCCGCCGCTATCTGGTCAGGCGCTCCCACTTCATGACGATCGTCTCCGCCTGGATCGTGACGCTGCCGATCTCGGCGGTGCTGTCCGCGCTCGTCTTCCTCGCCCTCAACGCCGTGTTCAGCTGAGAGACCGATCATGCGTGCCAATTACCGGATGCAGCGCCTCTTCGTGGACGATGCGCTTGCGGCGGACCAGCCGTTCGAAGCGTCCAAAGACCATTTTCATTACCTGACGAACGTGCTGCGCATGGGCGAAGACGACGCGGTGCTGCTGTTCAACGGGCGCGACGGGGAATGGCGCGCCACGCTGTCCTTCCCCACCCGCAAGCGCCTCGTGCTGACCCCCGTCGAACAGACGCGCCCGCAGCCCGCCCCCTCCGACCTGCATTACCTGTTCGCGCCGCTCAAGGTCGGGCGGCTGGACTATCTCGTGCAGAAGGCGGTGGAAATGGGCGCCGGCGTGCTTCAGCCGGTGATGACCCAGCACGTGCAGGGCAAGATCACCAATCTCGATCGGCTGGAGGCGAATGCCGTGGAGGCGGCCGAACAATGCGGCATCCTGGCCATCCCGCGCGTTGCCGCCCCCCGCAAGCTGGACGATCTTCTCTCCGGCTGGCCGCGGGACCGCCGCATCATCTTCTGCGACGAAGGGCACGGCAGCCAGAACCCCCTGGCCGTCCTGCGTGACATCAAGGAGCGCAAGCTCGCCCTTTTGGTCGGCCCCGAAGGCGGGTTTTCGGACGAGGAACGCGCGCTGCTGCGGGGGCTGGATTTCGTGACGCCCATTCCGCTCGGCCCGCGGATCCTGCGCGCCGATACCGCGGCCGTCGCGGCGATGGCCGTGATCCAGGCGGCCATCGGCGACTGGGAATGATTTTCCCCGAAAGTCGAATGGGTTTTTTTGAATCTGCCTTGAAAGGAATTTGCTTGCACCGCATCTAATTCCGGTTCAAGCACCCTCCCAAGGCCCTGCGGTTCTGCCGGGCATATCCGTTCAGAAGAAGACGCCCATGGCCCGTGACACCACCGACCAGACGCCGATCCGCACCGTTGCGGAAATGGCGGACTATCTCGCCGCCGGCAACAAGCCGAAGGAGAAGTTCCGCATCGGCACCGAGCACGAGAAATTCGTCTTCTTTACGGCCGACAACAGCCCCGTTCCCTATTTCGGCGATGCGAGCATTTCCGCACTGCTCAACGGCATGCAGGCCAAGACCGGCTGGGAGCCGATCATGGATGCCGGCAACATCATCGGCCTTGCGGAACCCTCGGGCATGGGCGCGATCTCGCTGGAGCCGGGCGGCCAGTTCGAGCTGTCGGGCGCGCCGCTTGAAAACCTGCATCAGACCTGCAAGGAATCCAACCAGCATCTCGCCACGCTGCGCGAGGTCGCCGAACCGCTCGGCATCCGCTTCCTCGGCATGGGCGGCAGCCCGAAATGGTCGTTTGCAGAAACGCCGCGCATGCCAAAGAGCCGCTACGACATCATGACCCGTTACATGCCGAAGGTCGGCAGCCAGGGCCTGGACATGATGTACCGCACCTGCACGATCCAGGTGAACCTCGATTTCTCCTCCGAAGCCGACATGCGCCGCAAGATGCAGGTGTCGCTGAAGCTGCAATCGCTCGCAACCGCGCTCTTCGCCTCCTCGCCCTTCACCGACGGCAAGCCGAACGGGCTCCTGTCCTGGCGCGGTGACATCTGGCGCGACACGGACAACCAACGCGGCGGGCTCATTCCCTTCGCCTTCGCGCCGGATTTCGGTTTCGAGGACTATGTGACTTGGGCGCTCGACGTGCCGATGTATTTCATCGTCCGCGACGGCAAGTACCACGACTGCACGCATGTCACGTTCCGCCAGTTCATGGCGGGTGCGCTGAAGGGCGAGGTCGCGGATTACGAACCGAATTTCGGCGACTGGACGAACCACCTCTCCACGCTGTTCCCCGATGTGCGCCTCAAGCGGTTCCTGGAAATGCGCGGCGCCGATGGCGGCCCGTGGCGCCGCATCTGTGCGCTGCCCGCCTTCTGGGTGGGTCTGCTTTATGACGATGGCGCGCTCGACGCCGCCGAGGCGCTGACCCGCGACTGGACCTTCGAGGAGGTCTCGGCGCTGCGCGACGCCGTGCCGGCGCAGGGGCTGCGCGCCGAATTCCGCGGCAAGCCGCTTTTCGACGTCGCCCGCGAGGTCCTCGCCATCGCCCGCCAGGGACTTGCCGCGCGCGCACGCCTGAATGGCGACGGCGTCGACGAAAGCGTGTTCCTCGCACCGCTCGACGAAGTGCTGGCCAAGAAGGCGACGCTCGCCGAAGACATGCTGGCGCTCTACCATGGCCGCTGGAACGGCTCCGTCGAGCCGGTCTTCAGCGATTACCAGTACTGACATCACGCCAGAAAGCGGTTTGCGCGGCGAAAATTCCCATTATACTCAAGGCGCATACACGCCTGCCAGGGGAAGGGTCTCGCCGATGCAATCGCTCTACGACATGATCATGCAGGCCCAGAACGGCAACGCGGTGGAGATCATGGCGCGGCAGTTCGGGCTTGCACAGGAGCAGGCGGCCAAGGCCGTCGCCGCGCTGATGCCGGCCTTTTCCGAGGGCTTCAAGCGCAACGCCGCAAACCCCTATGACATGGCCGCCTTCATGAAGGCGCTGACCACGGGCGAACACGCCAAGTATTTCGAGGACGTCTCCAAGGCCTTCACGCCGCAGGGCCTTGCCGAGGGCAACGGGATCCTCGGCCACCTCTTCGGCAACAAGGACGTGTCGCGCGCCATCGCCGCGCAGGCCGCGCAGATGACCGGCATCGGGCAGGAAATCTACAAGCAGATGCTGCCGGTCATGGCCAGCACGCTGATGGGCGGCCTCTTCAAGCAATCCTTCGCCCCGTTCTTTCCTGGTGCGCAGGCCGGCGGTGCATCCGCCAACCCCTTCGCCGATATGATGCAGCAATGGGCCGAAGCCTCAGGCCTCGCGAAGAAGCCCGAGCCGGCGAACCCCTTCGACAATCCCTTCACGCAGGCCGCGCAGGAGTTCTTCGGCACGAAGAAGGAAGCGCCTGCCGCCAATCCCTTCACCGACAATCCCTTTGCGAAAGCTTTCCAGGACATGATGGCCGGAATGGCGGGCCAGCCGGCGGCGAGCGAGAAACCGCAGGAAACGAACGCTGCCCCGGCCGATGCGCTCAAGTCGCTCGTCGGCACGATGTTCGATACCGGGCTGGAAATGCAGAAGGACTACCAGCGCAACGTCGAGGCGATCTTCGAGACGATGCGCAACGGCATGGACGGCGAGAGCAGCAAGGCCTGACGGGCTTCAGGCTTCCCTAAAATGAGGGCCGCGGCCCCGACTTTCACCGCGAACCTTACGCCGCAGCCCGCGTCCGCGCCGCATCGGCGGGCAGGTTGAAGCGTTCGACGATGGCGGCGAGCGCGCGCGTATCGCCGGCGAGACCGGACATGCCCGCCGCGGTCTCGGAAACCGCCTGACGGTTCTGCGCTGTGACCTGCTCCATCTCGTTCATCGACCGGCTGATATCGCCGAGGCTGGACGATTGCTGGTTGGCGGCGGCGGCGATCGAGTGGATATGGTCGCTGATGCGGGTGACCTGCTCGGCAATGCCCGAAAGGGCCGACCCGGCCTGCTGCACGAGATCGACACCCTTCGCGACTTCCGTTCCGGATTTGGTGATGAGCGCCTTGATGTCCTTGGCGGCATTGGCCGAGCGCTGGGCGAGTTCACGCACCTCCTGCGCCACGACGGCGAAGCCTTTGCCGGCCTCGCCCGCGCGCGCCGCTTCCACACCTGCATTGAGCGCCAGCAGGTTCGTCTGGAAGGCAATCTCGTCGATGACGTTGATGATGGAGGAGATCTCGCGCGAGGCGCCCTCGATCCGCTCCATGGCGGCCACCGCATCGGTGACGACGCCGCTCGAAAGGTCCGTGCTGCGCTTGGCGTCCGTCGCCATGCGCGATGCCTCGTCGGCGCGTTCGGTGGAATTGCGAATGGCCTCCAACATCTGGCCCACGGCGCCGGAGGTACGCTCCAGTGCCGCCACCTGGCTTTCCGTGCGCTCGGCAATGTCGCGAGCGGCGGCATCGACATGCACGACCTTGCCGTCGATCGAGCGCGCGCTGGAGGACACGGCGGCAATGGTTTCCGCAAGGCGGCGGACCGACGTGTTGAAATCGGCGCGCAACTCGTCCAGCCCGTCCGCGAACGTGCGGTCGATGACGGTCGAGAGGTCGCCGGCCGACAGGCGCTCCAGCGCCGCACCGAGTGTGGCGACGGCCTCCTGAACCTCGCGCTGCTGGGCGGCCTTGGCGGCTTCCTGCGCCGCCTGTTCGCGAGCGGACGAGGCGCGCGATTCGGCGGTCGACCGCTCAAGTGCGTCCTTTTCCAGTGCGGCGGTGCGGAAGACCGCGACGGAGCGCACCATGTCGCCGATCTCGTCGGCGCGGCCTTCCTTCGGCAGGTCGATCTGCGTGTTGCCGGCCGCAAGCGCCGTCATCGCCTTGACGAGCTGGTGGATGGGGCGCGTCAGGGCGCGCGAGAAGATCGTCGCCGCGAGGATGGCAAGCGCGATGATGGCGGCGGTGACGCCGAGCACGATGAGCGTGCCGCGCATCAGGCCGGCGGTCGCTTCCGCCCGGCTGATCTTCGCCACGACGGACCATTCGGCACTGCCGAAGGACAGCGGCGCGGCGGCGGCAAACAGTTCCGTCCCCGTCGCATCGGTGATCGTGCCGTGGTTTTCGCTGCCGACGGGCAGGTTCGTGATGTCGAGGCGAACCTTCAGCGCATCGTAGCCGGGCGTGCGGGGTGCATCCGTGAGGACCATGCCGTCGGCGCGCACGAGCACGGTTTCCCCGGTTTCGCCGAGGCCCTTGCTGTTGGCGAAGATCGTGTCGAGTTTGGCGTTCGGCACGCGGATCGCCATGATGCCGAGCGTGCGGCCGTTCATAGTGATGGGCGCTGCCAGAAACGCTGCCGGCGCACCGCCGAGCGCCGCATATTCCGCGAAGTCGGAAAAGACGGCCGACCCAGGCTCCTTGAGCGCCATGGCCTGCGTGAAGGCCAGCGCCAGACCGCTGCCCTTGTAGGGACCGTCAAGGAGGTTCGTGCCGAAATCCTCCGCCTTGGCCACCGAATAGAGCACGTTGCCCTTGGGGTCGATCATGTAGATATCCGCATAGCCGAGCGATTCGAGGTGCTTGCGGAAGGTCGCGTGATACTGCTTGTGCGACCGGTCGAAATTGTCCTTCTTGGCGGTATCAAGCAGGTAGCGCTCGGAGGGCGGGTTCGGATTGTCGGCGATGTAGCGCTGATGCAGCTCCTTCGAGGGCTCCGCGCCCAGCGCGCCCCACGCGCCGGCGAAGCCGTAGAAGGCCTGCGTGGTCGGCATGGCGCTCGCCATGCTGATGAGGTCGAGCTTCATGCCCTCCAGATAGGCGCGGGCTTCGTTGCGCCGGCCGTCCGCCGTCGCCTCCAGCTTCTGCATGACTTGGTCCGTCACCGTTTCGGCGCTGACGATCAGCGAGACGGCGCTGGCGGCGCCGATGGAAAGCAGCGTGAGCACGGCCGCGGCAAGGGGCAGTTTCCGGGAAATCCGCATGACGATCCGTCCAATAGAAAACGAGGCGGCGACCCGGTTCATCCGGAAGGCAGGCGGCATCATGCCCGTGGAGCGCTCCACGACTGCTGCGCAGACGGTATCCAAGTGAGGTTTACGTTAGGTAAAGCCGATTTGCCGGGCCGGCGGCATGAAAAAGCCCGGCGCGGACCTTGGAGTCGCACGCCGGGCAAGCAGCAGGGTTATTGGCTCTCACCCTGCGGGGAAGTCTGGCGGCGCCCGCGCAAAAGAGGGCGTGGCCGGGAGAAATCAGTCCAGGCGGCCGGCGCGCAGGTGACGGCGGGCGCGTTCGCGCGAGGCAAGCGTCAGGTGAAGGCCGGCATCGGAGAAGAACGAGGCAGCCCGCACGGCATGCACATCACTGCGGCGCAGCCCCATGTCCAGAAGCTGGTGGTCGTCGAGTTCGTTGAGCCGGTTGACCATGCGGTGATTGCGCCAGGCGCGGAAGAATCCGGAGGCAGCGGTACGGACACGCGCCAAGAAGGTCGGGACCGGGCGGCGTGCTGCAGTCGTCTCAATTTCAAAGTTACGGTCGATCATGCGCATGGCACTTCTCCTTTCCGGCGCAGCGGTCCATCGTCGTCGATGGGGTTTCGCAGGACGCCAATGATCGTTCGCCATCCGCAGGGGATCGGACGGCGGTTCAGGGTCTCGGTCTCACAAGGGACGCCCGCGGGAGGTCGAAGCGAGCGGCATATCTGCCGAACGAAGGCCCGGCGGACGGAGCAATCGTTCAACAATTGCTTTTTCGCAGAATCCCATTGATCAGTCCAACGAATGTTTCTAATAGTATCAATCAAACAATCTGATGAGTTTCTCCATGTCCGCTCCGCTCGACATTGACCAGCTGCAGACCTTCGTCTCGATCGCAGATACCGGGAGTTTCACACGCGCCGCCGAGCGGGTGTTCAAGACCCAGTCGGCCGTCTCCATGCAGATGCGCCGCCTGGAGGAGCGCATCGGCAAGCAGCTCTTCATGAAGGATGGCCGCGGCAACCGGCTGACGGCAGAGGGCGAACGGCTGCTCAACTATGCCCGGCGGATGCTGCGCCTCAACAACGAGGCCATCGCCGCCTTCGATGACAACCGGCTGGAAGGCATGCTGCGCATCGGCACGCCGGACGACTATGCCGACCGCTACATGCCCGAGATCATCATGCGGTTCGCCAAGACGCATCCGAATGTCGAGCTTTACATCGTCTGCGAGCCCTCGGTGGACCTGGCCGAGAAGATGGCGAAGGGCGAACTCGATATTGCGCTCGTCACCCACAATCCGCGCCAGCGCCATTCCGACGTCGTGCGCACCGAACCGCTCTGCTGGGTGATGTCGGCGAACCATCCGCTGCCGGAAAATGCGCCCGTGCCGCTGGCCGTGGGCCGGCGCGACTGCCAATGGCGGCAGATTGCCTGCGGGGCGCTCGATTCGGTGGGACGCGACTACCAGGTCCTGTTCACCAGCTGGTCGTCGACCGTCGTCGCCGCCGCCGTCATGGCCGGCATGGCCGTGTCCGTCTTGCCGGAATCGGCACTGCGCCCGGGCATGAAGGTGCTGACGCAGGCGGACGGCTTTCCGTCTCTGGCACCAGTCCAGATCGGCATCATGCGCCGGCCGGGCCTGTCGCCGTCGCTTTCCAACGCCATTACCAGCCATATCACAGCGTGCCTCGACAACATCACGCCTCTGGCCGCCGCCGAGGACCTGACGGATGCCGAGGTCAAAGTGTTTCCGCGCCTTCCACGGCATCGGCCGGGGCAGATCCTGCCCGGATGGTAACGCAGCTTCCGCTTGATGGCGCCCCTCTCGTCAAGAACGGGCCGACCGGTGTCACCACCCGGCTCGCCCGCGACGACGAGGCGGAAACGCTATGCCAGATCGAACGGTCGGCCGCGCAGGCTTTCCGGCTGATCGAAGCCTTCTCATGGCTGTCGGTCGGGGATGTGCAGAGCGCCGAAACGCATCGCAGGCTCACCGCCGCCGGCACCAACTGGGTGGCGGCGGACGACGGCGACCGGCCGCTCGGCTTCCTGAGCGCGGAAATCGTCGGCAGGGACCTTCATATCTGCGAGGTCTCGGTGGGCCACCTTCACCAGGGCTTCGGCCTTGGCCGCAGGCTCATCGAACACGCCATCGAATATGCCGCCGCGCGTGGCCTCGAAGCGGTGACGCTCACGACCTTCCGCACCATTCCGTGGAACTGCCCGTTCTACGAACGGCTCGGCTTCCGCGTTCTGGAGGACGGCGAGCTCTCGCCGCGCCTGCTTGAGATCATGGACCACGAGGATGCCGACGGGCTTTCGCGCGACACGCGGTGCGCGATGCGGCTGGACGTCAGCGCCTCAAAAGACGGCGCCGCTTGTATCAGGTGAAGGCCAGCCAGACACCGAGCCACGCCCACAGGGCCATCAGCACGAAAAGACCGGCAATGAACAGCGGCCGACGGTAGCGCAGGCGGTTGCTCGTGACATGCACCCAGGCATGGGCGTAGCGCAGGGCCACGAACAGCCAGCCGCCCGCCACCGTCACCGGATTATCGGCATCGACCAGATAGAGAAGAATGCTGACGGCGTAGAAGAGGACCGGCAGTTCGAACTGGTTGGCGATGGCGTTCTTGACGGTGAGGCTTTCGGCCGGCTCCTCCCGGTTTTCGCGGAACTGCTCCGCACGGGCTGTACCGTTGCGCACAGCACCAATGCGGCGCGAGGAGAGCAGGACATAGAGCGCGAAGACGAGCGCGACATGCGCGATCATCGGCCAGATCGTGGCTTCCGTGGGAGACATGAAAATCCTTCGGCTTGTCGTATCGTCCCGCGTTCATAGGCGGTTATGGCCGGGTCCTCAACCCGCAGCGGCCGATCCGACAAGCCGAAGGTATTGTTTACTGGGGTGTCAGGGTTTCCGAACCGGAACCATCCTTGCCGCTGATCGTCCAGGCGCCTTCGAGCGAGCCGTCGGCCTTTACCTCGTAGACTATGAGCCCGACCGCGTCTTCCAGCACATAGGCGGCGGCAAATGCATTGTCGTAGAGCATGCAGATGCCGTTCGACGTGACGGCACCGGTGTTCCATTCGATGGCGCAGGTCGTCTCGCTCGTCAGCGTGATCGTCGCCGTGCCGCTATAGGCCGAGCCGTCGAGGTTCGTGCCTTCGACATTGTAGGTGCCGGCATTGACGGTTTGCGCGTGAACGGGCGTTACCAGCGCAAGGCCGAGAAGCACGCCAGCCAGAATTGTTTTCATGATGTCCCCCGAGAGCGGCGAGATTGCCGCTATTTCATCCTATGCACATATATGCAGGAACGGAATGGGAGAACGGGCGCCAAATACGAAAATGCCCGGCAGAGCCGGGCATTCCATCCTGTCGTCTTGGCGTGCGGATCAGACCGCGCCCGGGTAATTCGGGCTTTCGCGGGTGATCGTCACGTCATGCGCATGGCTTTCGCGCAGGCCCGCGCCGGAGATGCGCACGAAGGTGGCGCGCTCCTGATATTCCTTCAGATCCTTGCCGCCGACATAGCCCATGGAGGCCTTTAGGCCGCCGGCGAGCTGGTGCAGAACGCCGGAGACCGGGCCCTTGTAGGGCACCTGGCCCTCGATGCCCTCGGGCACGAGCTTCAGCGTATCGCGCACCTCCGCCTGGAAGTAGCGGTCCGCGGAGCCGCGCGCCATGGCGCCGACCGAGCCCATGCCACGATAGGCCTTGAAGGAGCGGCCCTGGTACAGGAACACTTCGCCCGGGCTTTCATCCGTGCCGGCCAGAAGCGAGCCGACCATGACGGCCGAGGCGCCGGCGGCGATCGCCTTGGCAAGGTCGCCGGAGAACTTGATGCCGCCATCGGCGATGACGGGGATGCCCTGGGCCTGCGCGGCCTCGACCGACGACATGATGGCTGCAAGCTGCGGCACGCCGACGCCAGCGACGATGCGCGTGGTGCAGATCGAGCCCGGGCCGATACCGACCTTGACGGCATCCGCACCGACATCGATCAGCGCCTTGGTGCCGTCGGCGGTCGCGACGTTGCCGGCCATGATGCGCACGGAATTCGAGAGCTTCTTCACGCGGCCGACGGCATCGAGCACGCGCTGCGAATGGCCATGCGCGGTATCGACGACGATGAGGTCGATGCCGGCATCGATCAGGCGCTCGGCGCGTTCGAAGCCGTCGTCGCCGACCGAGATGGCGGCGGCAGCACGCAGGCGGCCCTGCGAGTCCTTCGAGGCATTCGGGTTGAGCTGCGACTTCTCCATGTCCTTGACGGTGATGAGGCCGACGCAGCGGCCATCGCCATCGACCACCAGCAGCTTCTCGATGCGGTGGCGGTGCAGGAGGCGCTTGGCTTCCTGCTGGTCCACCGTTTCCTTGACCGTGATCAGGTTCTCACGGGTCATCAGTTCGTAGATCTTCTGGGCCGGATCAGAAGCGAAGCGCACGTCGCGGTTCGTCAGGATGCCGACGAGGCGGCCGGCCTTGCCGTTTCCGCCGTTCTCGACGACCGGGATGCCGGAAATGCCGTGCGCCTTCATCAGCGACAGCGCCTCGGCCAGCGTGGCGTCCGGGCCGATCGTGACCGGATTGACGACCATGCCGCTTTCGAACTTCTTGACTTGGCGGACCTCCTCGGCCTGCTCGGCGGGCGTCAGGTTGCGGTGGATGACGCCGAGACCGCCGGCCTGCGCCATGGCGATGGCGAGACGGCTTTCCGTGACCGTGTCCATTGCGGAGGAAAGGATGGGCAGGTTGAGTTCGAAATCGTGGGCGATGCGGGTGGCGATATTCGTCTGGCCCGGCATGACCTCGGAGTGACCGGGTTGCAGAAGGACGTCGTCGAAGGTCAGGGCTTCGAGACCGGTTGCCGTTTCAATGATGCGCGCCATGGGCCAAGTTCCTTCAGGGTAAAGCTTACGCACCAAGGGGAACATTGGGAGTTGTCCGCCTCGGTCGCTTGCAAGAAATTCTTGGAAGTTGGCGAGGGCTGGTAACACGTTCATGACGGATTGCAAATAGCAAAATGCCCGGAATCGCTTCCGGGCATTGCGCGCATCCCGAAGGTGTCGCTCAGATGTCGAACTGGTAGCTCGCCGGCACGAAGCGATAGCCCCCGCCCGCCGTCTCGACGAAACCGACGGCCGGAAACGGCATGTGATAGCCGATGAAGGGAAGCCGGTCGGTCGCGATCATGTCGAAGACCTTCTTGCGGGTCGCGGCTGCCGCCGCCTTGTCCATGTCGAAGCGGACTTCCCAGGTCGGCCGCTGCAACGAAAGCACATAATGGTTGGCCGTGTCGGCGGTGAGCATCAGCGCCTTGCCCTCCGATTCCACGCGGAAGATCATGTGGCCCGGCGAATGGCCGAAGGCATCGAGGCCGGTGATCCCGGGCACGACCTCGCCCTCGTTCTCGATGAAGGTGAGCTTTTCGGCCAAAGGCTGCACCTTCGCGAGCACGCCCTGATGGCCCTGTTCGGCCGGTGTGCCCATCCGCTCCGGATTGACCCAGAAATCGTATTCGGTTCGGCCGGTGACGTAACGCGCATTGGGGAACGCCGGCTTGCCGCCCTCCAGGAGCCCGCCGATATGGTCGCCGTGCATATGGGTGATCACGACCACCGACACCTGATCGGGCGTATAGCCCGCATATTTCAGGCCTTCGAGAAGGCGGCCCATGCCGGCTTCTCGCCCGCCCTCACCCATGCCGGTGTCGAACAGCACCACTTCGGAGCCGGTATCCACCAGTGCGGGCGTGAAGCTGTTGACGAAGCTGTCGGCGGGCAGGAAGTTTTCGGTGAGCAGCGTGCGGACCGCATCGGCGGACTGATCGGTGCCGAAGGTCTCGTTCGGCGCGCCGGACGGGCGTATGCCATCGCGCACCGTGAGAATACGGAAGCTGCCGAGCTTGAGGCTTCGCGCCTGGAGCGGGCTCACACGCATGTCGGTCGCCTCTTCTGCGGTCTTGGTCTGTGCGGTTGCGGCTGCCCGGCCGAGCAGCACGGGTGCGGCCAGCGTACCCACACCTGCGGCCAGGAACAGCGTCCGGCGCGAGATGGTCGAAGGATTTCCCATGGTTGTTCCTCTTTCATGCATGAAGGGCCTGGGCAAGAATGCCACGGCGAAAGCTAGGGCGCTCTCACATTCCGGTCCCGCCCTATCACGCGCTTGTGATGCCCGCGCGCGGCCGCCTGCGATTTGACAGAACGCAGTACGAGGCGCAGATATTGCCGGATGTTTCGGCTTGGCACTCCAGATGCACAGCCGCCGCCCTGCCCGCCGGGTCCGCCCGGGACCTCGCACGCGACATACCGATGAACCGTATCGTTCCGCTTATCCTTGCCGTCGCGCTCTTCATGGAGCAGATGGATTCCACCGTCATCTCCACCTCGCTGCCGGCCATCGCCGCCGATCTCGGCGTGGGGCCGATCACGCTCAAGCTCGCGCTCACCGCATACATGGTGTCGCTCGCGACCTTCATTCCCCTGAGCGGGTGGATGGCGGACCGGTTCGGCGCCAAGCGCGTGTTCCGCCTCGCCATCCTGGTGTTCGTCGCCGGCTCCATCTTCTGCGCGATCTCCGGCAGCCTGCTGTCCTTCGTCGTCGCGCGCTTCCTGCAGGGCATGGGCGGGGCGATGATGACGCCGGTGGCGCGCCTCGTCCTGGTGCGCAGCACCTCACGCTCCGAACTGGTCTCGGCCATGGCGCTGCTGACCATCCCCGCGCTGGTGGGGCCGCTCGCCGGCCCGCCGCTCGGCGGCTTCATCACCACCTATTTCACCTGGCACTGGATCTTCCTGATCAACCTGCCGGTCGGCATCATCGGCTACGTGCTGTCGGGCATCTACCTGCCCGAGATCGAGGCCACGCCGCCGCCGCCACTCGACTGGATCGGCTTCCTGCTCAGCGCGATCGCGGCCTCCGGCACGATCTTCGGCCTTTCGGTCGTGAGCCTGCCCGCCCTGCCGCCGGTCATCGGCATCGCCGCCACCATCGCCGGCATCGTCTGCGGCGTGCTCTATGTTCGCCATGCGCGCCATCATCCAGCACCCTTGCTCGACCTCGGGCTCTTCCGAGACAGCGCGTTTCGCGCCGCCGCCATCGGCGGCACGCTGTTTCGCATCTCCGTCGGCGCGGTGCCCTTCCTCATGCCGCTGATGCTGCAGGTGGGCTTCGGCTTAACGCCCTTCGAATCCGGCCTCGTCACCTTCACCGGCGCGATCGGCGCGATCACCACCAAGTTCATGGCAAAGCGCGTGCTGGTCTATGCCGGCTTCCGCACGACGCTCATCGTCGCCAGCATCTGCGGCGCGGCGCTCACCTTTGCCAACGGGCTGTTCACGCCGGCCACCCCGTTCTGGTTCATGGCAGGCGTGCTGCTGGTCGCCGGGCTCGCCCGCTCGCTGTTCTTCACCAGCGTCAATGCGCTCTCCTTCGCCGATATCGCGGACGCGGATGCGAGCAAGGCCACGTCGATGAGCGCGGTCATCCAGCAGATCAGCCTTGCCATGGGCGTTGCGGTGGCCGGCGCCATTCTGGAAATCGAGACGACCCTCACCGGCTCGCCGCTCGAACTCGCAGACTTCCAGATTGCCTTCATGATCATTGCCGGGCTGACGCTGCTGGCGGTGCTACCGTTCATTTCCATGGCTAAGAACGCCGGGGAATCCGTCTCCGGTCACAAGCTGAAAGCGGTGGAAGAGGAAACGGTGGGCGTGAAGTAGCGCGCTCAGACAGGTTTTTCGCACACGGCGACGAGCTTGTTGCCGTCGGGATCGCGCACGAAGGCCGCATAGAAGCTGGCGTGGAACGGCCGAAGTCCCGGTGCACCCTCGTCCGTGCCGCCTGCCGCAAGGGCGGCCGCGTGGAAGGCATCCACCGAAGCCCGATCCGGCGCCTCGAAGGCGATCGTGGCGCCGTTGCCGTAGGTCGCCGGTTCGCGGTTGAACGGCTCCAACACCCAGAAGCGGCAGCGCACATCGCCATCCGCCCCATAGCCGATCTCGCCTTGCGCCTCCTTCTGCCTGCCATAGCCGATGAGCGGCAGGATGGCGTCGTAGAAACGGCCGGCCCGTTCGAGATCATTCGTGCCGACGGTGGTGTAGAGCAGCATCAGGCGTCCGCTTCGGCCGCGTCGCTCGTTTCAGGCGCCTTGCGGCCCTTGAATCCCTTGGCAAGCAGGAACATCTCCACCGATTCGGCGCGCGAGGCGCCCGGCTTCACATGGATGACCTGCCGGAAATTCTGCTTGAGCATGTTGAGCAGGTCGCGCTCCGTGCCGCCCTGGAACGTCTTGGCCAGGAAGTGACCGCCCTCTGCCAGCACCTCGACGGCGAAATAGGCGGCGACCTCGCACAGATGCATGGTGCGCAGATGGTCCGTCTGGCGATGGCCGGTCGTGGGCGCCGCCATGTCGGAAATGACGAGGTTCGGCGTGCCGCCGACCGCCTCGATGAGCTGGCGCGGGGCATCGGGATCGAGAAAATCCATCTGCAGTATGCGCACGCCCGGCAGCGGATCCATCTCCAGGAAGTCGATGGCCGCGACGCGCGGATCGGCATCCGTGGAATTCGTCACCTTGGCGGCGATCTGCGACCAGCTGCCCGGCGCGGCGCCAAGGTCGATGATGCGACGCGCGCCCCCCAGAATGTTGTGCTTCTCGTCGATCTCCAGCAGCTTGAAGGCCGCACGGGCGCGATAACCCTCCAGCTTGGCGCGCTGCACATAGGGATCGTTGATATGGCGTTCCAGCCAGCGGCGCGAAGAGGCCTTCAGCTTGCCCTTCTTGACCTTCTGGCCGATCTTTCGGCCGATAGGGGGCTTTGTCATGATGACTGTCCTTCGGGCTTTGCCGGATTGCGCGGGCCGGCGCGATGGTTGCGGCGGTGGCGGCCGCGGCGCCACACGCCGTCGTCGGCCATCATGTCGGTCAGCAGCCCTTCCCGCAAGCCGCGGTCGGCCACGCGCATGCGCCGCGACGGCCAGCGCTTGCGGATCGCCTCGAGGATCGCGCAGCCGGCGAGAACGAGATCGGCCCTGTCGGGCCCGATGCAGGGATTGGCGGCGCGCGCGTCGAAATCCCACGAGAGCAGCCGCGCCTGCATGGCCGTGACCTCATCGTCCGAAAGCCACACGCCATCAACGCGGCGGCGGTCGTAACGCGGCAGATCGAGGTGCACGCCGGCCAGTGTCGTCACCGTGCCCGAGGTGCCGATGAGATGGAAATCCTCCGGCGCATGCACGATATCGCCGGGGCAATCGAATTTCGCCAGCATGCCCTCGACCTCCGAGACCATGCCTTGGAAGCTTTCCGGCGTCACGTCGCGCCCGCCATGGCGCTCGGAGAGCGTGACGACGCCGACGGGCAGCGAGGTCCAGTGCGTGATGTGATTTGCAAGCCGGCTGGACCGGTTGTCGCCGATGCGGATGACGGCGATTTCCGACGAACCGCCACCGATATCGAATAGCACGACGGACTTCGCCTCGCGCCCGACAAGCGACGAGCAGCCCGAGACCGCAAGCCGCGCCTCGGTCTCGCGGTTGATGATTTCGAGATCGAGGCCGGTCTCTTCCTTCACCCGCACGAGGAAGGCCTCGCCGTTTTCGGCCGAACGGCAGGCTTCTGTAGCGATGAGGCGCGCGCGGCGGATATTGCGGCTCTTGAGCTTGGTAGCGCAGACCTTGAGCGCCTCCACGGAGCGATCCATTGCCTCCTCGGAAAGCCGCCCGCTTGCGCCCAGCCCTTCCCCGAGCCGCACGATGCGCGAGAAGGCATCGACGACGCGGAACTGCCCGGGCCGCGTGGGCTGGGCAATGAGAAGCCGGCAATTGTTGGTGCCGAGGTCGAGCGCCGCATAAAGCGGCATTTCGAAGCCGTCACGCTCGTTGCCACGCGGCGCCGAAGCGGCGTCGCGCCGCGGTTCGTGCGGGACGGAAGGACGCTGCTCGATGAAGGCCTGCGCGGCCGGCTGCACGACGGCGCTGCCGGACACCGGCTGCGATACACGCGCGGACGCCTTCTTTCCGCGATGCTTGCGGCGGTTTCGCCGGCCTTCGGCGTGGCGCTCGTCGGGATGCGGCGATTCGCTCTGCCCCACCGGCACAAGCGGGCGCACATTCTCGCTACCGGCGACCTTGCCGTGCCTGCGGCGCTTGTTGCGGCGCGCATTGCTGCTGCCACCGGGGGCGGACTGGGGGCGCTCGGCGGTTCCGGTCGAACCGTCCACCTGGCCTGCGGACAGGGAGACGACAGAGGGAGCTGTGGCGCCCTTCTGCTTTCCCTTGCGACGGCGCGACCGCTTCGGTCGCCCCGCTTCACCCGCAACTCGCGCCCCGGAAACGGACGGCTTTTCGCCGCTGTCGGGGTCGTTCACGTTACTGCCTATGGCGCCGCGCAAAGCCTTGAAGCTGCAAGCAGGCGCTCTCTCGATCTTCGTTGGGGCGACATTACCAGCGCGCGCCCCGTTCGCCAAATTCTTTTTGTGACGCCACGACGACAGCCTGCCCGGTCACGCGCCAGCCGCGTCCCCCGTTCACCCATGCCGCCAGCGACGCCATCACGATTTTCCGGAAAAAACCATTTGCATCTCGCCATCTTTTGTTTATAAGCCCGCCTCACAGGCGCTGGCCAAGCCGACCCGCCATGCTGGGGAATAGTTCAACGGTAGAACGACGGACTCTGACTCCGTTAATCTTGGTTCGAATCCAGGTTCCCCAGCCAATCTTTCTCCCCAGAATTAAATCAGAGAACCTTGCCTCCGGACCTGCCGTGCTCGGCAGAGCGGTCGTTGCCCCTTCTTGTGTGTTTCCTCTGCCGGATCGGCAAATCGCGCCATATCGGCCTTGCCTGCGGGGCGGGGCGTGGTTATTTTCCCTGCGGAAATCATGAGGGAAATCAAGCATGTCGACAGTCAGGAACCTTGTCATTGCCGCCGTCGTGGGTGTTGCCGTGGGGGCGGGCAAGATGGCGTATGACACGTGGCGCGGCGCGGAATGGGAGGTTTCTCCCCAGCAGATCGCGCAGGCCCAGGCAGAGGGCAAGGCGGGGTTCGAGACACGGCCCGGCACCGTGGCTTACCTGCCGATCCGCAGCGAGACCGCGGACCTTCTGCCCGTCGAATGGACGCTTTACGGGTTCGGTGCGGCCGCGCTCACCTTCTTCTCGCTTCGAAAGAAAAAGACCGCCTGATGCAGCGCGCCTGGGTTGTGGCGGGCGCGGTGCTGCTGGCATCGCCCGCATTGGCAAACTGCGTTCCGCCCTGGCAGACGCAGTTTGCCTGCGCCATTCCGGAGCGCGATGCCCGGGCGGAATTCTGCCGCATCGCCGAGCCCGCGCAGCATCCTGGCAAGAAGGAATCCTATTATTCCTATGTCGTGGGGACACAGCCGGCGGAGCTCTATTTCGAAACCGATTCGACCTGGTTTTCCACCAAAGACACCGACATCGATCATCCGACGGACCTCACCATGGCGGTCGGTTATGCGCGCGGCGCGTATGTCTATGCCTTCGTCATCACACAGGACAAGCGCCTGGACGACCGCATCCGCGAGGCTGACATCCGCGTCTACAATTCGACCGATGCCTTCACCAATGCGGTCAAGGGCAATGAAGTCCTCCGCCTCTCCTGCGATCCGGCATCGATCATCGCCGATCTTCCCAGCATCCGGCCTTGAACGCTGCTCGCGGCGCGGCGCTCTTGCTCGGTTTCTAATAAACAGGTGGACCGGCGCGGACCTGCCTCTTGTCAGCGCAGGCGCCGGCTGGCACGTTGTGGTTGCCTGATTCACAACTGCGTAGAGGGAAGCCCATGGCGCACAAGTTTGAAATCTACAAGGACAAGGCCGGCGAGTTTCGTGTTCGCTTCAAGTACAACAGCGAAGTGATGTTCTCCACGGAAGGCTATTCCAGCAAGGCCAGCGCACAGAACGCCATCGATTCGATCAAGAAGAATGGCCCCGACGCGCCGGTGGAAGACAACACCGCACCCAAGGCCTGATCGGCCCGTTTTCGGAAAGCCCGCCACCGGCGGGCTTTTGTCGTTCAGAAGGTCGGCGGCGTGCAGGCGCTGATGACCTCGCAGGGCACTGGGCCGACGCAGCGGAAGCGATGCGGACGCCGGCTTTCGAAGTAATAGGCATCGCCCGGCCCAAGGATGCGCCGCTCGTCATCCACGGTCACTTCGAGGCGGCCCGACAGCACGATGCCACCCTCCTCGCCGTCGTGCACCAGCGGCACCTTTCCCGTATCGGCGCCGGGCTGGTAACATTCCTTCAGGATCTGCAGGCTGCGGCCGAAGAGGTTGTCGCCCAGCTGCCGGTAGGAAATGCCGCCCTTGCCGATCTCCGTCAGTTCGTCCGCGCGGTAGAAGGCCTTCTTCGGCCGGTCCGGTTCGAAGGCGAAGAATTCCGCAAGGCCGATGGGGATGCCGTCGAGAATGCGTTTCAAGGCGCCGACCGACGGGTTGGACGCGTTCGATTCGATCAGCGAAATGGTGGAATTGGTGACACCGGCGCGCTTGGCGAGTTCGCGCTGTGAAAGGTTATGGGCCATGCGCAGGTAACGCAGCCTGCCCCCGATATCGACCGACATGGCTTCCGCCTGTTCTATATGTTCGGAATAGCGAAAATCTCTCTTCCTCCATCCTTTCTTTTCAATCGCTTGGCGTCAAGAAGAAAAGGACTTGTTCGGCCTTGCAAATCATGGCGACAATCCCGCCAACCAGAGCATTTCCGCATTTCCGGCAGGCTCGCCGCTTTCGATTTCGCAATTCCGGTGGCGCGCCGTTGCGCCTCTTTCCGGACCCGCCCCTGGAGGACTTCGCCATGAACGTGCACAACAAACCCAATGCGCCGGTGCTCGACAGCTACTGGATGCCTTTTACCGCCAACCGCCAGTTCAAGGCCGCGCCGCGCCTGCTGGCCGCCGCCGAAGGCATGTACTACACCAGCAGCGACGGTCGGCAGGTGCTGGACGGGACCGCCGGCCTGTGGTGCGTCAATGCCGGCCATGGCCGCCGGCAGATCGCGTCCGCGGTGGAGCGTCAGTTGACGCAGATGGATTTCGCGCCCTCCTTCCAGATGGGCCATCCCATCGCCTTCGACTTCGCCGAGCGGCTGGCCGAAATCGCGCCCGGCCCTGATGGCGCCAAGCTCGACCGGGTGTTCTACACGGGCTCCGGCTCGGAATCGGTGGATACGGCGCTCAAGATCGCCATCGCCTATCAGCGCGCCATCGGCCAGGGCACGCGCACGCGCCTCATCGGCCGCGAGCGCGGCTATCACGGCGTCGGCTTCGGCGGCATTTCGGTGGGCGGCATCGTCAACAACCGCCGCGTCTTCCCCCAGCTTGCCGGTTCCGACCACCTGCGCCACACGCATGACCTCGCAAAGAATGCCTATGTGAAGGGCCAGCCGGAGCATGGCGCGGAGCTTGCCGACGATCTGGAGCGCCTCGTCGCGCTGCATGGCGCGGAAACCATCGCCGCCTGCATCGTCGAGCCGGTCGCCGGCTCCACCGGCGTGCTGATCCCGCCGAAGGGTTATCTCGAGAAGTTGCGCGCGATCTGCGACAAGCACGGCATCCTGCTGATCTTCGACGAGGTCATCACCGGTTTCGGCCGTCTGGGCGCAGCCTTCGCCACCGATTATTTCGGCGTGACGCCGGACCTCGTGACCACGGCCAAGGGGCTCACCAACGGCGCGATCCCGATGGGCGCGGTATTCTCCAGCCGCAAGGTGCACGATGCGCTGATGCACGGTCCGGAAAACGCCATAGAACTCTTCCACGGCTACACCTATTCCGGCCATCCAGCCGCCTGCGCCGCCGGCATCGCCACCCTCGACATCTACCGTGACGAAGGCCTGTTCACCCGCGGTGCGGAGCTGCAGGACGACTGGCATGCGGCGATGCATTCGCTGAAGGGCCTGCCGCATATCATCGACATCCGCACGATCGGCCTCATTGCCGGCATCGAGCTTGCCTCGCGCGACGGCGCACCGGGCGCGCGCGCCTATGACGTCTTCGTGGAGTGCTTCGAGAAGGGCCTGCTCATCCGCGTGACCGGCGACATCATCGCGTTTTCGCCGCCGCTGATCGCCGAGAAGACGCATTTCGAGGACATCGTCTCGATCCTCGGCGATGCGCTGAAGCGCGCGGCCTAAAGCTTTCCTGCGCGGAAAACGCTGTTATATCTGGGCCCGTCATCAGCACGGGCCCTTTTCATGTCAGCAGCCGGCAAGCGCGCACCCAAACTCATCTTCCGCCTCCAGTTCGAGCCGGAGGGTCGCATCGGGCGCGGCAAGATCGAACTTCTGACGCATATCCGGGAGACCGGTTCGATTTCCGCCGGGGGCCGGGCGATGGACATGTCCTATCGGCGCGCGTGGCTGCTGGTGGACGAGATGAACCGCCTGTTTCGTGAACCCGTGGTGGAATCGCAGCGCGGCGGAAAGCAGGGCGGCGGCGCCATGCTGACACCGTTCGGCGAGGCGCTGGTCGCACATTACCATGCCATGGAGCAGAAGGCGGAAGCCGCCCTTGTCGACGACATCGGCTGGATCGTCGCCCACCTGGCGAAGTGACGCCTATTCCAGCGCGACCGTCTTGATCACCGCGTGGACCGGCAGGCCCGGCGCAAGGCCGAGGCGCTCGACCGAAAGCGCGGTGATGCGGGCGCGGACATGATCGCCGCCGAAGGCGATGCGCAGGCTTGCCATGCCCTCGCCGTCCGGCTCGATCGCTTCCAGCGTGCCTTCGAGGATGTTCAGCGCGCTCAAGCCTTCCGGGCGGGCCGTGGCCACCATGACATCGCGGGCGGGAATGCGCAGCCGCACCGTCTCGCCGGGCGAGACCTTGGCGCAAGGCACCAGCAGCGCGGCACCGCCTTCGAGGCGGATGGTGGCGAGACCATGGGCCGCGTCGTTTGCCTCGACGCGGCCGGTCAGGACGCTGCCGGCTTCGCGGCGCTCGATGGCGGAGGCAAGGCGCGGACCGCCCAGCACATCGGATGCCGGCCCGATGGCCTCGATGCGTCCTGCGGCCATCAGCACCACCGTGTCGGCAAGGCGGGCAACCTCGGCGACGGAGTGGCTGACATAGACGATGGGAATGCCGACCTCGTCCCGCAGGCGCTCCAGATAGGGCAGGATTTCCGCCTTGCGCTCGTCATCCAGGGCCGCCAGCGGCTCGTCCATCAGCAGAAGACGCGGAGACGACAGGAGCGCGCGGCCGATGGCGACGCGCTGTTTTTCACCACCCGAGAGATGAGCGGGTTGCCGGTCGAGCAGGCTCCCGATGCCGAGCAGATCGATGATGCGACCAGGGTTTTCCGCCCGTGCACCTTTCGGCGCGAACCAGCGACCGTAATCGAGGTTCCGGCGCACCGTGAGATGCGGAAAAAGGCGCGCCTCCTGGAAGACATAGCCGAAACGGCGACGGTGCGGCGGCACGAAGCGGCGGGCGGCGGTATCGACCAGCACGTCGCCGTCGAGCTGGACGCGGCCGTCCGCGGGGCGTGTCAGGCCGGCGATGATGCGGATGAGGGAGGTCTTGCCCGAGCCGGACCGGCCGAACAATGCCGTCACGCCGCCATCGGAGGAAAAGGCGGCTTCCAGCGAAAAAGTGCCGAGGCGGTGGCGGATATCGACGACGAGGCTCATTCGAGATGCACCTTGCGGCCAATGCGCTGGGCGAGGATTTCCGACGCGAGCAGCGCGACCATGGAAATGGCGATGGCGACCAGCGTGAGGCGCATGGCGCCCTGATCGCCCCCCGGCACCTGCGTGAAGGTGTAGATAGCGGCCGACAGCGTCTGCGTTTCGCCGGGTATGTTGGAGACGAAGGTGATGGTGGCGCCGAACTCGCCCATCGCCTTGGCGAAGGCGAGGATCAAACCGGCGAGTACGCCGGGCAGAATGAGCGGCAGCGTGACGGTGAGGAAAACCCAGGGCGGACTTGCCCCCAGCGTTCCGGCGGCCTCCTCCAGCTTGCGGTCGACCGCCTCGATGGAGAGCCGGATGGAACGCACCATCAGCGGAAAGCCCATGACGCCGCAGGCGAGCGCAGCACCCGTCCAGCGGAAGGACAGGACGATCCCGAACCAATCATCGAGGAAGGAGCCGACCGGGCCGCGCCGGCCGAACAGGATAAGCAGGATGAAGCCGGTCACGACGGGCGGCAGGATGAGCGGCAGGTGCACGATGCCGTTCAGCAGCGACTTGCCCCAGAAGCGGCCGCGTGCCAGCGCCAGCGCGACCAGAATGCCGAGCGGCAGGCTGACGAGCACCGCCACCGACGAAACCCGAAGGCTCAGCCGGATCGCGGTCCATTCCTCGGCGCTCAGCGCTAGCCAGTCCACGATGCCGCTCCCGGCTCGTGGGTATCTTCGGAGGCGGTGCGAGGCGTGCCCCCCTCTGCCCTGCCGGGCATCTCCCCCACAAGGGGGGAGATCGGCAGGAAGCGAGACCTTCGCTCCATCAGCAGCGCGGGAGAAGGGCAAGACAGTGCCGCATTCAATCTCCCCCCTTGTGGGGGAGATGCCCGGCAGGGCAGAGGGGGGTGCCACGAGGTCATACGATCGCCAATCGCAAAATGAAATGGAAACAGCCCCGACCGTACATCGCAGGGCTATCGCGAGCCTCGCGCTATTTCAGGATGGTAAAACCCTGGCCGGTAAAGAACGGCGCGGCCTTCTCGGATTTCAGGAAGTCGAGATAGGCGGCAGCGGCCGGGCTGCGGGATTCCGCGAGGATGGCGACGGGGTAGATGATCGGTGGGTGGCTGTCTTCCGGGAAGGTGCCGACGATCACAACGCCCGGATCGGCGGCGGCATCCGTTTCATAGACGATGCCATAGGGCGCCTCGCCGCGTGATACCAGCGCAAGCGCGGCGCGCACGCTCTCGGCGCCTGCGACCTTGTTTTCGACGGACGGCCAGACGCCGAGCTTTTCCAGCGCCGCCTTGCCGTATTTGCCGGCCGGTACACTGTCGACGGCGCCCATGGCGAGCTTTCCGTCACCCACGAGGCCCGCCAAATCGAAGCCTTCCTTGATATCGACCGCTTTGGCCGCATCCTTCGGCGCCACGAGCACGATGCGGTTGCCGAGCAGGTTGGAGCGGGTGTCGTCCCTGATCAGCTTCTTCTCGACCACATAGTCCATCCAGGCGAGATCGGCGGAGATGAAGAGATCGGCGGGAGCCGCCGCCTCGATCTGCTTGGCGAGTGCCGAGCTTGCGGCATAGGAGACGGTCGTCTCATTGCCCGTTTCGGCCTGCCAGGCGGCATTCGCCGCATCCAGCGCATTCTTGAGGCTGGCGGCTGCGAATACCGTGACCTTCTCGGCGGCAATGGCCGGCAAGGCGAGCGGCAGCGCGGCGAAGGCGGCGACGACGAGTTTCAGAAGCAGACGACGGTTCATTCCTGTTCTCCCATTTCCGCCTTCCGGCAGCGTGATATCCTCGTGGATATATCGCTGCCCGCCATTTTGCCAGCGTTATATTTTCGAGAACACAATGATGCCGATAACGCCATGCAATGCGGATGGCCTGCAAACGAAAGCATCGGGAAAGCGTGGAGAGGAGGAAGGGCGCGGCGTTGCCGGGGTCCAGAAATGGAAAAGCCTGCCGCGGGAGGAGGTGCGGCAGGCTTTCCGATAGAACCGAATGGCGACTGGGAGGAGGAGTGTCGCCATTCCCGCAGTCGGCCTTGGGAGGAGGAGTAGGCCTTCTGCAAACATCGAAGCTTCGTGGGAGGAGGTACGTTGCTTCGATAGGTATGACTATATCCGATTCCTGATGATTTCATAGGCATCGTTTTGCAAAGCAGCCATGCGTTATGCGCGTAGCGAATGCCTGAAGATATCCTGCCGACCCTGCCCTCGCCGGCGTCCTTCGCAATGCAAAAACGCCCGCTCAAGAGCGGGCGTTTCCAAATTCCTGCCGTCGTGCGGCCAGTCGGTCAGAAGCCGACGGCGTTGCGGGCGACCTGACGGATATCCGAGCGTGCGATACCGAGATCGTTGAGTTCCCGCTCGGTCATGCGGCCGAGTTCGGTGACGGTCTGACGATATTTGCGCCAATTGCTGAAGGAACGTGCCATGTTCATGATGATCCCCTTTCCTGAGGCTCTCTGTTCGGCACCGATCCGTGGCGCCGCGTCTTTCGATGACTGTGTTGTACCGCAATGCTGCACTGCGGTACAGCGCAAAGCCCGCACGTCACCCATGCAACAAACGCATGGGTTCGGACAGGTCAGTTGCCGCCGGTCAGCAGAACCCAGCCGATTCCGGCAAGTGCGGACAGGCCCAGCGTCACCGGCACGCTGCTTTTCAGCTTGAAGAGCGCAAAGGCCGCCGCCGCGGCCAAGAGGGCCGACGGCAGGATCAGCGTCGAAAGCACCGGCAGTTCGATATGCAGCGGTCCGGCCGAGAGCACGGTTGCCGTCCGAAACAGGGTGTGCACGGCAAGCCAGACGGCCAGGTTCAGGATGACACCGACCACGGCGGCGGTGATGGCGGACATCGCGCCCGTTAGCGCCGCGTTGCCGCGCAGCTTCTCGATGAAGGGGGCGCCCAGGAAAATCCAGAGGAAACAGGGCGTGAAGGTCACCCAGGTCGTGAGGATCGCGCCCGCCGTCGCCGCCACCATCGGGTTCAGGCCGCCGGGATCACGATAGGCGCCGAGGAAGCCGACGAATTGCAGCACCATGATGAGCGGTCCCGGCGTCGTTTCCGCCATGCCGAGCCCATCCAGCATTTCGCCGGGCCGCAGCCAGCCATAGTGCTGCACCGCCTCCTGCGCGACATAGGCAAGCGCGGCATAGGCGCCGCCGAAGGTGACGACCGCCATCTTGCTGAAGAAGATGCCGATATGGGTGAAAACGCTGTCGCCGCCGGCAACGAACCAGATCAGCGCGATGGGGCCGAGCCAGAGACAGAGCAGCACGCCCGAGATCTTCAGCGACCAGCGCAAATCCGGCCGGGCATGGGCAGGTGTCGCCTCCCCCAAAAGCGAATCGCGGTCCTGCAGCACCGCGCCGCGGGTGGCGGCATGGCCGGCGCTTACGCGGAAAAGCCGCATCCCGGATTTGGATCCGAGATAGCCGATCAGGGCCGCGGCAGCGACGATGAGCGGAAACGGCACCTTGAAGGCAAAGATGGCGACGAAGGCCGTGCCGGCGATCGCGATCATTGCGGGATTGGCCAGGGCACGGCTGCCGATGCGGAAAACCGCCTGCACGACCACGGCGAGCACCGCCGCCTTGAGGCCGAAGAACAGCCCCTCCACCACACGCGCATCGCCGAAGACGACATAGACGTAGCTCAGCGCCAGAATGGCGAGAAAACCGGGCAGGATGAACAGCAGGCCCGCGATCAGCCCACCCAGCGTGCGGTGCATCAGCCAGCCGATATAGACGGCAAGCTGTTGCGCTTCCGGGCCCGGCAGCAGCATGCAGTAGTTCAGCGCATGCAGGAAACGGCTCTCGCCAATCCAGCGCTTCTCCTCAACGATGATACGATGCATGACCGCGATCTGCCCGGCCGGGCCGCCGAAGCTCAGCGCCGCTACCCGCGCCCACACGCCCACCGCTTCGCCGATGGAGACACCGTGCGCGTGATCGTTGGACGGGGCATCCGCGCGGACCGCCGTATCGCCTGCCAATGTCTCCCCTCCCTCGTCGCTGCGCCCCCCGGCGCTTTAGCCTGCCGATATATAGCAAATGTGACATGCCGGGCATCGGCATGGCTTTCCAAAGAAGCGCAGACCCGGGCAAAACCTGACCAGGGCCCGACATCATGAATTGCGTTGCGCCGGCGGCATGATCGGCTAGGGTCGTGCTGCCATTCCCGCGACTGTCGGAACTGGTCGCGGAGCCGTCGCAGACAGGCTGCAATGGCGCAGAACGAGGCCCTAAAGTCGGCCTCAAATTTCTCATCGGGGTCCAGCACATGGCAGAATTTCCGCAAAAGGCGAAGGTCGTCATCATCGGTTTGGGTGGCATCGTGGGCGCGTCGATCGCCCACCATCTCATCGAGCGCGGATGGGACGATATCGTGGGCATCGACAAGTCGGGCATCCCGACCGACATCGGTTCGACAGCGCATGCCTCGGACTTCTGCTACACGACGAGCCATGACTATCTCTCGGTCTGGACGACGCAGTATTCCATCGATTTCTTCGAGAAGATGGGCCACTACGCCCGCATCGGCGGCCTCGAGGTCGCGCGCACCGGCGACGATACCTGGATGGAGGAGATCAAGCGCAAGCTGTCCTCCGCCAAGGCGTTCGGCACGCGCGCGCACTACGTGTCGCCGGCCGAGATCAAGGAAAAGTTCCCGCTGATCGAGGAGGACCAGGTGCAGGGCGGCCTGTTCGACCCGGATGCCGGCCTCGTCATCCCGCGCTCGCAGACCGTCGCCGGCAAGCTGGTCGATGCGGCCGAGAAGACCGGCAAGCTGCAGGCCTTCGCCAACACGCCGGCAAAGTCGCTGATCGTCGAGGGCGGACGCATCAAGGGCGTCGTCACCCATCGCGGCACCATCATGGCCGACCATGTCATCGTCTGCGCCGGCATCTGGGGCCGCCTGATCGCCGAAATGGTCGGTGAAGACCTGCCCGTCATGCCGGTCGACCACCCGCTGACCTTCTTCGGCCCGTACAACGAATTCGAAGGCACCGGCAAGGAAATCGGCTACCCGCTGCTGCGCGACCAGGGCAACTCGGCCTATATGCGCGATACCGGCGACCCGAAGACCACCGAAGGCGGCCAGATCGAGTGGGGCTACTACGAAACGACCAATCCGCGGCTGTGCCACCCGCGCGACATTCTCGAAAAGAACGAAGCCCGCCTTTCGCCCTCGCAGCGCGATCTCGACATGGAGCAGATCCTCGAGCCGCTCGAAAAGGCGATGGAGCTGACGCCGATCCTCGGCGAACTCGGCTACAATGAAAGCCATTCCTTCAACGGCCTCCTACAGGTCTCGGCCGCCGGCGGCCCGTCCTGCGGCGAAAGCCAGAAGGTGCGCGGCCTCTGGTACTGCGTCGCCATCTGGGTCAAGGACGGCCCCGGCTACGGCAAGCTGATCGCCGACTGGATGACGGACGGACGCACCGAGATCGACCACAACTCGATCGACTATTCGCGCTTCTACCCGCACCAGCTGGAAGAGAAGTTCATCGAGGGCCGCACGTTCGAAGCGGCGCAGAAGATCTACTTCCCCGCCGTGCACAACCGCGAACCCTATGCCTCGGGGCGCGGCGTCAAGCGCTCGCCCTTCTACGAGCGCGAAGTCGAGCTCGGCGGCTACTTCATGGAACTCGGCGGCTGGGAGCGTGCGCACGGCTACAAGGCCAACGAGCATCTCCTCGAAAAGTACGGCGACCGCGTTCCGGTGCGCGAGAACGAGTGGGACAGCCGCCATTTCTGGCGTGTTTCCAATGCCGAGCACCTGGCGCTGAGCGAGGATTGCGGCATCATCAACCTCTCGCATTTCCACATGGTGGATATCGAGGGCCCCGATCATGTCGAGCTTCTCGAATGGCTCTGCGCCGCCAAGATCGGCGGTGACGGCAACATCGGCAAGGGTATCTACACCCACTTCCTCGACGACGAGGGCATGGTGCGCGCCGACTTCACGGTCTTCCGCATGGCCGACCGCTGCCGCCTCGTCAACGGCGCCGACGCCGGCCCGCGCGACTTCCACTATATGAAGCGCGTCGCCGAAGATCGCGGCCTCGATGTCACCATCACCGACACCTCGGAAAAGTACATCACCATCGGCATCTGGGGCCCGAACGCCCGCGAAAACCTCAAGAAGGTCGTCGCGGATCCGGCCGGCCTCGATATCGAGAACTTCCCGTTCGCGGCCATCAAGCCGATCGAGATCGCCGGCAAGCACGTCACCGCCTTTCGCATCTCCTATGTCGGCGAGCAGGGCTGGGAACTGCACATGAAGTATGAGGACGGCCTGGCCGTGTGGGATGCGCTGCGCTCCACCGGTGCCATGGCCGTCGGCGTCGAGACCTATGCCAACTCGCGCCGCATGGAAAAGAGCCTGCGTCTCCAGAACGCCGACCTCCTGACCCAGTACAACCTCATCGAGGCCGACCTGGCGCGTCCGAAGGTCAAGGAAGCGGACTTCCGCGGCAAGGCGAAGCATCTGGAATACAAGGCGCGCGACCATCAGCCCGCCATGCTCTGCACGCTGGTCATGACGGAGAATACGGACAGGAACGGTGTGAAGCGCTATCCGCTCGGCAACCTGCCGGTCATGGATCCGGACACCGGTGAAGTGCTCATCGACGAACTCGGCCGCCGTTCCTACACGACGTCGATCGCCTTCGGCCCGACCATCGGCAAGAACATCGCGCTGGCCTACCTGCCGCATGCCTATTGCCAGGAGGGCCGCAAGCTCAACATCTCCTACTTCGACGAGATCTATCCGGTCGAGGTGGTCAGCATCGGCTACAAGCCGCTCTACGACCCCGAAAACCTGAAGCCGCGCACCTAAGCGGTTTCACAGATGGAAAAAGGGCGTGCCGGCAGCTGCGGGCACGCCCTTTTCATTGCTCAGGCAAAACTCAATAGACCGGCGTGGCCTCGTCATAGACGGGCATCGGCTGATCGACCGCCGCCATGGCGGGTGCTGCGGCACCGAGCACGACGATCGGCGTGCCGCTCTGCACGCGGTTGTACAGATCGACCACGTCCTGGTTGATCATGCGCACGCAGCCCGACGAAACGGATTTGCCGATCGTCCACCATTCCGGCGAACCATGGATGCGGTAGAGTGTATCCTGCTTGTCGCGGAAGATGTAGAGCGCACGGGCGCCGAGCGGGTTCTTGAGGCCCGGCTCCATGCCACCGTTTCGCGAACTGTAGGGTTCCAGCTCGGGCTGGCGGGCGATCATCTCGTCCGGCGGCGTCCAGCGGGGCCATTCGCGCTTGTACTGGATGACGCCGCGGCCCGCCCATTCGAAGCCGGCGCGGCCGAGGCCCACGCCATAGCGCATGGCCTGACCGTTCTCATAGGTCAGGTAGAGGAAGTGGTTCGCCGTATCGACGACGATCACGCCGGGACGCTCGCCGGTCGGGTTCGGCACCATCTGGCGGTAGAAGCGCGGATCGATCTTCTGGTAGGGGATGGCGGGCAGCGGGAACTGCTCGTCATCCTTGGGCCCGTACATGGCCGCATAGATGCTGTTGTCGACGACAGGCTCGGGCCTGACTTCGACCCGTTCCCGGGCCGTGGTGCAGCCGGCCAGGACCGTCGTCGCCAGTCCGGCACTGCCCAGGAGGAAAGACCGGCGGGTTACGCTTTCAAATGTCAACGAACGCCCTCACACCTTACTTGTCATAGGGATCGGCAAGCGCGGCCTCTGGCCGGCTTACCGGATACTTGGTGCGAGAGATGCGTGATGCCATGCCCTTCGCGCCCTGCTGCTTCAAAAGCGAGCGGAAGCTGGGATGCATGCCGCCGTCCACATAGGCGAAGCTCGAAACCGGTGTGGCAGCGGCGAAAGCCGCATCCAGCTTCTTTTGTTCCGCGCCGATCTTCGCGATCACATCATTTTGTACACCGTCGACGGTGGCCGGGCACTGGGCGAGCGGATCGCTCGGCTCGCCGTTCACGAATTCGCGGTTGAAGACATAGCGCCCGCCGCACACCGAAACCTTCGGCTGCTGGCGCGTGAAGGCGAAGGCGTCGTAGCCTTCCTTGAGCGTGCGCCAGAACGGCATGTTCGGATCGCCGCGATGCTTGGCCATGTTCTCCATCGTCATGCGGAAGGGGAAGGCCTGCACCTGGAAACGCTGCTGGCCGCCTTCAAGAGCCTTCTGCACGATGGCGTAAATCTCTCCGACGCCCTGGTCCGTCATGGCATAGCAGCCGGACGAGGAGCAGGCGCCATGCACCATCAGCGCCTCGCCGGTATAGCCGAGCGCCGATTCGAGACGGTTCGGATAGCCGAGATTGAACGACACGTAATATTGCGAGTTCGGGTTCAGCATGCCGGCGGAGACATGGTAGAAACCTTCGGGCGCCTGACGGTCGCCGCTCTTCGTCTTGGGGCCGAGCTTTCCGGACCAGCGGCACATCGGATAGGTCTTGAACAGGGCGTATTTGCCGCTGGCATCGACCTTCCAGACCTCCAGCTCGCTCTCCTGCTTGAAGATGCGCACGAGGACCGGGCTTTCCGGCCGCATCTTCTTCTTCGACATTTCCGCCTTCACCTTGTTGGAAAGCTTGGGCGCTTCCGCAAGCGAGGCGACGTCCATGGCCATGCAGCCGGCAAGCAGGCCGCCGGCAACCGTAGCGGCGGCGAGGCGCGCGAGCAGGGAAAGGCGCGGGCGGGCGGATTTGGTATCGGAGCGTTGGCGAAGCACAAACATCGGTCTGTTTCGGTTGTTGGAAGTTCGGCGCGCCGCAATCGCGCGGCGCCCGTTTCGTCTAGAGTCCAAGCGATTGCTTAGAACTTCGTTAATCTTGTTTCGTTTGCGGCTTCATGCCGCGGTCGGCGGCACGGAGCCGACCAGGATCGGCCGGAGCTTAAACCCTCTTGCCACCAGAGCTTCAACCCCAGATTTGCGGCATTCTTTCGTCCAACGATCACGGCACGTACAAAAAAACGTCAGAACCTTGCCGCGCGCTGTCCGCACGATGGGGAGAGCCGGAAAACTTGATTTTCATGGCCTCCACGTCCATCTGTGGGCGAGTGCATGCGACGAGGCGAAACGATGCTGACCATCGGCGATCTTTCCAGGGCAACGGGCGTCAAGGTTCCCACGATCCGCTACTATGAGCAGATGGGGCTGATCGCGCCGGCCGAACGTTCCGAAGGCAACCAGCGGCGTTACTCCAGCGACGAACGCGACCGGCTCGCCTTCATTCGCCATGCGCGCGATCTCGGCCTCACTCTCGATGCCATCCGTGAACTGATCGATCTCAGCCAGCATCCCGAGCGCCCTTGCCACGATGCCGACCGCATCGCCGCCGAACAGCTTTCGGCCGTTCGCCGCAAGATTGCCCGGCTCCAGAAGCTGGAAGCCGAACTGGTGCGCATCACCAGCCATTGCCATTCCGACCAGGTGCGCGACTGCTATGTCATCCGCGCGCTCGCCAATCACGAACTTTGCCACGACGACCACGACTAGATCAGTGCCGCATTGTCCGACGCCGAAGCGATGCCGCTTCGGCTGGAAATGCTTCAGGTCTGGGCCAGCAGTTTCAGTTTCTGAAGCTGGACCGCGCGCGGCTCGTGCATGTCGAGCATGCCCTGCAAACGCCCGTCCGCACGGATGAGGAAGAGCCCGGCAGTGTGGTCCATCGTGTAGCTGTCGGACGCGGTCTCCACCTTTCTGTATGTGGCCGAGAAGGCATCCGCGGCCTGCCTGGTCTGGACCGCATCGCCCCGCAACGCGACGATGCGGGGATCGAAGGACGTCATGTAGAGCTTGAGCAGTTCCGCCGTGTCACGTTCGGGATCGATCGAGACGAAGAGCGGCGTGATGCGATCCGCGGCCGGACCGATGTCCTTCAGGAGACCGCTCAACTCGAAAAGCGCGGTCGGGCAGACATCCGGGCAATGGGTGAAGCCGAAGAAGACGAGATAGGGCTTGCCGGCGAGGTCGGCGGAACCGAACGGTGTTCCGTCGACGGTTTCGAGCTGGAAGACCCGTTGCCTGGGTGCCTCCTTCGCCGGCATCTGTGCGGCGACCGTCGCTCCGACGATCGCAGCCAGCACGGAGAGGCCGAGGATTGTCCTGCGCCGCGTCACTTGATCGGCCTGAGGAGACGCAACGCGTTCAACGTGACCAGAACGGTGGCACCGGTATCGGCGAGGATTGCCGGCCAAAGGCCGGTGATGCCGACAATCGTCGTGACGAGGAAGACACCCTTGAGGCCGAGCGATAGCACGATGTTCTCGACGATGGTGCGCATGGTGCGCTTCGAGAGGTCCGTCATCAGCGCCACGTCCGCGACCCGGCCGTGCAGGATGGCGGCGTCGGCGGTTTCCAGCGCCACGTCCGTTCCCCCGCCCATGGCGATGCCGACATCGGCGGCGGCAAGCGCCGGCGCGTCGTTGATGCCGTCGCCGATCTTGCCGACGACGAAGCCTTCGCGCTGCAATTCGCCGACGATGCGCTGCTTGTCCTCCGGCATCAGTTCGGCGCGTACCTCGATACCGAGCTGGGCGCCGACGGCCTTTGCGGTGCGGGCATTGTCACCCGTCAGCATGATGGTCTTGATGCCGAGGTCCTTCAGGGCTTTCAGGCCGGCAGCGGCATCCGCGCGCGGTTCGTCGCGCATGGCGATCGCGCCGGCCAGCACGCCGTCGACGATCAGCATGGAAACGGTCTTTCCGTCATCGTTGAGTGCCACGGTTGCAGCTTGCACCTCTTCGGACAACGCGACGCGCTCTGCCGCGGCCTTCGGCGAACCGAGGAAGACCTCCCTGCCCTCGACGGTGGCGACGACGCCCTTGCCGCCCAGCGCGCGCGAACCGGTGGCGACCGGGGCCACGCTGCCGTCCTCGGCAGCCTTGGCGAGAATGGCGAGCGCCAGCGGATGGCTGGAGCCTGCCTCCAGCGCTGCGGCAAGGCGCAGCACCTCCTCGGCTGGGGACGAGAAGGCGACGACATCGGTGACGACGGGTTTTCCCTCGGTCAGCGTGCCGGTCTTGTCGAAGGCGATGGCGGTGAGCTTGCCCAGCCCTTCCAGCACCGCGCCGCCCTTCATCAGGAGGCCGCGGCGGGCACCGGCGGACAGGGCCGCGGCGATGGCCGCCGGCGTGGAGATGACGAGCGCGCAGGGGCAGCCGATCAGCAGCACGGCAAGGCCCTTGTAGACCCACTCGCTCCAGACGCCGCCGAAGGCGAGCGGCGGGATGATCGCGACGAGCGCGGCGACCACGACCACGCCGGGCGTGTAATATTTCGAGAAGCGATCGATGAAGCGTTCGGTCGGCGCCTTGGATTCCTGGGCTCCCTCGACCAGCTTGATGACGCGGGCAATCGTGTTGTCGGCGGCTGCCGCCGTGACCCGGATGCGCAATGCCGCGTCGCCATTCACCGTGCCGGCAAAGACCGTGTCGCCGGTCTCCTTGCGGACCGGTGTGCTTTCGCCCGTTACCGGCGCCTCGTCGATGGCGCTTTCGCCTTCGATGATCGTGCCGTCGGCGGAAATCCGGTCGCCCGGGCGCACGAGGATGACCGCGCCGACGGGAAGCGCCTCGGCCGGCACCTCCTTGGTGCGGCCGTCCTCCTCCAGCAGCGCCGTCTTCGGCACGAGGGTCGAAAGCGAGCGGATGCTGTCGCGCGCCTTGCCGGCGGCCACGCCTTCCAGAAGCTCGCCGACGAGGAAGAGGAAGACGACCATCGCGGCCTCCTCCGTCGCATTGATGACGACGGCACCGACGGCCGCGATGGTCATCAGCATTTCGATGGAGAAAGGCGTGCCGGCAAGCGCCGCCATGATGGCGCGCCGCCCGATCGGCACGAGGCCGACGATCATGGCGACGAGAAAGGCATAGGATGCAATGGCGGGGAACAGGTGGCCGACGCCATAGGCGATCACGAGCGCGCCGCCGGCAAGAATGGTCAGCCGGCCCTTTTTGCCCTTCCACCAGGGGCCTTCCGAGGGGCCGTGATCGTGGCCGTGCAGGCCTTCGATGGCGGCGGCCTTTGCTTGGTGGTCGTGGCCATGCGCATGGTCATGGTCGTGCGCATGCGCATGGCCGCAGTCCGGCCCATGTGCATGTTCCGATGCCGGCTTGTCTCCCGCAAGGGCAGCACCCGGCGTCACGACATAGCCGAGGCCCGACACTTTCCTGCGGATCGCTTCAAGATCGCTCGCCGGATCGTGCTGCACCCGCATCGTGCCGGTGGTGACGGAAACCGAGACGTCGGACACGCCGGGCATGCGGCGCACCGCCGTATCGATCTTGCTGGCGCAGGACGCGCAATCCATGCCCTCGACCCGGAAACGCGTCTCTTTCACATCGGACATCATATAATCCTCTTCATTGTCGCAATCCTGGTCTACGACCTCTAGCGACTAGAGGTGCAAGAGCAAAAACCAAAAAAATCGCAGCGGAAGCCACATTGATATTTCCGGCCGCCTCGTGTTAGAGAGCGCCACTTGTTGCAGGTTTCATCTGCTGGTTGGGGAGGACGCCATGTCTTGGCACGCCCTCTTCCAATCGGGGATGGGCTCGGATGCCCCCCGAACGGAAGAACGCTTTTCGATCAGTGCCCATGGGGCACGGTCTGGCTTTTATGCCGTTACGCCGGCCGCATCGTTGCGTCCGATGAAGACGCCACGCCTGCCCAATCTCTTTCTCGCCAGGTATCGCGACCGGGGCAACAGCGCCAAGGCGCTGTCACATCGCCGTGTCCGCACGACGATACCGTAACAGCGGCTTTTCCCTTTCCTGAGCCACGCGAAGCGGACGGTTTGCGCCTCCCCCTCGCGTTTTCGTCGCATTGCCGGTTTGCGCCGGCGGCCCTCCACCGCACAAGACAGGTCCCGCATGTCCCTTACGACGCCGTATTATCTGATCGACAAGTCGAAGCTTCTCGCCAACATGGAAAAGATCGCGAGGCTGCGCGAGCTGTCCGGCGCGAAGGCGCTGCTGGCGCTGAAGTGCTTCGCCACCTGGTCGGTCTTCGATTTCATGCGCGACTACATGGACGGCACGACCTCCTCATCGCTGAATGAGGTGCGCCTGGGGCACGAGCGGTTCGGCAAGGAGACCCACGCCTACTCCGTCGCCTATGCCGATTACGAGATCGACGAGGTCATCAGCCACGCCGACAAGATCATCTTCAACTCCATCGGCCAGCTCGACCGGTTCTCCGACAAGGCAGCCGGCATCGTGCGCGGCCTGCGCCTCAATCCCGGCATCTCCTCGTCGAGCTTCGACCTCGCCGACCCTGCCCGCCCCTTCTCGCGCCTCGGCGAATGGGATGTGAAGAAGGTCGAACCCGTCATGGATCGCGTCTCCGGCTTCATGATCCACAACAACTGCGAGAACGGCGACTTCGACCTGTTCGATCGCATGCTGGGCACGATCGAGGATAAGTTCGCACCGCTCCTGAAGAAGGCCGAATGGGTGAGCCTCGGTGGCGGCATCCATTTCACGGGCGAGAACTATCCGCTGGAACGATTCGCGGAGCGGCTGAAGCGCTTTGCCGGTGAATACGGCGTGCAGGTCTATCTCGAGCCGGGCGAGGCCTCGATCACCAAGTCGACCTCGCTGGAAGTGACGGTGCTCGACATCCTCAACAACGGCAAGGACCTCGCCATCGTCGACTCGTCGATCGAGGCGCATATGCTCGATCTCCTGATCTACCGCGAGAACGCCAAGCTTTCGCCAAACACCGGCCCGCACCGCTACATGATCTGCGGCAAGTCGTGCCTGGCTGGCGATATCTTCGGCGAGTTCAACTTCGAGAACCGCCTGAAGGTCGGCGACTGCATCTCCGTTCAGGATGCGGCCGGCTATACGATGGTCAAGAAGAACTGGTTCAACGGCGTGAAAATGCCGGCGATCGCCATCCGCGAACTGGATGGCAGCATCCGCACCGTCCGCGAATTCGACTACGCGGACTACGAAGCAAGCCTTTCCTAAAATCTCCCCCATCAACCCAGAAGGAGCTATTCCGGGACATGAAGAAAAACGTGCTCATCATCGGCGCCGGCGGCGTTGCACAGGTCGTGGCGCACAAATGCGCCCAGAACAACGACGTGCTCGGCGACATCCATATCGCTTCGCGCACCAAGGCGAAGTGCGACAAGATCATCGCGTCCGTTCATGAGAAGAACGCGATGAAGCAGCCGGGCGTTCTCGAAGGCCATGCGCTCGACGCGCTGGATATCGACGCCACCAAGGCGCTGATCACGTCCACGAAGTCGCAGATCGTCATCAATGTCGGCACCGCCTTCCTCAACATGTCGGTGCTGCGCGCCTGCATGGATACCGGCGTCGCCTATATCGACACGGCGATCCACGAGGAGCCGGGCAAGATCTGCGAGACGCCGCCGTGGTACGGGAACTACGAGTGGAAGCGTGCGGCCGAATGCGAGGAGAAGGGCATCACCGCCATCCTCGGCGCCGGCTTCGACCCGGGCGTCGTCAACGCCTATGCCAAGCTCGCCAAGGACGAATATCTCGACAAGGTGACGGATGTCGACATCGTCGACATCAATGCCGGCAGCCACGGCAAGTACTTCGCCACGAACTTCGACCCGGAAATCAACTTTCGCGAATTCACCGGCGTCGTCTATTCCTGGCAGAACGGCCAGTGGCAGACGAACAAGATGTTCGAAATCGGCAAGGATTACGACCTGCCGGTCGTCGGCACGCGCCGCGCCTATCTCTGCGGCCATGACGAGGTGCACTCGCTCGCCAAGAACATGGACGGCGCAAACGTCCGCTTCTGGATGGGCTTCGGCGATCACTACATCAACGTCTTCACGGTGCTGAAGAACCTCGGCCTGCTCTCCGAGCAGCCGGTCAAGACGGCGGAAGGCCTGGAAGTCGTGCCGCTCAAGGTCGTCAAGGCCGTGCTGCCCGATCCGGCATCGCTGGCGCCCGGTTACGAAGGCAAGACCTGCATCGGCGACTATGTGAAGGGCCTGAAGGACGGCAAGGAAAAGACCGTCTTCATCTACAACGTGGCCGACCACAAGGAAGCCTATGAGGAAGTCGGCAGCCAAGGCATCTCCTACACCGCCGGCGTGCCGCCCGTCGCCGCCGCGATGCTGGTCGCGACCGGCGAGTGGGACGTGAAGAAGATGGCCAATGTGGAAGAACTGCCGCCGAAGCCCTTCATCAACCTCCTGAACCGCATCGGCCTGCCGACGCGCATCCAGGACGAGGACGGCGATCGCGCCGTCAGCTTCTAAGATGTGAGAAGGCCGGCGCAAGCCGGCCTTTTTCGTTTCAGGCGATGGTCTCGATTTCGAGTTCCTGCTCGCCCACCGTGACGACATCGCCGACGGCCTTGCCCATCAGCTTGCGCGCGACGGGCGAGACATAGGAGATCGAACCCGCCTTCGGGTCGGCCTCGTCCTCGCCGACGATGCGATAGGTCTGCACGCGTCCGTCGTCGCGGCTGAAGGTTACGGTGCTGCCGAAGGCAACGACATCGTTTGCGGTCGGCGCCGGCACGAGCTGGGCCGTGCGCAGCCGTTCTGCGAGATAGCGCAGATCACGCACGGGACCGGCCGTCTGGCGGCGGCGTTCGTTCACATCCTCAAGCGCATTGGCCGCCTCGAATGCTTCGCGCGCGGCCTGTATCTGCGCCTCGAGCGCCTTCAGGCCCGTTTCCGTGACGAGGTTCTGATGCGGCGAGATGGGCCGATCCGGCAGCTGGGTTTCCGCTGCCGTTTCCGCACTCTCTTCCTTGACGAAGGCGACGCTCACATCTGAACTCCGTTTGACGACCAAGGCCCATATGTAGGGTCGTTCGGCTGCTTTGCAAAGCGCTGCATGCGGGCGGGGTGCAAGGGGTTTCAGACGAAGCGGCGACGGTGGACGCTGTAGGCGGCAAACGCGCTCATCACCGCCAGCGCATACCAGGTGAGCGCATAGACGAGGTGGCTGTTGCGGAAGGTGATGACAGTCAGGCCGCCGACCGGCAGGCCACCCGGATTGGGCGTTGCATCGGCGTCGATGAAATAGGGCGCGACATTCTCAAGCCCCTTGGCCACAGCGATGGCGGCCACGTCGCGGGAAAACCAGCGGTCGGCCGCGGGATCGTTGGCGCGCAGGAAACCGCCGCCCGGCTCGCTGATCCGCAGCAGGCCCGTCACCGTGACCGGACCGGCGGCCAGCTCGCTGCCGAGGCGTGCATCCTCGCCGCTGCGATCGGCGGGCACGAAACCGCGATTGACGAGGATCGTCCGGGCGCCATTGGCCCGAAGCGGCGTCATGACCCAGAAGCCCGCGCCGCGCTCCGTGACGGCCTGGACGAGCACGGTCTTGTCGTGTTCGAAAAGTCCGGTGGCTGTGACATGGCGATATTCGTCCGCAGCGGCATCCACGGGACCCGCGGGCGCCGGCACCGGTGCGGCATGGACCCGGGCATCCACCCGCGCGATCAGGTCGAGCTTCCAGAAGAGCCGCTGCACCTGCCAGGTGCCGAGCCCCACGAACACGGCAACGAGCAGGACGAGGAACGCCGTGAGAACCCTGCGGGCGCGGGGCGATGGTTGCCCACCGTCCTGCGGCCTTGCCTGATGCGCCTGCATGCCGGCCTCGCCCGTCAGGGCATGTTCTTCATCATCTCATGGGTCATGGGCATCATGTTCGTGTTGAGGTGATGCATGACCCAGAGCGAACCTGCGATGGCGATGCCGACGATGACGAGCGTGAAGATCAGCGCCATCATCGTCCAGCCACCCTCGGACCGCGTGTTCATGTGCAGGAAGTAGATCATGTGCACGAAGATCTGCACGACCCCGATGCCCATGACGAGGACGGCGGTCAGGAGCTTGCTGTCGAGTACGCCGCCCATGACCAGCCAGAAGGGAATGGCCGTGAGAATGACCGACAGGATGAAGCCGGTCAGATAGCCCTTGAAAGACCCGTGGGCGGCCTCGTGACCGTGGCTGTGGGCGTGATGCACGTCAGACGCGCTTTCGTGATGCGAGCTCATCCGAGGACTCCCAGCAGATAGACGAAGGAGAAGACGCCGATCCAGATGACGTCGAGGAAGTGCCAGAACATCGACAGGCACATCAGCCGGCGGCGGTTTTCAGGGATCAGACCGCGTTTCGACACCTGCACCATCAGCGTGACCAGCCAGATGAGGCCGAACGTGACGTGCAGGCCGTGCGTTCCCACCAGCGTGAAGAAGGACGACAGGAAGGCCGAGCGGGTCGGGCCCGCGCCTTCGGCGATGAGATGGTGGAATTCGTAGATTTCCACCGCCAGGAAGGCCGCGCCGAAGAGGCCGGTAATGCCGAGCCAGACAAGCGTTTCCATCTTGGCGCCGCGCTCCATCTGCAGCATGGCGAAGCCATAGGTGATGGAGGAGAACAGCAGCAGCGCCGTGTTGATGGCGACAAGGTTGAGATCGAACAGGTCGGCCGGCGACGGACCGGCCGCATAATTGCGGCCGAGCACGCCGTGCGTGGCAAACAGCACGGCGAAGATGAGGCAGTCGCTCATCAGGTAGAGCCAGAAACCCAGATTGGTGCTGTTTTCCGGGTGGTGGTCTTCCGTCAGGTAGAACTGCGGCTTTTCGTTTTCCTGGACTTGGGTCGCGCTCATGGCTCAGGTCCGTTCTGCAAGCAGTTTGGTGCGCGCATCTTCCGTCGCCGTCACGGTCTCGGCGGTGATGAAGAAGTCGCGGTCGTAGTTGAAGGTGTGGGCGATCGACACCGCGATGAGCGCGATGAAGGCAACGGCCGCCAGCCACCAGATGTACCAGATCAGGGCGAAGGCCAGCACGATGCTGATGCCGGAAAGGATGACGCCCGTGCCGGTGTTCTTCGGCATGTGGATCGGCTTGAAGCCTTCGAGCGGACGCTCGTAGCCGCGGTTCTTCATGTCGTACCAGCTGTCATGATCGTGCACGACCGGCGTGAAGGCGAAGTTGTAGTCCGGCGGCGGCGAGGACGTCGACCATTCCAGCGTACGGCCATTCCACGGGTCGCCGGTATCGCAGCGCAGCTGGTCGCGCTTCAGGTAGCTGACGACGAGCTGGATGATGAAGGAGGCGATGCCGATGGCGATCAGCGCGGCACCGAAGGCGGCGATGATGAACCAGATCTGCAGCGACGGATCCTCGAACTGGCTGACGCGGCGCGTGACACCCATGAGGCCGAGCACGTAGAGCGGCATGAAGGCGAAGAAGAAACCGATCTGCCAGAACCAGAAGCTCATCTTGCCCCAGAACGGATCGAGCTTGTAGCCGAAGGCCTTGGGGAACCAGTAGACGACGCCCGCCATCAGGCCGAACAGCACGCCGCCGATGATGACGTTGTGGAAGTGGGCGATGAGGAAGAGCGAGTTGTGCAGCACGAAGTCGGCCGGCGGGATCGCGAGCATCACGCCCGTCATGCCGCCGATGACGAAGGTCACCATGAAGCCGATCGTCCACAGCATGGGCACCTCGTAACGGATGCGCCCGCGATACATGGTGAAGAGCCAGTTGAACATCTTCGCCCCCGTCGGGATCGAGATGATCATGGTGGTGATGCCGAAGAAGGCGTTCACCGATGCGCCCGAGCCCATCGTGAAGAAGTGGTGCAGCCACACGAGATAGGACAGGATCATGATGACGCAGGTGGCGTACACCATCGAGGCATAGCCGAAAAGGCGCTTGCCGCTGAAGGTGGCGACCACCTCGGAGAAGATGCCGAAGGCCGGCAGGACGAGGATGTAGACCTCCGGATGGCCCCAGATCCAGATGAGGTTGATATACATCATCGGGTTGCCGCCGAGGTCGTTCGTGAAGAAGTTCGTATCGACGTAGCGGTCGAGCGAAAGCAACGCGAGCGTGGCGGTGAGGATCGGGAAGGTCGCGACGATCAGGATGTTGGTGCAGAGCGACGTCCAGGTGAAGATCGGCATCTTCATGAAGGTCATGCCCGGCGCGCGCATCTTCACGATGGTCGCGATGAGGTTGATGCCTGACAGCGTGGTGCCGACGCCCGCCACCTGGAGGCCCCATATGTAATAATCGACACCGACGCCCGGACTGTAATCGGCGCCCGACAGCGGCGGATAGGCCAGCCAGCCGGTGCGGGCGAACTCGCCCACGAAGAGCGACATCATGATGATGACGGCACCGGCCGTCGTCATCCAGAAGGAGAAGTTGTTGAGGAACGGGAACGAGACGTCGCGCGCGCCGATCTGCAACGGCACGACATAGTTCATGAAGCCGGTGACGAAGGGCATCGCCACGAAGAAGATCATGATCACGCCATGGGCGGTGAAGATCTGGTCGTAGTGGTGCGGGTTCAGGTACCCTTCGTTGCCGTTGAAGGCGATCGCCTGCTGGATGCGCATCATGATGGCGTCGGCAAAGCCGCGCAGCAGCATGATGATGGCGAGGATGATGTACATGATGCCGATCTTCTTGTGATCGACGCTCGTGAACCACTCGTTCCAGAGATAGCCCCAGAGCTTGAACTTCGTGATCAGGCCCAGGATGGCGAGACCGCCGAGCGCCACGACCGCAAAGGTCACGACAAGGATCGGCTCGTGATAGGGGATCGCTTCCCAGGTAAGCCGGCCGAAGATGAATTGCGTGAGGCTGATGTCACCGAACATGGGGTGGTCCAAACTTTACAGACTGCGGCCCGGGACTGGCAGGCCATGGGTTTCTACACAGGCGCCGGAACCGCGGGAGCCGGTTCCGGCAGGTGCGGGCGCTACTGCGTCGCGCGCGGGCTGTACGTCATGAACTCGGTCGCCGGCAGCTTGCCGTCCGCATCCAGCGTCAGGGCCTCGCCGGGCTCGGTGCGGCAGATATCCTGCTCCAGAGAGGCGACCAGCTGTTCGACGGGGATGTCGCTCTTCGGGCGGGCCTCGCTGACGAAGCGGTCGTCGTGGCGCAGGCGCTCCTTGTTGTCGTGGCTGTCCTTGCCGCCGCCGCCCATCATGTCGATGTGCATCATGTCCTTCATGCACATCTGGCCTTCGCGCACGCACATATTGAGAACGGCCTCGTAGAGCCCGTCATCGACGGTGGCGAAGTAGCGGACGGGTTCCTTCGCGCTCGGCTTTTCGAGCTTCAGGTAGGCGTCGCGGTTGAGCGCGGTTCCGTTCTGCTTGACGCGGGCGACCCAGGCATCGAAGCCCGCCTGGTCGACACCGTGGAACTTGAAGCGCATGTGCGAGAAGCCGTCGCCGCTGAAATTGGACGAGAGGCCGTCATACTCGCCGGGCTTGTTGATGACGGCGTGCAGCTTCGTCTCCATGCCCGGCATCGTGTAGATCATGCCGGCAAGTGCTGGGATGTAGAACGAGTTCATGACCGAGGAGGCGGTGAGCTTGAAGTTGATCGGCACATCGACGGGGGCCGCCATCTCGTTGACGGTGGCGATGCCGTAGTCCGGATAGAAGAACAGCCATTTCCAGTCGAGCGCGACGACCTCCACGGTGATCGGCTTCATCTCCTCCGTCACCGGCCGCGCCGCGTCGATGCGGTCGAGCGGACGATAGGGATCGAGCTTGTGGGTGCTGACCCAGGTGATGGCGCCCAGCGCGATGATGATGGCGAGCGGCGCCGACCAGATCACCACTTCCAGGCCGGTGGAATGGTGCCATTCCGGATCGTACGTGGCGGCGGTGTTCGACTGGCGGTATCGCCAGGCGAAAAACAGCGTGAGGAAAATCACGGGAATGATGATCACCAGCATCAGGATCGTCGCGATGACGATCAGGTCCCTTTGCTGCGCCGCAATATCACCGGATGGAGACATGACGACCAGATCACAACCGCTCAGGGTTGCGAGCATAAGGGCAAAAACGGTGAATCGACTGGCTAAACTGAATTGCTTCGGCATTTCGGCCTCAACTTGCGTTCTGTCTAGTCGGCAATAATCGGGCACAGACGGCTTTGGAAGTGAGGTCCATCGTCGCAGCGCAGCATTCTGTCGCAGGAGGGTAGTCAATAAGGGACTATCTGTCGATGCGCGATTGTACTAGCGCAATAGAAATGCCCTCTGTCAATTCGGAGACCGGTGACTCATTTGCAAGGTAGTCCTTGCCATCGGCCAACGATTGATCAACATTCTAACCACATGACGCAAATCCATACGGAGGAGTTCATGAGTTCGGCCGTCAATCCCACCTCGTCCGGTCTGGAGCGCGACGCGCGCCGCATGCATGAGGACGACAAGCCGCTGTCGCCCGGCAGCGTCGCCATCGGCGTGGTCATCGGCCGAACCTCCGAGTTCTTCGATTTCTTCGTCTACGGCCTCGGCTCCATCCTGGTCTTTCCCAAGCTCATCTTCCCCTTCGCGCCCAATCCGGTGGTCGCGACGCTGATGTCCTTCGCGCTGTTCCCGCTGGCTTTCCTCGCCCGCCCGGTCGGCTCCTTCGTCTTCATGTGGATCGACCGCAATTATGGACGCGGCACGAAGCTGACGACGGCGCTCGTCATCCTCGGCGGCTCGACGGCGTCCATTGCCTTCCTGCCGGGTTACGACACGATCGGCTACTGGGCTGTCGCGCTTCTGGCGCTCTTCCGTCTCGGACAGGGCTTTGCGCTCGGCGGCGCGTGGGACGGTCTCGCTTCGCTGCTCAACCTCAGCGCCCCGGAAAACCGCCGCGGCTGGTACGCCATGATCCCGCAGCTCGGCGCGCCCATCGGGTTTGCGCTGGCCAGCGTCCTGTTCGGCTATTTCGTCAGCACGCTGTCGCAGGAGGACTTCATCTCCTGGGGCTGGCGCTACCCCTTCTTCGTCGCCTTCGCGATCAACGTGGTGGCGCTCTTCGCGCGCCTGCGCATCGTCGCCAGCAAGGAATTCGGCGCGGCGATGGAAGCGCAGGAGCTGCAGGCGCGGCCGGTGTTCGAAATGCTGAGCAAGCACAGCACCGACGTCGTGCTCGGCGCCTTCGTGCCGCTGGCAAGCTTCGCGATGTTCCACCTCGTCACCATCTTCCCACTCTCCTGGGTCACATTGACGGGCGGGCAGTCGGCGGCACAGTTCCTGTGGGTGCAGGTTGCGGGTGCGGCACTCGGCGCGGTCGGCATCGTGCTGTCGGGCGTGCTCGCCGACCGGATCGGCCGGCGCAACCAGCTGATGGCCGGGGCGATCCTGATTGCGATCTTCTCCTTCTCCGCACCCTTCCTGCTGGATGCGGGCGGCAAGGGGCAGGATGCCTTCATCCTGATCGGCTTCTTCATCCTGGGCCTGAGCTTCGGCCAGTCCTCGGGCGCGGTGTCCTCGCGCTTCTCGCAGCCCTACCGCTATACCGGCGCGGCCCTCACCTCCGACCTCGCCTGGCTGGTTGGCGCGGGCTTCGCACCGCTGGTGGCGCTCGGCCTTGCCAGCAGCTTCGGTATCATCTTCATCGGCGGCTACCTGATCTCGGGCGCGATCTGCACCATTGCAGCACTCACGCTCACAAGGGCGCTCGACCGCACCTGACGCCGGTTCGGCGTCAGTCCGTGCTCAGCGCAACCGCCGGCTGGAGACGCGAAGCGTTGCGGGCCGGCAGGTAGCCGAAGACCAGACCGGTCAGGAATGAGCAGGCGAAGGCCAGCGCGACGGGTCCGACGGTGAAGCTCACCGGCATGCCGAAGGCCTGGGCGATGCCGCCGATGGACAGGCCCAGCACGACACCGATGGCGCCGCCGATCGCCGAGACGACCAGCGCCTCGATAAGGAACTGCAACAGGATATCGCGCTGACGCGCACCCGTCGCCATACGCACGCCGATCTCGCGGGTGCGCTCACGCACGCTGACCAGCATGATGTTCATCACACCGATGCCGCCGACGAGCAGCGAGATCGCGGCGACCGACCCGAGGAACAGCTTCATCGTGTTCGACGTCTCGGTGAACGCCTCGCGCACCGAGGACATGTTGGTGATCTGCGTATCCTGCGCCTTGTGGCGCTCGTCCAGCAACGCCTGGATGGTGTCCTGCGTCTGATCGATGGCGCTGGCGTCCTGCACCTGCACGGTGATGGTGCGCACGTTTCGCTGGCCGAAGAGGCGCATGCTGCCGGTGGACAGCGGCACCAGCATCACGTCGTCCTGATCGTTGCCGCCGGCGGTCGCGCCCATTTCCGCCATCACACCGATGACCTGGAAAGGAATCTTGTTGACCAGCACATACTGGCCGAGCGGGTTTTCGCCGTTGGTGAACAGCGTCTTGGCGACCGTCTGGCCCAGCACGACGACCGGGGCATAGGTGCTCATGTCCTCCGCATTGATGAATTCGCCCGAGGCCACGGCCCAGGATTTCGCGCGCGGAAAGGCCGGCACCGTGCCGTTCGCGGTCGTCTGGTAATCGATATTGCCGTAGCGCACGGTGACCGTGCTCGTCATTTCCGGCACGGCGAAGGCGACGTTCGGCACTTCCAGGATCGCATCAGCATCCGCCGGTATGAGCGTCACCGGCGCACTCCCGCCACCGCGGAAATTGGCCATGCTCGGGCGCACAAGCAGCAGGTCCGACCCCATGGCGGAGATACGGTCGAGCACGGAATTCTGCGCGCCCGTGCCGATCGCCAGCATCGCCACCACCGAGCCGACGCCGATCACGATGCCGAGCAGCGTGAGGACGGTGCGAAAGAGGTTTGCATGCAGGGCCCGGAACGCCATCTTGACCGCTTCGGAAAGGTCGGCAATCGCGGCCGATCCCTCACGCACCGCCTTCTGCAGGCCGGCGGCGGCCGATGACGCGGACCGCGGCTTTCGTGCCTGGTCGGAGATGATGGTGCCGTCGCGGATCTCGATCAACCGGTCCGCGGCTTCCGCCACTTCGCGCGAATGGGTGATCAGGATGACCGTGTGGCCGTCCTCGTGCATCTTGCGCAAGAGCGCCATGACCTCCTGGCCGCTCTGGCTGTCGAGCGCGCCGGTCGGCTCGTCGGCGAGGATGACACGGCCGCCGTTCATCAGCGCGCGTGCGATGGAGACGCGCTGCTGCTGGCCGCCCGAAAGCTGGTTGGGCCGATGGTCCAGCCGGTCGCCGAGCTTCAGCGAGCCGAGTAGCATTTCCGCCCGCTCCTGCCGGTCACGCGCCGGAAGGCCGGCATAGATCGCGGGGACCTCGACATTCTCCAGCGCGCTCGCCGTCGGGATGAGGTTATAGCTTTGGAACACGAAGCCGAAGGTGCGGCGGCGGAGTGCTGCGAGGTCGTCGCTGTCGATATCGGAAACCGGCTCGCCGTCGATGCGGTAATCGCCGCTCGTCGGCTGGTCGAGACAGCCGAGGATGTTCATCAGCGTCGACTTGCCGGAACCGGACTGGCCGATGATGGCGACGAACTCGCCGGCCTCGATATCCAGCGAGACGCCGTGCAGCACCTCCACGGCGAAGCCGTCGTTGAAATAGGTCTTGGTGACGTCCCGGAGCGAGATCAATGGTGCCATGTCAGCACCTCAGAACATCGGCGGCATGCGCATGCCGCGACCCTGCCCGCCCCTGCCGCCACGGCCCGAGCCACCTTCCGATGTCGGGGTCACGACGACGCGTTCGCCCTCTTCCAGCCCGCTCTTGATCTCGACGCTGACGCGGTTGCGGATGCCGGTTTCGACGGAACGGGTCTCGGTTGCGCCGTTGGGCTTGACGACCGTGACTTCCGCCTGCGGCTTGCCGCCGCCTTCGGCGCGCTTCATGCTCACCGCACCGTTCGGCACGATCAGCACATCACGCGCTGCGGCCTGCACGAAGAAGACCTGCGCGCTCATGGAGGTCATCAGCTCGCCGTCGGGGTTCGGCACATCGAACAACGCGTTGTAGAGAACGACGTTGTTTTCCACGGTCGGCGTCGGCTCGATCTGGCGCAGCGTGCCGGTGAAACGCTTGCCGGGCTGGCCCAGCAGCGTGAAATAAGCCTCCATGCCGACCTTCAGGCGGCCGACATCGGCCTCGGAAACCTCGGCGCGCACCGTCATGGTCGAGAGGTCCGCAATGGTGACGATGGTGGGCGCCGACTGGGCGGCGTTCAGCGTCTGGCCTTCCTTCACCGGGTTGGAAACGACGGTGCCGGCCATGGGCGCATAGATCTTCGTGTAGCCGAGGTCCACGTCGTCGCCGGCGATGGTCGCCTGCTGCTTGCGGATCTGGGCCTCGGTCGCGTTCACATCGGCCTCGGCGGCCGCCAGGTCGGCGACGGCCTGGTCCAGCGCCTGCTGGGCGGCGGCGCTGCCGGCCACGAGATTGCGCTGGCGGGCGATATTGGCCTGTTTGAAGGTGAGCTGCGCCTTCTTGGATTCAAGCTGGGCCTGGAGATTGGCGAGTTCGGCGCGATTGATCTCCATGCGGTTTTCGATGGTCGCGGGGTCGATCTCGGCAAGCAGCGTATCCTTGTCGACCGTGTCGCCGATGGCGACATGCAGCGCCTTCAGCTGGCCGGAAACCTGCGCGCCAGCATCGACGGACTTGACCGCTTCGAGCGTGCCAACGGCTGTGACGGCGTTTTCGATATCACCGCGCACCACAGCCTCGGTGACGACGGCGGCTGCCGTCTCGGCGGGCGTATAGGCCCGCCAGCCGTAATAACCGGCCCCGGCGAAAAGGACGGCGAGTCCCAGCCACAGCCATGCCCGCGAGCGTTTGCGCCGCCGCGGCGGCACCGCGCCGGGCATGAAGGTCACATTGGTCCGGCCCGCATCCTCGGCGGTCCTTGAGTCCTCTTTCGGTCGTGCGCTCTTGCTCATCCGTCTTCCAATGGTCGAGGCTGTGCCTCCTGTCCCTTACAAAGACATGTGGCACCGATGTCCCGAAAGGAGAACCCTTTGGGATCATTATATTTTCGTAATGTTTCCTGTAAGAGTGCCTTAAAGCGCGCGCCTGACCGGGCTAGCGACGCTCGGCGCGCAGTTCCGCCAGCGCGCGGATTGCGTCCTGCCGGCCCGTCTCGCCCAGTGCCTCGAAGAGACGGAAGGCGTCTCCCCGCATGCCGAGATTCTTGTAGGCATAGGCGCGCATGACCATCAGGTCGACCGGCTCGGCGCGGATTTGTTGGCGCTGGTCGAGATAGGCCAGCGTCTCGCGGTAACGCTGCGCACGAAAGCTCGCGACGGCGCGGTCGGCAAGGATGGCGGACTGGAGTTCGGCGCCACGCCGCTGCTCGAGCTTTGCCTTGGTGGCGGCGACGGCGGCATCGCTGGTCAGGCCGGCACGCAGATAGGCGAGGCTCTGGCCATAGGCCGCATCGCTGCGCACCCGGCCCTGCCCGCCGAGCGCCACCTCGAAGGCCTGCGCGGCCTCCATGGGGCGGTTCCTTTCCATGAGGCACCAGCCCAGCGATAGCGCGCTGGCCGGCGCAAGGCCTGCCGGATCGCGCGTCGAGCGGCAATCGGCGCTCGCCGTGCTGCGTGTCGTCGTGCGGCTGGCGCGCTGCGTCCTCGTGGCGACCTCCTCAACGACCGCGGGACGCTCCTCGGCCACGACCTCGCGCGCGGGCAAGCGGCGGTCGGCCTGCACAACGCGCTGCTCGCGCTCGCGGCGAAGGGGTGCCGCATCGTCGCCGGTATCGGCTTCGCCCAGCCGGGCGATGCGCTCCGAACGGCTTGCCCAGGCCTGCTTCACCGCCGCAAGCCCTGCCCTGTCCTCAAGACGAAGACGGGCGACGCCCAGACCATAGGCGGCGGGCTCGTAGTCCGCCTTCCAGCGCAGGACCTGCGAGAACCATTCCGCCGCCGTGCGGGGCTGGTCCATCGCGAGCGCGTACCAGCCGAACTGTTCGCCGGTCTCGGGATGCTTTTCCTCCACCGTCACCTGCGCGATGCGGTTGAGCACCTTTGCATCGATGGCCGGCATGGGGTCGAGCGCCATCAGGTTGGCGGTCGCGGCGAGATAGGTTTCCATCGCCTGGTCGGAACTGGTGCGCCAGGCATACATCACGTCCTCCGCCTCCGCCGGCTGCTTGCGGGCGAGCAGGATGAGCGAAAGGCCCTGGGCGGCCGAGGCGGAATCCTCGATCGAGCGCGCCTTGCGGAAGAAGGGCTCGGCCAGCGCATTCTCGTCGCGGCGAAGGTGATACCAGCCGAGCAGCAACGCATCGGACGCGAGGCCGTCATCCGTCAGAAGCTTTTCGACGATCTTCAGATATTCCGGCGCGACGGTCAGCTTCGGCTCGTCATCGCCTTCGCTGACGAAACGGCGCGCGAGATCGGGACGGATCGGATCGAATTCCTTGGTGCCGTCGGCAGCGACACGCTCGCGCGCCAGGAGGTCCTGCATGTCGGCATAGCCGAGCACGGCGGCAGCCTTCTGCACCGTTGCAAGCCGGACCGGTCCATCCGTGCAGTTGTCGAGCATGTAGCCGAAGGCATCCTTGGCGCGCGGCACGCGATCGACCTTCACGAAGGCCTCGGCGACGCGCCAGAGCACGTCGGCATCGCTGCAGGTCAGGAGGCTCGGCGTCTCTGCCCCGAGACGCACCACTTCCTGACTGTTGCCCGCATTGGAAGCCGCGATGAGCGCCGCCCGCTTTTCAGCGATATCGAGGCGCTCGACGAGATCGGCCGGCGGCGTCCACTGCGGATCTTCCTTCTGGCGGGCGGCGATCGCCGCGCGCACATCGGCATAACGCGACTGGCTGTAGAGCGCCCACATCGCTTCGAGCTGCTTGTCCTCGTTCTCGGGAATGGCGAGGGGATTTTCCGGCGGGGTCCAGGTCGGATAGAGCGCGCGCAGGCGGGCGATCTCGGCGTTCAGCCGCACCGTGTCGCCGCGCGAGGCAAAGTAGCGCAGGGCGCTTTCATCGACGACCGGTTTGGCCTGCGTGGTCTGGGTGGTTTGCGCCGTCGTCGTGGTCTGGTTGGCGGGAACCTGCTGTGCGTTTCCGTCGGCTTGCGCCAGCTCCACGCGCGGGCTCTTTTCCGTCTTCCCACGCCCGTCTTCGCCCGCTGCCATGCGCAGCACATCCTGCGGCAGATCGCCGGGCAGGCGGAATGACAAGCCGGCGACGCTTGCCGCGCCGGCGGAAACGAGGACGAACGCCATCAGGATCGACTTCATCCCGAATTTCCTTCGGTCATTATTCACATCCGGCTCCGGCTTACCCCGTGACGACACCATGCGTCATGAACGGCGGACACGGTCCTGTGTCCGTCATAAAGAGCCAACTCGCACCGATAAAAGCCCAGTAGGGTTAACCGAGGGTAAACGGGGTGATCACAACTGCCGCCCGAACCGGCGCAAAAGCCCCCAGGTCGCCATGCCGAGGAGCAGCGAGAGGACGCAAAACGCCAGTGCATAGGACAGGATGTTGGAGGACAGCCAGTTCGCCGCGATCAGGCGCATGTTCGAAAAGCTCCACGGCTGGGTCGGCACGAACCGGGCGCGGCTGACCGGCCGCGTGTCGAGGCTATCGGAGGCCTTGTCGTCCAGCGACGCGTAGCCATCCAGCTGCTGCCAGCGGGCATCCTGCGCCATCGCAGCCATGCCCGCCTTGAGGCTCGCGCCCGTCGGCGCCGAAAGCACGGTCCATGTCGCCGTATGGTCCGGGCTGTCACCCTGGGCGATGAGGAACTGGGCGCTATCGTCTGGCACCACCTCTTGCTCTTCGCCCGGCAGCAACCGGAGCGACGAGAACGAGATGTCGAAGGTTTCCTGCAGCCAAGCCTGGAACGCTGCCACCTGGCTGCGCCACGCTCCACCACGCACGCGTGACTGCCATTGGTCGATGGCCTCCTGCGTACCGGCCTGCTGATTGTCGCCCGTCACCGGCGCGCCCCAGGTCGACGCACTTTCGGCGGCGATATGCGTCTGGCTGAGCACCAGCGGCGGAAGCTGCGACAACGTGCCGATCAGGATGGCGTTGCGATCGCCGATGGCAAGCGCCGAGGATTCCGGGCGAACCTGCAAGGCCCGGCCACCGGATACCGCAAGCCGTCCAAGGAACGTCGCGCCCGTCGAAAGCGTATCGGAATCCAGGCGATCGAGATAGAGCGCCGCCGGTTCGGGCTGGCCGTTATAGGGGAACGCGGTTCCCGACAGCGCGGCGAGGTTGGGCATCTGCCCGATACGGGCGAAATTCGGCACGCGCAATTCGGAGGTGTCGAACAGCGCGAAGCGCGGCTCCTGCAAGGCGCTGGCGCCCGGCGCGCAGACCGCATCGGCCTGTGTCAGGAGGATCGCCTCGATGTCGATTCTATTGGGACCGGGCCGCAGGTGCCGCATCGTCACGCGAATGGGAAGGTGACGGAAAATGCCGCCGTTCCGGCTGTTGAACGGCACCGTGGAGGCGAGGTTACCGTTGACATAGACATCGAAATGGCTGCCGGGCAGCACATCGGGCGCATAGGCGGCATCGAGCAGCAGCGTCGCCTCGCCATAGGCATCGGCGTAGAAATCCGAGGGAATGCCGATATCGAAGCCCGTCCGGAAACGGCGCCCGCTGAATTCGCCGGTGCGCACACCGAGCGCGGCAAGTGTCAGGGTCGCCTCGCCGTAGACAAGCGGCATTTCCGTGGCATTGCGCTGGCGAACGCTGAGCGCTTCGCGCAGAATCCCGAGCGGCCGGTCAATGGGCGAGACGATGCCTTCCACCGCACTTTCGATGGACGGCCAGTCGGGACCGCTGACGGCAAGCACCTTGCCGTCACCTGCGGGAGCATCGACAAAGGTCGCGATGGCGGAGCTTCCGGCCGTCGCCGGCAGGCGTGGCAGGATCGGCGTCAGATCGCCGGCCGTGCCCATCACCACCGCCAGCTCGCCGGCGCCGAGCGTCGCCGGCATCGTATTGACGACATCGAAGGTCTGGTTGGGCATCTTCGCCATCATGGCGAGGCCCTGGCTGAGTCGCATGAGCGCGTTCGTGGCGGCGGGCTGGCCCATTTCCGGCAGGACCAGGATGAACTTCGTCTGCCCGGTCGGCCCAACGCCGATGGCGGGAATATCGTCCATGGTCTGCAAGCGGCTCGCCGGAATGTCCGGCAGGGTCAGGAAGGTGCGCGCGGGATCGATCGCCGTCCAAAGGTCATAGGTCGAGCGGATGGTGCAATCGGTGCGGTGGCGGTGTGTCGCGTTGAACGTGACGCGGTTGACGCCGGGACGCAGCAGGCCCGCCGGCAGTTTCAGCTGCACATCCTTCGTGCCTTCGGCCGATTGCACCGGCATTTCGCCGATGGGCACGTCGTTGACCACGATCGTCAGGCGCGAGGCCTCCGGCGCGACGACGACGGCGTTGGAATAGCCGAGGTTGAGCGCATCGGCACCCGCTGCCTCATCCTTCGTGAGGTAGATCGGGAAGGAACGGCTGGCGACCTCGCCTTCCAGCATCAGCGACGGGGCCGACACGATGTAACGCCGCGCGGGCGGCTTCACGACCGGCTTCTGTTCCACCTGGGTCGTCGTGGGCGTGGTCGTGGTCGTGCCGCTGTTGCCCTCGTCCGGCTTCTTGTCGGCGGTCGGGCCGCGCTCACCCGACATGTCGAAGGGAACGGCGGCCTCCTGCGCGAATGTCGTGGAGGCCGAGAGCGCGAGAAACAGGCCGAGCCCCACGGCCGCTGCTGGAGCCAACTTCACGACGTCGCCTCCCCCTTGCGCCCGCCCAGGCTGCGCAGGAAGTAGATCAGGCCGCGGCTCGTCTGATAGGCGGCGATCCCGAGGAACCACAGCGTGCCACGGAAGATGCCGGGATTATAACGGCGCGACACCTGGAAATCGCTCCACTGGTTGGAGTTGGCAAAGATGAGGTCTGCGACGAGCGAGTGGTGGCGGGCGTCCCGCGGCGTAAACCGGCAGCCGATCACCATGACGTTGCCGGTCGTCTCGGCGTTGCGGATTTCGACCGGCAGCGCTTCCTCGTGCTCCCCGCCATAAGGCTTGAAACGCAGGGCGCCCTCGGCGCCGGTCGCGATATGGTCCTCGAGGCCGAAGACCTGCACGCGGGCGCCGTTCGCCGAAACGTTTTCGAGCGTGGCGGGATATTCGCGGCCCTCGCTGAGGAAAGTACAGCGGCGCTTGACGGTGACGCGCCGGCTGGCCGCCTTCTCGCTACGCTCGGAGACGACGCCGAGCGCACATCCGGCAATCAGCAGGTTGAGCAGGTTCCAGGCGCCGACGACGAAGGTGACGTCCGCCTTGTAGGGCTCTGCATAGAACCGGTAGATGCTCATGAGGAAGGCGATGAACAGCACGGCGAAGATGACGAAGAACGGACGGCTGATCTCCGACAGCCGCGCCACCGCGATCGACTCGTCCTTCGCCGTGACCTTGAAGGTCGGCTTCGTGGGGTTGAGCATTACCGACACGACGGCCGGCAGCAGATGCACGCTCTGCACATATTCATACAGTTCCGAAATCCACGGCCAGCGGAACGAGCCGTAGAGATAGTTCTGCATCATCAGGTTCACGAGCATATAGGCAAGCGTGTAACCGAGGAACTCGCCGCCCGATGCGGTGAAGATCTCCAGATCGAAGAACAGGTAGAAGAGCGGCGCGAACAGGAAGATCGTGCGTGGGAACGGAAACAGCCAGAACAGCATGGACGACATGTAGCAGAGGCGCTGCGGCAGCGAGAGCCCGCGCTTGAAGAGCGGGAAGCGGAAGCGCAGGATCTGCATCATGCCCTGCGCCCACCGGCTGCGCTGGCCGATGAAGCTGGCGAAGGTGGCGGGCTGGAGCCCGGCGATCAGGGGCTTGTCGACATAGACGCTGTTCCAACCGCGCGAATGCAGCGCCAGCGCCGTCTCGCAGTCCTCGGTGATTGAAAGACCGCTGAAACCGCCTGCCTCGTTGAGCGCGGTGCGCCTGAGGACCGCGGCCGAGCCGCAGAAGAAGGACGCATTCCACTTGTCGAGGCCGCGCTGGATGATGCCGTAGAACATCTCGTTTTCGCTGGGCATCTTCTCGAAGGTGCGCAGGTTGCGTTCCAGCGGGTCCGGGTTCAGGAAGAAGTGCGGCGTCTGGACAAGGAACAGCTTCGGATCGTCGGCGAAGTAACCGACCGTCTCGCGCAGGAAATCCCGCGCCGGCGCGTGGTCCGCATCGAAGATGGCGATAAGCTCGCCCTTCGAATGGAGCATGCCGTTGTTCATGTTGCCGGCCTTGGCGTGTTCGTTGCGCGCACGCGTGAGATAGTTGACGCCAAGATCGCGGCACAGCGCCTGCAACTCGGCATGGCGCGCCGTCGCGATCTGCGCCTCCACGACAGCGGCCGCATTACGCTTCTGTTCCGTGCCGCCGTCGTCCAGCAGCCAGATCGTCATCTTGTCGGCGGGGTAGTCCATCGCCTTGGCGGCAGCGAGCGTGTTGGCGAGAAGGCCGATATCCTCATTGTAGCTCGGCACGAAGACATCGACGCTGGGCAGCCTTTCAAGCGGCGTGACGCTGCCCTTGCGCGACGGCAACGGCAGCGCGACCACGAAGAGGCTGAGCGCCAGCATCATTACGCTGTACATTTCGGCGAGGTAGAGCAGGAAGCCCGGAATGAAGTTTTCCAGCTGGTTGAGCGGCGGCAGCGTGCTGGTGGTGCGCCAGTAGACGTAGCGCAACACGATGGCGGTGCCGAAGGCGAGCGCGATCAGCCGCCAGATGCCTTCCGCGCGCAGCACCTTGATCACCGCCATGAAGGTCACGACGGCAATGCTGGCGACAAGCTGGGTCTGGAGATTGATGGGCAGCGTGATGACGAGAATCACGAGAGCGGACACACATGCCCATAGTATGACGGTACCGCTATGTCTCATTTACCCACCCTTCGCCGTCATGGCGTGATCGCGAGACACTACCCGCAAGACGGTTAAGGAGAAATTAGGGCTCAACCGACTTCAGTTGCAGCTTGCCGCCCCCGCCTCGCCCGTGGCGCAGACAGGCGACGGCACGACGACCGCTTCGCCGCCGGAAACCGTAGCACCACCCGACGGCGAGGGAACGACGACCGCGTTCCCGCTGGTATCGACGGCCGCCTGCGTCTTGCGCACCGGCGTTTCTGCCACAGTCCGCCGCGTCACGACCGCGCGATTGCGGGTGGGCGTGACCACCGTCGTCGTCGGTTCCTCGAAGACCGGCCGCAGGGGCTCACCACCGCCGATCTGGCTGTCGACGGGGGCAGGCCTGCCGTAGGGGTTCCAGGCCGCGCCCGCAAAGCCGCCGACGACCGTATAGCCGTACATCAGCTCGACCAGTTCCCTCTCCGAGGCGCCTGACTGGCACACGCGCAGGCGGATCTGGAGCATGCCGAGTTCTCGCAGCCTGTCGCGATCGGACACATCGGAGCGAACCTGCTGCCACCCGTAGAGGCAGCCGTCGTCGCCCGCGCCCCGGCCATAGGCGTAGCCGAACGGGCCGTAGCTGTTGCGCACGAAATTGGTGGAGATCACGAGTTGGCGGCCGGGAAAATACTTGCGGATCTCCCCGCGGATCGCACCCTGCTGCACGGGCTTGAAAGCGAGCGCGCCCGCGGGCCGCGCCACGGTTTCCGCCGGACCGAAGGCCTGGATGCTGATGAAATTCTGCCCGGATGTGGCCGCCGTCGTCGAAAGCGCGATCTGCTGTTCGATGGCGTTGATATATTGACGCTGGATGACGCTGACGATCGAAAGCGTGCCCGGGGCGGGCAGCACAAGCGCGCTCGTCGCGGGAACCGTGGTGGACATCGAGTCCACACCCGCACCGGGACGCGCCGCACAACCGGCGCCAGCCAGCGCAGCAAGAACCGTCAGCAGCGATGCCGCACGAAGCAGCCGGCCACCACGACGGAAAAACAGAATCGCCGCCGAATCATCCATGACCTAGTCATATTTCGCTGCGCGGCAAATAGAAATCCCAAGATCTCACGTCATGGAGGCCTGATCTAGCCTCATCCTCATGCGTATGACAGTATCGAAGGCGCTGCCGCCTTGCCGTCTAGTGAGAAACAAGTTCGTGCAGCGACAGAACTCCACCGGCCAACCGCCCCGGCATCGACGCCCATACCCCTCAAGAGAAAATCGAGAGTGCCGCCGGGAAGCCTGCCTATGCGCTTCAGGCGGCCGGCAGTGCGAACGCGCTCCTTTGGCGAGCGACCCGAAGGGCACGCTTTAAGCCATAGCACTAGCAGCGTGACGATTGGCGAGAAATATCCCAGTGGAAAGAAGACCACATCCCATGACACCACGCCAAGACATGCGAGCGGATGCGCGCGCAACGCCTTGATTTGCCTGATGTTCCATACCCGACACGACAATTTCTATTTTATGTTTTCCGGAACCATGCGACCGGCACGGTGTTCCTAAAAGGCCTGCATTCAGGCTCCAACGAGGAACACGATCATGAGAAAACTTCTTTTAGCCGCCGCTCTTGTGAGCGCATCCGCCCTTGGCGCCTTTGCGCAGACGGACACCACGCCGACAACCGATGGCGATACGCCGGCCGTTGCCACACCGGACAGCAAGAACGCGACCGCTCCTATCGAAGGCGCGAACAGCTTCACCGAGGAGCAGGCGAAGGAACGTATTGCCGAGGCCGGCTACAGCGACATCACCGGCCTGACGCTGGACGACAAGGGCGTCTGGCAGGCCAAGGCGATGAAGGACGGCAAGGCCGTCGGCGTCGCCCTCGACTATCAGGGCAACATTGTCGCCAACTAATCCCACAGTCAGGAGGTTCCCATGAAGACCGTCACAGGACTTTTCGACGACTATTCCGATGCGAGCGCTGCCGTCAGCGCGCTTGAGGCGCGCGGCGTGCCTTCGAGCGATATCAGCATCGTTTCCAACAATGCCGGCGACCGTCACGGCCGCGAAAGCAATGCTGCCGAAGGCGCCGGCGCCGGTGCGGGCATTGGCGCTGCGGTCGGCGGCGTCGGCGGCCTGCTGACCGGGCTGGGCGTCATGGCCATTCCGGGCGTCGGTCCGGTCGTCGCGGCCGGCTGGCTCGCTGCAACGGCGGCCGGTGCCGTCGCCGGCGCCGTGGCCGGTGGCGCGGCCGGCGGCCTCATCGGTGCGCTGACCGAATCCGGCGTTCCCGAAGACCGTGCGCATGTCTATGCGGAAGGTGTCCGCCGCGGCGGCACCCTTGTCACGGCGAAGGTCGACGACACTCTCGAGAGCGAGGCCGAAGCCATCCTTCGCAACGCCAACTGGGTCGATCCCGACCAGCGGCGTGCGGCCTATGCCGAAAGCGGCTGGAGCCGCTTCGACGACACGCTCGATCCGTATGGCCCGGCCGAAGTCGAACAGGAACGCCTGCGCTACAGGCGCTGAACGTGAAAAAGGGCTGGCGATCTGCCGGCCCTTTTTCACAGCCTCAAACGCCAAAAGCCCTCTCTGACGAGAGGGCTTTTGGGTTTTAGGTATTTGGTTGCGGGGGCAGGATTTGAACCTGCGGCCTTCAGGTTATGAGCCTGACGAGCTACCGGGCTGCTCCACCCCGCGCCAAGCGTAAATCCCTATGGGATTTATCGCGATTACGCCATCGCGTTGCGATGGCGGACTGTGCCGGAGCAAATTGCCGAAGGCGATTTGTCTCCTGTCAGGGGCGCACCGGTTTCGATGCTTCGTTCCCTGAGATGCGGTTTCATTCTGCAAACAAAAAAGGACCGCTTGATGCGGCCCTTTGGTTTCGGCAGGGCCGAATGCGTGTCGAGAAGATTGTTTGGTATTTTGTTACGACAAAAACCTGAGGGTATTTTACCTGGCGGTAAAAACCTGAGGTATTTTGCTTTCGCAAAAACCTGATTGCCTTTAGCAGACCTGGCAGCGACCTACTCTCCCGCGTCTTAAGACGAAGTACCATTGGCGCTGGGGCGTTTCACGGCCGTGTTCGGAATGGGAACGGGTGCGGCCACCCCGCCATAACCACCAGGTCGGCTAAGGGCAATGTTCATGCCTTTGGCATGAACATCGCTCCGTTTGTTTTGCTTTGGCAAACCTTTCTTGCTCGCCCGGTCGGCTCGCAAGGGTGCCAAAGCGTGCATACGGGAACGTATGAGCATGCCTTGTGCATGTTTTGAGAAGCTGGCGAGGGATATCCTCATTTGTCTTAAGTTTTGAACACGTCTTCAGCAACAACCGGACGAACACTGCGTGTTCGCCGGGCCTGTCGCAAAGGCTTTTGCCTTTGCTCTGTCAGGACAAACGCTTCGCGTTTGCCTTGAGATGAGCATGAACAATGAGAACGATCAAGCCAATCGAGCTATTAGTACCGGTAAGCTTCACACATTGCTGCGCTTCCACACCCGGCCTATCAACGTGGTCGTCTTCCACGGCTCTCAAGGGAATACTCGTTTTCAGGTTGGTTTCCCGCTTAGATGCCTTCAGCGGTTATCCATTCCATATATAGCTACCCTGCTATGCCCTTGGCAGGACAACAGGTCCACCAGAGATATGTCCATCCCGGTCCTCTCGTACTAGGGACAGATCCTGTCAATATTCCTACACCCACGGCAGATAGGGACC